>Ga0169931_10000072_pt1 | contig 137649 bp, 115 predicted proteins | sample Kivu_15m_20L_FD_129675 | JGI IMG/M metagenome (GOLD analysis project Ga0169931, IMG submission 129675) | Freshwater microbial communities from Lake Kivu, Western Province, Rwanda to study Microbial Dark Matter (Phase II) - Kivu_15m_20L... | ecosystem: Environmental > Aquatic > Freshwater >... | reverse complement strand
GGCACCATTCTTTTGAGCCGCTGATTGAGCGGCCCTCACCATGCGAAGCGTTGTGTCTTCATCGGCGCTTCCTTCTACATACACTCTCCAATTCTGCCAATCGACAGGTTTTCAAACACGGCCCAGGCATGAATGCCTCGGCCGGAACGGGTAACAGCCCGAACTACGAGCTTACTTCGCGGGCTTCCAGTTCTTCACGAAGTCGAGGCACTGGGTGATCTCGGGGACGCTGGTTTCCCAGTTGTGCTCGTATTCGCAGTGGAGGGGGCCGGGGTAGCCCTGTGCGGCGTATTCGGCGAGGATACCGGCGATGTTGCTCTTGCCCTGACCGAAGGGGAGGTCGTGGGCCTTGACGTTGCCGAACTCGGTGAGGTCCTTCATGTGGCTGTCAAAGATGCGGCCTTTGAGGATCTTGATGCACTCGACGGGATCGAGGCCGCTGCGCACCCAGTGACCGACATCGGCGCAGGCACCCATGCGGGGATCGCGATCTTTGACGAGGCCGAGGACGTAGTTCGGGTCCCAGAAGAGGTAGGCGCGGTCGAGCGGGCGCTTCGGATGGTTGTGGATGGCCATCTTGATGTCGAATTCCTTCACGAGAGCCTCGATGCCGTCGAGTCCGGCGACATCTGGCTCGGTGACGACGACGCCGATGCCGACTTTTTTGCAGAACTCGAACACCTTGCGGTCCTGGGCGCCATCCTTGCCGAGTTTCACGACGCCGTAGCCGACGGCGGTGAGGCCTTTGGTTTCGAGGTGCTTCATCACCTTGTCGATCATCTCAGGCGTGGCGTTGTGGTCCCACTTGGCGACGTCGTCGAACTTCTGGCCGGGGTAGAACTCGATGGTCTTGCCACCGGCCTGAGCGGTCTTGTCGATGGCCTCAAAAACGGTGTAGAGGCGGAAGCTGTAAGCCTGGCAGCCGGCGAAGAACTGGCCGACTTTGGCGTGTTCGCCGATTTCAGCGGCGAAAGTCGGAACGAGGAGCAGAAGGGAGAGAAGAAGCGTCTTCATGGGTTGAGGGTGGTGAGCGTAGCGGAAGAGCGCGGGAATGGAAGGACTGAAAACGGAGAATTGAGCATGGAAAACTGCAAAAGGTTGGCGTTTGAGGTGATGATGAAAGCTCTCTGCTTCCTTTTTGCCTCAGCGGCGTTTGTTTCAGCCCAATTGCCAACGGCGAAGCCGATTCCGCGTGTGCAGGCGGTGCCGATGCCGCATCACATCACGTCGTTTCAGCTCGATGGGCGTGAGCTGACGGCGATGCACTTCGATCCGCTGGATATGCGGCCGTTTTGTCATCCGATCCGTGCTTCGCGGGATGTGAGCCTGACGCGCATGGGGCATCCGCACGATCCGCTGACGCATTCGCATCACAACAGCGTGTGGGTGACTCACAACCTAGTGAATGACCTCGATTTCTGGGGCGACTACGCGAAGAAGCAGGGCCGCATCGTGAATGTGGAGGTGTCGCGTGAGGGCTACGAGGACACGGACGAATACGCGTCGATGCGGATGGTGAACCACTGGATCAGCGAGGCGGACAAGGCGATCCAACTCGTGGAGGTGCGTCGCACGGAGGTTCGACCGCTGGATGGCGCGAAGAGCTGGTTCATGATCGTGGACATGGAATTCACGCCGCCGAAGGGCAAAACGACCACGTTTGGCGCGACAGGCTTCGGTTTGATCGCCGTGCGAATGGCAAAGAGCATCGGCGTGCATGATGGCGGCGGGCGCATCCTGAATTCGGAGGGGCAGGTCAATGAGGAGCAGATTTTCCGCAAACCGGCCCGCTGGTGCGACTACAGTGGGCGCATCACGAATGACGCGGACGGCTTCGGCGGCATCACCTTGATGAACCACCCGATGAATCCGCACAACCCGACGGCCTTTCACGTGCGCAACGACGGCTGGATGGGCTGCTGCCTGAGCCTCGACACGCCGGTGGAGGTGGCCGAGGAGAAGAAGCTGCGGGTGCGCTACGCACTGTGGGTTCACGACGGCGTGGCGACGCAGGAGCAGAGCGAAGCGCACTGGAAAAGGTTCATCGAGATGCCGGTGATTGATTTGAACCCGCCGAAACCGGTGAAGAAGTGAACGTGGCCGACTCTTTCCAAGAGTCGAGCCAGACACGATTTTCGGAGAAAATCGGCCACAATGAAGCCAGAATGTCGGAGATGCCCTACCCCGCTGCTTTGGATGAACTGATCGCTTTTTTCGAATCGCTGCCGGAAGGCGAGCGGCGGGAGAATCTGATCGATCTGGCCGCGCAGGCGTCAAAACATGCCCCGAAGGAAGGCGAGCTGTTCGAGCTCCAAGACGTGAGGAAGGACGCGGAGTGCACGGACACGGTGGGCGTGCATGTGCGGCGTGGTGAAGACGGAAGCCTCCATTTTGCGATCAGCCTGGGACCGAAAGTGCAAACGCTGACCCGGGCGCTGACGACGATTCTTTGTCGCGGACTGAATGGATGCTCGCCTGAGCAGGTGATCGATGTGCCGCAGGATTTTGTGCCGCGCATCATTGGCGCGGAACTGGTGCGGCTGCGCAGCCAGACGGTGTATTACGTGCTGAACCGCATGAAGCAGGCGGCACGAGGGCTGTCAGCAGCCGCAGAGTGACTCACGCGAGGTTTGCCGTGTCGCCTGTTCGCAGTTCCTCCGGAATCTGGCCGACGAAGCGCGGGACAAGACTGATGGCGTCAAAGATTTGATGAATCTCCTGTTGGGAGATGTCGCCGGGGCGGTCGATCTCGAAATAAGCGATGTCGTGGCGGGCATCGACCTTGTAGCGGACGCGGGGGAAGTGGTCCATCTGGTTTCGGAGCTGCATCATGGCGGCTTCCGTGCGCACACCGGGGGCGTAGATTTCGACTTCGATCATGGCTGATTTTGAAGAAGGTTTTACTGGATCACGCCCGCCGAGCCAAGGAAAAAGGGGGAGGTGGCTGCGGGCCAGATTCCAGTTTGACAGGGTGGGGGTGGCGTCCTATTCTCGCCGCCCTTTCCCCCGCCCCCTATGGCCAACATCCGCTCCGCTGAAAAGAACATCCGCAAAACCACGGCCCGCACCGCCCACAATCAGACGGTGAAGAGCCGCATCCGCACGCTGCGCAAGAAAGTGCTGGCCGCCGTGGAGAAGAAGGACGCCGCCGCTGCCGCTGCTGGTCTGAGTGAGTTCGCCTCCGCCGCCGACAAGGCCGCCAAGACCAACGTGCTTAAAAAGAACACGTCCTCCCGCCTGAAGAGCCGTCTTGCGCTCAAGGTCGGTGCGCTGACGAAGTGATTAGCGGTCCAGTTTTTGAGTTTCTGAAGCGGCGTCCTGATAAAAGACGCCGTTTTGCTTTGGCGGGCGTCCTGCGATGCAAGAACTGAGTAAGGTGGAATGGAAAACTGAAAATGGCATTAGAACCGGCCCGTTGACGAGGGCAGGTCATTGGCCATTCTCAGTTCCGCCCTTCTCCATTCTTCCATTTCTGCTCCATGATCACCCGCCATCGCATCGCCCCCAACGGCCCTGAGTTCTCCCGTCTCGTCTATGGCACCTGGCGCATCCTGGATGACGAGGATGCTGCAAACCGGACCCCGCAGGCGCTGCTGAGCCGGTTCAAGGCCTGCGCGGACCTGGGCATCACCACGATGGACACAGCAGAGATCTACGGGACTTACCATGTGGAGGAAGCCATCGGCGGTGCCTTGAAACTCGATCCCGCGTTTCGCGACAAGATCGAGATCGTGACCAAATGCGGCATCTACATCCCGTGCGAGTTCCATCCAGAGCGGAAAGTGGCGTTCTACAATGTGACGGCGGAGCGCATCGTGAAGAGCACGGAGAAGTCACTGCGGCTCATGGGCATCGATCACATCGATTTGATGCTCGTGCATCGTCCCGACTGGCTCACGAGCGCGGACGAAACTGCTGCCGGACTCAACAAACTGCTCAAGGACGGCAAAATCCGCTCCGCCGGTGTATCGAACTACAATGTGCATCAGTTTGAGCTGCTGAACTCACGCATGGACCAGCCGCTGGTGACGAATCAGATCGAATTCAGCCTGCTGCACATGGATCCGATCTACGACGGCACGGCCGACCAGTGCCAGCGTCACCGCATTCTTCCCATGGCCTGGTCGCCGCTGGCGAAGGGGGCGTTGATGTCCAAGGAAGACACTGCCGCAGCACGCCTGCACGCAAAGGCATCCGAACTCAGCGCCAAGTATGGCGGTGCCACACTCGACCAGTTCGCCTATGCGTGGATCATGGCGCACCCTTCGAAACCGCTGCCGATCATCGGCACGAACAGGCTGGAACGCATTCAGGCCGTGGTGAAAGCGGCGGACATCCAGCTCGAGCGCGAGGACTGGTATGCGCTGTGGGTCGCGGCGAAGGGGCACGGCATTCCGTGACAGGACTGCTGCCGCGCGGTCAGCGCATCTGGTCGTTGTGGATCATGTTCACCTGCCAGTTCCACGGCCAGGGCGTGGGATTGCTCCAGTGAAAAATCCACGGCTCGGTGATTTGATTCACATGGCCGAGCACAAGCTGGCTGTAGCCCGCACCGTTGCCTTCGAGGCGGATTGTCATGGAAACCATGCCCTGGCCCTTCACGGCACGCGCGGTGGTTTCGCCGGTCTTCAGCGTCAGCGTGTAAAAGCCGCCGAGATACTTCTTCCCGTCCGAGATCGCTGTTTCGCGCGTGTGGCTGTAGGCGTCCGTGTAATTCTCTTCGAGGAACTCCTTCACCTCGTCCCAGTCGCGTTCTTCGACGGCCTCGATCAAATCCCTTTGCGCCGCGAGCACCTGGGATTCGGGAGAGCGGAGGAAGTAAACCGCCGTTTGGATGATCACGACGGCAAGAGCGACCCAAAGGAGGTTCCGAAGGATGCGTTGTTTGTCCATGGGATCAGAGGAGGGCGAGTTGGCCGTTTTCCTCAACCGGTGCGAAGCAGAAGCTGACGCTCGCGCTGCTGCGGCGACGCACGACTTCAATGGTCGGCGTTGGTTTGTGGCGCTCGGCGCAGATGACGCGTGCCTCGGCGGCTCCCGCTGAGTCGAGCGCCTGGCGAATGTGGCGCGAGGCGACCTCCGGATCGTTGCAATCGTCGCTCAAATGACCCAGCACGACATGGCTGAGGGCGGGATGGGCGACCTCACGCACGAGTTCGGCCGCCTGCTCGTTCGAAAGATGGCCGTGGCGCGAACTGATGCGCTGCTTCGTGGCCCAGGGGCGTTTTGTGTCGTTTTCGAGCAGTTGCGTGTCGTAGTTGGCCTCGATGAACAGGCTGTCGACGTTTTTGAGCCGGTCCTTGATCAGGTTCGTTACGAAACCGACATCGCTGAGGACGCCGAGGCGCGATTCTTCGTCGGCGATGATGAATCCGACCGGATCGACGGCGTCATGCGGCACGGGAAAGGACTCGATCCGCAGATCCTGGAGCTCGAAGGCCGAGCCGGTGGTCATGAGTCGCCAAGGCGGTGCCTTTTTGAAGCCTAGGCTGCCAGCGAGCACCTCCTGGGTCAGGGCGGTGCAGAACAACGGAATGGAACGCTTCCGCGTCAGCACCTCGATGCCGCCCGTGTGGTCCTGGTGCTCGTGGGTCAGCAGGATGCCATCGAGCATGTCGAGCGAGAAGCCGCAGGCCTCAAGACGGAGGCAGATTTGCTTGGCGCTGAGGCCGGCATCGAGCAGCAGGGTGGTGCGTTCCGTCGAGATGACGGCGCAGTTTCCCGAACTGCCGCTGCCGAGGATCGTAAGTCGCACCATGGGGCTGTTTTAGCGGGTGGGATGATGGGTTGCAATGCCTCAAATCTGCCTCGGCGTTCGTAAAAATAGGGACCAGACTTGGCAGGTAGAATGCTGGTTGATTTACCCCCCGGGCTGGCCTAAATCCCGCCCCCCTTTTGTAGCAAAAATGAGAAACCACGGACTCCCCTCGAAGCAAGGCCTTTATGATCCGCAGTTCGAACACGACGCCTGCGGCGTCGGGTTCGTTTGTCACATGAAGGGGAAAAAATCGCACAAGATCGTGGCGGATGCGCTGCAGATCCTGGAGAATCTCGACCATCGTGGGGCTTGCGTGGAAGAGAATACCGGGGACGGCGCGGGGATTTTGATCCAGACGCCGCACAAGTTCTTGGCGAAGAAGGCCAAGGAGGCGGGTTTTGAGCTGCCGGCGGCCGGTCAATATGGCGTGGCGAATGTTTTCACGTCCCGCGGCGGTGATTCGTGGCCGAAGACGAAGGCGGAATTCGAAAAAGTGGCCGCGGCGGAAGGCATGCCGGTCATTGGCTGGCGTGAACTGCCGGTGGATAACTCCACGCTCGGCAAATCGGCGAAGGCGAGCGAGCCGCTGGTGCGCCAGGTGTTTGTGAAGCGTCATGCGTCGGCGCTGGATGACATTTCCTTTGAGCGTAAGCTCTATGTGCTGCGCAAGGTGGCTCACAATGCCATCCGCGTGGCGAAAGTGGACCCGGTGTGGTATGCGCCGAGCTTTTCCTGCCGCACGCTGGTTTATAAGGGCATGCTCACGCCGATGCAGGTCGGTGGTTATTACCTCGATTTGAGTGATGCGGACATGGAGTCGGCGCTGGCGCTGGTTCACAGCCGCTTCTCCACGAACACCTTCCCGAACTGGGAGCGCTCGCATCCGTATCGCTACATCGCCCACAACGGCGAAATCAACACGCTACGCGGCAACATCAACTGGATGCTCGCCCGTCAGTCGCTGTTCGCGTCGGAGCTGTTTGGCGATGACATTCACAAGATCAAACCCGTCATCAATGTCGATGGCTCGGACTCGACGATCTTTGACAACTGCCTCGAACTCCTCGTGCTGAGCGGCCGCAGCCTGCCGCACGCGATGATGATGATGATTCCGGAGCCGTGGAGCGGCCACGAGTCGATGAGCGAGGCGAAAAAAGCCTTCTACGAATACCACAGCTGCCTCATGGAGCCGTGGGATGGACCTGCGTCGGTCGCCTTCACCGATGGCACGATGATGGGCGCGACGCTGGATCGCAATGGTCTGCGTCCTTCGCGGTATTATGTGACGCATGATGATTTGGTCATCATGGGCTCGGAGGCGGGCGTTTTGCCGGTCGATCCGGCCAATGTGAAGCTCAAGGGCCGTTTGCAGCCTGGAAAAATGTTCATCGTGAACATGGAAGAAGGCCGCATCGTGCCGGACGACGAGATCAAAGAGAAAATCGCCGCCGAGAAGCCTTACCGTGAGTGGCTCGACAAGAATCTGGTGAAGCTCGCCGACATTGCCGAAGGTGCTCCTGCGCCGCTGCCGGACCATGAGACGATGCTGAAGCGCCAGCAGGCCTTTGGTTACACCTGGGAAGACCTCCGCATGCTCATGGCGCCGATGGCGCGTGATGGCGTGGAGGCGATTGGCTCGATGGGCACGGACATCCCGATCGCGGTGCTGTCGAACAAGGCGAAGCTTCTTTACGACTACTTCAAGCAGCTCTTCGCGCAGGTGACGAACCCGCCGATTGACTGCATCCGCGAGGAAATCGTCACATCGCCCATCACGACCATTGGTCGCGAGGGCAATCTGCTCGATCCGAAGCCGGAAAGCTGCCATTTGATCGAGCTTAAGACGCCGATCCTCAGCAACGAGGAGCTTGCGAAGCTCAAAGGCATCGCCAGCGGCGAATTTGCCTCCGCGACGCTCGACATCACCTTCGACCCGAAAAAGGGCGCGAAGGGCCTCGAAGCCGCGATGGACGCACTTTGCGCCCAGGCGGACGATTTGATCAAACAGGGCCGCAACATCCTCATTTTGACGGATCGCGGCGTGGCGGCCGATAAGGCTCCGATTCCGGCTTTGCTGGCCGTGGGCGGTCTGCACCATCATTTGATCCGCAAAGGCACCCGCACGCAGTGCGACATCGTGCTCGAGTCCGGCGAACCTCGCGAAGTGCATCACTTCTGCACGCTGATCGGCTTCGGCTGCGGCGCGATCAATCCTTACCTCGCCTTTGAAACGCTCGACGACATGATCCGGCAGGGTCTGCTCGTGAACGTGGACCACAAGAAGGCGGTTTATAACTTCATCAAGGCCGCCACGAAGGGCGTCATCAAGGTCGCGTCGAAGATCGGCATCTCCACGATGCAGAGCTATCGCGGTGCGCAGATCTTTGAAGCCGTCGGCCTCAGCAAGAGCGTGGTGGACAAGTATTTCACCTGGACCGCCACTCGCGTGGAAGGCAGCGACATCAATGTGATCGCCGAAGAAGCCATCCAGCGCCACATACGCGGCTTCCCGGATCGCGACTCGCAGGTGCATGCGCTCGACGTGGGCGGTGACTACCAGTGGCGCAAAGAAGGTGAAGCTCACCTCTTCAATCCGCTGACCATCCACACGCTGCAAAAAGCCGTCCGCACGGGCAATTACGACACCTTCAAGCAATACACCGCGCTGGTGAACACGCAGGTGAAGCAGTTCTACACGCTGCGCGGACTGCTTGACTTCAAGGCGCAAACCGCCGTGCCGATCGAAGAGGTCGAAAGCGTCGAAAGCATCATGAAGCGCTTCAAAACGGGCGCGATGAGCTACGGCTCCATCTCCAGCGAGGCGCATGAAGCACTCGCCATCGCCATGAACCGCGTGGGCGGCAAATCGAACACCGGTGAAGGTGGCGAAGACCCTGCCCGCTACACTTGGACGAATGAAAAAGGCGATTCGAAGAACAGCGCGATCAAGCAGGTCGCCAGCGGCCGTTTTGGCGTCACGAGCCTCTATTTGAGTCAGGCACGCGAAATTCAGATCAAGATGGCCCAGGGCGCGAAGCCCGGTGAAGGCGGCCAGCTTCCTGGATCGAAGGTGTATCCCTGGATCGCGAAGGTGCGCGGCTCCACGCCGGGCGTCGGCCTCATCTCGCCGCCTCCGCATCATGACATCTACTCCATCGAGGACCTTGCGCAGCTCATCCACGACCTGAAGAACGCGAACCGCGCCGCACGGATCAGCGTGAAGCTCGTTTCCGAAGTCGGCGTCGGCACCATCGCTGCTGGCGTGGCGAAGGCAAAAAGCGATGTGGTGCTCATTTCCGGTTACGATGGTGGCACCGGTGCCTCGCCGCAGACCTCCGTGAAGCACGCGGGCCTGCCGTGGGAACTCGGTCTCGCGGAAACGCATCAGACTTTGCTCCTGAACAACCTGCGCTCGAAAATCGTCGTCGAGGCCGATGGCCAGATGAAGACCGGTCGCGATGTCGTCATCGCCGCGTTGCTCGGTGCGGAGGAGTTCGGCTTTGCCACCGCTCCGCTCGTCACGCTCGGCTGCATCATGATGCGCGTCTGCCATCTGAATACCTGCCCCGTCGGCGTCGCCACGCAGGACCCGCAGCTCCGTGCGAAGTTCAGCGGCGATCCCGAATACGCGGCGAACTTCATGCGCTTCATCGCCCAGGAAGTGCGCGAGCTCATGGCGCAGCTCGGTTTCCGCAAGCTGGAGGAGATGGTCGGCCGCGTGGACGTGCTCGAGCCTCGTCAGGCCGTCGATCACTGGAAAGCGCGTGGCATTGACCTCAGCAATCTGCTTTACCGTCCGAATGTCGGACCCGAAGTCGGCACGTTCTGCACTGAAGGATCAATAGAAGATGGTCTGCGGCGTCACCTCGTCGCGGCCAGTCTCGACATCACCACGCTGCTCGACCTGTGCAAACCGGCCATCGAGAAGGGCGAAAAAGTCTCCGCCACGCTGCCGATCCGCAACGTCAACCGCACCGTCGGCACCATCCTCGGCAACGAGATCACCAAGAAGCACTGGCATGGCCTGCCGGACGACACCGTGCACCTCAAGTTCAACGGCAGCGCCGGTCAGAGCTTCGGTGCGTTCATTCCGAAAGGTGTCACGCTCGAAATCTCCGGCGATGCGAATGACTACGTCGGCAAAGGCATGAGCGGCGGCCGCATCATCGTCTATCCGCCGGAAGGCAGCACCTTTGCCGCAGAGGAAAACATCATCGCGGGCAACACCGCGCTCTACGGCGCCACCGGCGGCCAGCTCTTCCTCCGCGGCGTCGCGGGCGAACGCTTCGCCGTGCGCAACAGCGGCGTCGATGCCGTCGTCGAAGGCGTGGGCGACCACGGCTGCGAATACATGACTGGCGGGCGCGTCGTCGTGCTCGGCACCACGGGCCGCAACTTCGCCGCAGGCATGTCCGGCGGCATCGCCTACGTGCTCGATGAGAAGGGCGACTTCAAAACGCGTTGCAACACGAGCATGAGCGACCTCGTCGCCCTCGAAGACCAGGCCGAGATCGACGCCCTCGAAAGCCTCATCAAACAGCATGCCGAAGCCACGAAGAGCCAGAAAGCCTTCAAGGTGCTCGCTCTCTGGGAGCAGAGCGTGAAGCAGTTCGTCAAAGTCCTGCCCCGCGACTACGCCCGCGTCCTCAAAGCCCTCGACAAGGCCAAAGCCGACGGCCTCACCGGCGACGACGCCCTCATCGCCGCCTTTGAATCCAACTCGAAGGACGCCGCTCGTGTGGGTGGGGGTTAAAAAATGACGAATGATGAATGACGAATGCCGAGTGAGACCAACTGGCTTAGAATACTTCTCACCTCTTACCTCTCACTTCTAACGACTCACCTTCACCTCATGGGACTCTTTACTGTCGGCTGCCGCGTTGAAAACCATCACGACCCCAAAAAGGCCGTGGTGATCCCGCGCATGCTCGTGGACACGGGGAGCGAGTTCACCTGGGTCGCCGCATCGCATCTCGAAAAGATCGGCATCGAGCCTCGAAAGAAGGATTTGCAGATCCAAATGGCCAACGGGCAGGTCATTACCCGTAGCGTCGGCTACGCCATTTTGAAGGTCGATAAGGCCGAAACCACCGATGAGGTCGTTTTTGCCCAAAAAGGCGATTTGCTGCTTCTCGGCTGCCGTGCCCTTGAAGGACTCAATCTCCGCGTGGATGCCCGCGCGAAGAAACTCGTCGCCGCCGGCCCTGTCATCGCCGCCACCGCCGTTCACACCAGCCAGGCACCTCGCGCTTAGCCCATGCTCCTCCGAATGAATAGACAATACACAATAGACAATAGCCTCGCGGCCCTTCGGTCCTCGCATCACGCGGCAGCGCTATCGTCTATCGTCTATCGTCTATTCCCGGCCTCTGCACTCTCTGCCCTACGCTCTTAGCCCTCCGCTTTCAGACTCACGCATCACTCCTCACGCATCACTTTTTAGACCATGGGAAAACCAACCGGCTTCATCGAATTCACCCGCGAACTGCCCGCCGACCGCGATCCGCTCGAGCGCATCAAGGACTGGAAGGAATTTCATCTTCACCTCCCCGAAGACCGCCTCAAAAAGCAGGGCGCGCGCTGCATGGACTGCGGCATCCCCTTCTGCCACAGCGGCACGCTCATCAGCGGCATGGCCTCCGGCTGCCCGATCAACAACATCATCCCCGAGTGGAATGATCTCATCTATCGCGGCCTTTGGAAGGAAGCGCTCGACCGTCTCCACAAGACCAACAACTTCCCCGAGTTCACCGGCCGCGTCTGCCCCGCCCCGTGCGAAGGCTCCTGCGTGCTCGGCATTCACGAGCCGCCGGTGACCATCAAGAACATCGAGGTCAGCATCATCGACAAAGGCTGGGACGAAGGCTGGGTGAAGCCCGAGCCGCCTGAAAAGCGCACCGGCAAAAAAGTCGCCATCATCGGCTCCGGCCCCGCCGGTCTCAGCGCCGCCGCGCAGCTCAACAAAGCCGGCCACACCGTCACCGTCTTCGAGCGAGCCGACCGTCCCGGCGGCCTCCTCATGTATGGCATCCCCAACATGAAGCTCGACAAGACCGAAGTCGTCCTCCGCCGCGTGAAGCTGCTCGAAGACGAAGGCGTCACCTTCAAGTGCGGTGTCAACGTCGGCACCGACATCACCGGCGAGCAACTTCGCAAAGACTTCGATGCCATCATCGTCGCCACTGGAGCCACCAAGCCGCGCGACCTCCCGATTCCTGGCCGTGAGCTCAAAGGCATCCATTTCGCCATGGATTTCCTCACCGCCAACACCAAGTCGGTGCTCAACGGCGGCACCTTCAAAGATGCGGACGGCAAAAACGTCGTCATCATCGGCGGTGGCGATACCGGCACCGACTGCGTCGGCACCAGCGTTCGTCATGGCTGCACCTCCGTCACCCAGCTCGAAATCATGGCCAAACCGCCCATGACCCGCGCCGCGAACAATCCGTGGCCCGAGTGGCCCAAGACCTACAAGATGGACTACGGCCAGGAAGAAGCCGCCGCCAAGTTCGGCGACGATCCCCGCGTCTATCTCACCACCGCCACCCACTTCGAAGGCGATGAAAACGGCAACGTGAAGGCCGTCCACGTCGTCGATGTCGAGTGGAAGAAGGACGACAAAGGCAACTTCGGCCCCCAGAAGGTCGCCGGCACCGAAAAAGTCCTCCCCGCGCAGCTCGTCCTGCTCGCCATGGGCTTCCTCGGCCCCGAGCAGCCCCTCATCCAGTCCCTCGGCCTCGAAACCGACCCCCGCAGCAACGTCAAAGCCGAGCACGAGAAATACACCACCAGCCTCCCCGGCGTCTTCGCCTGCGGCGACTGCCGTCGTGGTCAATCCCTCGTCGTCTGGGCCTTCAACGAAGGCCGCGGCGCCGCGAGAGAGTGCGACCGCTTCCTCATGGGCGCGACGAGCTTGCCGTGAGGCCAAGTTGATTTCGTTACTTCGCGTCTGTCGCGGCGTCGGCCTTTTTGGCCTTCGCAGCAAAGATTTTGCGATCCCAGTTCTTCGCGAGTTGTTCCGGCGTGGTTTCGGAGGCGACGCCGACAGCGGGCACGTCGAGTTTCGCGCTCCACAGGATGCCGTTGAGCAGAAAGCGACGTTGATTGGCCTCGGCCCAGTTCGCATGCAGGTCGCAGCCGGTGAAGCCAAAGCTGCGGCCGCCATCAGGACGCTCATAGCTCCACGCGACGGTTTCGGCGCGACCGCTGTGGGCCTTGGCATCGGCGGTCTTGCGGCTGCTATCAGGCATTGGGCATTGCAGCAGGTGCGTCACGCCTTGATCGGCGAAGTGGAGGTTGTAGAGCCAGCCGTCTTTCAGCAGTGGGAAGGGCTTCACGCCATTGAGGATCGGATGGGTCGGGATGGTGGTGAAATCGACATCCCAATGACCACGGCAGCCGATGTCGCTCTGAAACGCCGCCCCGAACATCGCTTTGAAATCGGTCGCACGCTCTGGTTTGCAATCGACGCCTTGATGCAGAATGACGAAGCCCGTTCCGGCCTTCGTGAGCGCCTGCATCTTGGCCCAGCGGGCCGGTTCGAGGAAAGAATGCTTGTCGCCGCCGTCCATGTAGAGCAGCACGCAGCGCGCGCCATCGAGCACGGCTTCGTTTTTCGGCCAGCCTTCGGCCACCATCACGGGCGCGACACCAGGAACGGTCTTCAACCAGTCAAACATGAGCGCACAACCGGCGAAATACTCGTGCTGTCCCGGCTTGTTGCTCGGTGTTCCGGCGATGAGCACGATCTTCGCGGCCTTGGCGTTGGTGGGCGTTTGTTCCAGCGGCACCTGCTGCTGTTCGGCAGTGAGTTCGGCATGAAGGGAGGCGGTGGCGAGAAGCGGGAGCAGCAGGGAGAGAAAGCGATGCATGATTTTTCAGAGTGACGGGTTGACGTGAGGAACAGAAGACGAAGAGCCCTCAGGTGCTCTTGCAGCAGGCTCAGGCCGATGGATGAAAGCCTTTTCATCTGACGCCTGCCTTTTCGCGATCAGAGTTGGATGAATCCAACCCGCGAACGCGGTGTTCAACGCTCTCACCATGAAGACTACCCTCCTCCTTGCCCTGGTCTCTCTCCTCGGCGCAGCGACGCTGCGCAGCCAGTCCGCCGACGCCCCCGTCGATTTTGAAAAGGCTCGCCAGCTTTTCGAGAAACGTCAAAACGGCGGCACGCTCACCGCCGATGACGAGGCTTTCATTGAGAAAGCGAAGGCCGCGCACGACGCGCAGATGAAAAAGCAGGGTGGTGGCGGCGATCTTCCGCCGCAGGGGCAGGACGGCATCGACTGGCAGAAGGCGCAGGATTTGTTCCGGCGGGAGCAGCGAGGCGAGAAATTGAGCGAAGCCGACCAGAAGTACCTCGATCATGCCAAGGAAGTGCGTCAGCGCGGCGGCAATCGCCCCGGTGGCGGCCGTGGGGGACAGGCCAACCAGCGCAAGGCCCCCGAATCGCTCAAACCCCTCACCGACATGACCGCCGAGGACACGTATGAGGACGAGGATGGCGGCCTCTACGGCAAGGGCAGCAACGAACCGCCCGAAGCCTTGAAGAAATCCGCTGCCGAGGCACTGGCACAGATCCAGCCGCTCGATGCCGGGGGCAAACCGTCCGACAGTGGCAAGATCGCGCTCGTTTCGATCAGCATGTCGAACGCCACGCAGGAGTTTTCCTTCTTCAAAGGCATCGCGGACAAAGACCCGCGCAAATCCGACAAGCTCACCATCGTCGATTGCGCGCAAGGTGGGCAGACCATGGCCGCCTGGGCCCAGCCGGAGGGCCGCCCTTGGCCGGAGGCGATGAACCGCCTGCAACGCGCCGAAATCACACCGCAGCAGGTGCAGGTGGCGTGGGTCAAACTCGCCAACGCCGGCCCTTCCGGCTCCAAGACGGGTCATCTCGCCACTCTTGAGTCCGACACGATCAAGGTGCTGCACCTGTTGAAGCAGCGTTTCCCGAACCTGCGCATCGCCTACCTCGGCAGCCGCATTTACGGCGGCTACGCCACCACCGGCCTCAATCCCGAGCCCTATGCCTATGAAGGCGCCTTCGCCGTGCGCCATCTGATTCAGAAGCAGATCGCCGGCGATGCCGAACTCGCGCTCGAAAAATCACCGCTGCTGCTGTGGGGCCCCTATCTCTGGTCCGAAGGTGAAAAGGGCCGCAAATTCGACGACCTCAAATACACCAAGGACGACTTCGGCGGCGACGGCACACACCCAAGCAACAGCGGCCGCGAAAAAGTCGCGAAGCAGTTGTTGGAGTTCTTTGCCACGAGTCCGCTGGCAAAAGGCTGGTTTGCTCAATGATGCCGGGGCGAGCTTGGTTCCGCGCCGCAGACTACTGCCTGCCTGTGAGCCGGTTCCACAGGCCCCGCACGCCGGACTTTGGCTGGTCTTGGCGTTGCGGGCGATTCTGCGAATCGCGGCGCTGGCCGCCACCCTGGCCCTGTTGGCGTTTTTCGTGAGGATTGCGCTGCCGTTGGTCACGCGGATGATCCTGACGTCCGCTACCTTGACCACCTTGCCGATTTCCGCCCTGGCCGCCTTGAGGACGACGTTGCTGAAACTGGCGTTGGTTGCGACTTCGGGGGCGGTCGGCGAACTCGTCACCGAAAGCACCGGGAGTGGCGTTGTAGTTGAAGTTTTCGGCTTTTTTGCGCACAAGGCCGCGATTGATGAAGCGTTCGAGCTTCTTGAGGTCACTCATTTCCTCGGGGGCCACGAAGCTGATCGCGTCGCCAATGGCCTGGGCGCGGCCAGTGCGGCCGATGCGGTGCACGTAGTCCTCCACGATGTGCGGGAAGTCGAAGTTCACCACGTGCGAGATGCCATCGACGTCGATGCCGCGTGCGGCGATGTCCGTGGCGACGAGAACGCGCACCGCGCCTGATTTGAAGTCATCCAGCGCACGCAGCCGCTGGTTTTGCGAGCGGTTAGCGTGCAGTGTGGCGCATTTGACGCCGGCGTGCTCGAGTTTGCGGGCGATTTTGTCCGCGCCGTGCTTTGTGCGGCTGAAGACGAGTACCATCTGCATTTTGTCGTCTTCCAAAAGATGGGTGAGCAAGGCCATCTTGAGATGCTTCGGGACCTCATAGATGAACTGGGTCACGGTCTCGGCGGGATTCGAGCGTTTGCCGATCTGCACGATCTTCGGGCTGTGCTGGAACTCATGGGTGAGCGCCTCGATCTCCTTCGACAGAGTGGCGGAGAACATCAGCGTCTGGCGTTTCTTTGGCAATTGGTTGATGACGCGGCGGATGTCGGGCAGGAAGCCCATGTCGAGCATGCGGTCGGCCTCATCGAGCACGAGGTATTCGAGCTGGGAGAAATCCGCGCAGCGCTGGCCCATGAGATCGAGCAAACGGCCGGGGCAGGCGATGACGATGTCGCTGCCGGCACGCAGCGCGTCCTTTTGCGGCTTCTCGCCGACACCGCCATACACCTTCGCGATCTTCAACGGCAGGTGCTTGGCATAAGCGAGCACGTTTTCCTCGATCTGGGCCACGAGTTCGCGTGTGGGCGCGAGCACGAGCACACGTGTGCGACGGCGCTGGCCCTGCGGGACCGGCTTTGCTGTCAGGCGGGTGAGAATCGGCAACGTGAAGGCCGCAGTCTTGCCTGTGCCGGTTTGGGCGATGCCGATGACATCCCCGCCCTGAATCACCACCGGAATGGCCGCGGCCTGGATTGGCGTGGGCTCGGTGTAGCCGGCTTCTTGGATGGCTTGGAGGATGTGCGGGTCGAGGCCGAGGGGCTTGAAGGACATGGACGCCCTTACGCGAGAGCCGTGAAGGATGCGAGAGGTTTAACGGACGGGCGTAACGACGAATGACTTCGGTGTGCACGAGCATTTAACAAGCGCAGGCCATTCTTTTTCCCATTGAACAAAAGGCTGATTGATTCGGTGTGCGTCTTCGAGTTTTATTTCCCTCTCCCGCAGGCAGCAGCCGCAAACATGGCAAAACTCACCTTTGTTCTCGAAGACGGTCAGGAAGTGGTGGTTCCGCTCACGGAACGCATCACGATTGGCCGCGCCGAGGACAACGACGTGTTGGTGGATGACGAGCGCATTTCTCTTCAGCATGCCGAGCTGCTGCAAAACGCGGATGGCAGCATCCAGGTCTTCGATTTGAACTCCGAGTCTGGCACCTTCGTCAATGGCGAGCGCCAGGAGAGCTGCACGCTCCTGCACGGTGACCGGCTCGCTTTTGGACCGCTCACCGGCCGGCTGGATCTGGAGGACTTGGAGGCACCCGCAGGGACGCCTGAAGAAACATCCCGCGACGACGAGGCGCATGCGGAGCAGATGGCGCGCATGGAGGCGGAAAAGGCTCGGCTACAAGCCGCCGTGGACGCTGGCATCAAGGACTTGCGCGATTGGGAGAAGCGTGCGGAAAAGGAGCGTGCCCTGCACCTCGCCCGCGTCGAGTCACTTCGTGCTGAGGAGGCACAACTTGCTCCGCTGCAAACCGCTGTGCGAGATACAGAGGCTGTGCATCAAAAATGGTTGGATGCCATCAGCACACTATCGGCTCAGCATCAGGAGAAAACCGCCGCATTCGAGGGGTTGTCTGCCTGCTGCGCTGAAAAGTCCACGGAGTTGGAGCGCCTCACCGCCGAGGCAGCCACCACCACACGCGAGGTGGAGGCTCTCACGGCCCGTCTCAAACAGGTGCGCGACGAGTGCGAGCAGGATGAAGCGCTGCTGAACTCCCTCCGCCAGCAGATCATCAAGCTTGAGGTGAATGTGAAGGAAGAGGAGATCAGACAGGCCGCGCAGGCTGCCTCAGGGGCCGAACTGGTCAAAAAGAGGCAGAAGGACGAGGCGGCTGTCAAAGACCTCGAATCCCTGCTCATGAAGCTGGAGCAGCAAGGAGCCGCCACACAGGGAGACTTGCAGCGCAGGCAGGAAGAAATGGCTGGCTGGGAGAAGAAGCTTGCCGGGGCGGAATCTGCCTTGTTGGACAAAAAGGATGAGCTGGCCGCCTGCGAGAAGAATCTCGCTTCCTTCGAGAAGAAACTGGCCGGGCAAAAAGACGCGCTGGAGGCTGAGAACCGCCGCATCGAGCAAGCGACCGCCCGCCGGGCCGAGATTCAGCGGCAATGCGAGGAGCTTGCCGATGTGACGCGGCAGCTTGCGAATGCCCGCCAGCAACTTGTGGTCGTCGAGAAACGTCTTGAGGCTGCGAAAACGGAACCTCCACCGCAACTGGCTGTTCCCAAACGCAAATCGTCCAAAGAAAGCACGGTGAAGTCCGATGACCTGGAGGCAAAGCATCAGGAACTCATGCGCCAGATCGAGTCGGCCCGTTTGGAGCTGGGGGAACTTCAGGGCAAAATAACCGCGCAGCGTGACACCCCGGTATCTTTGCCAAAGGCTTTGGCGGAGCGGGAGAATACCGTTGCGCAGCTCGCTGCCGCCGTTTCCGTACCCGTCATCGTGCAGGTCGAGCCGGTGAAGCTGTCGCCAGTTTCGATGAAATCCGAGCGCGCCAAGGCGAGCGCGGGCGTTTCCAGGCTGAAATCCGCCAAAACCTGATCCATGCGGAAACCGGGCCGGATTGGCTGGAAGCCGCAAAAGCCGCGTGTGGAACCACCTTGTCATCTGCGCCGCGGCCGTGGAGAATGACCCGCCATGAAGATCGACGCCCTGTCACGACTCGAACGCCATGCGAAGCGCATCGCGGAGATCGCCGCTGTGCTTGGCAAATACGGGCTCGCTGATCTTTTCGGCGGCTTCCAGTATTCCTGGCTGCAAAACCGCCTGAAAAGCGCCGACGGGCACGCGCTCATCGGTGATGTGACCACTGCGGCGCGCGTCCGCATGGCGCTCACGGAGCTGGGAACGACCTTCATCAAGCTGGGGCAGATGCTAAGCACGCGCTCGGATCTCCTCGGGCCCGAATTGACCGAGGAACTCTCCCAATTGCAATGCAGCATCCCCGCCGACAGCGCGGAGATCGCACGGGCGACGATCGAAAAGGAGCTCAGCAGACCGGTGGATGAGCTGTTCTCCGAATTCGACGACACGCCGCTCGCGGCGGCCTCCATCGCGCAAGTTCATGCCGCAGTGCTGCCATCTGGTCAGAGTGTGGTCGTGAAAGTGCGCCGTGCTGGTGTCGCTGAGCAGTCCGCCACGGATCTGGAGATCGTGCAGGCGCTCGCCGAGCTGCTGGAAAAGCACTCGCCCGCATTGCGTGCATACCAGCCGGTGGCGGTGGTCCGCCAGTTCCGCCGCACGCTGCTGCGCGAACTCGATTTCACCTACGAGCGCTGCAATCTGGAGGAATTTGGCCGCAACTTCGCCGATGAGCCCACGGTGTGCATTCCCGAGGTGTTCGGTGATTTTTGCTCGCACCAAGTCGTGACGATGGAGCGACTGGAAGGCATCCGCGGCACGGAAATCGAAGCGCTCGGGCAGTCCGGCGAGGATCTTGGCGAATTCGCCCGCCGTGGCGCGAACATGTATCTCGAAATGGTCTTCCGAGACGGCTTCTACCACGCCGATCCGCATCCCGGGAACCTCATCCTGCTATCGGGAAACATCGTCGGTGTGATCGACTGCGGCATGGTTGGCCGCATCGACGAAGATTTGCGTGACGAGGTGGAATCACTGCTCGTCGGCCTCGTCGAAAACGATTCCGCACTCGTGAGCGAGCAGGTGCTGCGTCTCGGCGCGGTGCCTTCCACTTGCTCGCGTGAGAAACTGCGCACCGACCTCCAGGACTTCATGGTGGACTACACGGGCCATCCGCTGAATGACATTCACGTCGGTGCCGCGCTGTCCAGCCTGGTCGAGATCATCCGCCGCCACCACATCGTGCTGCCGCCCGCGCTGGCTCTGCTTTTGAAGACCATCATCGTGCTGGAGGGCACCTCGCGCCGTTTCAGCCCGGAGGTGAGCCTCACCGAGTTGATGCAACCGTATTGCTCGCGTCTGCTGATGCGGCGCTTCTCACCAGGTCGCATCGCCAGACGTGCGCGGCGCGCTTATCGGGCGTGGGATCATCTGCTGAAAGCGCTGCCGCGTGATCTGGCCGATTTGCTGGCCCGTTTCCGCGACGGCACGCTCACCGTGCATCTCGATCACCGTCATCTCGACCCGATCATCAACCGCCTCGTGCTCGGCATCCTCACCGCCGCGATTTTTCTCGGTTCCACCGAGTTGTGGAGCCGTCAGGCACCGCCGCTGCTCTACGGCGTGTCCGTTTTCGGCGCGCTGGGCTACGCGCTCTCGCTCTTCCTCGGCTGGCGCTTGCTGCGGGCCATCCGCAAGTCCGGGAACATCCAGTCGAAGGATTGAGATTGCGGTTCTGCGGATTTTTTCAGAGACTCCTGCCATGCAACCACCAGCCATTCCCAGCAAGGATGCCGAGCACCTGCGCGCGCTCGTCATCTGCCACTACATCAAGGCCGGCCTCACGCTGTTGATGTCCGCCTTCATCCCGCTGCACTACGCCATCATGCGCATGGTCTTCACCAACCCGGAGTTCACTAAGGGAATGGAGCGTGCGAAGACGAGCGGCCAGCCGATGCCCTTCGATCCGCAGCAGTTCTTCGCGTTGTTTCAGTGGTTTTATGTGATCGCCGGAGTGTTCATGCTCGCCGACGTCATCCTCACGGTGGTGTCCGGCCGCTTCATCCAGCGCCGGGTGAATCGCACCTTCTCCATCGTTGTCGCAGGCTTCCTGTGCCTCTTCTTCCCGTTTGGCACGATCCTCGGCATCTTCACGATCATCGTTCTCACGCGGGACTCGGTGGCCCGGCTGTATGCGGGGGCCAACACGCCCTCCTGAAACTTTGAACTTGGAACTCGGAACCATCTGGCCGAACAGCTTCCGCCACATCAAACTACCCATTTTTAAGCCCACCCATGTATTTCCTCGGCATCGACAGCGGTACGCAGAGCAGCAAGGCCATCGTCCTCGACCTCGACACAGGCAAAATCCTCGCTTCCGGACACTCGACGTATGATTTGATCGAAGGATTGCCTCCCGGACATCTGGAGCAGGATCCGCAGACATGGATCGATGCGGTGGATGACTGCGTGCAGCAGTGCCTGCAGCAGCTCGGCAGTGAGAAATCCAAGATCGCCGGCATCGGCGTCAGCGGGCAGCAGCATGGCCTCGTGGCACTCGGCGCGGATGACAAACCGGTGCGTGCCGCGAAACTCTGGTGCGACACCTCCACGCAGGCACAGTGTGCGGAGATCGCGCATCATTTTGGCGGCCACCCGGGCGTGATCGCGCTCGCAGGCAACGCCATGCTGCCGGGTTACACGATTCCAAAGCTGATGTGGCTGAAGCAGAACGAGCCGGACAACTTCGCAAAGACGAAAACCATCCTGCTGCCGCACGATTACATCAACTTCTGGCTCACTGGCGCGAAGCGCATGGAATACGGCGATGCCTCGGGCATGGGCATCCTCAATGTGAACACGCGTCAGTGGGCGTATGAGATCTGCGACTTCATCGACCCGCGTGTGCGCGAGATGCTGCCGCCACTTGGCTCCTCCAAATCCATCCACGGTACCATTCGCAAGGATCTCGCGGTGAAGTGGGGGCTGAACTTCGATGTCGTCGTCAGCGCTGGTGGCGGCGACAACATGATGGGCGCGATCGGCACTGGAAACATTAAGCCTGGCGTTGTCACCGCCAGCTTCGGCACCAGCGGCACGCTGTATGGCGTCGCGGATTCTCCTGTGGTCGATGGTCAGGGCGAGGTGGCCGCCTTTTGCGACAGCACGGACCAGTGGCTGCCGCTCGTCTGCACGATGAACGTCACCGTCGTCACCGAGCAGGTGCGCGAGATGTTCCGCTGGGATTTGAAACAGCTCGAAATCGCCGTGAAGACCGCGCCGCCCGGCGCTGACGGCGTGATGTTCCTGCCTTATCTCAATGGCGAGCGCACGCCGAACCTCCCGAACGGCACCGGCGTCATCCACGGCCTGCGGCCGACAAACATGACGCCCGCGAACATGGCCCGCGCCGCCGTGGAAGGTGCCACGCTCGGCCTTGCGTATGGATTGAAGCGTTTCCGCGATCTCGGCATGAATCCGACTGAAATCCGGCTCACCGGCGGTGGCAGCAAGAGCAGCGTCTGGCGTCAGATCGCCGCCGACTGCTTCAACGCCGAGGTCGTAACGCTGAGCACCAGCGAAGGCGCTGCGCTCGGTGGCGCGATCCAGGCAGCTTACGTTCACAGCAATCAAACCGGCAAGGTCAGCTACGAGCAGCTTTGCGCGAAGCTCGTCACGCTCGACGAATCCACCCGCTGCCGTCCGAATGTCGAACGAGCCGCGTTGTATGCCGCGCAGCTCGAAAAACAGATGGAACTCACCGGCCGACTCAACCAGACCGGCTGGCTGTGAAGCATGCCACCGTCCCGCTTTCATGAAACCCACCGTCAACACTCATTCCAACGCCACTGTCATTGAACTGGAGGGAGAGGCTGATCTCGCGACCGTGCCGGAGTTTCAAAAGCTCGTGCGTGAGCAGATGAAGGCGAAAGTTCAGCGGCTCATCATCGACTTCTCAAAAGTCACGTTCGTGAACACTCCCGTCTGGGCCGTGGTGGTCGAGTATTACCAGCATGCGAGCGGTACTGGGACGGAGTTCGTGCTCACAGGCATCCAGGGACGTGTGGAGGCCTCGTTTAAAATTGTGAGGCTGGGTGATTTCATCCTGCACCTGCCGACGGTCGCGGATGCGCTCAACGCCGCGAGCCTTGGTCGGTAATCTGCCGCTTTTTCATGATCACCGCCTTCCGCCAATACTTCGCATTGTGCGGTGATCTGCTTTACTGGCTGGTTGTCGCCCCTTTCAGAGGCAGGCCATGGCGGATGGGCCACACCTTCGCGCAGATCGTGCGCATCGGCGTCCATGCGGTGCCGATGTCGGCGCTCACCGCGCTGACCATCGGTGTGGTGCTGGCCATGCAGTCCGCTGCGCAGCTCGCGAAACTCGGCGCGACGATGTACGTGCCTGGTCTGGTTTCTTCCAGCCTCGTGCGTGAGCTGGCACCACTGATCACGGCGGTGATCGTCATCGGCCGCAGCGGCTCGGCGGTCACGGCGGAACTGGGCACGATGAAAGTGTCCGAGGAAATCGAAGCGCTGGAGGTCATGGCCATCCCGCCGATGTCCTGGCTCATCGTGCCGCGTTTTCTGGCGATGGTCATTATGATGCCGCTGCTTGCGGTGTTCGGCATTTACGTCGGGCTCGCTGGAGGATGGCTGATCAGCCATTTTTCGCTGCACATGGACACCGCCTACTACATCAATCACGCGTTGCAGTATGTCGAACTGCGGGATGTCGGCATCGGCATGCTCAAAAGCGGCGTTTTCGGCGTGCTCATCATCACCATTGCATGCAGCATCGGCTTGAACGTCTCCGGCGGCGCGGAGGGTGTCGGCCTCGCCACCACGCGCTCGGTCGTGGTCTCGCTGCTGGCCGTTTTCATCGCGAACGCGGCGCTCACCGCTCTATTTTTCTTCTGATGTCGTCCAAACCGCCAGATTCCGCCGCAGGCGAGCCGCTGATCGAAGTCGAGGGGCTTGTGCGGCATTTTGGAAAACAAACCGTGCTCAACGGTGTGAGCTTCAAGGTTTATGAAGGCGACACCTTCGTCATCATGGGGGGCAGCGGCTGCGGCAAGAGCACGCTGCTGCGTCATCTCATCGGCACGGAGAAGCCCACCGCCGGCAGCATCAAGGTCTTCGGCAAGGAAATCACTACCATGAGCGATGGCGAGCTGCAAAAACTGCGCGGACGCTACGGCATGCTGTTTCAGTCAGGGGCGTTGCTGCAATCCCTCACCGTCGCGGAAAACGTGGCACTGCCGCTCGTCGAGCACACCAAACTCGACGCTGGACTCATCGACACTGTGGTCAAAATGAAGCTGGAGCAGGTTGGCCTCACCGGTCACGGCCACAAGAAGCCCTCCGAGATCAGCGGCGGCATGAAAAAACGAGCCGCGCTCGCCCGTGCGCTCGCGCTCGATCCGCCCCTCGTGTTCAGCGACGAACCGACCGCCGGTCTCGACCCCATCATGACCGCTGTGGTAGATGAGCTCACACAGCGCCTCACGCAGAAGATCGGCGCGACGGTGGTCGTCGTCACACACGACATGAACAGCGTCTTCCGCATCGGCACGCGCATCATAATGCTCGGAACTGGTGCGAATCAGGGGAAGATCATCGCGCAGGGCACGCCGGAGGAGATTCGTGCGCTTCCGGACCCCGCCGTGCAACAGTTCATCAACGGCGAGGCCGAAGGCGATGCAGGTGACGACTCCGGCGAGCTTCTGTATCGTCAAACCTTGCTTGGCGGCAGTGAAGCCAGCAGGTATGCACTCCCGGCCACCCTTTCCTCCAAGTCATGAAAAACAAACACGACGCCACCGTGGCCACGCTGGTCATCCTTTGTTCCCTGGTTCTGCTCGGGGCGCTGCTCTTTGCCATTTCCGGTGATCCATGGCGCAAGCCGCACCTGCGCTTCTCCGTGGACTTCGAGGACGTGACCGGCCTGCATCGCAACTCGAACGTGCTCCTCTCCGGCTCGAAGATCGGCATCGTGGAGCGCATTGAGCATCTCGCCCCTGCCGACCGCCTTGTCTCGCACCGTCCTGTGCGTGTCCACATATCGGTTCTGGAGGAAGCGGACGTGCCAGCGCATGTCCGGATCGTCATCAGCGCCGAATCCATCCTCGGTGAGAAGCACATCGGTCTCGTGCGGGAGGATGACGAGGGCGGCCTGCTCGTGGATGGCGCGAAGCTCACCTCGGACAGCCTTGGCAGCATGCTGGAGATGCTGCTGCCCGGCGGCGACGTGCTCATCGCGAATCTGAAGTCCATCACCGACGACATCAAGAAGATTACCGATCCGCTCGGGAAGGGGGATGCTGCGAAGAAAATCACCGATTCGCTCGCCAACGTCGAAACCTTCACTAACGAACTCAAAACGGTCTTTGCTGGTGATGGCAAAACCCCCGGCTTTGGCCAGAAGCTCAACAGCGTGGCTGACAAACTCGAAGAAACGGCGACAGGCGTTCAGGAGCTTGTGCAGGGGCCGAAAGGTGCGGCGGACAAAGGCCTGGCAAAGCGTGCGGATGCCGTCTTTGCGAACTTGGAGACGTTTTCCAAGGAGCTGAACGCCACCATCGCTGGATCCGAGGGAAAACCAGGCCTGCGGACGCGAATCGAAGAGATCACCACGGACCTGCACAAACTGCTCGCTGGTGGTGACGGGGCTTCCGGCCCGGGTTTGGAAAAGAATCTCGACACCACGATGAAAAAGATCCACACGCTGGTCGAGGAGATGAGCGCACTCGTCATCTGGGGCGAGTACATCACGGGAACGCTCGCAGAGAAGCCCAACCGCCTGATTTTCGGCAACAAGGAGAACGAAGTCCCGACCAAGGAGCAGATCATTGAGCACATGCGTCGCTCCAGCGAGCCATACCCGGTGCGCATCAAGGAACTCGAATCCAGCGCGAAGCCCGAGCCGCCCATGTCGGACGCAAAGAAGAAAGGCATCCTCGACTACTTCAAACGCCGTGAGTAGCCCGCAGGACATCCTTTTACGCCAAAACGTGCTAATCGATGTGGCACGTCGCTTGAGCAGCACGCAAAACCCGTCCGAACTAGTCGATTACATTCTGGATTGCTCACGCGAGGTGATGGACTGCGAAGTGTGTTCCATCCTCCTGCCCGAAGGACCGGATGACGACCTGCGCATCCGCTCCACGCTCGATCCGATCAACGCGATGGAGGTGCGCGTCCCGAAAGGGAAGGGCATCGCGGGTGATGTCTTCGCAACCAAGAAAGTCGTGAACATTGAGGACGCGCTCAATGATCCGCGACACTTCCGACCCGCTGCTGACAAGAGCGAGCTTGTGACGCGGGCGATGGTCACAATTCCCCTACTGGACGGTGACCGCTGCGTCGGGGTGATGCAGGCCATCAATCCGAACCACGGCGCGGCTTTCAACGCGCAAGATGTGGAGATGTTTGAGACTTTTGGAAGCCTGATCGCGGTCACGCTGCTCCGGCTCGAATCGCAGAAAAAAGCCATCCAGGAGGCCGAGACGCGCCAGCAACTCAGCATGGCGAAGGAAATCCAAAATTCGTTCCTGCCTGCGCCGCAAGTGCGTCTGGGTGAGATCGCTGTGGAGAGCTTTTATGAGCCTGCGAGCGAGGTAGGCGGTGATTTTTACTTCTGGCACCAAATTGACGACGGCAAGATCCTCCTCGGCGTCGGCGACGTGTGCGGCAAAGGGCTGCCCGCCGCGCTCGACATGGCGCGGGGCACCACCTTGATCTCCTCCACCGCGCATTTGTGTGTTTCGATGAATCTGGCGGAGTGGATGGCGACGCTGAACCAAAAACTCTGCGGCGTGATGAAGGCGGGGCGCTTCATCGCGATCAACGCGATGCTCATCTGCCCGAAAACGCGTCGTGTGAGGCTCTGCTGTGCCGGCTTGCCCGGCGCCCAGGTTTATAACGGCAAAACGTGGCAGGAGGCGGCCGCGCCGGGCAATCCGCCGCTCGGAATCGCCTGCTCAGCCCGTTACAGGGAATGCGTCCTACCTTTGAGCGCCGGCCGCCGCTGGATGCTCTTTACCGATGGCATCCTTGAGGTCCAGAACAGCGCCGGCGAGTACTTTGAGGACGGTGCTTTTGCCGCCGCGCTCCAGGAGGCGGATGGTCATGGCGATTTTCTACCCCACTTGGTCGAGAAATGGCGCTCGTTCGCGCACGGTGCGAGTTATCAGGATGACGCGACGGTGCTCACAATCACGGATCATGCCACACCGCCGCCAGCGCGGCTCGATCTTAGTTGCCAGCCGGACACGTTGCGTCTCGTGCGTGAGTTCATCGACTCCTGGGCTGCGTGGCATGCACTACCGGATGACGTCATCGGGCTCATCGTGCTCGGCTGTGACGAGGTGATGAGCAACATCTGCAAATACGCCTACTGCTCCACCAGCGTCGAGCGTCCGGCCTGCTGCCGCTTCGAATCGGACGCCGGCTCGGTGCGCATTCTCATCGAGCATCATGGCGAGGGCATCACGAACGAGGATTTCGAAAAACTGGTCACCGCCCCGTCCTCGGGCGAGCGCATCGGCGGCCTCGGCCTGCACGTCATCCGCGAGATCTTCGACCGCGTCGATTTTCGTCGTGAGGACGGGAAATCGGTGGTCGAGTTGATGAAATTGCTGCCATGAGGTTGCCGGGCCAACGGATCGCGCCAAAGATGCGCGCCACATGGCCAAAATCCGCATCAAGAACGTCGGCAAGATCATCGCATGGCTCATGCGCGGCATTGGCGCGACGCTGCGCTGGGACGTTCGTGATGACGCAGGTGTGTTTGATGCAGCGCGGAAGGGGTGGATCTGGTCCTTTTGGCACAACCGCATGTTTTTGATCCCGTGGCTGCACCACGAGTGGTTTGCGAACGTGCCAGGCACCATTCTGACCAGCCCGAGCGGTGACGGGCAGATCATCGCTGATGTGTGCGAGAGCTTCGGCATCGAAGCCGAGCGTGGATCGAGCTCGAAGCCGGAGAAGGGGATGAGTGCGCTCATCGCCCTCGCTAAGAAATCCAACGAAGGCTACGAGATCGGCATCACGCCCGATGGTCCACGTGGACCGTTGCATCGTGTGCAGCCTGGCATCATCAAGCTCGGACAGCTCACCGGGACGCCCATCATCCCGGTGCATCTGCACTACAGTCACGCGATCAAGTTCAAGACCTGGGACGAGTTTTTGCTGCCCCTGCCGTTTGCGAAGGTCACCGTCGTTTTCGACAAACCGCACCCCATCCCGCGGCGCATGACCGAGGAGGAGTTTGAGCGGCACCGGCTTGCGTTGGAAGATGTGATGCGGTTTGGAACCAGTCTTGAAAATCTGCAGCGTGCCCGCTAGCCTCGGCGGCATGGAAACACTCTCCGTCCGCTGCAATCACTGTGGTGCGCCGCTTCAGGTGGCTGAAAACACGCGATTCGTCACCTGCCAGTTCTGCCAGAGCAGTTTGGAGGTGAAGCGCACAGACTCATCTGTCTTCACCGAGGAAGTCGCCAAAATCGCGGATAACACCGGCCGGATGGCGGAGAGCCTGGAGGTCATCACCGTGCAGAACGAGATCGAGAGGCTGGATCGTGAGATGGGCATGCAACCGGTGGCTTCAGCGCAAAAAAAAGCGGGGCTGATCGGCGGCGTCATGGGCGGTGCCTTCGGTATCTTCTTTGCCGTGGTGTGCTTTTTGATGGCTTATGTATTTTCGTCAGAAGTCGGCGGGGTGTTCACCATCGTGCCCGCAGGCATGGGATGCTTCGGTCTATTGATGGTGGTCATGTCGGTGATCGGTGCTCTGAACCACGAGGCGGCGAGTTCGAAGCACCAGGAGCGCCGCGAGGAGCTGGAGCGCAAGCTTCAAGCCCTGAGGCAAAAGTGATGATCCTCGCCTTCAACAAGCCTTTTGACGTGCTCTCGCAGTTCACGCAGGAGCATCCTTCGCATCGTACTTTGGCTGAATTTGGCTTTCCTCCGCAGGTTTACCCGATTGGACGGCTAGACCGTGATTCGGAGGGTTTGCTGCTGCTCAGCGATGAGGCGAAATGGAACGACCGCCTGCTCAATCCGCGTCACGCGCATCCGCGCACCTACCACGCGCAGGTGGAAGGCATCATCAGTGACGAGGCGCTGCGCAAACTGCGGTCCGGCGTCGATTTGAAGGAGTTTCACACGCTGCCATGCCTGGCGCTGCGCTTGGAGACCGAACCGGCCCATCCACCGCGAAATCCGCCGATCCGCTTTCGCAAGAACATCCCGACAAGCTGGATCGAACTCACTTTAACGGAGGGGAAAAACCGCCAGGTGCGCCGCATGACTGCCGCGGTGGGTTTTCCGACGCTGCGGCTCGTGAGAGTGGGGCTGGGCGACGTGAAGCTGGCTGGGTTGGGCTTGCAGGCCGGGCAGTGGCGGGAGTTGGCAGATGAGGATCAGAAGCGGCTAGGCGTTTGAGGGCCATTTCCGTCCTTGCGCACCCCGTCCGGCATGCCATTTTCCGCGCCCTTTCCCCAACCCCAGCATGGCCCTCATCGTCCAGAAATATGGCGGCACGTCCGTCGGCAATCCTGAGCGCATCCGCAATTGCGCGCGCCGCATTTTGGAAACGCAGCGTGCGGGCAATCAGGTCGTCGCCGTCGTCTCCGCCATGTCTGGTGTGACGGACAACCTGATCAAGCTGGCCAAGGAAGTCTCCCCCGAGCGCGAGCCTGTCGAACGTGAGATGGACGTGCTGCTCGCCACGGGCGAGCAGACCACCATCGCGCTCACGGCGATGGCCATCAATGCCCTCGGCGGCAAAGCGGTGTCCCTCACCGGTGCGCAGGCCGGCATTTCGACCGACCGTGTGCATACGAAGGCTCGCATTGTCAACATCACGCCCGACGCGGTGAGAAAGATGCTCGATGAGGGCAACATCGTTATGCTCGCTGGCTTTCAGGGCGAGACCGCGAGCGGCGAGATCACCACGCTAGGCCGTGGCGGCAGCGATTTGACCGCGATTGCGATGGCGGCGGCGATCAAGGCCGACCTTTGCCAGATCTACACGGATGTGGACGGTGTTTACACCTGCGATCCGCGTGTCGTGAAGACCGCGAAGAAGATCGAGGAGATCAGCTACGAAGAGATGCTCGAAATGGCCTCCTCCGGCTCGAAGGTGATGCAGAGCCGCTCTGTCGAGTTTGCGAACAAATTTGGTGTGCGCTTCGAAGTGCGCAACAGCATGAACAACAACCCTGGAACCATCGTGAAAGAAGAAACCCCCGGCATGGAATCGGTCGTCGTCCGCGGCGTCAGCCTCGAACGCAACCAGGCCAAGGTCACCATCGACGACGTCGCCGACCGCCCCGGCATCAGCGCGGCGATTTTTGGTGCTATCTCGCAGGCGAACATCACCATCGACATGATCGTGCAGAATGTGAGCTTCGATGGCATCACGGACATCTCTTTCACGCTGAGCGCCGCCGATCTGCCGAAGGCCGAGGCCGCGCTGAAAGCGGTTCTGCCCAAACTCGGCGAAAAGGCCACGCTGCGGACGCAGAGCGGCATCGCCAAGGTCAGCGTTGTGGGAATCGGCATGCGTAGCCACAGCGGTGTAGCCGCGAAGATGTTCAAGGCGCTCGCCGACGCGTCGATCAACATCCAGATGATCTCGACGAGTGAGATCAAGACGGCCGTGATCGTCGAGGAGAGCGAAGTGGAGCACGCCGCGCGCGTTGTTCACACGGCTTTTGGTCTGGATGCATAGAATTGCCCTGTTCCTGCGGAACAGGGTCTTGTTGCGCAGCAACAAGACAACTTTGCAAAACTAAAACCCCTTCCTGCCAGTCGGCGGGAAGGGGTTTTGACAATTCAGGCCATCAGGAGCCGCTTACGCGCAGCGCTTCTGGTAATACTGCTGATAGACGTTTTCGTTGAGGCGCAGTTTGGAGCGTAGGGAGTCCAGCGCGGCAGGTTCGCCGGCGAACTGGATCTTCACGAAGTGGCCGGCCTCGACGTGGCGCGGGTTGAAGGGGAACTTGCGTTTGCCCATGTTGTCGATCTGCTCGAGCTTCAGGCCGGACTTTTCCATGTCCTTGCTGATGGTGCTGACGAGGGAGTCGATGGTTTCTTCCTTGCCTTTGGTGTCGAGCACGATGAGTGCCTCGTAGTTGCGGGTCATATCGGTGTTGTGGTTTTAGGGTTCAGGTTGTCGGTTAAAGACATTCATAGCGGCGTCAAGGCCGCGCTCAAGGGTTGCCACCACGGCATCTGCGGCGCGTTGGATGACGTTTTGCAGCGCAGGCTGCTCCTCGGCACGAAAACTGCCCAGTACATGGCCGACCATGCGTTCGCCGGCAGGACGGCCGTCGGCGGGGGCGATGCCGACCTTCAGGCGAGGGAAATCTTGCGTACCGAACGCGGAAATGAGCGAGCGGATGCCATTGTGACCGGCGGCGGAGCCGCTGGTGCGGAAGCGCAAACGACCAAGCGGCAGATCGACGTCGTCGTAAACCACCAGCGTCTGAGCAGGGGTGGCCTTGTAGAAATGACCGACCGCCTGCGCGGAACGACCGCTGTCGTTCATGAAGGTCAGCGGCTTGAGCAGGTGGCCTCCGGTGAACTTCGCCACGAGGCCGGTCCAGCGCTTTTCCTCGCGGAAGGCGGTTCCCAGTCGGCGTGCGATTTCGTCCAGCACCATAAATCCAATGTTGTGACGGGTGTCGCGGTAAGTTTCGCCGGGATTGCCGAGGCCGACAATGAGGCGCGGTGTGTTTAGGCCGCTGCTCGTTGTGTCCGCGCCGGAAGCCACATCGCGGGAGGATTATTTCTTGGCCGGGGCGGCGGCAGCGGCGGGTTTGGCACCAGCGGCAGGAGCGGCGCCCGCAGCAGGGGCTGCGCCGGCGGCAGGAGCGGCGCCCGCAGCAGGAGCGGCAGCGGCAGGTTCGGGCTCGGCCTCGACCTTCGGCTCTTCGCACATGACGATGACGACATCACCGCCGAGACGGCAACTGACGCCTTCGGGGAACTTGATCTCGCTGATGTGGATGCCTTGGTTGAGTTCGAGGTGAGAAACGTCAATCTGGATGGTCTCAGGGAGGTCCTTCGGCAGGCAGCGAACCTCGATTTCGTGATGGATGGCCTCGACGAGACCGCCATGCTTGGCACCCTTGGCCTCGCCAACTAGAACGACAGGCACACTGGCGTGAATTTCCTCGTCAGCGGAGACGGCGTGGAAGTCGATGTGGAGAATACCGCCGCGGAGGTAGTCGTGCTGCACCTCTTGCACGAGGGCGAGCTGGTCATCGGAACCGGCGATTTTCAGGGAGACGAGGATGTTGTCCGAGGCGCTGCCTTCGAGGAGCTTCGAGAAGGTCTTCCCATGCACCTGGATGTTCGCGGGCTTCACCTTGCGGCCGTAGAGGGCGGCGGGGATGTTGCCTGCCTTGCGCATGCGGTTGACGGCGCCCGTGCCGGACTGGGTGCGGGGTTCTGCCTGGAGATCGAGAATTTTGGCCATGGTCGGTGTCCTCTACGGAGGGATTGGGTTTTGGAAAAAGGGCGCGGAGAATACACGCCTACCCCCGTGTGTCAAACAGGGATGTCACGGACTCATTCCCATGAATGCGGGCGATGGCCTGGGCCAGCAGCGGGGCGATGTCCAGGGCGGTGACTTTCTCCCCGGTGGCCTGGGGGGTCGAGTTGGTGGAGAGCAGCTCCACAATGGGGGATTTCGCGATGCGGGCGCGGCCTTTATCGCCCAATACGGCGTGGGAGACGCCGGCATAGATTTTTTGTGCGCCGTGTTTCAGGAGCAGGTCGGCGGCAGCGGTCAGGGTGCCGGCGGTTTCGGTCAAATCGTCTACAAGGAGCACGTTCTTGCCCGCCACGTCGCCGATGACGCTGTGGGCCTCAACTTCCTCGGCGCTGACGCGGTTTTTGGCCACGATGGCCATCGGGGCCTTCAGGGCCTTGGCAAAAGCGTGGGTCATCTTGATGCCGCCGACGTCGGGGGAAACGACCACTAAGTCGCCCAGTTCGCGTTCACGGATGGCCTTCATCAGGACCGGGGCCGCGTAGAGATGATCCACCGGGATGTCAAAAAAGCCCTGAATCTGCCCGGCATGCAGGTCCACGGTGAGCACACGATGCACGCCAGCGGCCACGAGCAGGTTGGCCACGAGTTTGGCCGTGATCGGAACGCGGGGGCGGTCCTTGCGGTCCTGGCGGGCGTAGCCGAAAAATGGCAGCACCGCCGTGATGCGGTTGGCGCTCGCACGGCGCACGGCGTCCACCATGATCAGCAGCTCCATCAGATTCTGGTTGGTCGGCGGGCAGGTCGGCTGGACGATGAAAATGTCGCCACCGCGAATGTTTTCGTGGATTTGCACGAAGGTCTCGCCGTCCGGGAAGGTCGTCAGCTCGGCTGCGCACAGCTGGGTGTCCAGGTTTTGGGCGATGGCTGCAGCCAGCGTCGGGTGTGCTGACCCGCTCAGAATTTTCAAACTTTCATTCATGGGCCGCCGAGTTAGTCGAGTCTGTCACAGAAATCAACCGGTCGCGTGATTCTGTGCCCCGCGTGGTTGATTCCCTTGCAAGTTCTCATGACGTTGGTGAAAATTCTGCTCCCAAAACGGAGTTTTACCCGCCTGCCATGAATGATCCCACCAGTTCCAATCCACCGCCGAAGACCACCGGCGGCGGCTGGCGTTGGGAGCCGCCCGCACCGGCTGAATTGCAGCGCCTGCTGCCTCAGTATGAAGTCCAGATGCTCATCGGACGCGGCGGTATGGGAGCGGTTTACAAAGGCATCCAGCTCAGTCTCGACCGCCTGGTGGCCATCAAGCTGTTGCCGCCTGCGATCGAGCAGCAGGATTCCGCCTTTGCCGAGCGCTTCAAAAACGAGGCGCGGCTCATGGGCCGCATGAACCACCCGGCCATCGTCAGCGTGTATGATTTCGGCCGCACCACCGATGGCCAGCTCTACTTTGTCATGGAGTACGTCGATGGTACCGACGTGCAGCGCATGATCGCCCGTGAAGGCAAGCTGCCGCCGGAGCACGCGCTCGCCATCACCGCGCATTTGTGTGATGCGCTCGGTTACGCGCACAAGCAGGGCATCGTGCATCGCGACATCAAGCCTTCGAACGTCCTCATCGACAGCGATGGTCGCATCAAGGTGGCCGACTTTGGCCTCGCCAAGATCACCAACAGCGCTCAGAACTCCGGCATCACGGTCACCGGCATGGCGATGGGCACGCCCGATTATGTCGCGCCCGAAACGCTCACGCTCGGGGTGGAGGTGGACGGACGCGCGGACATTTATGCCGTCGGCGTCATGCTCTATCAGATGCTCACCGGCGACATCCCGCGCGGCATGTTTAGGATGCCCTCGCAGAAATTCCAGAGCATCGATCCGCGCTTCGATGGCATCGTGCGTCGTGCGCTGGAGCATGACCGTGAGGAGCGCTATCAGACCAGCCTCGAGCTTCGCCGTGATCTTGACGTGATCCTCACCACGCCGTTCGCCGTCCCCGGTCAGCCATCCAGTTCCGCCTTGCCGAAACAAGCCTCGCAGCCGCAAGGCCGCACCGTGGTCCCCTCCGCCCGCAATCCCGCCTCCACGCCCCAGCGCCGGCGCGAGCTGCCTTTTGAGCCGCCGCCAATGCCGCATCCCGAGCCTAGACAGGCCTCGACGCTGCCTTACGTCATCGCCGCCCTCGTTATGCTTGGTTTCGGAGCCTGGTTCGTGATGAACCAGACCCATCCAGAGCAGGTGGACGACGCGTCCGCGTCCGAGAGTGGCAATCCTTTCGACTCGGTCGTCTTCAATACGCCCAACACACCTTCACCGACCATCACCTCTTCATCGTCAAGCACGTCTCAGCGCCTGCCTCCGCCCTCGACGACCCCACCGGCCACCCCATCGGGTTCCACGGGCGCCTCTTCAAAGCCTGTCACGCCGTCTTCGAGCAGCACGGTCTCTTCCAGCCCGCCGATGAGCCCGCCGAAGACCGCCACGCCGACGACCAGCCAGCCCGCCGCTTCGGCTTCCGCCACCATCGCCGATCGGCTCGCCACGCTGGAATCGCAGTTCCAGACCGCCTTCGAGCGTGACGTGAACACGGCTTATTCCGACCAGATTGCCACGTTGGGAACGAATTATCTCGCCGCGCTCGACCGCAGCATGAGCGAGGCCACGCGCGCCGGCAGGCTCGACGAGGCTGTCGCCCTGCGGGATGAAAAAACGCGTTTCACAACGCATAAGTTCATGCCGTCCATCGATCCCGCCGGCCTGCACGGCACCATCGTGAAATTGCGCAACACCTACCGCACCACCGAGAAGACCTTCGCCCAGCAAAAGGACTCCAGTTCCCTCCCGCTTTACGACCGCTACATCGACGTGCTCAATACCATCGAAAAAGAGCTTTCGGAGCAGGGACGTGTGGGCGATGCCGGCCGCGTGCGCACAAAGCGGGATGACGTCGCCGCCCGTCGCAAGCAGCGTGCCGCGAAAGTGACCAGTGATGCCGCGCCCCTGCAAGCGACGCCTTTTTTGTCACGAATGACCCTGTTTGATGGCCATACGCTCAATGGCTGGCGTGTGGTGGGAGACGCTGACTCTTTCACCGTCAGTCATGGTGAGATCAGGTCCACGGGGAGGCGTGGCAACCTCATCTACGTCGGTGCCAGCGTTGTCGCCCCAGTGTGGAAAGACTTCACCCTCGACATCAAGATCAAGTGCCCGGAGGCCGCCAACTCCGGCATTTGGCTGCACATCCCCGAGCCCACCACTCTCATCAACCGCAAGGTCTCCGCCTTCGAGATCAACATCGACGAACGCGGCAAGGGAGATACCGGCGGCATTCTCGCTGCAGTGGACATCAGCTCCGGTGCGCCAATGAACAGCCAGCTTGAAAAAAGACGCCCCTACTTAAGCTCCAGCAAAGACCCTCCTTCAGGTGGTCGTTTTGACCTGTGGCAGGCGCTTCGCATCAGGGCAAAAGCGGGTGTCTTCACCGTCTGGATCGACGGGCGGCAAGTCAACCAGTGGTCCTTTCCCGCCGGTTGGACTCCACCTCCCAACAAGGATTATCTGCAGACCTTCGCGGGCACCATCGGACTGCAATCCGGCCTGGGCGTCGCCTTCAAAGACATCACCATCGAGTTGCTCTGAAAACAAGGCTCCGGCTCGAATGTCGAATCGTAACTCGCTTCGTCATTCCTCATTCTTGCTTCGTCATTTCTCGTCTTCGCCACCCCATAGGTTTGACAACCAACCTCGCACCCTCTTGATTCCACTCATGACCCCCAGCCAAAACTCCGATTTCCCCTCCATCATCGCCCCGCACGCCAGCTACATGGTCCCCACCGTCATCGAAAGCGAAGGCCGCGGCGAGCGCGCCTACGACATCTATTCCCGCCTGCTGAAGGACCGCATCATCTTCCTCGGCGGCGAGGTGAATGACACGATGGCCTCCATCATCATCGCCCAGCTTCTGTTTCTGCAAATGCAGGATCCGAAGAAGGACATCAACATCTACGTCAACAGCCCCGGCGGCAGCGTCACGGCAGGTCTGGCGATCTATGACACGATGCAGTTCCTCACCTGCGATGTCTGCACCTACAGCATCGGCCTCGTCGCCTCCATGGGCGCGGTCCTCCTCGCCGCAGGCACCAAAGGCAAGCGCTACGCCCTCCCGAACTCCGACATCATGATTCATCAGGTCTCCGGCGGCGCCCGCGGCACGGCCTCGGACGTCGAGCGCACGGTCGAATACATGTTCAACCTCAAGAAGCGCCTCAACCGCATCCTCGCCCATCACACCGGCAAGTCCGTCGAACAGATCGAGCGCGACGCCGACCGCGACAACTACATGTCCGCCGCCCAGGCCGCCGAATACGGCCTCGTGGACAAGGTGCTCGAAGGGAAGAAGATCCTTCCTTCCGAGGACAAGTAACACATCACTCAACAACGGGGCGGGACTCAACTCCCGCCCTTTTTTGTGCTCATGCTCCCAACCCTTCACGCATAACTTCTAACTCAGATGCACCTCGGCTTCGTCACCGCCATCCTCCCCGAACTCTCCTTCGAGGAAGTCCTCGCCTTCGCCCGGCACGAGGGCTTCGCCGCCGTCGAGGTCATGTGCTGGCCCGTCGGCAAGGCCGAGCGCAAATACGCCGGCGTCACGCACATCGACGTCATCGGCATGACCAAATCGAAGGCGGAGGACATCCTCGCGCAATGCCAGGACCAGGGCGTCAGCATCAGCGCGCTTGGTTACTACCCGAACATGCTCGATCCGAACCCCGAAGTCTCGCGCTTCGCCGTTTCGCACTTCAAGAAGGTCATCGCCGCAGCGCCCAAACTCGGTTTGAGCAACGTGAACGGCTTCGTCGGCCGCGACTGGACCAAATCAGTCGATGAAAACTGGCCGCGCTTCCTCAAAATCTGGAAACCCATCATCCAGTTCGCCGAGGACCACGGCGTGAAGATCGGCATCGAAAACTGCCCCATGTCCTTCACCCGCGACGAATGGCCCGGAGGCAAAAACCTCCTCACCGCGCCCGCCATCTGGCGTCGTGCCTTCAGCGACATCGACTCGCCCAGCTTCGGCCTCAACTACGACCCCTCGCACTTCATCCTGCAGGACATGGACCCGCTCAGCCCGCTGGCCGAGTTCAAATCGAAGCTCTTCCACCTCCACGCCAAGGATGTGAAGATCGACCGCAGGGCGCTCAACGAAGTCGGCCGCTTCGACTTCCCGCTGCGCTGGCACCAGCCCCGCATCCCCGGCTACGGCGACATCGATTGGGCCAAATTCATGGCCGAGCTCATGCGCATCGGCTACACCGGTCCGCTCTGCATCGAAGTCGAGGACGACACCTTCGGCAAAACCCTCGAAGGCCGCATGAAGGCTCTCAAAGTTGCGCGCAACGTGCTCTCGCCGTTTTTTGGGTGATCACTTCTCGTCTGCCAGTCTTTTGCTGTCCTGTTCTCCTGTGAATCGAAGCTCGACTCGTTGCGAACCGATAAGGAGCAGCAAGTTCACCTGATCCTTGAACATTTCGCAAAAGACGGCGTGCCGCAGCTTGGCGTCCACCAAACCATCCGGCAGCACGATCTCAAAGAACAGCGTCACCGTCGGCTCGCTGCTCTTCTGGGTGTCCTCGTCGAGTTCACGTCCCACCCACTCCATTTTAGCGGCGTTGTCGGCCGCATCGGTGACGACGAAGGTTTTCGCGAGGTAGGCGAGAATTTGGGCGTCGAACTCGGCGGCGGGTGTTTTGTCTAGGCGCAGTTCGCGCTCGGCCTGACGGATGAGGGCGGTCTCGAGGTCGTTGATGAAGACCGTGAGGCTCACTTCGAGCTTTTTCGTCTTCGCATTGTATTCCGCCTCGCCGGTGGACTGATGCAGCGAGTGCGCGTGCAGACCGGTGGTCACAAACACGAACGCTGCAAAGATGCGGAACGCAAAGTAGCCATCTCGCTCCCGCGAGATGAGCCGAGGACGTGGCGTCAGCCAAAGATGACCTCGCCACCTCTTGATCTGTTGAGTCGTCGCCATGGCAAATTCGGAGAGCAGGAGCGATTGTGGAGCGCATGGCTCATCTCGCGGAGCGAGATGGCTACTTCTTCTCTTCCTCGTCCTTCTTCTCCGGCTTCGTCAGCTCCTTCATCGGATTCGGAGCCTTGTCCTCTTTGAAGAGCTGGAATTTGCTCTTCACCGGACGGCGCGGCCAGTGGTTGTTCTCGATGTCAGTGTCCACGAGTTCCTGGCGCGGGTCGAAGGTGAGCGATTTGAGCTCTTTCTTGGTGAACAGCAGCTTGGACGTCTTCCGCGTGTTGAAACGCCAGATTTCAGGCGGGAGCTTGATCTCCTCGCTCGTGCCGTCGGTGTACTCGGCTTTTAAGACGACCGGCGTGACGAGTCCGCCGACGTTGCGCAGCTCGATGGAGTAGAAGTTGTGCTTCGTCTGCAGCAGCTTCGGATCGATCTCCTCCTCGTTGAGCTCCTTGATGAGTGACTCGAACTTTTTCTTCTCGCCCGGCAGCACGGTCGTCTCGTCAAAGCTGTCGTAGAAGTCTCTCAACTCGGGAAAACGGTCCACGCGCTTCGAAAGCGGGTAGTTGCGCTCCTTCGTCGTGGTTTTGGGCAACTCGTCCTCCTCCTGCTTCTTTTTCTTCTTCTCGATGGCGGGGTCGCGTGTGTCGAGTTGCAGCCACTTCACCTCGTCGATGGAGACATCGACGTGATCGACGCTGTAGAACCAGCCGCGCCAGAACCAGTCGAGATCCACACCGCTCGCGTCCTCCATCGTGCGGAAGAAATCGCTCGGCGTGGGCCGCTTGAACATCCAGCGCTTCGAGTAGGTCTTGAAAGCGTGATCAAAGGCCTCGCGGCCGAGAATGTGCTCACGCAGGATGATCAGCGCGGCCGTGGGCTGGCCGTAGGCGTTCGGGCCGAGGTCGGCGATCGACTCGCTGTTCGTCATCACAGGCACGCGGTCGGTGGTGCGCATGTAGCTGACCATGCCGCGCTCGTCGCGCTTGTGCTTCCAGTCGTTCTCCCACTCCTCTTCGGCCAGGAATTCAATAAATGAGTTCAAACCCTCGTCCATCCAGGTCCACTGGCGTTCGTCGCTGTTCACGATCATCGGGAAGTAGTTGTGCCCGACCTCGTGGATGATCACGCCGATGAGTGCGTATTTCGTGCGCTCGGGATACGTTCCGTCTTTTTCCGGACGCGGGCCGTTGAAGCAGATCATCGGGTATTCCATGCCGCCGATCGGCCCGTTTACCGACCACGCGACGGGATACGGATAATCAAACGTGAAGCGCGAATAGACCTGGATCGTGTGCGCGATGGCGTGGGTGGAATACTTGTCCCAAAGCGGCATGCCCTCCTTCGAATAGAGCGACATCGCCATCACCGGCCTGCCATCCACCTTCGCGCCCTCCACTGCCATCGCATCCCACACGAACTTGCGCGACGAGGCGAAGGCAAAATCGCGCACATTGTCCGCTTTGAAGACCCAGGTTTTCTTTCCCGTCGGCTTGCTCTTCTCCGCAGCCTTCGCTTCATCCGGCGTGACGATGAAAACCGGCTTCTTCATCTCACTCTCGGCCTTCTTGAGCCGTTCGCGTTGTATTTCCGTCAAAACGGCCTCCGGGTTCTGCAAAACACCCGTTGCACCGACAAGATGATCGTCCGGCGCGGTCAGGCGCACGGTGTAATTGCCGAACTCGAGCGTGAACTCGCCTGTGCCGAGGAACTGCTTGTTGATCCAGCCCGCGTAGTCGGTGTAGGCGGCCATGCGCGGGAACCACTGCGCGATGGTGTAGATGCAGTTCTTGTCCTCCTCGAAGTACTCGTAGCCCGTGCGCGCACTGATGCGCTTGCAGTCGTTGATCGGATAGCTCCAGCCGATCTTGAAGACAAAATCCGCACCTGCGGCGAGCGGTTTCGGCAAATCAAGCCGCAGCATCGTCTTCACCACCGCGTGCGGCAGTTTGTTGCCGTTCGCATCGGTCAGCTTGCTGATCTTCATCTCCCCGTTGTAGTCCTCATAAGCCAGCAGTCGGTCCACCGCGCTGTAAGTGATCTTGGTGGGATCGATGCCGCGCTTCGTGTTCGGTGCCGCACGCGAGTCCGCGTTGTGGGAGAGGTAATTCTGGTCGAGCTGCACCCACAGATACTCCAGGGAGTCTGGCGACGCGTTGTGATACGTCACCGTCGCCTCCGCTGTGATCGTGCGCTTCACATCGTCCAGTTCGACGCTGATGTCGTAGTCGGCCCGGTTCTGCCAGTAATCACGTCCCGGCGCTCCCGAGGCCAGCCTTACCGTCGAAGGCGTCGGCACGGTGGAGTCGAGCTGCTGGAACTTCTCCACCGGCGCCCCTGTTTGAGCGGCGGCGAGGGACAACAGGGCGAAGAACGCGGACAGGATGAATTTCATGGCCCGCGATTCTCCAAAACCCGGCGCGGAAGGCAAGCTCCACCTGCGGGCCTGATGTGACGATGCAGCGCGGCTTCTTCCCGCTTGCCAGCCTTCGCGCGTTCTGATTGCATCAGCGCATGAATCCGCCCACCGACTCTCTTTCCCGTCGTGATGCCCTAAAAGCCACCATCGCCTCCATCGGACTTAGTTCCCTAGCTTTTGAGCCTGCGCAAGCCGCCCCGGCACCTGCACCGGATGTGCGACGGGGTTCGACGAAGAAGTATGACATGCTCAAGTCGATCAACCTGTGGGCCTTTCCATATCCCGAACGCATGACGCTGCGCGAGTGCCTGCAACTCGCGAAGGACGCGGGATTCGACGGCATCGAACTGAACTACGACCTCGACAACGACCTCTCGCCGAAGCACGGCACGGCGGACTATGTCAAAATCCGCAAGATGGCCGACGAGATCGGCATCCAGATCAGCGGGCTGTGTTCCTTCCTCTTTTGGCCGTATCCGCTGACGAGCAATGATCCGGCGAAGCGTGCGCAAGGCATCGAACTGGCCGGAAAGATCGCCCAATGTGCGCATGACCTCGGCGTGGAGAATGTCCTCGTAGTGCCTGGAGCCGTTCACATCCCGTGGCGCACCGACCACGAGCCGGTGGCGAACGATGTTTGCGACACGCGTGCCCGCGAGGCCGTCGGCCAGCTCGCGAAGCAGGCGGAGAAACTGAAAGTTTGCCTCAACATCGAAAACATCTTCTTCAACGGCTACCTCATGACGCCGATGGAGATGAACGCCTTTGTGGACGGCTTTGGCAGCGAGCATGTGCGCGTGCATTTCGACACGGGTAACATCAGCATGTTCCAATTCCCCGAGCATTGGGCCAAAGTGCTCGGCAATCGCACGAAGAACGTCCACCTGAAGGAGTTCACAAAAAAAGGCACCGACTTCAGCCTCGAAACCTTCCGCCCACTCCTCGACGGCACCACGAACTGGCCCGCCGTCACCGACGCGCTCGCCGACAGCGGGTACAAAGGCTTCCTGACCTTCGAATACTTCCACCCGTATGCCCATTACCCCGAGGCACTCATCTGGCAGACCTCCGACTCGATGGATCGGATTTTGGGGAGGAAGAGCTGACCATGCCGATCAAAGACCATCTCAAGCTTGCCTTGATTGCTGTTGGCGTTCCCTTGTTAATTCTATCAGTCGTGTTTTGGGCAACCCCGATACCTAATCAGCCGAAGGAAAATTATCCTACTGAGGAGTTTGTTCCAAAAACCATCGAAACAAGACAAGGGAAGGAACGAAAAGGGGCAAACTTCTTTGAACTTTGGCTGACCAGTCCGTCAGGCAGCACCTTCTTTTTTCGCGACCCTAACGCGGCCCCAGTTGAACATCTGTTGGGGCGGACGCCCGGAGGCCAAAAATTGAAAGTGCGGTTCTGGCCTTCCCCTGAAGGAAATGTGCTACTCGAAATTGTCCGGGCAGCCAATGAGGAAGTCATCTTGTCGTTCGAGGAACGCATGGAGTCATTCCGCTTCCGGCAGCGGGTGGTCAGTGTGGTCGCATTGCTCTGGTTTGTCATATTCGCCGGAATTTGGTTTGCCATGGCCAGGGTAACAATACCTTCGCCTTCATGAGAGAACTCCTCACCAGTCTGGATTGGACGCGGCTCGGCTTTTACAAGTCGGTGCTCGATGAGGCGGGCATTGCCAGTTTTATTCGCAACGAGCACACCGCGCAGCTCATCAATGTGCTCATCGCGCCCTGCCAGCCGTGTCTGTGCGTGGTGAATGACGATGACTACGATGCGGCGATGGACATTCTGCGTCCGATTCATGCCAAAACGCCTCCCTGCATCGAGGAATGGACCTGCACGAGCTGCGGTGAGGTGAATCCGGCGGAGTTTGAGCTGTGCTGGAAGTGCCAGAAGCCGCGGCTTTGACGCTTGCGGAAGACCTGAATGCTGCGCTTGGATGGGCTGCACATGACTTGGGAGATCATCACGCTTCTATTTCTTGCCGGACTTAGCGCCGGATTCATCGACGCCATCGCGGGCGGCGGTGGGGTGATTTCCGTACCGGCGCTGCTCGCCGCCGGATTGCCGCCGCAGATCGCGCTGGGCACGAACAAGATGCAATCGACCTGGGGCACGATGATGGCGGTGCGCAAGTATGCGAAGGCGGGGCTCGTGTCGTGGCCGCAGGTGCGCCTAACCGTGCTGATCACGTTTGTGTTTGCCTGTCTCGGCACGTGGACGGTTACGCAGGTGAGCAATGAGGTGCTGAAAAAGATCGTGCCGTGGATGCTGCTCGCGATCGCGATCTACGTGCTCCTGAGCCCGGGCCTCGGCAAGACGGCGGCTAAGGCGCGGCTCGGCCTTGTGGCATTTGCGTGGCTCGCGGGCGGTGCGCTCGGCTTCTACGACGGTTTCTTTGGGCCAGGCACCGGCACCTTCTGGGCGCTGGCCTGCATTTCGCTGCTCGGGCTCGAACTCACGAAAGCCACGGCCTTCACCAAGGTCGTGAATCTTACCAGCAACCTCGCTTCGTTGCTCGTCTTCGTCATTTCCGACCGTGTGAACTATCCCATCGCCGGCGCGATGATCGCCGGGCAGCTTATCGGCGGGCGCATGGGCGCGCACATGGCGATCAAGCACGGCGCGGGCTTCATCCGCATCATTTTCATCATCGTGGTCTTCGCGATGGTGGCGAAGCTGCTGGGGGATCAATTTGGAGTGTGGAGATGATTTGTGGCGTCCGCCATGAATGTGCAGGCCGTATTTGCCTCACTCACTCGTATGCCTATGATCACTGCCCCCATGTCAACGATTCAGTCCTCGGCCAAAGGCCGCCAGTTCCCCAAGTTCGACCTGTCACGCCTGCTCGGGACGGTGTTCAAACCAACGTTCGGACGCAAGATCTGCATCCTGATCGACCTGCCAGATCTCGCCGAGGCCAAGGACTATGCCTTCTTGAAGAACCCGGCGCGTGCGATCCAAAAGCGTGCGCACCACTACTTCTATCAGGGCCTCAAGAACGGCGTCGCCGAGGAGTTAGTGCTCAAAGGCGGTGAAATGTATGCCTACACGCAGACCACTGGCAGCAACCTCGACCTGCCTGACGAGTGCGTGGACATGAGCGGCAAGCAGCTCAGCCTCGAAAAGGACATCTATCCGACCTACGACATCATTCTGTGCATCTCCACCTTCAGCGCCACGGCGCCGCTGACCGCGTTTGCGAAGCAGTATGGCTTCCGTGGTGCGACGCTGCACGGCGTGAACGAGGTGATTCTGAACTCCGGACTCGCGGTCGATTATGAAGAGGTGAGCCGCGATGCAGAGAAGCTGCGTCTCGCGATGACTCGTGCAGACTGGGTAGAGATCGACTTCACCGTCGAAAACGGGCCTGACATGACCGTGCGGCTCGAATTGAACCGTCAGGAAGCGCAGAAGAGCCACGGCCTCTGCCAGGGCGACACGCCGGACATCGCGAACCTGCCCGCAGGCGAAGTGTACTTCGTGCCTACCGGCGCGGAAGGAACCTTCCCGCTCAAATATGAAGACGGCACGCTTGGCAAGCTCACGGTCACTGGTGGGCGCATTATCAAGGCAGAACTGATCGCAGGAAGACAAAGCACCATCGACGAACACAATGCCAAACTCGCCGATGATCCGATGACCGGTGTGCTTGGTGAGCTCGGATTCGGCACGCAGGTGCTTCCGGTGTCCGGCGCTGATATTCAGGACGAAAAAGTGCTCGGCACCTGCCATCTCGCCACGGGTCGTGACGATCATCTCGGCGGTCACATCACGCCGCAGAAGTTCAAGCGTCATCAAAACGCCACGCATGACGACATCCTCTTCGCGCCGCACAAGACGCCGAATTTTGACATCAAGCAGACGCGCATGTTCCGCGATGGCAAGATCAGCGTCCTCAACGAGCACTTCCAGCCCTCGAAATACTTGCTGGATGCGCTGGCGGCAGAGTAAAAGGGCTGCCTGATGAACATCTACGAAACGCGTCGCCTGCTCGACGAATACCTGCTTTTTCACTACGGCACACCCTCGGAGGTGCTGCCGTGGGAAAACGGTCCGCGTGAGGCGCTCGGCTTCCCGGTGCGCACGGTGATGGAGTTGATCGATCTGCCGCGCACGCCTTGCGAGGCGGTCGCCCTTGATCTGGGCTGTGCGGTGGGGCGTTCGAGCTTCGAGTTGGCGAATTTTGGCGTAAAGGTAGTGGGCATCGACTACTCGCAGAGTTTTGTCGATGCAGCGGCAGCGCTAGCACGTGATGGCAGCATGAGTTACGAGCGTGTGGATGAAGGCAGCGCGAAAACAGCGCTGGTGGCACGTGTGCCGGAGAATCTGCGGCGGGATCGAGTGTGCTTCGAGCAGGGCGATGCGATGAACCTGCGCGACGACCTCGGCGACTTCGACATCGTGCATGCGGCGAACTTGCTGTGCCGTTTAACCGATCCGCTGAAGCTGATCGAACGTCTGCCGAGCCTGGTGCGTCCCGGAGGACAGCTTTTGCTGACAACGCCCTGCACATGGCTCGAAGAATTCACACCACGCGGCCACTGGCCGAAAGGATCAACGCGGGAGTGGCTCACGTCGCTGTTGGAGCCGCATTTTGACCTGTCGAAGACCTGCGACATGCCGTTTTTGATCCGCGAACATGCGCGGAAGTATCAGTGGAGCGTGGCGCTGGGGATGCGGTGGAGGAGGAAGGTGTGAGTTTGGGTTAGGGGTTATGAGTTATGGGGTATGAGCGGGAAGGGGATGGGGCGTTCTTGGCAGGGCATGATTGATCTGGCATTTTGAAGGCTTGCTTCGTTGGGACGGGCTCGACTAGTCTGCTGGTCGCATGAAAAACTTGTTCTTCACTCTCCTCGTTTCCGGCGCGGCTTTCGCGCAGGGCCAGACGCCGAACTTCAAAGCGCAGCAGATCGACGGCGAGGTCGGCATTGGCTACGGCTTGGCCGTGGCGGATGTGAATGGTGACCGGCAGACGGACATCCTGCTGGCGGACAGCAACGCGATCGTCTGGTATGAAAATCCGACGTGGAAGAAGCACATCATCGCGGAAAAACTGACGGAGAAGGACCATGTGTGCATCGCGGCGCGTGACATTGACGGTGACGGCAAATGCGAGATCGCCGTGGGCGCGGAGTGGAACCCGGGCGACACGACGGGTAGCGGCGCGGTGTTCTATTTGATCCCGCCGGCGGATCGCATGCAAAAATGGGAGCCGGTGAAGCTCACGCACGAGCCGACGACGCATCGCATGAAGTGGGTGCGCAATCGAGCCGGGCGCTATGACCTCGTGGTGGTGCCGTTGCATGGCCGCGGCAATGACAAGAACGCCGAAGGCGCCGGCGTGCGTGTGCTGGCCTATCACATGCCGGAAGATCCACGCAAGGAATGGAACACGACGCTGGTGCAGGGCACGATGCACAAGACCCACAATCTCGACATCATCCCGGCGCAGCCGAATGAAGCGGAGAGCCTACTGCTGTGCGGCCGCGAAGGCGTGGTGCGGCTCGATCAAACCGACAACGGCTGGAAGGAGCAGTGGATCACGCAGCATCCGAAGGACAATCCAGAACTGCAAGGCGCGGGTGAGGTACGCTACGGCGCATTTGCAGGCGGCCAACCGTATGTGGTGACGATCGAACCGATGCATGGGGAGAATCTCGTGCTCTACACACCGCCGCCGGAAGGTCCGAAAAATGGTGTGTGGCAGCGCCGCGTGCTGACGAGCGACCTGGTGGATGGCCACGCCATCGCCACGCACGATCTGCTCGGTTTGAACAACCGCCAGATCGTCGTCGGCTGGCGTGCGCAGCAGAAGATTGGCAAGGTCGCGGTGAAGCTGTTCTGGACGACGAAAGAGGACGGGACTGGCTGGCAGCACGCCTTCATCGACGATGGTGGCATGGCGTGTGAAGACGCGGTGTGCGTGGATCTCGATGGAGATCGCGACCTCGAAGTCATCGGTGCAGGTCGTCGCAGCAAGAATGTTAAGATTTACTGGAATCAGCGAAACCAGTGAAACAAAATAGATTGCACTGGCTCTAGCTGATGGGTTGCATGGGCGCGAATTGTGCTCCTAAAATCGCATCCGCCATGAAAACCAGTCGTTTCTCCCTCGCTGTTTTGAGTGTGCTGCTGCTCTGCCAGTGCGAGTTGCCGCAGTTCCCCTATCCGTTGTTTTCATCTCGCACGGAGATGGTGCGACGTCCGCTTGTGGTCATGCCTCCTTTGGCCTCGCAGTCGTCCATGTACGTCTGGCATGGCGGCGGCACGCCGGGCCCGCTCAATGTGAACATCGATCTGAGCGATCAGAAGGCCTACCTCTTCAAAAACGGCCAGAACGTGGGCTGGACGTATGTGGCGACAGGCCGCAGCGGCTTTGCAACGCCCACCGGCACCTTCCGCATCATGGAAAAGATCGTGGATAAGCGCTCGAACCGTTACGGCATGGTGTTCGACCGTCATGGCAATGTCGTGAACAGCAACGCCACGGCGGGCGTGTCACGCGTCCCTGCCGGGGGCCGCTTTGTCGGTGCGCAGATGCCCTACTGGATGCGCATCACGGGTTACGGCGTTGGCCTGCATGCGGGACCGATTCCGAATCCTGGCTCACCAGCCTCGCACGGATGCATCCGCCTGCCGCGTCACATGGCGGAGACGATTTACGAGCATGCGCCCGTCGGTGCACGGGTGACGATCATGCACTGAGCGCGGAGCGGAGGATGTCCTCGAAGCGCTGAAGCCATGTCTGCGGGTTCGTTTCGCGCAGCAGCCATTGTCGGCCGGCGCTGCCCATGACAAGGCGGGCGGTGCCGGGCGTGGCCTCCATCTCGAGGACATCACGCACTAGCCCGTCCACGTGTCCGGGCTCATGCTGCAGGCCGGTGACTCCGTGCTGCACGATCTCGCTCAAGCCGCCGGATTTCGCCGCGAGCACAGGCTTGGAGTAATCATACGCCTCGTAAACCACCAGTCCGAGCGGTTCCCACCAAGTGGACGGCACGATCATCGCCCGGCAGCGGCGGATCGCCTCACGTTTCGTCTCGCCGCCGATGTGGCCGAGACAACCGATGTAGGGATTCGTGCGCACACGCTGTTGCACCGCATGATCCAGCGGCCCCTCGCCCGCGAGGTGCAGCAGCGGCGTGCGGTCACCGAGTTGTGCGCGCAAGGCGTCCCAGGCATCAAGCAGCACGGCGATGCCTTTTTCCGGCACGAGGCGGCCGAGGAAGAGGTAATAGCCCGCGTCCTCGCTCCGCGGTGCGGTGGGCATGGCATCCCACGAGTGGCGGAGCGTGTGAATCTTCGCGGGATCGACCTGGCCGGCCTGCACGAGCCGATCGCGCATAAAGTCGGAGATGGCGATCCAGGCCTTCACGCCCTTCAGCCAACCGCTGCGGCGGAGAAAGCGCAGCATGGTGGCAAACACCGCGCTTTTGAGCACGGAGTTTTGCCACGCTCCGGAACGCACCTCGGCGAAATCGCGACCGTAGAGGCCATCCGGGCACACTTTGCCATTCACGAAGAGCGTGCCGCCGACGGAGAACGGCCGGAAGTTGTGCAGATACTGGATGACCGGCACGCGTCGCTGCAAGGCGGCATGGTAAAGCGAGGGCGAGCCGACGGGGTAGATGTTGTGAAACAGCGCGGCTTTGGCACCGGTGGCATCGAGCGATTGCTCGAAGGCGACACGGCTCTCGCGATTGTAAAACAGGCGCTTCACCTGCCCGATGGCGTTCGGAGCGTCCTCGCGTTTCCACGCGGCGCTGTCGAAGAAGCAGCGATGCATCGGATGCGTCTCCCCCAGATGATTGAAAATGCGATCGACGCTCTTCTCCTCGCCACCGGGGAAGAGATACTTGTTGAAGACCTGGAGGATGGGCGTGCTCATGCGTGGTCGAGGTGCCTCCGGGCCCATTCTTCAAAGACATACAGCAGCCACACCCGCTGGCTGAGCGGCCAGACAGCTTTTGAATCGAGGTGGCTCGAAAAGTAGTCGTCACACATCCGGGAGGTCATCGCGGCATCGAAGAGCCCGCGTTCGCGGCTCTCCAGCGTGTCACGGATGCGCTGCTGCCACTTGGGAAGGCGCATCCATTTCATCAAAGGCAGCGTGAAGGTCTTCTTCTGCCGGTCATCGTAGATCCACGGCGGCAGCAAATCGCGGAAAGCCTCGCGCAGGATGCGCTTGCCCCCCCCGGGAGTGAGTTTCGCGTCCGGCGGAATGATGCCAGCGAGCGAGAAGACCTCCGCATCGACGAGCGGCACGCGGAGTTCGAGGCTGTGCGACATGCTCGTCCAGTCGTTGTCACGCAGCAGTGTGTTCGCGAGGTAGGTTTGAGTCTCGCGGAGCAGCAGCTCGTGCAGCCACGAATCCGCAGCGTGAACATCAAGTCGGGGCGTGGCTGGCATGGGCGCTATGTCATGCAGAAGGCGTGCCACCTCATCAGGCGGCAAAATGGTGCGACCATGCGCCTGCCATGTTTGTGGGTCCTTTCCAGCACCTCCAAGCCCATAAAACAGAGCCTTCCAGCCTGGCTTGCCCTTAAGCGAGGCTGGCAAGATCCGATTCCACTCACGCATCAGCGGCCCGGCGACCTTCAGCGGCGACTTTGCGGCCACGGCAGCGAGGCGATGGTAGTTGTAGCCTGCCCACCATTCATCGGCTCCGAGGCCGCTGAGGGCCACTTTGACCTCGCGAGCCGCCACCTGTGACACGAGCCAGGTGTTCAGCGCATCGCCGGTGGGTTGATCCATTGAATTGAAGTAGGCATCGAGCTTCGATTCGAGCGTCGCCGCGCTCAATCGCTCACGGAAGAACGAGCAACCCAGATGCTTCGCGGTGCGTTCGGCGGCATCGGTCTCATCGGGAACTCCGGCGTCACCTTCGTAACCAATCGAAAAGGCCTTCACGACCTCCTGGCCGCTCTTTCGCATGCAAGCGGCCATGAGCGTGGAATCCAGCCCGCCGCTCAAAAACACGCCCACCGGCACATCAGCGACCAAATGCGCCTGCACGCTGCTCATGACACCCTCCCGCACGCGGCGTTGCTGCTCGGTCGGATCGTTGATCCAGGCTTCACGGCCCGGCCAGCGCGGCGCGAACCATCGGCGCAGCTCGACGCGGCCTTCACGCCATTCCAGCAGATGCCCGGGCGGCAGGCAGTGAATGCCTTCGAGCATCGTGCGTGGTGCCTGCACGGCTCCCCAGCGCAAAAAATCAGCCAAAGCCTCCACCGAGAGTTGGTTGGAGCCGTTGAGATGCTTCACACCACGCAGCTCGGAGCCGTAGCAAAGATTGCCATCGTCGCTGGCGGACCAGTAGAGCGGTTTAATGCCAAAGTGATCGCGGGCCAGCGTGAGCGTGCCGCTTTGCTCGTCACGCCAGGCGATGGCAAACATGCCACGCAACTTTGGCAGCACCGCATCAATGCCATCGCGAGCGATCAAGGTTCCAAGCACGACCGTGTCGCCCGTTGAGTCGAGCTGTGCATCACCAAGCTCGCGCCGGAGCTCGCGGAAGTTGTAGATCTCGCCGTTGAAGGTCAGCGTGTAGCGACCGCCGCCAAAGCGCATCGGCTGACGTCCGTGCTCAGTCAAATCGAGGATCGAGAGCCGTCGGAAGCCCATCCACCAGCCATGATCGAGCACCTCCGAGCCATCATCCGGCCCGCGATGCGTGATGCTTTTCAGCGCCGCCGACTGCCGGGCACGCTCGTCCTCACGCCAGGGCGTGCGAGAGGAGCGAAACCAGCCGAAAAAACCACACATGAGCAGGAGCGGGAACGCTACGCCACCTCGATTGCACCGCAAGGTCGCCGTCGCGCCGTCGTTTTCGACTTCGCATGCTCCGCCACCTTCTTTTCGTGCTTCCCCCCTGTTCTCTGCTCGCCGACGACCTCGGCCAGCGTGATCTCGGCTGCTAAGGCAGAACGTTTTTCGAGACACCGAACCTCGACGGTCTTGCCTATTTTTCCCCTTCATGATATTCACGCCCTTATGAAGTCCGCCCACCACGTTCTTCCCGCGCTCTTGATCTTGCTTTCACCGTGCGTGTTCGCCCAGGACGCGTCCTCGCGTCCGTGGAAGGACGTGCAGGGCCGTGTCATCCAGGCCGCCTTTGTCAGCGCCACTGCTGATACCGTCACGCTCCGCATGGCGGACGGAAAAGAGCACCAGATCCCCCTCGCACGCCTCAGCGCCGAGGATCAGGCCTTCGTGAAGAGCCAGGCAAAGACGCCCGCGTCCGCCGCTCCGCCTGTGACAGCCCAGGGTGTCACTCCGGCGGTGACAGCCGCCTCGTTGAACCGCCTCCCCGTCGAAAAACGCGTCTGGCCTGAGATTGTCCAGGTGCCCACGAAGTCCATCGAGATCGAGTTGAGCGAGGAGTCGCCCGCGGCGCGGAAATTTGTCTATGTCTCCGAGTCCTTTCAGTTCACCTCGCAGGCAAAGCTGGGCAAAAACATCATGATGGAGGTCGCGCGCACCTTTGAGGCCACCAAGTCGCTTGTCTCGTCGCTGCCCTGGGGTGTCGTCTGCCGTCCGCCGGAGGGTTTTGAGCGCTACCAGGCCGCGTTGTATGAGACGCGGCGGGATTATGTCGCTGCGGGCGGACCAGAAAACTCCGGTGGTGTTTACATGACGGGTGACAAGGTCTTCCGTGTTCCCTTTCCCAGCATCGGCCTTAAGCTCGTCGGCAAAACCTACGCCAAGGACGCCGACTACGATGGCGGCACGCTCATCCACGAGATCACCCATCAGGTGATGGACGAGTACCTGACCTTCCTGCCCGTCTGGGTCATCGAAGGCACGGCCGAGTACACCGAGATGATCCCCTACAACGCCGGCAAATTCCGCGCCGAGGCCCATAAGACCGGCTTCAAGGATTACGTCCAGGAGATGCAAAAACGCGGTCTCGCGCTCGACATCGGCAATCTGGAGACTCACATGACCATGAACCGTGCCGCCTGGTCCGGCATCGCCGACTCCTCCAGTCAGAAAATGGGCCAGCTCTACCTCCGCTCCGCCCTAGTCGTGTATTTCCTCTGCCATCTCGACGGCGACAAAAAAGGCACCCGCTTCATCAAGTTCATGGACGCCGTCTATGCCCAGGTCGAGGCTCTGCGCGCCTTCTTTGCCGATCCCCGCGTGAAACGCTTCCCGGACGGCCGTTTTCAATACCCCACCAGCTTTCCGCCGCCCGACATGAAACCGGAGACCGCGCCCTTCAAGCACATGGACCTCCTGCTCGATGGCCGCGGCTACTCGCAGATCGCGCAGGAACTCGTCGCCGCCTACAAGGACATCGGCCTCAAGGTTTCCGCGAACTGAGCGCTGCCACCTGCGCGTCCACTCGTTTCTCGTCCAGGCCGCCGTCCAGCAGCATCGCCTCAAAACGGCTGAAATCCCGCGTCAGCACGCACACCGCGTAGGCGCGCGACTCCACCGTCGGTGAGCGCAGTGCGTCGTCGAAGATCGGGCGCACATCATCGGCCGTCTGATCCATCAGCAGCGCCGCGTAGGCATCCTTCACGCCCCACGGCAGATCTGCGTGCCATTCAGCCGCGATCTCGCGCACGAGTTCCTCATTCAAAACATCTCGCAGACCTTCGATTGCCTCGAAATCCTGCGCCGCGATGGCCCGGCGGATTTTTTCCAGCGCACCGGCCGGAGGCTGTTTCTTCGGAACTGCCGCCGGAGGAGGTGAAATCGCAGCGGTGGCTGGTTTGCGCGCCAAAATCTCCGCCGGCGTGAAAATCCGTCCGCTCAGTCTTTCCTCCGCTGCCACCTGCCGCAGCCAGTCACAGCCGCAGGCACGCAGATGCTCCTCAAAACGGTATTCCGTGGCATTTTGCAGCGTGAAGCCCGACCCGGTCGAGTGCGGCCCGCTGCGTTCGCCCATCGAGATCGGTGTGGCCGGATGATCCAGGTGCAGATGCACGTCCAGCACCGTGTTTTTGGCATGATCCAGCGGCAAATGGCCGAATCCGAGCGCGAGGGTCGTTGCGGGCATGGTTTTGGGGTGGAAGACATCGATTTTCCAGAGGGATCGGCATCAAATCAACCCCCGCATTTGACGCCCCCCCGCGACTGTGCAAGATGCCGCGCTTTCCGGCCAAAAGTACCCTTGTTGCTGTGCAACAAGGTCCCCCGGCCTCCCGAAAGCGCCCAAATCATACGCTTTCCTCCCTCTCCGGCCCACAGCTCCCCGCTGAACTCCTAACTCATCACTCATAACGCCTTCATGCCCAAAGACACCTCCATCAAACGCATTCTCGTCATCGGTTCCGGCCCCATCGTCATCGGCCAGGGCTGTGAGTTCGACTACTCCGGCGTCCAGGCCTGCAAGGCCCTGCGCGAGGAAGGCTATGAGGTGGTGCTCATCAATTCGAACCCCGCCACGATCATGACCGATCCGGAGTTCGCGTTCCGGACTTACATCGAGCCGATCACGCCGGACATCGTGGAGAAGATCATCATCAAAGAAAAGCCCGATGTGCTGCTGCCGACCCTCGGCGGCCAGACGGCTCTGAACACCGCGATGTCGCTGCATCGGGCGGGCACGCTGGAAAAGCACGGCGTGCGCATGATCGGCGCGAAGCCGGAGGCGATCGAGAAGGGCGAGGACCGTCTGCTTTTCAAAAACGCGATGCTCAAAATCGGCCTCGACCTGCCGCAGTCCGGCGTGGCGCACACGATGGAGGAGGCGCGCAAGATCGCCGATGAGATCGGCACGCTGCCGCTCATCATCCGCCCGGCCTACACGCTCGGCGGCACCGGCGGCGGCATCGCTTACAACCGCGAGGAGTTTGAAAAAATCACCGCGAACGGCCTCGATCTCTCGCCTGTCACTGAGGTGCTCATCGAGGAGTCGCTGCTCGGCTGGAAGGAGTTCGAGATGGAGGTCATCCGCGACAAGGCGGACAACTGCGTCATCATCTGCTCCATCGAGAATCTCGACCCCATGGGCGTGCACACCGGCGACTCGATCACCGTGGCGCCGATCCAGACGCTCACCGATCGCGAATACCAAATCATGCGCGACTTCTCCTTCGCGTGCATCCGCGAGATCGGCGTGGAGACCGGCGGGTCGAACATCCAGTTCGCCGTGCACCCAGATACGGGCCGCATGATCGTCATCGAGATGAATCCGCGCGTGAGCCGCAGCTCCGCGCTCGCGTCCAAGGCCACCGGCTTCCCGATTGCGAAGATCGCCGCGAAGCTCGCGGTCGGTTACACGCTCGATGAGCTGAAAAACGACATCACGCGCCACACGCCCGCCGCCTTTGAGCCGACCATCGACTACGTCGTGACGAAGATCCCGCGTTTCACCTTCGAGAAATTCCCCGGCGCGGATGCCACGCTGACCACGCAGATGAAATCCGTCGGCGAGGCGATGGCGATCGGCCGCACGTTCAAGGAGTCGCTGCAAAAGGCGCTGCGCAGCCTGGAGATCAAGCGCTTCGGCCTCATCGGCGACGGCGCGGACAAGGACATCGAAGACGAGGAACTCACCACCAAGCTCACCGTGCCGAACGCCGAACGCATCTTCTGGCTCGGCGCGGCCTTCGCGAAGGGCTGGGACGTGGAGAAGGTCTTTTCGCTGACCAAGATCGACCGGTGGTTCTTGAGGCAGATTGAGGAGATTGTGGAAGCACAGCGTGATCTTTACGAGAACGATTTGTTCAATGATGAGCCGTTAGACGGCCCTCTGAGCGACAATTTCGCCAGAAAGCTTCGACGCCTGAAACGGATGGGATTCTCAGACACCCAAATTGATTTCGCTCAGGTCGGTAGGAAGTCGTCGCAGCGTCCCACAACACCGCCAAACCAGAACAGAAGCCTGACGAGACTTCAGCGTAAGACAACAAATGTCACCCCCACCTACCGACTCGTGGACACCTGCGCGGCGGAGTTCGAGGCTTACACGCCTTACTACTACAGCACCTACGGCATCGAGGACGAAGTCACCGACAGCGACAAGAAAAAGGTCATCATCCTCGGCGGCGGCCCGAACCGCATCGGCCAGGGCATCGAGTTCGACTACTGCTGCGTCCATGCCAGCTTCGCCCTGCGCGAGCTGGGCTACGAGACCATCATGGTCAACTCGAACCCCGAGACCGTCTCCACCGATTACGACACCTCCGACAAGCTCTACTTTGAGCCCCTCACGCTCGAAGACGTGCTCAACATCTACGAGCGCGAAAACAAGAACGACCAGGTGCTCGGCGTCGTCGTGCAGTTCGGCGGCCAGACGCCGCTGAACCTCGCCAAAGGTCTCGAAGAAAACGGCGTCCGCATCATCGGCACCAGCCCGAAGAGCATCGAACTCGCCGAAGACCGCAAACTCTTCGCGAAGTTGCTCGACGATCTCGGTTTGAACCAAGCCCCCAGCGGCATCGCCACCAGCTTGGAGGAAGCCCTCGCCGTCACCGCCAAGATCGGCTACCCCAGCCTCGTGCGCCCCAGCTTCGTGCTCGGCGGCCGCGCCATGCAGATCGTCTATAACGACAACGAACTCGCGCACTACATGCGCACGAACCTGGAGCTGGAAGGTTCATCGTCTGCATTGGGTAGGGCGGGCGTCTCGCCTGCCGCAGAAGGCATCCTGCCTTCTGCTTCAACGACCTTGCACATCGCGAACAAGCCCACCCTCTCCGCCGACAAGCCCCTGCTCATCGACCGCTTCCTCGAAGACGCCACCGAGGTCGATGTGGACTGCATCACCGACGGCGAGACGACCGTCATCGGTGCCATCATGGAGCACATCGAAGAGGCCGGCATCCACTCCGGCGACAGCGCCTGCGTCATCCCGCCCTTCAGCCTCAGCGCCGAAATGCAGGACCGCATCCGCGATGCCGCCAAGAAGCTCGCCAAGGCCCTCAACGTCCGCGGCTTGATGAACATGCAGCTCGCCGTCAAAGGCGACGACCTCTACGTCATCGAGGTCAATCCCCGCGCCTCCCGCACCGCGCCCTTCGTCAGCAAAGCCATCGGCGTCCCGCTGCCCAAGCTCGCCGCCAAGATCATGGCCGGCAAGACCTTGAAGGAACTCGGCTTCACCACCGAAGTCATCCCCGCGCACCACAGCGTGAAGGAAGCCGTCTTCCCCTTCAGCAAGTTCCCCGGTGTGGACATCATCCTCGGCCCCGAGATGAAGAGCACCGGCGAAGTCATGGGCATCGATCCCGACCTCGGCCTCGCCTTCGCCAAGAGCCAGATGGCCGCCGGCGGCACCCTGCCCACGAAAGGCAACGTCTTCATCAGCGTGAAGGAAGCCGACAAGCAAAACGTAGCGAGAATCGCCAAAGGCTACGCCGACCTCGGCTTCACCCTCTACGCCACCCCCGGCACCGGCCAAGTCATCACCGACGCCGGCATCCCGGTCAACATCCTCCCCAAACTCGCCAGCGGCCAGCGCCCCAACGTCATCGACCTCATGAAAAACAAGGACATGGCGATGGTCATCAACACCCCCAGCGGCAAAAACACCCGCGAAGATGAGGTGAAGATTCGCACCGCGACGATGCAGAATCGGATTCCGATCATGACCACGCTGCGTGGTGCTGACGCGGCCTTGAAGGCGATCAAGTCACTGCAAGGCAGCGAGGTGCAGGTGCGGGCTTTGCAGGAGTATCACAAGTAACGGGCGCATCGAGAGGAGCGCGGACACTCCTGTCCGCCCGTCGAAGCGACTGACTCAGCCGTCATCTCCACTTCTTGACCGCTCCACGCTCACGAACCTTACCGAGCACACACATCTAGCGTTGGGCAGTCAGAGAGCGATTTGGCCTTTGCTTGTTCAACGCTCCGGCTTGCGGGCAAGAGTGCCCGCGCTCCTTTCGCTTCGCGTTTGGGAGGTGGCGTCGCGTTGGCTGGCACTGGAGCGCGGACACTCCTGTCCGCCCGTCGAAGCGACTGACCCCGCCATCGCCTCCGCTTCCTGACCGCTCCACGCTCACGAGCCTTGCCGAGCACGCGCATCTAGCGTTGGGCGGTCAGGGAGCGATTTGGCCTTTGCTTGTCCAGCGCTCCGGCTTGCGGGCAGGAGTGCCCGCGCTCCTTTCGCTTCGCGTTTGGGAGGTGACGTCGCGTTGGCTGGCACAGGAGCGCGGACACTCTTGTCCGCTTGTCGAAGCGACTGACTCCGTCATCGTTTCCGCTTCCTGATCGTTCCACGTTCACGAAGCTTGCCGAGCACACACATCTAGCGTTGGGCAGTCAGAGAGCGATTTGGCCTTTGCTTGTCCAACGCTTCGGCTTGCGGGCAGGAGTGCCCGCGCTCCTTTCGCTTCGCGTTTGGGAGGTGGCGTCGCGTTGGCTGGCACTGGAGCGCGGACACTCTTGTCCGCCCGTCGAAGCGACTGACTCCGCCGTCGCCTCCGCTTCCTGATCGTTCCACGTTCACGAAACTTTGCTTAGCACACACATCTAGCGTTGGGCGGTTAGAGAGCGACTTGGTCTTTGCTTGTCTTGCGCTTCGGCTTGCGGGCAGGAGTGCCCGCGCTCCTTTCGCTTTGCGCTTGCGGAAGTTTGCGCACCAGCTTTTCTCATTCCCATGGACTTCTTCAACGAGCGCGCGGAGATCGAGAAGACCATCCACAAGCTTCCGCACTGGCAGCAAGGTCGCGTGCCTGTGTTTGTCACGTTCCGTCTCGCGGATTCTCTTCCTCACGAAGTCCTCGCTCCGCTCGTCGCCGCCCGTAATCGCTTTTTTGCGCAGCATCCCAAGCCCTGGGATGAAGCGACCGAGAACGAGTTTCATCGCCTGTTCTCCGTGAAGCTCGACGAGTATCTCGATGCCGGTCACGGCTGCTGCGCGCTCCGCAATCCGGCAGCCGCCCACATTGTCGCTGCACGTCTTCATCACTTCGATACGCATCACTACGATCTGCACAGCTACGTGATCATGCCCAACCATGTGCATGTTCTCTTCAGCCCGCACGACACGACAGCGCTTCCCGAACTCGTGAAAGCGTGGAAAGGCATCTCCAGTCGTCTCATCCATCAAGCACGGCTGTCGGACCTGAATCCCTTCTGGCAACCCGACTACTTCGACCGCCTCATCCGCAGTCCATAACACTTCGCGAAGGTGCTTCGCTACATCGAAGACAATCCTACCAAAGCCCATCTTCCCTCCAACGACTACCTCCTCTGGCCTGCGTCAGCAAAGGAGCGCGGGCACTGCTGCCCGCAAGCCGGAGCTACTGATAATGAAGGGTGAAGTGCTCGCTGACCGCCCAAGGCTATGAAGCGGTGCGCGACGTTCTCACTCCAAGCACATGACGGTCAGAAGATGTCACCATCGTTCGGAGCCCAATGCTTCGAAGAGCGGATGCCCGCGAGTATGCCCAGCTTGCCGCAAAGTCGCCGCTGACGGGTTTCCCGTCAGTCTCGGTGCAGCGATGGTTCGACGGACATGGTGCAACCATCTCATGATCGACTTTCTCTTTGTGCATCCCTGCATCTCGGGCAAAGCCGTCTAGGTCAAAAACATCGGCCCGCGCATGATGGAGTCCATCAGCCTCATCGCCAGGGCGCTTGGAAGCCGCCTCGGTTGGGTCATGCGGTAGTGTTGACGATCATGATCACTTTGTCACTGTCCCCGTTGTTCACGCAGGCTATCACCGAAACACCACATCCACGCCCATGGCACTTTCGCGCGCAAAGGCTGGCACCCAGTGTGGGCGGCGGCGGGCGATGACGCGGTAGATCATGGACAGCAGATGCAGGGTAACGATGCGGTCCACCACCCGATAGCCGCGCTGGCGGCGGAAGAGCAGGCTGATGCCCCAGTGCAAGTAGCGGGGTTGCAGCATGAGCGGGGTGAAGTCCAGCTTCACGCGGTAGCGGTAGCGGGCTCCGCTCTTCGGATACTTTGCTTTGTAGGCCTTCTTGGCGGTGCGTAGGCGCTCGATGATCTGCTCATCTTCAGCGCCGAAGAGATATTCGCGCGCAAGGGCCAGCAGTTGAAACGTGTCCTGCATGAACTCGATATCTGCCACGGGCAGGCCGGAGCGCTGCGCGAGAGCCTTCATTTGCTCTATGCGTTCCAGTGAACGTGTGGCCGCGCGCAGGCAGCCTTCCGGGTCCTGCACGAAGTAGCGCAGCATGCGTCTCATGCTGTGGCTGACGAAGATGTTGTGCCAGTAAACCTGCAAAAGCGGCGGAATGCGCACGCGGCGGAAGAAGAGCTTCAACCGGGCAAACTCCTCCACATACAACAGCTCGCGGATGACTTCGTCCGACAGGCGCAGCAATTCCAGAAGCGCGTGCGCATCTGTGCAGTCCATCTGCGGGGCATACTCTCGCACGGCGTCCTCCACCAGAGCATGGTCTTTAAACAAACGCAGTGTGACGAAGGTGTTCAGCTCGGTCCACACCGCCGTGCCATCAATGAAAGCAAGCCTGCGGAAGGGCACCCAGCCGCCGGTCTGACACCAGACCATGCAGCCCACCACATTCTCCGCATGGCGCAGTTCCTGGGCGTAGCGCTCATACTCCCAGCCGACGAAGGATGGATACTCGCCGCAGCCTTCATACTCGCGCCGCGTTTGCAGTTCGATGATCTTGGCGACCTTTGTTCGGAAGAAGTTCCGGTTCAGCGGCAGGTAGCGGAAGAAGTCGCTCTCCCCATACTTCATGGAGACGATGAGCGCGGGGCTGTCCAGGCCCTCCAGCACTTGGGCAAAGGTGCCGCGATGCCACATCAAATCGCCGATGCGATACGCGCCCACGGTCCAGGTGCGGAAGATGAGCTTGCGCTGATGCTTCTCAAACACGGGCAGCAGCTTCTTCAAAAAGGCATTGGCCTGCACTGGATTTTTCAGGCAGAGCTGACTGCGAAAGTCGTCGTTCACATCGCGGCCATCCGCCTCGCCTACGCGGATGATGATGCCCGCCACGCAAGGGAATTCCGCCAAGAAGCTATCCAACATCTCGCGTGTGAACTCATCGGGTTTCACGCCGCGCTCACGAACTGCTGCGGTGGTGGAGAAGAAGTCCATCGTTAGGTAGATGGCCAGCCCATGCGCTTGCAGCACCTCGAAGCAGCGCGCGAACTCCTCGCGAAAGACAGTGATCTTCGCCCGCACTTCCGGCTCATACCACTCGTGATCAGCGAGGTGCATCACATCGTCGAGCGACACGGCATTGAAGCCCATGGCCGAGACTTTGCCGCCGAAGGTATCCAGGTCGGCGCGGATCTGCGCCCACTGTGGTGCCCTCTCCGGTCCATCTAGCTTCAGATGCTCAAAGGGAATCTTGGACCAGTTGATGGTTCGACGTTGATAACCGCGGAAGAACGGACCAATGGCGTCGATGAGATGAAGGGGGGCTGGCACTCCCGCACTGTGCGCCACGATGGCATCAGGCCGAGTAACAATGCTGTCACTTGAGCGCATGGGCCTGAGTGCGCTCCAGGACCACCAGTTCGGCCCAGCTGCTGCGGGCCGCGTTGAACACGGCAACCGATGATTTCTGGTAGTCGGGGTAGCGGGCAGCCAGTGCCTCGACGTCCGCTGTCAAATCTTCGCCCGGCGGCGACTGGTCCGCCCCAGAGAGCCAGCGTTGCAGCGCGTCGGAGAGTGTCCACTCACGCTTCAGCAGGACGACCAAGCGAGGCCCCGGCCGCTGCATCCGCTTCTCCAGGCCCTCCAGCTTGCTGGTGAAACGCCACAGGCGCTGGAAGTGGAAGACCAAGCTCGGCTCCGAGAACCGCCAGCCAATCAACTCGGTCTTCTCCGGCAACGAAGGGAAACGCTGCGCCAGCGTCACCGCCGGATGCAGCCGTCGAATATCACCGCAGACGATGTGCAGCAGCGCAGCCACGGCTACCAAGGACAAGACTGCGCCCCTCAGGCCACGGCGACCGGTGCTGACCACCAGCCAGATCAGAAAAGCACCGGACACTGCCAGGGATAGCAGAAACAGAGCCGCATGGTTGAGCAATGGCAAGAGCACCTCCGGCCAGGCAAAACCAAACCGCACCCCGACCAGCGCCAGCCCCACTGCAAAGAACAGCCCAAGGCAACCCAAGGCCCAGGCACGATGCCAGCGAGCAGTGAAGGCAAGCCGACCGCACACAGCCAGAAGCCCCATCGCTGCCGGAAATCCGGGCATGACATAGTGAGGCAGCTGCGTGGCGTAGAAGGTGAAGATCAGGGAGGGCGCAAAGAACCAGCCAGCCAGCAACGCGTGCGTCATCGACCAGCTGCGCCGCACTGCCGACCAGAGCGGCGGCAGCAGCGCAATCCACGGAAACAAGCTCAGGAAGGCCGTGCCCAGGTAGTAGCCCGGCACTGGGAAACGACCGTTGAAAGCCTTGGTGCCGCGATCCACCACATGCTCCCCCATGCCGACCTTCCAGAAGAGTCCGTGCGTTTCAATCAAAGCCGGCACTCCCCAGGCTGCGGCGACGCCAAGCGAAATTAACAAGCCGGGCCAGACTTTGAGCTGCCTCCACGGCATCGGCTGACGCCAAAAGACAAACCTCATCAGCACCAGGCCCAGAGCAGGCACCAGCAAAGCTAGCGGCCCCTTGGCCAGGAATCCAAAACCCAGCGCACCATAGAGCAGCCAGTGCCAGCGGTTGAATCCTTTCGTCTTCGGCTGGAGCAGTTCGATCAACGCACGCAATGCCAACGTGATGAACAGCACCAGCGGCATGTCCGCCACACACAGATGACCATGCACGATCACCTGCAGAGTCAGCACCCACGCCGCCCCGGCCAAAAGACCGGCCCGCGCGCTGTGCAACCTCCGGCCGATGCTTGCAACGACCAGCGCCACCAGCCAGACGGCAAAGGTGGTGTGCAGGCGGGCGGATAGCTCATGGATGCCCAGCAGCTGGTAGTGCAGCGCCATCCACCAGTAAGTCAGCGGCGGCTTGTCGAAGCGATACTCCCCATTGAAATACGGCACCGCCCAGGAGCCACGCTGCATCATCTCCACCGTTGCATGGGCGAAGCGCGGCTCATCACGATCCATCAGCGGCAGCACCGCAGTGCCGGGCAGATACAGAATGGCCGTGAGCAGCAGTAGAGCCAGCCAGCCAAAGCGGTGGCAGCGCTGTTCAGTGAGAAAGTCGGGATGAATCCGAAGCATGGATCGAAGAGGAAGACGAACGCAGACGACGACGCCCTAGTGAGACCCAGCGAGCAAGCGGCAACGAGAAAAGCACGGACAGCAGCACGGACGCCAGCACATCCGTGAGGTGATGACGGTTGAGCTGCAATCGAGACCACGCCACACCCACAGCCACGACTGCCATCGGCGTGCCTGTAACCGGTGCCGAGAGCAGAACGGGCAAGGCTCCGCCAAAGGCCGTGGCCGTGTGCGCGGAAGGCAGTGCCTGGTAAGCAGACGAGAAGCTCGGGCCGTGCAGACGGTCCTCGGCTCTTGTTGACGGACGGGGTCTGCCCGTGGCCGAACGGATGACATTGGCACCGATCCCGGACAACGAAGCACAGAGCAGACTAGCCACGGCCAGACGCATGAACTTGCGCGAGCGCAGCAACCAACCTGTGATGATTAGCACCAGAAATAAGGCCAGATTGAAGCCTGCAAAGTCGCCATAGAAGCTCAGCGCCTGCGCGGTCTGCTTCACCGATTCGCGTGCCAGAGGATCGTCGGGGGTCAGAACCAGGGGGGCCGTGTCATCCCAGGGCAGCACCCAGATCACACCCGCCGCCACAGCCGCTACCAGCCCCAGCACCAGCCATGGTCGCGGCCGCAGGAACCAGCGCCAAGTAAAGCGCAGCGCTTGAAAGCAATCGCGCTTCAGCAGTTGGAAGATTCGAAACAGGGTGCTGGGAATCACGGCGCCACCTTGCCCCAATCGATCACCGCCGCCTGCACACGCGTGTCACATTTCCGGCACGTATCGGTCACTTGGCGGCCCGCCTTCGGAAACAAGATCGTTACACGGAAGCTTTTGTCACACAGGAAACATGACCGCCACTGTGAAGAACATATGAGCCGAATCCTGGTGGTAGACGACGAAAAGGACATCGTGGACCTCGTGACCTTGCATTTGCAGCGCGAAGGCCACGAGGTGTTTTCCGTCGGTAATGGCCTCGGCGTGCTACCTCTAGCAGTGCAGCACGAGCCTGATCTCATTGTGTTGGACCTGATGCTGCCGGGGCTGGATGGTGCTCAAGTGCACCGGCGGCTGCGCGCCGACTCCCGCACACGGCATATCCCCGTCATCATGCTCACGGCCAGATCGCAGACCAATGACCGCATCGCCGGACTGGAGAGCGGCGCGGATGATTACCTGACCAAACCCTTCAGCCCGCGTGAACTCATGCTGCGCATCGGCGCTGTGCTGCGCCGTGCCAAAAAGGTCATCACTCTGGCTGAGCAACGCATTGGGGACTTCCGCCTCGATAGGAAGAACATGGCGCTCGCCATTGAGGGGCAACTTATCGACCTGACCATCACTGAGCTAAAACTGGTCACGGCCCTGATGGACAACCCCGATCAGATTCACTCGCGCTCAGAACTGCTGAACGTTGTCTGGGGCTATGCAGACGATTCACAATCCCGCACGCTGGACACTCACATCAAGCGATTGCGTGAGAAGCTGGGCGATCATGGTCGGCAGATCGGCACCGTCCGAGGCCAGGGCTATCTATTCCATACCGTGGTGCCGGAGGAAGCCGTGGCTTCATGAGCGCCATGGTCGACGCCGCTTTGGCACCCGGCGCTCAGGGGCTAGAGGAATAAAGGGTCTGTCCCGTTATAAAGAAAAAGGTTGCTTATAGCTTCGGTTTGGCTACCCCTCATTCCATGCGCCAGCCTCGACTAAAAGCTCCGGCCAGCTCTTCCTCAGACACCGCATACTACCACTGCGTCTCGCGGGTGGTGAATCGGGCGTTTGTTTTGGGTGAGGCCGAAAAAGAGGAGTTTGTGCGCTTGATGCGCATGTATGAGCGGCTCTGCGGGGTGAAGGTGGTGACTTACTGCGTCATGTCCAATCACTTCCATTTGCTGGTCGGGGTGCCAAAACGGCCGGATACAATGCCCGGCAACTCGGATTTGTTGAGGCTGGTTCAGGAGTCGCTTGGCGATTTGGAGGCAGCCAAACTGGAGCAGGCTCTGGAGCTTGCGGCTAGGGCAAATTCACCCGCCTTGGCCAGGGCGGCTCAGGACGTGGTGCGGGAGCGCTATTTGAGGCGCATGTGGGACATTTCGCTCTTCATGAAGACGCTGAAACAGCGCTTCACACAGTGGTTCAACAAGACGCATAAGCGCAAGGGGACGCTCTGGGAGGAGCGATTTCGCAGCGTGTTGGTGCAGTCGGCGGGCGAACCGCTGCGGGCAATGGCGGCCTACATTGATCTCAATCCGATCCGGGCCGAGATGGTGGAAGACCCGGCAGACTATCGCTGGAGCGGCTACGGGGCCGCGATGGGCGGTGATGTGCTGGCTCTGGACGGCTTGCGCGAAATGGAACGCGTGGAAGATGCAGGCGTGGAGGCCGAGGTGGTGACACAGCGGCAGAAGGAACGCCGACGCATGACCAAGGGCGAGCGCAATCAGGCCACGCTGGAGAAGCATCGAGCTCTGCTCTATGGCCGGGGCGAGGAACGAGGTGTCGGCAAAGATGGCCGGGCTTTGAAGAAGGGATTCACTCACGAGCAGGCGAGGAAAGTCATCGCCAAAGGTGGTCGTGTGCCTGCCAGCACCTACTTGCGCTGCCGCGTGCGCTACTTCACCGACGGCGCGGTGGTGGGCAGCCGTGATTTTGTGAACGAGGTTTTTCAAGCGAAACGGGAGCGATATGGCCCCAACCGCAAGACCGGTGCGCGGCTGATGGGAGGGTTGGCGAAAGACGAGAAGCTCTACTCCATGCGCCAGCTCGTTGTCGATGCGGTGAAGTGAGAAATACTGCCCGCTCGTGGATGGCTACAAGGCGGTCACAGATGGTGACTGCCTCACTTCGGATGACCAACCACTCACTGGAAGGGAATCAGCCGAGGGCGCAAGAGTTAACAAAAGCCTCTCTCGCCACCTCTCGCTTCGCCGATTCGCTGCCGCGTGAACGCCTCGATGACTGACCTCGCGCACCTCCTCCGCTGAAGCATCGGAGCCCAAGCCCGCGATGCCTTCCACGCCGCGAATCCGCCATACCTTGCAGGTGCGAACTGAAGGTGGTCACAAGTTGTGACTACTTCCTGCGTTGAAGTTGCGCCGACTTTTGGGAGTGAGGAGCGCGGATTGCCTTCGGCTACCTTCGGTTCTCCTGTCCGCCTCTTTTCTTCGCGGCTTCGCCGCCATTTGAATGAAGCGGAGAAGCTGCGTAGCCGCGAAGCGAATCTCCGCGCTCCGCTCCAATCCCTTCAATCAGCTTTTCTCCCAGACGATAAAACCCGTCTTCAGAGACGCTTTGGCCGGATTTTCGCGAATGTAGGCCTTCACCGTGCTGAAATGATCGGGACTGCGGACGAGGCGGTCGAAGTAGTCGGGCTGCCAGAAGGGAGTCAGCGTGCTAAGGCCGACTTTGTGGATCAAACGGCTCGAAACGCCTTTCCAGCCTTGCAGCGTGTCGGGCAGCGATTCGCCATCAAGGAGTGTGAAGAGCGCATGAACGTGATTCGGCATGATGACGTAGCTCCAGAGCTCATAGCGCTGGCCGTCGAAGTGATGCAGGCGGTCAGCGACGATTTGGGCAAGGCGTGGATCTTGCAAAGCACAAGAGCCGTTCGCGGCATCGAGGTGTTGGTCGAGCTTGTCGGAAAACTGGCCGTGAAAGCAGGCTTCGGTGATCTCATCCCACGGCGGGGGATGGACCGCGAGGAAAGCATCGCGGGCGCGAAGCCAGTCATCGAGAACTTCACGCGGCAGCGAATCGGCGAGGCGGAAGGTCACGAAGATTGCCACCTCGCCCTGCTGCCAGTGCGGCAGCTTGTGGGCGGTCTTTTCGATATCCCCTCGCGGATCGAAGAACTTCATGCCTCAGCTAATCGAGGGGAGCGCGGGCACTCTTGCCCGCTTTTTCAATTGGCGGCGAAGCCGCGTAGATGAAGAGGCGGACAGGAGTGTCCGCGCTCCGTTCAGGCGTCACGCCAGCGCCTGTCGGCAATACTGCACGCACTTCGAGACTTCCTTCACGGCGTCGGAGCCTTCGGGGATCTTGTATTCCAGCTCGATCTCGGCGGGGAAGGTCCACTTCTCCTTTTTCATCAACTGCAGCACCTCCTTGATCGGTGTCTGGCCCTGGCCCCAAGGGACGTTGCCGCCGTCGGCGGTGCGGTCCTTGAGGTGCAGGTTCGTGATGCGCGCGTGATACTTCTCCAGCACCGGGATCGGTGATTTGCCCTTCGAGCCAGCGACGTAGTGGCCGATGTCGAGGTTGAAGCCGATGTACTGGCCGAGATCCAGGATGGAGTCGAACTTGTCCATCTCCGGCAAGTTGTTTGTGTGGTTGTGGAAACCGACCCAGATCTGGTGCTTGTCCGCAAACGGCGCAACACGCGCGGCGAGGACAGCATTGCGTTCCGTGGTCACGGCCGTGCAGCCGAGCGCCTTGGCCACGAGGAAGTTGAACTCGATTTCCTCATTCGACTGTCCAAAGCCCATCTTGTGGATGTGAACGTTCACCCCCGCGTCGTTGTACATCTTCCGCATCTCCGCGCACTTGGCGATCTGCTGCTCCCGCTCCGCATCGGTGATCTTGCCACCCTTGATGCCTGCGAAAAGCTGCGTCGGTCCGCCCATCAGTTCGGTTTCGCTGATACCGCAGTCCACCAGCGCCTTCAGTGTCTCCTCCGCCGTCTTCGCCATGCTGCGATAGCTGTATGTGATGCATCCGACGCGCACGCCGCCGAAGACCGAGTTCGGCTTCTCCGCCGCCGAAGCGAAACGTGGCAGCGAAAAGCCGGTGGCAGCAGCGAGCGTGGTGCCAAGAAAGTGGCGGCGGGAGAGCGAGTGAGTGGTCATGCGCATTTGGAACGCTCAACCGCGGCGTCTTTTGCCGGAATCGCGGAGAAATCAGGCGCTTGCTGGAGGAATGCATTTTAAAGTTGAAACACGAAGCGCTTCCAACACGATTTCCCGACCCCACCACCCTCACCATGGCCACCTACGTTTACGAAACCATCCCCGCGAACCCGGAAGAGCAGCCGCGCCGTTTCGAGGTGCAGCAGAAGATGAGTGATCCGGCATTGACGACCGATCCGCAGACCGGCGAGCCCGTCCGCCGCATCATCACCGGCGGCAGCGGCCTCGTCACTCACGGAGCGAGCATCCTTTCGATGAAAACGCGCGGAAGATAGGCCGGTGTGCCTTTGGTTTGAAACCTCAGTTGAGTGCGGCGCATCCTCACGCTACCGGACGGGCGCATGACTCTCACGCTTCCCAAGTGGTTCGATCTCCACACACACTTCCGTCAAGGCCCGGCGATGCCGTCGTATGTCCAAGCGCATCTCGAAATGGGCTGCGCGGGTGCTTTGGCGATGCCAAACACCCAGCCGCCCGTCTCGCGGGTCTCAGGAGCCGCGCAAAGCGATGGCTGGAGCATCGAGAGCTACTCCGCCGAGCTGCGGGCGGCCGGCGCGGCGGCCTTTGAGCGGCTCATCGTGCCGCTTTACCTCACGCGGCACACAACGGCGGCGATGATCCGTGAAGGCGCGGCTTTGGGAACTCTGCGGGCGTGCAAATACTACCCGCCGCATGGCACGACGAACTCGGAGCACGGCATGCCGATGGACGAGCTCATCGGCGGCGAGGTGCTGCGGGCGATGGAGGAGTGCGGCGTGGTGCTCTGCATCCACGGCGAACAGCATGCGCTCAGCGGCCCGGACTACATCGACGCGGTGCAGAATGCGGAAACGCGTTTCTACACCGAGCGCATGCCGCGCCTGCTGAAGGCGCATCCAAAGCTGCGCATTGTGTGTGAGCACATCACGACTCGCACCGCGGCGGAGTTCGTGGCCGCGGCTCCAGAGCATGTCGGGGCCACGATCACGCCGCAGCATCTGCTCTACACGTTGGGGCATCTGATTCAGGGGCTGAAGTATCACCTCTACTGCCTGCCCATCGTGAAGTTTCAGGATGATCGTGCCGCTTTACGTGCCGTGGTGTCGATGGCCGGCCAGACAAAGTTCTTCGCAGGAACGGACAGCGCCCCGCACACGACGAAGGCGACGGCTTGTGGTTGTGCCGCTGGTTGCTTCACGGGCGGCTGCGCACCGCAACTCTACGCGATGGCCTTTGAGGAGGCGGGTGTCGATCTGGACTCAGCGGCAGGCCAAGACCTCATCGAACGCTTCCTGTGCCTGAATGGACCTGCGTTCTACGGATTCCCGGCATCGAAGCAGACCTTCGTTATGGAAAAGGCACCTTCACACGCGGTGCTGCTCGAAACACCGGCCGGTCCCGTCACGCCGCTGCCGGTGGGTTTGAATCTGGAGATGACGTGGCGGATCATCGGATGAAAAATCCGCATCATTCATGTCATCCTTGAACGTCATCGCCACGCTGCGCACCTGCTACACCGACAAATTCGGTGTGCCACGCCAGTCCGGGCTCGTGCCAGCCGCGTGGGGCGTGATCGAGTTCGAGCCCGCTTATCGTCGCATCGAGGCGGTGCGCGGGATTGAAGCCTTCAGCCACGTTTGGCTCATCACGCAGTTTCACTTGGTCGAAAATGAGCCCACCTCGCTCACCGTGCGTCCCCCGAGGCTCGGCGGAAATGAAAAGCGCGGCGTCTTTGCCACGCGCTCGCCGTTTCGGCCGAACCGGCTCACACTCAGCGTCGTGAAGCTCGATCGCGTCGAAACGGAAGGCGCCAATGCACCGCGCTTGTTCGTCAGCGGCGTCGATCTCGTCGATGGCACGCCCGTTTTCGACATCAAACCTTACATCCGCTACGCCGACAGCCTGCCGGATGCTCGCAGCGGCTTCGCGGATCAGATGCCAGCGCGCGTACCGGTCGTTTGGGAATGTGAAAGCGTCGTCCCCGCCGATGTGCGGCTCATCATCGATCAAACGCTGGCCCTGCAGCCGCAACCCGCCTACCACGACGAGCCAGACCGCCTCTACGCGACCGAAATCGCCGGCTGGCGCGTGAAATGGATCGCGCGGGACGATGGCGCGCGTGTGCGGAGTTGCGAACTCGTCGGGTAACGGCCATCTCGGCGCATGCACACCACTGAACTCGCCATCCGCGCCGCTCGTGAAACCGCGCTCGCGCACGGCATCACGCCGGACCGCTGCGACATCCTGCAAAATGGCAGCACGCTCGTGCTGCGACTCACGGACACGCTCGTCGCGCGCGTGGTGCAGGATCGCGATGGCCCTCGGCAAGGAACCGAGTGGTTTGCGCGCGAAAACGCCATCGCGCTGCATCTCACGCAAAACGGCGCGCCGGTCATTCCGCTGCATTCCGGCCTTCCACCGGGTCCGCACGAGCATCTCGGCTATCCGATCAATTTTTGGGAATTCGTCACGCGCATCGATGCGGAGCCTGATCCGCGCGAAATCGGCTCCACGCTCCAAAAATGCCACGAAGTGATGAAAACCTTCCCGCAGCCACTTCCACGGCTCGCGATCATTTCGGAGAGCTTGGCCATCTTGAACGACCGCAGCCTGTTTGAGGCGTCCACGCAGGAAATGCTGCGCCAACACCTCCGAACCTCGCTCAAAGTGCTCGCCGCGTATCCGCAGCAGCCGCTTCACGGTGACGCGCATGCCGGAAACCTCATGAATACGACACGCGGGCTGCTCTGGACCGATTGGGAGGACACCTTTGCCGGTCCGGTGGAGTGGGATGTCGCTTCGATCATTTGGAACGCGCTGATCCTTGATGAAGACCACGCCACGGTCTCCACGATCCGCGAGGCTTACGGCCCCGTGGATGAAAGCGCGCTGCAACAGTGCCTCGTGGCCCGCGCAGCCGTCATCACGGCCTGGTATCCGATTTTGTATCCGAATCCCAACGCCGACCGGCAGGACAAACTGCGCCGCCGCATCGAATGGCTCGCCGCGCGTTGATTCAAGCCGCGATCAACGGATGCGTGCGCTTCACGAGCGGGAACTCGACGCGTTTGCCCTCGATTCCGGCCTGAAACACGCCATGCGCCATCTCGATGGCCTTCATCGCGCGTTCACCAGAGCCCAGTGGCTCACGATTCTCCGCAATCGCCTGCAACCAATCACGGACAACGCGGCGGTGGGAGGCATCGTAGCCGGTGAGTCCTTCAAGCATGGCCTCGCCGGCAGGATCGACGCCGCCGTTCCAGTCCTGCCAGTTTTCCACGCGCGTGGTGGCGCTTCGATTCGGCTGCTTCAGCAGCGAGATGCCAGGCGCGAAGCCCGAATTCAACCTGACGATGCCTTTCGTGCCGATGATCTCCATGCCGAACGGCCCTGCGGCCTTTTCCAAACCCACGCGACTGCGAAAGGTGACGTTCACGCCCGATGCCATCGCGAAATGCGCGAAGATGTCGTCACCAACGACCGGCCCGACTTTGTCGGAGGGCGATTCCTTCGCTTCCGAGACTGCGGCGGGCTTTCCTTGGTGCTGGATGCTCGCCTGACACCATTTCACCTCGCCAGCAAAGAGCCGTGCGAGATCAAAGACATGCAGACCGAGCACCATCATGTCCTGCCCGCCTGCGCGGCTGCCCATCTTACCCACCGTGTGAATCTCCAATAGTTCGCCAATGAGGCCCTCGCGCAGCGCTTTCTCCAAACGGAGCACGCTAGGAGCCATGCGCGCGACATGGGCCACGGCGACGCGGAGGTTCTTTTGCTTGGCGAGACGCAGAATGTCGTCTGCCTCGGCCAAAGTGACGGTGAAAGGCTTTTCGAGATACAAATGCGCGCCGGACTCCAGCGCGGCCATCGCCATCGCGTGATGCTCCGAGGCCCAGCGCGGGCCGATGGCCACGAGCTCGGGTTTTTCCTGCGCCAGCATCGTTTTGTAGTCCGCGTAGTCCGTTGCGGCACCGCACGCGGCTTTGGCTTTCGCACGTCCCGCGTCGCTCGGATCTGCCACGGCCGCGACGGTGACATCCGCCATGCCTTTGAAGACATGCTCGATGCCGTGGCCGTAATCCCCCGCACCGGTGTGGCCGATGATGGCAGCTTTGCGTGCTGGCGCGGCGTGCACAGCAGTTGTGACGGCAAATCCGGCGCCAGTCGCGAGAAGACGACGGCGCGTGAGGGCTGGTGTGTTCATGACACCGAGCTCATACGTTATGCCCCGGGTCTTTCCTGCCGGATCAGCGAGTCGTCGTCAGTGCGGGCACCAGCTTGGGATCATACTTGGCCCCCTTCGACACCTGGATCAACGTCATGCGTACCTTGGTGGGCAAGAACTTCTCGGGATCCAAACGCTTGTGCGCGTGGAGGTTTTTGTCGTCTTTGAGCACGAGGTGCATCTCCTTGATGCCCTGGCTCCAGACGATGTCCTCGTTCTGCCGGAACTTCGTCATGTCGAGATCCTTCTCGATCACGCCCGTCTTCGAATACGGCCCCGTGCCGATGCAGCCGTAGCCGTGGTTCTGTCCTTTGTAGGGGATGTAGCACACGCTCCATGACGTTGGCTGGTCGCCTGTCGGCTTTTCCAGCACCTCCAGGCGCAGATGCACCGTGCCGTTGCGGTAATCGACCGGCGTGGTCCAATCCTTCGGACGCTGCGGATTCAGGCGGTCGTCTTTGAGGTAGTAGTGCGATTGGCTGGGCTTCGAGTTCAGCGCGTCCTCCTGCGTGAAGGTGAACGTCACATCAAAGAGCACGAACTGCTCCGCATGAACGACGGTGGTCAGGAGAGCGAGAAGGATGAGGAGGCGGAGGGGCATGATGGTGGAGGTTATGAGTTGTCCTTCACTGCTTGATTGGAGGCGGCCTTTGCGCCTCGCTCTGTGCTTTGCGAGCACGGGCGTTCTCCTGATGCGCACTGGAATGCTCCTGGTAGCTGAACAACAGCGTCCCGGCGACCACGAACAGCAAGAGAAAGACGAAGATCACAATCGTGACCGCCAGCCCCACGCAGCCCATTCGTTTTCCAGAGGAACGCCCGCCGTGCCACAGCGCCAGGCCGGCAATGGGAAAGAAGATCGCGCCGAGACACGCAAGTGGCACCACGATGGCCTCTGCAGGCGCTGGATGCCAGCCACCGCTCTCCGCCGTCATCGCATAAGCGAAAAAGCCGACGAGGAGGATGCATGGCAGCGCCAGGATGAAGGCGCTCACGGCAAAACCGCGCATCCAGGAGCCGCGCAGGACGCCGACGACGATCGGAGCCGTGCCCGCGAACAGTGCGGCCAGCAAGAAAATGCCTTCACCACGCATGCCATCGCGGATCACCTCCACGAGAAACACCAGGCCGAGGCCCGCCAGCGCCAAAGTCACCCAAACCGCCGCATTCACTGCCAGCGCGTTCATCGAGCCCTTCTTCGGATTCTGCGGGCCGCCTTCGCCGCGCCATTCCATGCGGTGCGTGGTGAATTTGCCGCAGGCGGGGCAGCTCATCATCCTCATCGGCTTGCCAGAGGCTCCGTAACGAATGCCGCCGCGATCCCAAACCGAAGTGGCATGCCCGCAATCGCACACGAGGTGCCATTGCTGCGACTCGGCCTTCATCTTCTCGAACCACGACGCTGGCAGCCAGCGCTGGAAGAAGCGCTGATCGACACTGACACAGTCTTGGGCGCAGTCGGCACGCCCGGCCCAACTGAATCCCATGACAATATCCTCGGACCGAAGTCCTTTCTGCCGTGCGTACTCAGTCCTGCTGAGGAAGTTCCGTTTGAGTGTCCGGAAAAAAGGATAAAACAGAAACCCAATGACGGGCAGGACGATGGCGACGGGCAAGTTTAGAGGAGATTGAATCAGGAAAATGGCGAAGACAGGGCTGAAACACGTCGCGGCATTCCAGACCCCGAACAATGCATCCAGCCGCAGCGCCTCGCTCTTTTCCAAGGGCGTCAAGTGGGCAGCAACCTCACTGGCATGGACTCCGGACGAGGATGTTGCAGGCGAGGGTGTGGACGGTGGCCCGTGGAAATGCCGTGGAAAGAGTCTCCGCACCAAGGGCAGCGCCAGGAAGATGGCACAAAAGACAACATACTTCGCCAAGTCCTCCGGACCGGGCCCAGGTTGCTGCCTGATCACGATCCGGTAGAGCAAATACCCTCCTCCGACGGCCGCGAGCATGAAAGCGGCCACGACCATGCGCCTCCATGGGATGGGCAGAGAGGGCGCGGGCTGCTCGACCGGTCTCCAAGCCCTCGTCTCAGGATTCACCGCCGCCTCCACCTGCGTGCGAAACTCCTCCGCCGTGGCAAAGCGCAGTTCAGGCGTCTTTTCGAGCGCGCGGAGCACGATCTCGTCGATGCGGATGTCCACTTGGACGCGTTTCGACGGGGCTTCGAGTTTGTCCTTCGGGCGCTCGCCGGTGAGCATCTCGTAAAGCACGACGCCGAGGCTGTAGATGTCCGCGCGGTGGTCGGCGTGGCCGTTTTGCTGCTCGGGGGCGGCGTAGGCGGGTGTGCCGAAAGGCATGGTAGGGACGGGCTGCGTCCCGTCCGACTCATCGGTGTCCGAGTCACGGGCGCGGCGCAGCGCGCCCCTACCATCAACGATCTTTGCCACACCAAAATCCGCGATCTTTACGACGCCGCTTTTGTCGATGAGGAGGTTCTCCGGCTTGATGTCGCGGTGGACGATGCTGTGGTCGTGGGCGCATTGCAGTGCATCGCACACCGGCGGCACGATGCTGAGGGCTTCTTTGGGTGTGAGGCGCTTGGATTGCAGGAGCTGGCGCAAGTTGACGCCGTCCACGAACTCCATGAGGAGGTAGTAGAACGGTCTCTCAGACAGGAGTGTCTGCGTCACGCCAAAGTCGAACACGCTCACAATGTGCGGATGACTCAGCGCGGCGAGGGCCTGCGCCTCTTTTTCAAAGCGCGCGGCGAACTGCGGATCGTCCGCACGCTCCGGCGCGAGCAGTTTGAGCGCGACGAGGCGGTTCAGCGACTTTTGGCGTGCTTTATAGACCACGCCCATGCCTCCGCGGCCGAGGCATTCGAGGATTTCGAGCTGTGGGAAGTGCGGCGCGAGTTCCTCCGGTGTCATCGGCGGCAAAGCGGCAGCAGACTCACCGTCCTGCGTCGGCTGCATGGCTCCGAGCATCAGACAGCGCGGGCAAAGGCCGCCGACGGCATCGGTGGGCAGCGAGTCGCCGCAGCGCGGGCATTGGGAGTGGGAAGAAGGTGGGTTCATGCCCGGTCATGCCGTGAGGCGGGGACAAGGTTACATAGATTTGGAGAAAAACAGTTCCGGCGATGACGGAGAATGCCAATGCTCAAGGTCCAATGACCAAGGAAATCCCAAAGACCAAGTCCCAAGAGGTCACCAAGCCATCGAATGCTTCACAAGCTACTCGTTGATCATTGGGAGCTTTGGGCATTCCTTGGTCATTGGAATGCTTGGACCTTGGTCATTTTCAGTCAGCCCCCGAGCGCCGCGAGCAAGGAGCGCATCTCATCCTCAATCGACGCCGCGTCCTTCAGCGTGCTGGCGATTTCTTCTTTCACGCAGTGGCGAAAACGAGTGCGGAGGCGGTGGACGGCCACGCGGGCGGCTCCGGGGCTGAGGCCGAGTTTTTCGGCGGCGGCGTTTTGATCGCCGTAGGAGGCTTCGCCGAGCAAAGAGGGCTTCAAATGCTCCAGAAGAGCTGTTTTGCCTTCGGCGGTGCATTCATGCTCCAAAACGTGCATTGCTCGCGCGAGCACGGTGACGGCCCATTGGCGGTCAAAGGCGGCTTCGGGGCTGTCGCGGTCGGTTTGAGGCAGTTCGGGCGTTTCGGCATCGAGTGACAAGGGTGTGACGCCGCCGCCGCGACGCAGTCTTTGGTCGGATTCGCGAATGGAGGCCACAAAGTGCCGCACCGCACCGAGCAGATAGAAACGAAAGCGACCGCGCAGCGGGTCAGCCCCGGAAATGGCCCCTCCAGCGAGGATTTCCGCAAAGAAGGCATGACTCATCTCCCGCGCCGCATCGGCATCCCGCAGCACGCCGCGCAAATAGGCCACCACCGGCTCATAATAGGCCTCACACAGCTCCGCGAGCGCCCCACGCCCCTCGTCGCTGTCCGCCTTGGCGAGGCAGACGCGGGTCCAGCGGGTGGTGTGAAAGGCGGATGCTTCGGGTGGGGTCATCGGAGGTGATGCCGTGATTGAGAGCAAATGTTACACTCATCGCCGCCCGTGATTGAAATCGACGGGCTTCTTCACGGTGTTCGCGCCAAGATTGCCGTCGATGGTGCTGCGGGTGCAGGTGGGATCGACGACGATGGTGGCGGGCTTGTTTTGAAAGGTGTTGCCGGTGAAGACGAGGTCGTGGCCGTTTGGGGCGAAGGTGACGGCCTCCTCGGGGCAGTGGTCGCCGAGTTGGAAGATATTGTCCTTCACGATGATGGGACCGTAGGTGGCGCCGGGCTCGTAGAGGGTGAAGTAAAGCTCGGGGAACTGGCCGGGCTTCGCGGTCTGGAAGGCGATGCGACCGAGGCGCGGATCGGGGTCGTTCTTCGTGGTGTTGTTGATGAAGACGTTGCCGGTCATGATGAACTTCACGGGCTGATTGATCCACGCGCCGCGACCGCCTCCGCGAAAGGTATTGCCGGTCATGGTGACATCCGTGCAGCTTTTCTCGACGCTCACAATGCGGCTGCCGTTGGTGCCATCCACGAGATTGCCCGTGATGGTGGCGTTTTGGCAGAACTCAGCCAAAAAGAACGCGCCCATGCGGCTGCCGAGGATGTGGTTGTTCGCGAAGACGATATTCCGGCAGCGCTGGATGTGCATCGTGTCGCCAATGGCGCTGAGCTGGCAGCCAGTGACACGCACATCGCGTGCGCCGACGATGTCGAAGGCTCCTTTGCCAGGTCCGCTGCCTGTCGGGGCATAGGCACCGAGGTAGGTGCCGCTCAAATTGAAGGCGAGCTGGCCTTTGCCTGACGTTTCGAAGCGAATCGGGGCTCCACCGGGCTTGTCGGCGATCATGATGAAATCGGGCGCGGACTCGATCACGAAGTATTGGCGGCCTTTGATGATGTTTTTCGGCAAGGTAGGGACGCGCTGCGTCGCGTCCGACAAAAAGGTGAGCGCGTCTTTCGGCTCATCGGAGGCACCGACGGCGATGGGGCGCTTCGTGTTGTCGAAGAGCACCTTGTCGCCCTCAAACGTCACCTCGCGCATCAAGTCGGTGCGGAAGTATTTCAATGCTCGCTCGACCTCCCAAGGCTCGTAGGCCTCGGGAAAGGTCACGATTTGCCACAGGTAACCGTAGTCCCACATGAACTTCCCGCTGCGCAGAAGTGTGCAGCTTTCGATGGAAATACGCTCCGCGTAGTGCTCGACCTCGCTTTCGCTTTTCGAGCCGTACTTACCATGCACACCGATCACGGCTGCCGCCATGCCCTCTGACTTCACGTCGCGGAAAAGCAGGTCATGCGTGCCGCCCGCGATGGTGGTGGTGATCTCGATGCCCTTCGTGTTCGCGTTCGGCTCCCAAGTGTTGTCTTTCTTCGCTGGATCAAACACATGCCCGATGAACTCGCCTCCATGCCACGCAAAGTGAGCGACGTCTCGCCCGGCAAAAAGCACGATGCGAACCTGATCCGGCAGCGTCTCCGGCAGGATGAAACGAGCACCATGCGCCATCACAGTCGTGTTCGAGCGCAACGGAACCGGTTGGGTGCCATCAAGATGATAGTCTCCCGCTGGAATCGTCACGACGCCGTCTTCGGCGAGCAATGCTGCGAGTTTCGCCGAGTCGTCGGCAAAAGCGGCAACAGAAAGAATCAGGGATACAAAGCAAATCTTCTTCATGGCCAGTGCTGCGTGATCTTCTTCTTCAAGAAATCAACGCTCCGGGCGAGCTGCTCCATACCATCGACGCCGTCTTCGATGCTGATCCAGCCATCGAAGCCCTTGCTCTTCAGCTCGCTGAAGATGGCGTCGTAGTCGTTGAGGCCTTTGCCGATCTCGCCGTGGCGGAGGCGCTTGGCGTAGCCTTGCGCGCCGCCTTCTTCTTTGCGCAAGTCTTCGATGGTACCTTCGGCGAGGTAGCGGTCGCTGGCATGCATGGTGACGACACGATGGGAGACGCGCTTTAGCAGCTCGATGGGGTCCTCACCGGCGAGGTAGGTGTTCGAGGGATCGTAGTTCACGCCGAAGTTCGGGTGGTTCACCGCATCCACCAGTTTGCAGAAGACATCCATCTTCTGCGCGAACTCGGGATACTCCCAGAAGTCGTCCTTGTAGTGGTTTTCAATGATGAGCGTGATGCCGCGCTCCTGCGCATACGGGAGGCAGGCGTGAATGGAGTCGGCGGCGAGCTTCACACCCTCGTCGATGCTCAGCTCGGGCCTTCTTTGACCGCTGAGCACGCGGCAGTAGCTGCCGCCGAGCGTGTGCGTCATGTCGATCCAGCGTTTCTGCTTCGCGATCTCTTTCTCGCGGAAGGCGACGTCGGGATGCGTGAAGTCGGGCGAGCAGCACATCATCGGGATGACCTTGCCGGTGTCCTCGACCTCCTGGCGAAAGCGCGGCCAGTTTTTCTCATCGGCCATCTCCAGGAAGCCGGCATACCATTCCAGGCCCTGAACATCGAGCGTGGAGGCGAGCTTGATCCATTCGGAGACGGTCATCGTCCCTTCTTTGCAAAGGGCGACCATGAAGGCTTTCGGGAATGCGGCGAGTTTGGGCATAAAGCGGAGAGCGTAGGGCTAAGAGCAGAGAGTTTTGATTCTAACGCGAATGAAGATGAATGAGAACGAATGTCCGCGAATGGCGAAGAGGCGTCGTGCCGGATGGATTCGTGTTCATTCGTTAAAATTCGCGGCCATTCGTGTTTCCAATCCGAATCACTTCGTCGGGATCGTGCTCGCGTCCTTCGGCGGGTTGCGACCGATGAAGGGGTGCTGCTCCAAATCGAAGACTTGGCCGCTGATGGGGCCGCATTCGTCGGCGAGGAGCCAGGCGGCGCAGGCGGCGATCTCGTCGGGCCAGAGGATGCGGCCGGCGGGGGCATAGACCTTCGGCAGATCGGCATACCAGTCGTCTTTGAGGCCGTGGGAGCGTTTGCGTTTGGCTTCGTTTTCGGTGAGCACCCAGCCGGGGTTGATTTGATTCACGCGCACACCGTCCTCACGCATGAGTGTGTCGCCCAGATTGCGCGTGAGGGTCATGAGGGCGCCTTTGGAGACGCTGTAAGGCATCAAATTGGGCTCGCCGCTCCACGCGTTCACGCTGCCGATGTTGATGACGCTGCCGCCTGCTTCACGCAGATGCGGCAAGGCGGCGCGGATGAGGAGGTAGGGCACCACGCAGTTGATCTCGAGCATGCGGCGGAACCACTTGGCATCCGTGTCGTGAATGTTGCCGAGACCGACCTGCGCGGCGTTGTTCACCACGGCGTCGAGCTTGCCAAAAGCGCTCACGGCCTTCTCGACGAGCAATTGCGGCGCATCCTCCTCCGCGAGGTCTTTGAGCACGAGCACCGCCTTGTCCACGCCGAGCTCAGCGAGCGTTTCCTGGCCCAGATCGGCCTCCAGGCCGTGGATGAGCACTCGTGCGCCCTCGGCGACACAACGCTTCGCGATGGCCTTGCCGATGCCGGTGACGCTGCCGGTGATGAGGATGACTTTGTTTGCGAGCCGGTTCATGGTGGTGTTGAGGATAACGAGACTCGCGCCCCTTTCACCACGACAAAGTGTGTGTGAAATGCGGCATGGCAAAAAGTGGCTGCGGCTTTAGCCGCATTCTTCGAATCATTCGGCTGAAGCCGAAGCCACTCTGCTACTCCTGCCGCTGCAAGTCGAGGCTGAGGTCGTAGCCACCATCCCCGGCCACAGGATCGGCCTGGAGGCCGAGGGAGAGCATGGAGGTGTTCGAGTTACCGATGGAGATGCTGGCTTGCTGGCCTGGGCGGGTCAAAACGGTCGGAGTGCTGAGCATGTCGACACCGCGAGTGTTTTGCAGAGAGCTTTGCAGCTCGCGCAGGCGTTCCGGGCCGATGGCGCTGTAGTTTTCGAAGTCGAAGATGTCGGGGAAGAGGTCGTGGGCGTCCGCATCTGCCACGGCAGCATCAGGCATGTGCAGGAGCTTGGCGGAGATCTTCACATGGCCTTCAGGCGTCGTCTCCGGTGTCACGATGGCCATGCCGTTCATGCCGGGCGCGATCTCCCAATACCCCAGCACCGCCGATTCGCCCGGTTTGAGCCGCACTTTGCCCTTCGAGGCAATTTTGAGCGGTTTTCGAGTTGCGGGTGCTTTTTCGGCTTTGGGCTGAGTTGGAGTTGAAACGCTCGTGGAAGGCGCGGCTGCGACTTTGGGCGATGAAACGGGCGTTGTCGTCTCTGGCGGCTCCAGAGCCGTCCGCATGAGCCAGAACGCGATGAGGCACAGGCCAAGGCAGAGGAGGATGATGAAGCGTCGCATGGCGGTGATGGAGGGAGGGTCGAAAAAGCGCAGCAGGCTAGATCGAATCTCGTATCCTGCCTGGGTCAATCCTCCGGCTCCTTCTGAATGATCTGCGTTGCCGGTGGCAACGGGTCCTTGCTGATGGACACGCCGCTGGAGGTTTTGTCGGCGCTGGGATCAATGGCCATCTCGACTGCGGCGGAGTTGATAACGTTGGAGAACACCTCAGCGAGGGCGTCGGCATCTTTGGAAAGAACCGCGCCCAGAAAGCGCTCAGCTTCAGCCTCCGTCCGCATGAAGGCGTCGTCGAGTTGGAGATTCACCTGCGTCTGAGGCGAGGGCTGAATGCCCTTCATCTGCATGGCGAACTGCGCGGCGTCCATGAACACTTTGGACTGCTTCGGATTCTTCAACATCACCTGCATAAGTTCAGCGGTCTTCGCGCCGATGTCCGCATCATGTTTCAGGGCTTCCACCAAGGTGCTGCCGCGATGCTGGGCACGATACTCCTCCACCAAAGCGTGTGCGTGCCGGCGTTTGTCGAGGTCGCCACCGAACATGAGATTGAAAGCCTCCTCGTCGCTGATCTCCGGGCCCCTTGCTTTCGCTTCTGGTTTGGTGGCGCTGCTTCTCACCACGCGAGGCGCATCGACCAACGACGGCTTGTTCTCCGTTCGAGGAAGCACAAACGGCAGTGAAACGGCGGCGAGAGTGCCGGTGACGAGGAGGGCTTTGGTGGTGGCGGTCATGGTGATGAGCGTGGTGGTGACGGATGCGGCGGGAATCGCGGATGAGGTGCCGATGCCGGTGAGTGAAAGTTTTCCCAAGGAAGCCTGGACGGCGACCGGCAAGGCATGAGCGCTTTGGGCCGCGAACAAAGCGGTGAGACCTGCGCCTACGATCACGCCCCGCGAGCGCAAGGCCTCTCGCATGGACGAGATGCCACGCTCAATGGCTCGCGAGACCGTGGCTTGGTTCCTGCCGAGGTGTCGCGCGACTTCTGCCTGCGTTCGGCCTTCGAGAAAGTAGAGCACGAGCACCTCACGCAGCTCATTCGGCAGTTCGTTGAGCGAGGCATCGACATGCGGCTCAATGTCCGGCCACGTCGCCTCGCGATCCGTGTGCCACATCTCCGCCATCGCCTCCTCGACACGTTTGCGCGTGCTTTCGCGGCGCACGGCATCACAAGCGCGGTTCCAAGACACACGATGCAGCCACGCGGCGACGGATTGCGTGATGCCGCTGGCCTTTCGTGCCAGTTCCAGAAAAGTCTCCTGCGCCACATCCTGCGCCGCTGCCGCATCACGAGTCACCCGCAGCGCCGTGGCATGCACCATCGCCCCATGCGCCTGCACCAGCTCACGAAACGCGTGAGCATCGCCGGTGGTGGCGTATTGCTGGAGGTGCTGGAGATCGGACGGCATCGCTTTTCATGAAGGTCGCACAGGACATGGGAATTATGCGCATGAAGGCAAAAAAAGTGGCTTCGCCTTTAGCCGAATTCACCGAGATGATTCGGCTAAAGCCGAAGCTACTTTGGACAGGCGCTTCAACTCGTCTGCTCCCAGCGCCCGATCAAACACCGCCACACCTCCGATCCAGCCAGTGAAGCCGACTCCGCGACTGCTGTGGATGACGCGGCCGATCGTGAAGGGGCCGCCGCTTTGCGCGTCCTTTGGCATGTAGAGGTCGTGAGGATACCACCAAGGGTTCAGGCGAAGGGCAACCAAGTCGCGAGCGATTTCCTGGCCGCCGCGAACGGTGACTTCGATCTTGGTGAAGCGATACTCGCGGAGTTCGACTCGCTCGTCGGCGGACTCGCGCAGCACTTTCACGCTCAGCGGATCGCCTTCGGGTGGATTGTAGTATTGATCCTTCGGGAAGGTTTCATCTTCACCGTCCTGTTTGCCGGGCAACTTCGCATAGTGGCCCTGCATGTAGGCGTTGTAGGCAGAGGAGATGAGCTTGTCGTTTTTGGGGTTGTCGAGCCAGCGATCACCGGAGAGACCGTTGAGCCAGCCGGTGAGTTCGTCCTTCGCATGATCGAAGGTCATGGCGAAGCACTGCCAGGACTTGTCGAGCACCTCGGCGGGTGAGTCGGCGGGCACTTCGGGTGATTGCTCGGCGGAGTTGCACTTGTGCAGGGCATACTTGTTCAGAAAGGAACTCGCGCCGTTCTCCGACACATGCCCGCAGGCGCTGCCTTGCTTGTTCAGACCCGCAAAGAGCGCGTATTGACGCTGGCCGCGCTCCACCTTCGCGATGGTGGCGATGCTCTTCTCCTTCAAATCGGTGCCTTCATGCCAGATGCCCGCCAGCGCGTGATTCCCGCTCTCACGAATCGCCCACACGACCAACGTGACCGACTTCCCCGCGCCTTTGATGTCGAGCGGCGTATCGTGCAGTCGCGAACGAGGCACGAAGAGGAAGGGTCGGAAGTCAGCGTCGGTTTCTTTGACGATGCGAATCGCATTCCCGAAGGGCCCGCGACCCAGCAACGGAAAATCCGCATACGTCGCCTCACGCCCCGCACCCCAGTAGTCTTTGATGTAGTTCGCGGCATCGAGCGGGTAGTCATTCGTCGCCCCCGCAGGCACATGCGCGGTGAACCGCTTCTGTCCTTCCGGCTCGCGCTTCACGAAATCCCAGAAGGCGACGAGCCCCGGCGTGCTTGTGACGGTGGCGGCGGGTTCAGAGGCAAGCAGGACGGACTGCAAGGCGATTAGAGTGAAGATGAGCTTCATAGGCAGAGCCTCATCATTGACCAGACTCAGGTTCGTAGCCAAAGAAAGGATAGTCGTTCTCAGGTAAAAAAGTGGCTTCGACTTGAGCCGAGGGTTCTGGCGCGGCTTGAAGGATGACCGGCGTGGCCACGGCGGCAGCGCCGGTGCCTTTGAGGGCGCTGAGGAGTGCTTCGCGGCGGGGCAAAAACGACAATAGATCACTTCGCCACGCCGCTGAGGCTGAAGTCGTCGTATTCGACATCCACGGCGTTGGTGGTGAGGCTGACGAGGGACTTGGTGTCGTGAGCGATGCCGGCGGAGGTGAAGCTGCCGACTTCTTTGCCGTCGATGCTGACGCTGATCGTGTCGCCGCTCGTCGTGACGACGAGGGTGTGCCATTCGTTGAGTGCGAGCTTCGCTGGGATGCGCTTCTGTTTGCTGGCGAGCAGCTTCTTTTCGTCATCGGTGAGCTGGTTGGCCTTTTTGCGGTCGTAGAGGCCGCCTTCGAGATTGAAGCCGCCGGTCTTGGCATCGGCGAGGTTCACGCCGGTCGGTGAAATGGTCGCCTGGCAGATGTGGCCGGCGTGGGAGCCTTTGTAGTTCTTGTCGTCGAACCACACATTGAAGCTCTTCGCCTTGTCGCTGACGAAGCGGAACTTCACCTTCACCTGCAGGTCCTTTTCGCCTTCGAACTTGATGTTATCGACCGCGCTGTGGTCGGAGGTCGGTGCGGTGATGCCGACGAGCACGCCGCCTTTGACGACGCTGCTGCTCTTGTAGTGCCCCCAGCGCGGCCCGAAGCCCTCGGCGGAAAAATCATCGGCGAAAATGACACGCGGGTAATCAGCGGCAAAAGCGGTGGTGGCGAGGAAAGCGAGGGCGAGCAGTGTTTTCATGAGGCGTTGGGAACGTCGGGCATGCAGCGCTTTTGCAAAGACCTCAGAAGAGGCAGGAGAATGGCCGTTTCGGTTTTCAAAGGCCGCATTTTAAACGCGAATGAAAACCGAATGATCCGCAAATAGCCACGAATGCAGTGATGCACGATCATTTGCGGTCATTCGCGGTGCATTCGGCTTGGATTCGCGTTGGAAGCCCTCGCCGCTTTTTCATTCCCTTCATAACTGGCTTGGAGAATGAGCCGAACGGCGCGTTATGAGCCTGTCATGATGAATCGCCGCGCTCTTCTTGCTTCCTTGGCTTCCGCCACCGTTTGCCGTGGAGTCGATCCACAGCGCTTTTTCACGCTCGGGCAGCGGGGTGGGCGGTGGTGGTTCATCACGCCGGAGGGGAGGCCGTTTTTCTCCATCGGGCTGAATCACATCGATCCCTCGCCGCTGCGCTACGCGTCGAATGGCGACCTGTGGGAGCGCAAATATGGCAACTCGATGGAAAAGTGGCTCAAGGAGGCCGTAGCACCGGATTTGAAGGCGTGGGGCTTCAATTCGGTCGGGTGGACGCAGGAGGTGGTGACGCGGGGAAGCACGAATCACCGTCATTCGCGTGCGTTCACGTTTGAGGAGTATCAGTGGCTCGGGCTGGCGTATTGCCATCAGTTGCCGTTCGCGGATTTTCATCAGTGGGAGGCGGAGACGCGGCATCCGGACTTCGACGCGCCGGAGTTCGCCGAGTGGTGCGACTACGTCGCGCGGGAGCACTGTGCCCGGCTGAAGGATGATCCGAAGCTCATCGGCTATTTCTACATCGACTGCCCCACGTGGATTCACACACGCCCGGAGAGCGCTTGGAAAGGCCCGCTCTTCGATTCAGAGAAGCTCAAGACGGAGGCGGGGCGGAAGGAACTGCACGCGCTGGCCACGAAGTGGTATCGCATCACGCACGATGCCGTGCGCCGCTACGACAAGCACCACCTCATCCTCGGCGACCGCTATGAGGCCGCCAATCCCATCGCCGACGAGGTCATCGACGCCGCGCTGCCGTATGTCGATGTCCTGAGCTTCCAACACTTCAGCGGGCCGGACAAGGTGACGGCGAATCTGAACCACTGGCATCAGAAGACCGGCAAGCCCGTGCTGCTCGCCGATCACGCCATCCAGATCCGCGAAGCCGACGGCTCCGGCCGCCACGACGGCGAAGGCGATGCCCGCGTGCTCGCCGCGCTGCGGGAAACTCCCGGCTGCATCGGCTACCACCTCTGCGGAGCCTACCTGCGCAACGAAGCCCGCAAACGCGCCCTGCTTGATGCCGCTGAAAAGCCGGATGAAGCGGCGCTGGAGGCGATCACGCGTGCGAATCGGGAGACGGCGGCGTGGATGGAGCGGGTGAGGTGATCACACTGGCCTCAACACGCTCTTCACGACTTCGCCTTTGTGCATCTTCTCGAAGGCTTCGTGCCATTCGGTGACGGGCCAGACGCCGCCGATGATGGGTTTCACGTCGAACTGGCCGCTGCTCATGAGGGCGATGACGCGTTCCCAGATGGGCCAGTTGTGGCTGAAGCTGCCTTGCAGGGTGATGTTCTTCTGCACGAGCGGGTCGATGTTGAAGCCGAGCGGTTGCGGGCCCCAGCCGACTTTGGAGATCCAGCCTGCGGGGCGCACGAGGTCGAGCGCGATTTTGAGGGTGATGCTGGCTCCGGCGGCATCGATGACGCCGTCGCAGCCGAGGCCGTCGCGTTCCATGGCCCAGGGTTTGGCGTCGCCGATGATGACTTCGCAGCCGTAGTGCTTGCGGGCGAGCTCGAGACGATGCGCGTCCTGCTGCAGGCCGACGATGGCGACCTGAGCGCCGCATTGTTTCGCCATCGCGGCGCAGAGGATGCCGATGGTGCCGGGGCCGAGCACGATGACGCGGTCGCCGGGCTCGATGCGGGCGTTTTTGACGACGGCGTTGTAGGCGACACAGCAGGGCTCGGTGAGGCAGGCCTGCTCGAAGGGCACATGATCCGGCACATGATGCAGGATGCGGCTGGGCACGCGCACATACTTCGTCATCGCGCCGTTCACGCCGTAGCCGAAGCCTTTGCGGGTGCTGTCGAGGTTGTAGAGGCCGCGACGCGTCATCGGGTTGTCCTTGGAAATGATCGCGGCGGTCTCGGAGACGACGCGGTCGCCTTCCTTCCAGCCTTCCACATCCTTGCCGACCTCGATGATGTGTCCGCCGAACTCATGCCCGAGCACAACGGGGTAATTCACCGGCCAGGAGTGATCGGAGGTCCACTGATGCAAATCGGAGCCGCAAACGCCGACATTGGCGACCTCAAGGAGCACGTCCTCGGCGCCGATGGACGGCTTTTCGATCTCACGGATTTCGACGGAGCCCTTTTCAGGCGCGAAGTTGACGACGGCGGCGGATTTCATGGGGTTGGGGAAGGTTGGGTTATCTAACTTAAATGGGAACGGACTCTCACGAGTTCACAGGTGGATTGGGCATTGAGAATTCGCGATGATTCGCGGCCATTCGTTTGGATTCGCGTTAAATGGAGTCATAAAACGGGCTAATCATTCTGAGATCTCACTTTTCTGACCCATTCCAACTTGGGGTTCTTGAAGTTGATGATCAAGCCAACTTCCAATCGTGAAATACGCAGATAGTTGAGCATCTGGGCAATCTCATTCTCCCCGATGGCATCAATGGATTTCGCATCGACGAGGACACTGCCTTGCACCGTGATGTCGGGAATGCAGTCGCCGACAATTTCCCCCAAGTAGCGGATGGGATAGGCGCGCTGAGCCTCGGCTCGAATCCCGTTCTTTTGGAGATCGATGACCAAAGCATTTTCATAGGGCTTCTCGCGCAATCCGGGGCCGAGAGCGTTGTGGACACGCATGGCGCTGCCGATGATCTCATAAGTGCCGTCTTGGAAGTCCATGATTTCAATATTGGGATTTCAACGCGAATGGCCGCGAACATCCGCGAATAAAAAGAATGAATTCCAATCAGGTGAAAGCCGGCACATCCTGAGCATGCACGGCCTCGCAAATCAGGCGCAGGGAGGCTTCGAGATTGCCATCGGCGGTTTTGAAGGCATCCGCGTCGATGGTGAGCGGGGCACCGAGCACCACCAGCGGTGCGCCGTATTTCGGGCACTGGATCGCTTGTTCGAGACTGAGACCGCCGACGGCTTGCACGGGCACTTTCACGGCCTGGACGACCTCGCGGAGCTTGTCGAGCGGGCTGGGCATGCGATGGCCGGCGGCGGCGATGCCGCGGCGTTCGTCGTAGCCGATGTGATGAATGATGTAGTCGCAGCCAAGGTCTTCGAGCCATTTGGCACCGGCGACCATGTCCTCGCAGATCATGTTATCGCCCATGACTTTGCAGCCGAAGTCCTTTCCGGCCTTCACGACGCATTTCACGGTCTCCGCATGCGCACGAGCCATCACGACGACATGCGTGGCACCGGCCTTGGCCATCATTTCGGCTTCCAGATAGCCGCCATCCATCGTTTTGAGGTCTGCGACGATCGGTGTGGTCGGAAAGGCCTTTCTCAAGGCACGAACACCGTGCAGACCCTCGGCGAGAATGAGCGGCGTGCCGGCCTCCAACCAGTCCACACCAGCTCGCATGGCGAGCGCGGCCGTTTCGAGGGCTTCATCGATGTTCGTGAGGTCGAGGCTGATCTGGACGATGGGTTTCATGATTGCGCAGCAAAGCAAAGCCGCGCATGCTCGTCACGACAAAGATGATGCGAAATGCGACACCGCTGAAGCCCCTCGACCGCCCCCGCCGCACGCGGACGGTGATCGAGCGCTGGAAACGCGAACGGGCGCGCTGGGTGGCCGCGCTGGAACCGACTGCGTTGTTCCAACGGCTGTTCGACCACATTCCCGGCGTCTATTTCTTCGCCAAGGATAGCGAGGGACACCTCATGTTTGCCAGCGAAGGTCTGCGCCAGCGCTATTCGATGCGCGACGAGACGGAGATCCTCGGCATGACCGACTTTGACCTGAATCCCGGCAGCATGGCGCAGGCTTATGTGGATGACGACGGGCACATCCTGGCTGGCAAGGCGCGGCTCATTGAGCGCATCGAGTTGTGGTGGGATCGGCAGGGCATGCCGGACTGGTTTCTGGTGACGAAGCTGCCGCTCTACGACAAACGCCATCGCGTGCAGGGCGTGATGGGCATGTTGCGGCGTCCCGATGAGGCCGAGCGGCGGCTGCCGGTGTTTCAAACCGTGGCGCAGGCGGTGGAGATCATCCGGCGGGAGTTTGCGAAACCGCTGCTGATTGAAGATGTGGCGAGATCCTGTGGACAATCGCTGCGCCAGCTCCAACGCCGCTTTCAAAGCGCGTTCGGCATCACGCCCCAGGAGTTTCTGATCCGCACCCGCGTGCTGGAGGCGACGAAGCTGCTGGAGCAGACGGCGCTCTGCGCCGGCGAGATCACGACGCGCTGCGGTTTTGTCGATCAGAGCAGCTTTTCCCAGCATTTCCGCAAACGCACCGGCCTCTCGCCCGGTGCGTATCGGAAACGATCAACGGCCGACCGCTGAGACTTTGGCCGAATCAAGCTCCCCGCACAGCGAAAGCGCCTTCAGCGCCTGGCAGGTGGCGATGTAGGTGATGTAGTGGTAGTTCCCGCGATAGAGGGAGTGCATCCACCAGCGGCCGGAGACGCGCTGTTCTGTTTTGAGCCAAGCGACGGCCTTCTGAATGCGCTCGTCCTTCACCGGCACGTTGTTTTGTCGCATGAGCACGACGGCGAACGCGGTCATGTAGGCGTCGCTCTCCGGCTTCGCGGCATCGGGGAGTCCGGTGATGAGGTTTTGAACGAATTCACTGACCTCGAAGTGCCAGTCGTTCAGTGCGGAGAAGTCGCGGGTGCTCCAGCCGCCGTCGGCGTGTTGTTTGGAGGAGAGCAGTTTGAGCGCTGCCTCACGTTTTTCGGCAGGAACGAGTTCCGGCATGTAAACGGCAAGTTGCAGGCTCAAGACGCGATCCCAGTCATTTTTCGGTGCCGCGTTGCGCAGCCAGTTTTTGAGCTTTTCGACCTTTCCGAGCAGTTTTTCGTCCTTGAGGCCCGTGAGCCATTCGGGCGCGGCGGTGATGGCCCGGGCGGCTTGCAGTGAAAGCTCGAAGTCGGTCGTGATGTGCGGGATCTCGACCTCGCCATGGCTCACAAAGGCTCCATCAGCGGACTGGCGCTCAAACATGTCCCGCAGCGACTTGTCCGTGTGCTCCGAAGTTTTACTCGTGACATGTTTGTCCCACTCCGCGAGGCCCAAGGAGCGCCACACGCTGGAGAAGGCGGCAGGGTAGTGCTTGTGGCCGCTTTTCGTGGCCGTCTCCTTCACTTCTTTGACCTCCTTCGGCACGAAGTCGATGAAGTCGGCCACGATCTCCTCGTTGGCCTTCCCAAGCAGCGGGATCAACGCGGGGCGCTCGCTCAGGTAGGGTCCTGTGGTGTGGCAGTTCACGCAGGATTTCTCTCGCACCCACGAGAGCGCACCTTCTTCGAGGTACTTCGCGGCTGCCTTGACCGATTCCGGGCCAAACTTCGTCACACGGGCCTCGTCCGCGCTTGGAATGCTCACACGGATGTCACCGGACTCATATTGAAACTCCAGCTTGCGCTTGGGTTTGGGAGTTTCGGCAGCGAGAACCGGCAGGGCAGTCAGCAGGAGCGGGAGGAAGAGTTTCATGAGCTTGCAGTATAACGCCGCAGGCACGGTCCATCCTTCGACGTTGCTTGTTCGTGGGGCCTGGCTCGCACTTCTCACACTCGCGAGTTCGCGCGGCGGCGATGTTGGGGATGGCCGTGCTGCCGATGTGATGAAGCTTCGCCGACAAACCGGTCAACGCAGCAGTGATCCGTTCCGTCTCGCAGGCATACTCCTTTTTCCAATCAGCGTGGTGCGGGACAACTCGGTAGCGCAGGGCTCATGAACCGGGTGGCGTGTCGTATTCCAGGCGTTTGCCCATGCTGACCACGGGATCGACGGTGAAGCCGAGGGACTCGTAAAAGGCAATCACGGCCGTGTTGGTGCTGCGCACCTGCAAATTGATCTTTGGACAGCCAGTGGCGCGCAGCAGTCCTTCCGCATGCTGCATCAGTTCGCGTGCCAGACCTTGCCGCTGATGATCGGGATGCACGGCGAGGTAGTTGATCCAGCCGCGATGGCCTTCGTAGCCAGCCATGCACGCGGCGATGATTTTGCCATCAAGCTCGCCGACGAGAAACCACTCAGGGTTCACCTGCTGTTTGCGTGCGATGTCACGCTTCGGGTCGTTTTGCGGAACGATGAGGCCGCACGCGCTCCAGAGCGCGATCACCGCGTTTTCATCGGCGGATTGGAAGGGGCGGATGGTCAGTGTGTTCATCAGTTAGGGCCGTCGTGTTTGAAGCAACCGCTCCCAAGCCGCATCCACCCAGAAGAACTGTGAGTAGTAGAGCTTCGTGTAGTCATAGTGTGCGATGACCTTCTCCACCTCCGGAGCCTGTTGCGCCAAGACAGTCTCATCCGGGCAAAGCGTGACGATCCAGGCAGCGGCTGTCGGTTCGCGCACCAAAGCGGTCTCCTTGCCGCGACGCGGAGCCAGCTTGCTGAAATTTCTGATCTGCTGCTGGGCGAGCGCCTGCGATTCATGCTCCGTCTTTTGCGGCTTCCAATCCGCATTCATCACGCGCCAGTTCATCTCAAAGTGACTCGTATCCGCGTTGTCGAACTTCTGCGCGAGAGACAGGCTTTCTGCGGCGAGTTTGGCGCTCGCGACGAGCCCCTTCGCATAGTCGGCCTTCAGCGCGGCATCGCCTTCTAGCTCCCACAGCCCGCGCAATCCGCCCACGGTGGCGCAGGAAGTCCAGTTGTGCCGTTTGGAGTACCAGAAGACCATGCCACCTGCGCAAAGTTCCCGCTTCGAGAGGTTCTTTTCGCCACCTTGTTTCTCCAGTTCTGCGAGATACGCTTCGCGCCACTTTGGGTCGCCGCTGACGCGGTGAAGCATCTTCATCGTGAAAAGCATTCGTGCCGCTTCCTCAAAATGGAAGCCGTTGAAGCTGCCACGCACTTTGAATGGCTGCTCTGCAGGCATTTGCCATCCGAGTCGCACGATCTCCTCCGCCGTCTCGACCAGATGCTTCGCGATGCGTGTCTTTTCCACCTCGGTGGCGATGCCGGACTCCCAGTAACGCCACAGGCCGAGAAACCACGGCATCGTCTGGTCGTTCGAGCCCATCGGGTAATGCGATTTGCCATCCGTGCTCACGCCACGGCCGACGAAACCCTTCACGTCGCTGATCGAATTGAGCAAAAGCAGTCCTTCCATCAGCTTGCGCACCTTCGCGGCATCATCTGCCGACTTCGTGCGTTTCCAGCGCAGGATCGCAGCGTCCATGTAGAGACCGTTGAACATCGCGCCGTTCTCAATGGGCGCCCACCAGCCCAGCGCGTTGGGTTTTCCCTCGAGGCACTCATCGGGTGTCGGCAGCGAGACATCGCCATTCATGTCGGCGAAGTCGATCATGATGCCGTATTTGTCGATGAAACGCCGCCACAGTTCACGATGCGCGGATTCAGCGGCATGTGAGGTCTCCGTGGCGATGATCGGTGCCGCAGACAGGTTGAGGGCGCAGATGACGAGGAATGCGAGCCGTGTCATGCGCCTGAGTAGATTCGATTCGGAATCGAATCAAATGCGGGAGCGGCTTCGATTGCCAATCGAAGTTACTTTTCGGCCTGTTCCAGCTTCACGTTATCGATGAAAAAGGCGGTCTTGGTCGTGCCCAGTCCGCTGAAGAGCAGGTAGTTGGCGCTGTACCAGGTCGGTTTGCAGGGGATGGCTTTGAACTCGGTCTTCGTGCCGTCCTGGCGGGTGAGAGTGACGTCATACTTTGCGGCTCCGGTGGTGGCGGTGAGGTCGATGCGGAGCCATTCGCCGGGTTTCACGTCGGCGAGTTTCTGGCTGGCGGTGTTGTTGGCGATGAGAGTGCCATTCTGCCAGCGCACATACGGTCCGGCCGCGAACTCGCCGTTTTTGCCACGGATTTCGAAGAACCAATCCGCACCCTCCTGCGCCATGATGTCGAACTCCACTTGGTAGCTGCCGCCTTCCCAGGTGGTGGGGTAAATGTCGAGCACCGGGTCGTAGCTGTGCTTCAAACCGGGCGCGTCCTGCACTTTGAGGCAGCGCTTGCCGCCGGGTGTGAATGGCGATGAGGTCTCATCGGTGACGCCGATGCTTTCGCCTTTGTTTTGGCGATCATAAGTCGCATTGCGAATGCCGAGCGTTCCGAGAGACGCACGCTCAAAACTCTGATCGACCTTGTAAGGCGGCGCGGGCCACGGTTTGGCATCGGTTTCCCAATTGGGATAGTCCTGACCCTTCGCGGCGAGTTCTTTCCACTTCGCGTCCGCTTTGCGCACACCTGCCAAGGTGAGGTCCCAGGGCTTGAAGCCGATCTTTTCGGCGGGCGAATCCGGTTTGAGGCGGAAGTCGCGTTTGGCGAGGTCTTCAAAGAGCGGATTGCCGAACTGGCTGCCGCTATCGCGGCCCATCTTGCGCCATTCGTCCCAGGTGAAGTGGGTTTGGGTGAGCTTCGCGGGGATTTTGCCATCGGTGGGCCAGTAGAGGTTGTTTTTGAAGACGAGGCTGTCCTTCGGATCGCCGCGGTCGATCTTGTCGAAGAACTTCCAGTTCCACTCGCCGCCATCGAGCAGCGGCGACGCGGGGTCCCACACGACGATGTTGTTCAGGTAGCGAAAACGCAGCCGTGCCTCGTTTCGCGAGGCTTGGATCTGCGCGGAGTTGCCGAAGGCAAAGATGTTGTTCCGCACGGTGTTGAAGTAGCCGTAATGCTGATGGAAACCCGCGTTCCAGGTGTCGTGCACGAGATTGTTCTCCATCACCGTGTCGCTGGCACCTTCGTCATTGTAGAGCCCCCAGCCGCCGTAGCGATGGCTGGTGATGTGATGGACGTGATTGCCTCGAATCACCGTGCCAGGCGAGGTGCCGAGGCCGTAAAAGCCGCCCATGTCGCTCAAATAGGCCCAGCCGAGATGGTGGATGTGGTTGTTCTCGACGAGCGTCTCGCGCGAGGCGGTGTCTCCATAGCCCCAGTTCCATCCGGCGCTGATGCCGGTGTAATAAAAGTCGCCGATGTCGCAATGCGTGACCGCGCAGTGCTGCGTGTGCGTGAAGACTACGCCGCAGGCGCTCGGATGCAGCCGCCCGCCATGCTGGATGATGCAGTCATCGACGACGATGTGATGATTCACCCGCGCATCCGCCGGACGCCCCGTCTCACCTACATACACACCACCGCCGCCGAGATCGTGCAGGTGGCAACGCTTTACTGACGAGTCCGCGCAGCCGTTTTTGAACCAAATGGCATGCAGGCCAGTGTGCGCGACCTCGCAATTCGCGAAGTGAATGCCTCGCGAATCCTCGATCTCGATGCAGCCATCGCTTGTCGTGGCCGCCTGACCGTCGTGCAAGCCGTCCGCCGGATACAAATGCTGGCTGTATTGAAAGGAGATGCCTTCAAAGCGCACGTCGTGAGCGCCTTTCATCACGACAAACTTGTCCACCACTGGCGCGATGACCTCTGCCTTCGTCATGTCTTCGCCCGGCAATGGCAGGTAGAGCACCTCGCCCTTCGCCTTGTCGAGAAACCACTCGCCTGGCGCATCGAGCGCCGCGCGATAGTTTTCCGCCCACCAGCGCTGATCCGGCTCGAACTCGACAAAGGGATAGCGAGCCCGCCCTTTGATGCGCACGCTGAGGATTTCATCGTTCAATTCCTGGATGCGGCACTGCCCCACGGCCCACGCGTGCGTCACGGTGAGCAAAACGTCATCGCGTTCCGGCTGTGGGATCGCCTTCAGCACATCGAACTGCTCCTTCGCGATGCAAAACGCGTGGAAGTTCATGTTTTCAGACAGTCCCGTGAACGCATTCGCCGCCACCGCCTCCGTGATGTGGAAGAAGCCCTTGTTCGGCGAGCGAGCCAGCGTGGCGCGGCGACCATTGATCCAGAGCTGCTCAAACTTCCACGCCTTGTCCGGCAGCGAGGCTTTCCACATCGCGCCCTCCTTGACCCAGCCTGTGATCGGATTCCCGGCCATGAAGACCGCGTTTTTGCCGCTCCACGTCACCTGCGAATCGTTTTTGCCGAGGGTGATCGTCTCCATGATGGGATGAATGCCATCCTCCACGACGATGCGCACCGGTTTGGGAGCCTTGCGAGCCTGTTCGAGCACGGCGGGAAGGTTCCCGGGCTTCAAAACGAGGTCGGCGGCGGAGAGGGATGACGCGAAAACAGACAGTAGGAGGACGAGCCGGGGCATTCCGGAGTGTGCGGCGCGACGGGACGGCTTCAAGAGACGGATCGACGACAAGAAGTGATTTTACTCGCCGATGTTGCGCGTTTCGGTACTATCCGCCGCCTTTTTCATGTCCCAGGAAGCCCCCGCCCCCCATCAGCCGCTGTTTGACGTGCCCAGCGTCGAGGAGATGGCCGCGCTGCTGCCCCAGTATGCGTTTGAGAGGCTGGCGGCCTTTGGCGGCATGGGGGCGGTTTACAAGGCAAAGCAGCAGAGCCTGGACCGGCCGGTGGCCATCAAGATCCTGCCGCCGGAGTTCGGTGCGGAGCCGGAGTTTGCGGATCGGTTCAAGGCCGAGGCCCGTGCGATGGCGAAGCTGAACCACACGCACATCGTGGCGGTGTATGACTTCGGCATCACGAAGGGCGGGCACCTTTATCTCGTGATGGAGTGGGTCCAAGGGCCCACGTTGCATGAGATCATCCAGAAAGGCAGCGTGCCGGTGAAGCGCGCCGCGCATCTGGCTGCGCAGCTCTGTGACGCGTTGTCTTATGCGCATACGCACAAGATCCTTCACCGCGACATCAAGCCGGGCAACATCATGGTCACCGAGGACGACCAGGTGAAGGTGGCCGATTTCGGTCTCGCGCGGCCAATCACCGGAGAGGCGGAGGAGAATCCGTATGGAACACCGGACTACGCCGCGCCGGAGATCCTCGGCAAGGGCGCGGTGGACCAGCGCGTGGACATTTTCGCCGCCGGCGTGGTGCTGTATGAAATGCTGACCGGTCGTGTGCCCCAGCAGCCGCGACGCCCGGTGACGGATTTCGCGCCGGTTTCAGCACGATGGGACGAACTGATCGGAAAAGCCACGCATCCTGAGCCCGAGAAGCGTTTTCAGGACGCGCGTGATTTCCGCGCCCAGATCATTCATCTCATCAATCAGGCGGCCCAGGCTGCTGCCGCCCCTGTTGCGGATGCGGTGGCCGTGAGCGTTGTCGAGGACGTGGCACCGAAGGCGAAAGGCGCCTTCCAGCCGTTGCATCTGGTGATGGTCGTGACGGTCGTGGTGCTGGCCGGCATTGTGCTGGGTTCGATGTTCAAAGCAGCACCGGAGTCGCCCAAGCCTAAAAACGCCTCCAACAAGTCCAAAACGGCCGAGGAGCAGAAAAACAAGCCGCCCAAGGAGACTCCATCCAAGGAGGTCGTGATCGTGGAGCCCAAGCCGGAACCCGTGGTCATGCCGGTTCCCGAGCCGGAGAAGAAAGCGCCCGAACCGGAGCCAACCAAAGCGGGCAACATGGCGGCCACCACACCGGCGCCAGCAGCGTCGATGACGACTCCGGCACCACCTGCGATCCCCGTTCCCGAAAACCCGGTGCAGGCGATTTTGAAGATCGAGGAGCGCGATCCTGAGCTCATGCGGCTGGTGGTGGCTTTTGGTGACGAATGGACGGCGAATCCGGAGATCGACACCGAACCGGAGGTGAAGGAACTCAGCACCAAATACATCCCAGCGCTGCAGCGCAGTCTGAACGGACTCATGCCGGAGCAGCGCGATCACATTTTGAGCGAAATCTCCCACGTCGCGAACCGTGAGCCGCTGAACGAGCCGGATTCCGCCTGGCCGCCGGTGCTGCAAGGCCTGCGCACCACTTACAACACCCAGATGGAGGCCATTCGGTCCGTCGCGGACGCCGCCGCCCAGAAGATGCGTGCTGCACAGTGCGAGCTGGTGCTCGCAAAGGCAAAAGAACGTACCGCCGCAGGCAATGCGGAGGCGGCGAAACGAGCCGAAGCCGTGGCCGCGGAGCTCGCAAAGCTGCGTGTCGCGCCCTCGTTGCAGGCATTGAAGCAGGCCGTGGCGGAAAGCGGGGCGGCTGGCGCGGCTCCACCGCCCTCAGGGCTCTGACCGCAGGTAGGAAAGATTCCCGCCATCTTTATGCTGGCTGTCCGGGCGGTCTTTGGTCATAATTCTGGTTATGGCTCAAGAAACATCCTCTCACGAAGCACCCTCCTTTGATGTACCAAGCATCGAGGAAATGGCCGCCTATCTGCCGCAGTTCAACTTTGAAAAGCTCGCGGCCTGCGGCGGCATGGGCGCGGTTTACAAGGCCTCCTAGGATAGCCTAGGACGCCGCGTGGCCGTGAAAATCCTGCCGCCCAAGTTCGGCGCGGAGCCGGAGTTCGCCGAGCGCTTCAAAGCCGAGGCGCGCGCGATGGCGAAGCTCAACCACACCAACATCGTCGGCGTGTATGACTTCGGGATGACGCCGGGAGGCCATCTTTACCTCGTGATGGAGTGGATCGAGGGACGTTCGCTGCATGACCTCATCCACAAGACCAACCTGCCACTCCGCAAGGCCACGAACCTAGCGATGCAACTCTGCGAGGCGCTGAGCTTCGCGCACGAGCACGGCATCATCCATCGTGACATCAAGCCGGGGAACATCATGGTCAACGACGCCGACCACGTGAAGGTGGCCGACTTTGGTCTCGCACGACCGCCGAACGAGGCGGAGGAGGATAACCCGATGGGCACGCCGGACTATGCCGCGCCCGAAATCTGCGGTGGGAACGTGACCGACCACCGCGTGGACATTTTCGCCGCAGGCGTGGTCCTGTATGAAATGCTGACCGGTCGTGTGCCGGAGACGCCGCGCCGGCCTGTGACCATCTACGCGAAAGTGTCGCAGCGCTGGGACGAGATCATCGCGAAGGCCATCAATCCGGACCCGAACAAGCGTTATCAGGACGCGGGCGAATTTCGTGCGCACATCAATGTGGCGATGAAACAGGAGGCTGGTGTCCCGGTGCCCGAAATGGCCGATTCCAAGCCGAAGGGAGCAGAGCGGAAAAAAGCCCTCTCGATGTCGCAAAAGCTGCAGTTCTCGTTTGTGGGCGTGGTTTTGCTCACGCTTCTGGCGCTCATTCTTTGGCCTTCCGCCAAACGCGGTGGCTCAACTGCCTCCACGCTTGGGAAAGTGACCACCGTCGAGATGATCGAAGCTCTCGCGAGCCTGGAACAAAGCGATCCGGAGCTGTCACGCATGATCCAATCGTCTTCCGACGACTGGAAGGCCAGCGGAGCGGACAAAAGCCCGCAGATGGCTGAAAAACTGCGTTCGTCGCTGGACAGGGCGCTGCAGACAAAGATGAAGGAGCGGACCGACGCAGCACGACGTGCGGTGATCGTCAACACGGCCCTCGAAAAGCTCAAAGGAGAGCCTTCGCTGAAAGCTCTGATCGAGGCCGCCGGAAAGTGACCGACATGAGACAGAGTTGAAAAAGTGCCGCCACCTGTTTCCAGGTGGCGGCGTGGTTTCGGCGCGGGTTATTCGCCTTTGCAGCAGTCTTTGCCACACTCCTTGCCTTTGGCTTTGCAGCAGGCGGCGCAGTTGTCCTTGCAGCATTTCTCGCAGGCTTTGCCGGCGGCGAGAGCGGTGGAGGATGCGGCGACTACAGAAGCCGCGGCGATGAGGGTGAGGATGGTTTTCATGATGTTGTGTGTTTTGCTTGGTGTTGCCCGCTTGAGATGACCGGCGCGCGTCGCAGGCATGCGCGGGCCTGGTTTGCCATGAACTGGCAATCGAACTGGCGGTGAGGCCAGACGGCCGGGCAGGCGTCTGGTGCGGCGATGTCGGATGCCGCGTGAGGAATGATGGATCACTGCCCGGTGCGTCTGGCTTCGAGACGAAGGACTGATCTCCTCAAAGAAGCAGGGCGCAGTGCCGCGTGTAAAACGGCACCGTGCTGCGCGGCGGCCCGTGATCGTGACGGGGCGCGATTTTTGTGCTGGAAGGGGTGAAAGCCAGCCTGGCGTCCGAGTCGAGCCAGCAGGGCTGAAACAGCGGCTTCAAACCGGGCGCTGGCGCTTTGACCGTCGTGGCAGCCACGTCGCGCATGTCCTCGTGTTTGGCACAGGGGCAGTTGCTGTCGTCCTGTCGCGGCGCGGACGAGTCAGCGCCGCAGTGCCCGCTCATGGCGCAGCAACCCGTTTGTTCCGGCTTCTGGGTCTCGCCTGCGCAGCACCAGCACACCGGCAGGGCGATGCAGAAGCTGAGAATGAAGGCTGTGAGATGCCGGATCATCGTGAGTGGATGCGACGATTAGACACCGGCGGATGCCGGATATTCCCAAAAACTTTGTGCCGATCCAGCGGTCCGCCCGCGCGTCGTTCAGCGGAAGCTCTTCGCAAAGTCGTCCGAGGTGGCCTTGGCGACGACTTTGGTCTTCTGGAAGGTGCTCTTCTCGCCTTTCTCGATGAGGAGGCTCTCGTAGTCGGCGCTGCTCATCGGCAGTTCGATGGTCTTGTCCTGCCAGGTGGAAAGTAGGATTGCATTGGCGAGTTCGACGCTGCGGATGCCTTCTTCTGCGGGCGAAAGGAGCTTTTCGCCCTTCAGGATGGCATTCGTGAAGTTTTGCAGGATCTCAACGTGCTGTCCGCCGCTCTGTTCCACCGGGATGTCCATGTGCCAGCTCTCTGGCATGGCGAAGGCGGCCTCCGCCTCCATGCAGAACTTGCTCATCGGTGCGCGGTTGCGCTGAAAGTGGATGCGCGTGCCGTCGGTGACGGTGAGGCGGCCCTGCTCGGCGGAGATTTCGAGCTTGTTCACGCCGGGTGCCTCGCCGGTGCTGGTGACGAAAGTGGCGCTGGTGCCGTTGTCGTATTGAAGCACGGCGGTGACGTCGTCCTCGACCTCGATCTCATGGAAACGGCCGAACTGGCAGAAACCGCGGACTTTCTGCGGCATGCCAAACATCCATTGGAACAGGTCGAGATTGTGCGGGCACTGATTCATGAGCACGCCGCCGCCCTCGCCCTTCCAGGTGCCGCGCCAGCCGCCGGTGGCATAGTAGTAGTTGGTGCGGAACCAGTTGGTGACCTCCCAGTGCACGCGACGGACAGCGCCGAGTTCGCCGCTATCGATGAGGTCCTTCACTTTTTTGAAGCAGGCGTTCGTGCGCATGTTGAACATCGCCGCAAAGATCTGCTTGGGATTGGAATGCGCGGCGATCAGGCGCTCGCAGTCCGCCTTGTGCACTGAGATGGGCTTCTCAACCAGCACATGCAGGCCGGTCTTCAAGGCCTCGATGCCGATGGTGGTGTGGCTGAAATGCGGCGTGCAGATGAGGATCGCGTCGATGTGGCCGCTGCGGATCATCAAATTCACATCCGTGAAGGCTTTTTCACCCTCGATGAGCTGCGGCAGCGTGCCGACGCTTTCGCAAAGCGCGGTGACGCGCAATCCGGGCACCTTGCCCGCGCGGATGTTCGCAAGGTGTGCCTTGCCCATGTTTCCAAGCCCAACGATGCCAATTCTGACGGTTTCCATGGGGGCGAGCCTAGCAGGGCAGGGGGGGCGGTCAAGCGACTCAACAGTTGCGCATCGTGGTCCGTGCGACACCTTTCCTCATGCGACCGCCACGCAGCCTCAACCTCTGCATCATTGCCCTCGCGGGATGGTTTTCGGCGCTGCTCAGCATCCCTCTCATGGCAGACGACCTCCGCATCGGCATCATTGGCCTCGACACCTCGCACTCGGAGCAGTTCACGCTGCGTCTGAACGATCCGGCCAACCCAAACCACATTCCCGGAGCGCGTGTGGTGGTCGCTTATCCCGGCGGCAGTCCGGACATCGAGGAAAGCAAGTCGCGGGTGGAGGGCTTCACCGCGACCCTGCGTGAGAAATTCGGCGTGCGCATCGTCGGCAGTGTCGCCGAGGCCTGTAAGGATGTGGACGCCGTCATGTTGCTGAGTCTCGAAGGCCGACCGCGGCTGGAGCAGATGAAGCAGATCCTCCTCGCCGGAAAACCGGTGTTCATGGACAAGCCGGTCGCCGCCTCGCTGAAGGACGCCGTCGAAATCTACAAACTCGCCGCCACCACGCAGGTGCCGGTGTTCAGCGCCTCCGCCATCCGCTGGTATCCCGGCGTGCTGGAGGTGGCCAATGCGGAAAAAACACCGGCCCGCGGTGCCATCTCCTATGGGCCGGCGCATGTCCTGCCGCATCACCCGGACCTGTTTTTTTATGGCATCCATCCAGCCGAGGGCCTCTTCACCGTCATGGGCTCCGGCTGCCTGTCCGTTACACGTGTCACCACGCCGTCAGCCTCCACCGTTACAGGTTTGTGGTCCGGTCATCGCACCGGCACGCTGCATGCCATCCACGAAGGAGCGAAAGCCTACAAGCTCATCCGTTTCGGCGACACGCAGGTCTTTGAGCAGAAGTCCGAGGGCGACTACACACCGATGCTGCGTGAGATCGTGAAATTCTTCCAGACCAAGCAGCCGCCCGTCAGTGCGAAGCAGACGCTTGAAATCTACGCTTTCATGGAGGCCGCCGAGGAGAGCAAACGCCGCGATGGCAAGTCCATCTCTCTGCGCGAAGTCATGATCAAGGCTGGTGCGCCGGATGCCTGGCTGCCCGAGGATGGCAAAGCGAAGCCCCCCGCACCGAAATCCGTCCCCAAAGGTCTGCCGCAGCCGGGCGGAACGTGAATCACTCCGCGTTCTGCACCTGCTCGCGGATCTTTTCGAGCTCCGTCTTCGCGGTGACGACGTGATGCGCGATCTCCGCATGGTTGCACTTTGAGCCCATTGTGTTGAACTCGCGGAAAAACTCCTGCAGCAAGAAATCCAGGCTGCGACCTGCCGGTGTGTCCGCGTCGAGGTAGGCGCGGAACTGCTTCACATGACTCGCTGCACGCGTGAGCTCCTCCGAGATGTCGGTGCGGTCGGCGAATAGGGCGATCTCCTTCACCAGTCTTTCGTCATCGAGCGGCAGCGGCAGTCCCGCGTCTTCCAAACGCTGACGCAGCAGCTTGCGCTGATTCTCGGGAACCGTGGCGGCCTTCACGCGAATGGAGTCCAGCAAAGACTCGATCACGCCCAGCCGCGTTTCAATGTCCGAGCGCAAACTCGCGCCTTCTGCGGTCCGCATCGTGTTCAATTGCTTCAACGCAGCACCCAGCGCCTCCTGCACGAGCGGCCAGACGTCGTCGGTGGCGATCTCGGCCTGCGCCTGCGTGAACACGCCCGGCAGGCGCGTGATGTCCGTCAGGGAAACATCCGGCGGAATGTCCAGCTTCAGCGCCAGCGAGTGCATGGCGTGCAGATAATGCGCCGCCAGCTCGTGATCGACCCGCACGGCCTCCGCCGACGCGGAGCCGGTGTCGCGGCGCACGGCCACGTTCACCCGGCCGCGTGAAACGGTCGCGGCGACCTCGTTGCGCACCGCCGTCTCCATCTCTGAGAGCTCACGCGGCAGGTTCACAGCCACTTCGAGCTGCTTGCGGTTCACGGAGCTGCATTCGACGCTCCACGTCACGCCTTCGCGTTTTGCCTCGCCCCGGCCAAATCCTGTCATGCTTTTCATAGCCATCAGATGACGCGGAATTTGACTTTGGCAAAGCCTAGCACCGTGATGTTTGAGATTGGTCGCGATTCCGGTTTGCATCACCGCGCAGGCTCCCTAGTCTCGCCCTCCCCATGGCAAAAGCAGCACTCGGCAAAGGACTCGGCGCCCTCATCTCCGCACCTGCGGCGGTGGCGGGAGTTTCGCGCCTGCCCGCGCTCGCCCAGCCTGCGCCCGGAGACGTCGTGAACCGCGTCTCGCTCGATCAGATCGTTCCTAGCCCGCTTCAGCCGCGCAAAGAATTCCAGGCCGACCAGCTTGCTGAGCTCATGGATTCCATCCGCGAGCACGGCATCATCCAGCCGCTCATCGTTCGCCGTGTGAATGGCAGGCTGGAACTCATCGCTGGCGAGCGCCGTTTCCGTGCTTCACGCGAACTTGGCCTCAAGGAACTGCCCGTCATTGTTCGTGAGGCATCCGACAAGGACGTGCTGGAGATGGCGCTCATCGAAAATCTCCAACGTGAGGGCCTAAATCCCATCGAAGAGGCTCAGGCCTATTCCCGGCTCGCCAAGGACTTCAACATGCGGCAGGAGGACATCGCCCAGCGCGTCGGCAAGAACCGCGCCACCGTGGCGAACACGATGCGCCTGCTCGACCTGCCGGCGATCGTGCGTGACATGCTCGCCGCCTCAAAGCTGTCCACCGGTCACGCCAAAGTGCTACTCATGCTCAAAAAGCACGACGAGCAGGAGCGTGTGGCGGATCAAATCCTCTCCAAAGGCCTCACCGTCCGCGCCACAGAAAAAGTGGTCGATGGCATCCTGCATCCGCCGCCTCCGCCGAAGCCCAAGCCGGCGGAGAACGAGTTCTCTCGCGCCATCGAGGCCGTGGAGCAGAAGCTCATCCAGCATCTCACCACCAACGTGACCATTCACCACGCTGAAAAGAAGGGGAAGATCGAGATCGACTACTACGGCGTCGATGACCTCAACCGCATCCTAGCGGCGCTCGGTGTCGAGGAAGAGGCGTTTGCCGGAGAATAACCGAGACTGTCCAGACGATGAAGCGTTTCATCATTCATTCGTCCTTCCTCATTCTGGTTTCGTCATTCATCGCCAGTTGCAGCCCCGCAAACCCCCCGGCAGCCGGCGATGACGCCGACGTCCGCGCCTTCCTCACGCGCTACTTCTCCACTTGGTCCGCCCAGGACATGGACGGCTACGGCGCTTGCTTCCATGAGCAGGCACGCATCACCTTCTTGCATCAGGGTGCGCCGCAAACGCAAGGTCTCACCGATTTTCTTCATGGTCAGAAGCTCGGCCACGCCACCGCGTCCGTGCCGATGAACGAGGTGCCCACCGACATGAAAATCCTGCGCGACGACCGCACGGCCCAGGCTAGCGTCCGGTGGAAGCTCACCAAGGGTGCCGAAATCACCACCGGAACCGACTGCTTCACGCTCATCAAGACGCCCTCCGGCTGGAAAATCATGAGCCTTGTCTTCTACAACGACTGATTTGCCCGGATGATGATTTCAAACCACTAATCCCAATCAAATGATCCAATCTAGTCTCCGACATTAGTGAGGATTAGTGTTCATTAGTGGTTCAAAAACCCGTCTCGCCCCCCATGTCCCGCGTTCCCGCCAAAACTTCACCATCCGGACCCGAAGCTGATGCCGCTTCAACAAAAGGCACCCGCATCTTTCTCGGCATCTCCTGCTTCCTCGCGGGTGCGGCGATGATGGTCATCGAAATCTGCGCCTATCGGCTGCTCGCGCCGTTTTTCGGCAACAGCGTCTATACTTGGACCGCGCTCATCGGCGTCATCCTCATCGCCTTCAGCGCCGGCGGCTATCTCGGTGGTCATCTCGCCGATCGTAAGATGGCGCTCGACCTGCTTGGCTGGCTGCTCGCAGGCTCCGCGGTGCTCACCTTCTTCATTCCAGCGCTTCACACCGTTTTCGCTCTTGGAATGAGCGCTCGCGGTCTGATCGCCGGGCCGGTGATGATTTCCCTGCTGCTCTTCGCCATTCCTGGAGTGCTGCTTGGCGCGGTTTCGCCTGCAGCAGTGCGCTTTTACAGCCTTTCGCTCAAAGACACCCATGTTGGTGCCGCAGCTGGCACGATCAGCATGCTCGGTTCGCTTGGCAGCTTCGTCGGCACCTTCCTCTCCGGCTTCTTCCTGCTCTCCACCTTCGGCGTGCGCAGCATTTTCTTCGGCACAGCGGCCATCCTGCTCCTGCTTTCCGTGATCGCCTTCCTTCTCGCCAAAAACTCGCTCAAACAGCAGGCTCCCGTGTTGCTGAGTGGCGTGCTTGCTTTCGGCATGAGCTGGATGACCGTGCCCAAGCCACGGCCCGGTGTCATCTACGAACACGAGTCATTTTATCATCACATCGAGGTCAGCGAGCAGCAGGAAGGCAAGATCATGCGCCGCGTGCTCCAACTCGACTCGACCATGGAAGGCGGCATGGACGCGAACACGGGCGATCTCATCCTCCCATATCAGGAGTACTGGAAGCTCGCCCTGCTGCGCGAACCGTCGAAGATCAGCGGCGCGCTCTTCATTGGTGCGGGCGCTTTCGGTATGCCGGAGAATCTCTCGCGTGAGTTTCCTGACGCCGCCATCGATGTCGTCGAGATCGATCCGCAGGTCATCGAAGTCGGCCGCAAATTCTTCAAGCTCGACGAGTATCCTCGCGTGCAGGCCCACGCTGGTGACGCGCGTCGTTTCTTGCTGCAGAGCGAGGGCAAAAAGTGGGATCTGATTTTCGGTGATGCCTACAACGGCATCCGCCAGATCCCGCCTCACCTCGCCACGCAGGAGTTTTACCAGCAGGTCGCCGATCATCTGGAACCGAATGGCGTCTTCATCATGAACGTCATCTCCGCCCTGAAAGGCCCGAGGGCAGAGCTGACCTCCGGCATGCTCGCCACCGTCCGCAAGGTGTTCCCGCATGTCGAAATCTTCGGCGTCGGGTTCCGTCGCGAGGAGGCACAGAACGTCATCCTCATGTGCTCGCGTGAGAATTTGAAGCCGCTCGTCGAAGAACGCTATGTCGCCGCCGGTTCATGGCAGGAGCGCCTCCTCCGCACGCGCATTCCCGCCGGGACCGTGCCGCGTTCCGAGGTCGTCTTCACCGACGACCACAACCCCGTCGATGCGATCATCGCCCGCGGATTGCTGGAGTGAGGTGGCCGCCTTTTTCCAAAAGGCGAGCCCTGGCTCGATTCTCGGAGAAAACCGGCCACTTTGACGTCACTTCAACGGCTTGGCCGCGGGTGCCAGCGCCGGCGCGACAAACGCGTCGAACACCAGCACGCCTTTGAGCGCATCGACAGCGCGTTCGAGCTGCTTGTCACCGAGATTGGCGAGTTCCAGCGCCGCCGCCTCTCCGGTGCCGTGTGAGGCGCGCCATTTCGCGACGCGGCTTTCCTCCTCCGTGGTCAATGCGGAGACGATGTTTGGCTCCACACCGTTCTCGTGAATCGTGCGATGGCTCGGTGTGTAGTATTTGGCCGTCGTCAGCCGCATCGCCGCGCCGTTCTTCATCGGCAGGATCGTCTGCACGCTGCCTTTGCCGAAACTCGTTGTTCCGACGACGATCGCACGCTTCAAGTCCTGCAACGCGCCCGCCGTCAGCTCGCTCGCGCTGGCGCTGCCGTGGTTGATGAGCACGGCGATGGGATACTTGCGCGGTTCTTTGCCATTACGCGCTGGCGTGCGGAATGGTGGCGGATTCTGCGAGGCCACGCGGCCCTCCGTGGTCACAACGACGGTGCCTTCGGGCAAAAACTCGCCGCAAATCGTCACCGCGCTGTCCACTAGGCCGCCGGGGTTGTTGCGCAGGTCGAGCACAAAGGCGCGCATGCCTTGCTTCTCCAATTCATCGAGCGCTTTGCTCAGCTCGCCTGCCGTCGGCGCGTTGAACTGCGAGATACGCGTGTAGCCGATCTTGTAATCCCCCGCCATTTTTGGTGACAGCAGCATCGCGTCATGCACCGAGGTCTCCGCCAGCGTCTCGTGCTTCACTTTGAACTCCAAGAACTGCTTCGTGCCCGGTCGGCGCACCGTCAGCCGCACTTCGTCCCCCGCCTTACCCTTGAGAAGCTGCATCGCTTCGATGACACCGACGGAATCGGTCAGCACATCATTGATGCGTACCAGTTGGTCGCCAGAAAGCACGCCTGCGGCTGCCGCAGGGCCGTCCTCGCGCACGGTGATGATCGTCAGGATGTTCTGCCGCAGAGCGATCGTGATGCCAATGCCCTCCGATGTGTCGCTCTGCTCACGCTGCATGTCCTCAAACAGCGATTTGCCCATGTATTCGCAGTGCGGGTCGAGACGGTTCAGCATGCCCTCCAGCGCCCCCTCCACCAGCTCCGCGTAGGTGATCTTCGACTCATCAACGTAATTCTGCCGCAGCATCTCCATCGCCCGCGTGAGCAACTCCATCTGCACATAGGCGTCCTGCGGAGGCGGTTTCACGGGCGGAGCCACGGCCGCAGGCTTGGGGTCGTCCTTCGCCTCTGTCTTGGGTGCTGGCGTGGTCTCGGCGGGCTTGACCACTGGCTTCGGCGCAGGACTGGCGGCCGGCGGAGTAGCCGGAGGCACTGGTGCCGCGTGCACACTCACGCTGGCGGCCAAAACGAAGAAAATAGCTGGGGCACGACGCATGGCGTCACAGTGCATGAATCGGTGCGTTGGAACAGGGAAAAATCAGCCCACTCACTCCAGCGTGATGCCGTGCCAGTAGGCGAACTCCCAAGCCCAGCCGTTCGCGTGGGCTTCGAGGCGCAGGGTGAGGTCCTGACCCTTCCACTTCGCCAAATCGACCTCCACGTCTTTCCAGCGCGGCTTTTCATGGTCCACGGTCACGGCTTTGACCTCTTGACCATTGACCAAAACTTTGACCAGCCAGTCGCCGCGATCATCGGCGGCCACGCTGAACTTCAGTTTCGTCTCCTCGAGCTTCAGTTGGCGTTCAAAGCTCGCGGGTGTCTTCTTGTCGGTGAACGGATGCATGAGCAGCACGTTCGTTTTACCGTGGTATTCGGCCAGTTTGACCGGCGTGCGCTCGAAATCGGGCGCGTTGACCTTCCAATCGGGATTCCACAGGCTGACGCTCTCCCAGTCGATGGCACGCCAATTGGTCTTTTTGGGCTGTGAGGCCGTTTCGGGCAGTTCGACGCCTTGGATGAGCAGTTTCTTCTTTTCGGCCGTGAGCGGGCCTTCTTCCGGCGGAGCCAAAATATACCAAATGAGGTCGCGGAAGGCTGCATCGGGCAAATTGCCGAATCCCATCGGCATGAGGCTTTGCTTCGTGTTCGTGAGCGAGGCGATTTGATCGCGCGGCACGACTTGCGCGGCTCCACCGGCTCCGAGCAGCTTCACATGCCCCGGCGTGTCCTCGACGATGCGGCCCGCGAGCGTGCGGCCGTCTTTGGTGCTCACGCTGATGTTTTCGTAGCCGTTGCCGATGATCTGGTTGGGATCGATCACGTTCGCGAGCAGCGCATCGAGGTTGCTGCGGCCGCTGCCGATCAAATCCGGCCCCACCTTTTGTCCGCCGCCGTGAAACTCATGGCAGACCATGCAGGTGGCCGTGAAGAGGAGTTTGCCATTCGCGAGATCGGGTTCGCCTGTCAGACAGGCCTGCTTCTTCTGCGCGATGAGCGATTTCACATCGTCGGACGAGTCCTGCCATGCGCCGAGCACTTTGTAGGCGAGATCGCGGATGCCTTTGTCCTTGTGCGTTGCCAGCGCACGCCGGACCGGCGCGGGGAAGCCGCTCGCGCTGACTTTTTGCTCGGAGATCGCGTTGAGTAGCGCCTTCGTCCATGCGTCGCGGCTCGCGAGCGCTTCGATGGCGGCAGTGTGGTGCAGTCCTCTGGACTGCGGATCGGAACGCAGGCCGGAGGCCTGCACCACATTCATGAGCGGTGCGATGAAGTCATCGCCGCCGAGGTCCGCCGCCGCGCGAATCGCTGCCACGGCTAGCGCGGTGGAGGTCTGCGGCGTGAGCAGCGGCATCAAGCCGTCCTTCACCGCGTCCGTGCGCACCTTTTGCAGCGATTGCAGCACCGTGATGCGTTCCTTCTCCGCCTTCGAGCCATCGTGCAGCACCGCGATCATCTCCTTCACTGCCGCCGCATCGCCCCACATCACCGCGAGCGTCTGCGCGTGCTTCCGCACGTCGGCATTCGAGGATGAACGCCACTTCGCCAGGCTGGCCGAGACCTCCTTCACCGGCTTGATCACGCCGCCTTCCTGGCCTTTGACGAGTCCATCCAATGCGTGAGCGAGCAGGACGTCGTGCTCGGCGATCTTGTCGCAGAACTCGACCGCGAGATCGAGGTTCTCCGCCTTCCGCGTGTCGCAGAGCCGGCGCATGGCTTTGTGGGAGAGAACGCGGGAGAGGGGTTGAGTGGTGGGGGCTAGTTCGGCAAGCCACAGGCTCGCAGATTTAGAGTTGATCGCGAAATCGTGTTCGACAGCCATCCAGACTGAAAAAGCCAACCGGGAGTCGGCTTTCGGATTCGAGATTAAAATGGGCGTGACAATCTCTTTTGGGTCTGCGGCTGCCACTTCGATCTGATCAACAGTTAGCCGCATGCCTGCCAACTGTCTTGCAGCCACGGCAACGGCTGCCTGAACGAGAGGATCGGGGCTTTGGGCAACTCGATCGAGCCAGCCAGGTGTAGGCATATCACTCGGGCCTGCCTCACCCTCGGCGCGAATCACGGCTAGTTGAATTGAAGGATTCGTGTCAGCCACAAAGACTTCTGAAAGCTCAACAACGACATTGTTAAGCAAGTTTAATACACTCATCGTCCAGATGGATTCCAGTCTTGAAGGAATCGAGGCTCGAGATTGAACCAGTCTCGTGAGTTGACCTTTTGCGGATGGATCTCGGCGCTCCACCAGCATCCTCCTCGCCATCCGTCGCATCCAGTTGTTGGGATGCTCCAGGGTCTTCACGAGATCGGCGGTGGAGAGTTTTTTGAGGTCGAGGTCGGCGCGGTCGCGCGAGCCGTAGCTTGGCTCTCCAGAGCCGAGACTAGCGGCGGATGACACTTGTGGAACGTTCGACTCGGCTTTGGAAAGCCGAGCTACTTGGTGCACCACACGCCAGATGCGGCCGTATTGGCGGTCCACGCCTTCGGGGTTGGCTTTGGCGTTTTGGTAGCAGGGATACTTGTCGCACCAGTCCATGATCCAGAGGAAGCCGTCGGGGCCGGTCTGGGTGCTGACGGGGCGGAACCAGCCGTCGTTGGCGCGGAGGAAGTCACGACGCGGCTCGCATTTGAAGGTGGCGCCGACGGGCGTGAGCACTTCCTCGTGGATGGCGTTGTCGTGGATGTTGCCAATAAAGGCGTGGCCGTGGGTGTCGGCGGGGTAGCGGCCGCCTTGATAAATCTGCACGCCGGCATAGGCGGCACGGAAGTGCTTGTGCTTCACGATGCTGGGCAGCAGCTCATACGAGTAGGGATTCTCCGGCGCACCGCCCTGGCGCACATAGATGCCGCCGGGGGCCATGTGGAAGAAGTGGTCGATGACGCAGGCGCTGACGAAGAAGTTGCCCGCGGCGTCGTAGTCGCAGCCCCAGGGATTGCTGGTGCCATCGGCGAAGACTTCGAATTCCCAGGGAGGTGAGGCAGGCACTCCTGCCTGCCCTTCTTTGCGGGCAGGAGTGCCCGCATCACTTCGCATGGGCCTCGCCCGCCCGATTCCAGCATCAAATTTGAAGCCCTCGCTCTCCGGCTGGCCGGGGCGGCGGACTTTGCTGTGGGTGAAGACGCCGTGCGTCATGTAGAGCCAGCCATCGGGGCCCCAGCAAAAGCTGTTCACGAGCTCGTGCGTGTCCTCGCGGCCGAAGCCGGTGAGCACGACGCGCCACGCGTCCGGTTTGTCGTCGCCATCGGCATCGCGGAAGTGGATCAAATGCGGCTGCTGGCCGATGTAGATGCCGTCATCGCCGCAAAGGATGGCGGAGGCGAGATTGAGGCCCTGGACGAAGACGGTGCGCTTGTCGGCCTCGCCGTCGTTGTCGGTGTCTTCGAGGATGACGACGCGGTCGCGGGGAAGGTTCTTGGTTCCTGGTTCTTCGTTCTTGGTTGGGAGGCAAACAGCGGGCACGGGGTGGTATTGATCGTCTTTCGCTTCGCCGCCGAAGGGCGCGGGGTGAGGGGAGCCATTCGGGTATTCGTAGGCTTCCACGACCCACAACCGGCCGCGATGATCCCAGGTCATGGCGACGGGATTTTGCACCATCGGCTCATGCGCGAAGCAGCGGACCTCGTAGCCCTCGGGCACGGTCATTTTCTTCCGCGCCTCTTCTGGCGACGGACAATCGTTCGTCGAGGGCAGGTAGGTGCCGGTGAGTTCCTTGCCCGCGCCGAGGAGGTGCGTGGTCAGGAGGCAGAGCGGGAGGAAGAGGCGGGGGCGCATGATCGGGCAGGTTGTAGCAGGAACTACGCGGCGGCGACAAGCATGATGTCGGACACGGTTGGGGCCAGATCGGACGCTATGGCCGTAGGTTGGGTGTGTGCTGCGCCCAAAACAATTTCAGCACACTGATTTTCTTCGCAGCACCGCCCGACGGTTCGGGAGCATCGCTTCGTGCGCAACCCCCAAACCGACGGGCGGGCTTCGCCACACCCATCCTACAAGCCGATGCTGCATTTGACCTGAGGCGATCCATCTTGTTAATCCTCCCACAATGTCCTCCCCAACCACTCCCGCCCGCAAGACTCCCGAACAACTCCGCTCCTGGCGCTGGTATGGCCGCGATGAGCTGCGCTCTTTTGGCCATCGCTCGCGGGCAAAACAGGCGGGCTGGGGCAGCGATGACTATGTGGGCAAGCCGATCATCGGTATTCTGAATACTTGGAGCGATCTGAACTCCTGCCACATGCACCTTCGACTCACGGCCGATGCGGTGAAGCGCGGGGTGTTCCAGGCGGGCGGTCATCCGATGGAGATCCCGGTCATGTCCGTCGGCGAGATGCTCACGAAGCCAACGGCGATGTTTCATCGCAATTTTCTCGCGATGGAGACCGAGGAAATGCTTCGCGCGAATCCCATCGACGGCGCGGTGCTGCTCGGTGGCTGCGACAAATCCACGCCGGGGCTGCTCATGGGCGCCTTCAGCATGGACATCCCGGTCATCTACATGCCCTGCGGCCCGATGATGAAGGGCAACTGGCGCGGCGACACGCTCGGCAGCGGCAGTGACGTGTGGAAGTACTGGGACGAGAAACGCGCTGGCAACCTGAGCTGGGGCGAGTGGTGCGAGATCGAGGACGGTATCGCCCGCAGTCCCGGTCATTGCATGACGATGGGCACCGCGAGCACGCTCACCGCGCTGGCGGAGACGCTCGGCCTCGTGATGCCGGGTGCGTCATCGATTCCGGCCGTGGACAGTGCTCACACGCGCATGGCCGCCGCCGCAGGCCGTCAGATCATCGAGAACGTTTGGCTGGACCGCAAACCCTCCGGCATCGTCACGGAGCGCTCGTTTGAAAACGCCATCGCGGTCGATATGGCGCTCGGCGGCAGCACGAACGCCATCGTGCATCTCATCGCGATGGCCGGACGTCTTGGCATTCCGCTGCCGTTGGAGAAATTTGACGGGATCAGCCGCAAAGTGCCGCTTTTGGCAAATTTGAGGCCTGCGGGCAAATACCTCATGGAGGAGTTTTTCCTCGCCGGCGGCCTCCCCGCGCTGCTGAACGGCATGCGCGAGCTTTTGCACACGGATGTGGCCACCATCACCGGCAAGACACTCGGAGAGAACATCGCCGAGTCGATCATCCACAACGAAGACGTCATCCGCACGCCGAAAAACCCGCTTCAACCCGATGGCGGCACGGCCATCCTTCGCGGCAACCTTTGCCCGAACGGCGCCGTCATCAAACACGCCGCCGCCACGAAGGAACTCTGCACGCACAAAGGCCCCGCGTTGGTCTTTGACAGCTATCCGGAGATGAAAGCCGCCATCGAGGACATGAATCTCGATGTCACGAAGGATACCGTGCTCATCCTGCGCAATGCGGGCCCGGTTGGTGCTCCCGGCATGCCGGAGTGGGGCCAACTCCCGATTCCGAAGAAGCTCATCCTGCAAGGCATCCGCGACATGGTGCGCCTGAGCGATTGCCGCATGAGCGGCACCAGCTACGGCGCGTGTGCCCTGCACATCGCGCCCGAAAGCGCCGTCGGCGGCCCGCTCGCGCTCGTGAAGAACGGCGACCTCATCGAACTCGACGTACCGAACCGCAAACTGCACCTCCACGTCAGTGATGAGGAGTTAGCAACCCGCCGCGCCGCCTGGAAACCCGCCCCGCAACGCTACCACCGCGGCTACGCGAAGCTTTTCGTCGAGCACGTCACACAGGCCGATCAAGGCGCGGACTTTGATTTCCTCCAGCACGGCCCTGCGGTGCCGGAGCCGGACATTTTTTGAAAAACCCTGCGCCCCATACTGCCATGATGACTCCCCAAACGAATGTCCTGCCGGAACACAAAGACGAGGCTGAACTCATGAGGATACTCGAAGTGGAGGAGGAGTTTCGTCGTCAGGAATACTATGGCGGCGCCGATCCCTATGCCGATGATTTGGCGGGCTGGGCTCCCCAAACCAATGTGCTTCCTGATCACAAAGACGAAGCCGAGCTCAAGAGGGTACTCGAAGTGATGGAGGAGTTTCGTCGTCAGGAAGGCTGTGGCGGTGCCGAACCTTGCGCCGATGATTTTGCGGGTTGGGACGATGGCTCGGATGGTGACGGTGACGGGGAATAAGCGCCCTCATTCGCCCACGGAAACAGCATGGGAAGAAGCAATGCATGCGCTGCGTTCTGCACTGACACATCCATGCGCCGCCTTCTCTTCCTCCACTTCCTGCTCGTTACCGTGGTCTCTGCTCAAACTGCGGACCCTCAACCTCTCGTTGATAAAACCCTTTCTGCGGTCGGCGGGAAGGACAAGCTGCTCAAGATTTTCCGCATCAAGGAGATCTTCCACTTCGGCGCTGCCCCCGAGCCTGCGGAGGGCAAAAAGCGCTCCACCCGCGAGTCCATTCTCTCCCAACCGGACAAGTGGTGGATCAACAAAAAGGAACGCGGTGCCGAACCGGCCAAGGATGACGTGCGTGCGTGGTCGCTCGACCTGCTCGTCGATCCCAAATCAAAGATCGAGGTCGTTCCCGACCTCGCTGACGAAGGCAAAACCTGCTTTGGCCTCCAAGTGAGCGGCAGCGTCGAGCCGGCGATGAAATTCTACTTCGACAAGGAGACCAACCTCCTGCACCGCCTCGACTGGCGCTCCGATTTCTACCGCTTCAGCGACTGGAAAGAGCACGACGGCCTCAAATACGCCAGCAAGACGATCATCTTCAAGCTCAAGGATGGCAAACCGTGGTTCTTCCACGAGGTCACGGAGCTTGAACGCCTCGCTCAACTGCCTGAAGGCCTCGCCAAGCCATGAGAGCGCTGCTGTTCCTGCTCTCAGCCGCTTTGGCTGCCGCTGATGAAGTCATCGTGCGTGATGCTGATGCCCTCCGCGCCGCTTTGCGGGATCTCAAGCCCGCCACCACGCTCAAAATCGCCCCCGGTGACTATCCTGGCGGTCATCACGTGACCGGCGTCGAAAACCTCACTGTTGAGGCGCTTGAGCCGAAGAACCCGCCGCACTTCAAAGGCGGAGCGAACGCGTGGCAGTTTTCCCGTTGTCAGAACCTCGTGCTGAGAAACCTGCTCCTCAGCGGCCAGACCTCCAACGGCCTCAACCTCGACGACGGCGGCGATCTGGCGAATCCGGTCACGGGCATTGCCATCGAGCGCGTCGAGATCAGCGACATCGGCCCGAGGGGCAATCACGATGCCATCAAGTGTTCCGGGCTCGACAAACTCACGATCCGCGATTGCACGATCACCGGTTGGGGAGGGCAGGGGATCGACTTTGTCGGCTGCCATCACTCGTTGATCACGGGATGCAAGTTCATCGGTAAAGAAGGCTTCACGGCGACTGCGGCCGTCCAGCTCAAAGGTGGAAGCAGCGATGTCATCGTCGAGAAATGCCATTTCACCAATGCGGGCGAGCGTCCGCTGAACATCGGCGGCTCCACCGGCATGCCGTTCTTCCGGCCGCAAGGCGCGAAGCATGAGGCGGCCCGCATCATCGTCCGCGACAACATCATCGAAGGCAGTTTATGCGCCGCGGCGTTCGTCGGTGTCGATGGCGCGGAGTTCAGCGGTAACACGATCCTGTTTCCGACGAAGTGGATCTTCCGCATTCTTCAGGAGACGATGGAGCCCGGCTTCGTGCCTTGCCGCAACGGGATCATCAAAGACAACCGCATCGTCTTCCGTCGCTCCCAAGTGCAGATCGAAGTCAACGATGGTGATGGTGCCGCGCCGGAGACTTTCCGCTTCGAGAACAACCGCTGGTATGCCGAGGACAGGCCGCAATCCTCGAAACCGAGGCTGCCCGCCGAAGAAAAGAACGGTGTTTACGGTCTCGATCCGCGTTAGGTCATCACTCCGCCGGCCGTTTGTTCCGCGTCATGATCCTTCGACCACTCGCCGTGCTGTTGCTTGTCTCCACGTCCGCCTTTGCTCAGACAAAAATCCAAAAAGCCGACATCACGCTCGCGCCGCCGAAGAACCTAAAAACAACGCTCTCGCCCGGCTACACGATTCCCATCGTGGACATCAGCGGCGAGACGCAGCGGCAAATCATCGTTGATCGCGAAAAAGGCCAGTATCTCGGCCATCCCACGACCATGCTGCTCGAAGACCAAAAGACCATGCTCACCGTCTATCCGAAAGGCCACGGTCGCGGTGCCATCGTTTACAAGCGCAGCAACGACACCGGTCTCACGTGGAGCGATCGCTTGCCGACACCGAAGTCGTGGGAAACCTCGCTCGAAGTGCCCACGCTGCATCGCGTCGTCGATGCGAGCGGCAAAAAACGCCTCATCATGTTCAGCGGCCTGTATCCGATCCGCATGGCCGTTTCGGAGGACGATGGCGGCACGTGGAGCGAGCTCAAAGCCATCGGCGACTTCGGTGGCGTGGTCACGATGGCCACGGTGATCGATTTGAAGACGCCGGGGCATTACCTCGCGTTTTTCCACGATGACGGCCGCTTCATCCGTGGCGGCGAGGTGGAGAAATACCGCATCAAAAGTCCGCACGTGCCGGAGTACTCATCCTCCACCGCCAAACCGTGGCGCTTCTGGGTTTACACCTGCCTTTCCAAAAACGGCGGCCTCACCTGGAGCGTGCCCGTGCCCATCGCGATGCTTCCCGACGCGAATCTCTGCGAACCCGGCGCGTTGCGCTCACCCGATGGCAAACAGATCGCCGTGCTGCTGCGCGAAAATAGCCGGAAGTACAATTCCTTCGTCATTTTCAGCGATGACGAAGGTCTCACGTGGTCGCAGCCGAAAGAACTGCCCGCCGCGCTCACCGGTGACCGCCACGTGGCGAAATATGCGCCCGATGGCCGCCTCTTCATCAGCTTCCGCGACACCACGCACGTCAGCGCCACGAAAGGCGACTGGGTCGGCTGGGTCGGCAAATACGACGACATCGTCAACGGCACCGAAGGCCAGTATCGCGTCCGCATCATGGACAACAAGAAAGGCCAGGACACGACCTATCCCGGCGTCGAGCTTCTGCCCGACGGCACCTTCGTCACCACCACCTACGGCCACTGGACCGAAGGCGAGGAAGCGTATGTCGTCAGTGTGCGCTTCAAACTGGAGGAACTCGATGCCAAACTTCAAAAGTAACCGCCGTCGCTTCATCGCCGCACTTCCGGCGCTCGGATTGTTGTCCGCACGTGCTGATGACTCCCTGCCGCTCGAAAACATCCTTTTCGGGTCCTGTCTCGACACGCATGAGCATCCGATGCTCGACCGAGCGCTGACGCTGCCGCGTGATCTGTTCATCTTCATGGGCGACAATGTCTATGCGGACAAGGGCGGCATTCCGATGATGCAGGAGAAGTATGCGTTGCTCAAAAACAGCCGCTTCTTCCGTGGCCTGAAGAACAAGCCGATTCTCGCCACTTGGGACGATCACGACTTCGGTCTCAACGACGGCGGCAGTGAGTATCCGCAGAAAAAAGAGGCGCAGGCCGAGTTTTGGAACTGGCTCGATGAACCGGCGGACTCGCCGCGTCGCCAACAAGAAGGCGTTTATCATTCGCAAAGCTTCGGGCCGTCTGGGAAGCGTGTGCAGGTCATCCTGCTCGACACGCGCTACTTCCGAAGCTCGCTCAAGAAGGTGCCGAAGGACAAAGCGATGCTTGGCGGCACTTCGGTGCCCACGGACGACGAATCGACCACGATCCTCGGTATGACGCAGTGGGCCTGGCTCGAAAAAGTGCTCCAGGAGCCCGCGGAACTGCGAATCGTCGTCTCCAGCATCCAATTCGCCCCTGAGGCGCATGGCGGCGAATGCTGGGCGAATTTCCCGCATGAGCAGAAACGCCTGCTTTCGCTTCTCAAAAGCCAAACTGCCCTCGTTTTGAGCGGCGACCGGCATTGGTGCGAGTTTTCGAAGGACGGCGTGTTCGACTTCACTTCCAGCTCGATGACGCAAAAGCATCCGCGCGGCACACCGACGCCCAACAAGTACCGCATCGTGCCAAAAACCTATCATCTGCCGAATGTCGGCCTTGTGAGCATCGACTGGGCGGCGCAGAGCATCACCGCAAAGATCTTCGGCGAGGACGAAGCGGCGAAAATCGAGCTGCGAGTGCCGTTCAGTGAGCTGCGCTCATGATTCACACCGCCATCGACTTCGACCAACCCGGCAAGCAGCAGGGCTTTCTACAGGTGCCGTATTCTCACAACCTCGGCGGCTGGGCGAATGTGATGATCCCGATCACGGTCATCGCACGCGGCAAAGGACCGACGGTGCTCGTGCTCGGCGGCAATCATGGCGACGAGTATCAGGGCCAGATCGCCATCATGAAGCTCGCGCGCGAGCTGGAGGCGGAAAAAGTGAGCGGCAGGCTCATTTTGATCCCGTCGCTGAACTTTCCCGCCGCGCGCACGAGCACACGACTGTCGCCGATCGACGGCATGAACATGAACCGCGCTTTTCCCGGTGATGCGGAAGGCCCCGTGACGAGCCAGATCGCGTACTACCTGCGCACAGTGCTCTTTCCGCTCAGCGACGCGGTGATCGATATCCACAGCGGCGGACGCAGCATGGAGTTCGTGCCTTGCTCCCACATGCATCTCGTGCCGGATCGCGAGCAGCGTCGCCGCATGTATGATGCGATGCTCGCGTGGGGCACGGAGTTCTGTTTCATCTACGCCGACATTGCCGGAAGCGGCCTTTTGCCGGTCGAGGCCGAGAACCAGGGCAAAACGGTCGTCACCACCGAACTCGGTGGCGGTGAGTGCATTCCGGCCAGCGTGCATCGCATCGCCCAAAGCGGCCTGCGCAATGTGCTGGCTCATCTGGGCGTGCTCAAAGCTCGCGTCGTGCCGCGTGAAAAACCGCCAATCCTCACGCAGGCGCTGAATCGCGAGGACTACATCCTAGCGCCCGAGTCAGGCATCTTCGAAATCGCGGTCGATCTCGGCTCCAAAGTGAAAAAAGGCCAGACAGTCGGCTGGATTCATCATCTGGAGCGTCCAGATCGCTCTCCGGAGCAGATTGTGGCTGCGAGCAGCGGCTACCTCATCACGATGCGTGCGCCGTGTTTGACTCAGCAAGGTGATTGCGTGGCGGTGATCGCGAAACAGGTCAGCGAGCGCGAAGTGCTGCGGGCGTGACGGGCAGCATTACGCGAGCACGCCTTTGACGAGTTCGCCGTGAATGTCCGTGAGCCGGTAATCGCGGCCTTGGAAGCGATACGTCAGCCGCGTGTGCTCTAGGCCAAGCAGATGAAGCGCAGTAGCATTCAGATCGTGGATGTGCACCGGGTCTTTGACGATGTTGTAGCTGAAGTCGTCCGTCTCACCATGCACGTGGCCCTTTTTCACGCCCGCACCGGCCATCCAAAGGCTGTAGCAGCGCGGATGATGATCGCGGCCGTGATTGTCACGCGTGAGCAAGCCCTGCGAGTAAACGGTGCGTCCAAACTCACCGCCCCAGATCACCAGCGTGTCGTCCAGCAGCCCGCGCTCTTTGAGTTCACCGAGCAGCGCCGCCGTCGGCTGGTCGGTGTCGTAACACTGGCTCTTGATGCCGCTGGGCAGGTTGTTGTGCTGGTCCCATCCGCGATGGTAGAGCTGAATGAAGCGCACGCCGCGCTCCGCGAGCCGTCGTGCGAGGATGCAGTTCGCGGCATAGGTGCCCGGCTTTTTCGACTCGGGGCCGTAGCGCTCGTAAATGTGCGCAGGTTCTTTCGACAGGTCCGCCAGCTCCGGCACGGCGGCCTGCATGCGAAAGGCCATCTCGTATTGATCCATGCGCGCCTGCGTCTCCGGATCGTGAAAGTCATCGAGCTTCAACCGGTTCAGCGCCGCCACGTCGTCGAGCATCGCACGACGTCGCTCGCTGGTGATGCCCGGCGGATTCGAGAGGAAGAGCACGGGGTCCTTGCCCGAGCTCATGCGCACACCTTGAAACTTCGACGGCAGGAAACCGCTGCCCCACATGCGCTCGTGCAGCGGTTGCGCGTTGGTAGGACCGCTCGGCCGCGAGATGAGCGCTACGAAGGCTGGCAGATCGGTATTTTCCGAACCGAGGCCATACGACACCCACGAGCCGAAGGACGGTCGCCCACCGATCTGATGTCCGGTTTGCAGCAGCGTCATCGCGGGATCGTGATTGATCGCCTCCGTGTGCATGGAGCGGATGACGCACATCTCGTCGGCGAACTTCGACGTATGCGGCAGCAGTTCGCTCAGCCACAGACCGCTTTGGCCATGCTGCTGAAACTTGAACACCGACGGCGCGATGGGAAAACGCTTCTGCCCCGAAGTCATGCCCGTGAGCCGCTGGCCGTTGCGCACGGAATCCGGCAGATCCTTGTCGAACTGCGATGCGAGGCCCGGCTTGTAGTCAAACAGGTCCAATTGTGACGGCGCGCCCGCCTGCGTGAGATAAATGATGCGCCGCGCCTTCGGAGCAAAGTGCGCCGCTGACGATGCAAACAGCCGCGGATCGGCCAGCGAGGCAAAAGCGAGCGTTTTGAGCCAGTTGCGACGAGAAAAAGGGGCGAGGGATGGTGCGGGGCTCATGAGTTCACTCCTTCGTGATGGTTTCGTCGAGATTGATGAGCGTGCTGGCCAGCGTGGTGTAGGCGGCGAGTTCTGCGGGTGGAATGGAGGCGTCGGTCTTGCTTTCGCCGACGGTGAGGAGCTGTTTGGCGGACTCGGGATCGCGCTGGAAATCGCCGAGAGCGCGTTCGAGCGCTGCGGTCAGGACTTTTCGCTCCTGTGGTGACGGATCGCGGGCGAGGAGCAGGCGGAAGCCGCGGGTGAGTCGCGATTCCGCGCTCGGACCGCCTTCGCGAATCATGCGCTGCGCGAGGAAGCGCGCCGCCTCGACATAGGTCGGGTCATTCATGAGATTCAGCGCTTGGAGCGGCGTGTTCGAGCGCGTGCGGCGCATGGCACACACCTCGCGGAAGGGCGCGTCGAAGAGCATCATGGCGGGATGAGGCACGCTGCGCTTCCAGTAGGTGTAGAGGCTGCGGCGATGCAGATCCTCGCCGCTGCCCTGCTGGTAGGTGGCCTTCGGATTGTCGCGCTGCGCGACGACTTGCTCGTAAAGACCGGGCGGATGATACGGCTTCACCGCCGGGCCGCCGATCTTGCCGCTGAGCAGGCCGCTGGCCGCGAGCGCTTGATCGCGGATCGCCTCGGCGGGCAAACGATGACGCGGACCGCGAGACAGCCACGCATTCGCCGGATCAATCTCGCGCGATTTCGCATCCGCGGCATGCCGTGACGACTGGCGATACGTTTCGCTCATCACGATGAGCTTGATGAGCTTCTTCACATCCCAGCCGGAGTCTTGAAACGTCACCGCGAGCCAGTCGAGCAGCTCGGGATGGCTCGGGAGGTCGCCTTGCATGCCAAAGTCCTCGCTGCTGCGCACCAGACCGGCGCCGAAGAACTGCTGCCAGAAGCGGTTCACCGTGACGCGTGCCGTGAGCGGATTCTCACGGCTCACCAGCCAGCGCGCGAGACCGAGGCGGTTCTTCGGCAGATCGGCGGCGAGTTTCGGCAACACCGCCGGTGTGGCCGCGCTGACCTGCTCGCCCGGTTTGTCATACGCGCCGCGCATGAGGATGAAGGTCGCGCACGGCTCCTTTTGCTCCTCCATCACCAGCGTGGTCGGAATCTCCGCCTCCGCGGCGGCGATGTCTTTGCGCAACGCGGCCGCTTCATCATTAAGCCGGCGAAACTCCGGCATCTGCGACAAACGATAGTCGGCGAGCAGCTTGCGATCGCGCGCGGGTCGTTTCGCGTGAGGTGTCTTCGCGATGGCGATGAGGTTTTCCGGCGCGATGAGCTCTGTGGCGGCTGTGGTGGCAAAAAGCCGCCACTGCGTGCTGCCGCCCGCGTTCTCGACACCGAGCGTGATCACGGCCTCGGTGCCGGTGAGTGGGGTTTCGACTTCAAACAGCGTCCGCACCGGCTTTGCGGGCGTCACGGCGAGCGGAGCCTTCGTGCGGCGGTCGTTGTCGAGCAAAGTGACGTGTGCGGCATCGAGCGCGCGCAGCTTGGCCTTGCCCGCTTTCAACTCGCTCCACTGAAAACTCGCCGAAGGGTCAGCTGTGCTGCATTCGAGCTTCAAGGCGGTGATTTTGCCCGTAGCCAGCTTCACGGTGATCTGAACGTTGTTCGCCCGTGTCTCCTGCGGACCGATGTGAACCGCTTGCGCGACGATTTTCGGCGGTTGATCGCCGCCGCTGGCTTTCACCGCTTCGAGCGGCAACCAGTCGATCGTGCTCTGCGCAAGCTTTTGCGCCCAAACTTCGAGATCAGCCGCTCCTAGGGCCTTCAATCCTTCCTCGACCGGTTTCAGCTTCGCATTCAGCGCGGTGATCTTCGATTCGATCTGCGGCGCGGGCAGCTTCACGAATGGCGGCGCGTTCGTGCGCACGGGATTCGAGTAAATGCCGACACCGCGCTCCGGCACGTTGTGGAAGAATGCCTTCATCGCGTAGAAATCGCGCTGCGTGAAGGGATCGTATTTGTGATCGTGACAGCGGCAGCAGTTGAAGGTCTGCCCCAGCCACACCGCCGCGGTCGTCTCAACGCGGTCCGCGGTGTATTCCGCCAGAAACTCCTCCGCGATGACGCCGCCCTCCTCATTCAGCATGTGGTTGCGGTGAAATCCGGTCGCGACACGCTGGTCGAGCGTCGCATTCGGCAGCAGATCGCCCGCGAGCTGCTCGATGGTGAACTGGTCGAACGGCAAGTTCGCATTGAAGGCGCGCACCACCCAGTCGCGCCACGGCCACAGCTCGCGATCACGATCCACCTGGTAGCCGTTCGTGTCCGCGTAGCGCGCCGCATCGAGCCACGCCACCGCCATGTGCTCGCCGTAGGCCGGCTTCGACAAAAAATGGTCCACCATCGCCGCATACGACTCCGGCGCGGCAAATCGTCGCTGTTCCTCGATCGTCGGCGGCAGCCCCGTGAGATCGAGCGCCACACGCCGCACCAGCGTGGCCACCTCCGCACGCGGCGAGGGCTTCAGGCCGTGTTTCGGCAGTTCCGCACGGATGAAATCGTCAATCCCTGCCCCCGTCGTCGGTTTCACGGGCGGCACGAAGGACCAATGCGCCTCGTATTTCGCGCCTTCCGCGATCCAGCGCTTCAAAACGTCCTTCTGCGCCGTGGAGAGCTTCTTGTGCGACTTCGGCGGCGGCATCACATCGTCCGCGTCGTCGGTGAAGAGGCGCTTCACGAACTCCTCGCGATCCAACTCGCCCGGCTGGTCGAGCCGCAGGCCGGCCTTGCGGTTGTTTTTGTCCGGACCGTGGCAGGCGAAGCAGTTGTCGCTCAACACCGGCCGGACATCGCGGTTGTAGCTGAGCGGCGCGGCCGCCAGCGGCACGGCGAGCATCAGCAGTGGGAGAAAGCAGGGGCGAAACATGTGGGGGAAGGAAAATGACTCCCTCTTCCTACGATGGAAACATGCAGACTCATGCCTGATGAGTGAAGACAAAATCATAGGGGGTAAAATCATGGTCTGCGATTCAGGGGGACGAAAAATGATTCTACCCTTCATGATTTTGTCTTCCTCCGGACCGCGTAATCACTCACTCCATGCCGACCACAGCCACAGCTCCCATCACCCGCGCTGGCGCACTCGTCGCGTTCATGTGGTTCGCCTACTTCCTGAACTACTGCGACCGCCAGGCGGTCTTCTCGATGTTTCCGTCGCTGAAGGCGGATTTGAAGATGAGCGACGCGCAGCTCGGCTATGTCGGCGCGATGTTTTTGTGGGTGTATGCGTTCGGCTGCCCGGTTTCGGGCTATCTAGGCGACCGCTTCTCCAAACGGCTGCTCGTGGTGCTGAGTCTGGTCGTGTGGAGCATTGTCACCATCGGCACGGGCCTTGTCACGAGCGGCGTGATGCTCCTCGCGATGCGTGCGGCGATGGGTGTCTCGGAGTCGCTCTACATGTCCAGCGCGGTCGCGCTGACCGCGAATGCCTACAGCGCCGATAAGCGCTCGCGTGCCGTGTCGCTGCTCATGACGGGGCAAATCGTGGGCACCGTCGCGGGCAGTTGGTTCGGCGGCTGGATGGCGGACCGCGGCCAGTGGCGTGAGGCCTTCTTCATTCTCGGCGCGGTGGGCGTGCTGTATGCGCTGCCGTATTTCACCTTCCTGCGCCAAGTTGGCGAACCCGCGCCCGAACCCGGTGCGCGGCTCTCCTTTGCCTCGCTGGGCCGCTCACGCACGTTTGGGATGCTGTGCCTGGTGTTTCCGGTCTTCGTATTCGGCCTTTGGCTGCTCTATGGCTGGCTGCCCGCGTTTCTGCACGACAAATTCCAGCTCAATCAGGCCGACGCGGCCTTCAATGCCACCGTCTTCCTCCAATCGGCCACGTTCGCAGGCATTCTCATCGGTGGCATCATCGCAGACAAACTGCATGCACGGCTGAAGTCCGCTCGCTTCTGGCTCATCGTCGCCGGACTCGTGCTTTCCGCGCCATGCATTCATCTTCTCGGCAACAGCGACACGCTCCTCGTCACGCGCATCGCCGCCACTGGTTTCGGCCTCTTCAGCGGCCTTTTCATTGCCAATATCTTCCCGGCGGCCTTCGATGTCGTCGGCACAGACGCACGCGCCACCGCCGTGGGCTTGCTGAACTTCTGCGGCGCGATCATGTCTGGCTTCGCCACGCTCTTCGGCGGCCTGTGGAAGCAATCCCTCGGCATCGACCGCTTGCTGAGCTTCACTGCACTCGGCTATCTCGTGGCCGCAGTGGCAGTCGTCGCGGGCATCCGATGGTTTTTTCCACGTGACCACGTTTCCCCGACCTTATGAACACTCGCCGCCATTTTCTCCGCCAGAGCACCGCTGTTCTGCTCGCCACCGCCGCACGCGCGGAGTCCGCCGCCAGCCATACCACGCTACGCGCGGGCGATTTGACCGCCATCGTCGGCGACAACTCCGCGCACCAGCAGCATCGCGCGGGCTACAACGGTTTGTGGAGCCTTGAACACGCGAAAGGCACGCGCAGCCTCTTTGCGCCTCCGATTGCTGGCTTGAATCTGGAGCACATCGTCACCGGCGAGCATCTGGAGGACGCGAAGACGTTCTTTGAGCCGCGCAACTCCCCGATGACGCTCACGCGGCTCAGCGATTCCGAGGCCGAGCTGCATCAGCCGCCCACGCGGACGTTTCACGTCGAAAGCTGGACACGCTTCCGGCTCAGCGCGCCGCATTACCTCGACATGGACTTCCGCTGTCGGGCGCATCGTGACGTGTTTCCGCGCGGTTACCTGTCGCTGTTCTGGGCCAGCTACATGAACGCGCCCTCGGACAAGAGCCTGTATTTCCTCGGCGGACTCGACGGACAAAAGGACATGTGGACGCAGCTCTGCACGCAGTGGCACAACGACCAGAGCACCGTGCGTCATCGCGATGACACCTTTGAGATGACGTTTCCCGAAGGCGGTCGCGACACGCTTTACAAGAGCCTCTCGCGCTTCCGCTTCGATCTGCCGTTCTTCTACGGTCACTTCGACGATCTCGTGTGGATCGTGATGTTTGACCGCACGGAGGGCATTCGTTTCACACACTCGCCCAGCGGCGGCGGCGCGAACGCGGAACTCAAGACCACGAATCCAGCCTGGGACTTCCAGTTTCTCGTCCAGAGGCCGGAAGTGATGAAGGACTGCGGCTTCAAGGTGCGCACGGTGCTGCGCCCGAGGTGCTCGAGGGAGGAGATTCTCGCGGAGTTTGCGAGGTGGAAAGACGCGAAGTGAGCGAAAGCCGACGATGCACGCGCGTATGAGAGTCGCATGAAGCCTTTCATCACCTGCCTGCTCTTGTGCGGACCGTTTGTCGTTTTGGCGAAAGACGCGCCTGTTCAAGGCGATGCCCGAAAGCTCGATCTCGGTGGCGGTGTGATGTTGGAGGTCGTCTTTGTCCCGCCGGGAGAGTTCATGATGGGCAGCTCGCCTGAGGAGAAGGCGTGGGCCACGGGCATCGAAGGCGGAGCGCAGCCCGGCACGACGCGCGAGTCGTTCGAGGGTGAAAAGGCGCGGCTGACGCGTGTGAAGGCCGGGTTCTGGATGGGGCGCACCGAAGTCAATGTCGGGCAGTTCAAGCGCTTCGTCGATGAGACCGGCTTCGTGACCGACGCGGAGCAACCTGGCGGCGAAACGCAGGTCTTTGATCCCGAATGGGACGGCTACCACCTCACCACCAGCGTCGTGCATCCGTGGAAGTCGATGAAGGGCAAGAGTTGGCGCGATCCGAATTGGGGATTCCCAAATCAAGACCGCTTTCCCGTCGTGTGCGTGAGCTACAACGACATGCGGGCCTTCTGCGCGTGGCTCACCGAACGCGAACGCAAAGCGGGCCGTGTGCCGGATGGTTGGGAATATCGCCTGCCGACGGAGGCGGAATGGGAATACGGCTGTCGCGGCGGCAGCACGGAGAGCCGCGCTTTCTGGTGGGGGAACGAGATCGAAGCAGGCCAAGGCAGGCTGAACATCTCCAGCATGGACGTGCTGCCGGGCCGCACCAAAGCATGGCCGCTGGCCAAGGTGCCGTGGAGCGATGGTTTTGCCTTCGTTTCGCCCGTGGACCACTACGGCGAGAAAGGCCGCAACGGCTTCGGCCTAGCCGACATGTGCGGCGGCGTGTGGGAGTTCGTCATCGACCACTTCGATCCGAAAGGCGGACATGAGGAGGTCTATTTCGAAAACACGGAGCAGCGCACCGTGACGCGTCCCGTCTGCAAAGGCGGCAACTACTTCGATGTGCCCGGCAATGCGCGCTGCGCCGTGCGGCTGGGCATCCGAAACGTGACCTATTCGGATTCACGCGACGGATTTCGCGTCTGCCTCGGCCAGCGTGTGGAGGTTTCGTCCAAATAGATGCCTGCATGACACCGCGTATCCTCCTGCTGGCTTTGGCGATCTCCATCGCGTCGCATGCGGCGGAGTTGCGCGTGCCCGAGGACTTCAATTCGGTCCAAAGTGCCCTCACAGCCGCCAAAACAGGAGACACCGTGCTCGTGCAGCCAGGCACGTATCGCGAGCCTTCGAAGCTCAAGGCGGGCGTGACCGTGAAAAGCGCAGGAAACGACGAAAAGGGCAAACTCGGCCTCAAGCGCGCCGAGGTCACGATTCTCGAAGGCGGAGTCGAAATGGCTGAAGGTGCTGTTTTGGACGGATTCACCGTCACTGGCGTCGGAAACTACGACGAGAAGCTCTGGCAGCATCATTTTGACACGCAGGGCAATGAACAGCCGCACGAACCGATCGGCGCGGAAGGCCGGCCCGGCATCGCGATCGCGACCAATGGCACCGTGAGGAACAACATTGTGCATCACATCGGCTACACCGGCATCGCCGTCACCGGCGGATCGCCGCGCATCGAGAGCAACGTGTGCTATCGCAACATGGGCGGCGGCATCGGCTCCATGAAGGGCTCCACCGCGACGATCACGGGCAACACCTGCTTCGAGAATTTCTATGCGGGCATCGGCTGCGACGCCTCCAGCCCGTTGATCGAAAAAAATCGCTGCCACGACAACATTCGCGCCGGGATCGGCATCAGCGAGGGCTCTTCGCCGAAAGTCACGGGCAACCTCTGCTTCAACAACCGCCGCGCCGGCATCGGCATCCGCACTGGTGCCGAGACGCGTCCCCTCGTGGAGAACAACGAATGCCGCGACAACGCCATGGCCGGTATCGGCGTTGAAGAAGGCGCGCGGCCCACGCTCACGCGAAACAAGCTCGTGAACAACCGACTCGTCGGCATCGGCATCACGGGCGGCTCGCAGGCCATCATCGCCGGCAACGAGATCTCGCGTGAAGGCGGCATGCCGCCGCTGATAGCGGTGCTGGAGGATTCGAGCGCGAATATCACCGGGAACACGATTCGCGGCGGAGGCGTGGCCTGCGTTCTCGTCAAAGGTAGCGCGGAGCTGCGCGGCAACCGCTTCGTTACACCGACACCGAAAAAGACGGTCGTCGCCTTCGAGGGAGCCAACGTGAAGGAGGAAGGAAGCCTGCTGCTCACCGATGTGGTCTTTCAATCCACGCTCGATGCCACACAGCAGCGCTACGTCGAGCTTGTGCCGGTCGAATCACCCGAACAACCGCGCGATGTGCTGATCGCACTGCACGGACACGGCTCGGACCGCTGGCAGTTCATCAACGATCAGCGGGGCGAGTGCCTTGGCCTGCGCGATGTCGCCGCGAAGCACGGCCTGATCTTCATTTCGCCCGATTACCGCGCCAAAACATCCTGGATGGGCCCCGCGGCCGAGGCGGATGTCGTGCAGATCATCCGCGAGGTGAAGAAGCGGCATCCCGTGAACCGCGTCTTCATCGCTGGCGGCTCGATGGGCGGCACCGCAGCGCTGATCTTCACCGCGCTGCATCCTGAACTGATCGCAGGCGTGTGCAGCCTCAATGGAACCGCAAACATGGTCGAGTATGCCGGCTTCAAAGAGGTCGTCGACGCATCCTATGACAGAGCCGATGAGCGCCGCAAACGCAGCGCCGAGCTTTTGTCCGATCGATTCATCATGCCCGTGGCGCTGACCACGGGTGGCAAAGACAGCATCGTGCCGCCGCAAAGCACGCTGCGGCTCGCGCAGAAACTGAAAAGTGCCGGGCGTGCTGTTTTGAGCCTTCATCGCGAGAGCGGCGGCCATTCGACGACGTATGAGGACACCGTCGCCGCGATGGAGTTTGTCCTCCAACGCACCCGCTAACCGCTCATGCCACGCATCCTCATCGTCGAATGCAAACAGGAGGTCTCCACCTTCAATCCGCACCTCAGCGGGTATGGCGACTTTGGCATCCGGCGCGGCCAGGAATTGCTCGATTACCATCGCACGGTGCGGAATGAGGTCGGCGGAGCGCTGAGTGTGTTTGATGCGGTTGCCGATGTGGAGCTGATTCCGGCCTACAGCGCGTTTTTCATCACTTCCGGCGGCACTTTGGCCCAAGAAGCGTGGGAACGAATCGCGCGCGAACTGCTGGAGAGTGTCAAAAACGCTCCAAAGCCCGATGGCGTCTATTTTTGCCTCCACGGCGCGATGGCGAGCGAGATGGAAAATGACCCCGAAGGCCATCTGCTGACCGAAACACGCCGAATCGTCGGCGAAACGGTCCCCATCGTCATCTCGCTCGATCTGCACGGCATTTTGACGGATCGCATGATCGAGCAGAGCGACGCGGTCGTGGCCTACCACACCTATCCGCATGTCGATTTCTTCGAAACCGGCCAGCGTGCGGCCAAATTGCTTCTGCGCATCCTTGCAGGTGAGGTGAAGCCCGTGACGTCCAAAGTGACGGTCCCAGCGCTCGTGCGTGGCGACGAGCTCATCACGGCCAGCGGCTCGATCCGGCATGCGGTGAACGCAGCGAAGCAGATCGAGCAAGGTCCGCGCGGCCTCTCCGCGGCGATGATGTGGGGCAATCCGTTCACGGACGTGCCGGAACTCGCCTCGTGGGCCTTTGTGGTGACCGACAACGACCCCGCGATGGCCGAACGCGAGGCGTTGCGCATCGCGAATCTGTTCTGGGAGCATCACAAGAAGATGCGCGTGCCGCTGAAGACCCTCGACGAGACGGCGTCGATCGTGAACGGGCACACGAACGGCACACTCGGTCTTGTCGATGCCGCCGATGCGACCAGTTCGGGCGCGTCGGGCGACAGCAACGCGATCCTGCGCCAACTTATCGAAACCGGCTGCACAGCGCGTGTGCTGCTGCCGATCGTCGATGAACCGGCGGTAAAGATGGCCTTCGCGGCTGGCATTGGCGCGACGATCACGACCAAGATCGGCGGCACACTCGATCCGCAGCGCTTCACACCGCTCGAAATCACTGCGAAGGTTCGCTTGCTCTCCGACGGCCGCTTTCGCAGCGAATCCTTCGGCGAAGAATGGCTCGCAGGCCCCACGGCGGTGCTGGAAGCCGGGAACTTCACGCTCGTGGTCAGCAGTCGGGCCGTGAATCTCTACGACCGCTCGTTCTTTTACGCGCATGGGCAGAATCCAGTCCGATTCGACGCCGTGGTGATCAAATCGCCCCATTGCCAGCCGCACATGTTTGCTGACTGGTGCACACAAATGGTGCATGTCGATGCCCCCGGCTCCTCCAGCGCCAACCTGCCCTATCTCGGTCACACGCGCTGTGCGCGACCGATGTTCCCGCTCGATGCGAATGTGCCTTTCCAGCCCCAAGCCAAACTTTTCCAACGACACTCATGAAGATCAATGAAATCCGCTGCGCAGGTCTGCGCGGCGCCACTCCTGAAGGCGGCTGGAGCAACGAGCTCCGGCCTGAAGACTGCGTTCACACGCTCGTCACCGTGCATACGGATGAGGGGCTCGTCGGACTCGGCAGCGTGTTTACGAATGATGCGCTCGTGAAGGCCGCGCTGGCGGTGCTGGAACCGCTTTATCGCGGTGAGAACGCGCTGGAACCGGAACGCGTGAGCGAGAAGCTGCATCAGCACATGTTCTGGCTCGGTCGCGGTGGTGCGATGACGCACGCGATCAGCGGCATCGACATCGCGCTGTGGGATTTGCTCGGCAAGGCGACGGGACAGCCGGTGGGACGGCTTTTGGGCGGTCGGTATCGCGAACGGGTGCAACCGTATGCGTCGCTGCTGATGGATGAACCCGCGAAAATGAAGGAGCACCTGCTCAAAGTGAAGGCGCAGGGCTTTTGTGCCTTCAAAATCGGCTGGGGGCCGTTTGGGCGGCGCAATGCGAAGACGGATGAAGCGATCGTGAAGGCCGCACGTGAGGCGGTGGGGGCGGAGAACAAGCTGATGGTCGATGCGGGTGGCAGCGATGCGCATTGGACGAACGGCTACAAGTGGGCGCTGAACACGGCGAAGATGCTCGCCGATTACGACGTGCATTGGTTTGAGGAAGCACTCGTGCCGGATGCGCTGGAGGACTTCGCGAAGCTGCGCGAGCACTCGCCCGTGCCGATCAGCGGCGGCGAAGTGCTCACGCGGCGTCAGGCCTTCCAGCCCTTTCTCGAAGCACGCGCCTTCGACATCATCCAGCCGGATGTGACGAAGGTTGGCGGCATCAGCGAGGAGCGGCGCATCGCGTGGATGGCGCAGGAGCATGGCGTGCAGTTCATTCCGCACGGCTGGAACACCGCAGTGGGCCTCGCGGCCGATTTGCACCTCGCATCGGCGTTTCCTGGCACGGATCTGGTCGAGTATCTCACCGGGTCGCCCTTCATCGACGAAATCACGCTCGGCGGCTGGAAGCTGGATGCCGATGGCATGCTCGAAATCCCGACGAAGCCCGGCCTCGGCCTCGAACTCGATCCCGACGCGGTGGCGAAATACACGCGCGGGGAGAAGCTGCTGTGACAGGGGCCCATCTTCTCCCTTGCGCCTTTGCCGTGAGAGGCTACCAATCTATCCCGCTCGCGGCGGTCCCGCGAGACTCCGCAGATTTTGTCAGCAATGACCGAACAGCGGGCTGTGGCTCAGCCTGGTAGAGCGCTTCGTTCGGGACGAAGAGGTCGTGGGTTCGAATCCCGCCAGCCCGACCAACGCAACTTGCGCGTACAGTACAGAAGCAAGCCATGGCGACCCCAATCCAACCAAAGAAAATCCTGCTGGCCGAGGATGTAAGGGCCATTTCCATGCGGATGTCGCATGCACTTGAAACCAATGGCTACACCGTGCGCGTGGCAGAGGACGGGGAGGAGTGCCTGGAGCAGATCGAGGAGTTCAAGCCGGACCTGCTGGTGCTGGACCTGATCATGCCAAAGATGAACGGGCTGGAAGTCCTCCGGCATGTACGTTCGCAGCAGTCAACACAGCACATGCCGGTGATCGTCACCACCGCGAAAGATTATGCCACGGAACTTAAGCATCTGCAGCAGACCGGTCCGGTGGACGTCATGATCAAGCCGTTCGATCCGGAACTGCTGTTGGGGAAGCTGCGGCAGTATTTTCATGAGGCTGCCACGGCCACGGGCATCACGCACCGCGAGCATCTGATTTGCACCGAGGCACAGTACGCGCCGGTCCTGGACACCAAGCGGCCGCATGTAAAGCTCTGGGGGACACGGGGTTCGATTCCCGTGTGCGGGGCGCGTTACGCGCAGCATGGCGGCAACACGACCTGCTACGAGTACAGCACGGGCAAAGAGCGCATCATTTTTGACGCCGGATCGGGCCTGCGCGATGCCGGGCAGTCGTTTCTGGCGGGCGGACCGTGCCACGTCCATCTTTTCATCACGCACACGCACTGGGATCACATCCAGGGTTTTCCGTTCTTCACGCCGATCTATGTGCCGGGGTTCGAAATCACCGTTTATGGCGAACGCGGCTTCGGCAAGAACATCGAGTCGCTGCTCTGCGGCCAGATGGACCGCGATTATTTTCCGATCCAGCGCGAGGATCTGCGCGCGAAGATCAATTTCGTCTTTTTGGACGATTCTCCGGTGAAAATCGGTGATGTGACGGTGACCCGCGAGTTCACGCAGCATCCGGGGGCGACGGTTTGTTTCAAAGTGGAACACGATGGGTGGAAGGTGGCTTTCGTGCCGGACAACGAGTTCCTGCAGGGCTACATCGGTTCCCCGGCACCGCTGATGCGCGACTCCCATCTGGTGGTGCCGTACGAGCCGATCGTGAAGTTCCTCGATGGCGTGGATATGCTGGTTCACGAGGCGCAGTATCTGCCGACGGATTACCCGAAACGCATAGGCTGGGGACACTCCAACCTCGCCACGGCTTGCGCGCTGACGAGGATCGTCGGCGCGAAGAAGTGGATCGTGGTGCATCATGACCCGGACCACGACGATCAGGCGTTGCACGCGAAGCTGAACCTGACGCGGCAGATCCTGCGTGAGATCGGCAGCACGACGCAGGTCGCACATGCCTACGACGGCATGGCGGAGTATCGCTGAGTTCAGATCACCGGATCAAAAGCGACCAACGCGGCAGCGACGAGCGTGATCTCGCGTTTCAACTGCTCGAACATGAGCTGCGCGCCTTTCAAGTCGCCGGCATGGGCATATTCGCACAGCTCGGAGGACAGACGTAAGGCTTTTGGGGCGGCGTAGATTCCCAGCATGCCCTTGAGTGAATGCGCCGCCTCGTAAAGCGGCTGCGCTTTGCCGACGGCCAGCGCTTTCTCCGCCTTGCGCATGTATTTCTGGGAGTCTTCCGGGAAGATGGCGATGAGCTTGCGCATCAGTTTGTCGTCGTCGGCGGACTCGCGGAAGGCGGCGGCATCGAAAGCCGGGCCTTCCGTTGGCGCACGCACCGGATCGGGCTCGAATTTGACGACTGCGGAGCCGGGGGGCTGCGGAGCGCGGCGTGTGAATTGCTCGACGACCTGGTACAGCTCGGTGGACCGCAGGGGCTTGGAAAGGTAATCGTCCATGCCTGCGGTGAGGCACATTTCGCGTTCGCCCTTCATTGCGTTCGCCGTCATGGCGATGATGGGAATGTGGCCGCCTTGGGCTTGCTCGATCTGCCGGATGCGAGCGGTGGCCTCCAGTCCGTTCATGCCAGGCATCTGCACGTCCATCAGAATCGCGTCGAACGTGTCACTCCTATAGAAGTCGAGCGCTTCCTCACCACTTGAGGCCAGGGTGACGAGGTGGCCGCGCTTTTCGAGCATGCGCGAACTGACGAGCTGGTTCACATGCCCATCCTCCACGACGAGGAGCTTCATCGAGGCATGCGCGGTGACCACCGGCTCGACACGGGGCGAGACTGGACGGATCGAGATGCCGCTGGTGCGTCCGAAACCGGCAGTGAAGTGGAAGGTGCTCCCGACACCTGGCTGGCTCTCCACCCAGATGCGGCCGTGCATTAGTTTTACGAGGTCGCGGCAGATGGCGAGGCCGAGACCGGTGCCGCCGTAGCGTCTTGTGGTGGAGCTCTCTGCCTGCGTGAAAGCCTCGAAGATGCGCTCGTGCATGTCTCCAGCAATGCCGATGCCGGTGTCGTTGATCTTGAAATGCAGCATCAGCAGGTCCGCGGTGCCGGAATCGACTTCGACCTCGATGGTGACGCCGCCTTTGTGGGTGAACTTGATCGCGTTGCCGATGAGGTTGATCAAAATCTGTCGCAGGCGTCCATCGTCGCCGATGAGCCTCGCGGGAACATCGGGGCTGATGTGGTGGAGGAGCACCAGCCGCTTCTGGTAAGCGCGCGCGCTCATGGCCTGCACGGTTTCAGTCACGATGGCGTTCAGGTCGAACTCGTGCGAATCCAGCTCCATTTTGCCAGCCTCGATCTTGGAGAAGTCGAGGATGTCATTGAGCAACTCCAGCAGCGAGTCGGCGGAGTGCTTCAGCATTTCGAGATGCTGGCGTTGGGAATCATCCAGCTTCGTGCCGAGCAGCAGCTCGCTCATGCCGATGACACCGTTCATTGGCGTGCGGATCTCGTGGCTCATGTTGGCCAGGAAGACGCTTTTCGCGCTGTTCGCAGCCTCTGCGGCGTGGCGTGCATGGCGCAGTTCCTCCTCGTCGTGCTTGCGCTCTGTCACGTCGGTGTGGGAGCCGGCCATTCGGTAGGGTTTGCCGCCGTCATCTCGCAGCGCACGTCCGCGGGCTAGGATCCAGCGCCAGGAGCCGTCCTTGTGCCGGAAGCGGAACTCCACCGCGTAGCGCGGGATGCGGCTGTGGAGATAGTCGTCCAGCACGGCCATCACGCGGTCATGATCTTCTGGATGCAGCAGTTTTTCGAAGGAGGAGAAGTCGTTTCCGATCTCGTCGTCCTGGTAGCCGACCATGGCCTTCCAGTGTGGGGAGAAGAAGACCTCGCCCGTGCGGATGTCCCAGTCCCAGATGCCGTCATTTGTGCCGCGCACGGCCAGCTTGAAGCGCTCCTCGCTTTGCTCCAGTGCACCGAGGAATTTCTTCTGCTCGGTGATGTCCGTGGCGATGCCGCCCACCGCATGGATCGTCCCTGCGGCGTCACGCAGCGGGAATTTCACGCTCAAGTAGGTGTGCTGCCCATCCTCATGCGGCGCGACTTCCTCCATTTGCATTGGCACGCCGGCCTCGGCGACTTTCGCGTCATTTTCGCGGAAAGCACGGGCTAGGTCCGGTGGGAAAATGTCAGCGTCGAGCTTCCCGACCGTTTCCTCCGGCGTGGTGTGGAAGAGCTTCGCCCAGCGCTTGTTCACCAGCAGGTAGCGCCCTTGCAGATCCTTCATGAACACAACTGCGGGCGTGTTGTCGAGGATGGCTCTCAGGCGCTCCTCGGTTTCCTGCCGTGCTTGCTCGATCAAGCGGCGCTCCAAGTCATCTCCCTTCTGGGCCTCCGTCAGCGCATTTCCCTTGCCATCGGCAGCGTCCAGCAGGCGCTGGCGGCAGGCATTCAGCTGAGCTTCCAGCTCCTGAATGCGCTGCTTCAACTCCGGCACGGAGTCGCCCGCGGCCTGCTCAAGGGTGTCTGACATGGTTGGGTGGGGTGCACCTAATAGGCAAAATCACCTGAGACAAACTCAAAAGCTTGAGTCTCAGGTGCAAAGTCCACGCCTGAGGGCACGGGAACTGCTGTAAACTATCAGCAGGGTTGCGTGTTCCGCCTCTCTGCCGCCGTTCATGTCACTGCATGAACCGCCGCCACCTGCTTGCCGCCCTCGCCGCCGCCCCGTTTGCCTCCCCTGCCGCGGAGAACAAGCTTAGCGTGGCCGTCATCGGCCACACAGGGCGTGGCGGCTACGGCCACGGCCTCGACACCATGTGGAAGGCCATCCCCGCCTCGGAAGTCGTCGCCATCGCCGACGCGGACGCGAGCGGGCTGGCCGCCGAACTCACCAAAATCGGCGCTGGCAAAGGTTTTGCCGACTACAAGGCCATGCTCGCCGAAATGAGACCCGACATCGTCGCCATCGGCCCGCGTGAGATCGACCAGCATCGCGACATGCTGCTCGCCGCCATTCAAAACGGTGCCAAGGGCATCTACATCGAAAAACCCTTCCTCCGCAGCCTCGCCGAGTGCGACGAAGTCATCGCCGCCGCTGGAAAAAACGGCACGAAGATCGCCATCGCCCACCGCAACCGCTACCATCCCGCCCTGCCCATGGTCGCGAAGCTCATCGCCGACGGAGCCATCGGCCGTGTGCTTGAGATGCGCGGGCGTGGCAAGGAGGATCCACGCGGCGGCAGTCTCGACATGTGGGTGCTCGGCTCGCACGTCATGGGCTGTGCGCTCGCGCTCGCCGGTACCGCGAAAGCATGCACGGCGGGCGTCTATCAAAATGGAAAACCCGTCACCAAGGCCGATGTCAAAGACGGCGACGAGGGAATCGGGCCGCTCGCCGGTGATGAGGTGCATGTGCGCTTCGAGATGGAAAACGGCGTGCCGTTTTTCTTCGACAGCATCAAGGATGGCCGCTTGAAAAAGGCCGCTTACGACGATCCGGCCTCCTTCGGCCTGCAAATCTTCGGCAACACCGGCGTCATCGACTTGCGCATGGACCAGGAGCCCTTCGCGTGGATTCAGACGGCCGGGGAACCGCGCAAACCCGTGCTGGAGGACAAGGAAATAGCCAAAAAGGTCGCCAGCCACGAGATTTCCGGTCTCGACCTTGTCGCCGCGATTCGAGAAAATCGCGCACCCCTTTGCGATGCCGTTCAGGGCCGTCAAATCACCGAAATGATCAGTGCCGTCTTCGAGTCCCATCGTCTGAATGGCCAGCGGGTGCTCCTCCCGCTGCAGACACGTGTCAATCCGCTCACGCTTCTATGAAAACACCTTCCACACCGCCGCTCCTCGTTCAAAACGGCACCCTCATCCTGCCAGACACCTTGATCGAGGGAGGCGCGGTTTTGTGCGAGCGGGGAAAAATCACCGCCATCGGCAAACGCGTCGCTGCTCCGAAAAACGCGACCGTGATCGACGCGAAGGGCGGCTACATCAGCCCCGGTTTCATCGACATTCACGTTCACGGCGGCGCTGGCGCGGATTTCATGGACGCCACCGTGCCCGCTGTGCGCACCGCGTTGAAAGCGCACGCCCTGCACGGCACCACGTCGATTTTTCCCACCACAACGACCGGATCCCCGCCACAGCTCATGGGCATGCTGATGGCCTGCCGTGAGGCGAAACGCACCTGGCAGGTCGCGCACGGTGCGCGCATTGCCGGCGTGCATGTCTATGGTCCTTACTTCGCCCCGGACAAGGTCGGCTGCCACTCACGCGAAGGGCGGCGCGCTCCGAATCCGGCCGAATACGCTGCGTGGTTCCGGGATGACCTCGTGCGCATCGCCACGTGCGCTGCGGAACTGCCGGGAGCGGAGGAGTTTTATCAACTCGCTCGCAAAAATCGCTGCTTCATCACCTGCGGGCACTCGAACGCGAATTGGGCGGAGATGGAGCGTGCCTTCAAGGCCGGCATGCGTCATGTCGATCACTTCTGGTGCGCCATGAGCAGCGTCACCTCCCTGCGTTCGCGTTTCGGCACGCCCATGCAGGCTTCGATGGAGCAGTTCGTCCTCGCCACCGCCGATATGAGCACCGAAGTCATCGCCGATGGCAAGCATCTTGCCCCCGAACTGCTCGACTTCGCCTTCCGCATGAAGGGCGCGGAAAAGCTCTGCCTCGTCACCGACTGCAACCGCGCGCTAGACATGCCACCGGGACGCTACCGCTTCGGCTCCGAGGACGACGGTCCTTTTTTTGAGAGCGATGGCACCGTCGGCTTCGTGCCCGGCAGCGGACTGGCCAGCGCCGTCGTCGGCATGGACCACATGATGCGTCACATGAAGCAAAACACCTCCGCCACGCTGCCGCAGGCCGTGCGCATGGCCAGCCTCACGCCTGCCGAGCGCACCGGCATCGCCAAAACCTGCGGCAGCCTCGAAAAGGGCAAGCAGGCCGACATTCTCGTGCTCAACCGCAAGCTGGAGGTGAAACAAACCTTCATCTCAGGTGTCGAAGTCCCGCGTGACTGACATTGAAGACGGATTTTTGAACCTCTCACGCTCACTCATCCCAAACCAATGTTCTGATCCGATCATTAGAGTCTATTCGTGAACATGTGTGGTTTCAAAATTCTCGTCTTTCTCAGTCTCGTGCTGGTCGTTACCAGCCACGCGCAGGCGCCGTCCTTCGCCGAACGTCTCGTGAAAGCCGCGATGGAGCGCACCACGCATACCGTCCGCTACGAGCCCGCTTATGTCCGCCTCGACTACCCCAATGGCGATGTGCCCGCCGACACCGGGGTCTGCACCGATGAAGTCATCCGCAGTTATCGTGCTCTCGGGTTCGACCTGCAAAAACTCGTCCATGAGGACATGAAGCGCGCGTTTTCCGCCTATCCGAAGATCTGGAGCCTCAAATCAACGGACAAAAACATCGACCACCGTCGCGTGCCGAACCTGCAAACCTTTTTCAAACGCCGTGGTGCCTCGCTGCCCGTCACGCGGAACGCGGCCGACTACCTGCCGGGCGATCTCATCACCTGCACCGTGCCTCCGCACCTGCCGCACATCGCGATCGTTGTTCCCGCACCCGATGGCGGTGACACGCCATGGATAGTCCACAACATCGGCCGGGGTCCGAAATGCGAAAACCGCCTCTTCGAGTTCCCGCTCACCGGGCATTATCGGTTTCATCCGCGTGCGGAGTGATCACTCCGAGGTGCGCACCGCTTCCAGCGTGAGCTGCCACTGCTCCTGGCCGCGGAACCAGCCGCGTTGGATGCGCATGGCCACGTCCCACGGGGCAGGGGGCAGGTTGCCGATGGGCGCGTTGAACCAGCGTGCCTCCATTGAGGCCCCCTCCTGTGTTAGCATGAGCCGCAGGTGCTTTTCCTTCATCACGCGGCCTGGCAAGCGCGGATTCACACGACGGCAGAGGAAGAGCGGCTCCGGATTCTTCTGCCCGAAAGGCTCCAGCAGCTTGTAGCTCTCAAAGAAGGTCAGCGATAGATCCCGTAGCTTCACCTCGGCATCGAGTTCGAGCACGGGCGTCATCGCCTCCTTGCTCAGGGCCTCCCTCGCTGCGGTGGCGAAGGCCTCGCGGAATGCGTCGAGCTTGTTCTCGTGCACCGCGATGCCCGCCGCCATCGCGTGGCCGCCGCCGCCAAGAAGATGATCTCGGCAGATGTCGATGGCCTCGACGAGCGAGAAGCCGGCAATGCTGCGCCCGCTGCCTTTGCCAACACCGTTTTCGTCGAACGAGACGAGAATCGTCGGGCGATGGCAGAGGCGCGAGATGCGTGAGGCCACGATGCCGATCACGCCGGGATGCCAGTTCCGCGAGCCGAGCACGATGGCGGACACTTTCTCGATGTCGCCGATGCTGGCGAGCATCGCCTCCGCCTCAGCATGCACCTGCTGCTCCACACTCTGCCGGTCCTTGTTGTGAGCCTCTAGCAATCCAGCCAGCATCGCGCCTTCTTCGGGATCTTCGGACAATAGGAGCTGCAAGGCTGTCGAGGCAGTGTCGAGGCGCCCTGCCGCGTTCAAACGCGGGCCTAGGCGGAATCCGACGTGATGCGTTTGCACGAGTCCCTCGACTCCAGCGGCCTGCTTGAGCGCACGGAGGCCGTGGCGCGTGGTCTGTGCCAGCGCTTCGAGTCCGCGGCGCACCAAAAGGCGGTTTTCCTCGATGAGCGGCACCAGATCGGCCACGGTGCCCAGCGCCACGAGGTCGAGCGTCTCCTTGAGATCGTAGCTCTCGATCATACGCGCCTTCAGCAGCGCGTGCGAGACCTTGAACACGAGTCCGGCGGTGCAGAAATAGTGGTGCGAGTCACCGAGTTTCGGATTCACCAGCGCCAGACAGTCCGGACGGCCCATCGGCGACAGCTCGTGATGATCGATGATGACGCAATCGACGCCGTCCGCGCGAAGCTTTGCCACCTCACTCAGCGAAGTCGTGCCGCAGTCGAGCGCGATCAGCAGATTGGGCTTCCCGAACTGCTCGTAGCATTTGGCGATGCCGTCGTGGCTCAGTCCGTAGCCTTCCTCCATGCGTGTGGGCAGGAACAGGTGCGTGTCGAGGCCATAGGCCTTCAAAATGAGGTGCATCAGCGCCATCGACGTCACGCCATCGACGTCGTAGTCGCCGTAGAGCACGACTTTCTGCTTCTCATCCACCGCGCGCAGGATGCGCTCCACCGCGGTGCCCATCTCGGGCAGCACCGTCGGATCGCCCAGCGTGGCGAGTTTTGGCACCAGGAAATCACGCGCCTGCTCCACCGTGGTGAAGCCACGCTGCGTGAGCAATTGCGCCATGAGTGGTGATAGGCCGGTGTCAGCCGCAAGCTCGGCAGCGCCTTCCACGACAGGCTTCAACAGCCAGCGCGGCGGACGTATGGAGATGGGCGGTGAATCGGACATGCGAGAGTTTGCGCGAATCGCGGCTTTCTGTATGGAACACGCGTGATGCGGAGTCAAACCGCGCTTCCAAACCGCATGTCATCGCCTGATTCATCCTCCACAAACTCCGGCCGCTGGTGGCTTGCTGTGATGGGAGTGGTTCTCATCGCCGCAGGATCATTTTTCGCGTGGCGGATGTGGCTCTCGTATGAAAAGGCGCAGGTCACGCGGAGCTGGACTCAGGTTTCATGCCGTGTTGTGTCATCCCGCATCATCAGCGAACGGCCGACGCCGAACTCAAATCCTGCGCACCGCACCGAGGTCCGCTACGAGTATGAATTCGACGGTGTGAAACACACGGGGACTCGAATTCGCCAGGTCGAGGCCGCGCCGACGCAGCATCTGGAAAATGCGCGGCAAAAGCAGCAGACTTATCCAACGGGCTCGACGCAGACGTGTTTGGTCAATCTCGCGTCCCCTGACGAGGCCGTTCTGGAGCATGCATCGCGTGCCGCGCTCTATTCGATCTGGTTCCCGCTGCTCTTCGTCGCCGGAGGTGTGGGCATGCTGCGCGGAGCCTTAAGGCGCACGCCACGATGACTGCATCAGCTTTTCGAGCTCGGCGACGATCTCCGGCTT
>Ga0169931_10000071_pt1 | contig 138313 bp, 123 predicted proteins | sample Kivu_15m_20L_FD_129675 | JGI IMG/M metagenome (GOLD analysis project Ga0169931, IMG submission 129675) | Freshwater microbial communities from Lake Kivu, Western Province, Rwanda to study Microbial Dark Matter (Phase II) - Kivu_15m_20L... | ecosystem: Environmental > Aquatic > Freshwater >... | reverse complement strand
CTTGAACTGGAGATACCGGGTCTCCGACTCGGTTCCGCGTGCCACGGCCATGTGTGCTCCTTCGTTCGGTCGCAGGTCTCGCGGATCGTCACTTGGCGGGCTTCGCCTTCATCTCGGGGTTGCGGAAGAAGTACTTGGGCAGCGGCGGCGGCACGTACTCGGGCTCCGGCGGCTCGGGCGGATCGGGGATCACCGGGGGCGGCGGAGGCGTGTACGGCACCGGGAACACGGCCGAGCCCGTGCGGTTCGCACCGCTGAAGAGTTCGATCTCGACCGGCGGAGGCGGAGGCGGCGTCGGTTGCGGCTTGACCGGCTTCGGAGGCTTCACTGGCTTCGGAGGTGGCGGCAGAGCTTCGATCGCGGGAAGCTTCAGCAGTTTCACCAGCGTGTCGTCCCCGATCGAGAGCGAACCCTCGGTGTAGTTCTTGATGCGTTCCACTTCCGCCTTGAACTCAGGCGAGCCGTTCGGCGCGAAGGTCGCGGCCACGCTCGAGTCGCCGGGGTTCTTGATCGCCTCGTCCTTCAGCCCGTCCAGCCGCTTCCGCTTTCGAGAAGACTGGTGCTGAAGGCGGCCGTGATCTTCACGCGGATCGTCTCGCGGATCGCCGTCACGGACACGCACAACGGTTTTCGCGTGTTCTCGCGATCGGCGGCCCAAGCGATCCGCATCCGCCAGGACCGCATGGCCCATGCCTCGGAGATTCTCGACGAAATCCGCCGCCTCGGGCTTCGCTTCCGTGAAGCGCCCGTGACCATCCGCTACTCGGCGGCGACGCTCGAGAAAGGGCAGAGTTCCTGGAACGCGGTGCGGATCGCGTGGCAGTTTCTCGTGGGGAAGGTGGTGCCATGAACGGCGTGACGTTGCTCGCGGAGGCGGCCAGCGAGGTCCGTGTCTCCGCGCCGGTGTTTCAAGGCGTCGCCATCGGCGTGCTGGCGATTCTGCTCGTCCGCGACTTGTGGAACTGGTCCCGGCCGTACCCGGGGAAGTTCGTGCGCCTGCTGCGGTGCCTCGTCTGGATCGGCACGGGTGTCGCGATCGCGGACCCGTGGCTGGTGCAGGCCGCGGCCACGGCTCTCGGCATCGGCCGCGCCGCGGACGCCGTTCTCTACATCTTCGTGCTCGCGTTTCTGTGGGTCTCGTTCTACCTCTACACCCGTTGTCTGAAACTCGAACGCGAGATCACCGCACTCACGCGGCACGTCGCGATCCGCGAGGCAGAACGCGACGGCGAGCCGAAGTGACGACTCTCAGGTGTTGTCCGCCACGGTCGTGGTCGGGCCGTTCTTCTTCACCGATTCGATGCCCGCGTCGCGGCTCGCCGCCGTCGCGTACATCTGGCTGGTGCCGATGATCTGATGGTTGCCGGCCTTGAGGTTGAAGTAGAACTTGCCGTTGGTCGAATCCTTGCGTTCGTAGCGTTCCTCGCTCGGGCTGTTCTTCTGGATCGAAGCGATGCCGTTCTCGGCGGAGGCCTTGCTCTCGTAGGTCTCGCTGCGAAGGATCACTTCGCCGTTCGAGGCTTTGAGCACGAAGCTGAACTGGCCCTTGTCGTTCCTGTTGAGTTCGAACTTGCCGGCCATGGCGACCCTCGGGAAAGGATGAAAGATGGGAACGCGGCTATTCTGACCGCCCAACGAAGGAAGTTCAAGCGGGGCATCCATTTCGAATTTCCGGCCGGTTCGCTTCAACTTCTCATGGCCGGGGCCTAGAATGGCTTTTCCGAGACACACTGAGGCGGCTCCATGGCCAAAGAAGAAGCGATCGAAGTGGAAGGCCGCGTGAAGGAAGCGTTGGCCAACACGCAGTTCCGGGTCGAGCTGGACATCGGCGGTGAAGTGATCGCGCACGTGTCGGGAAAGATGCGGAAGAATTTCATCCGCATCATTCCGGGCGATCGCGTGAAGGTGGAGATTTCGCCGTACGACCTGACGCGGGGCCGCATTACGTTCCGCGGTCGCGTCTGAGCTCTCGGCTGCAGCACCTCGAAACTTGAGAGAAAAGCTCCGGTCAGCTCATTTTTTTCTTGACGGAGCTCACGCTTTTCGCGACCTTATCCCCTCGTCAAGGTCAACTCGTCGCGTCCCAGACGAGCTCAACTCACACGCGAGACCAGGAGGGTCGGTAACGATGCTCATCCAGACGGAATCCAAGGCTCAAGGCTGGCGGGCGGTGGCAGTGTTCGACGATCGCGGCGACGCGCTGCTCTTCGTCGGCCGGTCGTCCACGCACGTGCGTCAGGAGTACGCCGAGTCGTTCCAGGAATACCTCGACGCCGACGAACGCGATCACGTCACCAGCATTCAACTCCAGCAGTGGAGCGGAGCCCCGGACGCGGGCCGCTGGGTGCTCAAGTCCACGCTCAAGGTGCCCGCGCCGGCCAAGGCCAAGGTCGCGGCCTGAGAATCCCGGCGACCCGCTCGGGCCTCTAAGATGCAAACGAGGCCCCAGCCATGACTCGCACCTACAAGACCAATCTCCGTTGCGGCGGCTGCGTTCAATCGATCGCGCCGCTGCTCGACTCCGCGACCGGGATCACGTCCTGGAAGGCCGATGTCGATTCCCCGGACAAGTTGCTCACGCTTCAAGGCGACGACGTCTCCCGCGTGAAGGTCGAGTCGCTTCTCGAGAAGGCCGGCTACCGCGTGACGGGAGAAGTCTTCTCCCTCCCGATGAACGCGGCTCCGATCGCTGTTCCGCCCCCTGAGCCGAAGACGACGTTCTTCCCGCTGATTCTCATCGTCTCGTACATCCTCGGCGGCACGCTGCTGATCGAAGCCGCGACTGGAGCCTTCCACGTCGAGCGGGCCATGACGCATTTCATGGCCGGGTGGTTCCTCGTTTTCAGCTTCTTCAAGCTGCTGGACCTGCGCTCGTTCGCGGAATCCTACCGCATGTACGACATCGTGGCGGCTCGCTCGCGGATCTACTCGTTCGCGTATCCGTTCCTCGAACTCGGCCTCGGGATCGCGTACCTGCTTCACGCTGCGCCGGCAATCGTGAACGCGGTGACGCTCGTCGTGATGGTCGTGAGCCTGATCGGCGTGCTGCGAACGGTTCTGGCGAAGCGGAAGATCCGCTGCGCGTGCCTCGGCGCCGTGTTCAACCTTCCCATGACCTACGTCACGGTCGCGGAAGACGGCCTGATGGCGATCATGGCCGCGGCGATGCTCGCGATGTGATTCACTTCTGCAGGATCGGCAGATAGTTGTTCGGGAGTTGCAGGATGATCAGGCTCATGGCCGTGGCGTAGGCGGACGAATTCGCCGTGCCGTTGTCGTTCCAGACGCCGTCGCGGGTTCGGCTGAGAAGTTCGTCGCGGATGGCGGGGAACCACTGGCTCCACCACTCGCCGCCGGCCGTCCACATTGCGAGGGCGGCATAGTAATGGCCGTAGTAGTAGTGGTTCGGCGGGATCTCGCGATTGGCGAACTGCCGCACCGGAAGGTACTGGTTCACGTAGCGGAGGCCGCGGTCGATTTCCTTGCCGGTGTAGATGCCGGCGCTGTACAGGCCGACGATCGCGGCCGCGCTGCGGGCGAAGGCCGAGTACCCTTGCGCCTTGAAGTAGCTGAAGCCGCCGTCCGGCATCTGGCAGGCGCGGATGTACGCGACACCGTCGTCGATCACGTTTTTTCGCACGAAGACGCCAGCGTTCTTCGCGGCGCGAAGGGCCATCATCTGGGCCACCGTCACGGAGACGTCCGCGATCTGCGGCTTCGATTCGTAACGCCAGCCGCCCTCCTTGTTCCGCGCGTCCACGGTGAAGGCGATGGCCTGATCGAGAACGTCCTTCACCTTCTTCTGGCGGTTGCGGTCCGGGAGCATGCCGCAAACTTCGGAGAGGAAGAGGCAGCCGAACCCGTGGGAGTACATGGCCTGCTGGTTCATGCCGCGGAAGTTGGGTTGGGCGTCCGCGGATCCGATGAATCCGGGAACGGGTCCGTTCGCGGCGGCGAGCAAGTAGTCGATGCAGCGGGAAACGTTGCGGCCGTAGCGGCCGCGGCCGGGTTGGTGGCCGCCGGCCATGAGCGCGAGCCCGGCGAGCGCCGTGACGCCGACGGCGGCACCACTGAAGCGTTCTGTAAACGAGCCGTCGTCCGCCTGAACTTTGGAGAGGTGGGCGAGCCCGCCGTCGATCGCGGCCTGCGTGCGGGCGGTGATGAACTCGGCGCCGGTCTCGGCAACGGGCGGCGCGGTCGCGTCTTGCCCGTGGCCGGCGTAGGCGAGCGCAGCCGCCCCACCACCCGCCGCGGTCATCCGAAGGAAATTGCGTCGCGTCGGAAACATGAACCCACTCCTGCGGCGATTGTATCCGATTGACCTCCGAACGTGGTGCAAGATTCCATCTTGCATTCGTTCGGAATCACGGAGCCGAACTTCAAATCGGCACGCAATCGTGGCACCGCTCTGAAGAGCGGTGCGCCTGCCGCCGGACCATATTGCCTCAGCTGCACCGCTCTGGAGAGCGGTGCCACGTCACGTGGATCAATCACCCCATGATGTGCGTTCACTGCCCAAGCCCTCTGATTCATGGCGGTGAGCGATGCCGGAAGTTGGAATCTTGATCACGTAGTCTTCGCGCCGTGGCAACTCATACCTACGAGGACGTTGGTACTACCGGGGCGGAGACATTGCTTCGACTTGCGATCTGCGCGGTTCTTGAATCCGGCGCGGCGGCGGCTTAAATTCTCTTATCCGGGAGTTCGCTCCCCCGAGGTTCGCTCTCCATGCCGCTCACGCTCGAACAGTACGTCGAACGGCTCGCGGAACGGACCGATCTGCCGTGGCCCACGGCGCCGAAGATCGACCCGCCCAAGGCCAAGCCGCACCTCGCGCAGTTCCCCGTGAAAGCCGTGCTCTGGACCGTGTACGGCACGCTCGTCGCCGTGCCGCAGGGCGAACTGCTCGACGTTCACCCGCAGGACTTCGCCACCGACGCGGCCCTGGACAAGGTCATCAAAGAGTTCAAGATGTGGAACTCGATGAGCCGCAAGCCCGGGGCCCCGGCCATGCATCTGAAGGAGTCCTACACCAAGGGGCTCTCGAACCTCCGCATGGCGGGCAGCGGCGGCGAGAAGTTCCCCGAGATCGCCGTCGAACGCGCCTGGGACGAGATCGTCAAGAAACTCCGGGACTACACCTACGACGTGCTTCAGTACGGCCCGCAGACGGAACTCGCGAAAAAGATCGCATACTTTTATCAGGCCAGCATCCAAGGGGCGGGCCCGTATCCCGGGGCGGCCGAGGCCGTCTCCGCGGTCGCAGCCGGGGGGCGCGTGCAGGGCCTCCTCGCGGACGGCCAGTGCTTCACGTTCGGCCAACTTCAGAAGTGTCTCAAGCAACAGGACCCGGGCTTCGACGCGGCGATGACGTTCCCTCCGAACCTGCGGTGGATCTCGGCGGATCGCAAGGCGCGGAAGCCGAGCGAGACATTGTTCAAAGGCGTGGCTCAGGCCTGCGCCGGGATGGGCATCAAGCCCAACGAGATTCTGCATGTCGGGTCGAATCTCGCCCGAGACATCGCGCCGGCGAAGAAGCATGGGTTCCGCACCGCTCTCTTCGCGGGGGACAAGAACTCCCTCGTCGCCACGCCCGAGCAACTGAAGGACCCCGCCTTCCGCCCCGACGCCATGCTGACCGAACTCCCCCAACTGCTGGAAGTGATCGCGTGAAGGACAGCGAGAAGAAAAAGCCGGACGAAGCCGACACGTTCGATCTGAACCTCCTCGATTTCTCCAAGCCGGTCGCCGGGATCGAGCGGATCCGCGAGATTCTGCCGCACCGGCACGAGATGGAGATGCTCACCGGGATCGTCCTGATCGACCCCGCTCGCCACCTCATCGTCGGTTACAAGGACGTGCAGGCGGACGAATTCTGGGTTCGCGGCCACATGCCGGACTTCCCGCTGATGCCCGGCGTGCTCATGTGCGAGGCTTCGGCCCAACTCTGCTGCATCTACAACATCCTCACGAAGGTCAACGGCGTCGAAACGCTCATGGGCCTCGGGGGAATCGAAGAGACGCGGTTCATCAAGCCCGTTCGCCCCGGCGATCGCCTCGTGATCGTCGGCCACGGGATCAAGGTGCACCGGCGGCTCACGAAGTTCCACGCCATCGGCCGCGTGAACGGCGAAAAGGTCTTCGAGACCACCGTGATCGGCGTGCCGATCGGGAAGTGGGAGGACCTCAAGAGTGCGTAAGCCGCGGCGACTGACCCCCGAAGAACTCGCGCCGTGGAACTGGGAAGCGCCGAAACTCGCCCCCGAGACGCGGCTGAACTGGAGCCAGTTTTTCGGGAACGAGCGGCCCGTGGAAGTCGAGGTCGGCATGGGCAAGGGACTGTTCCTGCTCACGCAAGCCGTCGCCCGGCCGGACGTGAACTTCCTCGGCATCGAAGTCGTTCGCAAGTATCAGCTTTACGCCGCGACCCGCTACGCGATCCGCAAACTGCCCAACATTCGAACCTGCTGTGCGGACGCGAAGCGCGTGCTGCACGATTTCGTGCCGCCGGCGAGCGTGGCCGCGGTGCACGTGCTCTTCCCCGATCCGTGGTGGAAGCAGAAGCACCGTAAACGCCGCGTGTTCACTGCCGAGTTCGCGGCCGACGTGTCCCGAGCGCTGATCCCCGGAGGCCGCCTGCACATCGCCTCGGATGTGGAAGAATACTTCGGCGTGATGTCCGGCATCGTGAAGGCCATGCCCGCGTTCCGCGAGTTGGAATCGAGCGAGAGCCGCGAGTCGTTGGAAGTCGCGGGGTTCCAGACGAACTTCGAACGGAAGGCCCGCAAGCAGGGCACGTCAGTCTGGCGAGCGGCCTACCAACTCGGATAGAGTGACGGAGACACACGGAGGCGAGCCATGCGGAAGTTGTTCGCGATGATCGTGCTGGCGAGCGCGGCCGGCGTCGGTGAATCACAGGAAGGCAAACCGAAGACGGTGCAGGAGCCGCCGCCGCGGTTCGGTGTCGCCTTCAAGGGGAAAGCTTTCCCGCAGGCCACGCCCAAGGAGGCCCTCGAGTCGCTGGTCGAAGCCGCGGACAAGGGCGAGTTCCCGTACCTCGTGGCGCATCTGCTCGAACCGAGTTTCGTGGACGCTCGCGTGAACGATCGCGCGAAGCAGTTCGAGTCGCAAGTCGCCGCGAACCTCGCCGCCCTCCGCGACTTCCAGCAGAAGAATCTGGACAAAGTGGACCGCGAATCCCGGGTGCCCACGGACGCGGCGAAGTTCCAGGAACGCGTGCTGGCGGATTCCCGTGCCGCCGCCTTCAAGCAACTCGCCGCGGACGTGCGGGAGAAGTTCCTCGAAGACCCCGAGACGCTGAAAGCGATGAAGCTCTTCCGCAGCGGCGGCGCCTTCCCGGACATGCCCGGCGACTTCGTGAAAGTCGGCCACCCCGAGGTGAAGGACCGCTCGCTCTTCATCAAGAAGATCGAAGGCCGCTACTTCCTCGAGAACCGGCAGGCGGACGCTCCCGAACCGCCCAAGGAACCCGAGAAGAAGTGATGCCGCCCCGCTTCCACGCCACGCCGCCCGAAGCCATCTCGGAGATCGTCCGCGACACGGTGTACATCGCGGACGCGACCTTCGTCCTGGATCGCCCCACGGATTGGGACAAGCTGCTCGATCATCCGTGGGTGCGGTCCGCGTACGCGGCGGACGACTACGTTCCATACTGGGCGCAACTCTGGCCCGCGGCGCGGATGCTGGCCAAAGTGGTGATGCGTGAAGAGTGGGGCACACCCGCCGGGGAGGTTCTGGAAGTGGGCTGCGGGCTCGGCCTCGCCGGAATCGCGGCGATGGCCCGCGGCCACCGCGTCGTTTTTTCGGATGTGGACGAAACGGCCCTGACCTTCGCCGCGAAGAACGCCCGGCTGAATGGCTTCACCGCGTTCCGCACCCTGCTCCTCGACTTCCGCGCGCCGCCCGCGGACCGCAAGTATCCGATCGTGATCGGCTCCGATCTCATGTATGAAGAGCGCCTCGTGATGCCGCTCGTGGGCCTGCTCGACGCCGTGCTCGCGCCGGACGGCGTGTGCCTGATCACGGACCCGGACCGCTCGCCCGCACGGCGCTTCCGTTGGAAGCTGGCCGAGGCAGGGTACGACGTGCAGCCGGAACTCGTCCGCGCGGGCGAACCGGGCGGCGAACGGACCAAGGGCACTCTCTACCGCATCCGCCACGCGAAGACCCGCGAATAAAATTCCCCCACCCGCCGCGACCGGAGTTCATCCGTGCAGAAGATTCACCGCGAGCAATCCCGCAAGTACGCGTTCGATTGGCGGGACGAACCGCTGCTCCGCGTGCGGGTCGGCGAGTCGTTCGAGATCGAAACCTACGACGCGTCCACCGGCTACTTCCAATCGCCGGACGACAAGGCGATCCCGGCGAAGCGGCCGGGGTTCGACCGCACGCCGCCGACCGCCAACCCGATCGGCGGCCCGGTGTTCCTCGAAGGCGCGGAACGCGGGGACGTGCTCGCCGTGAGCATCGAGTCGATCACGGTGGACGACTTCTCGTGGGTGGCGATCGGGCCGCGCCGCGGGCCGCTCGGCGAATCGACCCGTTGGCCGGAACTCTCCTCGGACTACACCACGAAGATCTTCCGCCACACTCCCGGCCCGAGCGGCACCACCCGCGACGGCACGCTCCACTTCAACGAGAGGCTGCAGTGGCCGATCACGCCGTTCGTCGGCACGATCGGCGTCGCCCCGGATCGCGAAGTCACGACCAGCATCGACGGCCAGGGCGCGTGGGGCGGCAACCTCGACATCCGCGACGTGGCCCCCGGCAACCGCATCCTCCTCCCCGTGTACCACCCCGGCGCCCTGCTCTACCTCGGCGACGTTCACGCCAGCCAGGGCGACACCGAGTTCACCGGCACCGCCGCCGAAACGAAAGCGACCGTTCGCCTGAAGCTCGAACTGATCAAGAACAAACGCATCCCGTACATGCGGATCGAGAAGCCGGACTCGATCGTCTCGATCTTCGCGGATCGGCCGATGGAGGCGTCCGTCGAGGCGGCCACCGTGAACATGATGGATTGGCTGATCGCCGAGCACGGCTACACCCCGACCGACGCATACTGCCTCGTGAGCACGTGCCCGGACTTCCGCATCCACGTGTACCAGATGTGCAAGATCGGAAAGCTCTGCTTCGTCACCGGCGCGGAGATCCCGAAGAAGTACCTGAACGCATCTCCAGCCACTCCGTGAGCGACACCGACTCGATGAGCTTGACGGAGCGGAGTCGCGTCGCACGTGCCAATGCCGGGCGCGAGAAACGTGGTGGCCAGGCGATACCTCCGAGGAGGGCGGCCCGTGAGTCCGCGACAGTTCGTGGCGCGTCTGTTCCCCGAGGTGGAGCCTGCACTATTGAAGGGACTGACTGCGCGCGTGTCGCGGATCGAGTTGCTCGATTCGGGCGAGGTCGTCGACCTGAAAAAACGATTCGGGCAGGCGGCGATGGGCGTGAAAAGCGGCGCACTGGAGTCGGTCAAACGCACGAACGGCGTCTGGCAGGCGTTCTGGCGGAGCACGCCCGGCACCGTGTTCAACACGAATGGCTTGCGGCGCAAGCTCAAGGGATCGTGCATGTGCCGGGTGGCGAAGCCGACGATCCTCCTTCTCCTTTCGGCCGCCGATTTCGAGGCCGAACTGAACGCGAATCGACCCTTGTCAAAGGCGATCGGCGCATCGGATGAATGAGCGGACCTTGCGGCCGCGTTCCGGGGATCGTGGCCAAGTCCCACAGATTTTTGGCGGCGGAGCCGCTCTTGGGTGGCACCGGCTACTAGCCGGTGTGTGGCCCCGGCTTCCAGCCGGGGCTCCTTTCGGGGGCAACTTCCTTCGAAGTCAGCCACACTCGGAAGGAGCACCGGCTGGAAGCCGGCACCACCCAGATTGGGCTTCGCCAAGATCCATCGGCGCACCCTGGCCATGTTGGCTGGTTGCGTTCGGCTCTCGCCTCATGGTATTCTCGTGTCATGTCGTTCACTCGTCGCCAGTGGTTGGCTCGCTCCGGGGCTCTCGGAGCCGTGCTCGTTCCGGGGCGGGTCCGTGCCGCGAACGGGCCCGAACCGAAGGCCAAAGCGGCGATCGTGCTCTTCCTCCAGGGCGGGCTCTCGCACTTCGAAAGCTTCGATCCCAAGCCGGACGCGCCGGTCGAAGTCCGTGGCGAGTTCGGAACCATTCCCACGGCGATTCCCGGGGTCCGCTTCACGGAACACCTGCCGCTGCTCGCGAAGCGGCTGAATCGGTTCAGCATCGTTCGCAGCGCTCACCACCCCACGCCGGACCACATTCAAGCCATCCACATCACGCTTTGCGGGTGTGAACTGCCCGGCGCGAACATCGACTCCCGCAATCGGAACCTGAGCCCGGCGATGGGCAGCGTCGCGGCGAAGTACTGCGGGGCCGCGGGCCTCCCCGGCTACGTCGCCATTCCGCATCGCGATCAACTCGGCCACCGGCTTCACTACGGCGACGCGGGTTCGCTCGGCGCCGCGTTCGCCCCCGTCGATTCCGGAATGCTCCCGGTTCGCGCCGATCTCCCGTACGAAGCGCCCCGCAACTATCGCCTGCTCCCCGGACTCTCGGAACAGACGCTGCGTGATCGCGTGGAACTCCTCGACCGCCTCGAGCGCCGTTCGAGTTCGGGCGGGTTGATGCACGAAGGGATGGCCCTGCTCGCCCGCGGCGCCGTGGCCCGCGCCTTCGATCTGAACGCCGAATCCGCCGAGACGCGTCGCCGTTACGGCGACCACGCCATCGGCCAGCAGACCGTGCTCGCCCGCCGCCTCGCCGAAGCCGGGGTTCCGTTCACGCTCGTGAATTACGCTCTCGATCAGGTCAAGGGGCAGGACTGGGACACGCACGAGGACAACTTCAATTTGATGAAGCGGAACCTGCTTCCGCCCATGGATCGCGCCGTGAGCACGTTGCTGGACGATCTTCACGATCGCGGCCTGCTGGACACCACGTTGGTCGCGATCCTCAGCGAGTTCGGCCGCACGCCGCGGATCAACGCCAAGGCCGGCCGCGATCACTGGCCCAATGTGTTCTCCGTGATGCTCGCGGGCGGCGGAATCAAGCCGGGAGTCGTCGTGGGCTCGAGCGCGAGCGGCGGCGATGAACCGAAGGACCGCCCCGTTCACATTTACGACGTGCTCGCCACGATCTACCGGCAACTCGGCATCCCGACGGACGACCTTCTCCGTGATGCCGCCGGCCGCCCCGCCGCGATTCTCCCCGAAGGCCAACCGATCCGCGAACTCCTCTGATGCTGCCGCTTGTCCTCGCGATGCTCGCGCCGCCGGAACTCCCCCGCGTCGCTTCGGCCGAACCCGCCGCCGATTGGACCGCCCGCTTCCGCGCCACGGATGGCTGGGTCGGCGCCGACGGCGCGTACTCCGTCCCCGTCTCCGAGAAGAAAGCCCTCTGGCTCTTCAGCGACACCTTCGTCGGGTCCATCCGCGAGGGGAAGCGGAAGAACGTGGCAATGGTGAACAACACGGTCGGCATCCAGAATGGCCACGAGGTTTCGTTCGCGGTGAGGATGTCGGCGGCGGGGAAACCCGCGGCGATGATCGTGCCGCCGAAGGGGACGCCCGGTTGGTTCTGGCTTCAAGCCGGGGTTCACGCGGAGGGCAAACTGCACCTGTTCCTGCCGCGGATCGAGAGCACGGGCGGCGGCGGCGCGTTCGGCTTCAAGCACGTGGATCAGTGGCTCGGCACGGTCGCGAATCCGGACGATCCGCCGTCCGAGTGGAAGACGACGTTCGCGAAGATCCCCCATCCCAGGATGTGGGGTGCTGCCGTGCTGAAGGATGCCGAACACGTCTGGATTTACGGCTACGACGAGACGCCAGGGAAGCCCTTCGCGAATCGGCGGTTGCTCACCGCCCGCGTCCCGCTCGCGAAGGTGGCGGACTTCACCGCGTGGCGTTTCCTCGCGAACGGCGAGGGGGTCGCGGGTTCGAACGCCGCTTCGAAGCAAGCCGCGAACCTGGCGACCGAATTCTCCGTGAGCCATGTCCCGGGGCTGAACCGATACGTGCTGACATACACGGAACACGGCCTCGGCGACCGCATCCTCGGCCGCTTCGCCGACTCGCCCGCGGGGCCGTGGTCCGACCCGATCACGCTGTACAAGTGCCCGGACATGAAGGGGAAGAAGTCACTCTTCTGCTACGCGGCGAAGGCCCACCCGCACCTCGGCCGCGACCGCGAGTTGATCCTGACGTACTGCGTGAACGCCTTCGATCTCGGCCCGGTGATCAACGACGCGACGCTGTACTGGCCCAACTTCGTCCGCGTGAAGTTTGAATAGCTCGCGGACGCGTTTTCTCGGGTATACTGACTTCACTCGCCGCGGCCTGCCAGCCGCCTCGTTCCTGCCGGAGCTGCCCGTGTTTCCCTCCACGCGCCGTGCCTTCCTCGGCACGTCCCTCGGCCTCGCGGCCGCGTCGTCCGCCCAGGCTCAACCCGCGACGCCGCTGCCCAGGACCCTCCCGGACGACGCCATCTTCCAGCCGACCACGCTGTTCCTCACGTGGTTCCGCGACCCGACGACCACCATGGCCGTGCAATGGGTCGGCACGAAAGGCGAGACGGCGGATACGAAGGTGTACTTCCGCCCGCTCACGACGGTATTCTCGAAGGAACTCGCGGCCGGAGTCGGGGCCGCCGGCGCGATCGGCTCGCCGAACTGGCGATCCGTCACGACCAAAGAGAAACCGTACCCGTACAGCGATTTCAAAGTCTATCGCGCGGAACTGACGGGCCTGCAGCCCGGTACGGACTACCAGTTCCGGATCGGGAAGGATTCGCCGATCTACCGCTTCCGCACGATGCCCGCGAAGGCGAACGACGCCATCAGTTTCATCTCCGGCGGCGATTGCGGCGTGAACCAACACACCGTGGCCAACAACATTCAGGCCGCCCGGCAGGACCCCGCTTTCGCGGTGATCGGCGGGGACCTCGCCTACGAGAACGGCAAGTCCGTCGCCACGCACCTCGCGTTCCTCAAGAACTGGTCGAAGACGATGATCGGCCGCGACGGCCGCCTCATCCCGATGCTCGCGTGCCTCGGCAACCATGAAGTCGAAGGCGGCTACGGCACGAAACGCGAGAAGGCTCCCTTCTTCTACGCCCTCTTCGACGGTCTCTTCACCGACACCGGATACGCGACTCTGGACTTCGGCCAGTACCTGAGCCTCGTCCTGCTGGACACCGGCCACACCACTCCGATCGCCGGCGATCAGACCACGTGGCTGGACAAGCAGTTGAAGGAGCGACGCGATCACCCGCATGTGATGATCGTGAACCACGTGCCCGCGTACCCCACGGCCCGCCGCTGGGAGAGCCTCCTTCTCTCGGCCGGCACCGGCGAACCGAACCGCAAGCACTGGGTGCCGCTCTTCGATCAGTACCGCGTGCCCGTGGTGCTCGAACATCACGACCACACGTTCAAACGCACGAAACCGCTCGTGGGCGGCATGGCGAACGACAACGGCGTGCTCTACCTCGGGGACGGTTCGTGGGGCCGGCTCCGCTCTCCGCGGCCGCCGGAGAAGCTCCCGTTCCTCGCGAGCCTGAGCCAGGAGTACCATCTCACTCTGCACCGCCTCCAGGGCGAGGAGCGGTTCCACCTCGCTCTGGATGAAACCGGCCGCGTCATGGACGTGACCCGCACCGGCCAGCGAAAGTCCGGGCTTGTCCGTGCGGGAAGTTGAAGCCGGTGGAACGGATTGAGCCGCGCGCACGGGCTGGAACGATCCGGAAAAACGCTCCGGGGCCCGGATTCTCCCGCGTTTCGGCGCGGTTCGGCGCATTCGCCGCAGGTCGAACCGCGGCCCCCGTCAATCGACGAAGCCCGGCGTTTTCGACGATTCCCATTCATCTCCACGGTCCGATTCGAGAGGCGAGCCGCCACGGAAGCGGCGCATCCACTTCGAAAGGACCACACCATGCGCATTCGGAATTGGGGGCTGGTCGCGATCGCGGCGATCGCGCTGAGCGGGGCCGCGTCCGCCCAGGATCATTACGTCGTGCCGAGCACCCCCGCCTATCAGATGAGCCTGCCTGCGGTGCAACCGGTGAACTACAAGCACACCGGGCACTTCGCCACGACGACCCGCGGCTTCGTGATGCAGAGCACGGGGAACTACTGGTGGAGCAACTGCCCGAACGGGCAGAACTGCAACAACGGGGCGGGCTCGTTCACGGCCGATCTCGGATTCGCGTTCGGACCGACGAAGTCGTTCTTCGCCCCGTGCGGCCCGCGCGTGCTGCCGGATTGCTCGGGGAAATCGTGCCACAAGTGCCGCACGCCGGTGTACGGCATGGGCCCTTCGGGCACGTGGTCGACCTGCGCCTACGACAGCTTCCTGAACCACTGATCGCGGACGCTATCCCTCGCGGCGGCGCTTCAGTTCGTCCATCCGGGCGCGGATCGCGGCTTCTTCCCCGCGATCCGTGGGCACGTAGTACTCCACGGCCGCGGGAACGTACTCCTGATCGACCCAACCGCCTTCGTAGTCGTGGGAGTATCGATAACCGACGCCGTGGCCGAAGGTCTCCTTCGCGCCGCGGTAGTGCGAATCCTTCAGATGTTGGGGCACTTCCAACGTGCGCCCCTCTTTCACGTCCTTGCTCGCCTTTCCGATCGCGACGGTGCAGGCATTCGACTTCGGGGCCGTGGCCAGGTAGCACACCGCCTGCGAGAGATTCAACTGGCACTCGGGCAGGCCCACACGCTCGACCGCGTCCCAGGCGGCGGTGGCGAGCGGCAACGCCCGCGGGTCCGCGTTGCCCACGTCTTCGCTGGCGAAGATGACGAGCCGCCGCGCGATGAATCGCGGGTCTTCGCCGCCTTCCAGCATCCGCGCCAGCCAGTACACCGCGGCGTTCGGATCGCTCCCCCGCATGGACTTGATGAACGCGGACGCCAGATCGTAGTGGGCGTCGCCGGTCGGGTCGAAGTTCATCACCTTGCGTTGAATCGAGTCTTGAGCCAGCGCGAGGTTCACGTGAATCGGCGATCCGACCGGACTGGACTTCACGGCGATCTCGAGGGCCGTGAGAGCGCGGCGTGCGTCGCCGTCGCAGATCTCGCACAAGAACGCCAGGGCGTCGTCCGCGATGGTGACGTTCATCCCGCCGAGGCCACGCTCGGTGTCTTTCAAGGCTCGCTCGATCACCCGCTTCGTGTGATCACGCGTGAGCGCCTCGAACGTGAAGATCTGACTCCGCGAGAGCAGCGGCGTGTTGATCGCGAAAAACGGGTTCTGCGTGGTGGCCCCGATGAGCACGATCACGCCGTCTTCCACGTCCGGCAGGAGCACGTCCTGTTGGGAGCGATTGAAGCGATGGATTTCGTCGATGAAGAGGATGGTGCGTTCGCCCGCGTCCTCGACGTGGGCTTTCGCTTCGGCCAGCAGTTCGCGAACGTCTTTGATTCCTGCCGAGACGGCATTCAGCGGCTTGAATCGGCTCTTTGTGTGATTCGCGATCACGTGAGCGAGCGCGGTTTTGCCGCAGCCCGGCGGGCCGTAGAAGATCAGCGAGTTGATTCGATCCGCGAGAAGCATGCGGCGAAGGAGCTTTCCTTCGCCGAGGAAGTGTTCCTGACCGACGAACTCGTCCAGGGTGCGAGGTCGCATGCGGGCGGCGAGGGGCCGCGCCCGCGAGCGATTCTCGGAACGCATCGAGTCGAAGAGGTCCATCGGGCCCTTGCTCGCGCGGCGGGGCTCCGCGCGGTTCATCGTTTGAAGAACGCGTCCTTCACTTGTGGATTCACGACCCATTCGGCGGGCCACTCGCCGGCGAGCAGTTTGGCGATGGCCCGGGCCGCCATGTGCGCCATGTCGTCCCGGCTTTTCGTGTCCACGCCCGCCATGTGGGCCGTCATCACGATGTTGTCCAGCGTCAGAAGGGGGTTCTCGCCCGGAGGTTCCTGATCGAAGACGTCCAGCCCGGCCCCGGCGATCCGCTTGTTCTTCAGAGCCTCGTACAGGTCCGCTTCGTGGATCACGCCGCCACGGGCGGTGTTCACGAGGTGGGCGGTCGGCTTCATCAGGCCGAGCGTCCGCGCGTTGATGCACTGCTTCGATTCCGGGCTCATCGGCATGTGCAGGCTGAGCCAGTCCGCCTGTTTCACGACTTCATCGAAGGGGAGCAGCGTGATGCCGTGTTCCTTGACGAAGGCTTCGTCCGGGTAGGGCTCGTACGCCACGACGTTCATCAGGAACGCCTTGCCGCGAAGGGCGACGGCCTTGCCGATGCGCCCGAGCCCGAGCAGGCCGAGCGTGGTGCCTCGAAGCGGGAGGTTCGCCCGCCTCGGCCACTGCCCCGCCCGCACCGCGTTGTGCTGCCATACCATGCCTCGGCTCAGAGCCAGAATCAGCATGAAGGTGTGTTCGGCGACGGAATCCTGATTCGTGCCGGGAGCGAAGCAGACGGCGACACCGTGGTCCGTGGCCGCGGCCAGATCGACCGCGTCGTACCCGACGCCGGCGCGGGCGATCACTTTGAGCCCCTTCGCGGCCGCGGCGGCGATCACGGCGCGGGTATAGGGTTCGGAGCCGGCCAGGCTTCCGGCGCACCCCGGGAGGATCTCCAGCAGCTCGGCTTCGTTCATCTGATGCGGGACCTTCGAGAACACGATCTCGTGGTCTTTCAGCACCGGGCCGTAGACGTGCCGGATTTCCTGAAGCGGAGCGGGAGCGATCAGGACGCGCGTTGCCATGGGAGAAGTTGCCGTGGGTGCGAGTTTCGACGCGGAATGCGTGCGGTTCCCGTGTAGAATACGAATGGAAAGCGAGAGAGAAGCCGAACCGCGTCCCAAGTTGGAGTGTCGTTCGAGCGAACATCGGGTATCGTTCGCGACACGCACGAGGGCTCGCTTCCCAGGAGGCCGCTTGATCACCACCATGACCGCACCCGCCGCTCCGGTTCGCGTTTCCGCCCCACCGCTCGCCGACGCCCTGCACCGGGCGTGCATGGCGGCCAAAGTGGCCGCGGACAACAAGGCCCGCGATGTCGTGGTGCTGGACATGCGGCCCTGCACGCCGCTGTTCGACTATTTCGTGATCGCGACCGGGTCGAGCCGCCGCCAGATTCACACCCTGGCGGAGGAAATTGATGCGGCCATGCGCGACGAAGGAGACGAACGCATCGGCATCGAAGGATACGAGGCCAGCAAGTGGGTCGTGCAGGACTATGGCGACGTGGTGATGCACGTCTTCGACCCGGACACGCGCGACTACTACAAGCTGGAAGAACTCTGGGCCGACGCGCCGAAGATCGACTGGGAAGCGGAACTGGAATGATCCCCGACCGGGGGCGCGAGCCCCCGAGAGTCGTTCGTACACGGGGGGCTTACGCCCCCCGCTCAGGTTGATTCACCTCATATCTTCACCTCATGAATCTGCTCCATCAACTTCGCGCGATCATTGAAGCTCCGTTGTCGCAACTCGCGCCGGATGCGGCCAAGCTGCCGGACCTGCTTGGCATGGTCAAGCCCGCCGCCAACGCGGAGCATGGCGACTACCAGGCGAACTTCGCCATGCCGCTCGCGAAGCAACTGGGCAAGAAGCCGCACGATGTGGCCGCCGAGTTCATCGCGAAGTTGCCCGCGAACGATGTCGTGGAGACCCCGACGGTCGCAGGACCGGGGTTCATCAACCTCCGCCTGAAGACCGAGTTCATCGCGAAAGCCGTTCGCCAAGCCGCGGCCGATGCGAATCTCGGCATCGTCCCGGCCGCGAAGCCGCGCTCGTTCGTGATCGACCTGAGCGGCCCGAACGTGGCGAAGCCGCTGCACGTCGGCCACCTCCGCAGCACCATCATCGGCGACGCCCTCGTCCGTATCCTCCGCTCGCTCGGCCACACCGTGATCGGGGACAATCACCTCGGCGACTGGGGCACGCAGTTCGGCATCCTGATCCACGGGTACAAGAACTTCCTCGACAAAGAGGCGTTCGCGAACGACCCGGTGCGGGAACTGGCCCGGCTCTATGTCCACATCAACAAGCTGTTCAAGAAACCGGACGACGACGAAGGCGCGGCCGACGACCCGCTGAAGAAGGCCTGTCAGGAAGAGATCGCGAAGCTTCACGCCGGCGACGCGGAGAACACGGCACTCTGGCATCAGTTCATGCCGTCGTGTCTGGAGATGCTGCGGCCGATCTACGAGCGGCTCGGCATCACCATCGACTCCACGCTCGGGGAGAGTTTCTACAACCCAATGCTCGCGGGTGTGGTGGAAGACATGCTCGCGAAGCAGATCGCGTTCGAGAGCAACGGCGCGATCGTGATTCCGAATGCAAAGGGAATCGTTCCGCGGACACCGGAGGAACAGGCGAAGGAAGAGCCGCCCGCGATCATCCGCAAGCGGGACGGCGCCTTCACCTACACCACGACCGACCTCGCGACTGTCAAGCACCGCATGGAGACGTGGAAGCCGGACGCGATGCTTTACGTCGTCGGTGCACCGCAGGCGTTGCACTTCAAGGCGTTATTCGCCCAGTCCCGCCGCTGGGGCTACGACGCTGTCGAATTCCAACATGTGCAGTTCGGCTCGATGCTCGACAAGGATCGTAAGCCGTTCGGAATGCGCAAGGGCGGGACGATCGAACTGATGAGCCTGCTCGACGACTCCGCCCGGATCAGCCTCGCTACCTACGAGTCGAGCGTGGCGGAACGGATTGCGAGCGGTCGTGAAGTGTTCGAGGCCACCGATGCGGAGAAACTGGAGATCGCCGAGGTGATCGGCGTGGGGGCCGTGAAGTACGCGGACCTATGCCAGAGCCGCACCACGGATTACGTCTTCGACCTGGACAAGATGACGGCGACCGTCGGCAACACGGCCGCGTACATGCAGTACGCGTACGCCCGCTGCCGCAGCATCTTCCGCGAAGGCGGCGAGGATGAGGCCCGCTTCCGCACGTCGCCGCCCGCCGTGATCCTGAACGAACCCGCGGAGCGCAATCTCGCGCTGCAATTGCTGCGGTTCCCGGAAGCGGTCGAAGCCGCCGCCGCGGACTACTACCCGCACGTTATCACGGCTTACCTCTGGGACTTGGCGAAGGCCACAAGCGTCTTCTACGAATCGTGCCCCGTGCTGAAAGCGGACAGCGTCGAGTCGAAGGAGAGCCGCTTGGTGCTGGTCGATCTCGTGGGCCGCGTGATCCAGCGGGCCCTGAACCTGCTCGGCATCAAGACCGTCGAGCGGATGTGATAGACTAATTGTTTAGCCGCGACGCGGAGTCTGCGGAGCGGAGCGCGCTCCGCTTCGCAGACTCCGCGTCGCGGCTAAACTCTTGGCGAGTGAAACATGTTCGTCGATCGCGTCGAGTTGTTTGTGAAGGGCGGGGACGGGGGCCGTGGGATGGTCTCCTTCCGACGGGAGAAGTACATCCCGAAGGGCGGACCGGACGGCGGCGACGGCGGCGACGGCGGATCCGTCATCGTTCGCGCGGACCCCAACGCGGACAATCTCGCCGGCCTCACGATGAAGAAGCACTGGAAGGCCCGAAACGGCGAGCCGGGCGCCGGATCGAAGTGCGCCGGGTCCGACGCCGAGGACATCGTGCTGCTCGTGCCGCCCGGCACCATCGTCCGCGACCGCGACCGCGGCAACATCCTCAAGGACCTCGTGAAGCCGGGCGACGAACTGATCGCCGCCAAGGGCGGCCGTGGCGGCAAGGGCAACGTCCACTTCAAGAGTTCCACCAACCGCACCCCGCGGCAGTACGAGCCGGGCGAAGACGGCGAAGAACGCTGGATCAGCCTCGAACTCAAGGTTATCGCGGACGCCGGGCTCGTCGGATTCCCGAACGCCGGAAAGAGCACGCTCCTGAGCCGCCTCTCGAGGGCCACTCCCGAGATCGCCCCGTACCCGTTCACCACGAAGCATCCGAACCTCGGCATCGTCACGCTCGGCGGCGATGCGGGATTCGTGCTCGCCGATCTGCCCGGCCTCATCGAAGGAGCGGCCCAGGGCGTCGGACTCGGGCACGAGTTCCTCCGGCATGTCGAGCGCACCCGCGTGCTGGTGCATCTCGTCGAGCCGTTCCCGTCCGATGGGTCGGACCCGGTGAAGAACTACCACACCATTCGCAAGGAACTCCGCGAGTACGCGATCCCGCTGCACACGAAGCCGGAGATCGTTTGCGTGAGCAAGGCCGAACTCACCGGCGCCGAGGACGTGCGGACGAAACTGGAAGCGGAACTGGAACGCGAAGTGCTTCTGATTTCAGCGGTGACCGGCCAGGGCCTTTCGACCGTGGTCGGCCGCACGGCGCAACTTCTCGACGAACTCAAACGCGAGGAGGCTCTCCTCGAGAAGAAGAAACCGGTGGACTTCCCCCTGGAAGCCGCCGTTCGCACCGAAGACTTCAAGACCGCCCGCGTCTCGGAGATCAACCCATGACTCCGGACGTGGTCGTCGATGTCGGGAACAGCCGCCTGAAGTGGGGCGTCGTGAAGGGCGGTCGCATCACGGACGTGCTGCGGTTGCCGCTGAACGACCCCGCGGCGTGGGACGCGGCGCTGACCAAACTGCCGCCGACCAAGTTGGCCCGCTCATGGGCCGCCGCCAGCGTGAACCCGCCGGCGCTCGCCGAGTTCATGAAGTGGTCTCATTCCCGCGGCGGCATCATCGCGTTCGAGGATCGCGAGTTCATCCCGATCGAACTCAACGTCGATTTCCCGGCCAAGGTCGGCATCGATCGGCTCTTCGGAGCGGTCGCGGCGAAAGCGTTGCGGCCCGAAGGCACGGCCGCGATCACCGTGGACGTGGGAACCGCCGTCACGGTGAACTTCATTGACGAACATGGCGTGTTCCAGGGCGGCGCGATCATGCCCGGGCCGCGGCTCATGGGCCTCTCGCTGCACCGCTTCACCGCGAAACTCCCGCTGGTCGAAGCCGACATCATCGAAGACTTCACTCCCGGAAAGAACACCGCGGACGCGATCAAGCTCGGGCTCGACGCGATGCTCAACGGCGGCGTCATGGCTCTACTCGGGCTTTTCGCGGACCAGTGCGAATCGAATCCCTGGCTGTTCCTCACCGGCGGCGCGGAACACCTCCTGAGCGCCCGCATGCCGTCCATTCCCGAAACGCACGTCGTCCCCACGCTGGTCTTGGAGGGGATCCGCATCGCGGCCGAGTCGCTGAAGAACCGGGTGGCCCGTGAGTGACAACCGGGTGTCACTGCTGACTCCGCCCGGATCCGGGGCCATCGCCACGGTGGAAGTCGCGGGGCCGGACGCGTGGCTCCGCGTGCGTGAACTCTTTTCGAAATCGCTGCCCGAACAGCCGGAACCGGGTCGATTCTGGCACGGCCGCTTCGCCGGGGACGACGTCGTTCTCGCGGCGAAGAGCGCGGATCTGGTGGAGATTCACTGCCACGGCGGCCGCCGCATCGTGCGTGAAGTGACGGACGCGTGCGGGTTCGCCGTGCGGCAGGCCGCGAATCCGCACCCGGCTTCCGCGACCACCTTGAAGACCGCGTCCATCCTGCTGGACCAGCAGTGCGGGGCGTTCCGCCGAGCCGTGGAATCGCTTCTCGCTTCGTTCGACCCCGCGAAGCTGGCCGAACTCGCATCGTTCGCGCCGATCGGCCGACATCTTGTGACGCCATGGAAGGTCGCGATCGCGGGGCCGCCGAATGTCGGAAAGAGTTCGCTGCTGAACGCATTGGCCGGATATCGGCGCTCGGTCGTGTCCGAGACTCCCGGCACGACTCGCGACGTGGTGACCGTGCGACTCGCGTTCGACGGATGGCCAATGGAACTGGCCGACACGGCGGGCCTACGTGAAGCCGCCGGTCTGGAGGCGGAAGGCATCGAACGTGCCGAGACGTTCCTGGAATCGGCTGATCTCGTGCTGTGGGTTCAGGACGCGACGCAACCCGAGCCCGACGCGCCCGCAAGGGATGGGCTCATCCTCTTCAACAAGTGCGACCTTGCCCCAGCTTCGCCACCGGATGCGATTCGCGTTTCGGCCAAGTCGGGTGAAGGCCTTCCCGGACTGGTTGCAGCGATCGTGAGACACTTGATTCCCATCGCACCCGAGCCCGGTGCTGCGGTGCCTTACACCCCCCGCCTCGCGGCCTTGATCGAACGGGCTCACGCCGCTGAATCGCGGGACGAGGCGATCGCGTTGCTTCGCGCCTGCCTTTGCACTGGCGAACCGGCGACGTGAGTGACGTGAGTCGCCGGTTCGCCTGGAACGGGATGATCCGTAAAACAGCCGCCACGACTCTCCGGAGACAGCGATGCAACTGGGCAAGATCCGCCGCGGGAATTCCGATCATGCCGTGTTCGTCGAGAACGGCACGGTTCACACGTTGAAGGCGAAGACGCTCGCCGAGATCCTTCACGCGGAGAACCCGGCCGCGGCCGCGAAGGCGTCCGTCGATTCGGCCGCTCCCGCGGAACCGCTCGGCTCGCAAGCGTTTCTCGCACCGGTCGACAGTCAGGAAATCTGGGCCGCAGGCGTGACGTACAAACGCAGCAAGGTGGCCCGCGAGGAGGAATCGAAGGGTGCCGCTCAGTTCTACGACAAGGTGTACTCCGCGCCGCGGCCGGAACTCTTCCTCAAGGCGCCGGCCTGGCGCGTGGTGCACCCTGCGAATCCGATCCGCGTGCGGGCCGACGCCACGTGGAGCGTGCCGGAACCGGAACTGACGCTGGTGATCTCCCCGAGCCTGAAGATCGTCGGCTTCACGATCGGCAACGACGTCAGTTCGCGGGACATTGAGGGCGAGAATCCGCTCTATCTGCCGCAGGCGAAAGTGTACCGGCAATCGTGTTCCATCGGGCCGCTGATCACGCTCGCCGAGTCGATGCCGAAACTGAGCGAAGTCGAGATTCGCCTCGTCATCAAGCGAGGCGGCACGATCGCATTCGAAGGCTCCACCACCCTCGCGCAGCTGAACCGCTCGCCGGAGAGCCTCGTGGAGTGGCTCGGCAAGGAGATCGACTTCCCGGACGGCGCGATGCTCCTCACCGGCACCGGCATCGTCCCGCCGGACGCGTTCAACCTCGCCCCCGGCGACACCGTGGACATCTCCATCGGCGGCATCGGCACACTGAGCAATCCCGTGGAGTGATCGGCCCCCGATCAACAATCACATGAAATGCTTCACGAACGTCGAGGAAGCGAAACGGTTCCTCGACGACTACCTTCGGGAGCCTCCCTCGAAGCGCCAGTACTCGGTCGGTACGATGGGAATGAGTAAGGCGATCGAGTGGCTTGGCCCGGAGGCCGGCATCGCCTGGCTGGAATCGCATATCGAATCCCCGTGCGCTCGTGTCTGGGGATCGTTGCTTGGGATGTGCAATCCTTCATGGCAAGCGCTGGATCGGTGGATTCATCTTGGCAAACTTCACTGCCTCGCAGCCATCGATGCGCTCATCTGGTACAGCGACCCATACGATTCAAGTGGCTACGTCACGACTCCCGAAGGTGCCGACGCGAACCTGATCAATGATGCGCTGGATTACGCGCTCGCCACTCATTTGAACCCGCGACTGGAAAATGCGGCAAAGGAGATCCGTCAAGCGTGGCCACGGGGCGGTCGCAAACGGAAGCCTGTGGCCATTCCACCCGCGTTGCTCGAAGCCGCTGAAATCGTGTTGGGCTCTAATCCCGACATGGTGCTGCAATGGCGAGGGCGGATGGAGAACGCCAAACGGTTGCCACGGAAGCTGTCCGCGATTTGGGACTCGCTCCTCGACTTTGGCCAGCGAAGCGACTTCGTTTGGATCATTGATCACCGAGAGGAACTCACTGAGGTCGTCGCGGCCGTGCGGTCACTGAAGGGGGCGACGGGACTTGAGGTGAACTGGGACCAATTCGCGAAGCTCGCTTGCGATACTGAATCGGCTCTGAATGCAATCGGAGATGAAATCTCCAAGAATGGTCGCAACTTGGTCTGCTTAGATCGCGGCGGTGACGACTCTCCGCTCGCCATCTTTCCCGCCGAATCGATCCCCCGTCTTGCCGGTCTGCTCGCCTCACTCGGCGACTCCGACATCCGAGTGATCACCTTATCGTAGACTTTAACGATGAATTTCCTCGCTCTTGAAACGTCGTGCGACGAGACCGCGGCGGCGGTGTTCACCGATGCGCTCGAGGTGCGGTCCAGCGTCGTCGCTTCGCAATACGACTTGCACGCGCGGTTCGGCGGCGTCGTGCCCGAGATCGCGTCGCGCGCCCATCTCCGCAATCTGCTTCCCGTGATCGACCAAGCCTTGAGCCGGGCGAACATCACGCTCACGGACATCGGCTGCGTCGCGGTGCATCACACCCCGGGGCTGGTCGGCGCCCTGCTCGTCGGCGTGACGGCGGCGAAGACGCTGAGCCTCGCGCTCGGCGTGCCGCTCGTCGGCGTGAACCACGTCGCCAGCCACATTTTCGCGTGCCGCATCGCCGCGAATCGAGACATCTTTCCGTGCGTCGGGCTCGTCGTCAGCGGCGGGCACACGTCGCTCTTCCAGTGTGACACCGCGTTGTCACTCGAGATGATCGGCAGCACGCGGGACGACGCCGCGGGAGAAGCCTTCGACAAGGTCGCGGCGATTCTCGGCCTCGGCTTCCCCGGCGGCCCGGCCGTCGAACGCGAGGCCAAGCTCGGCAACCCGAAGGCCCATGACTTTCCCCGATCCTTCATCGCGGACGCCCGCCTCGAGTTCAGTTTCAGCGGCTTGAAGACCGCCGTGCTGTACGCCTGCCACGGTCAGGACGTGGCGAAGGCGACTCCGCCGGGGCCGGGTTCGAAGCGTGCCGACCTCGCCGCGAGCTTTCAGGCCGCGGTCGTGGACGTGCTGGTGATGAAGTGCAAGCAGGCGATGCGAAAGACGGGGCTGAAGCGCCTCGCGGTCGGCGGCGGAGTCACGGCCAACGCGGCGCTGCGAGCCGGCCTTCAGACGATGTGCGAGAAGGAGGGCGCGGAATTGTTCATCCCGCCGATGAGCCTCTGCACGGACAACGCGGCGATGGCCGCGCTCGCGGTGGAAAAGTGGAAGCTCGGCGACCTCGCGGGCCCGGACCTCGACGCCGCGCCGAACTTCAAATGATGTTGATGAAGTGAGCCGGTTTCCAAAATGTCGCAGATCTCTCCGCCACGGACCAGACAAGTTTACCACAGAGGCACGGAGAACACAGAGAAGTGCAAAGTCGGCACGATGTACATCGAACCCAAAGAAACGCAACTCGATCGGATTTCAAATCGCGTGGCATTCTGCACTGTTATCTTGTCTCTTGATCGGCTCTCCGTGCTTCTGCGGTAAACTTGTCTGATCCGTCTCCATTCTCGCGGCATCAGCCGAAGAACTTCAGGGCGGCGATCGCTCCGCCCGCGACGACCGCGCCACCCAGCGCGGCCGCGATCATGCCCCAGTTCGTCTTCTTGGGAGCGGCGTCCGAGAGATCTCCGCGGGCGAACGGGTTCGGGGCCGCAGCGGGCTGCCCGATCGGCGTCTGTTCCGCGGCGGCCTGCGCCGTCTCGATCGCGGATTGGGGCTGGCGGGCCGGTGTCGCGGGGAACGGGTTCGGCAGTGGCGCGTTCCACGGGGACACGGCCGGCGCGGCGAATGGGCTCTGCACGGCTCGCGCCGCGGGTGCGCCGAACGGACCGGATCGTTTCTCGGGTTTCGGCATCCCGCCGCGTGCGGTCACGCCTGCACCCACGAGTTCCGGTTCCTCCGCCATTGGCGGTTCGCTCGGCGGGTCTTCCGGCTGCTCGGCCCCTTCCATCGCCGCCGCGCTGAGTTGCGGCATCTCTTCGTCCACCGGCAGCGGCACGTTCGGGCTCAGCCACGGTTCCAGTTCCGCGGCCACTTGTGCGGGCGTCTGATAGCGGACCTTCGGATCCTTCGCCATCATGCGGGCGAGGATCGCGGCGAGGCCATCCGGCACTTCCGGGCGAATCTGCTGAATCGGGGTCGGTTCCTTGGTGCGATGCCAGAGCAACTTCTGGGAAACAGTGCCGACGGGGAACGGCGGATGGCCCGCGAGCAGGAAATAGAACGTGGCGCCGAGGCCGTAAATGTCCGCGCGGATGTCCACGGAGTGGCTGTTCGCCACCTGTTCGGGAGCGACGTAGTCCGCCGTGCCGAGCACGATCTTGTCGTCGTACTTCATCGTGAGTTGATCGGAGTGATCCTTGTAAAAGCGGGCGAGGCCCATGTCGAGGATGCGGGCCACGCCCTTGCGGTCCACGAGCACGTTGCCGGGCTTGATGTCGCGGTGGATCAGGCCGCTGCGGAAGGCGTAGTCCAGGCCCGTGGCCGTCTGCTTGATGTAGCTCACGGCGCGGTCGATGTTCATCGGGCCGTGCTTCTTCACGATGCTCAGCAGGTCCGAGCCGTCCACGTAGTCCATCACGATGAAGTGAAGGTTCCCGTCCTGATCGATGTCGTGAGTGCGGACGACGTTGTTATGCTGGAGAGATCCGGCGGCGCGGGCCTCGCGGTAGAAACGACCGAGCGCGGCCGGTTGTTCGGCCTTCGCCGGCGGCAGCACCTTCACCGCCACCCGCCGCTTCATGAACATGTGTTCGCAGAGGAACACCTGGCCCATGCCGCCGACGCCGACGCGCTCCAGCAGCTTGAATTTGCCGATGGTGAAGCCGCGCCACTTGCCCAGCAGGTATTGCTCGGCTTGAAAGTACGTGAGCACGCCGTCGCGAACGAGGTCGTCCGCGAACTCACGAGGGTCGGTCGGGAGTCCGCGGGCGAACTCGCGCCGCTGGAGGTATGAGCCCAGCTTCGCCTCGTCGATCATGCCGCTTTTGCGGATGAGTTGCAGCAACTCTTCGACGGAGTTGGGGACGGACATCGGGTGTCACCGTGGCGAGTGGGGGCGGAGCGAGCCGGGGCCGCTTCGTGCGGGACCGCAATTCTCCGGAAACCTAGAACAGGTTCGCCCCGCACGCAAACCGCAGGATCAATTCCCTCGGAGCTCCCGGATATTCCCGATTCGTTGACACGTTCGCCCGGTTGCCGTAGCTTGTTTTCACCGCTTATTCACCCGAGGCCCTCATGAATCCGAAGCTGATCGCCGCCGCCTTGCTGCTCGCCTTCGTTCCCGCCGCCCGCGCCGCGGACGACGAGAACCCGTACAAGAACGCCAAAGTCGGCGACTTCGCCACGTACAAACTCGTCGTCTCCGTCGCCGGGATGGAAATCGCCGGCACCATGACCCAGACCGTGACCGAGAAGACGGAAAAGGAAGTGACGCTCAAGGTGGCCGCCAAGGTGAACGGCATGGCCGTTCCCGAGCAGACCACGAAAATCGACCTGACCAAGCCGTTCGACCCGACCAAGCTCAATCAGCAGGTCGGCGGTGCGGACGTGAAGGTCGAGAAGGGCAAGGAAGGCAAGGAGAAGATCAAGGTGGACGGGAAGGAATACGAGACGACCTGGACTTCGTTCAAGGTCACGGGCAAGGCCAACGGCCTCGAGATCGACTCGGACATGAAGGTGTGGCTGTCGAAGGACATCCCCGGCGTCATGGCCCGGATGGAATCCAAGATGAAGGTCGCCGGCCAGACCATGGACATGAAGATGGAACTGACGGAAACCGGCAGCAAGAAGTGATGGGAACTCGCGTGCGGCTTCGGCCGCACGCGGTCATTCGTCGTCGTCCGATCGAGCGGGCCGCGACGCGGTCTTGCCCTCGACCTCGGGTCGATTCCGCGAGGCGACCGGCGTGGACGCGGGCTTCGCGATTGCGGGAGTGGCCGCGGGAACCGGAACGGACTTGGCGTTTTCCGCTGGCCCCGGCGGCGACGCCGGCTGGCCCAACATCACGGCCGCGACCACGACGCCCGCCACGCCCGCCAACAATCCCAGCTTCGAATCGTTCGGCATCTCGTCCTCCTTCCCGCCTTCATTCTTCCCGACGGGCCGCTTCCTCGCCGCGGAACTTGAGCCGCATCCTCGATTTCTTTTGAACTCGGATCGCTCCGCGCCATACTCCGATTACAGCCGCGCGAACCGGCACAGTTTTCCAACGCGAGCGAGGGTGCGAAGATGGGTGTCGCCGGAATCGCGGCCATCGGCATCGTGGCGGCGGCGATCACGCTGATCGTCCGCGGCCGCGACGTGCGACTGGTGCTGCTCGGATCCGCTCTCGCCATCGCGGCCATCGCCGATCTCGCGGCCGGGCACACGATCGCGCTCGCGTCCGTCGTCCGGGAGTTTGTGGGCACGTTCTCGAACGAGAAGTTCGTGGTGCCGATCTGCACGGCGATGGGCTTCGCGTACGTGCTGCGGCACACGGGATGCGAGCGTCATCTCGTGCTGCTGCTCGTGGCCCCGCTCCGCCGCGTGAAGTGGCTGCTCGTGCCCGGCGTGATCGGCGTCGGCTTCCTCGTGAACATCCCGGTCATCAGCCAGACGAGCACGGCGGTGTGCATCGGCCCCGTGGTCGTGCCGTTGATGCGAGCGGCCGGTTACTCGATGGCGACCATCGGCGCCTGCCTGCTCCTCGGAGCATCCGTTGGCGGCGAGTTGCTCAATCCCGGCGCCCCGGAACTGCTCACCGTTTTCAACAAGACCGGCGTCTCGACCCAACGCCAGGTCGGCGAGTACATGCCGAAGTTGGTCTTCGTTCAACTCGCGGTGTCGGCGGCGGCCGCCTGGGCTCTCAGCCGCTGGTGGGAACGCGGCGCGAAGGTGGACGACGCGACCGGCTCGACGGACACGAACGCCTCGACGGAACGACTCGATCCGATGAAGGCAGCCGTGCCGCTGGTTCCGCTCGCGCTCTTGTTCCTCGCGGGGCCGCCGTTCGACGCCTTCCACGTGCCGCAACATTGGCTCGTGAATCGACCTCCGGAAGCGACCGCTGCCGCGATAGCGGGCGCTCCCGCGGCGTGGGCCGGCGAGCACAAGCTGCATGGCTCGTACAGCAGCCGCCTCATCGGGCTCGCGATGCTCGTCGGCACGCTGGTGGCCCTCGCCGTGTCCCGCGGGAAAGTGCGGGACGGCGCCAGGCAGTTCTTCGACGGCGCGGGTTACGGCTTCGCCAACATCGTGAGCCTGATCGTGACCGCGACGTGCTTCGGCAAGGCGATCGAATCCGCGGGCCTCGCGACGGCGTTGGGCCGGATCATCGCCGAGTCGCCGGGCCTGTTGCAGCCGTTGGCCGCCTTCGTGCCGCTCGGCTTCGCCGCGCTCAGCGGTTCCGGCATGGCCAGCACGCAAAGTCTGTACGGCTTCTTTTACGATCCCGCGATCGACGCTCATCAGGACCCGACGGCCATCGGTTCGCTCGTGGCCCTCGGCTCCGCCGCGGGCCGCACCATGTCCCCCGTCGCCGCCGTGACGCTGATGTGCGCGACGCTGACGCACACGAATCCGTTCACGCTCGCTCGCCGAGTCGCGGCGCCGCTGCTGATCGGAATCGCGGTGGTGGTCGGCCTGAAGATGGCGGGCATATTGTGACGAACCCCACCGACAATAGCATGGTGGAACGGGCTTCGACGATGACACCACGGGAACGCGGATGAGTCTCCTTCTGAGCGGGCGAGGCCTGACGAAATCGTTCAGCCATCGATCGTTGTTCGCGGATCTCGCGATCGAGTTGCGGGCCGGCGAACGCATCGGGCTGATCGGACCGAACGGCGCGGGCAAGACCACGCTGCTCAAGATCCTCGCGGGCCGCGAAGCGGCGGACGAGGGCGAGGTCGCCGCACGCCGCGGTTTGCGTGTCGGGTTCCTCGCCCAGGACGATTCCTTCGAACCGGGCCGCACCGTGCGCGAGGTCGTGCTCGCCGGATTGGCCGACGACTCCGCCGAAGAACACGAACGAGAGACGCAGGCCGCCATCGCCCTCTCGCAGGTCGGCTTTTCGGACGAAGACCAACCCGCCGCGAGCCTCTCCGGCGGGTGGCGGAAGCGACTCGCTCTCGCTCGCGAAATTGCACGCCGCCCCGATCTGCTGCTCATGGACGAACCGACCAATCACCTCGATTTGCCCGGCGTCGTGTGGCTCGAAAAATTCCTCCGAGCCGCGCCGTTCGGCTACCTCGTGGCCACACACGATCGCGCCTTCCTGCGCGCCGTGGCGGACGACATCATCGAGATCAACCGCGTCTTCCCGTCCGGCGCTTACCGCGCGGATGGCGGCTACGATTCGTTCCTGGACAAACGCGAGGCCTTTCTCGATGCCCAGGCGCGGCAACAGGAATCCCTCGCGAATCAGGTTCGCCGCGAGACGGACTGGTTGGCACACAAGGCGAAGGCCCGCACCCGCAAGGCGGCGTCGCGGATCGACGCCGCGGCGGAGCGACGCGAACGGCTCGGCGAGTTGAAGAGCCGCACGGCCACGAGCGGCTCCGCCGGGATCGACTTCGTCGGCACCGGCCGGCAAACGAAGAAGCTCCTGAGCCTGCAAGGCGTCTCGAAATCGCTCGGCGGTCGCTCGCTGTTCTCGGAACTCGACGTGATTCTTTCGCCCGGCCAATGCGTCGGATTGCTCGGGCCCAACGGCGGCGGCAAGAGCACGCTCCTCCGCGTGATGGCCGGCGAATTGGCTCCGGACGCGGGCCTCGTGAAACCGGCGGACAGCCTTCGATCGGTCATGTTCGAACAGGGGCGTGCGGGGCTCGACGTCTCACTCACGCTCCGCCGTTCCCTGAGCCCGAACGCGGACACGGTCGTGTTCCGCGATCGCAGCTACCACGTTGGCGGCTGGGCGGCCCGCTTCCTCTTTCAACCGAGCCAACTCGATCTGGAACTGAGCGCTCTCTCGGGCGGCGAACAAGCCCGTGTCCGGATCGCCCAGTTGATGCTCAAGCCCGCGGACCTGCTCCTGCTCGACGAACCGACCAACGATCTGGACATCCCGGCGCTCGAGATTCTCGAAGAGAGCCTCGAGGAGTTTCCCGGCGCCGTCGTGCTCGTAAGCCATGATCGCGAGTTGATGGATCGTCTGTGTACGGACTTCATCGGGCTGGACGGCCGCGGCGGTCTCGCGTTTTACGGCAGCGTCGATCAGTGGCTGGCGGCGTGCGCGGCGGCCGAGGTTCGCGAGACGAAGCCGAACGCTCCCAAGGCGGACCCCGCGACCGCGACCAGGAAGGCGACGAAGAAGCTGAGCTTCAAGGAACAGCAGGAGTGGGACGGCATGGAGGCCGCGATTCACGACGCGGAGACGCTCGTGGCGACTCGGCAGGCCGCGGTCGAAGCCGCATCCACGGCGGGGCATGAAGCGCTGACAAACGCCTGCCGCGAGTTGGAGGCGGCCCAAGCCGCGGTCGAAACGCTCTTCACGCGCTGGCAGGACCTCGAAGCCAAGCGCGGTTGATGAGCCCCCGGACTCTCTCTTTCGGAAGGCGACCATGCGACTCGGCATCCTCGGCGGCGGACAACTCGGGCGGATGCTGGCGCTCGCGGCCGCGCCCCTCGGCATCCGCTGCACCGTGCTCGATCCTTCCGCCGAAGCGTGCGCGGCCCAGATCTGCTCGCACGTCCGCGGCGAGTTCGACGATCTTCAGGCCCTCTATCGGCTCGTTCAGGCTTCGGACGTCATCACCTACGAGTTCGAGAACGTGCCGGTGGAAACGGCCCGCTGGCTGGCCGAACGCGTTCCCGTCTATCCGCCGCCGCGAGCGCTCGAGGTCTCGCAGGATCGCGTGATCGAGAAGACGTTCTTCGCTTCTCTCGGGATTCCGACGCCGCCGTTCGCCGCGATCGAATCGCGGGACGACTTCGATCGTGCCGTCGAATCCATTGGAACGCCGAGCGTGCTGAAGACGCGTCGCTTCGGGTACGACGGCAAAGGGCAGTTCGTGATTCGGACGAAGGCGGACATCGGGACGGCGTGGGAGAAACTCGGCGGCCGCCCGCTGATTCTCGAAGGGTTCGTGAAATTCGATCGCGAGTTGTCCGTGCTCGCCGTCCGCGGCCGCGACGGCGGCGTCGCCACATATCCGCTCGTGGAGAACGAGCATCGCGGGGGCATCCTGCATCGTTCGATCGCGCCCGCGCCGGATCTTCGCGAGGAACTCGGCGAACGGGCCGCGGAGTACGCCGCGCTCGTGTCGCAGGAACTGAACTATGTCGGAGTGCTGGCCATCGAGTGGTTCCAGGACGGTCCGAGACTGCTCGCGAACGAGATGGCGCCTCGCGTTCACAACTCGGGGCACTGGTCGATCGAGGGAGCGTTCACGAGCCAGTTCGAGAATCACGTTCGAGCGGTGTGCGGCCTGCCCTTGGGTTGCAGTGAAGCGGTCGCGAGTTCGGCGATGTACAACTTCATCGGCCACGTGCCCCCCGCGGCGGAGGTCTTGAGCCGCTCCGAGGCGAACCTGCACGACTACGGGAAGGACCCGCGACCGGGGCGTAAAGTCGGCCACGTCACGCTGCGAACCGCGTGCGCGGCCGAACTCCAGGACAAGTTGCCCGAATGGAATCGGGCCTTTCACCGGGAGTGACGCGAGTCACTTCTTCGGCACGAACTTGCCGACGCGATAGTTCTTGCCGCCGTCCTCGACCCACTTCGCGAAGGCGGCTCGCATCGTCTCGTTGAAGTCGATGTTCGGATCGCGACCTTTCGGCGGCGTCCAGCCGTCGTCCGGCATCAGCCCGAGCATGTAGAACGCGTTGACGGGCGAAGGGAGCGAGCCGTCCGCCTTGGACCAATTCGCTTCCGCGAGGCCCTTCAGGATCAGCTTGCTTTCGTCGGCCGCGATCTTCTCGAGCTTCTGTTCGCCGCCATCGAACGGTTGCGAACGATACTTGATGACGAGGGCCACGGCGGCGAACGCTCGGTCCTCGGCCTTCTCGGCCTTGAGCACCTTCATCGGATCGGCCACGGCCGCAAGCCCGCGCTTCACGTTCGCCAGCGTGGTCTTGTAGTTCTCGTCCGTGGACGGCACCGGGCTGCTCATCCAGTTGAAGGTGTGAAAGGTCCCGCTCGCGTGCTTCGTCAGGAAGAAGAGCCCTTCCTGGTTCTCCTCGAGGGTCGTGGCCGGCCCGCGGCCGCGGCCCATCGCGAGGAAGCCGACTTTCACGTGCGTGAGGTTGGTCGCTCCGGCCAACGCGGACTCGATCTTGATGACCGCGACGCGGTACGCCTGCTTTTGCCCGCCGACTTCGATCTCGACCGGTTCCTTCTCGATGGTCGTGACTTTGCCCGTCACGACCATCTCGGATTGCAGGGCGCGTTGCACCGGGTTCGGCGGCGCGGCGACGCGTTTCGCCGGGGAGAACGGAGCGGCCACGGCGAGAACGAGCGGCGCGGCCAGCCAAAGAAGTCGCTTCATGTGCATCTCCAAATCGGGTGCCCATATCTTATTCGCGGCGGATCACGACGTTGTAACGGGAAGGGAGCGGGGGATGTCGCATCGGATCCGGCTCGGGCCACCGTGGGAACTCGAAACGCCGGAGGGCGGCCGGGAGCGGCATCTCCGCCGTTTCGGCCGGCCACGCACGCTGGACGCGACCGAGCGCGTGATCCTGACCGCGGACTTGCCCGAAGGATCGGAGGTGTTCCTGAACGGCGAGCCGATCGAACTCGGGACCGACCTCGCGGCGCGACTGCTGCCGCGGAACGAACTCGCGATCGCGACTCCCGCGGGAACCGTTCCGGCGAACGTGGCCCTCGAGATTCACGCGGTCACTTCTTGAGTTGTTCCCGAAGCCACGCGGGGCGATTGGTCGTGATGCCGGCGACCAACGGGGCGAGACGCCGCGCCGTCGTGGGGTCGTCCACCGTCCACACGTCGAGGCGGAGTTTAGCCGTGCGGATCTTCTCCGCGAACTCGGCGTCGATCGCGTCCGAAGCGGAAAGGTCGAGCCCGTCCGCCCGGATCTCGCGAGCCTTCGCGATCAAGTCCTCGGTCGTCCGCTTCTCGTCCTTCCGATTCTTCAGTGAAACGAGCCAGTAGGCCGGGAGCGCGGGCTTAGCCTTCTTCACGGCCGCGATCACGTTCGCGTTGAAGCTGATGACGGGCGTGCGGTCCGGCTTCAGGCCCGACGCCTCGAGCGTCCGCACGAGTTCGGGCGCCACCTCGGGGCCACATTTCACCTCGACATAGACTTTCTTGCCATCGGGAACCGTGGCCAGCATCTCGTCCAGAGTCGGAAGTTTCTCGCCGGCGAACTTCGCGTCCTTCCACGTGCCCGCGTCCAGAGTTCGCAACTCCGCGAGGGTCCGTTCCGCGACCTTCCAATCGACGCCGGTCGTACGCTTGGTCGTGGCGTCGTGAATGACGACGATATTGCCGTCCTTCGTGAGATGAATGTCGAGTTCGGCGGCGTCCGCCTTCTGTTGCCAAGCCAACTTGAAGGCGGCGACCGTGTTCTCCGGCGCGTCATGCGACGCTCCACGATGCGCGACGATCTCGACCGGATTGTTCGCGTTCATGGGGTGGAGGAGGGTCATCGTCGCGAAGAGAATCGCACAGTTCATCGAAGGCGAACTCCACGAAGGATCTGCATGGGTTGACTGGTATGCGGGCGGAAGTCGATCCGAGACGGCGGGAAGGTGACGCGGGTTTTCAAAGGTTGAACGAAGTGCAAAGCCCGCGGGCCGCGCAGCTTGCCCGGGTGTTGCGGGATTGCTCGGTGTCACGCGTCCCGCTTTCGATTTTGCAACAATTTCGACCTCAAAAGCGGCTTTTCTGCTTCGGCACGGCGTTCGCATTGGCATCCGTCGCGAACGAGCTTCGCCTCGGAGGTTCCCATGATCGCGACAATCCGCTCCAAGCAGACGCCACAGCCCGAACGCCCGACGACGACGCGTCCGGTCCGCAATATCCTCCTCGAACTGGCGTACCACCTGCACGCCACGAAGGCGATCGGCACGCGGCCGGAGCCGGACTGGCGGCCGCGTAAGAGCCGCTGATCGCGGCCTCACTTCCCGGCGATTTTCAGGTACGCCAGCAAGTCCGCGACGTCGGCCTTCGTCATCTTCTTTTCGAGTTCTTCCGGCATCAGCGACAGCTTCGTCGAGCGAAGCGACTCCACGTCCTTGCGCAGGACGGTGTCTTCGGCTCCGTCCGCGCGGCGAAGCGTGAGGCTTGTCGGCGTCTCGGTCGCCACGATGCCGAGGAGGATGCGGCCGTCCGTGGTGACCGCTTGGTAGTTCACATAACGCGGATCGACTTCGCGGTTGGGGTCGAAGAACGACGCGATCAGGTCCTCGCCCGATTTGTTCGGCAGGGCCGCGAGCAGGTTCGGTCCGACCTCGTGGCCCACGCCGTCGAGCTTGTGGCACGAGGCGCAGTTCATCTTGAACACGGCGCGGCCCTTCTCCGCGTTGCCCTTCAGTTCGAGCGAAGGGGTGTACTCCGCGATCACTTTGGCGCGATCCGCGTTCACGCTCGCTTTCAGCACCGCGAGTGCCTTCTTCTGCACCGCAGCGTTCGGATGCGTTTTCAGCAGCGTGACGCGGGCCGGATCGAGTTCGCCGGGCGCGACGAGTTTCTTATCGATCGCTTCCAACAGATTCAGAGTGCGTTCCGGCCGCGCGAGCAACGCGTCGAGCACTTCGCGGCGGAGGGCCGGCCCGTACCCGGACCACTTGGCGAGGAGCAGTTCGCCCACTTTGAGATCGGAATGGGCCGCGAGCGCACGAGCGGCAGCGAGTTGAAGTTCGCCCGAGGATGTGGGAACGAGCACCTCGGCGAGCGATGAACCGACCAAATTGAATGGGCCGATCGCGAGAAGGTTCGCCGCGACGATTCGTTCCGCGTCCGGTTTTGATTCATTCTTCACCATCACGGCGGCGGTTGTGAACCTGTCGCGAAGCTTCGCCATTGTGGCTTCCGCTCCGGCCGGCGGCTTCACCCACCAAGTGGCGAGTGGACTCCTTCCGTTTCGCATACCTTGCCCGAGTCCGTCCAGTAATGCGGCCCCGCCCCTTCCTTCCGCAACAAGCGTCAGCACCTTGATAATCTCGTCCTGATCGCCTTTCGCACCGGTCATTGCCGCGACCTTGACAAGTGCGGATTCGCCGACGTTGTATTTGAGCAGGAATTCGATCAAATCGCACCCGCATCTCGAAGCCGAACTGAGTGCAGCAGTTTGAATCCACGGATCGGACCCATCAAGTTTGAGGATCAAGGCTAGCAGCTCAGGTACTACAGACGGTTGCATGTGCCCTGTACTCAGAGCCAGTTGCAAGCGAACTCGTGGGTCAGGGTCGCGAATGAGCAACATGGCATCACGATGAGTGTAGAAAGGGATCTGAAGGAAGCTCTCGCTGAGTCTCAATGCCTGCTCTCGCATTCCAGGAACAGGATCAGTAAAGGCTGCCGCCGCATTCGCTGCCACGAGAGCATTCAGTCCATGCAGTGTCCACAGCAGATTCGCGCGGCCGGCCTTCCCCTCAGCTTTCTCCAGCAGACCGCGAATCGGTCCAACGGCATCCTTCATCTCGCCCTGCACGATCAGTCGCTGCGCCAGCAAACGCCGCATCTGGTTCGGGCTCAGCAACTCATCCACCAACTGTTTCGCAGTCAGTTTGCTGAAGTCCGGTAACTTCGCGGGCTTGAACCCCTCCGGGGCGATGCGCCAGATGCGGCCGCGACCGCGGCTCTCGAGGTTCAGCGATTTCTTGATGTCCTCCGGCAACGATAGCGGTGTCTCGATCGCTTCGCGGTAGAAGTCCAGCATGTAGATCGCGCCGTCCGGGCCGAGATGCAGGTTCACCGGGCGGAACCAGTTGTCCGTGCTCGCGAGGAACTCCGAATCGGGATCGACTCGCTTCGCCGTGAAGACGCTGCCCTTCGGTTCGATCACTTCACGATGGATGAGGTTGTTCGCCGGATCGCAGACGAAGTTGTTCCCGCGGTACGCTGCGGGGAAGAGATCGGCCGTGTAGATGAGCGGGCTGCACGCCGACGTGATGAACCCGCCGGGGACGAGTTCGTTCGCGGGGAACCGCTTCGCGTCCGGGCTGTTCGCGCGGCGAGTCGTGCGATCGACCCGCCACTGCTCGAAGGGGCTGATGCGGAACACCTTCGCGGCCGCGCCGTGCTCGGGGATATTGATCGTGACCTGGCTCACCGGCAGGTACGGGTTGCGGCGCAGGTAATGATCCGGCAGCACGATGTGCTTCAAGTGTTCGCTGTTGGTCGCGGTGAACCAGTGCTGGTACTCGTCCGCGGTGAGGCCGAACTGTCCGCCGCCCGAGGTCGGTTCGAGGCTGCCGGGGATCCACGGCTTGAATCGCAGCCCGCGGCCGCGGAGCGACACCGCCGGCGCGTCCTTCTCCTTCGAGGTGATCGTGCCGCCGTCGTTCCCCGCGCTGCCGTAGATCCAATTGTCCAGCCCCCACTGCAGGCCGTTCACCATCTGCTGGATGTTCGCGAGGTTGAACCCCGTGTACAGCACGGTGGTCTTGTCCGCCTTGCCGTCGCCGTCGGTGTCCTGGAGGTAAAGGATGTCCGGGGCGACCGCGACGAGCAGGCCGTTCTTGTACGGCGTCAGGCCCATCGGGAAGCGGAGGCCTTCGGCGAAGATGTGGCTCGACTCGAAGAGGCCATCGCCGTCCTTGTCTTCGAGGCACTTGATCTTGCCGCGGGTTTCATTCCCGGTGCCGACGCCGCCGTTCGGGTAGCCGCGCATCTCGCAAACGAAGATCCGGCCCTTCTCGTCGAAGCACATCGCGACCGGATCGACGATGCTCGGCTCGCTGGCCGCGAGTTGGACGGTGAACCCCTTCGCGACCTTGAACGTGGCACGCTCCTCGGCGGGAGACAAAGGGTCCGCGGTCGCCGCTTGCGGGTTCGCGAGCAGCAGCAATGCAAAACCGCAAGCGGTGAGCGACCTCATTTCTTCTTCTCCATGAGCTTGCGGAGGGCCTTCAGGATCAGTTCTTCCGAATCGGCGCTGGTGAGGGCGACGGTCGGTTCGTAGCCGCCTTCGAGGTACGCGGCGGCGGTGGGGATGTAGCCGGTGCCGTCGTCGCCGTACGCGATCACATGAACCGTGGCATCCGGCCGCAGTTTCGGCGCGGCCAGTTGATATTCGATGAACGCTTCGCCGGGCAGGAACAGCGTGAGGACTTTGCCGCCGAAGTCGAGACAGTTCAGTTCGATGGGCGTGTCGATCCGCTTGAGCCAAGCGAGTTGATACGCGGAGTTGTTTCGCTTCGCGGCGGAGGCCTTGGGATCGTTCAGCGCCGCCGTGCTGGCCGCTTCGCTGAACGACGGTTCTCTGCGCGGCAGGAACTTCACCGGCTCGAATCGCCAGTCGAAGCCGTCCACTTTCTGCCGAGTCGTGCCCTTCATCGAGGCCGACATCGCCTTGTGAATGCGATCGCGGAGGATCACGCGGTTGGCCTTCGAGCCGTCGTTGTACTTGCCCGCGGTCACGTTTCCGCCGCAGCCGTTGAAGTACACTTGGAACACGTCCTTGTTTTCATCCTGAATCTTTTGCCGCGCGAGCCCGCAGAAGTCGGCGCTGACCCGACCGTCGCCATAGTAGCTCATCGGGTGGCACGCGTAGGTGTGCAGCGCGGCGACGGGCGTGTCCCCGTTCCAGAAGCTGAGCGTGCGCAGGAACGGATCGATCAGCCCTTCCGGCTCCTTCCGCACGGCTTCATCCTTGGTCGCGCTCGTGCGGGTGAACTTCACTTTGCCGTCCACGACGATCCGCCGGTTGGACGCGACTTCCTCCACCTTCGCGGAACCCGTGCCGATGTGCGTGAAGGGGCGCGCTTTGGGCAGCGACGCCTTGAGCGCCTCGGCGGTCCGCTTCACGCAGTCGTCGTAGTACTTCAGATCCAACGACTTGGCCGCGCCCGCGGCGGCGATCAGCTTCTCGGCTTCAACATCCGCGAAGGGCGCATTGTGCGGATGCACGCAGTGCAGCGAGACGTGCTCCGGCGTAGTGTGGGCCGCATCCGCGAGCGCCTTTCGCCAGATGCGGAAGGCCTCGTTGCGGAGGCCGGTCCAATCCACGGCGCAGAGCACGACCGGCTTCCCCGCGCCGAGCAGCACCACGCCGAGAGCCTTGAGCGGATCATCGACGCCCCGCACCGGTTCGATCCACCCGCCGCACAGGGGATGCTCGAGGGGCGGAGTCACGTCGCATTCAAACGTCGCAATGTGGAGGGGCATGATTTTCTAACCACAGAGGCACAGAGACACGGAGCAGATGAAGAATACTGCTTTTGAACTCTCATATCTTCTGTTTTCTCTGCGTCTCTGTGCCTCTGTGGTTAGTGCTTCTTCACCGGCACATAGCGCCACACGAGCGCCGCGAGGATCAGCGCGCCGCCGATCAGCATCGGGCCGGTTGGCTTGTCCTTCTCGGGGGTCATCATGTACGCCCAGACCGGGTTCAGCAGCGGTTCGATCAGCGTGATGATGCCGGCTTCCTGCGGCGACACGGCCCGCAGGCTTCGCGCGAAGAGCCAATACGGGATCGCCATCTGGATCACGCCGTAGAGCGCGAGCACCACGATCTGGGCGAAGGTCGGGGTGCCGATCCATGTGGCGAACTCGGACCAGCCGAAGCGGAGCAGCACGTACGCTCCGATGGCGATCGCGCTGCCGATCAGGTTCATCGACGTGAGCCATGCCGGAGCGTGGCTGCGCAGCATCCGCAGGAAGATCATCACGCCGGCATACGTGAAGCCGCTGCCGACCCCCATGACGAGGATCAACACCTGGGCTTGCTCTTTTTCGGGCGGCAGATTCGCGGGCCAATTCCCGGCCACGATCACGACTGCGCCGCACCCTCCAAGCAGCACCGATTGCCAACCACGACGGTCGGACGGCTCCTTCAAGATGAACACCGCGAAGAGATAGACCCAGATCGGAGCCGTGTTCTGCAGGAAGATCGCGTTCGCCGCCGGGCCGAGGGCGAGTGCGGACATGTACAGGCCGCTCATCGCCGCGAAGATCAGAACCATGCCGATCATTCGCGGGTCGAACTTCAGATCGATTCGGCGCACCAGCACGAGCATGGCGAGGCCGCCGAAGAGGCCGCGGTAGAAGGCCACTTGAAGCGGCGTGAGGTTCGGCTCGTGAAGCGGAAGGTTCAAGGCCTCCGCCACGCCGCTCGGCTCGCGGAGGAAGCGGATGAAGAAGCTGCCGGAACTCCAGAGCACGGCGGCGATCACGAGGCAAAGCCGGGCCTGGGCGGGTGAAGGCGTCACTTCGGAGTGGCCGGAGAGAGAGGAATGTCCGCCCGCGTGGCGAGGTCCGAGGAACGGGAATCGGCGACGGTCGGCAATTCGGATTCGCTCGCGGGGAAGGACGGAATCGGCGTGGCGAGGCGAGTCGCTTCCAGCGCTTCGACCCACTCTTCAGCCGTTTGGTGACGATCGCGCGGGTCGCACGCCAAGGCCTTCGCCACGATCGCGGCCACGATCGCGGGCACCTCGGGGTTCAGTTGGCGAAGCGGCGTGAATGCCTCCTGCCGCTTCTCGGTCAGGATGGCTTCGTGCGTCGCTCCGCCGAACGGCACCTGCCCGCCGAGCAGGTGATACAGCGTGGCCCCCAGCGCGAAGAGGTCGGAGCGGCCGTCCACGAACGCTGCGTTCATCGCCTGCTCGTACGGCATGTAGTACGACGTGCCCACGCCGGTGTTCACGGAGGTGATGTGAGAATCGTCCGAGAGGCGTTTCGTGAGCCCGAGATCCGCCAGTTTCGCCGAGCCGTCCGGGTGCAGCAGCACGTTGTCCGGCTTCACGTCCCGGTGCACGTAGTTCCGATTGTGGAGGAAGCCGAGGGCGCGGCCGATGTCGATCCCGATGCGGACCGCGACGCCGACCGGCAGCCGCCCGAGGCGTTCCAACACGGTGTGCGAACTCGGCCCGTCGATGAATTCCAGCACGATGTAGTGTTTGTTCGCCTCGCGATCAAACCCCGCGGCGAAGCCCTGCACGATGTTTTCGTGTTGAAGGAGGCGACTGAGCCGGGCCTCGCGATAGAAGCGGTTCACGAAGTCGATCTTCGCCGCGAGGTGATCCGCGAGCAGTTTCACGGCCACGGAGCGCCGCCCCGGCACGTCGTAGCTGAGGTACACGCGGCTCATGCCGCCTTCGCCGACGGGCCGGAGCAACTGATACCCGCCCACGGCGCGCGGCTCCCCCGTCGCGGAGTTCCGCGTGAAGTCGGCGCGCATCTCCTCGGTCTCGGCCATCGTCCTGGCGCTCACGGCGAGTTCGGCTGCGGGTGGCCGCGTTCCGGACCAGAATCTACTGGGTGGGTATCGGCGAGTCCGTCGGTTGGGCGAGCGCGAATATCGTATCCGCTCCACCACCGCTTCGCAAGCGCGCGGCGCAGGTCTTTCAGAAGTCTTCCAACCGAGGAGGTTCGCGCCAGGCCACCATCTTCGAGTTGAATGGTTGGCTACCTGGCGATCTGGGTCAGCCGGCGTTGGTGCCGAGGGCGCGGAAGTCTTCCATGGCGCGGGCCACGGCGAGGGGGAGGACCTTCCGCATGCGGCGACCGCGGCGGATTTCGGCCCAGTTCTTCAGGATGTACTCGGCCTGGCGGCTGCCGGTACGGGCGAAGTACTGATGCAGCAGCGGGTGCATCCATTCGTAGTCGACGTGGGCGCAGTCGATGACGGTGACGCTCTTGCCGTGAAGTTTAGCGGGGGCCTGCGTGTGCGGGTCGTAGATGAAGAGTTCGCCGCCGGTCATGCCGGAGCCGATCTCGTTCTCGACAGGTCCGAGGATGAGCACCTTGCCGCGGGTCATGTACTCGCAGGCGTACTTGCCGGCGGCTTCGGCCACGATGGTGGCTCCGGAGTTGCGGATGCCCAGGCGGTGGCCGGCGCGGCCGCCAATCAGGATCGTGCCGCCGGTCGCTCCGTAACCCACGTTGTTCCCCGCGACAGACTGGATCTCGCCGCCGTAGTCCGAGGCCTGGTAGTCGAGCGTGACGACGACGGTGCCGCCGCTGATGCCCTTGGCCACGCCGTCCTGTGCGAAGCCGCGGAGTTCGAGATCGAGCCCGTGGATGCACCAGGCTCCGAACGACTGGCCCGCTTCGCCATTGAGCCGCACCTTGATCTTGCGGTGGTTCGGCATCCCTTCGCGACCGTAGAGTTGGGCGATTTTCCCGGCGAGGGTGGCGCCGACGGAACGATCCGAGTTGCGGACGCGGAACACGAGGTCCGCGTTTTGGGCGGTGTCGATCGCGTCGAAGCACGCGTCCAGGATCTTGCGGTTGAGCGTGCTCGGGTCGCCGCCGCCGCAGACGCCGAGCGTGCCGACTTGCGGATACGTCTCGGCAAGTTTGGACACAGCCATATCCGGCTGGATGAATCGCTTCACGTCCACGAGAGCAGCCCGTGGGTGCTTCGTCTTCAGATCCGTGCGGTGAAGGAGCAGATCAGAGCGGCCGGTGATGTCGCTCAGTTTCGCGAAGCCCATCTGGCTGAGGATTCCGCGGGCTTCCTCGGCGACAGCCATGAGGTACGCCTTCGTGTGTTCGGGGTGCCCCTTGAAGATGTCCGGCGAACCGGTGATGCCCGTGGGGCAGTTCGGAATGTGGCACGACTTGCAGACGATGCAGCCGACCGAGACCATGAGCCCCTGGCCGAAGGAGAACTCATCCGCTCCGAAGAGCGCGTACTTGATCACGTCGTGGCCGTTCTTAATGCCGCCGCCGACGCGGAGACGCACGGAGTTCCGCAGTCCGTTCACCACGAGGGCCTGATGGGCCTCGCTGAGGCCCATTTCGCTGGGGAGCCCAGCGTGTTCCTTGGAGGAAACCATGGCCGCGCCCGTGCCGCCGTCGATGCCGTCGATCTCGATGATGTCGGCGCCGGCTTTCGCCACGCCGACGGCGATGGTGCCGATGTTCTCCACGGCCACGAGTTTCACCGAAACCGGCATCCCCGGCTTGGCCGCTTTCAGGTCGAAGATCAGTTGGGCGAGATCTTCGATGGAATAGATGTCGTGGTGCGGCGGCGGCGAGATCAGATCGGTGCCGGGCTTCGCGAAGCGAATCTCGGCGATCTCGGCCGTCACTTTCTTGCCCATCAACTGGCCGCCCTCGCCGGGCTTCGCGCCCTGGGCCATCTTGATGGACACTTCATCCGCGTTCACGATGTACTCGGCGTCCACACCGAAGCGGCCGCTGGCCACCTGGCGGATGCGGCTGCGGAAGCGGCTCTTCTCGATCTTGCCGCCGAGGGTGTAGATGCCGGGGTTGGCCTCGCGTTGCTCGCGGACCTTCTCCCAGAACGGCCCCCAGGCGCGTTCGGGCATGTCGTTTCGCCAACGGGCCTCGCCGCCCTCGCCGGAGTTCGAGAGCGTGTCCAGTTCGTTCACGGCGGCGGCGATCGTCATGTGGCTGGCGCCGGTAAGGGCGCCATGGCTCATGGCCGCGCCACGGAACGTGTTGCGAATGATGTCCAGCGCCGGTTCCACTTCGGCCGCGGGGACGGGCTTGTCCGCCCGTTGAATGTTGAACAGATCCCGCAACACGGTGGGCACGCGGGTGTTCACCATGTCCGAGAACTTGACGAATTTGGCGCCGACCTTCTGCGGGGCGTTCGGGTCGTGCTCTTCGGGCGGGGCGGTGTACGCCATCTCGCCGCCGCCCTGCTCCGGTTCAGGGTGGGCTTCCTTGACGGCGTCGCGGAGCGCCATCCGGACCTTGGCGTTGAAGGCCATGTAGTCGCGGTTCTTTCCCATCGGCTGGTTCTTGGCGAGCATGTCCTCGGCTCGCTGCACGCGCCACTGGCAGTCTTCGACAAGTTCGGGGAAGCCGATCCCGCCCACGCGGCTGGGGAACTCGCCGAGGAACTCCATGAGGTCCGGGCCGAAGCCGACCGCCTCGAAGAGTTGCGCTCCGCGGTACCCCTCGATGGTGGTGATGCCCATCTTGGAGATCACCTTCTTGATCGTGTCTTCGAGGGCGGCGAAGAGATTCTCCAGCGCTTCTCGCGGCTCGAGGCGGTTCTCCTGCTTCGTGTCGCCGTCCTTGAAGACGAGTCCGTCCTTCACCAACCGCAGCATCAGATACGGATGCACGGCGTCGGCCCCGAACGCGACGAGGCAGCAGACGTCGTGACCTTCCTGAATGTCCCCGGCTTGCACGACGATGCTGCACTTGTCCCGCAGGCCCTGGCGGCAGAGGTAGTTGTGAACCGCGCCGAGGGCGAGCAGCGAAGGAATGGGATCGATGCCGCGGCGGCACGCCTCCTTGTCCGAGATGCAGAGCACGTGGTAGCCGTCGTGCACGGCCTTCTCCGCGGCCGATTGCAGAGCGATGAGGCTGCTGCGCATCGCGTCCGCGCCGCCGGAGAGGGGGAAGGTGCCGTCCAGCAGTTTGAATCCGAGCACTTCGTTCTGGCGAATCTCCTCGATGATCGCGTCCGAGACCACGGGCGAGGGCAGTTCCATCTGCCGAACGGGCAGGTTCTCGTCGCCGGTGGAACCGGGAGTGGACGTGGCGGACCGCCCGAGGTACGTGGTGAGGCTCATCGCCCCGCCTTCGCGGTACGGGTCGATCGGCGGGTTCGTCACCTCGGCGAACGTCTGTTGCAGATACTTGAACAGCGTGGGGTGGTGGGCGGAGAACACGGTGAGCACGCGATCGTGCCCCATGCTGGAGAGCGGCTCCTTCTTGAGCTTCGCCATGTCTTTGACGAAGACGGCGCGTTCGAAGTCCCAGCCGGCGGCTTGCAGCAAGTGGTCCAGCGTCCAGTTCCGCTCGGTCATCATGGCGCCGATCGCGTCGTCCGTTTGGCGCGTGTAGTCGAACCCTTCCGGAATGATGATCTGCCGGCGGTTCAATTCATGCACGTCGCCGAGTTCGGCCTGAGTCTCGGTCACCACACGGCCCATGATCTGGTAGCTGTCCAGCCGCTCGCCGGTCGCGGTGTCCATCGCGATCATCTGGCCGGGTTGAAGCTGGCCGCTGGCCACGATCGTGGTGTTGTCCAGAGCGAACACGCCGGACTCGCTGCCGATGTAGAGCCAGCCGCGCTTGTCCGAGCACCAGCGAACGGGCCGCAGCCCCATGCGATCGACGAGCCCCACGAGCGTGCGCCCGTCCGTGCCGATGATGCCGGCGGGGCCGTCCCACGCGCTGAGGCTGCCGAACGTGCGGCGGTAGTACGTGAACACGTCGAAGGCTTCGGGGCCCCAGATATCCGCTTCCGTGTCCCACACGGGGGGAACGGAGAGCCGGAGGGCGCGGAGCAGGCTCCAGTTCTGTTCCAGGCACAGGTACTCGACCCATTCGTCCAGGCTCGCCGAGTCGGACATCTTCGGCGTCACGATGTCGAGGCCCGGAAGCGGCGGCGTGAGGCTTCGCGAGAACGCATGGACCGCGTTCCGCGTCGTCTTCACCGTGTTGATCTCGCCGTTGTGGCACGTGAGGCGGAACGGTTGCGCCAGCGTCCAGTTCGGGAACGTATTGGTGGAATAGCGCCGATGGAACGTCGCGATGCCGGTTTCGAGGGAGTCGTCGGTCAGGTCCGAGTAGAACTCGGCGAGTTGCGGGCTGGTGAGGAGCCCCTTGTACCCGATGAGCTTCGCGGAAAGCGACACGAGGTACACGGAGAGGCCGGCGGCGGCGAACTTCTCGCGGAGTTCGAGTCGCTTGCGGAACAGGAGGCGTTCCGCCGCTTCGACCTCGCCCTTCACGTGAAGCAGGAGGTGTTCAATGGCGCCGGGGCGGGTCGCCTTCGCCTGGGAGGGGAGCGCATCCTCGTTCGTGGGAACGGGGCGGAAGCCGAGGAACTGGATCGGCCCGCCGTTCAGATGCTCGCGGAGGATCTTCTTCGCCGCGTCGATCTTTTTCGCGTCGCGGTCGAGGATGAAGACGACGCCGACGGCGAGGGTGTCTTCGGGCTTGAGATAGCGGGCGCCATCGAGCCGGAGCTTGCGGGCTTCTTCCTTGAAGAAGGCCTGAGGAAGGGCCATGGTGAGGCCGGCGCCGTCGCCGGCGTCGCCACACACGCCGCCGCGGTGCTCCATGCACCGGAGCGCGTTGATCGTCTTCTTCAGAACCTCGGCCGAGGGTTTACCGTCTTTGGCCGCGACGCCGCCGATGCCGCAGGCATCGCGCCCCACCTCGTCGGTGTAAAGCAGTTCGCCGCTTCGGACTCGCGCCAACCCCGCCGACACGTTCATCGAAGGTCCTCGCTCGGGATCGGGGGAGAGGTCCGATCCGCAACTGTTTTTGTCGCGATCATGATAGCAGACGACAAGACCCGCCCGCGGGTTCACACGGACTCCGCGTCGCCTCGGCGGATGTTCGATCGCCGACCTCTCGCGGGCTCGCCGCGGATGGGGCGCCGGTCAGGCGTAGTCGTATCGGGCGATCACGTCGCCCCAACGAGCGGTCACTTCGGCGCGATCCGCGTCCGAAATGGTGAATTTGTTCGTCTCGTAGCCCGCGGTTCGTTCGATGTACTCCTTCAACTTCGGCAGATATTCGTCGAAGCCGTCCAATTGCACGCCGTCGAACGCGGCCCGCATCTCGCCGACGGGATCCTTCACGAGTCGCTCGTACTTCATCTCGTGGAACCGGCCCGCCGGGATCAGCGGCTTCGCCTCTTCGAGCCGGTCGTAAACGACGCGGAACTCGCGGAACACTTTCTCACGGATCGCGTCGTCGCTTCGCGGCACCTGCATGCCGTGTTTGCGGCCGAGAGACTTCCACAGGTTCACGGTGGAATTGAACACGGTGTACGGGTCGCGGACGATGTGGATGAAGCGGGCGTCCGGGAACATCTCGAGCAGCACGGGCACGCGGGCCGTGTGCGGCGGAGACTTCAGCACGAGTCGCCGCGGATCCTTGAAGGTGAGCATCTGGAGGAAGCGGCGGAACTCGCGTTTCCAGCGAGCGAGTTCGCTCGGCCGGAGGCCGCGGAGGTCCAGCGAGCCGGGGTCGAGCGGCGGGTTGTTCGGAAACGCGAAGTCCGTGTACGTGCTCGGCAGCCCGAGCATGCAGAGGGCGAACTCGTCTTCCTGCGGGCGGTCGAAGCCCACGGCCATGTTGTCCATCGGCCGGCGGTTCGGAACCACCCACTTCATCCACCGCTTCACGAAATGCTCCGTGAGCAGTGTGTGGTTCGGCTCCAGGCAAGCGTACGTGTCCGGGTAGGAGTGGCGTTCGTCCAGGATCAGCAGTTCGTGCAGAAGCGTGGTGCCGGTGCGCCAGTGGCCGAGGACGAAGATCGGATGCAGCGGGATCGGCGTGTCGCGGATCTGGCGACCGAAGCGACCATGCTGCATCCAACGCAACACCATGTGCGTGAAGCTGACGCCCGAGACGATCGCGGCGATGTACGCATACTTCGGATGCACTTTGAAGCGATTCCGCGCCAGCAACCGCACCCACGCGAGAAAATCCATTCCCTCCCACAGCCGCGGCGTCCACTCGTCCTTCGACTTGCTCATATTTGAAATGAAGCGATTCGCCCGGACCCGTCAATAGGCGAGTTGCGGCGCCGAGAGGGGCACGTGAGTCTCCCTTCGGAAATCCCGAACGACACGGACCACCCCACGGGTGGCTTATGCCTCCCCCGCTCGGGTTAGTGGTTGAACAGAAACTCTTTGGTGTTCAGCAGGGTCCAGAGCACGTCCTCGGCGGCCGTACGGCGGTCCGTCTCCGCGAAGGCGGCCAGTGCCGCGGCGCGTTCTTTTTCGATCGGTCGGCGCGTCAGCACGGTCAGGTACAGTTCCTCGATCACCTCGGCGGGCGTGAGTTTCGAGTCCGCCAGTTTCCGGGCGGTGCCGGTCTTCGACCGGATTTTCTCGGCGATCTCCGGCGAGTTCATCAGGTGCAGCGCTTGAGTGATGCTCGGCTCGTTGCTTCGTTCGCACTCGCACACGCTGGCCCGAAGCGGCCGCCCGAAGATTCGGAAGAAGTACGACGGGATGCGGTTGTCCCAGAGTTGAATCGCCCGGGTGCCGTCGGGCACGCCGTTGAACTTCTCCGTGGCGCCGGTGGTTTGGGAGAGGGCGTCCAGCAGGACTTCCGCGGGAAGAGCCTTGGCCGCGGCATGGGAGAAGTTCTGCGCGTCGTCCGTGTTGCCGGGCACGGCGCGGGACGAAAGTTGATACGCCTTCGAGTTCAGCAGCGTCCGGGTGTACGCTTTCAGGTCGTACTTCGAATCGCGGAGGTGTTTGCTCAAGTCCGCGAGCAGCGGTTCGTTGGTGGCCAGGTTCGTGGGGCGGAAATCGTCCAGCGGTTCGACCAACCCGCGGCCGAAGTAATGCGCCCAGACGCGATTCGCGATCGCCGGGGCGAAGTACGGGTTCTCGGCGCCCGTCATCCATTCCGCGAGCGCGGCCCGGCGATCCGGATACTTCGTGAAATCGGCCGCGGCCGCGGCTCCCAGCGCCCGCGACGGCACGACCAGATTCGTTCGCGGGTTCTTGAGATCGGAGCCGGGCCCGTCCGCGATGGCGGTGCCGCCGCCGGGGATCGGCTTGCGAACGACTCCGGAGAAGAAGCCGGCCAACGCGAAGTAGTCGTCCTGACCCCAACGGGCGGACGGATGATGGTGACACTGAGCGCACGCGATCCGGACTCCGCAGAAAAGCTGGGCCACGTTGCGGCTCAGTTCCTCGGCGGTGCCCACGGCCACGTAGAACCCCGCCGGGCCTTCCTGCGACGTGCTGCCCCGTGCGGTGAGGATCGCCTTCGCGAACTGGTCGAACGGGCGGTTCGCGGCGATCTCCTTCCGCAGCCAGCGCGTCATGGCCACGGCGGCCCGCGGCGTGATCGCGTCCCGATCCACGCGGAGCAGGTCGGCCCACTTCATGGACCAATAATCCGCGTACTCGGGACGCTCGAGCAGCGCGTCGATCAGCTTCGTGCGTTTGTTCGGAGCGGCATCCTGAAGGAACGCCTTGGCCTCGGCCGCGGTCGGCAGCGTGCCGATGGTGTCGAGATACACGCGACGCAGGAACTCGGCGTCGTCCGCGGGGCCGCTCGGCGGGATGCCCAACCGGGCGAGTTTGTCCCAGACATTCTTGTCCACGAAGTTCGCTTCGGCGGGCCGCGGGAAGGTGACGCCCGGCCGCGGCAGCGTGATCCGGCTCACGGCCACATGCCCGAGGTAGCGAACGAGGATCGCCGCCTCGCCAGGATTCTCGCCGGCCTGCACCCAGCCGCGCTTGTCCACGTCGGCGATGTTCGGCGCGTTGGATTCGAACTCGGCTTCGGCCGTGACGCAGAAGCGCTTCCCCGCCGCGTCCACGGCCGTCACGCGGAGTTGTTGCGTGCCCTTCAGCGCGAGCGTGCGAAGGGCCGGTTCCACCTCCAGATTCACGATCGCGGGGCCGTCCCCTTTCCCGTATTCGCCACCCTCGGCGAGCCACCGCGCGAGCCGCTTATATCGAAGGCTGCCCTCGTCGATCTTCTTGCCGCCGCCGTGCGGCACGCGGCCGGTCGCCTTCACGAGCAGCAGGCTCGTCTCGGGCGAAGCGAGAAACGCCCGGCGGCCGCGGGCCTCCTTCATGATGGCGGCGTGATCCGAGGGCGGATCGAACCCGAACACCGAGAGCTTGAACCCGTTCTGTCCCTCGGCCTTGCCGTGGCATCCGCCCGCGTTGCACGTGGCTTTCGTGAGGATCGGAATCACGTCGTTGTCGAAGGAGATGGGTCGAGGCTGCAGCAGGCCCGTCACTTCGAGCGGCACGCGAAGCACGTCCGTTCCGAGTTTCACGATGATCTCGGTCTTCCCTTCCGCTTTTGGCGTCACGAGCCCGGTGGAGTCGACGATCGCGATCGTGGGGTTGGCCACCTCGTAGGTCGCGGCGCGGGTGCGATCGATGTTGTCCGCCGTGACCAGCAGTTGTTGGGTGCTCTCGGGCGAAGCGAGCGTCATGGCCGCGGGCGAAACCACGGGCGCTGCGGAACCCACGGATGCGGAGGCGATCAGAACGAAGAGGGCACGCAGTTCGCGCTTCATCGGCACGCTCGACTCGGAGGTGAAACCCGGCGGAGGAACATCCTCGATGATACTCCGCGAACGGGGCACGGGTCAAAGCCCATCCGCGGCGGGCGCCGGCTTCCGCCGTATAATTGCGGAATGGCAGGCAACACGTTCGGCAAGCTGTTCCGCGTCACCACCTCGGGCGTCAGCCACGGGCCGGGGTACCTCTGCATCATCGACGGATGCCCCGCCGGGCTCGAACTCTCCGTCGACGACCTGCTCCCGGACCTCGCTCGCCGCCGACCGGGGCAATCGAAGCTCACGACGCAGCGGGACGAAGCCGACCTCCCGGAAATCTGGTCCGGCGTGTTCGAAGGTCGCACGGACGGCACGCCCATCGGCCTCCTCTTCCGCAACGCCGATCAACGCAGCGGCGACTACGGCGACATCAAGGACAAGTACCGCCCCGGCCACGCGGACTACACCTTCGACGCGAAGTTCGGGTTCCGCGATTACCGCGGCGGCGGCCGCTCCAGCGCCCGCGAGACGATCTGCCGGGTCGCCGCCGGCGCCGTCGCGAAGAAACTCCTCGCCCGATCCGGCATCCGCGTGCTGGGGTACGTCACGCGGGTGGGCAACGTGGTCGCCGAGATCCCGGACCCGACCGCCGTCACGATCGAACAGGTGGAGGCGAACCCGGTGCGGTGCCCGATCCCGGACGCCGCGAGGCGGATGGAAGACCTGATCGACGAGGTGCGGAAGGACCGCGATTCGATCGGCGGCGTGTGCGAACTCGCGGCCGTCGGCGTGCCTCCCGGCCTCGGCGAGCCCGTCTTCGACAAACTGAAGGCGGATCTCGCGAAGGCCCTCCTCTCGCTGCCGGCCGTCACCGCATTCGAATACGGGGCCGGCTTCGCCGCCGCCGCGATGCGAGGCAGCGAGAACAACGACCTCTACCTTCCGAACCCGATTCACACCGAGACGAACCGGCACGGAGGCATGCTCGGCGGCATTTCGTCCGGCGAGCCGATCGTCTGCCGCGTCGCCATCAAGCCGACGAGTTCCATCCCGCGCTCGCAACGCACGGTCACCCGCTCGGGCGAACCGACCGAGATCCTCGTGAAGGGCCGCCACGACCCCTGCCTTCTGCCTCGCTTCGTTCCCATGGGCGAAGCCATGATGGCCCTCACGCTCGTCGACCATCTCCTGCGTTCGAAGACGAGCAAATTGTCGTGATCCGAGCCAGTCGCGTGAGCGACCGGAGTCGAGCCGGTCGCGTGAGCGACCGGAGTCGAGCCGGTCGCGTGAGCGACCGGAGTCTATGGCGTCGCTCCAACTCCGGTCGCTCACGCGACCGGCTCGACGCCCCGGCTTGCGTTTCAGCCGCGTTCCGGGCTATGCTCCCAACCCGATGTTGCTGAACCTTCTCTATCTGGGCGCGATCGCCGTGCTCTCGCCGTGGCTCGCCTGGCGGGCGCTCGCGACGCGGCGCTATCGTCGCGACCTCCCGGCGAAGCTCCTCGGCCGGATGCGGCTCGACAATCCGAACCGCCGCCCGGTGGCGTGGTTCCATGCCGTGAGCGTCGGCGAGGTGAATCTCCTCGGCACGCTCGTGCCCGCGTTTCGCAAGCGGCATCCCGAGTGGCTCATCGTCGTCACCAGCACCACGGACACGGGGTTGGCCGAGGCGAGGAAGCGGTTCGCCGATCACGCCGTCTTCTCGTGGCCGCTGGACTTCACCTGGTCCGTGGCGGCGGCCCTGAACGCGATCCGCCCCACGATCGTCGTGCTCTCGGAAAGCGAGATGTGGCCGAACTTCCTCGCTGCGGCGCGGCGGCGGGGCGTCCCCGTCGCGGTCGTGAACGCCCGAATGAGCCCGCGAAGCTTCCGCCGGCTGAAGCGTGTCGCCGGGCTCGCCCGGCGGCTGCTCTTCGACCGCGTGTCCCTCTTCGCGTCTCAGGAAGACGAATACACCGGCCGCTTCCGCGAACTCGGCGTCGCACCGGGCCACTGCCTGACGACGGGTTCCATCAAGTACGACGGCGCGGCGGGCGAGCGGGACACGCCGCGAACCCGCGAACTCGGCCAGATGCTGAACCTCGGCGGCCAACTCGTTCTGCTCGCGGGAAGCACGCACGCCCCGGAGGAAGCGCTGATCCTCGGCGCATTCGCGAAGTTGCACGCCCGGCATCCGCGGCTCCGGCTCATCCTCGTTCCGCGGCACCCGGACCGGTTCGAGGAAGTCGCCAAACTCGTCGAGCGCTCCGGGTTGTCGTTCGTGCGGCGGTCGCGGATCGGGTCGCCGTTGGCTGCAGCCCCGGCCGTGATTCTGCTCGATACGGTGGGCGAACTCGGCGCCGCGTGGGGCCTCGCGGACCTCGGCTTCACCGGCGGGAGCCTCGATGGCCACCGCGGCGGCCAAAGCATGATCGAGCCCGCGGGCTACGGTGTGCCCTGCGTCTTCGGACCGCACGTGTGGAACTTCAAGGACGCGGCGCGGCGGTTGGTCGAGGTCGGAGCCGCGTTCCAGATTCCCGACGCGGCCGCACTCGAAGAGCATCTCGAACGGCTGATCGTGGACGAACCGCTTCGCTTGAACATGGGCGAAGCCGCTCGGGCGCTCGTGCGTCGCCAGCAGGGCGCGACCCAACGCACACTGGACGCGCTGGACGACCTCCTCGCGGCGGCTCCGCCCGCGAACTCCGAGACCCGACGATTCGCACCTTCGATCCGACCCCGAGGCTTGAGCCATGGATGAGCGTTGTCTGGTGACCGGCGGTGGCGGCTTCATCGGGTCGCATCTGGTCGAAAGCCTCGTGCAATCCGGCCGCCGCGTTCGCGTGCTGGACGACTTCAGCACCGGGCTGCGTTCCAACCTCGAAGGCCGCGACGTGGAGTTGGTCGAAGGTTCGCTCACGGACGCGGCCGCGGTCCGCCGCGCAGTGGACGGCGTGACGGTGATCTATCATCTCGGGGCTCTCGCCTCGGTGGCGCGGAGCGTGGAGAACCCGCTGGCGACGCACGCGGCCTGCGCCACGGGCACGCTGCACGTGCTGGACGCGGCGCGGCAGTGCGGCGTTCGCCGAGTGGTCTACGCGGCAAGTTCGAGCGCCTACGGCGGAGCGAGCGGGGCGGGCGGCCAAACCGAGGACCAGGCCGTCGCCGCGAAGTCTCCGTATGCCGCGGCCAAACTCGCGGGCGAACTTTACCTTCAGGCCTTCGCCGCCACGTACGGCCTCGAAACCGTGCGGCTCCGCTTCTTCAACATCTTCGGTCCGCGGCAGCGGTCGGACTCGCCGTATTCGGGCGTCATCGCCTTGTTCATCGCCGCGATGAGCCGCGGCGACACGCCCGTGATCCACGGCGACGGCCTGCAGTCGCGGGACTTCACGTACGTGGGCAACGCCGTGCAGGCGCTCCGCAAGGCGGCCGACGCTCCGGGGGTGTCCGGCAACGTCTACAACGTCGGCACCGGGCGGAGCGTCACGATCCTCGATCTGGTGAACGCCTTGAACGCGATCCTCGGCACGACGCTCGAACCGACGTTCGTACCGACCCGCGCCGGCGACGTGAAGTACTCCCTCGCGGACATCTCCCGCACCGCCGCCGACCTCGGCTACGCTCCGGACGTCACTTTCGAGCAGGGGTTGGCCAAGACCGTCGAGTGGTACCGGCAACTCCCGCGATGACGCCCCGGCCGCCTACAACACACCTCACGATCCACCACACGGGCTCCGCATATGCGACTCCACCCCTTCGCGCTCGCGGCCCTCGTTCTCGGGGGCACGGCAATGACGGCGACCTCGGACGAAGGCATGTGGCTGCTGAACGATCCGCCCCGCGGCACGCTCAAGGCCAGGTACGGGTTCGAACTCACGGACGAGTGGCTGAAACGGGCCATGCTCGCCTCCGTGCGTTTGAACTCGGGCGGTTCCGGCGGGTTCGTCTCGCCGGACGGCCTGCTCGTGACCAATCACCACGTCGCCGCGGACTCCGTGCAGAAGCTCTCGAAGACGGGAGTCGATTACCTCGCGGACGGGTTCCACGCACCGACCCGCAACAAGGAACTGAAGTGCCCGGACCTCGAGATCAACGTGCTCCAGAGCATCGAGGACGTGACGGCGACGGTGAATGCGGCCGTGAAGCCGGGGATGCCGCCGAGCGCGGCCGCCGCCGCCCGCCGCGCCGTGATGTCCGAGATCGAGAAGAAATCGCTCGACGCCACGGGCCTGCGGTCGGACGTGGTGACGCTCTACAACGGCGGGCAGTACCACCTCTACCGATACAAGAAGTTCACGGACGTGCGCTTGGTCTTCGCCCCGGAGAGCGGCATCGCCGCGTTCGGCGGCGACGTGGACAACTTCGAGTACCCGCGGCACGGGTTGGACGTGGCGTTCTTCCGCGCCTATGAGAACGGCCAACCGGCGAAGACGCCTCACTTCTTCAAGTGGAACAGCGAGGGGCCGAAGGAGAACGACCTCGCGTTCGTCACCGGGCACCCGGGCGTCACGCAACGGCTGGAGACGCTGGCCCGGTTGAAGCATCGCCGGGATCACACGTTGCCGTACACGTTGGCTCGTCTTCGCGCCCTGGAGGCGGCCCTCACGCAGTTCTCGGAACAGAGCCCGGAGAATCGCCGCGTCGCCGCCACGGATTTGCACTCGGCCGCGAACGCCCGCAAGGCGTTCTCGGGCCAGTATCAGGGGCTGCTCGATCCCGCGATTCTGAACCAGAAGCAGAAGCAGGAACGCGACCTGCTCGACTCGGCGTTCGCGCTCAGGAACATGGCCCGAATGGGCGAGGGCTTACAACCGCTCAGCCGATTGGAAGGCCCGGACCGCATCCTGGACGCGACCGAGACCATCGCCGCGATTCAGACTCGCCTCGCCCGCTTCGAGCAGGAGTGGAACCTGTTCGAGACCGGGCATGCGTTCTCGAGCCCGCTTTTCGGCATCGCCCGGCACTGCGTGCGGATGGCGGAGGAGTTGCCGAAGAAGTCCACCGAGCGGCTCCGCGAGTACCGCGATTCCAATCTCGATTCGCTGAAGTTCGGCCTGTTCAGCCCCGCACCTCTGCATCCGGATTTGGAGCGGGTGAAGCTGCAGACGTCACTCACGTTCCTGGCGGAACGTTTGGGCGGCGAGCATGAACTGGTGAAGCTCGCGCTCGCGGGGAAGAACCCGGCCCAGCGGGCCCAGGAACTCCTCGCGGGGACCAAGCTCTTCGACCCCGAAGTGCGGAAGAAGTATGTCGCCGAACCGGGCACGATTGCGACCAGCGCCGATCCGCTGATCGTGCTGGCGCAGGCGATCGATTCCGAGGCACGCAAGCTGCGCACCCGGTACGAGACGGAAGTCGAGGAACCCGAGCGCCAGGCCTACGCCACGCTCGCAACCCAACGCTTCGAGAGCTACGGGAGCGGCCTCGCTCCGGACGCGACGTTCACCCTGCGCCTCGCGTTCGGCACGGTAAAGGGATACGAGGTGGACGGCCGCACGCTTCCGTTCCACACCACGTTCGGCAGCGCCTTCCAGCGGCACGCGGACCTCGGCGGGAAAGAACCATTCTCCCTGCCGAAGCGGTGGAGTGAAGGCAAGGACAAGTTGGATCTGAAGACGCCGTTCAACTTCGCCTCGACGGCGGACACGATCGGCGGCAACTCCGGCAGCCCGGTGCTCAACCGTGCGGGCGAACTGATCGGCGTGAACTTCGACCGCAATCGCCACGGCCTCGTTCGCAACTTCGTGTACACGGACGTGCAAGCCCGACACATCGCGGTGCATTGCCGCGCCGTGCTGGAGGCCCTCCGCATGCTCTATCCGGCGGACGCCCTGGTGAAGGAACTGACGGAGGGCCGCGACTGATTCCCCCGAAACGGAGAGACGCATGTTCCGTGCAGCGCCAAGTTTCTTGATTGCCGCGATTCTCGTGGGCTGTTCCAAGAAGCCCACGCCGGACGAACCCGGCGTGAAAATCGAAGCCACGGACCCGACCGCTGCGTACACGCTCGCATTCAAGGACATCGTGAAGGGTGAGAAGTTCGAGGTCGTGAAAGATCGAGACGCAACCGCGACGATCACGGTCAAGAACGTGAACACGACCACGAAGTTGAAGGACCGGTACCGCTTCGAGTACACGGAATCGATCCTTGACACCTCGCCGGACGACCCGCGGCCGACGAAGGTGAGCCGCGTGTACAAGGCGGCGGAGAAAGCGGACGCGAACGGCCAAATTCAAAAGGGATCGTACATCGGGAAGACGGTGACAATCGAGCGGTTCATGAAGGGCTACAAGTTCATCGTGGACGCCGGGCAGTCGCTTCCGGCGGCGGAGCAGATCGAAATGAACCAGGACTTCTCGACCGCGAGTTGGAAACTGAACCAGAACTTCCCGAACAAGCCGGTGAAGGTCGGCGACACCTGGGACGTGGACTTCCGGCCATCACGGCGATCGCCGGCGGCCCACAGGGGAAGTACGACAAGGACCGAAGCACGATCACCGGCAAACTCGTGAAAGTGTACGAAAAGGACGGCCATCGCTGGGGCATCGTGGAGCTGAAGATCGTCATGGTGATCGACACGGTCGCGACGAACGGCTCGCCAATCAAAGGCGACGTCAACACCGAGACGACGTTCGACATCGTGATCGACGGCTCACTTCGGGCCGGCACGATGAAGATGAAGCTTTCCAGCACGATCGACGATCGCGACGCGACGGGCAACGAACGCCGCACGACCGTCGCGGGAACCGAAGAACGCTCGATCTCGCCGACGAAGTGATTCGCACGGAGTCGCGGACGGCTCACTGGACATCGGACATCTGCCCGGTGATAATCGCCATGCACATCCGAACGGGCGATTGAAATCGAATGCGGCGAGCGGCGTCCCACTGAGGGCGCTCACGGGGAGGAACCTCATGGCCGACACCCTGCCTTCCGAATTGGTGAAAGTCGACCCGCGAGACGCATGGGCGCCGTTTCGGCCAAACGCGGCCGTGCCGTGGAACGAAAAGTGGGTGGCGCATCTGCATCGCCGCGCGGCCTTCGGCTCAACGCCGTTCGACGCCACCCGCTCCCTGCGAGACGGGTACGAGAAGACGCTCGAACGCCTTCTCGGCGGCGAGCCCGACGCGGACGAACTGCTCGATGTGCTTCTCAAGACCGGCCAGTTCCTCACGACGGACACGCAACTCCGCGTGTGGTGGCTCACCGCGATGCTTGAAGGAAAGCATCCGCTCCGCGAGAAGATGACGCTCTTCTGGCACAATCACTTCGCCACCAGCTACGCCAAGGTTCAACGCACGCGACTCATGTTCGAACAGAACCTCCAGCTGCGGAAACACGCCCTCGGGCGCTTCCGCCCCTTCCTCCTCGAGATGAGCCTCGACACGGCCATGCTCAAGTGGCTCGACTCGAACCAGAACGTGAAGGGCGCCCCGAACGAGAACTTCGCCCGCGAGGTGATGGAACTCTTCTCCCTCGGCGTGGGCCACTACACGGAGAAGGACATCCAGGAAGCCGCCCGAGCGTTCACCGGCTGGCACGTCGATTCCCGCATCGATGAAGACGAAGACTCGTTCCAGTTCAAGCCCACGTTGCACGACGACGGCGCAAAGACCGTCTTCGGCCGCACCGGCAACTGGAACGGAACGGACATCTTGAGCTTCTGCTGCGACAAACCCGAGTGCGCGGCGTTCCTGGTCGGCAAGTTGTATTCGTTCTTCGTCAGCGAAACGAAGCCGCCGGCGACTCTGATCGAGCCCCTCGCGGAACGGCTGCGCAAGTCCGACTACGATTTCGCCGATCTTGTGAAGACGATGCTCGGCTCGCGGCTCTTCTTCTCGGAACACGCGTACCGCAAACGCGTGAAGTGGCCAGTGGAGTACGCCCTCGGCGCGATCCGGGCCGCGGCGCCCGGCCGCGTGCCGCTGGGGGACGTGCTCGACCCGCTGGCCAAGATGGGGCAGGTGTTGTTCGCGCCGCCGAACGTGAAGGGCTGGCGCACGGGCACCGATTGGCTGAACAGCGCCACGCTCCTGGCCCGAAACAACTTCGCCGAGACGCTGGCGATGGGCGCGTGGGAGCGCGGCCGCGACGACGGCGTGCCGCAGCGAGCGTCGGTCGCGGTCAGCGATACCGCCACGGCCACTCCGGTTGATTTCCCCGCGGCGTCCCTCGCGGAGTACTCGATGGCCGGGTCCGCGGCCGTGGCCGGGTCCGCGGTCGCGATGACGTTCCCGACCTTTCCCGATCCGAACGGCAAGCTCTATGTCGCTCCGGCGCTGCAGACCCCGCCGCCGCCCGGATCCGGCACGATCGACCCGCCGCCGCAGAAGCCCCCCGCGGCCGGATCGGCGGGCGTTCAACCGCTACCGAAGGCGTTGAATCCGGGCGAGGTCCCGCCGCCGACGCCGGAGCCGCGATTCGACGTTTCGGCGCCTCTGCTTCAGCCGAAGCCGAAGGACGCGGCCGAACTCGTCGCCCGCATGAGCGTGGCGCTCGCCGGTGAAACCGCTCCCGCGTCCGTGAAATCCCGGATCGAGCGATACCTCCTCGACGGCAAACCCGCGCCGAAGGAACTGGACACCCCCGCGTTTCGGCAGAAGGTGCGTGAAACCCTTCACGCCATGATGTGCCTCCCCGAATACCAGTTGAACTGAGACCGGAGAACTCATGACTACGCGTCGCGATTTCCTCAGCCGCACGCTCGGCGGGTCGTCCCTGCTCGCCTTCGGCGGCGTGGTGCCCGAGTTCCTCGCGAACGCGGCCGCCGCCGCCGAGACCGCGAAGAGCCAGGACACGATCCTCGTCGTCGTCGAGCTTTCGGGCGGCAACGACGGCCTCAATACCGTCGCCCCCTACGCGGACGATCTGTACCAGAAGGCCCGCCCCACGTTGGCGCTCACCCGCCGCGAGGCGTTGAAGCTGAACGATCACGTCGGCCTGCACCCGCGCATGGGCGAACTCAAACGCCTCTGGGACGACAAGAAGCTCGCGGTGGTGCAGGGCGTCGGATATCCGAATCCGGATCGCTCGCACTTCGAGAGCATGGACATCTGGCAACTCGCGGACCCGAAGCGAAGCCTGAGCAACGGCTGGCTCGCCCGCACCATCCCGAACATGCGAGTGAACGAAGCCGGCGTGCCCGGCATGTTCATCGGTCAGGATCGGTTGCCGCTCGCGATGCAAGGCGCGGACGGCGGCGTGATCAGCCTCGCCGACCGCGAGAGTTTCCGACTGAAACTTACGGGCAACGCGGCCCCGCGAAAGAAACTGCTCGAAGACCTGAACGCCGGCGACGGCCCCGCCGCGGACCTCTCCGCGTTCGTCCGCAAGCGTCAACTTCAGACGTACACCAGCCTCAAGAAGATCGAGGACGCCCTCGCGGACCTGCCCTCGCAGCGGCCGCCGGATCGTCCGGGCGGCCTCGTTCCCCCGCAGCCGCCCGGCTCCGGAGACGCGTTGAACCTCGGCACGCTGAACGGCCGCCTCGCGCTCATCGGCCGGCTCATCAACAAGGGGCTCGGCACACGCATCTACTACGCGTCCATCAATGGATTCGACACGCACGGCGCCCAGGCCGAATCCCATGAGGCGCTGCTGGGCGAAGTGTCGAGCGCGATCGGCGAGTTCTTCGCGAACATCGTGCCGAACGCCGGGCGTGTCGTGCTGATGACGTACTCGGAGTTCGGCCGGCGGGTCAAGGAGAACGGAAGCCGCGGCACCGATCACGGGGCCGCCTCCTGTCTGTTCGTCGCCGGCGCCAAGGTCGCGGGCGGGCTCGTCGGCAAGCACCCGAAACTGGACGATCTCACGGACGGCGACTTGAAATACACCACGGACTTCCGATCGGTGTACGCCACGCTTCTCGACCAATGGCTCGGCGTGGACAGTCAGGCCGTTCTCGGCTCGAAGTTCGCGCACCTTCCGCTCCTGGACCTCGCCAAGAAGGCGGACGAGAAACCCATTTCGCGTTCGTGAGGCCGTGCGACGTTTCCACTTGATGAGGGTCGAGCATGAAGATCGCAGTTCGTTTCACGGCAAAAGAAGAACTCAAGGCGATCCCGATTCTGTTTCGCCACTCGACTGGGATGATGTTGCCGGGCGACGTGTACGTCATCTCGGAAGAGGCGGCACGTGCACTCGCCGAGGCCGGCGTGCACTACTCCGAGTTGAGTCGGGAGTCGTCTGCTCCCCGTTTGCAAGGAGCGAGCGGTGAAAGAATATGATCTGTTTCTCCCGCTCTCATTAAATGATGGAACCCCAATCGATCCGAAGTTCTTCAAGGCCCTCCGCCTCCGATTGCTCGAACAGTTTGATGGTGTGACCTACTTTCCGCAGCCGAACGAAGGCTATTGGAGAATGGGTGGAGTCACTTATAAGGACGAGATCATCGTCTTCCGCGTGGTCACGGCACGTACGGCTCGAGCAAGACGGTACTTTCGCGAACTCAAAGAAGAACTGAAGAAACGCCTGGATCAGGAAGAGATCTTCATCATCGAACGGGATGTCGAAACGCTTTGACGCCCGTCCCCCGGCAGGAGCAGCCATGTTGCGCAGGATGATCGTTCTCGCGTGTGCGTTCGTCGCGGCTCCGGTTCAAGCCCAGGAGCCGGCCGAGAAGCTGCTCTCGCCCACCACGCAACTCTATATCCGTTGGGACGGCGTCGCCCCGCACCGCGAGGCGTACCGAAACTCGGCCCTCGGCGACGCCCTTGCCGGCCCCACGGGCGACACGCTCCGCACGCTCGTCGCGAAGTTGCCGAAACTTCTCGGCTCGACCCTGCTCGCGGACCCGCTCTTGAACGGCAAACCGCCGGACGAACTGAAAGCCGTTCACGCCGATCTCCGCCACGCGGAGAAGTTGCTCGAGGCGCTCGCCGATCACGGCCTCGTGCTTGCCGCCGAAGTGAACGAGCCGCGGCCCACGCTCCGCGGCATCGGCAATCTCCTCGGCGGAAACGCACCCGCGCCCGAGTCTTTCCTTCCGGACGGGCGCGTCTTTCTGATCGTGCCGGATGTCGGCGACAAGTCCGAGACGCTTTTCGCTGCCTTTCGCCTCGCCATGCGACAATCGAAGGAGTCCTTCCAGCCGCTGCCCGCGGCCGTGGCCAAGAAGGGATTCGCATTCGTCTCGCCGAGCCCGAATGGCGCCGTGAAGGTCGGGTGGTGGCTCGAGGGGAAGCACTTCGTCTTTTACATGGGCTCGGCGTCGGTCGAGACCGCGGCCACGGACCTGCGCGAGAACCAGAAGAAGAACGGCCTCACACGACATGCCCTCTATCAGCGCTGCCTCAAGACCGGCGACTTCGAGTCGGTCGCCCGCGGCTACGTGGACACCGGCAACGTCGTGTCGTTGGCCAAGCGACTCGCCGGGCCCTTCGTTCCCGGGCTCGCCGAGAAGCTCGACGCGATCGGCGCCGGCAAACTCCAGGCGATCGTGTTCTCCTCCGGGTTCAAGGGGAAGGAATCGCGAGCCCTCTATGAACTGGACATGCCCGGCGAGCGGCGCGGCCTCGCGAAGATTCTCAAACCCGCCCCGGTCACGCTCAAGGACCTGCCGCCGCTCCCGCCGGACGTGAGCCGCTTCTCGATGCTGCGCATCGACCCGAGCGGCCTGTATGAAGCCGGGCTCGTCGCCTTCGACACCGCCTCGGCCGGCGAATCGTTCGGAGTCGAGGACGAAGGCAAGTCGCCGGAGGAAATCGCGAAGCTTCGCAAGGCCTACCTCGAACGCGAACTCGTGAAATACCTCGGGCTCGACGTGAAGAACGACCTGCTCCCGCACCTCGGCGACCGCTTCGTGATGTATCAAACGCCGACGGAAGGGCTCTCGGTGTTCGGGACCGTGATCTGCATTTCCGTGAAGGACGCGGAGAAGGTGAAGGCCGCGACGGACCGCCTGCAACGCGGGCTGGAATCGATCGTCGGCCCGGTCAAGCTTCGCCGGAAGCTCCTTGGTGGCGTCGAGATTCGCGAGATCTATTCGCGCGGGTTCGGCGTGGTCACGCCCACCTACGCCGTCGTCGGCGACTGGCTCGTCATCGGCGGGCACCCGCAGACGATTCAGGGATTCGTGCTGCGGCACAAAGGCGATATCGAGAAGTGGAAGCCGGACGCGGCCACCGCCGCCCGACTCGAGAAGATGCCCGCGGACGCGATCGGCATCCAATACTGCAATCCGAAGTCCGTGGTCCACAACCTCTGCTGCATCGGGCCGCTCGTCCTCACCACGATCAACCGGTTCAACCGCCCGGACTCCGGCGACTTCGATCCCATCGACATCGGCCTGATCCCGAACGCCCACGAACTCGGCAAGCACCTCTTCCCCAACCTCACGTACACCCGCGACGACGGGAAGACCGTCCGCATCGAGGTGAACGACAGCTTCAGCCTGCCGTTGGAATTCGTCGGATTCGAGAGCATGGCCTTCGCCATCCTCACGGGTTTGTTCCGCTTCTGAGCCCGATCATGAACCGCATCGCCTTGTTTGCCGTGCTCGCGTCCGCGACGCTCGGCGACGCCGAGTTCGCGGGCCAGATCGAAGTGCGGACCAAGTGGACGGAAGGCTACGGAGCGATGACGGTCGCGGACGGCGGAGATGTGAAGTCGCCGCCGCCCGCGAACTCGATCAGTGGTTGAAGAGGAACGCCGGGTTGTTGATCAACGCCCAAACGAGGTCCTGAGCGCCAAGGATGCGGGGATCGCTCGGCGGCACGTCCGCGGCGTCCGCCGCGAGGCGGCCGTACTCCTTGTCCTGGGCGAGATACATGTTCCGCAGGCGGGCCGCCTGTTCGGGCGTCCGCTTTTCGGCGGGCGTTTCGAGAAGGGCGATCACGTCCTCGGGCACGGGAGCGCCGATCTTCGGCGCCTTGTCCGTGGTCACCGAGAGGCGGAACTTCCCGACCACGTGGTTAGTGCCGAAGCGTTGATCGAGCACGGCGGTGAGGCTCACGCCGTCCGGGATCGCGGGCACCGGATTCGCGAACTTGAAGATCGCGATCTGATTGTTCCCGAGCCCGTTGCCGACCGCCCAGCCGGTGGCGATGTTCCCGTCCACGGCGTTCGCGGCCGGGAAGCCGGGCTGTTCGACGGTCGCGCCCGCGGCCTGCAATTTGATCGCCTTCGGCTTGTCGTCCTTCTTCGCGTTCGAGGTGTAGGTCAGTTTGAATTCCTGAAGCACGAAGTTGCCGTTGTCCGCACGCCCGGGGCCCTTCGCGGGCAGGCTCGGATCCGTGAGAACTTCGAGGCGGAGAGCCGTGATCGGGTCCTTGAACTTCGCCTTGCCGACCACGGAGTACACGTCGATCGCGTCCTTCGACCCGCTCGCGAGGATGGAGCCGTCCTTGCCGACGGTAAGCGTCGCGCCCGGCTTCGGCGGCACGCCCTGCTTCGATTCCGCCTTCTCGATGTCGAGCACGGTCCAAGCCGTGGGCTTCTGATCGAGCAGGCCCGCTTCCCATGCCTTCTGTTTGGCGTCGAGCGATTTCTTGTACGCTTCGAAGGCGTCCGCCTTGGGCTTGTACTCGGCCAACATCGCGGCGTGGTCCGGGCCGGCGGCCCGGAGGGCCTTCACGCCCTCGTCCGTTTCCTTGGCCGTGGGGTAGCGGTTCAGCACCGCGAGGTACAGTTCGCGCACGGCCAGCGCATCGTCCTTCTGGCTCGCCACGATCTTGTTGATGCGGTTCGCCGGGTCCTTGATCGCGTCGGCCACGATCGGGCCGTTCACCATGGCGAGAATCGGCCCGAGGTTCATGCCGCCGGAGCGTTCGCACTCGCAGGCGCTCTCGCGGACCGGCTTGCCGAACAGTTCGAGGAAGCCACCGGGGAGTTCCACGTTCGAATCCGGAAGCAACGCCGCACGCGAACCGGCAGGAAGCCCAGGCAGGCGACTCTGCGAACCGGTGACCTTGTGGATCGCGTCGTAGAGCGCTTCGGCCGAGAGGCGGCGGGCCGTGGCGTGCGAATAGTTGATGTCGTCGTCCGCGTTCCACTTGTTGGTGCGGATCGAAAGCTGATATGTGCGGCTCTTGCAGATCGTCTTCAAAGTCGCGCGCACGTCGAACCCGCTGGACACGAACTCGGCGGTGAGCCGATCGAGCAGTTCCGGGTTCGTGGGCGGGTTCCCGGCGCGGATGTCGTCGATCGGTTCGATGATGCCCGTACCCATCACGTAAGCCCAGAGGCGGTTCGCGTAGCTCTTCGCGAAGTACGGGTTCTTGGGCGACGTGAGCCACTTGGCGGCGCTCACGCGGCGAACGTCCGCCTTCGGCAACTCGGCGTCCACCGAATAGGGGAAGAGCGGCGCCGCGTTCTGGCCGGTGCGTTCATGCTTGATCTCTCCGCCCTTCGCGTCCGAGATGATCTCGACGAGCGGCTTCGCGGCTTCCACGGCCGTGTTCATCCCCGCGACCTGACCCTTGAACTTCGGATCGGGCGAGAGCTTGGTTTGGGCGAAGAACGCCGCGAGGTTGTAGTAGTTGTCCTGCGTCCAGCGTTCGAACGGGTGATCGTGGCACTTGTTGCAATTGAACCGCACCGCGAGGAAGAGTTGTGTCGTGTTCTCCATCATCGCATCCGGTTCGCGGAGCACCTTGAAGTAGCTCGCGGGCGGATTCTCGACGTTCGACCCGCTCGCGGTGAGGATCGCGTACGAGAACTTGTCGTAGGGCATGTTGCTCGCCACCGCGTCGCGGATCCACTTGCGGAAGGCCGCGGCGCCGACATCGCCCAGGAATTTGCGGTTCACCTGAAGCAGATCCGCCCACTTGTTCGTCCAGTGTTCGACGAACGCCTCGCTGCCGACGAGTTTGTCGACCAGTTCGTCGCGTTTCAACTTCGAGGCTCGCTTGTCGTCCAGGAACGCCCGCACGTCGTCCGCGGCGGGAGGCAGGCCCGTGAGATCGATGTGAATGCGGCGGACGAACTCGGCGTCGTCGCAGAGATCGCTCGCCTGCACCTTCACCTTCTTGAGCTTGGCGTCGACGAGTTCGTCGATCCAGTTGTGAACCGGGCGTTGTTCCCAAGTGAAGCCGGTGCGGTCGCCCATGCTCACGGCGGTGCTGGCGGCGTAGGCTCCTTCATAGCGGGCGAGCATGGTCGCTTCGCCGCGGCGAACCGTGGTGAGAAGCCCCGTGCGATCGATGGTCGCGACTTCGGTGTTGCTCGAATCGATGAACGATTCCGCGGTGACGTCGCGCACCGTGCCGTCCGCATAGGTCGCGAGCACGGCGAATTGCTGCTTCGTGCCGAGCTTGCCGATGATCGGATCCTTCGGGAACACCTCGATGGCCTTCACGCGAACGGCGTCCAGATCGAGCTTCACGCCCTGGCTGATCCACTTGCGGAGCAGTTCGTAGTTCGGGTCGCCGGGTTGCGTGAGAACGCCGCCCTGGTGCGGCACGGCTCCGGCGGTCTTCAGGAGCATGAGGCTCTTCTCGGGAGCGGCGCGGTTGAAGCGTCGCGATTCGAGATCGTCCGTGAGGGCGCGGTAATCGTAGATCGGATCGTAGCCGCGGAGCGAGAGTTTGAAGCCGTTCTTGCCGGCTTGGGCGCCGTGGCACGTGCCCTGATTGCAACCGAGTTTCGAGAGCACCGGCTGGACGTCCTTTACGAAGCTGACCGGCGTCTCGGCCTTCGCTCCGCTCACGGACAGCGGGATCTCGATCTTCTGCCCGGCGAACGAGACGAAGATCGTTCCTTCTCCGTCGGTGATGGGCCGCACGAGCCCGTTCGGCGAAAACGACGCGAGTTGTTTGACGAGTTCGAGTTTGGCCATCCGCGTGACGTCGACCCGTTCCCCGGTGTCGAGCGTCGCGGTGACGAGAATCTGGGAGTAGGCGAATGGCCCGGCGAGTTTGATGGCCGCCGGCCGCGCCTCGATCTTGGCGACCTTCGCGCCGTCCGGGAGTTTCTCCTGTGCGGCCGCGAGGCCGGGCAGGATCAGGATGGCGATCAGGGGGAGGAATCGGCGGATCATATGGAGGGAACCTCGGTCGGTTGACTGTTTTGGTTCTCGTTTCCACGCTCCGCGTGGAACGCTAATGCGACGCTCCACCTCGCGTCACTTCCACGAGTAGATGTACATGTACTTGTGGGGCGACGTTTGTGTCGCACGCAGATCAGATCTCAACGAAAGACACAATCCACGATCTGTAGCCTCTTCCACGAACGGGTTGGAGCCCACCCGAGCGCTCTGGAAGGCTATCTGCAAAGGTTCGAAATGCGTGTCCTCGTGAACCACCCATTCCCGGCCATCATGAAGAAAGCGCCCCACAGAGTTCCGGCTTCCGCCCGACAGTGCGCCGTCAAGCCGGATCGCATCTGGATTCGCTGCACGAAGCGGCAAGACGACCGCAATCATGAACTCGACAAAGCTGTCGTACACTGTTCGACTCCCACGCGTTCGACGCAGTGCGTCGAATAACTAGTCCCCACGCAGTGCGTGGTATCCAGATCATTTGTCAAGAGCCAGCGAACACGGCTCCGGCCTCGACAAAACCTTCGGCCCATTGATCCTCGTCCAGCCTGTACTCGTCCACCGAGAAGCCGTCCAACTCGTCGGAGAAGCCGGGTTGAAGGCTCAGCCGTGCGACCGCCGCGTCCGCGTTCTCGCGGGAGGAGTACACGCCGATGAACTTGACATCGTCCTCGCCACCTTCGAGCGAATGAACATGCTGCACTACGAATACACTGGCCATGATCCACCTCCGGCTTCACTCGAATGCCCGGTCCGCCCACTTCTTGATCTTGCTGAACTCGCTGCCGGGGCCCGTGGGATGGTTCCCGTCCCCATACTTGTCGTCCAGCAGTCGCTTGGCGAACTCCTTGCCGCTCTCGTCAATTAACGGTCGTTCGCCTTCGACCCAACTCGGGATGTCGCTCGCTGCGTCTTTGCCGCTCAGCCCCGGTTTCTTTCGCTTGTGTTCCATTCACTCACCGAGAGTTTCGCGAAGCCGCAAGCGAGATGCGGGGCTGCAATCCGCTTACTGGGCTCCGGTCTTGCCTGTAGGAAGCACAGTGAACTCCTTCGTCAGCTTGCCGTCCAGCGGGTTGTGAATCCACACCTTGCCGTCGAATCCCGCGGAGGCCAGCGACTTGCCGTCACTCGACCACGCCACGGTGTAGGCCGGGCCGCTCACCTTCTCGCAGACGATCTTCGTTCCCTTTTCGGCGTCGTACACGCGGACTTCGCCCTTGCCGTCCAGGCTGCTCGTCGCGGCGAAGAACTTGCCGTCCGGGCTGTATGCAACCGTGGAGACGCGGCCGGGCATCGCTTCGAATTCCTTGATCTTGTTGGAGTCGTCGCCGATCTCGCGTTTCGTCTCCCGGTGCATCTTGTAAAGTCGCGGCTTGCCGTCCGACCCCGCAGCCACGAACTCGTCATAGACCTGCGGCTTGGCGCCGGGCGTGTCCGCGGGCACTTTCTGGAGTTTCTGCTTCGGGTCGGGGTTGCGGTCGATGGTCATGATGCCGCCTTTCAGAGCTCCAGGCGTGATGCTTGTCACGTTGTCCACGAAGCGTTGCGTCGGCACTTCCGTCAGTTTCACGGTCATATCCCGCCCGGCCGAGACGACATGCAGATTGTCCTGGGAGAAGACCGTCGTCAGCACCCAATCGGTGTGCGTGCCCATCTGGAGCACCTGCTTGCCGGTGAGCGGGTCGATGCCGCGAACAGTGTTGTCCGAGCAACCGACCGCGAGAAGTTTGCCGTCCGGCGACCAACTCACGCCGTACACCGTGTCGAACGTGACGGGGGCGGACACGGCCAAGTCTTCCTTCTTGTGGTTCCACACCTGCACCTCGCCGAAGCGGCCGGGGGAGCCGCCCGCGACCGCGAGCTTTTCGCCGTTCGGGGAGAATGCCACCGCGTTGACGCGTTCGGAGAGCCCGATCAGCCGCGACACGAGTTTGAAGTCCTTCGCGGAATAGAGCAGCACTTCGTGATACCCGGACACCGCGAGGAACTCGCCTTTCGAATCGAAGGCGACGCTGGTGATCACTGGCGGCGCGGAATACTTCGGCGGGTTGGCGGCGTCCACGACGGCGCTCTTCGCGCTGGCCGGGGTGTCGTCCGCGGCGCCCTGAGCGATCCAATCGGAGATCAGCTTGATCTGAATCGGGTTGAGCGGGTCGCGGCCCTTCGGCATCTCCGCTTTGCCGTCCTTGTGGAGAGCGATCTGTTCGAGCAGGTAGCTCTTGGCCACATTTCCGGGCACGACGCCGGGCTTCTCGCGTTCTCCGGCTTTCTGCAGGTCCGCGAGGCTGGTCATGATGTACCCGCCCTGCGGCTTCGCGGGTTGGTGGCAGCCGTTGCAGTGCTGGGCGAAGATCGGCCGCACGTCCTTGTAGTAACTCACCTTCCCGGCCGGTTCCGCCTCCTTGGGCGGCTGGGCGGCGACGGGCAACGACACGATCAGCCCCAGAATCAGGGCGAGAAGGACGGTCATGGAGAAGGCCCCGGCGGAAGTCGAGAGTCGCGGGCGGGCAGGAAAGGGAATTGTATCAGGGAGTCGCCGTCCGGTTCAACCGAAATGGCCACCGAAGATGGCGGGGCGAGGCCGTATAATGGCTGGACCATGTGGCCGACACCCGAAAACACGGATCGCCTGTTGGACGAGGCCCGCGCGGGCGGACCCACCGCCGTGGACAAGTTGCTCGGCGAATTCCGCGAGCCGCTTCGCCGCGTCATCGACCTTCGGCTCGATCCCGCGATCGCACGCCGGGTCGACGCTTCGGACATCGTTCAGGACGTACTCCTCGAAGCGAACCAGCGGCTGGTCGAGTATCTGAAGAAGCCGGACATGCCGTTTCACCTCTGGCTCCGGCATCTGGCCCAGGATCGCATCATCGACACGCATCGCCGGCACCGCCTGGCCCAGCGCCGCAGCGTGGATCGCGAGCAACCCATCGCTCGCCCCGCGTGGACGGACGAATCGAGCGTCTCGCTCGTGGCCCAACTCATCGACACGGAACGCACGCCGACCTCGAAAGCGATTCAGCAGGAACTCCTGAGAAAGCTCACGGCCGCGATCGAACGGCTCGGCGACGACGACCGCGAGGTCGTGCTCATGAGGCATCATGAAGGCCTCTCGAATCAGGACGTGGCGAAGGCCCTTGAACTCACCGAGGCGGCCGCCTCGATGCGATACCTCCGCGCTCTCCGCCGCCTCAAGGACGTGCTCGTTCCGGGCGAGGCGAAGTAGGGCGGGTTTGACGCGGAAGCCCGTTCCTGCTAAACCGGTTGCATCGCGGGCCGGAGCGTGCCCGCCGCCTCTTCACAGGGATCAGGATGTCCACTCTGCTCGTCACCGGCGGGTGCGGATTCATCGGCTCGAATTTCATCCGGCATCTGCTCGCCACCGATCCCACGGTTCGCATCGTCAACTTCGATGGCCTCACCTACGCGGGCAATCTCGCGAACTGCAAGGATCTCGAAGGCGAGTTGCGCTACAAGTTCGTGAAGGGGGACATCACCGACCGCGATCAGGTGCGGGCCGCCATGCAACGCGGCATCACGGACGTGATCCACTTCGCCGCGGAAAGCCATGTCGACCGCAGCATCCAGGACTCGGGACCGTTCGTCCGCACGAACGTGATCGGCACGCAGAACCTGCTGGATGCCGCCCGCGAATTCAACGTCAAGAAGTACGTGCAGGTTTCGACGGACGAAGTGTACGGCTCGCTCGGCGAAACCGGGCTCTTCACTGAAGAAACGCCGCTGCATCCGAACAGCCCGTACTCGGCGAGCAAGGCCGGGGCGGACATGCTCGTGCAAGCCTACCAGCACACGTTCGGCATGAACGCCGTGATCACGCGGTGCTCGAACAACTACGGCCCGTTCCAGTTCCCGGAGAAACTCATTCCGCTGTTCGTGACCAACATCATGAACGACGTGCAGGTGCCGGTGTACGGAGACGGGCAGCAGGTCCGCGACTGGATTCACGTGCTCGATCACTGCACCGGCGTGGAAGCGGCCTGGAGAAGCGGGAAGTCCGGCGAGGTGTACAACTTCGGCGGCCGCTGCGAGAAGACGAACCTCGATCTCACCACCACGCTGCTCGATCTCCTGGGCAAGCCGCACTCGCTGATCAAGTACGTGAAGGACCGCCCCGGCCACGATCGCCGCTACGCCATCGACTGCAGCAAGGCCGAGCGCGAACTCGGCTGGGCCCCGAAGTGGACCTTCGAGAACGGCATCCGCTCCACCATCGAGTGGTACAAGAAGAACACCGCGTGGACGGACGGCATCAAGACGAAGGACTACCTCAGCTATTATGAGAAGCAGTACGGAGCCTGAACTTCTGATAACATGCCGCCATGAGCCAGATCGTGGAAGCCGTTTACGACGGATCAGTGCTGCACCCCGATTCGACATTGGATGTGGGGCCGAACACGCGTGTTCGCCTCACGGTCGAACCGTTGCCAGCGCCCGCAGCTCCACGAAAGTCCTTCTTGGCGACAGCGCGGTCCTTGAATCTGACCGGACCGGCCGACTGGTCCGAGAACTTCGAGGAACCCGTTCATGAGGACGAGCATCAATCCGGGTGAAACGGTGTTTCTCGACACGTCCTATGCGATCGCGCTCTCCTCGCCTTCCGATCGACACCATTCCCGAGCGTTGGAGATCGCCATCGAATTGGAGGCGGCGAATGCGACCCTCGTCACCACGCGAGGGATTCTTCTCGAAATCGGCAACGCTCTCTCACGGAAGAAATACCGCGAGGCCGCGATCGAACTGTTGGATTCGCTCGAGGCCGACGCTTCGGTCGAGATCGAACCGATGACGGACGTGCTTTACGACGATGGCTTCGAGCTTTACCGTTCGCGTCCGGACAAGGAATGGGGCTTGATCGATTGTTGTTCGTTCACGGTCATGACGCAGCGAAATCTGCTCAAGGCCCTGACCGCGGACCTTCACTTCGAACAGGCGGGGTTTCAGGCGCTTCTTCGAACCGATTAGCGGACGGCTCGCCATTCCTACAATTGGCTCAACCCATCAACAGGGCAAGGAGTGCAGTCCATGTCGATTCGCGGAGTGATTCTCGCCGGCGGGAAGGGAACCCGCATGGGCGAACTGACCAAGGTCACCAACAAGCACCTGCTTCCGGTCGGGGCGTGGCCGATGGTGTACCACCCGCTGAAGAAGCTCGTTGGGGCGGGCATGAGCGACGTGCTGCTCGTGTCCGGCACCGAGCACATGGGCGACTTCGTCGAACTGCTTGGCTCCGGCACCACGTACGGTTGCAGCCTCACGTACCGCGTGCAGGACCAAGCCGGCGGCATCGCCCAGGCCTTGGGCCTCGCCGAGCAGTTCTGCATGGGCAGCCGCTCGTGCGTGCTCCTGGGCGACAACATTTTCCGCGATCCGCTCATCCCGTTCGTCGAAAAGGCGAACACACGCCCGGATTGGGCGTGGATCGGCCTCAAACAGGTGCCGGATCCCGGCCGCTATGGCGTCGCCGAACTCAAGGGCGATCAAGTGGTCGGCATCGAGGAGAAGCCCGAGAATCCGAAGAGCGACCTCGCCGTCGTCGGCATCTACATCTACCCGCCGGACGTGTTCAACCTGATCAAGACGCTGAAGCCGAGCCGCCGCGGCGAACTCGAGATCACGGACGTGAACACGTACTACATGAAGCAGGGCCGCCTTGGCTTCAGCACGCTGGACGGCTACTGGACCGACGCCGGCACCCTCGACTCGCTCGACTACGCCAACGAACTCGTCCGCAAGGATCCGCCGCGGTTTTGACCCCCCGTCTGGATGCCGCGATTGGCCCGGGGGCATTTCATGTTCTATGCTCCGGCATGAATCTTCGTCGATTCGTGACGGTCGCCGGAGTCGTGTTGGCGGGGCTGTTGCTGGCCCAACAGGTGCGGCAACTTCTCGCCGACCCCACGATCTGGCCGCCGGACGATTTCATCGAGTACTGGGCGGCCGCGAGGCTCACGCTGAGCGGCGAGAACGCCTACGATGCGGCCAAGTTGCTCCCGCTTCAGCAAGCCGCGGGACGCGACACGGACGAAGCCATCATGATGTGGAACCCGCCGTGGTCCCTCGCGGTGGTGCTGCCCCTTGGCCTCCTCCCGGCTCGTGAAGCACAGTTGCTTTGGCTGCTGGTGAACCTCGCGGCCATCGGCTTCTGCGGCGACCGACTCTGGCTTCGGCTCGGCGGGCGCCCGGAGTCGCGGTGGATCGGCTGGGCCGCGGCCCTCGGGTTCCTCCCCACGCTCTTCGCGTTGCAATCGGGGCAAATCGGCCCGCTGCTCCTGCTCGGCGGCGTGCTCTTCCTCGAATGTGAACGTCGCGGATGGCCGATCCTCGCCGGTGCGGCCACCCTTCTGCTCGCGGTGAAGCCCCACCTCGCGTACCTCGTGTGGCTCGCGATCCTCTGCCAAGCCGTCGCCGGTTCCCGCGGCGCGGTACGCATGATCCTCGGCGGCGTGGCCGCGGGCCTGTTCGCGACTTTGTTCGCTCTCGCGTTCAACCCCGCCCTTCCGGCCCAATATGCGGACGCCATGGCGAACCGCCCACCGGCGCAGTGGGTCTCCCCGACTCTCGGCACGGTCCTGCGGCTCGCTTTCGGCCACGATCTGTTCCGCCTGCAGTTTCTTCCGATGATCGCGGGTTTCGTCTGGTTCGCGTTCCACTTGCGGAACCATCGGGCGGCGTGGAACTGGGTTGATCAGCTGCCGCTACTTCTGCTCGTGTCGTTCGTCACGGCCCCGTACGGGGCGTGGCCGTTCGACATGGTGCTGCTGCTCCCCGCGGCGATCCGCCTCCTCACTCTGCGAAAGCCCGCCGTCCTCGCGGCGCTGGTCGCCATCAACCTCGCCTGCCTCGCGATGAACCTCCTCGAGACCGGATCGTTCCCGTTCATCTGGGTGAGCCCCGCGCTGCTCGTGCTGTATGCGATCGGAACGCGGACCTCGGCGAACTCGGCGCCGACTCCGCGTCTGGTGACCGCATGAGCGCGGCCCGACTCGCCGGACCGGCCACGTTCGTGGCGCTCGTTCTCGTGCTCCTCGCCGGAGGCCGCTCGAACTTCCTCCGCGATCCCGGCACCTTCTGGCACATCACCACCGGCGAACGCATCCTCGCGGACGGCTTCCTCCGCACCGACCCGTACACCTTCACCTTCGCCGGCACGTGGTGGGTGCCGTACCAGTGGCTCGGCGAGGTGGGGATGGCCCTCGCCCATCGCGTCGGCGGCTTCGATCTGCTGCTGCTCGGCACGGTCACGATCCTCGCCGCGGTGTTCGCCGCGTTCGCACACAAGCTCGCGGCCTGTGGCTGGAACCCGCTCTTCGCCGCGGCCATCGCCTGTTTCGGCGTCGCGGCCTCGGCCTCGCACTTCCACGTGCGCCCACACATCTTCACCATCGCCGCCATGGCGCTGACCACGAGCCTGCTCGCCGATGTGGACGCGGGGCGGAGGCGAATCCGTGCGCTTGCATGGCTTGTGCCCTTCTTCGCCGTCTGGGTGAACGTTCATGGCGGCGTGCTCGGCGGCATGGCGACGATTCTGCTCGCGGCGAGCGGCTGGGTCGCCTTCCGCATCCTCGGCCGCCCCACACCCGTAAGCCGCTCCCGGGACGCGGCTCTCGCCATCGGCATCGCGATCGCCTGCGTGCTCACTGCCTTCGTGAACCCGTATGGCCTCGACCTGCTCCGCACGTGGCATGTGATCATGGGCGAACCCGTGCTCCGCGAGATCATTCAGGAACACAGCGCGATGAAGTTGCAGGAGCCGACTTCGTGGCCGTTCCTCGGCTTCGCCGCGGGCTACCTCGCGATCTTGTTCGGCGCCCCGATCCGCGAATGGCGGGTGACGTGGCTCCTCCCCGTGGTCTGGTTCGTGCTGGCGCTCGATCGCGTGCGGCACGCACCGCTCTTCTCCGTGGTCGCCCTCGCGGCGCTCCCCACGCTCTGGCCGCGAACTCGCTGGGCGAAGTGGCTCCACACGAAACGGCCGGACGTGTATCAACCCGCGGGCGAAGTTCCGATGAAGGCCGGGCGGTGGGTACTCGTGCCCATCCTGCTGGTGGCCGGGGCCGTGGCGCTTCAGTTGGCGAAGGTCGAGGTTCCGCTCGTCGGCGCGAACTGGGCGCGGCACGACCCGCGGCACTGGCCGATTGAACTGCTACCTGCGATGAAGCGCCACGAACCGCACGGCGACCGCCATCGCATCTTCAACGGATACATCGACGGCGGCTTCATCATCTACCACGTGCCGGGATACAAGGTGTTCGTGGACGACCGCTGCGAAGTGTTCGGCGGAGCGTGGCTGAAGGACTTCGTGAACGCGGAGGCGAACCCGGCCGAGGCGATCGCGAAGTGGGAATCCGAGTACGGCCCGTTTCACTTCGCCCTCGTTCGAACCGACACGGCGTATGAGCCTTACTTCGCGAACGCGGCCGAGTGGGAATGCGTTCAGCGGTCGGGAACCGCCGCGTTCTACCGAAGGCGGTGATTCGCGGCGGTCGAAAAAATCGGCGGACTTCGCGGGGCAGGAATGCCGATAGAAGAGGCGTCTCCGTTCGGAGTTCGCCATGCGTTGGGCCGTTCTCGGGATGTTGTTCGCTTCGCCGGCCGTGGCCCAGGATCGGTTCGCGGAGCGAACGCCGGCGCCGCGCAAGCCGGTCGATCACTCGATGTCGCGAGCCGGGAATCCACGGTCGATCGCGTGGTGGGCGCAGCCGAGCGTCGGCCGGCACGATGTCGGCGGGTACGTCGGCGGTGGAACGCTGAAGAACAATTCTCCTCTCGCGAAGGGTCCGGGCGCGGTCGCCGGACCAACCGAAGACGGCACCTTCGGAACGGACTTCGCCGGATTTCGGACCCGGATGGGCCGCGTGTTCCTCGCCCCGTCCGCCAATCCGAGCCGGGCCCCGAGCATGGCTCGCGCCTACCGCACCGATGGCCCGCACGTGCCGGACGTCTTCGCGTGGCGCCCCTTCCGCAAAGCCGTGCTGGAGAAGAAAGACGACCTCGGCTCCGGCGGCGATCACTGATCCCATGCTGGCATCGAGCGGCGAGAGCGGATACAGTGGGGCTGCCCACCGCGGAGATCCGCCATGCTGCGAGCGCTCGGTCATGCCGCCCGATTCTGCGACGGGGTCACGCGTCGCGACGCTCTGACTGTCGGCGCCTCGGCCGTGCTCGGCGGCGGCTTCACCCTGCCGAACCTGCTCGCCGCCGAATCGCGACGCACCCACAACGCCCGCGCCAAGAACGTCATCGTCATTTACCTGCACGGCGGGGCGCCCACTCAGGACATGTGGGACCTCAAGCCCGAAGCGCCGGTCGAGATTCGCGGCGAGTTCAAGCCCATCGCGACGAACGTGCCCGGCATTCGCATCTGCGAGCACCTTCCGCTCACGTCCAAATGGATGCACAAGGCCGCAATCCTGCGGGCCGTGAACCACCGGGCCGGCTGCCACAACACGCTCCCGAGCTTCTCCGGAAGCGAACAGCCGGTGGACATCAACGAACTGGTCCCACGCGACTCGTACCCGCCGGGGATGGGCGCCGTGGTGGAATCGCTCAAGCCTGCGGGCACGGACCTGCCGCACTACGCGGCGTTGCCCAGCGTGCTCGGATGGGGCTTCGCGATCGATCGACCCGGCCCGCACGGCGGGTTCCTCGGGAAGAAGTGCGACCCGCTGTGGAGCGCCTGCGATCCGAAGATCGACGCGCATCCGCCCGCGGGCCGCCGCCCGATGTGGCTCGGCACGCCCCGCCTCGCGGACGCCACCCTCGCTCCGGACATGACGCTCGACCGGCTGGACACGCGCCGCGATCTGCTGGAGCAACTGGACGCGGAACGGCGCCGCGTCGAGAGCGCGGCCGCTCCGGCCACCTACTCCCAGACCCGAGAAAAGGCCTTCAGCCTGCTCACCTCGTCGAAGCTGAAGGCGGCCTTCGACCTGAACCGCGAATCGCCGAGAACGAAGGATCGCTACGGGCATCATCTTTTCGGCTCGAGCGCGATCGTCGCCCGCCGGCTCCTCGAGGCCGGCGTGCGGTTCGTCGACCTCTACTGGGACGGCTACCCGAACCGCCACCCGACGAACCTCGACCCCTACTGGGACACGCACTCGAACAACTTCACGCAGTTGAAGAGCGTGAACCTGCCGTACCTGGATCGCACGTATTCCGCGCTCCTCGCGGACCTCGACGACCGCGGCATGCTGGACGAAACGCTCGTGGTCATGATGAGCGACATGGGCCGGACGCCGCGCGTGAATGGAGCCGCGGGCCGCGACCACTGGACGTTCTGCTATTCCGTGGTGTTCGCCGGAGCGGGCGTTCGCGGCGGCACCGTCTGCGGAGCGAGCGACGCCCAGGCGGCCTACGTGAAGGACCGCCCGGTTCGACCCGCGGACATCTGCACCACGATCTACCAGCTTCTCGGCATCGATCCCGAAATGGCGGTGATGGACAAATCGAACCGCCCCGTGCCGATCTCGCACGGGGGCGTTCCGATTCAGGAAATACTGGCCTGAGCCGCGATCATTCGAAGCTCAGAAGCATCAGCGACTCGCGGTCCTTCACGAAGATGCGTTTGCCGGTGACGATCGGCACGGCCCACGTCGGCGAGTCGGCCACCTTGATCTTCGCGATCTCCTCGTAGCCCTTCTCGCTGGGTTTGAAGGCGAGCAAGTTCGTGTCGCTGCTCAGGGCGAGGAGGACGGAGCCGGCGTCGAGCACTGCGCCGCATTCGCCGCGGGTCGCGGTGTCCACCCAGAGCACGTCGCCGGTCTTGGCGTCGAGGCAATAAAGCTTCGAGGAACCGCGGCCGGAACCGGTGAGCCCGTAGATGCGGCCCTCCTTCAGGGTCGGAGAGTTGTACATGTGCGGGGCCTGATCGGACTTCCAGAGTTCCTTCAGCTTGAACTTTTCGCCGTCGGGCTCGATGCGAACGGCTTGCATGCCCGTGGTGGCGCCGGAAAAGTAGAGGGTGTCGCCGTCCGCGATCGGGGTGACGGTGTTGCCGTAACGGCCCGCGGTGAACGAGGACTGGAAGAGGAGTTTGCCGTCCGCGAGGCCGAGGCCGACGATGCCGCGTTCGGTGGGCGTCACGACGATCTTCGTTCCCTTCACGGTGGCGAGCACGGGAGACTCATAGGCCGGGGCGTCCCCCTTCCACGACCACGCTTCGCTTCCGTCCTTTATGCTGAAGGCGACAACTTCGCCGCTGCCGCCGCCCTTGCCCTTCCCGCCGCCTCCGCCGCCGCCCGTGTGCAGGATGCATTTGCCGTCCGCGAGCAGGGGCGAGTACGAAGTCTTGAACCCCGGCGTGCCTTTGGTTTCCTTCCGCCACTCGAGCTTGCCGGTCTTCGCGTCGTGGCATGAGACGACGCCATGAACGCCGAAGGTGCAAAGTTTGCCCTCCGCGACAGCCGGGGTCGCACGGGGGCCGGTGAATCCGCCGCCGGGAATCCGCGGCTCGGCGGCCGGGAACTTCTCGGACCAGACAAGCTTGCCCGTCTCCACGTCGAAGCACGAGGCGACTTCGTCCCCACCCTGGCGCCCATGCACGTAGACCTTGTCCCCGACGAGGACCGGGGAAGCGACGCCGTCCCCGACTTTGACCTTCCACTTCTGGGCGAGTTGCTTCGGCCACGTGGCGGGGGCAGCGAAATCCGCGACCTTGTTGGCGCGATCCGGACCGCGCCACTGAGGCCAGTCCGCGGCATCGAGCGAGGCCGCGAGGCCAAGGGCGAATGCGAATCCGAGCAGCGAGCGAGCCATGGGGAATCTCCGAGCGGGACGTGGGGCGTGGCCAGTGTATCGCCGCGTGTGATCGTCGCGGGATTCTCTCACCGCTCTCTCAGGTTGATTTCCTCGGGACGCAGGCGGCGATCGAAGTCCGAGGGTTTCATGTCCAAAGCGCCCAAGGTCGCGGGTTCGAATCGATCGACCGAATTTCTCTCCAGTTCGCCGGATTTGCTCAAGTTCCGAGTCGAAAAATCCGCACCGGTCCACGGCACGAATGCTGCCTGCATCTCACCCGCCCGGTTCATGTCCCATCACTCGCACGAGGGCAGAAGCATGCAGAACGACGCACGGGATCGCGAAACCCTGCACGCGGACGACATCGACACCCTGGCCGCCCTGTGGCAGGATCTCGGCGGCAGCGATTGACGTTCTTACACGTCGGTCATTCTTGCCGGTAACAACTGCAAGGACGCACCGAGATCGGCGGATCTCGGGCTCGGGGGTCGGAAGCGCTTTCATGGAGCGCTTCCGACCCCCGCCTCGTTGACGCCCACAATCCACGCAACTACATTCACTCGAATATCTTCCCTCGCCTACCCGGTCCGCCGACATGAGCCGTAAGTCCGACTCGCCTTCCCCTGAAAAGGGCGCCGCCAACCTCAAGGCGCTCCGCGTTCAGATCGACAAACTGGACGCCGAGATAGTCGGGCTCATGAACAAGCGGGCGTCCATCGCCGGGCAGATCGGCAAGGTGAAGGCGGACAGCGGCGGCGTGGAGGTCTTCAACGCCGCCCGCGAAGAAGAAGTGCTCGCCAACGTGATGAAGGCGAACAAGGGCCCGCTCCAGGAAGTGACGATCAAGTCCGTGTTCCGGGAGTTGATCTCGGGTTCGCGGGCCCTTCAAAAGGTGCAGAAGGTCGCATTCCTCGGGCCGGAATACAGCTACAGCCACCTCGCCGCCCTCGAACGATTCGGGGAAGCGGTGAGCTACTCGCGGACCGGCACGATCGCGGCCGTATTCGAGGAAGTGGGACGCCGCCACGCCGACTTTGGGGTCGTGCCGCTCGAGAACTCCACGGACGGCCGCATCACGGACACGCTGGACATGTTCATCCAGATGCCGCAGATCAAGATCTGCTCCGAGATTCGACTCCGGGTTCATCACCACCTGCTGGCGAACTGCGAGCAGACCGAGATTCGCCGGGTGTACTCCAAGGCCCAGGCGCTGAGCCAGTGTCGGAACTGGTTGAGCAAGAACCTGCCTCACGCCTCGCTTCATGAAGTGTCCAGCACGGCGCACGCGGCCACGCTGGTGACCACGGAGCCGAATGTCGCCGCCGTCGCGGGGCGGCAAGCCGCCGTCCGCTACGGCATCAACATGCTCTTCCACAACATCGAGGACTCGCCCTTCAACGAGACGCGCTTCGCCGTGATCGGCAACGCGGACAGCGCCCGCACCGGCAGCGACAAGACCGCCCTGATGTTTCAGGTGCCCCATAGCCCCGGCGCGCTCGTGGACGCGCTGAGCATCTTCAAGTCGAACAAGATCAACCTGACGTGGGTGGAATCGTTCCCGTACCGCGAGGCGAAAGGGCACTACGTCTTCTTCGTGGACTTCGAGGGACACCGCGAGGACGCGAAAGTGAAGAAGGCGATCGCGGCTCTGGAAGGATACTGCGACACGGTCTCCGTGCTCGGTTCGTTCCCGCTGGCGCAGCCAAGCGACGACTGATTCAGAAATCGCGGGAGTAGCCCGCGGTCCAACCGCCGTCCACCGTGAGAATGTGCCCGTTCATGTAGCTGTTCTCGGGGTCCGCGAGGAAGAGCGCCGCGACGGCGATCTCGTCCACGGTGCCCGGGCGGCCGAGCGGCACGTGATCGAGCATCCGCTTCACCGAATCCTTGAACAAGCCGTCGTCCCCATAGAAGAGTTGCCGCGTGCCCTCGGTGAGGGTCGAACCGGGGGCGATGCCGTTGACGAGGATGCCGTGCGGGGCCAGTTCCAGGGCCATCGCTTTGGTCAGGTTCACCACGCCGGCCTTGGACGCGGTGAAGGCGCACTGCAACCGCAGCGGCACGAGCCCGGCGATGGATGCGATGTTCACGATGCGGCCGCTCTTCTGATTCCGCATGACCACGGCCGCGGCTTGGCTCATCTCGTAAACGCCGGTCAGGTCCACCGCCACGATGCGATCCCATTCGGACCGCGGAAACTGATCGATGGTCACGCGGTGGGCCATCGTGTTGACGCCCGCGTTGTTCACGAGAATGTCCAGCCGGCCGGATTCGCCGAGGATTCGTTCGATGGCGGAATCGATGTCCGCGCGGTTCGTCACGTCTAGCCTGATGGCGCGACCTTTGCCCGCGGCCGCGGCCTCCGCCTCCTCCTGTTTCAAGTCGGAATAGTAGACGGTGCCGCCGTTCGCGGCGAAGCGGTCCGCGATGGCCTGCCCGATGCCGCGGGCGGACCCGGTGATGAGGCTTACCGTGCCGGAGAGGTCGCTGGTCATGCCCCGATTCTTATCCCGGCTTCCTGCTGAAACAAGCCCGCGAGTGGAAGGGTGGGACGCGACCGGGAGCACGACTCACGCGATTCTCATGTTGGTCGTGTAGCCTGAGCACGTCCTCACGGTACGGTCGCCCAACCCGACGTTCGACGCGGACCGATGCCCTCCGACAACTTTCAGCAATTCGTTCTGCTCTTCTTTCTCGGCCTCGGCCTGCTGCTCGCGGCCGTGATGAACGTCGCGTTGCGGATCGCCCCGACGAGCCACCGCGCCGCGGGAACGATGCTCGCCGGCGGCGCGGCGCTCTTCGCATGCCACCTCTTCGAGGGTGATGCGGACCTGACGCGAACCGTGGCCATCGTCTGGGTCGCGATCACGATCCCAGTCTTCATTCTCGGAACGGACACCGGCACGCGTTGGCTCGTCGCGGTCGCCGAGCGTTCGAAGCGGCCTCAGGCCGCATGGTGGTGCTGCGGCCTGCTTGGCGTGCTGACGATCGCTCTCGCCGCCGCTCGATACGAGGGCCGCGAGGAATCGCATGTCGACGCTCAAACCGCCGAACTGGAGTCGCTAGCGAATCTGAATCGAAGAACGACGCCGACGCTTTCACGCAGCGAAACGTTCTTTCTCCGGACCGACGGCGGAGCGAACGTGAATGTCTGGGAGCCCGTCAGGAAACGATCGGCATCCGAGCAAGCTCAGGTGGAAGAGCGGTTCTTTCGCGAAGTCTGGAACAGGGATCATGTGATTCGGACTGCACCACCGGACGATAGCGTCAATTGTTACGGATGGGTCTTCACCGGCGGGCGATTCTGGATCGCGGAGGCGGACGTCGAGAAGATACTCGATCACAACGACTATCAAGACGTGAACGATCCGATGCCGGACGACTTGGTCCTGTATCGGAAGGGTGGTATCGTTGTGCATCTCGCCGTCGTCCGCTACACGGCGCCGGGTCGCTCGCCGATCGTGGAAGGGAAGTGGGGATTCAACAGCGTTCATCTCCATGCCGCCGACATGTCGCCGTATGGACGCGAACTTCGCTTCTACCGCAGCCCTCGCGCCGGGCATCTGCTTGCCGGGCTGCCGAATCGCGAGTCCCCGCCCCTCGAGGACGATCGCACCGAGTGAACGTCCCGCGATTTTCATTTGGACGAGCGGGGCGGTCCGTTATCATGCCATCGACCGACGAGGGCGGGTCATGAATCGGGCGAGCGCGGCGGCGATCGGGTTCCTCATCGTAACCGTGGCCGCCCGCGCGGCTCCGGTGCCCACGCATCTCATGCCCAAAGGCGACCCGATCTGCTACCCGCTCGTCGTCGGCGACAAATCCGTGCACCAGTTGGCCAACGGCGAGATCACTTTCACGGTCACGAAAGTGGAGAAGCTCGACGGCCGCTATCGAGTCACGCTCGACGCCGCGGACAGTTCGACGAACGCGAAGTATTCGCAGACGTCGATCGTTTCACCGCTCGGCGTGGAGTTGGTGGAGCACGGGAGTCTCAAAGTCGAGCCGAGCATCTGGTGGCTGAAGCTGCCGCATGCCGAGAACAACGCGTGGTCGTCCATCTGGACGCCCACGGGCACGAAGTACAACTTCAAAACGACGGGCTGGGAGATCGTGGAAGTGCCGGCGGGCCGAATCCGCGCCGTGCGTGTGGAACGGACGGAATCTCAGGACGGGAACGATCTGGGAACCACGGTTTACTGGTACGCACCGCGGTACGGCTGCATCAAAATCGCGGGCCGCAGCCCGGCCCGCGCGCTGAAGTCGTTCACCCCCGGCAAGGAGTGATAGTTCACTCGAAGGCGCTGTCGCCGAGCCCGACGTTGAACTTCAGGTTCGTGTAGCTGTACGCCTCGAGCAGTTCGCCGGCGGTCGCGCCGGGTTTCGGGGCGTCGTAGGCTTCGAAGCGGATGGGCAACTTCGATTCCTTGTCCACATAAACGAGCACCCGGTGGGCGTAGCGATGGGCGTGGGCTCGGCGCGCCAGCAGCTCATACCGAGTCGTTTTCTTCCCGCCGAACTCGAACTCGGCCGTGTACACTTCGAGCCCGTTGCCGGACGTCTTCTCGCGGTTCGCAATGGCCGTGACCCGTTCGATCATGGCCGCGATGCCGATCTCGTTCACCGGATGCCGCGTGTCCGCGAGGATCTTCGGGTCGTCGAGCGAGACGAGTTGGAACCCGCTCACGCCCTTGGCTCCGGCGGGTCGGTACTTCACTTTCCCGCCGATGGTGCCGGAGACGTACAGCTCTTCCATCCCGGCCACGGCCTGCGGCTTGGCGAACCGCAGGGCGATGCTGAAGGGTTTGGTTCGCACTTTGATCTCGGCGAGCTGCTCGGCGCCGAGCGTTCCATTCACCCGTTCCTGCCGGGTGAAGACGCCGGTGTAGTCGCGAAGTTTGGCGTGAGCCGCTTTCGCGTCCGAGAGCATGACGCCGAGCGGATCGGCGGTTTTCACGGGATCGGGCAACTGGGCGGGCTCGACGGCCTTCGGGGCCGGAGTCGCGGGGGGTTGAGCCGCCACGAACGCGATCGCCGCCGCACTCGCCACCAATCGCCGAACGGATTTCAACATGGGGCACTCCCTGCCGTGTGTGACGAGGGGAGATAGCGACCCCGCGGGGCCGTGGGAAGCCCGAATTGAATTCAAGCCGAGAGCCCCTCTCGGACGTCGGAATGGGGTGGGAAGTTTCGCCAATCCCTACAACTTCGCGCCCCCGGTCGCAATGGGGAATCGGGGCTCAGGCTCCGCTTGCCCTGATTTTTGAGATATGCCTATACTGCATAATCCGGTTTTACCGGCTCCCCGAGGCCACCCGTGACCACACCCGCGACCACAACCTCCGGCGGCAAGAGCGGCGACGACCGCGCCCGCTACGGCCGCCAGATTGAAGAAGCGTTCGAGGCCGCCTCCCAGTTGGCCGGTTCGAACCTCTCCCCGGCCGATTTCTATCAGCAGTTCCTGAACCGCACCCTCACCGCCATCGAGGCCCCCGCCGGGGCCGTGTGGCTGCGGACGCCCCAAGGGTTCCTCCAGATCGCCTGCCAGATCAACCTCGAAAAGGTGGGTCTGGAGACCAAGCGCGGCGGGCGGCAGTGCCATAACGAAGTGCTGCGGCAGGTGTTCACCGCGGCTCCGCCACGGCCCATGATGCTGGAGCCGAATGGCCGCTTCGGCCCGAATCAGGGCGTTCCCGCGCCGGCGAACCCCGAGACGGGCGCCGTTCCCGCCGCGAACCTCACGGACTACTTCGCCCTCTTCGCTCCGATCGTGACGGCGGACAAAGCCGCGATGGGCGTGCTGGAAGTGTTCCAGGAGCCCAGCCACGACGCGCGGATGTACCCCACGTTCCTGAACTACGCCTTCCAGATGGCGGGGTACGCCAGCCAGTACCACCAGTTCTCGAATGCCCGCGCAGCCTCGGGCGTGGAGCGAACCTTCGCCCAGGTCGAACAGTTCGCCCGGCTCGTTCACAGCACCCTGAACCCGACCGAGACCGCCTACCACGTCGCGAACGAGGGTCGCAAGCTGATCGAGTGCGACCGCCTTTGCGTGGGCGTGCGTCATGCCCGACGCAAGGTCACGGTCGAAGCGGTGAGCGGGGCAGACGTCGTCGAGAAGGCCAGCACGCACGTCCGCCGGTTGCGGCATCTCATGGAAGCCGTACTCCAGTGGGGCGAAACGCTGACCTTCAAGGGCATCAAGGACGCGGGGCTCCCGCCGGACGTGTCGCACTCGCTGGACGAATATCTGAGCGAATCGCAGCCGAAGTTGCTGGTCGTTCAGCCGATCCGGGACGAACGCGAGAAGGATCAGAGCCAGCCTGCGCGGTCGATCGTCGTCCTCGAGAGCTTCAACCCGCCGGAGCAAATCGAGCCGTTGATTCAGCGGCTGGAAGTGGTGGGCAAGCACGCCGCCCCGGCGCTGTACAACTCGGCTCAGATGAAGCGCGTGCCGCTAAAGTTCCTCTGGTGGCCGCTCGCGAAGTTGCAGGAAGGGCTCGGCGGCAAGGCGCGGTTCTACACGATCGCCGGAGCCGTGCTGCTCGCGTTCATCGTCGCCGCGATGATCCTCATCCCTTACCCGCTGCGCATGGACGCGAAGGGCTCGCTCCAGCCCACGGAGAACCAGAACATCTTCGCCCCGCGCGAGGGGGTGCTTCGCCGCTTCCTCGTGAAACCCGGCGACAAGCTGCTCCCCGGCGACCCCGTCGCCGAGATCTACGACGCCCAACTCGAGAACGACTTCAACCAGCTTCAGCAGAAGCTTCGCGAGGCCCAGGCCAAGCGCGACCAGAGCCGCCGCCTGCTCAGCGATCAGTTGCTCGGCTTCAACCAGAAGCTGCAACTCAGCATCGACGCGGACCTCTCGCAGGAAACGATCGACAGCGCGAAGAACAACATGCGGGCGCTCGAGATCGCGTACAACGCCACGCAGGCCCGGCCCGGCTGGTATCAGGCCCGCACTGGCCAATTCAACACGCAGCTTCGACGACCGATCGGGGCGTCGAAGTGGACGGTGCTGAACGACGACCGCGCCCGCGAGAACCTCCTCGGCCGCACCGTGAAGCCGAGCGAGGTGCTCCAGCGCGTCGGCAACGTCGAAGGTTCGTGGCAGGTCGAGTTAAAGATCCCGCAGCGGAACGTCGGCCAGATCATGCGGGCCTTCGACAACGCGAAGCTCCACAGGACCGACGCCGCCGGCCGCCGCTTCCTGGATGTGGACGTGCTCCTCTCCAGCATGCCGGACACGCGATACCTTGGCCGCCTGTATCAGGACGATCTCGCAGCCGAAGCCGTGCCCAACAAGAACGAGCACGACGAGAACGAGCCGGTCGTCACCGCTTACATCAAGCTGAACTTGGACGACATTCCGCAGGAGAAGCGGCTGCCCGAGTCGCAATTCGTGGCCGGGCTCGAAGTGCGAACCCGCATCCGGTGCGGCGACCACGCTCTCGGCTATTCGCTCTTCCACGGCGTGTGGGAGTGGTTCTACGAGAAGGTCGTGTTCTTCTTTTGATCTTCTGACCCTCTCCCCGTCGGGGAGACGGTGGGCGTGCGCCCGTTGTCCCGCCGTGTCGGTCGGTCGCGAGATGCGGCGGACGGCGGCACCCGAGTCGCAACCCGAATCTCGTTCCAGTGAGGGAACCGCCATGCGTGTTCTGAATCTGCTCGCGCCGGCCGCCTTCGCGGTCGTCGGCTTCGCGGCGCTTGCGTCCGTCGGCTGCGGAAACAATCCCGGCGTCGCCCTGCACCAACCCCCCGGGAATCTCCCCGAGGGGGGAGCCAACGTGGACGTGGGCGCCCTGCTCTTCACCGCCAAGCCGGACGCCAAAGCCACCGGTTCCGCCGGGCTCGGCAACGAGCCGATCATGATCGGCAGCGCCACCGTGCAGTTCGATCTGCGCCAGCAGGTCGCCTCCGAAGTGGACGGCAAAATCGAGATCCTCGCGGTCCGCGACGACGACATCAACCCGACCGATCCGCTCTGCACGTACCACCCCCGCGACCCCGCGACCGACCCCGCGAAGCGGGCCAAGTACCGCAAGCTCCGTGAAGGCGCGAGCATCAAGGCCGGCGACATCATCATCATGATGGACGACCAGATCGTGACGACCCGCATGGAGTCCGCGAAGAAGTCCCGCGAGGCCGCCGCCTCCGTGCTCACGTCCGCCACCGCGGGCGTGGACCTCAGCAAGCAGAAGGTCAACATCTCCGAGAAGGCCTACAAGGCGGGCAACGGCTCCTTCGTCGACTACCTTCAGGACATGATCACGCTCACCCGATTCGAGGAGAACCGTTCGCAGGCCGTTCAGTCGATCACGAAAGCCGAAACGGAGTACAACGAGGCCGCGGTGACGTGGAAGAAACACCGCGTGTCCAGCGTCGTCACCGGTTACATCCGTTCGATCGCCCACACGCAAGGCGACTATGTGAAGGCCGGCGAGAAGATCCTCGAAGTGCAATCGACCGAGGTCGTGCGGCTCGAAGGCAGCCTGGACGTGCAATACGCTCCGTTCGTGAAAGCGGGCATGGAAGTGGCCGTCGAGCCCGCGATCCCGTCCGCTCCGGCCAAGTCCCACAAGTACCACCAGAAGGAAGTGACGGGTGTCGCCGTCAGCAGCAATCCGGGCCGCCCGTTGATCGTGTCCACGTCCGCGGACGGCACCGCCCGCGTTTGGGACGTGACGAAGGACGTGCCCCTCGTGAGCCTGCCGCATCCGGTTCCCGTGCGATGCGTGGCGTGCAGCCCCGCGGGCGGGCCACCGATCGCCATCACCGGCGGGGACGACGGCAAGCTCCGCGTGTGGAACCTCACGACGCCGGACAAGCTCTCGACCGAAGCGAAAGAGGTGGAGGAGAAGCACGCCGCAGCCGTGAGCGCGATCGCATTCAGCCCGGACGGCCGCTATTTCGCCACCGCCGCGGGCCGCGAAGTGTTCGTCTGGTCGGTGGACGGCCTGAAGAAACTGTACGGCCTTCCCGCCGACCACCGCGACACCGTGACCTCGCTGAACATCACGCCGCAGTGCACGCTCCTCACCGCGAGCAAGGACCGCACGCTGAAGGTGTGGAAGCTCGGGACCGAACAAGCCGGCCTCGTTCGCACCATCGATCACCGCTCGGGTATTGTCGAATCCCTGGGCGTGACTTCGGACGGCGGACGCGTCGTGTTCGATCAGGACAAGGACCGCCTGGACCTGGTCGGCGTCACGGATCGGTCCACGTTCGGCCAGGTGCAGAACTCGAGCGCGACGGCCGCGTTCGCCACGCTCGCCGTGTTCAACCCGACGGACACGCTGCTGGCCACGGCCGGCGGCGACGGCGAGTTGAAAGGCGGCCTGCAGGTGTGGAACATTCCGCCCGCCGGGGGCCGCGGCTCCGAGGTCGCCCGATTGTTCACGCCGAACCGCGTGCCTGCCACCGCGGCCGCGTTCAGCCCCTCGAAGGAACACCCGTTCCTCGTCGTGGGCACCTCCGGCGGCGGCGTTCACCTCTGGAAGCCCCCCGCCGAACGCAAGCCTTACGTCGGCAAGATCGTGTTCGTGGAGTCGTCCGACGCCAACAAGATCAACGTCCGCGTCGAGATGAACAACAGCAAGGAACTGAACCTCCTCGACCGCTCGACCGCGAACGTGATCATTAATCCGTGATCGCTCGCTGAAGAAACCAGCGGCGAAGTCGCAAGCGATCCGCGGATCGCTTGCGACTTCGCTCGAACCGCCTCGGCGAGTGGAGACCATGGACCTGACCACCAATTTGAACAACCCCGCCGAACGTCGGAAGCAGGTCCGGCTCAAGGTTCGCCCGGACTTGCAGGTGTACGAACAGAAGTACGAAGGGAAGACCTTTCATGTCGTGAAGGATCCCGTGTGCCTCCGGTACTACCGCTTCAACAAGCAGGAGTATTACGTCTTCAGTCTGTTCGACGGCGAGCACACGATGGAGCAGGCCCGCGAGGCCTTCGAAGACGAGTTCAAGCCGCACCGCCTCGAACATCAGGATCTGGAATCGTTCGCCCGGCAACTCGTGACGGCGGGGTTGGTGCAGCACGAGCAGGCGGGCGCCGGGAAGCACCTCTTCCAGCGCCGGGCAAAGCAGCGCCGCATGAAGCGGATCGCCGCCGTCTCGAACATCCTCTACATGAAGATCCCGGTCTTCGACCCGGATCGCATTCTCAACCTCCTCTACAAGTACCTGTGGTGGATCTTCACCACGCCGTTCCTGATTCTCAGCGTCCTGTTCATGCTCTCCGCGATCGTGCACGTGACGCTGCACTTTCAGACGTTCCACGACAAGCTGCCGGCGTATCAGGAGTTCTTCACGTGGAACTCCGTGCTGTACATGTGGATCTCGCTCGGCATCGTGAAGGTGATTCACGAGTTCGGGCATGGGTTGAGTTGTAAAGCCTTCAAGGGCGAATGCCACGAGATGGGCGTCCTGCTCATGTGTCTGAGCCCGGCGCTCTATTGCAACGTGACGGACGCCTGGACGCTCGCGGACAAATGGAAGCGGATCATCATCAGCTTCGCGGGCATCTACGTGGAGTTGGTGATCGCCGCCGCCGCCACGTTCGTGTGGTGGTACACGCCCGCGTACCCGTTCGTCAACAACGTCTCGCTGGCGCTCATGGTGTTGTGTTCCGTCTCCACTGTGATGTTCAACGCCAACCCGCTCATGCGGTTCGACGGCTACTACATCCTCTCGGACTGGATGGAGATTCCGAACCTCCGCGAGAAGGCGAACCGCTACCTGAACAACCTGTTCCTCGACAAGTGCCTCGGAATTGAAGTGCCCCCCGAGAACTACATGGCTCCGGGGCGGAAATTCCTCTTCATCGTCTATGCGATCGCCTCGTGGGTGTATCGCTGGGTGGTGATGTTCGGCATCCTGTGGTTCCTGTCGGATTTCCTCGGCCCGAAACTCAAAATCCTCAGCCAGATGCTGGCGGTGATGTCGCTGGCTTCGCTCTTCATCTGGCCGACGTATCGGGTCGTCAAAAACATTGGCCAGCGGGGGCGATTGCCGGACATGAAAGCCGCACGCGTATACGTCACGATGCTGGTGTTCGGCGGATTCCTCGCCGGGTTCTTCTTCCTGCCGCTGCCGGTGAGCCGCGTGCATGAGGCGGGGTTGATCGCGCACGATCCGTCCGCCGCGGACGCGGTTCTGCTCCCGGAACCGGCTCGCATGCTGGAACTGGAATCGTCCGGCCGCTCGGGTCGCATCGTTCGCGAGGGGGACGTGCTTGCTCGCTTCGCCAGCGAACAACTGGACGTGGAGCTGGCCCGCGCCATCAACGCCCGCCAGGAACAGCAGAAGTCCGTCGTGGACCTCCAACGCACGATCAACGAGAACCGCGGGAAGATCGACAAGGACGAACTCGAGCGTTACGAACTGCAGGCCCGCGAGGCCGAACAGAAGGTTCTGTCCGCGGATTCGGACGTGAAGTTCCTCATGAGCCGCAAGCAGAAGCTGTCCGAGATCCGCGCTCCGCGGGCGGGCATGGTCGCCACCGCGCCGAAGCGGGACGAAGTGGGCAAACTCTTCGACCGCGGCTCGACCGAGACTCAACCGCTGTTCGTGATCGGCGACCCCGGCAAGCTCGTGATTCGCGTTCCCGTGACGCCGCAGGAGTATCGCATCCTGAAGGAAGACCTCCCGGCCCGCGGCGAACTCGACGTCTCGATCTACGTGAAGGGCCGCACGGACCGCGAGTTCCACGGCAAGCTCCGCAAGCTGCCCGGCCAGAACGCCTCGAACGTGCCGGTGCAACTGACCCAGCGCGGCGGCGGCCCCCTGGCCGTGAAGCCCTCCGACGACCCGAACGTGCTCGTCCCGCTCGCTCAGACGTATCTGTTGGAAGTGGAAATCACCGATCCGGACGGCGCGATCAAGCCCGGCCAACTGGCCGTGGTGAAGGTCCATGCCAAGTGGCGCAGCGGCGCCTGGTGGGTCGGCCAAACTCTCGCGAACGCCCTGGACATCGGCCTCTTCAACTGAGCGACACGAGGTGGCTCAACTCTTGCCCAGCGCCAGATCGACGACCCAGCACCCGCGGACATGCGGCCCGCTTCCGCGGCAGTGGTCAAGGATCTCCGCCTGCTCGCAGCCCGCGTCCTGCAACGCGTCCGCGAGGATCGGCATCGCGGAGAAGTCCCGCGAGTCGTACATGCCCCTGGCGAGCGACACGACCGTCGAGGTGCGCCACTCGGGCGAGAAGGCGACCGGCCGGAACGGATTGCCGAAGATGTCGCGGATGATGTCGCGCCAGCCATCAAAAGGAGCATGCGGAACCATCTCCGGGAACTCTCGGGCGACTCCGTAAAAGAGCCATAATGCCCCGTACACGTCTGGCTTGCTGTCCCGAAAGCGCAGGTTCCTGTCAAGCATCCTCTCGATGTCGTTCATATCGACGTCGCGTGGCCGATAGTTCCCAGCCGGCTGATTATCGTCAAGACAGGTCAGCAACTCCCTGGTTTCAGTGTCGAGCACGTTCCAGTGTTTGCGAGCGAGGGCTGCTGCGCAACAGAAGCTTTTCCGTGGCAGGTCCACACGGAAAAAATGCTCTTCTCCGGTCCGACTGAAGGCAAAGCCGATGAGTGCTGGAACAGCTTCCGTGTTCCATTTCTCTTCCGTCATGTCCGCCTCCCCAACGCAAAACACCCCTGCTTCTCGCAGAGGTGTTGCACTCGCTTCGGAACATCTCAAGGGCCGACCCACTGCAATCGTTCGATCCATACGGTTTGTTCTTCGTCGTCCACGGAGTACAGCACACAGAGTGGGCGAAGATACAGCAACCGCAGGATGCCGTCTCGGCCTTCACCCGCCTCGTGAGGATTGGCTGCGAGGAATTGTTCGATTCCCTCCGCGGATTCCATAAGTCCGCGCTTGTCGAGCGACCGCACCAACTGGGTGAACATTTCAATCGAAGCGATCTCGCGCCAGAACACGTTGAAGTTCATCGGAGCCCGGCCTCGCGAAAGATCTGATCCAGCGTCTTGCCGGGCCCCGTCTGTCGCGATGCAGCGGCAACTTCTTCAGCCGAGAACGGCCCCCAACCGCCCTGGACCGGCGGCGGCTCAAAGTAGCCGATGAGGTTGTCCCACTCGTCCCGGAGTTCCAATTTCTTGGTCACTCCGGCAAGCCGGCTCAGCATCTCGTCCGTCAACGTGATCTTGCTCATTGTGAGCCTCCGAAACACCGCCCGCTGATGCGGGCGGCTCGCCATTGACGATTACCCCAAGTTCATGCTGATCAGGAACTCGGCGTTGGTCTTCGTCTTCTTCGTCCGGTTCACGAGCAATTCCATGGCTTCCACGGGGTGCATGTCGGCCAGCACCTTGCGGAGCATGCGGATGCGTTCGTATTCGTCCGGGTGGAGCAGGAGTTCTTCCTTGCGGGTGCCGGATCGGTTGACGTCGATCGCGGGGTAGACCCGTTTCTCGACCAGCCGGCGATCCAGGTGCAGTTCGCTGTTGCCGGTTCCCTTGAACTCCTCGAAGATCACTTCGTCCATGCGGCTGCCGGTGTCGATGAGGGCGGTGGCGAGGATGGTGAGGCTGCCGCCTTCCTCGACGTTGCGGGCCGCGCCGAAGAAGCGTTTCGGCTTCTGCATCGCGTTGGAATCCAAGCCGCCGGAGAGCAGTTTGCCGCCGCCGGGCGCCTCGGTGTTGTGAGCCCGCGCCAGACGCGTGATCGAGTCCAGAAGGATGATCACGTCCTTCCGCATCTCGACCATGCGTTTCGCCTTCTCGAGCACGATGTCCGCCACGTGAATGTGCTCTTCCGGCGGCTCGTCGAACGTGCTGGCCACGACTTCGGCATTCGGGCTGTTCACGAGCTTCTGCATTTCCGTCACTTCCTCCGGGCGCTCGTCCACGAGCAGCACGAAGACGTAACTTTCCGGCTGGTTCTTGATGATGGCGTTGGCCATCTTCGCGAGCAGCACGGTTTTGCCGGTGCGAGGCGGGGCCACGATCAGCCCGCGCTGGCCCTTGCCGATCGGAGTCACGAGGTCGACGATCCGCATGCTCAGTTCGTCCGGAGCGCTTTCGAGAATGAGGCGCTTGTCCGGGTGAAGCGGAGTGAGGTCTTCGAAACTGGTGACGCCCGTGCCTTCGTCCGGGTGCTTGCCGTTCACGAGTTCGATCTGCATCAGGGCGAAGTTGTCCTGATTCTCGATCGGCAGGCGAATCGGCCCCTCGACGACGAGCCCGGTGCGGAGGCTCATGCGGCGGATCTGCGACGGCGAGACGTAGATGTCTTCCAGGCTGGCGAGGTAGTTGTGGGCCTGGCTGCGGAGGAAGCCGTAGCCGTCCGGCAGCACTTCGAGCGTGCCGGAGCCGGTCACTTTTTCGCCGCGTTCGATCTGGCGGCGAACGATGCCGATGATCAGCTGCCCGCGGTTCATGCCGGTGTGTTCGTGGATGCCCTCTTTCTCGGCGAGCTTGAAGAGGGTCGGCATGGGCATGCGGTAGAGATCGTCCAACCGCGAGGGGTTGCCGCCTTCGCGCGTGGGCGGGGCGGGCCGTTCGCGAGGCGCCTCGCGTTCGGGCGGGGGCGGCGGGGCGGCGGGTTTCGGTGGGGCTGCGGCCGCGGGAGACGTGGGGCCGGGAGCGGGCTCGCCGGGTTTCCGCGGAACGGGCCGCCGGGCGGCGGCCGCACGCAACAGGGACGGCCGCGGAGCCGGCGACCCTTCGACGCCTTTGGCGTCTGGCATTACTGAGTCCTCACGATGTGAAATGAGCCGTCGCCCCGCCGAAAGCGCGGCGACTTCCTGAAAAATTGCGCGGGGAACCGTTTCCCGCCGCAGTCTCGCACGAACGCGATGGTTTCGTCAACGCCCGTCGAGAAGTTCAATCCGTGTGCCACTCCATGAATCGAAACTGAATGCAGGCGAAAGGCCAAACGTCGTGGGGTCTTGGGTGTGTTCGCCGAGAAGCGTCGCGGTCTTGGGATTACTTTTCGGAATCGTGGGAGCCGGCGGCGCGAAAAAGTGCGGGCATCCAGTCCGTTCGAACATCCAGAGTTTAGTCCATTCGCTGGATTCGTCAACGGGATTCTAGGCGGCCCGATTCCGAAAATCCAGTCCGATTCGGAGGGTGGTCCGATAGATTTTTGCGGCGGAGCCGCTCTTGGGGGGCACATTCCTTCGAAGTCAGCCACCTTCGCATGGTGCACTGGCTGGATGCCAGCGCTCCCCGACTCGGAAGTCGTTCAGAACAACGTCGCCTGGCGACCCGGCTTGCGAAAGTGGTCACGCGTCGTGGGCAGCAGCCGATCGGCGAGTCCGGCCTTGGCCCGCGCCACGGAGAACAGCCGGCCGAATGTCTCGGCCCAGAGCCCTTCCCCACGCATGCGGACGCCGAACCGAGAGTCGTTCAGCTCGCCGCCTCGTGCGTCGCGAATTCGGCCCAGGATCTTGTCCACTCGATCGGGGAAGTGCCGCTTCAGCCAGTCTTCGAACAGGCCGGTGAGGCCGTACGGCAACCGCAGCACGACGTAGAACGCGGTTCTCGCTCCGGCCTCGGCCACGGCCTGAAGAATGGCCGGGGCCTCATGATCGTTCAGCCCTGGTATGATCGGTGCGACCATCGCGCCGACCGGCGTTCCGGCGTCGTTCAACTCGCGAATCGCCCGCAGCCTCGCGGCCGGCGACGAAGCTCGCGGCTCCAGGATTCGAGCCAGCTCCGGATCCAGCGAGGTCACCGAAACGAACGCATGGGCGGCATGATGTCGTGCCAGTTCGCCGAGCAGGTCCGCATCCCGCGACACAAGCGCGTTCTTGGTCACAAGCCCGACCGGATTGCGAAATTCGGCGAACACCTCGAGGCAACGTCGCGTGAGTTTCAACTCGCGCTCGATCGGCTGCCACGCGTCCGTGACGGTGCCGATCGCGACTTCTTCGCCCGTCCACGACTTCGACAGGAATTGTTTCCGGAGAAGTTCCGGCGCGTTCTCCTTCACCATGATCTTCGTTTCGAAGTCCAAGCCCGCGGAGAAGCCGAGGTATTCGTGTGTGGGCCGAGCGTAGCAATACACGCAGCCATGCTCGCAGCCGCGATACGGGTTCAAGCCGTACGTGAACGGGATGTCCGGGCTATCGTTTTTCGTGAGGATGGACTGCGAGCGGTCGTGGAAGAATTGCGTGGCCGGTGCGGGGTCCTCGCTCGGATCGTAGTCCGGCAGGGGAATCCGCGAGATGCTCTCGAAGCGGTTCGTGGGGTTGTCGGCGGCGCCCCGACCCCGGATGGTATTGGCGGACATGGCGAAGAGTTTATCATCGCGTCGTGGATTCGCGATCTCCGTCAGGCTGCGGCCTTCGCGCGATCGCGGAGCAGCTGGGCGAAGGCGGCCGGATCGCGGAGCGACGGCATCCGCACCGAGCGGCCGTCCGTCGTGCTCACACGGACCCATCCGATGTTGAGTCGAGAATAAATCCAATTTCCTCCGTGATCCACGACTGCGATCTCGCGGTACTGAATGGGCGGCACGGGGCGGTGGAGAAACCCGCGATCCACGAGCAAGGCTCGGTCCGTGATGCGGTATGTATAGGTGATGGCGCGATAGCAGCCGACGAAGAGCAAGGCGGGCCAAAGGACCAGAACGAGAACCACCGTCAGAATCGCGTCGGTCAGATCGCTGAAAAACACACGACCGGCGACGAGCCCCGCCGTGAGCAACCCCGCGAGCACGAGCCACGGGATCGTCGCCCGCAGGTCGTAACCTCGCCATTGCTCGTCACGGTATGCTGGAGAGTCGATCCTATTCATGTTTGACAACAGTCCGAATTCCCGACCATAATGTGTGGGAATCCTCGTGGAGAACTTGTCGGAGGGCCTGCTTCGCCTACAGTGTCCGAACTCGCGAGGGTCTCGCAAGCCTTCACCCCACTACTCGCCCACACTCATGAACTACCACTCACTGCGCCGTCAAACTCTGTCCCGTTACTTGCGATCCGGAGATCGCACGTTCGACGCGGCTCTCGTCACCTCGCCCGTCAACGTCACTTATATGACGGGCTTCACCGGCGAGGCCAGTTATCTGCTGGTCACCCCCAAGAACTCGATCCTGATCAGCGACTCGCGCTTCGAGGTGCAGATCCACGAGGAGTGTCCCGATCTTGGGAAGTCCGGCGAACTCGAAATGCACATTCGGCCGCACACGCGGACGGTCGAAGACGCGACGGCCGAAGTCATCAACAGTCTCGGCGTCAAGAACGTCATGGTCGAGGGAAGCCGCATCTCGGTGGCCGAACTCGACACGCTGAAGTCGTACACCTCGAAGGCGACGTACATCGCCCAGTCCGGCGTCATCGAAGGCTTCCGCGCCGTAAAGGACGTGGGCGAGATCGAAAAGATCCGCGAAGCGGTTCGAATGGCCGAACGCGCGTTCAAGATGTTCACGGCCACCCTCGCGCCGACCGACACCGAAAAGGAAATGGTCGACGCCCTGGACGGCTACCTTCGCCGCGCCGGGGCCAAGGGATCGTCGTTCCCCACGATCGTCGGAGCCGGCGAACGCGGCGCACTGCCGCACGCTCCGCCTACCAACCGCCGCCTCGAAGAGAGCAGCAAACTGCTAGTCGACTGGGGCGCGGACAACACTTACAAGTCCGACCTGACTCGCGTCATTCGCAATCCGTTCACGACGACCCCGACCCGCAAGAACAAGCAGGAACGGACCGCGTACCATCTCGAAGAGGTGTACCGCATCGTGCTGGAAGCCCAGGAAGCGGCCCTCGCCCTGGTTCGCCCCGGCGCCAAGTGCTCGGACGTGGACGCCGCGGCCCGGGCCGTCATCGCGAACTCGAAACTGCACAACGACCCCAAACTGAAACTGGCGGATTGCTTCCACCACGGGTTGGGTCACGGAATCGGACTCGAGATTCACGAGTCGCCTCGCGTTCGCGCCAACTCCACGGACGTGCTCGAACCCGGCATGGTGATCACTCTCGAGCCCGGCATCTACATTCCGGGATGGGGCGGGGTCCGCATCGAAGACGACGTGCTGGTCACCCGCGACGGCCACTCCGTGCTTTCGACCCTCCCGCGCGACCTTCCCCCGAAGGCCTGAGCCTCCTAGACTTTCCCTTCGCGGCCGGGCGACGATCGACGCCCGGCGCTCTCTTCGCGGGAGGTTGCGGTGGCCGACGAGAACCAGGATACGCCCCGACCGTTCGACGTGAAAACGGTCGAATACCTGCTTCGCCTCATGACCGATCACGAACTCAGCGAAGTGGACCTGAAGGAAGGCGATCAGCGGATCCGTCTTCGAAAAGGGTCGCTGGCCGTTCCGGCGTACCTTCCGCCTCCGGTGGCAGCGGCTCCGGTGGCCGCTCCGGCCGCTTCCGCGGTCTCGTCCGCTTCCGTCGCCGCTCCTGCTTCTGCCGCTTCCAAGTACTTGGAAATCAAGAGCGAACTCCCCGGCACGTTCTACACTCGACCCGCTCCGGACAAGCCCGAATTCGTCACGGTCGGCGCCAAGGTCAAGCCGGACACAGTCGTCTGCTACGTCAGCGCCATGAAACTGAACAATGAAGTGAAGGCTGGCATCAGCGGCACCATCGTCGAGGTCGTCGCCAAGAACGACGAGTTCGTGGACTACGGCACCGTCCTGTTCCGCGTCGATCCGGGTTGAAGTCCACCCACCGAGGCACGAAGAAAACAACACTGTTTTGAACTGCCTTTGCCTCTTTCGGTTTTTCTTCTCTCTGTCTCCGTGCCTCTGTGGTTAGCCCCTCATGTTTCATCGAATCCTTGTGGCGAACCGGGGTGAGATCGCGTTGCGGGTGATCCGCGCATGCCGCGATCTCGGTATCGAAGTCGCCGTCGTCTATTCCGAGGCGGACCGGGACGCGCCGTATCTCAAGCTCGCGGATCAGGCGATCTGCATCGGTCCGCCTGTCGCCACGGAAAGCTATCTGAAGCCGGCACGGATCATCGCCGCGGCCGAAGGCGCCAACGCGGACGCGATCCACCCCGGTTATGGCTTCCTTTCCGAGAACTCCGCGTTCGCCTCGATGTGTCGCGAGAACGGCTTCGAGTTCATCGGGCCGCCCGCCGAGGCCATGCACAAACTCGGCAACAAGAACGAAGCCAAGCAGATCGCCAAGGAGGCGAAGGTCCCCACGGTGCCCGGGTCGGACGGGCTCATCACGTCCGAGGCGCAGGCCCTCGAGTTCGCGCACAAGGTCGGGTACCCGGTCCTGATCAAGGCCTCGGCCGGCGGCGGCGGCCGAGGCATGCGCGTGGCCCGCGACGACGCCTCGCTGATTGCCGGGCTCTCGTCCGCCCGCGCCGAAGCCGAAGCCGCCTTCAAGGACGGCAGCATCTACATGGAGAAGTACCTCGACCGCCCGCGGCACGTCGAAGTGCAACTCCTCGGCGACCAGCACGGCAATGTCGTTCACCTGTATGAGCGCGACTGCTCGCTCCAGCGGCGGCACCAGAAGCTCGTCGAAGAATCGCCCGCGCCGAACCTTCCGGACAAGGTCCGCGAGGCGATGTGCGCCGCCGCCGTCCGCCTCGCCAAGACCGCCGGATACTATTCGGCCGGCACCTGCGAGTTCCTCGTGGATCAGAAGCACAACTTCTACTTCATCGAGGTGAACGCCCGCATCCAGGTCGAGCATCCGGTCACGGAACTGGTGACCGGCGTGGACCTGATCCGCGAGCAGATCCGCGTCGCGGCCGGCGAGAAGTTGCCGTTCAAGCAGAAGGACATCGTGCTCCGCGGAGCCGCGATCGAGGCCCGCATCAACGCCGAAGATCCGGCCAACGACTTCCGCCCGAGCCCCGGCACGATCAAATCGTGGCGCGTGCCCGGCGGCCCCGGCGTCCGCGTGGACACGCACGTCGTCAGCGGGTATCGCGTGCCGCCGAACTACGATTCGATGGTGGCGAAGCTCCTGGTGTATCAACCGACCCGCGCCGAAGCCTTCGCCGTGATGAAACGCGCCCTCCGCGAGTTCGGCGTGGAAGGGATCCACACCACGATCCCCATCCACCAGAAGATCTTCGACGCGAAGGAATTCGTCGAAGGCGCCGTGGACACGACGTACATCGAACGCGTGCTCATGCCGAAGAGTTGATCAAGCGAACCGCGTCGCGGGTGAGCGGAAACCGACTCGCGACCCGCTTCCGTGTTCGCGGCGCATAAGCTGACCATATCCCAATTTCATCCGAGACGCTCACCATGCGATCCGTCGCCCTCGTCGCCACGCTCGTGGCGCTCACCGCCGTTCCCGCTCGCGCGGACGACGCGGAAGACGCCTACATCTACGGCTACCCGCTGGTCACGATGGAAGTCACGCGGCGCGTGATGACCAACACGGCGAAGCCGGAAGGCACGCACGCTCCCATGGGGCAGTTCGTGCGGATGCGGACGTACCCGGACGCGAAGTTCCGCGACGTCACCGCGCCGAACGCGGACACGCTCTATTCCACCGCGTGGCTCGATCTCGCGAAAGAACCGTGGGTGCTCCGCCTGCCGGACATGGGCGACCGCTACTTCCTTATGCCGATGCTCAGTGGCTGGACGGACGTCTTCGCCGTGCCCGGCACGCGGACCACCGGCACGAAAGCCCAGACTACGCGATCACCGGACCGGGCTGGACCGGCACGCTGCCGGTCGGCGTGAAGGAGATCAAGGCGCCCACGAATATGGTGTGGATCCTCGGCCGCACGTACTGCACCGGTACGCCCGAGGATTACCGCGCCGTTCATAAGCTGATGGACCAATACTCGCTGGTTCCGCTCAGTTCCTACGGCAAGCCCTACTCTCCGCCCGGAGGGACGGTCGATCCGAAAATCGACATGAAGACCGCGGTGCGGGAGCAGGTGCATGCGATGAGCGCCGAGGCGTACTTCTCTCTTCTTGCGAAGCTGATGGCGGACAACCCGCCGGCGAAGGCGGATGCGCCGATCGTCGAGCGAATGGCGAAGCTCGGCATCGCGGCCGGCAAGCCGTTCGAGATCGCGAAGCTGGATCGCGCCGCGGCCCAAGCCCTGACCGCGGCTCCGAAAGCCGCGGTCGCCAGGATCATGGGGCACTTCAAGGACGCGGGCAGCCTCGTGAACGGCTGGACGTTCACGACCCGCGCCGGCGTGTACGGAACCGAGTATCTGCAACGGGCGCTCGTCACCGCCATCGGGCTCGGGGCCAACCGCCCGCAGGACGCCGTGTACCCCACCGGCGAAGTGGATGCCGACGGCAAGAAGTTCGACGGAGCGAACAAGTACGTGCTGCGATTCGCGAAGGGGCAGACGCCGCCCGTGGACGGATTCTGGTCCCTCACCATGTACGACGCGAATTACTTCTTCGTGGACAATCCGCTGAACAAGTACACCGTGAGCCCGCGGAACGATCTGAAGTTCAACGACGACGGCTCGCTCGACATTTACATCCAGAACGAGTCGCCGGGGAAGGACAAGAAGGCGAACTGGCTTCCGGCCCCGAAGGGCCCATTCGTTCTCATGATGCGGCTCTACTGGCCGCGCGAGAAGGCGCCCTCGATCATCGACGGTTCGTGGAAACTCCCCGGCGTGCGACTCGTGAAGTGACTCACTTCGAGGACGGCGGCAACATGCCGCCGTTCGTCACGATCGAGCATCGCGGCAAAGCCGACCGCAACGCGGCGATCCGCTCCTCGTTCAGGAGCGATCGCCGCACGTCCACTTCGCCAAGGTACTCGAGGGCTTTCAGGTCCTCGAGTCGCTTCGCGTCCACGTCCTTCGTGTCGATCCCGAGCACGATCGCGGTCATCCGCCACGGCTTCATGGGAATCTGGTTCTTCGCGCTCATGCCGGCGAAGCTTGCGCTGCCGTAAAGGAAGTGCGTGGGGCCGGAGTCGACGAGCGAGAACATCATCGTCGTCCACGAACCTCGCTGGTCGGCAAGCCAGTTCGCGACGCGAAGATCCCCTTCCGGCCCGTCGAGACTCGGCAACGAGAGCGAGTCGGCCGGCAGTCGGCTTCGCAGGCGCACGAAGCCAGCGACTGTCATCCCGCTGCGATCCGCGTTCACGGCCCGGAGCCCCGTCATCGTCGCGAGGCCCTCGATCGAGGCGTCGGTCACCTTCGTGTCGGCGAGGCCGATCCGCCAGACTCCCTTCAGGCCGAAAATCGACTTCAGCCCCTCGTCGCCGATGCCCGTGCCTTCAAGATCGATCAGCGAGAGGCTCTTCAAAGGTCGGATCGTTTGAAGCTCGTCGTCGCGCACGGGTTTCCTGTTGAACCCGAGCCCGACCACTTCGATCGGCCCTTCGGGCAGCGGCTCGTGGGACGAGATCGTCTTCGCGGGGTCGCCGGGCGTCTTGCCCGCGAGCATGACCCATCCGCCGCAGCGTTGCACCCACTCGGCGGCTTCGCGTTGCAGATCGCGTTTCGGTTCCGGAGTCGGCGGCGCGATCGCGTTCGTCGCGGGTTCAGGCGGCGGTTCCGGGTCCGGCGTTCGAGCCCAATACGCTGCCACAGCGACTCCGCCCGCGACGAACGGAGCGAACATCGCGACTGTCGCCATCCGCCGACGACGGGCCGGAGCGGCGGTCCCGGCAAGACGCTCGACAAGCTCTCGTTCGACGATCTCCGCCGAGGCCGGCCTTCTTGCCGGGTCCCTTTCCAATAGCCGCAGGATGAAGTCCGATGTGGACGGGCTCACGGTCGGTTTGCGGTCGCGGGGCGGAGTCGGCCGTTGATTTGCGAGCGAATTCATTATGGCGATCGCGTTGTCGCCATCGAACGGGCGGCGACCCGTGACAAGCTCGTAAAGCACGACACCGAGGCTGAAGAGATCGGCACGCCCGTCCACCGTCGTGCCCGCCGCTTGCTCGGGAGCCATGTACGCGGGCGTTCCGAGCACCGTTCCGAGCCGCGTGATCGCCACGTCTTCGACCTCGCCGCGGGCGAGGCCGAAATCCAGAACCATCGCCCGGTCGTCATGCGCCGAGTCGATCCAGATGTTCGCGGGCTTGATGTCGCGGTGGATCAACCCCGCCCGGTGTGCGGCGGCCAGGCCGGACGCGACCTCGCGACCGATCCGCAACGCCAGGCGTTCTTCGAGAGGCCGCTCGTTCCGACGGTACGCGTTCAAACTCGTTCCCTGCAGGAACGGCATCGCAAGAAACGGAACGCCCCGATCCTCGCCGACATGATGAACCGCGACCACGTGATCGTGATCGAGGGCCGCCATCGTTCGCGCCTCTCGCAGGAATCGTTCGGTGGACCGTGCGGCCGCGGCGGCTTCGGGTCGCATCACCTTCAGCGCCACGGTTCGCTTCAGCTTGCAGTCCTCGGCGCGAAACACCATGCCCATGCCGCCGCGGCCCACGAGTTCGAGCACGCGATATTCGCCGAGGCGACCAAGTTCGTCTGGCTTTTCCGCCGGTGCGAGGAAGGAGAAATCATCGGACTCGAACGGGGCGGTCTCGACCGGGACGCTGTCGCCGTCGGCCGGCGCAGTCTCGGCGGCGGAGATCCGCTTCAGGTAGCTTGCGAGCGGGCCATCCTGTCCGAGACCGCGAAGCGCGTTTCGGAGCGAGGCATCCGCGATCGCGGCCTGAACTCCGGAGGAGCACGAGGAACACGAGTCGAGATGAGCGACGAATTCCGCCTCTTCGACCGGCGACCGCTCTCGCAGCAGCGTCGCGGCGGAGACGCCCGGAAGCCGACATGGCGCATCGTTCATACGGTTGATTGTCTTCCGACTGCGCCGCGACTTCCATTGCATTCCTCGATCCCACGGACGATTCGCGGCGAACCCCCTAGAAACAGCTGTGATTCACTCTCCGGGCCGAGTGCGAGAACGCACTCGGCCCGGAATCGTTTCAGGGCGGACAGTTTGGATTTCCTTTGCTCATAGGGTGCGAACATGACGGACGACGTGTCGAAGGCCATCGGCCAGATCGCGGAGTGGGCGTTCAAGAAGTACCTTGCCCCACGACTGCCCGACGATCCGGAGTTGACGGCGGCGTTGGCCGTGCTCGCCCGGCGGTTCGCGGGGTCCGCGGACGGCAAGCCCGCATATCCGGCGGCGCCGCCGCCGCCCGCTCCCGTCGCTCCACCACCGCCGCCGTTGCCTCCCGCGATCCCGATCTCGCAGCTTCCGAAGTTGGACATCGGCTCGCAGTTTCAGGCGCCGCCGACCCCGCAGACTTACTTCGAAGGTGAACGGGAACTCGATCTGCTCGCGCCGCAGATCGTGGCCGATCGCTGCCGCGTGAAGGGCGAAGCCTGCAAACTGCTCGCCCGCCGCCTCGCGAATCCCTCGGACTGGGACGATTCGAAGGAGGATGAGGTTCATCAGCGTGCCACGGCTCTGCCCGATTGCCACCTTTGGATGCTGGCTCGCGATCCGATCGCGACGGCTCCGAAAACGTGGGAAGACCTCGCCGGCGCCTACGCGACCGCGGCCGAGGCCATGCTCATGATCCGCGACTGGGAGCAGTCGCCGGCGGCGATCTCGTCCCGCCTCGCGCCGCGAGTCCTGAGCCTCGCCGCCGAAGCGCAATCCGTGCTGCTCTACGCCGTCGCGGATGTTCGCGACGTGCGCGTCGATTACGATCAGGTGCAGATCTTCGCCCGCATCCGATCCACGGCCCGCGATCGCCAGGTGTTCATCCAGAAGTACCTGAAGCGAGAGGACCGCGCGGACCCGTCGTCGTGGGCGGACGTGAGCAAGCGAATCGCCGAGGTGTGGTTGCAGTTCAAGGCCTTCGGCGAGCGGGACAAACAACGCGGGAAGGGACTCAACAGCCTGAAGTTCAAGCTCAAGATGATGAAAGAGAGGCCGGAGGAGGCGGCGGCCGAGTGGCCGCGGGTGATCGAAATTGTGGACGAACTCGTGACGCTCGGGCTGCATCCGAGCAACGCCGATCTTCGCGAACTGATCCTGCCGGTGTTCGAGGAGTTCCCCGAGGAGCCGCGGCCGCCCGCGAACGTGGAACTGGTGCTGCGCGAGGTCGAGCATTACCTCGACTCGCGTCCCGAGGGCGAACCCGCGCCGAAGACCGAGAAGTATTCGCCGGACGTGCTCGCCGCCGCGGACTTGCTCCGCGGCACGGAGATCGTGCTGATCGGCGGCCAGAATCGGCCCAAGCACAAGGCCGCGCTGATGAAAGCGTTCGGCCTCGCGGACATCCGCTGGATCGTGACGCCCGAGCACACCTCGTACACCCACTTCGAGGCGGACGTGGCGCGGCCCGAGGTCTCGCTCGTGCTGCTGGCGATCCGCTGGTCCAGCCACGATTACGAGAGCGTGAAACTCTACTGCGATCAATACGGGAAGCCGCTCGTGCGCTTGCCCGGCGGTTACAACGCGAATCAGGTGGCTCACCACATCATGTCCCAGGCGGGCGATCGGCTGAAAGCCGCCGCCGCGCCGATGGGGTAAGCCTCGCGGCGCCGCACTCCGGATTGACACCACCGTGGGCTCCCAGTATTCGCGGGCCCGTTCAAGGATTGCGCGGTGGCCGCGTTCGCCGGGGGGGCGATGGTTCGGCATCTGAGCGTTTGGTTTGTCGTCGCGTGCGCGGCCGGTTCGGTCGCGGCTCAGGCGCCGCCTTGGAATGTCGTGCCCCCGATTTCTCCCGTCGCGGCCCAGGCGCCGCCCGTCGATGTCGCTTCCCCGACCGCTCCAGCGGTCAACCGGCTCGAGGACCTTCTCAAACCCTCGTTCCGTGTTCGCGGGTTAATCGAGACCGAAGCCGCTCTCACGTCCCAATCCGCCGACAGCAAGGCGATCATCGGGAACATCCAGAACGGGTATGGTTTCCGCCGCATCCGCCTCGGCGCTCAAGGAACCGTCGGCGACGCCACGCGATGGGTGTCCGAAGTGGAACTCGCGGGCGGCAACGTTCAGATCCTGGACGTGTTCGTCGGCATCACTGCGATCCCGAGCGTGCGCGAACTGAGAATCGGCCACTTCCGCGAGCCGTTCAGCCTCGAAGGCATGACGGGCGTGCCGTTCGTCACGTTCATGGAGAGATCGCCGTTGAACCCGCTCGACCCGGCGCGGAGTTGGGGCGTGTGCGGGTATTGGTGGCCGGACGACGAACGGACCGTCTTCGCCGTCGGCGCGTTCAAGGACGGCACCTCGCTGAGCGGCAACACCGTGAGCGACGACCGCGCCTGGGCCTACACCGCCCGCCTCACCGGGCTGCCGATTTACGACAACGATGAAAACGCGTTCCGTCTGCTGCACGTGTGAGCCGCAATCTCACACCGCAATCCCAGCGATGGAGCCGTGGTCTTCAATCCGGGGCGGGCTCCGAGCCTGCTCGCCGTCGTGGACAACCCGGATTCGCCGTTCCTGCCCGCCGTCACGATTCCGGCGAACGCCCAGCAACTGTTCAATCTTCAGTCCGCCTGGGTGAACGGGTCGTTCTCGGTTCAGGGCGAGTGGTTCGCGTCGAACATTCAGCGGTCGGACGTGAGTGGAAGCGTGTTCCTCCACGGCTTCTACCTGCAGGCCAGCCAGTTCCTCACGGGGGAACACCGCGGCTACGACCGCACCCGAGGAGCTTTCAGCACGGTGAACGTGAAGCGGCCGCTCACGCGTTCGCGGGACGTTCCCGGCGCCGGGCTCGGAGCGGTGGAACTGGCGGCGCGCTACTCCTTCTACAACTTCAGTTCCGGGAACCTCCCGCCGTCGACCGACGGCGCCTCCAGCCGAGCGCTTCTGAACCAGATGGAACTCGGCGTGAACTGGTACCTCAACGACTTCACCCGATTCATGTTCAACTACACGTTGCCGTTCGTCGACAAGATCGACGTGGGCTCGACCTCCGCCCACGTCTTCAGCATCCGCGCCGCCGTCCACTGGTGAACTGAAGACGCCGAGCAAATTCGGCGAGTTCGCAACTGGGGAGATCAACGCGGGTCGGGGTGATCGAGCACGTCTTGGGTTTGCTTTGCACGGAAGGCCACGAGCGTGTCGCGAATCGCGGGGTGCTTTCCGGCGAGAACGGCGGCCGCGAAGAGGGCGGCGTTCTTTGCGCCGGCTTTCCCGATGGCCATCGTCGCGACTGGGATTCCGCCCGGCATCTGGACGATGGAGAGGAGCGAATCGACCCCGCGGAGCACGGCCGATTCCACCGGCACGCCGATGACCGGGAGGTGCGTTTTGGAGGCGCACATGCCGGGCAGATGGGCCGCGCCGCCCGCGCCGGCGACGATCAGTTCCAACCCCCGGCCCGCGGCCTCCTCCGCGTAGCGAAACAGCAAGTCCGGCGTGCGATGCGCCGAGACGACCCGCACCTCGTGCGAAACGCCGAGTTCCGTCAGAAGTTCGGCCGCGTGCCGCATCGTCTCCCAGTCCGACCGGGAGCCCATGATGATTCCGACGAGTGGCGACGACATCGGTTCTCCCGCGGTCACACGGTCCAGTCCCAGCGCTGCATCTCCTGCATCCGCACATGATCCGTCAGGTCGAACTTCAGCGGCGTGACGGTGATGTAGCCTTCGTCCAAAGCCGTGACGTCCGTATCCGGATGCGGTTCGGGGCAGGTGAACTCGGGGCTGGTCCAGAAGTACAACCGGCCGCGCGGGTTCACCCGGCGATGGTACTGTTCCTGGTACGGCGTCACGTTTTGCGGCAGCACCTTCACGCCCTTCACGGGGCCGCGTTCGAGCACCGGCACGTTGACGTTGAAAAGGCTGCCCGCGGGCGGATTCTTCGCCAGAATCCGTTCGACGACGGATCTCGCGTGCCGCGCCCCGGTCGGCCAGTCGTGAATCTTCTGGTCGTATTCGAGGGAGCAGGCGATGGCGGTGCGGCGAAAGAAGGCGCCTTCCACGGCGGCGGCCACGGTGCCGGAGTAGAGCACGTTGATGCCCGCGTTCGAGCCCGCGTTCAAACCCGAGACGATGAGGTCCGGCGGCTCGGGAAGCAGTTCCAGCAGCGCGAGCTTCACGCAGTCCGCGGGGCGACCCTCGACCGCCCAACCGATCGGCGTCGTGCCGTCGTCCTCGAACACTTCCGAAACGAGCAGCGGGTTGAGAAGCGTGACGGAGTGCCCGGCCGCGCTTTGCTCGGTGGCCGGCGCCACGACCGTGACCGTGCCGAGTTTCTGCAACTCGGCGCGAAGCGCCCGCAAACCCGGAGCCCAGATGCCATCGTCGTTCACCAGCAGAATCCGCATCGCGTCCTCATTTCAAACCGGCCATGAACTCGGTCACGGACTTGAGATCTTCAGCGGAGAGCGTCTTGGCGAACTCGGGCATCATGGATTCGGGCGTGTGGCTCTTCGGGTTCTTCACGTGCTCGGCGAGCCAGTCCGGGGTTCGCGTGGAGCCGACTTTGGCGAGGCTCGGGCCCTTTCGCGGCGGGCTGCCCGCCTGAGTCGCGTGGCAGTTCAGGCAGTGCATGTCGAAGACTTTGTTTCCAGTCGGTGGGCCGCCCATCCCAGGCCCCGGCGGCGGAGTGCCGGTCGGCTCGGAGCTTCCGCACCCGGCGACGAATAGACCCAACAGGAAGGAGAGGAGGCAGGCGACGAACCGGGTCATGAGGCGATTCCCGGAAGAAGGATGAATACGGACAGTCTATTGAGTGGCATCCTGTGAGTCTTCGAGGGTGTGCCTGTGTATCGCTCACTTGCACCCCCGCGGAGTTGCTCTTCCATTGTTCGCGGCGGAAGGTCTATACTCGGCACGGGTTCAGGATGACATCCCCCGGCAGGACGCCGCCATGGCCGCCGCTCCGAGCGCGAACGACCTCACGCGACAGCAACTGGACGAGCTCGACGCGTTGCTCCAGCGCATGCTCACGCTTCCGAATTCGGCTTCGGAAGCGCCCGCGCCGTCGAAGGCGACAAGTTTCGCGGAGGCGCCCGCACTCCGGTTGACGACCGTGCCTCCTCCCCCGCCAGTGTTCGCTCCGCCGCCGGTGTTCGCTCCGCCGCCGATGCCCGCACCGGAACCGACGACGCCGATCATCGAACGCAAGGTCGTTGCCCCCTCGACGCAGATTCGTTCGATGCCGCTGCCGGCGGCGCCGAAACCCGCCGCGGAGGAACCGCCGCTCGCCGAACCCGCCCGCGAACCGGTGCCCTTCGTTCTCTGGCCGCTCGTCGGTTTGAATTGGCTCTTCGACGCGATCATGGGCCTCTTCGGCCCGCCGGGATGGCTCGTGCGATCCGGCTTCGGCAAGAACGTGCTCGGGCTCGCGGGCATTGGGCTCATCCTGCTCACCGTCGGACACGTCGGCACGCGACAGGGTTGGTTCACGCTTCCGTTCCCGATCCCGTGGCCGAAGTGAGGCGTTGGCGTCGCCCGTCGCGGCGCGGTACACTGCTGCGGCCATGATTCGACTCGTCGCATTCCTTGTCATCCCCGTCCTGCCTGCTGGCGCGGCCGCCGCCCCGATCGATTTTGGTCGCGAAGTCGTGCCCACGCTCACGAAACTCGGTTGCAACTCCGGCGCGTGTCACGGTTCGTTCCAGGGTCGCGGCGGGTTCCGCCTCTCGCTCCTCGGTTTCGATCCCGCGGCGGACTTCGAGGCCATCGTGGCCGAGGGTCGAGGCCGCCGCCTCTTCCCCTCGTCACTCGAGAAGAGCCTTCTCGTTCTGAAGGGAACCGGACAGGTGGGCCATGGCGGCAAGAGAAAGCTCGACCCGAAATCGGACGCATATCGCAAGCTGCTCGGCTGGATGAATGAAGGCGCTCTTCGCGGGTCGCTGCCGACCGTGACGAAGCTCGAGGTTCATCCTCCGGCTCTTCTTCTCGCGCAGGGCGAGCCGCGGCCATTGAGCGTGAAGGCGACGTGGTCCGACGGCACGGTACAGGACGCGACCCGGCTTGCCCTTTACGAATCGACGAAAGACGTGGTCGCCGGCGTGAACGCGGAGGGCGTAGTGGTCGGCCGCGGCCCGGGCCGAGCATCGATCACGATCCGCTTCATGGGTCAAGTCGCGGCCGTGCCCGTCAGCAGTCCCTTCGGCCCTGCCTCGTCCTTCGAGTTCCCGCCGAACAACTTCATCGACGAACACTTGTCGCGGGAATGGACGGCGCTCGGGCTTCGACCCGCGCCGCTCGCCTCGGATCACGAGTTCCTTCGCCGCGTGATGATCGACCTGATCGGCACGATTCCGACGCCGGCCGAAGTCCTCGCCTTCACCACGAATCCGGACCCGAGCAAGCGGGCGAAGCTGATCGACGCCCTGCTCGAACGCCCCGAATACGCGGACTTCTGGGCCTTGAAGTGGAGCGACCTCCTGCGGGCCCATCGCCGCTCCCTCGGGGACAAAGGCCTCGCCACGTTCAACGGTTGGCTCAAGGGATCGCTTCGCGAGAACCGCCCGGCGGACCGCATCACCCGCGAACTGCTTACGGCTCAGGGCAACCTCTACCTCTCCGGACCGGTCGCGTTCTGGTTCGTGGACAAGCAGCCGGACGAATTCGCCGAGACGACGGCTCAGGTCTTCCTCGGCACACGGCTTCAATGCGCAAAGTGTCACCATCATCCGTTCGAAGTCTGGAGCCAGGACGACTACCACGGGATGGCGGCGTTCTTCACGCGGATCAAGCGGAAGGACACGGGCGAGAACGGGCAGTTCGGCGGGGCGCAATCCCTCTCGGTGATCGCCGCCGGCTCCTGGACGATGCCGACCACGGGCAAGCCAGTGGCCCCGCGCCCGCTGGGCGGCAAGGACCTCCTGGCCTCCGCGGCGGATCCGCGTGTCGCGCTCGCCGAGTGGATCACGGCCAAGGAGAATCCGCACTTCGCGAAGAACCTCGCGAATCGATACTGGGGCTACCTCTTCGGCCGAGGGCTCGTCGACCCGATCGACGACCTGCGCGCCACGAACCCCGCGACCTTCCCCTCGCTCCTGGATGCGCTCGCGAAGGACTTCGCGGACCACGGCCACGACCTGAAACGCCTCCTGCGGACGATCGCGAACTCGCGGGCCTACCAACTGGCGAGCGAGGTTCATCCCGTTCGCGATGTCGAAGCCGAATTCGTGACGCATCGCCGGCCCCGTGCGCTTTCCGCCGAGGTGATGTTGGACGCGGTCTGCGCCGCGACCGGCGTGCCCGAGGCGTTCGACAAGATGCCGCTTGGCACGCGGGCGATCGCCCTGCCCGACCCGGCGGTCGCGTCATACTTCCTGGACGCGTTCGGCCGCCCAAAACGACAGACGGCCTGCGAGTGCGAACGCCCCGCGAAGGCGGACCTCACTCAGATCCTGCACCTGATGAACGGAGAGGCCCTGCACAAGAAACTGTCCGCCGATTCGGGCCGCATCGGCAAGTTGATCGTGGCGAAGGCCACGGACGCGGCCATCGTGGACGAGTTCTACCTGGCCACGCTTGGCCGGCCGCCTACCTCCGTGGAACGGGCCCGGGTGCTGGAGAAGCTCGACTCGGCCCCCACCCGCCGCGAAGGCCTCGAAGACCTGCTTTGGGCGCTGATCAACTGCCCCGAGTTCGGCTTCAACCATTGATCGCCCCCGCCCCCTCTTGAGCGGTCTCGCGGGGCGAGGCGGGAATCAAATCAGTTCCTTGATGGGCGCTCCGCGGGTGAGCGGGAAGGGGCGGCCTTGCGGATCGAGGTACTCGCGAGTGTGGTCGATGCCGAGGTGCTTGTAGATCGTGGCGAGCACGTCGTGCGGGTCGAGCGGGCGTTCCACCGGATGCTCGCCATATTGGTTCGTGGAACCGACGACCGTGCCGGTGGGGACTCCGCCGCCCGCCACGAGAATGGACATGGCGCCGGGATAATGGTCCCGGCCGATGCGTCCGTCCCGCTGTTCCAGTCGCGGCGTGCGGCCGAACTCGCCGGTCACGATCAGCATCACGTCTTCGTCCAAGCCGCGGTCGTAGAGGTCGTCGATCAGCGTGCTCACGACATGGTCGTAGAGCGGCAGGCGGGCGTTCATGGCCGTGAGCATGTCCCAGTTCACGGCGTGGTCGTCCCAGTCGTGGGCTTTGGAGTTCGGCCCGCTGCCGGGAACGCGAACGGAGACGAAGCCGACGCCCGCCTCGACCAACCGCCGGGCCAGAAGCGCTTCGCGGCCGAAGGCGTCGCTGCCATAACGGTCTCGCGTTCGCGGGTCTTCCAAACTCAGATCGAAGGCGCGACGCGTTTTGTCCGTGGTGAGAATTTCGACGGCGCGCCGATTGAACGCGTCCATGGCGTCGAGCGCGCCGCTGGTGTCCACGTCGCGGCGAATCGAGTCGAGCCGGTTCAGCAGTCCGAGGCGGTCGTCCAGTTGAGGCCGCGTGAGGTTGAGGCTGGCGTCGCGGATGCCGCCGTTCACGATGGGCACGCGCCAGTGGCCGGGCCAGAAGCCTTGAGCGATGCCGGGCGAATAGTCCGGCCCGTTCACGCACACGCCGTTGATCGCCACGGCGGTGGGCAACCCCGGCACGCGGCCATCGAGGTAGCGGTTCGCCACCGAGCCGATCATCGGATGGTGCGACTCCGCGGTGCCCGCCTTCATCTGACCGTAGCCGCTGAGGAAGCGCGTGTGCCCTTCGAAGTGGTTCGCCTGATCGTGGCTGCAGGAGCGAATGATCGAGAAGCGATGCGCGACCTTGGCCTGCTTCGGCAAGTGTTCGCAGATATCGATCCCGGGCACGCTCGTGGGCTTGGGCTTGAACGGGCCGCGAATCGAGTCCGGGGCGTTCGGCTTCAAGTCGTACGTTTCGAGATGGCTCGGGCCGCCGTGAACGAAGAGCAGGATGACGGACGTGCGGCGGTGTTCCGTTTCCGCGGCGCGAAGCCGAAGCAGATCCGCAAGGGTGAGCCCGCCGAGGCCGAGCACGCCGGCGCGAAGGAAGTCCCGTCGGCCGATCGTTCGCCGTGCCGGTGTCGATGCGTCCGCGAGTTCCAACATCGTGAGTCCCATGAAGTCCGAACCCAGTTCAGAGTAACAATCCGCCTAGCGGATCGCAATCTTCCTGCTGTCCGTGAACGCCGAGCATCGTACATCAATTGCACCTGCCTCACCCTCCCACCCCGAGGTTCGCGTGAAGCGTCTCCTCTGTCTGCCGCTGTTCGCCGTCGCCGCGGCCCTGGTTCTGCACTTCGGTGCGGTCGAAGTCTCCGCTCAGCAAAAGAAGAAGGAACCGCCCAAGAAGAGGGACGTGGCCCAGCCCGAGGATCTGTACGCGCCGCCGGGCTTCAAGATCGACCTGCTTTACGTCTCCGATCCGGCCACTGAAGGATCGTGGATCAACATGTGCACGGAGAAGCCGGGCAAGCTCGTCGTCGCGGGGCAGGGCGGACAACCGATCCTCCGCTTCACCATCAAGGACGGCAAGGTGGACGGCGCGCCCGAGAAGCTGCCGCTGAAGATCAGCGAGGCCATGGGGCTGCTTTATCACAACGGCACACTCTTCGTGAACGGAGCGGGGCCGAAGGGATATGGCCTCTACAAGTGCGTCGAAAGCGGCAGCGGCGAGTGGGACGTGACGCCGATGAAGATCTACGGCTCGGGCGGCGAACACGGCGCCCACGGAATCGCCGCCGGGCCGGACGGCAAGCTTTACGTCATGAACGGGAACCACACCAAGGTACCCGAGGTGGACCCGAACCCCGCGTACTTCAATTACAAGGAAGACCACGTCGTACCGCGGCAGTGGGACGGCAATGGCCACGCCGCCGGCATCTACGCCCCCGGCGGCTACGTCGTTCGGCACGATACGGACGGCAAGACCACGGAACTGGTGCTCGGCGGGTTCCGCAACGCCTACGATCACACGTTCAATGGCGATGGCGAACTCTTCACTTTCGACTCGGACATGGAATGGGACTGGGGCATGCCGTGGTATCGGCCCACTCGCGTGAACCACTGCACGGTCGGATCCGAACACGGCTGGCGCAGCGGCACCGGCGTGTGGCCCGATCACTATCTCGATAACCTTCCGCCGACAGTGAACATCGGCATTGGTTCGCCCACGGGTGTCGGCAACGGCGCCGGAGCGAAGTTCCCCGCCAAGAACCAGAAGGCCCTCTACATCTGCGATTGGACCTACGGCCGCCTCATGGCCGTGCATTTGAAGCCGAAGGGCGCCAGCTACGAAGCCACTTTCGAGAACTTCGTCTGCCCGCTCGGTCTCGTGAAGCCGGGAGCGCCGAAGAAAGCCTTCAATCTCACGGACGTGGTGATCGGCTCGGACGGGGCGATGTACTTCACCATCGGCGGTCGGAACACGCAAGCCGCCCTCTACCGCGTGACCTACACCGGGGACGAAAGCACGGCCCCGGCGGACCTCAAGAACAAGGATGGCGCCGAGGCCCGCGCCATCCGCAAGAACCTCGAATCGTTCCATGGCAAGAAGCAGGCCTTGGCGATCCCCGCGGCCTGGCCCGAACTCGCCAACGACGATCGCTTCATCCGCTTCGCCGCCCGCGTGGCCATCGAGAGCCAGCCGGTCGAACTCTGGAAGGAGAAGGCCCTCGCCGAGACGAACGCGAACGCCGCCTTCACGGCGCTCCTGGCCCTCGCGCGCAGCGCCGACGCCAAGTCACAACCGGCGCTGCTCGCATCCCTCGAGCGCTTCCCCTTCGCGAAACTGACGGACGCGCAGAAGCTGGACAAGCTCCGCGTTCTGCAAGTGAGCTTTACCCGGCAAGGCCCCCCGGCCGGCGGCGCGAAGAAGCTCATCGAAGAACTGGACGTGTATTTCCCCGGCTCGAACGAGGCCATCAACCGCGAGGCGTTCCAGCTTCTCGTGTATCTCAACGCTCCGGGCGTCGTCTCGGAGGGGCTCAAGCAGATGGCCGCCGCCATGACGCAGCAGGACTTCTTCCACTACCTGTTCCACCTCCGCACCGCGCCGATCGGGTCGTGGACGATGGACCAGCGAAAGCAGTACCTCGGGTACTGGGTGAAACGGCCGAACCTCCCGCCCGATTCGGACATTCTGGGTTGGTTCAAGGCCGCGGGCCGGGACTACAGCACCGGCGCGAGCTTCAACAACTTCCTCAAGAACTTCCTCCGCGAGGCCGTGGCCAATATGTCCGACGCGGAGAAGAAGGAACTCGCGAGCACGATCACGGCCATCAACAAGGACATCACGCCGAACTTCGACGTGAAGCCGCGAGACGTGGTGAAGAAGTGGACTCTCGAGGAGCTTCAGCCGCTGCTCGCCAAGGTCGACTCCGGCCGCGACTTCAACAAGGGGAAGGAAGCGTACGCGGCGTCGCAGTGCATCAAGTGCCATCGTTTCGGCGAGACGGGCGGCTCGATCGGGCCGGACCTCACCGCCATCGGCAGCCGCTACTCCGCGAAGGACATCCTGGATTCGATCATCGATCCGTCCAAGACGCTGAGCGACCAGTACCAAAACGAGACGTTCCGCACCGCGAGCGGCAAGACGGTGACGGGTCGCGTGGTGGACGATCTGAAGGACGCGATCGCGGTGCAACCCGATCCGCTTTCGCCGGACCGCGTGCTGATCAAGAAGGACGACATCGAGAGCCGCACGGCGAGCAAGGTGTCGCCGATGCCCGCGAACCTCGCGGACGTGCTGACCGCGGACGAGATCCTGGATCTGATCGCGTATATGCAGGCCGGCGGCAAGAAGACCAAGGCCTTCAAATGATTGCGGCCACCGCCTGGTCGCGGTGGCGGAGCTTTCTCGCGGAGCGCGAGCCCGGAACGGCGTTGGCGCTGCTCCGCATCTCGGTCGGCGTCTGCGTCGTGTGGATGTTCGGCAGCATCGCGGCCAACGGGCTCGTGCCGGTCGTCTGGTTCAACCCGGCGGACGGCGGCTGGCGTCCGGTTCACACGCCGTGGCTCCTCGAACGCGTCGGGCATGCGCCGGACTCCGTGGGATGGCTCACGGGGCTGGCAATCGCCTCCGGCACACTTCTGATCCTCGGCGTCGCCGCTCGCATGGCGGCGCTCCTCGCCTTGCAATCCGTCCTCGAACTCACCCACGTCGATCGCCCCGGCTTCGACGATCTCCTTCTCGCGAATTTGCTTTGGCTCCTCGTGCTCGCCCGCTCCGCCGAGACGCTCTCGATTCGGTCCAAGCTGCGAACGGGATCGTGGCGAAGTTCCACACCTGTACCTGCCTGGCCGCGGCGGCTCGTCGTCGTCCAACTCGTCGCGATGTACTTCGCGGCCGGGCTTCACAAGGCGACGGTCTACTGGACCCCGGCGGACGGTTACTCGGCCCTTTACTACATCCTGCAATCGCCGCGGTGGGCCCGGTTCGAAAAGCCGTGGCTCGCGGACGTCTACCCGCTCCTGCAGTTCGGAACGGCCGTGACGTGGCTCTGGGAAGTGACCGCGCCGCTTCTTCTTCTCGCACTCTGGTATCGCCGCACCGGGGACCGCCCCGGCCGCTTGCGAAGGCTCTTCAACCGTCTGCCGCTCCGCGCCGCGTTCGTCGCCGTCGGACTCGCCATGCATCTTGGCATCTTCGCCCTCATGGACCTCGGCCCGTTCAGCTTCATCGCGCTCGGCAGTTACTGGTGCCTGTTCCGATTCGGCGAACTCACTCGATCCGAGACGCCCGGCCGCGGCGTGAGCCTCGTCGCGATCTTCGTTCCGCTTCACCTCGTGGCCGTGCTGGTGCAGGCGGCGCCCTCCCCGCTCTACGTTTCGCGAGCGGATTGGAAACAGCCGCCGGTTCAGGCCGAATTCGCTCAGTGGGGCGAACGGCTGAACATGCGGCCGGACGAACTCGAAGAGGGACTCTGGACCATCTCGCACCGCTATCTTCGCCTTCGCACGCCGATCGAGTCCGTGTTTTCGCCGTACTACCGGTTCTGCGGCACGTCGCAGGCGTGGCGCATGTTCGTGGCGCCGGACCTCGAACCGACGCGGCTCGAAGTCGAGGTGTTCGAACGCGGCGAATGGCGACTCGTCTACCGCGAACTGGATGCGTCGTACTCGTGGCAGGCGGGCATCCTCGAACACTGGCGATTCCGCGTCGCGCTCTTCAGCGCCACGTGGTCTCGGAACTGGGGTGAAGTCTCGAGCCTGGCGGCGTGGCTTCGTGGCCGCGCCGCGGCGGACTTCCCCGAGGGCAGCCGCATCCGAGTCCGCCTCATGAAGTGGAAGTTGCTCCCGGCCCGCGAGATGCGAAGCGGCGCGAAACCGATCGAGCATGTCGCCTTCGTTCAAGAACTGAGTTTGAGGTGATCGCCGCGCCTGCGGGTTCGCGTGCCGCGAAACCGCAAGTGGTTGGAACTTGTCGCCGCTCGCACCCATCATATCGTAACCGCTCACCATGCTTGGCGCCGCGGAACGGATATGGCCACTCCCGCGATCGACGTTCAGAACCTCACCAAGAACTACGGCACCGTTCTGGCCGTGGACAACATCAGCTTTCAGGTGAAGGCCGGCGAACTCGTCGGCTTCCTCGGGCCGAACGGCGCCGGCAAGTCGACCACGATGCGCATCCTCACCACGTACCTCCCCGCGTCCAAGGGCTATGCCCGGGTCGCCGGGTTCGACGTGATGTACGAATCGATGGACGTGCGGCGGCGAGTCGGGTACCTCCCAGAATCCGTGCCGCTTTACGCCGAGATGCGGGTCGGCGAGTACCTTTCGTACCGCGCCCGGCTCAAGGGCGTCGAGCGGTCCGTTCGCACCGCCCGGCTGGACGACTGCATGGCCCGGTGCCGCATCAAGGAAGTGAAGACTCGCCTGCTCGGCACGCTTTCTAAGGGCTACCGACAGCGAGTCGGCCTTGCGGACGCGCTTCTCGCCGACCCGCCCGTTCTGATTCTGGACGAACCGACCAGCGGCCTCGACCCGCTCCAAATCAAGCAAACGCTCGAAACCATTCGGGCCCTCGCCGGTCGGCACACCGTGCTCCTCTCCACGCACATTCTCGATGAAGTGGAAGAGTCGTGCGAGCGCGTCGTCATCGTGAACAAAGGCCAGATCGGCTTCGACGACACGCTGAAATCGATCGCGGACCGCGAGCCCGTGCTCCAGATCGAAGTGCGAGGCCCGAGCGAGGCCGTCGAGAAGTATCTGCTCGAGCAGCCGGAGTTGATGTCGTGCGAGGTGAAGACCCGCGACGGCGATCTCACCGCGTTCGAACTCAAGACGAAGGATCGGAAGGATCAGCGGGAAGTTCTCGCGGGTCGGATTCAGAGCAAGGGCTGGTCGCTACGGCGACTGGACCTGAAGAAGGCGCGGCTGATCGACGTGTACACGTCGGTCGTGATGCCGAAAGCGGTGCCGGCCGCGCCGCCGCCGGTGGCCCCGCCCGCCCCGGAACCGACGCCCGCGGCCTAGTTTCACACGAGCGCCATGAGCACCACGACTGACCCGACATCGCCGCCCCCGGTGGAAACGGCGCCGTCCCAAACGTTGGCCCAGGGCCCCGGGTTCGCCCGCATGGTCGGCTTCGCCGGCCTGTTCGCGCTCGTGCTCGGGGTCGTCGTCATCGTCACGAACATGGCCCTCTCCCCGCGGTGGATCTCCACCACGGGCGGCTATCTGTTCTCCGCCATCGGCATCGTTCTGCTCATGTATCACGCCGTGAGCGACGGCGAGCCGGAAGTGCGCCGCATGTACGGCCTCTTCTCCGCGCTCTGGCTCGTGCTCGCCGTCATCGCTTCGGTCGCGCCCGGCCCCGTCTTCTCGGCCGCCGCCTCGGGCACCACCAAGACCATGGGCTTCAACCTGCTCCCGTGGGGCGTCGGCTTCGGGTTCCTCTCGCTGCTCTTCGCAATTCCATTTGCCCGGCAAGAAACGGATCGCACGTATCGAAGCTACGCGGAACTCGGCCTGCTCGGCGTCGGCACGCTGCTCGCCGTCGGCAGCTTGCTCGCCGGGCTCGTCAACAAGGACTTCCTCGTTGGCCCCGGGCTCGCATTGGCCCTGCTCGGTCTTGGCTTCCTCGCCGCGTACATGGGCCAGGTCGACACCTCCGAAGGGATCGGTTACCAGGTCGCGTTCGCGCTCGGGGCCGTCGGTGCCGCCGTAGCCGTGTACGCGATCGCCCAATCGACTGTGCCCACGCTCTTCTTCGAAGGGCCCAACGTTCTTCGGAATCCGAACGGTTCGCTGGACCGCTGGCGGGTCGGGGCCCGGGTCGTTTCCGTGCTGGCGTTCGTGGGGCTCGGGATCGCCGGCGTGCGGATGAAGTCGTCTCCGACGTGGCTTCGCAGCACCATGATGGCCCTCGGCGGCGTGGGCGTGGTCGTTCTCCTGATCGCATCGTTCAAGTCGAACGCGCTCAGCACGCCGCCCGCTCCGTTCCTCGTGCCCAACGGCATGATCCTGATCGGCCTCGGCCTCGTGTACCTCGCGGTGGCCCTCGGCATCTGCTCGGACAACCAGTTCATCACGCTCACCCGGCGGGAACTGTCCGCGTATTTTCTCTCGCCGCTCGGCTACCTCGTGCTCGGCGGCACCACGCTGATGCAGTGGATCTCGTACAACCGGTTCATTTCGGGGGCGATCCTTGGCGGCGGTCCATCCCCGCAGCCGATCCCCGAGCCGATCGTGGCGGCGTACTTCGTGGACATCTTCCCCGTGTTCGCGCTCCTGCTTCAGGTGCCGGTGATCACCATGCGATTGGTGGCCGAGGAGAAGCGGACCGGTTCGATGGAGATGCTTCTCACCGCGCCGGTGAACGAAACGCCGATACTGCTCAGCAAGTTCGTTTCGACATGGTTGTTCTTCCTGATCTCGTGGCTGCCCGCGGGGCTGTTTCTGATTCCGCTCCGCGTGGAACTCGGCCAGCCGTTCGACTACCGTCCGTTGCTCAGCTTCTATGTCGCCTTCGCGGCGGAAGGTCTGGCCTTCGTCGCGATCGGGCTCTTTTTCTCGAGCCTGACGAAGAACCAGATCGTGGCCGCCGTGCTCACGCTCGTGCTGATGATCATGTTCCTGATGGCATACTTCGTCCGTCAGTCGCCCACCGGGTACGGCCTGCCGCAGTACATGTCCGTGTTCATCGGGCGGTTCTCGTTCATCCACATGTGGATCGAATCGCTGGAAGGGCGGCTACCGCTCAAGGACACGCTTCTGTACGTGTCGCTCGGGCTGTTCTTCCTGTTCCTTTCGGTGAAGTCGCTCGAAACGCGGAAGTGGACGTGATGCGAGCCGGTCGCGTGAGCGACCGGAGACTTTTTCCGGCTCACAGGCTCCGGTCGCGTCCGCGACCGGCTCGCCGCTCGGATATCGACCATGAACCCAACTGAACCCAACCCCGCGACGAACCCCGGATCGGCCAAGCAGCCGATCGTGGAGTTCATCCGCACCCAGCGGCAGAACGCCGCGTACGTTCTCCTCGGCCTCTCCGTTCTCTGCCTCGTCGGCACGATCTATCTGGCGGTGCGCGCCATCAAACCTGCATCCGCCGCCGCGGACAAGATCGAGGAGAAAAAGTCGCTGGACGAGGAGAAGCCGACGCCGGAACTGCCCAAGGCCGAGGTCGCGAATCCGAAGCGCCCCAGCTACATGTTCGGTTGGATCGGCGGGCTGGTCGCCTTCCTCATCACCGCGTCCGCCGGCGTGTACCTCCTGGCGATTCCCGCGAAGTCGTCCCTCGACCATCAACTGCGCGAGGCCCGCGTTCTCGTGCTCGCCGCCGGCGGACTCATCGGCGCCGCGTTGATCGTATTCGGCGGGCTGTACTTCTACCTTTGGTCGGACAGCCTCACCGGCTGGCTCGACAAGGGCGAAAAGAAAGAGATGGTGTGGGTGGTGATTCCGCTGCTGATGGTCGCGGCCGGGGGCGGCCTCGTGTTCGCCGCCGTGCAACCGGCCCGCGCCGAGGAACGCAACGACAGCACCATTCGCCGCCTCGTCTATGGTTCGAACTTCGCGGTCTCCGTGCTGCTGCTCTTTGTCACGCTCGTCATCGTGAACGTCGTTTTCGCCATGAAGTTGCCGAACAAACTCGACACGACCGAGACCGGCTTCTACACGCTGAACAACTCGACACGCGAGTTCCTGAGCAAGCTCTCGGAGCCGGCCACTCTGTACGTCGTGATGCCCGAGTCCGGGGAACGCGAAGTCAACGACATCCGCCAGTTCGCGTTCACGGCTCAGGACGCCGCCGAGGGCAAGCTCAACGTCAAGTTCGTGAGCCCGGTGACGAACAAGCAGGAACTTGCCCGCCTGAAGGAGAAGTATCCGCGGATGGGCGATTCGCTCGGCGTGCTGCTCACCGCCGGCGAAGACGAAAAGCGCAACGTGTTCATCGCCTTCGAGGATCTCTTCGACCTCGACCCTCGCACCGGCCGCACCAAAGGCTTCGCCGGCGAGGGCAAAGTGATGAAGGAACTCCGCTTCCTCGCGGACAACGAGCAGAAGCCGGTCATCTACTTCACGCAATCGAACGGCGAACTTTCGCTTTCCAGCACACCCGGCGGCGAGACCGTCGGCGGCTCCGCGGCCATGCTCAAGGGCTTTCTCGAGAAGGCTTATCTGGACGTGAAACCGCTCACGTTCCCGATCAAGAATCCGACTGTGCCGGACGACGCGGCCGTGGTGATCGTCGCGGAACCGCAGACGCCCTTCTCGCCGGACGCGGCCGACGCGCTGCGGAAGTACATGAACCACCCGACCAAGAAGGGCAAGCTCATCGTGCTCGCCGGGGCCAATCCCGGACCGAACGAGAAGGGTATGTCCAAGACCGGCCTCGAAGGTTTGCTTGGCGAGTTGAACGTGCGGCTCGGCGAGAAGTTCATCTACTCGATTCCGACCGAGCAATCTCCGGAGTATCGTTCGTCGCTCGTCGCGTTCAATCAGGGGGCTTCGAACAACCCGATCGCGCAAGCGATGGGGCCGACGGTTCGCCTCCGCGTCCCGCTGCCTCGCGAGGTGGCGCCCACGCAGGGCAACCCCGCGTACAAGGCGGATGCCCTGATGATCACGATGCCCGGCCGCTTCACGTGGACGGAAGACGATCCCATGAACAACATCGAGGCGACGATTCGCGATCTCGTGGAGAACGAGCAAGTCGCGACGAAGAAGCAACTTACACGGAGCGCCCGGCCCGTCGCCGTCGTCGTGTCCGAATCGGGGGCCCCGAATCCGCATGGCGGCCCGCCCGCGGGCGGCGGCAAGGCCCGAGCCCTCGTCATCGGCAACGCCTTCATCTTCTCGGACCGCGTCGCCGAGCGATCCCGTTCTTCGCCCGTGACCTTCGACATGATTGGCGTGGCCATCGACTGGCTGCGGGACAAACCCGTGCTCGCCACCACGGTCGAATCGAAGACATACAAGGAATACCAGCCGCCGGAGCCCACCGGCGTGGACACCACCCGGCTCGTGTACCTGCCGCTTGGCCTGGCCCTGCTCCTCGTCGGCGGCGTCGGCACCGGAGTCTGGGTGATGCGGCGGAAGTGACCGCCCCGGGTGTGAGCACGGACGATTTTCTCGAGGTTTGCGATGAGCTTCCGAACGACCGCCACTCTCTTCGGCCTCGTCTTCCTGCTCGGCGTCGGCCTGCTCGTGTACTCGTTTTTTACCGAAGACGACACGCCAACCAAGGAATTGCTTCTCTCGAACCTCGCCGGGTCGAAGGCGGACGAGATCGACACGGTCGAGATCGAACGCGGATCGAGCCGCCTCGTGTTCAAGCGGAAGGACAAGGACAACTGGACGATCGCGGAGCCGATCGCGACCCGCGCCGAGGCCGGCGCCGTGGATCGCCTCGTCGAGTCGTTGCTGAAAGTGCGGGCGACCAGCTACCCCGAGTTGAACTCGAACCCCGCCGTGCACGGGCTCGACACCCCGAGCCTGAAGGTGACGCTCCGCTCCGGCGAGAAATCGGACACGCTCAACGTCGGCGACGTGACCATCGGCGGCAGCAAGGCCGTCGGGTTCGTCACCACCGCGACAAGGAAGCGGCCGATGGCCGTGCCCCGCTCCGACCTCGAACCGCTCTTCAAGGAGAGTAAGGCCGGCAGCGCCGGCGACCTCGCGAAGTGGACCAACGACTTCCGCGTGAAGCAGGTCTTCGCCTTGGACCCCCGAACCGGAACGGACGACGTTCAGTTCGTGAAGCTCACTTCGAAAGGCAAGGAACTCGCCCTGACGAAGTCCGCCGCGGGCCCGTGGCAGTTCGTCTCCCCCGCCGGCTGGGGCGACGCGGCGCTCTCCGGCGATCTGAGCGCCACCAACCCTTCCGCTATCACCGGCGTTCGCGGCCTGCTCAATTCCGTCGTCAACCTTCAAGCCTCCGCGGCGGACGACTTCATCGATCATCCGAAGGATCTGAATCCGAAGGATCTGAAAGAGTTCGGCCTGGACGACGCGAACCCGGATCGCGTGCGTGTCGAATTGAAGGACAAAGCCGGAGCGGTGGAAGTGGCGTATCTGTCGAAGAAGGCTGATGCCCCGCCCACGCCTGCGACGCCCGGTGGTCCGTTGCCGCCTCCGACCTCCAAGCTTTATGTGAAACTCGAGAACAGCCCGACGGTCGTTCGCGTGAGTCCGCCCGCGACGTGGGACGGGCTCCTCGCGTCCGTCGCGAATCCGGATCCGCTTCGCGATCGGGATCTCGTGAAGGATTCGGACAAGAACGGCATCGACGCGATCGACATTCTGGTGGGCGGTCAGGTCGCGAAGTTGCGGAAGGTCGGCGGCCCGTTCGGCAAATGGCAACTGTTCGGCGGCCCGAACGACCCGCAGGACGCGAACGCCGCCGTCGTCGCCAAGCTGCTCGATCTCGTGGCCAAGCCCGGCGTCGTGAAGGACTTCCCCGCCTCGTCGGACGCGAACTTCACCCCCGCCGAGACTCGTACCGAAGTGAAGCTGTGGGTGAGCGGGATCAAACCGAACACCGATCCGAAGGCGGACCCGAAAGCCGAGCCGAAGGTGGACGGCCCGCCGATCGTGCTGCAGTTCGGCAAGAAGGACGCCGAGGGGATCTTCGTTCGCCGCACTCAAGCGAACGGGACGAAGAACGATTGCCGCCTTCCGGACAAAGTGAAGGTCGGAGCCGCGGCGCCGCCCCCGTCGCCGTTCGCCCCGCAACCGCCCGCGAACCCGGACGAGATCGTGGACACGATCGCGGCCGTGGCCAAGAACCGCCTCGATTTCCTCGACGCGACCTTGAAGAGCTTCTCACAGTTCCAAGCGAGTAAACTCACGATCCAGAACGGAGCCATCATCACGGAAGTGACGAAGGACGTGCCCAAGGATCCGATGCTGCCGGTGAGTTGGAAGTACGTGCTGCCCGCGCCGCAGAAGGATCGCACGGCGGACGGCGGCACCGTGGGCGATCTGCTGAATCTGCTCGCCACTGAAAGCGTGGTGAAGTTCGTGGCGGAGGCTCCGAACGACGCCGACCTCGCGAAGTGGGGGCTCGACCCGAAGAGCCCGAAGTTGAAGATCAGCGTCGGGATCGACGCCGGCCCCCCGCCGATCGGCGGCGAGAAGAAAGACCCCGCGGACACCCGACGCGTCTATTGGTTCGGGAACGAGACCGACGACAAGCAGCACGTGTACGCGAAGCAGGACGGCAAGACCGCCGTGTTCACCGTGCGAAAGCTGACGGCCGAGCGGTTCGCCGCCGCGGACCTTCGTGACAAGACGCTTGTTCGCTTCGATCGCAACAAGGTGAAGAAGGTGACTCTGAAGGGGTGGAAGGAGAAGACCGGCTTCGAAGTCGAACTCGCGTTCGAGAGGAAGGACGGCAACTGGATCGTGTCCAAATCGCCCGGCGCGTACATGGTGGACGGCGCCAAGGTGGACAAGTTCCTGGACACGGCCAACGGGCTGCGGGCGAAAGCGTTCGTTCCCGGCGCCCCGAAGCCCGAACAGAAGCTCACGCCCGGCGAAGGCGGCCTGCAGGTGAACCTCGACATCGACGGCACGCCCGGCCTCGTCCTGTTCATCGGCGGCCCCACGGACTTGGACGCGAGCCTCTTCCTCCAGACGAGTTCCCTCCCGGCGAACGAGAACATCGCCACCGTGCTCATCGACGCGTTCAAGCCGTACAAGGACAACTCGGGCGCGTTCGCGAAGTGAAGACGCACACACTTCATCACGTCGCATGCACGTACTGCGGGTGCGTGTGCGACGATCTGAGCGTGACCGTGAGCGGCGGCCGCATCGCGGGGTTCTCCCCCCCGTGCCCGCTGGCGGAGAAGTGGCTGCTGAACCGGGCCGACGGCGGCTCCGCGCCCGCTTTCATCGACGGCCGCCCCGCCGACCTCGAGACGGCCTTCCGACGCGCCGCCGAACTTCTTCGCGGTTCCGTCTCGCCGCTCGTCTATGGCCTCTCGCGAAGCACGACGGACGGCCAGCGCGCCGCCACCGCCCTCGCCGAGCGTCTGGGCGCCACCATCGACACCACCGCGAGCACCGGCCACGCGCCGTCGCTCCTCGCGCTCCAGGACATCGGCGAGTCCACCTGCACGCTCGGCGAGATCAAGAACCGCGCGGACCTCGTGATTTACTGGGGCAGCGATCCGCTCCGCACGCACCCGCGGCACATGGAGCGATACGCGGTTCATCCGCGTGGCCGCTTCATTCCCGAAGGTCGCGCCGGTCGGCACGTCGTGGTCGCGGACGACACCTTCACCAACTCCGCAAAGGAAGCCGACGCGTACATCCCGCTCGTCTCGGGCTCGCACTGGGAAGCCTTCGAAACGCTGCGGGCGCTGGTGAAGGGCGTTCCCGCGCCGCAGGCCACGCCCGCCCTCCGGGACCTCGCGGAGCGGATGAAGAACTGCCGCTGCGGCGTGATCTTCTTCGGCCACGTGGTGGTGCACGAACCCGCGGCACACCGCACCGTCGCCTCGCTGTTGCAACTCGTGACGGATCTGAATTCGCACACGCGGTTCTACGCGAGGCGGATGCGGCGGTATGGCGACGTGGCTGGCGCGGATGCCGTGCTGAGTTGGCAGACGTGCTACCCCTTCGGCGTGAACTTCGCCCGCGGCTACCCGCGTTACAATCCCGGCGAGTTCACCGGTCCGGACATGCTGGCCCGCGGCGAAGTCGATCTCGCGTTGATCGTCTGCTCCGAGACCGCGGCGGATCTTCCGGAGCCGGCGTTGGACCGCCTTCGCCGCATCCCGGTGATCCTGCTCGACCCGCCCGGCGACGAGCCAGTCGTGCCCGCGGCCGTCCGTTTCACGACCGCCGTCTACGGCATCCACCGCCCCGGCATCGCCTACCGCATGGACAACGTGCCGATTCCGCTTCGCACCCTTCTGCCGACCGATCTCCCCGGCGACGACGCCATCCTGAACGAACTCCTCGCTCGCTGCGAGCGAATCGACTCGTGAGCGAGCCCTTCGAGCGTCACGTCGTCGCACGTCCCGTGGTTTGTCATTCGAGCCAACTCAGCGGATACTTCGGATCATCGAGTTCCATCGCGCGCGTGGTCGGGATCAACGGGCGGAACGTGTCCACCATCACGGCGAGTTCGTCCGTCCACTTCACATCCTTGCTGGCGGCGATGGTGCCCGGGTGCGGCCCGTGCGGGATGCCGTGCGGATGCAGCGTGAACGACGATTCCTCCACGCCGCGGCGGCTGCTGAACTTCCCGCGCACGTAGTACAGAACCTCGTCGCTCTCCACGTTCGAGTGGGCGTACGGCACCTTGATCGCCTCCGGGTGCGTGTCCAGCATCCGCGGCGCGAACGTGCAGACTACGAACCCGCCCGGGGATTCGAAGGTCTGGTGGATCGGCGGCGGCTGATGAACCGTGCCCGTGATCGGCTCGAAATCGTCCGCGTTGAACGTGAACGGATAAACGCAGCCATCCCACCCCACGACATCGAACGGATGGCTCGCCAGCACGTACCGCGTGAGCCGCGAGCCGTCCTTGATCAGCACTTTCGTCTCGACATCCCGATCCTCGGTGATCAGTTCCGCGGGGCCGTGCAGGTCGCGTTCGCAGAACGGGGCCCCGAGGCGAAGTTGACCGTCCGGGTTCACGTATCGCCGCGGAAACTCGATCGTCCCCGCGGACTCGATGACGAGTAGATCGATTCGGCCCTCGAACTCGAGCCGGTAAGTGGTGCAGCGCGGAATCACGATGTAGTCGAACGGTTTGAACGGCAGCCGGCCGAAGTGAGTGATGAGGTTGCCGTGACCGCCGTGAACGAAGACGATCTCGTCCGCGATCGCGTTGCGGTACAATTCGGCTTGCTCGGCGGCCGGTCGGCAACGCCAGAGCGTCACGTCGTTGTTGGTGAAAATCGGCACGCGGCCGGTGATCGGGTCTCCGGCGGCGGTCATCGTGCTGGTCTTCACATGATGATGACGCAGCGCCGGTTGATCCGCGCGCTCGACCACGATCTCGCCCGCGGCTTCGACCCGCTTCACCCGCGTCGGCGGCCGCAGGTGATACGCGATCGAGTAGGCCCGAGAGAAGCCCTGCGTGCTGATCACCTCTTCGTAAAAGAGGCCTTCGGCGCGGAAGCCCGGCTCCACGCGGTGGGCCGTATGTCGTTTCTTCGGGATGCGTCCGAGGGACTGATATCGCATGTCTCGCCTCCGCTGGCATTCTAAGCCGCGCGAGGAGCATAAAATGATCCGCGAACGAATCGAGGTCCCCATGCTGCGGCGGCACTACAGTTTGATTCTGGTCGCGATCTGGCTCGTGATGGGCGTGTGCCTCGTGGCGCCGGACATCCTTCCGGAGAAACTGCGGCAGCATCTGAAGGTGCCGAGCGGCGGGCTCGTCGGCGTGTTGGCGTTTCTCTTCGCGCTCTACAATCTCGCCCGCTGGTGGGCCACGCAAAGCCTGTACCGCAATCGCGAGGAGTATCGGCGCGTCAATCCGCTCTCCGTGCGGCGAGTCGAAGAAGCGCCCAAGGAGGAGGACCCGAATCCGGACTTGGACTTCATCAGGTTGCCGGAGGACGACGCTCCCAAGCCCGACCCGAAGTGACAGGTCGACACCGTCACGAGGGCTTCGGCGGCTCCGGCGGGGTCTCGGGCTTGTGCTCGGATGGATGCCCGACGTGGGCCATATGACCGACCACTTCCGCGGCTTTCTCCACGGCATGCGTCAGCGCTTCAGCCGGCTTGTTGATGATGGCCGGCGGCGGTTCCCCGGTCGAGACCTTCCGCGAGAACACGTATTTCTGCACCAACGCGCCCGCGACCGCGGAAAGCACCGCGACCATCACCAGCGGCCGATACGCGTTGATCTTGTTGAAAATCTCCAGCACTTGATCGGTGAGAACGTAGGCGACCCAGAACAGAATGTTGACGCCGGGAATGGCGTAGAGCCCGTCCGCGATGAGGAAGCGCGTGAGCGGGACGCGAAGCACGCCGGCCATGAGAAAGATCGGCGTTCGGATGCCGGGGAGGAGCCGGGCGCCGAGGAGCACCATGATGCCGCGATCGTGAAAGTTCTTCTCGATTTGCGCTCGTTTCTCGGGGGGCAGCACGCGGCGTTGAATCCACTGCCGGCTGAGAAGCCAGGTGCCCCAGAAGCGCCCCATCGCGTACAGAACGCCGTCGCCGATCACCACGCCGGCCATCACCACCGGCAGCATGATGTACCACTTCAACTGCGTGTCTTCATGGCCGACGAGGATGCCCGCCGTGATCACCGGCAACTCTTCCGGGATCGGCAGCCCCATCCCGGACGCCAGCAGCGCGAGGAAAATGCCCTGGTAGCCGTACTGGTCGAACTGGTCCAGCATCCGTGTAGTCTATGGGAAGTCACCGCGATTCGGGGGCGAACATGAAGCTCGGGCTGATCAATTCCGCGTGGGCCCAGGCAGGCAAAGGCACGGCCTGGGGCATCCGCCAAACCAAGGCCATCGGGTTCGACACGATCGACATCTTCGCGGACCCGCTGGATACGGACGCGAAGGAGCGCCGGCTCATCCGCACGGAATGCGAGTCGGCCGGACTTCCGGTCGTGAGCGTGGCCTGCGTCGCCGTCGGGCTCATCGACTTCAATCCGAGCGTGCAGCGATTCCACGTCGAACGCTGCAAGGCCTACCTCGACTTCGCTCATGAACTGGATGCGAAGAACGTGCTGCTCGTGCTCGGCGAATACATCTGGGAGAAACAAGTGATCCCCCCCGCGGAGCAGTGGTCCGCCGGCGTCCGCCACCTGAAGACCCTCGGCGACCATGCCGAGAAGTTGGGTCTGCAGATCGCGCTCGAACTGGAGCCGTTCAAGCTCTCGCTGCTGAACGACGTGCCGAACATGGTGCGATTCATCGACGACGTGAACCACCCGGCCGTGAAGGCGAACATCGACGTGAGCCACCTGCAACTCGCCGGGTCGAAGCCGGAGGAAATTCGGGCGCTGAAGGGGAAGGCGATTCACGTTCACATCAGCGATTGCGACGGAAAGGTCCACGGGGATCTGCCGCCGGGTCGCGGCGTGGTGAACTTCGGCCCGTACCTGAGGGAGATCGCCGCCCTGGGAATCGACGGCGCGATCAGCATCGAGTTGGAGTATTCCCCGCAGCCGGACAAGATCGCGGAGTGGGTGGCCGAAGCGTACGCGGCCACGGACCGACTCATGAAGGACGCCGGACTCAGGGGCTGACCTTTCGCACCTCGAACGTCGGCTTCGCCATCAGCACGCGGAGCACGGGCAGAAGCGGGGCGAAGGTGCGTTCCTCGTGCCACGAGTGGTCCGCGATCTTCACGTGGCCGGGGCCGATGCCGCCCTGGCCGAGGGTCGCGTCCAGCGGCACCCACTGCCCGCCGCAGTACGCTTCGAACCACATGTGATACGCGAGGAACGGCTTTCCGCCGGGGCCAGGGGCGTACACGAGGCCGAGCACCGTGCGTGACGGCACTCCGATCGCACGGCACATCGCGGCGCCAAGCATGCCGTACTCGGTGCAATCGCCGCTGAGCGTCTTCGCCACGTTGTCCGCGGTCGCCATCGCCTGCGAGAACTCGATCGCCTGCATGTTCTGCTTCACCCACTGCTCCACGGCCTTGGCCTTGTCCCACTCGGAGGCGTTCGCCGCCAGCCCGGCCACGGCCTTGGCCGCGTGCCCCTTCACGAGCGGGTTGTCCCAGTTGATGAAGAAGCTCGATCCGAGATACTCCTTGCCGGGCGCCGGGTCCGGCTTCGCGCCGGGTTGTGGCCCGCGTGACGCCGACACGTGAAGTTCGAACGTCTTCGACTTTTCGTTCAGGTTCTTGAGTTCCTGATGCGCGTCCGAGGGGAACGCGGTCGCGGGGTCCTCGTCCCGCGGGACCGCGACGTGATACACGACGAGCGACTTTCCATGAACGCCGGCGATCTCCTGATTCAGGCGGATGGACTGAGCGTTGAACAACTTCACGGGATTGGTGACGGGCGCGACCGCGGCTTGCTCGGTGGTGCGAAGGAAGACGACGCGACCGCCGAGGCCGGGGAAATCGAACTCGACCTGGAACGGCTCGCCGCTCGCCACGTCCATGTAGGTGAGGGCCGCGGGCAGCTTGAAGTTGCCGACCGCCTCCATCCGCGAGATGTACCTCCGGTACTTCCGCGGCGGCGTGTTCGCCCACAACACCTTGTCTTCTTCCGCCTCGAAGGTGACCGTGATCTTCACCACGCGATTGACCTGCCCCACGTACGTGAGGTAGTCGAAGGACTCGCCGGGCTTGAGCTTGGTCTCGCGCATGAGGAGCGGCTCGCGGGCCACGCCGACCACGTTCATGGGCCACGCGATCTCGTTCGACGCGCCCTTGGCGTTCCCCTCTCCCGCGACCTTCAGCGTCTTGCCTTCGACGACGCCGCTCAGCGCGAGGGCCTGATCCTTGCCGAGCCCCTGACGCATCGAGGTGATCAGCACTTCTCCTTCGGGCGTCTCGACGGTCGATTCCTCGCCGAACTGCGAGACGACTTGCCCGAATCGATCCACGGTGAACTTCTGGCTCTTGATCCCGGTGAGGAACTTCTTGCCGTTCTTCTCGGATTCGGTCGCGGACCAGCGGAGGTAGCCGATCCGCTCTCCTTCGACCGCGGCGGCGAACCAATAATCGAACGTGGGCTTGACGGGTTCCGGCGGCGCGGCAGGCTGCGGCCGCGTCTCGACCGACGGGTTCATCGGCCCGGCCTTCGGCGGTGCGTCCGGGATCGGGCCTTTCGGCCGGATGATGATGAAGCCCGGGAAGTCCTTCTCGAGCACGCCCGCACCCGAGCCTCGCGGGCGAATCACGATCTTGGGTTCGGACGGCGGCTGCGCCAGTGCGGGAATCGCGGCCACGATCGCCAGAACGCTCAGAATTGCGGTACGCACGGCTGCACTCCCGACCCGGTACGGTCCTTTCAACACCGGAACATACCGTTTCGTTGGATCCGTGCCCAGACGAGCCTGAAAGAGCGTTCGCCGAGGGAATTTGGCGAAGCCCAATCTGGGGTGGCACGTGGCGCCAGCGTCCCTTCCGAGGGTGGCTGACTTCGAAGGAAGTTGCCCCCGACAGGAGCCCCGGCTGGAAGCCGGGTCCACCCACCGGCTAGAAGCCGGTGCCACCCAAGTGCGGCTTCGGCGCGGGCGATCCGGTCCGGTCTCGCCCCGCGAGTTGCTCGCTATCGGATGATGTCCTTGACCACCGTGCCGTAGACGTCCGTGAGGCGGAAGTCCCGGCCGGAATAGCGGTACGTGAGCTTCTCGTGGTCGATGCCCATGAGGTGAAGAATGGTGGCGTGCAGGTCGTGAACGTGGACCTTGTTCTCCATCGCGGCGAAGCCGAACTCATCGGACTTGCCGTAGGTCATGCCGCCCTTCACGCCGCCGCCGGCGAGCCAGACGGAGAAACCGTGGTTGTTGTGGTCGCGGCCGTTCGCCCCTTCCGAAGTCGGGGTGCGGCCGAATTCGCCGCCCCAGAGCACGAGCGTTTCATCCAGCAGGCCCTTCGCCTTCAGGTCCTTGAGCAGAGCCGCGATCGCCTTGTCGCTGTCCTTCGCCTTGTTGCGGTGCCCCTTCTCCACGTCGCCATGGTCGTCCCACGGTTGGCCGCTGCCGTAGAAGACCTGCACCATGCGGACGCCGCGTTCGACCAAACGCCGAGCCGAGAGGCATGCATCGGCGAAGTAGCCCTTCCCGTAGCTGTCGCGAATCTTCACCGGCTCGCGGGACACGTCGAAGGCCTCGGTCGCCTCCGTCTGCATGCGGAAGGCCATTTCGAGGGATTGGATGCGGGCGTCGAGTTGGTCGTCGCCGTTGCGGGCGTTCAGATGCAGCTTGTTGAGTTCGTTCAGCAGATCGAGTTGTTCGCGCTGCGTGGTCGCGCCGATGTAACGGTTTTGGATGTGCTCGATCACGCGTTTCGGGTCGAGGTTCTGAATGTGGCAGCCCTGGAACACGCCGGGGAGGAAGCTGTTGCTCCAAAGCGCCGGCCCGACCACCGGCTTGCCGGGGCAGAGCACGACGAACCCCGGCAGGTTCTGGTTCTCGGTGCCGAGACCGTACTGCAGCCACGAGCCCATGCTCGGGCGGATGGCCTGTGTGTTGCCGCACGTCATGAGCAGCAGGCCGGGCTCGTGGTTCGGGATGTCCGTGTGCATCGAGCGGATGACGCAGATGTCGTCGATCTGCTTGCCGACCTCGGGGAAGATCTCGGACACTTCGATGCCGGACTGGCCGCACTTGTGGAACTTGAACGGGGACTTGTACAGCCCGCCGGTCTTGCGTTCGGTCTTGAGCCCGGCGGCCTTCGGCTGCTGGCCGTGGTACTTCTCGAGCGCGGGCTTCGGATCGAAGGTGTCGACCTGGCTCGGCCCGCCGTTCATGAACAGGTGGATGACGTGCTTGGCCTTGGCAGGGAAGTGTGCGACCTTCGGCGCGAGCGGGTTGGCGGCTTCCGAGCGGGGGGCGTCAGCCCCCCGTGCCTCAAGCGCAGCGAGGGCGAGCAACGGCAACCCAGTGCCGGTGCGGGCGAGCAGTTCTCGTCGTGTGAACATGAGCGGCAGCCTCGTCACAGATTGAATCGGCGGGTACGGTCGTGCGGCTTCAGGCGGGAGGTAGTGAATTGTAGCCGAGAATGCAGTGAATCGCGAGATGAAAAGCAACTTCACCGATGCCCGTCGCGGGCAGCCTTCAACCTCGCAAACGACTCGCAAAGCCGCCGGCTCCCATAAAATGCCGCTTCCCGAGTTCCGGAGCCGTGCCGTGGCCGCCTTTGATCGCGTCGAAACGCAAAACGTCGACTTCCCCGCCCTCGAACGCGCCATGCTCCAATTCTGGGATGAACGGCAAATCTTCGAGCAGCGCAAGCAACTCAACGCCGGCAAGCCGAAGTGGTCGTTCCTCGACGGCCCCATCACCGCGAACAACCCGATGGGCGTTCACCACGCGTGGGGCCGCACGTACAAGGACGCGTACAACCGCTACTTCGCCATGACCGGCCACGACCTCCGCTGGCAGAACGGCTTCGACTGCCAGGGACTCTGGGTCGAGGTGGAAGTTGAGAAGGAACTCGGGCTCAAGTCCAAGCGCGACATCGAGAACCTCGTGCCGGGCGATCCGGAGGCGAGCATCGATCGCTTCGTGCAGGCCTGCAAGGATCGCGTGAACAAGTTCGCCCGCGTGCAGACCGATCAGAGCATCCGCCTCGGCTACTGGATGAACTGGGACCGCGGCGACGCGGACTGGGCCAAAAGCTCGGACGAGCGCAAGTCGTACTTCACGATGGCGGAAAAGAACAACTTCACCATTTGGAAGTTCCTTAAGAAGTGCCACGAGAAGCGCCTGATCTACCGCGGATACGACGTGATGCCGTGGTGCGGCCGCTGCGGCGTCGGCCTCTCCGAAATGGAAATGAAGGAAGGGTACAAGCTCGTCGAACACCGCAGCGTGTTCGTGAAGTTCCCGCTGAAGGGCCGCCCCAAAGAGAATCTGCTCGTGTGGACGACCACGCCGTGGACCCTGACCAGCAACGTCGGCGCGGCCATCAACCCGGAACTGACGTACCTCCAAGTGAAACTCAAGGACGAGATTTATTACGTCGCCAAGGGTGCGTTCAAACTCAACCGCATGGAGAGCGCGGGCGACGATGACGACCAGCCCGACGCGTCAGCGAGGGGCAAAAAAAAGCCCTGGCTCGACGGCGTGCCGCATCTCTCCAGCATCGAGCAGCACTTCAAGTCGAAGGCCGGGAAAGGCTCGAACTACGAGATCGTCGGCGAGGTGAAGGGCGTGGAGATGCTCGGCTGGGAGTACGAAGGCCCGTTCGACGACCTTCCCGCGCAGCAGCATGAATTCGGCTTCCCGGAAGAGGTGGCCAAGGTCACGAAGCAATCCGGGAAGTGGCCCGCGAAGACCGCTTCTCAATCGCACCGCGTCATCTCCGGCGGCAAGGACGTGACCGAGACCGAGGGCACCGGCATCGTGCACACCGCGCCCGGGTGCGGCTCCATCGACTTCGCGTGGGGCAAGGAGAACGGTCTGCCGCCGGTCGCGCCCATCGACGACGCCGGCACCTTTCACGAAGGCTTCGGCCCGCTCACCGGCAGGAACGCGGCCGACCCCGCCACCGCGGACGCCGTGTTCGAGGAACTCAAGAAGAAGGACCGCCTGTTCACGACGGAGCGGTACGTTCACCGCTACCCGCATTGCTGGCGCTGCAAGACGGAACTGCTCTACCGCCTTGTGGACGAGTGGTTCATCAACATGGGTCAAAAGCCTGCCGACGGCGGTCGGCAGGACTCTGAGGCGTACAGTTTTCGCCGAGACATCACGAAGATCGTGGAGCGCGTCACATTCCTGCCGGAGTCGATCAACGGCCAGGCCCGCGAGAAGGACTGGCTCAAGAACATGGGCGACTGGATGATCTCGAAGAAGCGGTTCTGGGGGCTCGCGCTGCCGATCTGGGTGAACGACAACGACCCGACCGATTTCGAAGTCATCGGCAGCCGCGAGGAACTGAAGGCTCGGGCGGTCGAAGGCTGGACGGAATTCGACGGCCACACGCCGCATCGGCCGTGGATCGACCGCATCAAGATCAAGAACGCCAAGGGCGAACTCATGTCCCGCATCCCGGATGTGGGCAACCCGTGGCTCGACGCCGGCATCGTGGCGTACAGCACGCTCCCCGCGGACTGGCGGCCCGCGGACTTCATCACCGAGAGCTTCCCCGGCCAGTTCCGCAACTGGTTCTACGCCCTGCTCGCCATGAGCACCATGATGAGCGACGGCCAACAGCCACCGTTCAAGACACTGCTCGGCCACGGCCTCGTCCGCGACCAGGAAGGCAACGAGATGCACAAGGCATCGGGGAATTCCATCGAGTTCATTGCTGCAGCGGACCGGGGTGGAGAGATAAAAGATGCGAAGGGAAAAGTGCATCCGTTCAAGGCAATCGGCGCCGACGTCATGCGATGGATGTATTGCCGTGCGAACCCGGCATCGAACCTGAACTTCGGCCCGGACCCTGCGGATGAAGTACGAGCGAAGTTCCACATCAAGCTGTGGAACTGCTACGGCTTCTTCTGCAACTACGCGGCGCTCGACGGCTTCGACCCGAAGCTGCCCCCCGTGCCGGTGAAGGACCGCGCCGACATCGACCGCTGGATCCTGTCCGACCTGCAACTGCTGATTCAGAAGTCTCGTGAGGAGTTCGAGGCTTTCAACGTCATGGGCTTCTGCACGACGGTGGAGGAGTTCGTCGATGCGAAGTTGAGCAACTGGTACATCCGCCGCAACCGCGACCGCTTCTGGAGCAACGACGCTTCGCTCGACGACGCGGGACGCCGCGACAAGCTCGCCGCATACCAGACGCTCCATACGGTGCTGCTGGACCTGTGCCGCTTGTGCGCCCCGGTGGTGCCGTTCCTCACCGAGGTGATGTGGGCCAACCTGAGCGGGGGGCGTAAGCCCCCCGTGTCGGGCGGGTCCGGCGCTCAAGACGAAACACGGGGGGCTCACGCCCCCCGCTCGGCAGCGTCCGTTCATCTCACGGACTACCCGCACGCCGATGCCACGCTGATCGACGCCGAACTGTCTCAGGACATGGACGCAGTGCTTCGCATCGTCTCGCTCGGCGGCGCAGCCCGGAACGCGGCCAAGCACAAGACCCGCCAACCGCTCGCCGAGCTTCGCGTGCAACCCGGCTCGGACGCCGATCGCCGCGCCGTCGAGCGTTTCCCGGGTCTCATCACCGATGAACTGAACGCGAAGCATGTCTCGCTTCACTCCGGTGAAGCCATGCTGAAGTCATCCGCCAAGTTGAACAAGAAGACCGCCGCCGCGAAGATGGGTCCGAACCTCAAACAGGCCGAGGCCGCGCTCGACGCGATGGATGTCGATCAGCTTCGCGCCGCGAACTTCATCTTGGTCGGGGTTCAACTGGAAGCCGCGGATATCGCCATCACTTACGCCGCTCCCGAGGGGTGGCACGGCGTCGTCGACAAAACCACCCAAGTGATGATCGACGGCCGCATCACGCCGGAACTCAAACTCGAAGGCCTCTCCCGCGATGTGATTCGCCTCGTGCAGGACGAGCGCAAGAAAGCCGGGCTCGATGTCGCGGACAAGATCGAGCTTCACCTCGGGGCCGAGGGCGAACTGGCCGCGGCCATCGCCGCTCATCGTGATTCCATCGCCGCGGACACGCAGGTCGTGAAATGGCACGAGTCGCCGTTCGGCGACTCGCATGCGGCCACGGCCAAGGTCGATGGCCAGGCCCTCGCCATTCACTTGAAGAAAGCGTGATTCACCAGAGCGTCCATCCGCCGTCGAGCACGAGGGTGGCGCCGGTCATGTAGCTGCTGGCGTCCGACGCGAGGAACACGGCGGCAGGGCCGAGCTCCTCCGGTTCGCCGAGCCGGCCCATCGGCACTTGCGATTCGAACAGGTCCCGGAACTGCGGCTTCTCGCCGAACCACTTGCGGTTCGGAGCCGTGAGGAACCCGCCGGGGGCGATGGCGTTCACGCGGACACCACGATCGGCCCAGTCCACGGCCAGCGATTTTGTCAGCGCCGTGAGCGCGGCCTTCGCCGTTTCATAGTGGCGGCCGCGGATCCCTTTGATCGTGATGAACGCTCCGGCCACGGAGGTGACGTTGATCACCGAGCCGCGGCCACGCTCGAGCATCGGCCCACCGATCTTCTGGCAGCAAACGAGGGCGTTCGTCAGATTCAGGTCGAAGTGCTTCTGCCAGTCGGCGAGCGAGACGGTCTCGGTCGGCACGTCGATTCGGCGCCCGCCGACATTGTTCACGAGAATGTCGATCGGGCGGCCGAGTCGCAACGCCGCGTCGCACGCGGCCGCGGCGCCGTCCGTGGTGCCCGCATCCTCGGCCACGATGTCCACACGGCGGCCGAGAGCGGCGATCTCCGTTTGGGCCTGTTTCAGCGAATCGATCTCGCGGCCGACGAGGATCAGGTCCGCGCCCGCCTCGGCGAGGGCCTGGGCCATCGCGCGGCCGAGGCCACGGCTGCCGCCGGTGATGAACGCGGTGCGGCCATCCAGCCGGAACCGATCCAGAACGCTCATGAGTTTCTCACGTGAAGTTCCGGCTATAATACGGCCATGGCGAAGTGCGACGAAGGCTACCGCTGCGAGGTCTGCGGGCGGGACGTGGAGGCGATCGTCGACTCGGATCTGTATCTGCGGTACGTGCTGGGCGAGGCGCCGCTCGAGACGCTGCACCTCACGCCCGAGCGACACATCCGCTGCAACCCGGCGATGGCCCAATATGTCGTCGATGCCCGCTTCGAACCCGTGTCCTGCTCGGGGCCGTTCGACAAGAAGAACCTTGACGTCGAGTTCGTGTTGAAGGAAGAGACCCGCGTGACCCGCGGCTGGCGGCGACTGCAGGAGTTGCCCACGCTCGGGCTCGCCATCGCCGAGTATCCGTTATCCCTCACCTCCGTGGAGTCGTGACATGTTCAAGTCGTGTGTCGTGGCCCTGGCCGCATGTTTCGTCGGTGGTTCGTTCGCGGCGGCGGACGACGAATCGGGCCCGAAGGCCGGCGAAAAGCTCGCCAAACTCAAGGTCTTCGGCGTGGTCGGCGATGTGGAAAACAAAGAAGCGGACTTCGCCGAGACCCGCAAGGACGCGCCGACGATCTATCTCTTCGTCGCGGCCGAAGCCGGCGGGCTGCCGGTCGGCGGGCGCCCCGCGGGTCGGTTCATGAAGAAGCTGGACGAGGAAGTCGGCAAGGTGGACGGCGCCCTCGTCGTCGCCGTGTGGCTCGGGGACAAGGCGTTCGACAAGCACAAGGAGTACCTGCCGCGGATCAACATGTCCCTCAAGTTCGAGAAGACGCAACTCAGCGCGTTCGACGGCGAGAAGTCCGGGCCGAACGGCTGGTCGATCAACGGCGACACGCACGTCACGGCCGTGGTCGCGAACAAGGGCAAGGTGGTGAAGTCGTTCGCCTTCACTTCGATCAACGAGACGGACGTCCGCGCCGTGATGGGCGAACTGAAGAAGTCCCTTGAGAAGAAGTGATTCGTGTCACGTTCCGGCCGCTTCATCCTCGAGCGGGGTGAAGCGGTAGAACCACCAGGTGATGGCGCCGCCGAGCAGGGCGAGGACGTACACGTCGAAGATGGGATCCCAGGCGGCGCGGCCCGTGAGGCCGAGTTGCTTCTCCTGATAATCCGCGAAGAAGCCCACGAAGAGTTGCGAGGCCGCGGCGCCGAGCACGCCCACGCCGTTGGTCAGGCCGAAGAGCGTGGCCGTGTGGCGGCCCGATTGCGGGATGATCGTGGACCACCAGTTCGGCAACTGGATGTGCATGGAGAACATGGCCCCGCCCCAGAAGAGGCTCGTGGCCAGGGCCGATTCCGATCGCGTGCCGACGAACATGCACGCCGCCGAAACGACGAAGCACGCCGAGCACGTCCACCGTCGCACGCGAACCGGATTCGCGCTCCGCTTCGTGATGCGGTCCGAAACCCACCCGCCGACGAGCATACCGAGCAGCGATCCGCCAATGGCCAGGGACGTGAGCCAACCCGCGGTCTCGTTCGTGACGCCGCGAGCGTCCTTGAGGTACTTCGGGAACCAACTGTAGAAGAAGTACGTGAAGAAGGAGGCGAGCACCATCGTGGCGCCGAGCATGAGGATGCCGCGATTTCGGAAGACTTTGCCCCACGGCACGGGGCCGGGATCGAGCGGCGGCGGCGGAGCGCCGTCGCGGATGTCGTGCAGTTCCTCCGGCGTCACGGCCCGATGTTCGCTCGGATCGTTGCGATACCAGAACCACCAGCCCGCGGCCCAGAGCATTCCCACCGCGCCATACACGAAGAAGACCGACCGCCAGCCCGCGACTTGGATCAGGTAGGCGGTCGCGACCGGAGCGACGATCCCGCCGATCTGGCCGAACGAGAGCATGATGCCCTGCACGCGGCCGCGTTCCCGGAGCGGGAACCATGTCTTGATGGCGCGGGCGGCCCCAGGGTAGGCCCCGGCCTCGGACATGCCGAACAGGAACCGAATCGCGATCAATGCGGCGAGCCCCGAGGCCAGCCCCGTGAGCCCCGTGAACAGCGACCACAAACCGACGATGAACGCGAGCACGAACCGCGGACCGAACCGATCCACGAACCGACCCGCCGGCACGGCGAAGAGGCCATACGCCAGCGTGAACGCGGTGTGGACGAAGCCGAGTTCGCTGTTCGAAAGGCCGAGTTCCTTCGCGAGCGGATCGGCGACCACCGACATGCACAGGCGGTCGATGTAGAGAAGCGACGAGAGCCCGCACAGCCAGGCGACCAGCGAGTACCGTGCGGGCAGAGACTTCATGAGGAATGGCCCAAGGAGGTCGCGGGTGGATTATTCCTTGGTCTTTTCCTTCTCTTTCTTCAGTTCGAAGTAGAACCCCGTCTTGCCGTCGAAGTTCTTCGGGCGGCTGTCTTCCTTCTCGGTACCGTAGGCCAGCTTCAGGGTGTCGCCCTTCATCTCGAAGATGCCGTATCCCTTGGCGCCCTTGAGCCCGTCGAACGGGGCCTCGAGGATCTCCATGTCGATTTTCGTGCCGTCCAGCTTGTAGCTCATCACGAACTTGCCGTCCTTGTCCGCGATGGTGATCTTCTTGGCGTCGATGGTGTAGACCGGCTTCTTGGCCTCGTCGCCGACCGGTTCGCCGTTCTTCTTCCCGCCGACGAGCTTGTACGTGCCCGCGATCTTGGGGGCTTCGGCCTTCTTCTCGTCCGCCGTGGCGAGGCCCACGAAACCGACCGCCAACAGAATGGCCGCGAGAGACTTCATGACGTGTGCTCCAGGAGGTGACCGCCGCGGCGGGGACATCCGCACGGCGAGTGGAAATTGTACGAATCGGCGACGAGCGGTTCATGCGGCCCGGCGGGTCGCCTCCGGCCCCTCGCTCAACTCCACGGTGCGGAAGCGGGCGCCAGTCGAGTCGTAGAAGATGATGCGGTCCGCGTCCGCGGTCCAGACGGCGCTGGTTCGCAGGAGCCGCGGCCCCTCCACGTGGAAAATGAGACCGCACTCGCGGCCCCGTTTCATGAGCGGCGTGCGGAACAGCGGCGTCTGTGTCGCCTCGAGTTTGTCTCGTTCGCAAAGCGCTCCGTGAACGTAGTTTGCGAGTTCGTCCACGGTCGCGAAGGAGGCCACGGTCGATTCCATGCCCATGCATCGGCCGCTTTCGGCCGAGGCCGCAGCATCCGGAGCCCCGTTCCGCCCCGGACTCGTCTCCGAAGGGCGGGTCGTGCGGATTCCAGCAACTGTCGGGAGAGAGCGCCAAGAATGCCACTTCAAACGCACCGAAGTGGCGCACTCTCCGAACATTGACGAGGCGAACTCGGGGGGTGCAGGACACGCTTTGCGGGGAGCATGACCGAACATGACCCTCTCCCCGTTGGGGAGAGGGTGGTTTGTGGACTGCGAATGCAGTCCACAAACCGGGTGAGGGTCGGACCTTCGGAGTCAGCGGCCCCTGGTATGGCTTTATCAGGGCCAT
>Ga0169931_10000070_pt1 | contig 138580 bp, 162 predicted proteins | sample Kivu_15m_20L_FD_129675 | JGI IMG/M metagenome (GOLD analysis project Ga0169931, IMG submission 129675) | Freshwater microbial communities from Lake Kivu, Western Province, Rwanda to study Microbial Dark Matter (Phase II) - Kivu_15m_20L... | ecosystem: Environmental > Aquatic > Freshwater >... | reverse complement strand
TATATGCACTCAAACTTGGATGTTTTTTAAGATGTTCATTCATATTAGGTTTAATAGTCCCTCTTTCCACAGCATTATCATAGTTTTCTTTTTTTGTAACTAAGATAAGATGCTCTGGATTTACACAAAGTTTATTGTGGCAAGTATGAGAAACTGAAAGATTCTCTGGAACATCGCCTTTGTGGAGGATATAAGAATATTTATGCGCACTTTTGACTTTTCCAGCAATTTTAATTGCACCATAGCCATTCTCTCCTCTTGTTCCTCCATTCCAGTTCCAACAGGATTCTGTTTTTTTCACTTTTGAGAAAAACCTTTCCATTTTTTATTTCCTTAGAAATATATGTAAAAGAAATTGTGATTCCAACGGGATTCGAACCCGTACTGCCACCTTGAAAGGGTGGTGACCTAACCATTAGTCGATGGAACCAATCTATGTTTTATAGGGTATTTTGAAGATTTGTTCAATAATGTTTTTAGAGTAAAAACAAATTTAATTTTCTTTCTATAATTAAATATTATCTAATTTTTTATTGTTTGTGATGTCTACACCTGAAGAATTAAATCTAACCTTAAAAACAACTCAATTTTTTGAAGGTATAGTAACCTTAGAAGAAGCGGTGGAATCCGTATTTCATTATTACAGAGAACGAGGTTATCCTCATTATACAATAACAGAAGAAGAAAAGAAATCCCACATGAAAGCTCTTATGGAATTTGATTATGATTCTATTTTTAAGAGTGGAGATATTATTCAAACTATGCATGCTTTACGTTTGGCGTGGTCTTATTTCCCCCATGCTTGGGAAGTAAAATGTGGAAATTCTAAGTTTTCGCCTATGGATAATTTCACTAACGATGAGTTATTCAGAAAAACAATTTCCAAATGTTTGAATTGGACAAAAAAGCATGGTAGTGGGAAGTTTAAGGAAAATAGATTAAGACAATCCTTAAAAATATATTCAGGTGTTCAGTCTGTTTCTAATTTCAGACCAACCGCATCTGGTGTTATCTACAAGAACTATGGGGGAGAGGGTTCTGTTTGGGATATGTCAGCAGGTTGGGGTGGGAGATTATTAGGAGCTTTGGCATCAAAAGAAATTAAACTTTACATAGGAACGGAGCCTTCAACAAAAACATTCAGGGGGCTTTGTAAAATGAAAGATGATTTTTCTTATCTTGGAAAAGAAGTTCAATTATACTGTCAAGGTTCAGAAGATTTCATTCCCCAAAGAGAAAGTTTAGATTTGTGTTTTACTTCTCCGCCTTATTTTGATACTGAAAAATATTCAGACGAAGAAACTCAGTCTTATATGAAATTTCCCCAAAAAGAAATGTGGGGTAAAGATTTCTTAGAAAAAACGTTTCAAAATTGTCATATGGGTTTGAAGGGAGGTGGTCACATGATAGTGAACATAGCAAATACAACAAAACATAAAGACTTAGAAGAAATGACTTTGAATCATGCAAAATTGGTTGGATTCAAGCATATTCAAACCTTGTATTTAATTCTTTCTTCTGTTTCTGGGGGTGGGTATAAAAAAGAACCTATATTTGTGTTTAAGAAGTAAATATATAGGAAATAACCAAATAATCCTTGTGTCGTGGTTCAATTAAAAACATTCTTAGAATTTACAGGTTTACAAGAATCAAAATCAAATGAGGAAATTATTTTCCAAGAAATTCCGCAATCATTTGAGGAAAGGCATGGTATAAGCCCGCTACATGTTGCAATAAAAGAAAAAGATTTAGAAACCATCATTTCTTTAATAGAAGAAGGGGTAGATGTTAATTCTAAAAATTCTTTTGGATATACGCCTTTACATTGGGCTGTTGAGGAAAATTCCTTTCTGTTGGTTGAATATTTAGTTCAATATGGGGCAGATGTTGATGTAGAAAATATATGGGGTAGAAGCCCTCTCCATAATGCAAAAAGCAAATCAGATAAGAGAATCTACCCCTTTCTTTTTAGATTTTCAAAAAAATCTATTTAAGTTATTAAAGTTTATTTGACTCTATTTCTTTCTTCAATCGGTTATTTACCTTATTCCAATATTTTTTTGTAGCCGATTTAATATGACCTTTCGGCCCACCATTCCACTTTCTTGCCAAAATCTCTAAATCATTATCGGATAATGCGTCCCATCTGAGGTTTGGATTGTAAAAGTCTTGATAAATCCAAAACATCTCTTTTGATTTCTCAACATTTCTTCTGTCTGCTAATGAAAATCTTTTATTTACACCTTTCATTTTACAGATTCTGTTCACTTCTTCAACCATAACTGGTCTAATTTGAACAATGCCCACTGAGCCATCTCTCGAAACTGCATTGGGGTTATTACTTGATTCTACCCAAGAAATTGAGGAATAAAACAATTCTTTTATACCTCCTTCTTTTTTAATGGGTGTCATTGCAGTAATCGAGAAAAACGCCATAAATGACACAAAAACGATAAATTTTAGTTTTTTCGCCATAAACCTCCTTGTTATTTATTTTAGGAATGTCTATATAGCAAAAATCGAACCTGAAATTTTGACTTTTTTGACTTTTTCGAAAAAAAAACTTGCATCGTATTTAAGAATGTAGTATGTTTGTGGTGTGATTAAATGATATTTGATTTTAAGGCAGTTATGATATGGAAAAAATATTTTAAAAAAAACTTGCATTGTATTTAAGAATGTATTATGTTTGTAACAGGTTAAACTAATTAACTATTTATTTACTTATTATTAAAGGTGTTTTATGAAAAAATTTATGATGATTCTCGCCCTCCTGATTTCTACAACTTTTGTAGCTAAATCAAACAACTCAGATTTGGATACTGTGTATCTCCAAGACAAAAAGGCTTGGGACTTCTACACCCACTTTGAGGTTATTATTAATGAAAGAAGAAGACATAATATGGATGTCTTAATGGATAATGACCCAAAGCACAGAGATGCTTTTTATGTAATCGATAATTTGATTGATAATAATGTCAATCCTGAATCCATTGTGAAGAAGATTTTAAATCTTGGAGTCAGAAGAGATTTCTTGCCGAGATACAAAGTGTTCTTTCTTCAACAAATGACAGGGGCATATTATCCACCTGGGGCGAAGAAGGCGGTTGGTTTTCAAGCTCCTGATAACCTTATGTATGTAATGGATAGAAAAACAAGGATATTGAAATTCATGAAATGCTGGAATTTTGATGCACAATATGAAAATATACCAGAGGATATTCAGACGAATAGACAGACAGTAGGAAAAGATGTATTTGACATTCTACAAATGAATATGTCAGAGTTTCGAAGATTTGGGTATAATCACCCTAAGAAATAAAAAAGGGAGCCATTGGCTCCCTTTTGTTTTTACTTTTATATTTTATTATCCAAGAAGTTTTTGATACCATGTTGCTCCGCCTTGTTCCATGAAAGTAATAGACCTTTCAAGAATAGACATAGCTATTGAATTATAGTAGTGACCAATATACAAAACTCCGAAAGTGTATGATGGGAAATACCAGAAAGGATATTCATTCACATTTGATTGAGCTTCTCTTTGAACATTTGCAACACTAAAGTTATTAACATAATCAACAAATTTCTCAACTTGTAAAACATAGTCAATTGTAGGAATGCTGTAAGAAAGAGTTCTACCAAATCCACCACCTCCAACTGTCGTATAACCAACTCTCGATGATGAATAAGCCTTTTCAAATTGACCTTCAGCGAGATTTATAATATCATTATATTTTTTGACTGGATTTCTACTATAGTCAGCAAGTTCTTTTACATTTTTGAACACAGCTGAATCTTCTTGAACATAATTTTTCATATCAAGTGGTAATTGACTTGAGATATAATAAATACCATTCGTAACTGCACATGCTACATCAAACATTGCAAAATAAAATCCTACTTCATCTGCATATTTTTTATTGCCCTTTGCTATTGTATTCATCAATTCTACAACCTTTGAAGAATTCATGATTTTATCATCAAATTGGAAAGAACCTGTTGTTCTTAAAGCAGCTGACATAGCTTCTTCAAACTTGCTTCTATAATTACTTATATCCTTACCCTTAATCATTTGATTAAACATTATCTTGAACGTGTTAATAGCATTATCAACTCCGCTTGTAGTTCCAAGATTACTCCAAAGTGGGTCTGAATACTTAGCTTTATTTTGCTTTATTGCTTCTCTAATTTCAGTGGAAAATAAACCATATTGAGATAATTTATTCAAATAATCATCTACTTTTTGGTTATTCTTATTCATAGCCTTACTAATAACTGTGGAGAAATTAACTTTAGCTATTTCTGCTTCATTCAGCCATTGTTCATAAAGTTTGATATACATAGTATCTTTTTTATTTTGTTTAGATGTATATATCTAAATTTATTTTAGAATTTTAATTATTTTTATCTTTCCAAATAAGAACATTTGGGTATCTTCTTGCTACTCTTTTAGGATAAATTTCTTTACCGCCCTTAAATATAAAAGTAGAACCACCCCCATCAAAATTCAAAGCAGAAACACATCCTAATTCATACATCTTATTCTGCAAACTTGATATGGTTGAATTTTTCGTGATATAAATAATCAGCTCCCCGCTTTCTAAAATTCCAATTGCTGTTCTCGGGCAATTTCTTCTTGAAAAATAAGTTTTAGAGACCCTTAACTTTTCTTTGTTATTTATGAGAAGTGGAAATCCACTTGCCATATAATTATATGAAATTGTCGGTTTTATATTCCAAGGCAAAATAACTGATTCTGTCTCGGAAATATACAAAACAGGCCAATGTTTGGAGTTTTTTTCGCTATTTACTCTTGAATCTTTGTAAGGACCTACGAATGTTCTCGAAGTAAAAAAAGAAAGATTGCACATAAACATATCAATACCGTGATTCTTACTAAACCAATAAGGACTTTGGTTTACATAAGAAGATTCCATAACAATTTGTTTAGGGCTAACTTTATAAATCCATTCATTTGATATCGTTGAACTAAAAAATGACAATAAAAGAATTATGGTGATTAGTATACGTTTCATCAGAATTCTAATTTATTTTTAATGTCAGTTCTTGAAGTAAGACATCAATGAACTAACTGCGTCCACGTTTGTAAGCATATGATTTGAACCTTGCTTAGAAACTGAAACAGAAGATTTAATCTCCTGTTTTGCTTTCAAATTGGCCAATCCACCTGCTTGCGAATCAGAACCAGTATAGTAAAACTCAACTTTGTTTGGATAGTTTTTAGCAAGTTGAGTGTATAAGTCATAAACTGCTTTATTTTTACCAATATAAATATCTACAAGGTAAATCTTCTCAAACTCATTAGGTGAGACAGATTGCAATAATTGAAAACCTCCTCTAACGCCACCAGAGAAGAGGTAGAGAGCCTTTTTCCTCGGATAGATGTTCTGACCTTGGATATGCTGAATTACCTTGTTATACGCCTCTAAACCGTTAATACGGTGATTCTTAGCGACAAAGAGATTATAGCTATTTCCAGTTTTGTTGAAATAATCATACATATAATCCCCACTTTCTCTTCCTTTTACATTTATACCTCCATAAACAATGATTAAAGGGGCTCCCTCATGCATAGAAGGAGTGAAATTCCCCAATCCTTGTAAATCTTCACTATTTATCTTTGGTTCGTTCAATTGCTGAACATCACCAAAAACAAGGGTATCGATGCCCATCTTATCAAGCGTTTCTTTATTGATAACGCCTTTTGTATCAAGAAGGCCATTTCCTAATTGATATTTAGACATAGCACCTGTGGTTGCTTGCCCAAATTTCCCATCAATTGAATCATTACCATTATTCAATTTTGGAGAAAGAAACCCAAGTTTTACAAGGACTTCTTGTATTTTTTTAACAGTAGCGATAGCATGACCTTGATTATCATAATTTCTGCTTTCACTTAAAAACTCATAAAATAATTTCATAGCTCTATTTGTTATATGAATAGGTATATATCCCACAGCATCTCTTAAATTCCCAGTAGTTGGTTTTTCTTCCACTATTCTTTCTCTAAATAAAGTAGATTCAAATAATGGCGAAAAAACTAACATTATGCCAATAAATAAAACTATTAAACTTTCTTTTTTTATTTTCATTATACTTTCCTTTTAGTTGTAAGGTTTTTGAAGCAAAATTTCGAAAATTTCGCCATCTGCTTCCCAAATAAGATGAGAGATATTTTTTCTTCCTTTCAAGAGCGGACTTTTTAGGGCTTCTAAACTTGGATTAGGGAATTTTTCTCTAAATTCCTTTAAGTTGAAATTTTGTGGCAATTCTTCATAACACATCTCTTTTGGGAATTTATCTGGTATGACTCCTATTCCGTGTATTTTATTTTTACCAAGAGTAAAATATTCTGAGCTTGTAACTATCAGAATTTTATCCTCGTAGTCTAAAACCGTTTGAACAAGACCTTTTCCATAAGAAATATCGCCTACGACTATTGCATTTTTCTTTTTTTGTAGAATAGAAGCAAGAACTTCACTTGCTGATGCCGAGGCTGAGTTTTGCAATATAATAATATTCTCAATATTACTCCAAATCCCACCGTATGACGAAAAGGTTTCGAGTGTATTATTCTTTGATATTCTTGAAATTAAAAGTGTTTCATCGTCTATAAATTCATCTGCAATATCAAGACAATCTCTTAAAAGTCCTCCTGAATTATCTCTTAAATCTATAATGAGTGTATCTATTCCATCAGGTCTCAGAAATTCGGAATTTGCCAAAAACTCCATATAAGTAAATAAATGAAAGTTATTTATTTTTATGATTGCTGTTCTTGAAATCTTTTGCGAATAAACATTATCATATGATATATTTTCTCGCTTGAGTCTTACTTGGATGAGTTCTTCTCCTCTTTTTAATTTCAAATTTACATAACTTCTCACTTCTCCAATAATTAAAGAATCTATCTCTTCTCCATTTTTAGGTTGAACTCCATCTATTTCAAGAAGAATATCTCCCCGTTCAAGACCGCTTTTGTATGCTCCACTCTTTTTGTAGATTGAGTAAATTTCAAATCCAATTTCAGTTGAGTCAAATAATATCCCTATGCTTCCATTACTTCTATTTGACATGTATTCAGTATACATTACTTTCTGTTGTTTATCTAATACCCTTGTATATCTATCTAAATTAAAAATAAATGAATGGAATGGAAGTGATTTTATGCTATCTGGTATTTCTTTATAATATTCTTTTATGATTATTTCTTTTTCTTTTTTGAAATTATTTTCATATGAAATTTGAAAATTAAAAATAAAAAGCAGGAGGAGGGATAGCTTAATCATTTGAACTTTATTTATTTTTAACCTATAACTGAAAATAGGATATTTTACTTATATTCGTATATATTATCATGAAATACAAATTAGAAAATAGATATTCAGATTCTGAAGAATACAGTGATATTGAGCTTTACAGAAAGCTTAAAGGAGGTGGCGAAGAAGCCAATAAAGCCTTGGAAATACTGTATGAAAGATGCTCTCCGAGAATTTATTCTTACTGTAGAAAAATTATGATGAATTCCCCCTCAACCGATGATGTTTTCCAAGAAACATTCTTGAAATTCTATCAAATGGGTATAAGCGGTCAAGAAGTTCAAAATGTAAAAGCATATCTTTTAAGAATAGCGAGAAATTTATGTTTGAATGAAAAAAATAAAAAAAGCAATAGAGATAGAATAACTCCTGAGGAATTTCATTTCCCTTCATTAGATGTTCCTTATGAACAAAAAGAATTAACAAGATTGATTAATGATGCTATGGAAAAATTACCAGAAGATTATAGAGAATCTCTTATATTGCGAGAGGTGCATGGTCATAGTTATAATGAAATTGCAGAAATTTTGAATACTACTATGCCGATTGTTAGAATAAGAATTTACAGAGCTAAAATAAAAGTAAGAACTATGTTAGAGCCTTTTATCAAAGATGTCAACAAGTTTCAAAAGGAAGAATATGAAGAAGGAAAATAAAAAAACCGCCTTAGAGGAGATTAAGGAAATTGCTAAGCAATTACTCATAAAAGACTCTGAGGCGGAATTAATAGGGGCAACACCTAATTATTTGGCTAACATTGCTATGAAAAAAGCAAAGTTGATTTACGAGACATTTAAGTGCATCGATGAATATGAAGATTTAGACAAATTTAAGTGAATTCCATTCATCAAACGGTAAAACAGGTCTGCAAATGATTTAACATTGTTGAAAACTTTTTGTGAGGGTAAAGAATGTATTAAAAAAAAGAACTTTGTAATCGAAGATATGCTTTATCAAAATAGTCTTTATCCTTTTCAATGCCTATGAATCTTCTATTCAAATTTTTACATGCAATAGCAGTTGTTCCACTTCCCATAAATAAATCCAATACTATGTTATTTTCATCAGAAAATATTTGAACACATCTTTCAATTAAAGATAATGGTTTTTGAGTTGGATGAAGTCTCGGTTTGAAATAAAATTCTATATCATTCCATACATTCGTTAATCCATGAATGCCATTATATGTTTGTTTTATTGATGTGTAATCAATATCTAAATTAAACAACTCTTTTAGTTTATTCCAAAACTCTTCTGTTGGGAAAAGTGGGAATTCGGTGTTTCCGACATATTTTGACCAATTTCCACCACCATTCATCGCCATACCTAATTTCTTTTTTATATCATTTGTAGAATAACCAAATTCTTTCTGTTTTGAAATGAGTAAGTCTTTTACGAAAGATTGCCCATTTTTTCTATAAACAAATATATTTTCTGAAACAGGCGGAAGCATTTTAATTTTGTTTGATATTCTACCTGCTATACTTTTCATTCCTTTATCTATGATGATTTCTTGTATAAATTCAAATCCGCAATTTTCCATCAAAGAATTTAATTTGGAAAGGATATTAACATTTACCGAGCAACCAAATATCAAGACATTACCATTTAATCGCATTACTCTTTCAAGTTCTTTAACATAAGTCTCACTAAATGCTAAATACTCATTTATATTCTTGAATTTGTCCCATTTATTATTAACAACTCTAAAATATGGAGGGTCAATTATAGTAAGGTCAATACTCTCATCTTTTATATTCTTTGATTGTTCTACACAATCAGCACAAAACATCTTTATTGATATTTCATCATTTACCATGTGTTTTACCTATAATCAATAATTGAGAATGTTCCTTTCTTTGCATCATCACCGAATATGATAATACTCATAGGCATCCAAAGTCCTCTTGGTTCATCATTGAAATTAACTTCTCCATTGATGAATCTAATTTCTGCATCAGGTGAAACCTCTGCCCACCACTTTGTATTGCTTCTTACTGGAATCAAGCAGACTTTATTGCCACCGTGCCTTTTCGCTTCGCTATGGGCTTTTCTGACCCATTTAGATAGGTTTCTATCGAATGGAGGATTCATCCAGCAGTTCACATCCCAATCTTTTGTAAGAGCATCATCTTCTTTTGTCCAGTAGAGAGGGAGTTTGAAATTCTGATGTGATGCACAGACATCTCTTTTAAGAGCAAACTCTTCTATTAGCGGATTGACAATGCTCAAAGGTGTTGAGTATTCAACGCTTTTACTTATGCCAATTTGACCTATTCCCATAGTGCTGATTGTTTTGTTTTGAAATAGTCTTTCATTCTCTTGACAGAAATATCAAAGTATTTTTCATCCTTTTCAATCCCTATGAATTTTCTTTTATTTTTAACTGATGCAAGACCTGTGGTGCAAGAACCCATTGTATTATCCAAAATAACATCACCTTCATTTGTATAGGTTCTAACAAGCCATTCAAGCATCTCAACAGATTTTTCAGTTCTGTGAACTGCTATGGATGGATGTGGCTTTTGGAATTGTATAATTGATTTTGGATGTTTCTTTGTTGTGTCTTGATTAGTTTCTTCCAATGGTTTGAAATCGCCATAGTTTTGATTCATTTGTTCTTTTGTAAGATATTTAGTTCCTTTGGAATGCGATGGTTCACCTTCTGTAAATTGAGGGTTGTATGTTGGTTGCTTTTTGTAAAAAACAGCAATTTGCTCATGAGAACGAAGGGGCATTCTATTAGCATTGAGAAATCCACTTATTAGGATTTTGTCCCATACTAAATCATACTTAAACATCTTTCTATTAGAACTCACCAAATCAACATAGAATATACCCTGTGCAAAAAGAAGAATTGCTCCATTTTCTTTAATTACTCTGTTATACTGTTCCCATAGTTGTTCAAATGGAAGCATTATATCTTTATCATTTTGAGTAACTCCATAGGGCAAATCACAGATGACTGCATCAATGCTCCCATCTGGAATTTGAGGAAATACATCAAAGCAGTCTCCATTGTAGAGGATATTTCCTTCAATAATTTCCTTTTTAATATGTAAATCTTCCATTGATTTTTTGAGTTAGTTCTTATTATTAGTCGCTGTGTTATAGTGAAAATATAAATAAATGTTCTAATATTACTGAGGAATAATGTATTTTGTAGCACTTTAAGATATATAAAAATGAAATATATCTATTAAATACAATGAAACATATAAAACTCTTTGAAGAATGGAATCTTTTGGATGAAGGATATAGTGGAAGACCAGCAGATTTTCAATTTGCAGATTTTGAAAAGGCAAGAAAATTTGCTCAAACCTTAGGATTAAAAGGAGAATCAGATTGGAGAATATTCTCAAAATCTGCAAAGTTACCATATGATATTCCAGCAGACCCATACACATATTATAAAAAAAGAGGGGTTTGGACGAGTTGGGGTGATTTTTTAGGAACGGGAACTGTTTCATCACACTTAAAACAATTTAAACCATTTGAAGAAGCAAGGGAGTTTGCTCGTACTTTAGGATTAAAGGGTATGTTAGATTGGAAAGAATATTGCATCTCAGGGGATAAACCACATGATATACCTACTAATCCAAATATTGTATATGCAGATAAAGGATGGTCTGGTTTTGGTGACTTTTTAGGAACTGGCAATATTGCAATGCACTTAAAACAATTTAGACCATTTGAAGAAGCGAGAGAATTTGCTCGCAGTCTTGGGTTAAAAAACGAAAAGGAGTGGAGAAAATATTGCACATCAGGTCAAAATCCTGATGATATACCAAGCGCACCAAATATAATATATGCAGAAAAAGGTTGGATGGGATGGGGAGATTTCCTTGGAACAGGTAAAGTTGCAACATACCTAAGAGAATATAAACCATTTGAAGAAGCAAGGGAGTTTGTGCGTACTCTTGGACTCAAAGGTGAAAATGAATGGAGGAAATACTGCACATCAGGTGAAAAACCAGATGATATACCAAGCGCTCCAAGTAAAGTATATGCAGAAAAAGGTTGGATGAGCTGGGGAGATTTCCTTGGAACGGGTAAAGTTGCAACATCCCTAAGAGAGTATAAATCATTTGAAGAAGCAAGGGAGTTTGTACGTAGTCTTGGACTAAAAAGTATAGGTGAATGGAGGAAATACTGCACATCGGGTGAAAAACCAGATGATATACCGACTAATCCGAATAGAGAATATGCAGGTAAAGGATGGATTAGTATGGGAGACTTTTTAGGAACTGGGATTGTTGCAACATATTTAAGGGAATATAGACCATTTGAAGAAGCAAGGGAGTTTGCTCGTAGTCTTGGACTCAAAAGCGAAACCGAATGGAGGAAATACTGCACATCAGGTGAAAAACCAGATGATATACCAAGCGCTCCAAGTAAAGTATATGCGGATAAGGGATGGGCAGGATTTGGAGACTTTTTAGGAACTGGGAATGTTCCTTCTCGTATGAAGTATTTCATACCTTTCGATAAAGAAAAAAGCGGGAATGTTGACTCTGAATTAGAAAATGAAACAGAAATTTAAGAATCTATTAAGTTTCCAAAGTTAGTTTTTCTTATTTCGGTAAAGTTTTAAAAATAGTATTTCCTGAATAGCCACGACTCATTTCTAATATGCAGGTCTGAACTCTACTTCCTTTGAATATGCTTCGTGGGAGATGAGTTATAGATTTGAGACCCCATTGCATAATATCATTTGTTCTCTTTTCGCCATTGATTATCGTTAAATAAGGCATTAGGGCAATGATATTGTCAGACATATCCATACATCTATACAAAATATCATAACCTTTCTTCATAGGTGTAAAAGGTGGATTCATAACAATCCAATCAAACCTATCAGATTCCATAGTATAGAAATCTTCAGGAACAATGACATCTCCATAGGATTTCAGAACTTTAACTAAATTCCCCTTCCCTGCTGTCGGTTCAAGGATTCTACCAGCAGATTTAGGGAGAAAGGAAGCCATATAATGACATATTCTTTCAGGTGTTTGAAAATTATCACCCCAATCAAAAGATTCATTTGAGTTTTTTATGTTTTCCATAAGAACTATAATCCTTAAAATAATCCTTTTGGTTTAGACTCTATTTCTTTTTGTTTATCTTCGATTCTTTTCCTTGCAATTTCAAAATATTTCGCATCCTTTTCAATCCCTATGAATCTCCTATTGGTTTCCAAACAGGCCACTCCTGTTGTGCCTGAACCCATTGTGTTATCAAGGATTAAATCACCTTCATTTGTTCCTATTTGAATACATCTCTTTATGAGTTCAATTGGCTTTTGAGTAGGGTGGTCAACCTTTTCTTTTGCATTATGCGGTAATGCAGGAATATCATCCCATACATCACTTAAAGTTATTCCATCTTTCAAATGACCATCTGTATATTCTTTTCTTTTGCTTTGTGATTGGATTTTGATAGTATTGAATGTGGAATTTAGACCATTAGAATAGAAGCATATCGGTTCATAGCCACTTGCTAATGCTCTACCTCTTGTATTATTGAAATTCCGCTTTCTTGACCAAATGATGATTCTCTGTTCGATGAAATGCTTATCGAGGATTGTTGATATTTTTCTGTTATACTGTCTTCCTGTAAATAGAAATATATTTCCATTTTCCTTTAATAGTCTTTTATACTGAATGATAATTTCTTCGCACCATGCTATATAATCTTCTTCACTTTTCCATTGATTATCCCAATCTTCTTTTACCACTTTGTAAAAAGGCAAATCACAGATGATAGCATCCACACTCCCATTGGGAATATCTTTCATCTTTTCCAAGCAATCGCCTTGAATTAAATCTATGCTCATCACTTTTTTTACCACTAAAGTTAAGATATATCATCTACATTTCATAATTATGAAATTTCTTAGCCATTCTGCCCCAGTGTATACTGAATTCATAACGAAAGACTTGTTATGATAAAATCTTGCATCTTTGTTGATTTTAGATATTATATCATCTTTACTTGGTAAAGTAAAGAAATTCATTTTTTGCAAAATTGAATCTACATTATGTTCTGAATTATCAGTATTTTCTAAAAAAGCAAATGCCTTTTTAACTTCTTCTTCTGTATAGAACTTCATAATCACTTTCCTTTAAGTTATGTCATAAAATATTGAAGATATCTATTATATGTCAAATTGAAAAAAAGTTCAAAGCATCTTCTCAAAACTCTATGAATCTCTGACATCCAAGTTAAAGACCATTTGATATATTCTTCTTCTGTTCTCCATTCATAGTCCCATTTTTCATTGACTACCTTGAAGTAAGGCGGGTCTGCTATAACCAAAGGAACGGAATTATCATCTACATCTTTGATTAGTTCCAAGCAATCGCCTTGATATATTGAATTAACCTTTAACATAAATCTCTTTTCTGATTGATAAGAGAATGTTTTATAAAATCATAGAATAGGGGATGTCCATCTGGAACAACTGATTTTAGTTCAGGATGAAATTGAACACCCACAAACCAAGCATGATTTCTGAGTTCAACTGATTCTACAATATTTAGATTAGGCTCCTTTCCTGATATAATTAAGCCACTTTCTTTTAGAAGTTCCTCATAATTGGAATTAAACTCCCATCTGTGACGATGGCGTTCTTTTATCAGTTCATTTTTATATGCTTTATGAATTAAAGTATTTGGTTGAAGAGCACAATCATACGAACCAACACGCAAAGTTCCACCCATATCAGTCACATTTAATTGACTATCCATAAGGCATATTACAGGATGTTCAGCATCAGGATTCATTTCAGTTGAGTTGGCATCATCTAAATTTGCCACATTTCTTGCAAACTCAACAACTGCCGCTTGCATACCTAAACATATTCCCAAAAATGGAATATTGTTTTCTCTTGCATATTTTACAGCTTCGACTTTTTCTTCAAATCCTCTTTTACCAAATCCACCTGCAACTACGATTCCATCATAGTCTTCTAAAATATGTGAACCTATATTCTCTATATCATCTGTTGAAACTAAATCTATAATACAACCCGATGAATTAAGTGTTGAAGCATGATACAAGGCTTCATAAAGAGATTTATAAGAATCTTTTACATCGGAATATTTACCCACTATTGCAATTGTTACATGCTTTTGTGGTAAATTAAACTTATCAATATAACTTTTCCATGAATCAAGATTTGGAGTTATGGGAGATAGCCCAAGAACTTTGTTCAAAGCATTATCAATACCATTATAGTGAAGATTCAGGGGAACTTCATAAACGCTTTTTACATCAGGCGCTTCAATAACCATAGACTTATCAACACCACCGAAAAGAGCAAGTTTCTGAATAGCTTCTTCACTTAACTTATGGTCTGACCTACAGACTAAAATATCTGGGACTAATCCATGTTCCATCAAAGTTCTAACGGATGCTTGTGCTGGTTTTGTTTTTGTCTCAGATGCAGAGGAAACCCAAGGAACCCATACCAAATGAACAATAGCACATCTATCTTTTTTATCAGTTATTATCTGCCTTATGGATTCAAGGAATGGCATTGATTCAACATCACCAACAGTTCCGCCAAGTTCTACTATGACAACATCATAGTTTGATTCAAAATTTTCCAATCTTCCTTTGATTTCATCAGTTATATGTGGAATTGTTTGAATAGTAGAACCAAGATAATCTCCTCTTCTTTCTCTATGGAGAACTTCCCAATAAACAGAACCAGAAGTGATTGAGTTTTGTTTAGATAAATTAACTTGTGCAAATCTTGAATAGTGGCCTAAATCTAAATCTGTTTCTGTTCCATCATCAAGAACAAATACCTCACCATGCTGTGAAGGAGACATTGTTGATGTATCTACATTTAAGTATGGGTCCATTTTAATCATATTAACCGACAATCCACGGGCTTTCATTAAAGACCCGATGGATGCGGCAGCTATGCCTTTACCTAATGACGATAAAACTCCACCTGTTACAAATATCCAACGCGTTTTCATTAATCACCTTTCTATGAAGTGTTTTATTTTATGGTAGTCTATTTCCAAAAAAAGTTCATTCAATTCTTTCAAAAAATAAATAATTGAAGAATCATCGTATAAATCACCTGTTATTAGTTTATACGAAAGTTCCTTTTCTTTGTCCATTCCATAAATAAGACCTGAATAAGAACTTTTGCCTACTTCTATTGAAACAAAATATAATTCAGAGTTTATAGATATGGATATTGTTCCGTAATCCATTTTTTTAATTTCAAAAATTCCTTTTTTTCTGACGGAATTATCGATTTGTTTAAGAAGAAAAATAAGTTTCTTAAAAATTTGATAGTTTGGATTTTCTTCAAAACCTTCATCTTTTCTAAAAGAAGATTCTTCAAGCAAAACATCATAGATTCCTTTGAAAGAATAATCTAAAATTATTTCACTTTTTCTAATTCCTAATCCAGCAAATTTAGGTCTGATTGCTTTTTGGTTTAAGGTTAAAGAATCTACAGGTTTGAGATATTTTGAATAAACATGGGGAGCTATACCTTTTGAAAGAGCTATTACCTGAGCTAATTCCCAACGACTCATCCAATCTTTACCTCCTGTATGTATAATTCCTTTTATATTTTTAAGGATGCAAATAACTATAACATTTGCTACATCTTGTAAATAAGCAGGATTGCTAAATTGGTCATAAGCGATTGAAATTTCTTTTTCTTCTGACAAAGAATCAATGACCCAAGAAACAAATGATTTTGCTTCTGGATTTCCATAAATGAAATTTGTTCTAATAACACAACCAAATCTTTCTACAACGGCATTCTCACCGTCTCTTTTTGTAATCCCATACCAATTTAGGTTTTTATCAGAAGGTTTATCGTTTATTTCACATAAACCTACTTCACCAGAAAATATGTAGTCGGTTGATATATGAACAAAATCTATATTATTTTCTTCGCAAACTTCTGAAAGCATATCGGGTAGTTCATAGTTTAAGAACATAGCCAACATTTTGTCTTCTTCGCAACCATCAACATCAGTAAAAGCATTTAAGTTTACAACATACTGAGGAGATTGTTCAACTAAAAGATTAGTAAAATCTTCCTTATTTGTATAAGGAGCATTTAACCAAGTTCCTGATTGGAGCCAAGTAGGTTGGGGTTTTGATGAAACCCAGATTGGAGTTATTTCTTCTTCGTTTTTGAGAGAAGAAAAAAGAGGTTTGGAAATCTTGGAACCAGCTCCAAGTATGAGAACTTTCATAGAAAACAGAGATATATGAAGGAAATTACATTTTTCTACTTAAAAACATTAATCGCTTGAGGCGATGCCAAATATCATTTTCTTTGTTTGGGTAGATTGAAGTATTCTTAAATTGTAGTTTAGCAATGTTTTTTCCTGTTCTTGTAATAAGATTCAATGGGAATCCTATTTTGTAGACTGTGCTTTTATAGTCGTCTATTTTTGATTCGTATGTATGAACAATATCAGAAGTTAAACCATGAACAGGCATTAGAATTGCCTTTATTTCAGTTTCAAATAATTGTTCATCAAACTCTTCTTTCATAAAAATCTCTTTAGGGGTTATATGCAAGAACTCAAAAAAGTTCATTTTTTAGGTATTCTTATTCTTGGCGGGTATCTTCTTCCTACTAAAACTCTTTCTTTATTTGTTTTTAACACTCTGAACAAACCTCGTTTGCCGAGATTGACCATGTCAATCGAATAACCTGCTAATTCTTCTTGTATTCCATGACAAGCCATATCTTCTAAAATTAGAACTACAAAAAATTCAAGCGGAGTTAATTTTCTTTTTTCTACAAAAACCTCAGTGTGGTTGAGCATTATATTCTTTTTAGAGTTTGATGTCACGAAGACTCAAAACTATATATCAAGAATTGATGTATTGGAATTTTCTCTGTAATTCTTTCTTTGCTCGATGCCATTGAGTTTTATATGCAGATTCATTTATGTTTAATCTTTCGGCTCCTTCTCTTGTTGTTAGACCATCTAATTTTGTTTTTGTTATTTTAATGAGAGAAGGAGAACATTTAGAAAGAATCTTATAGAAATCTTCAATCTCTAATGGGTCAATTGGAAATTCAATAAAATCAAGGTCTGAGAGTTCTATTTTTATTTTTTCTCTTTTCTTGATATTGTTTACAAGATTCTTGAGAGTTGTGGTTATGTATGGAAAAGCATCATGGTTTATATCAGGAGGAGCTTCATTTCGACACATTATGATAACATTCAATAAAGCCTCAGATGTTACATCTTTAGCCACTTCAACGCAATCTACAAGCTTTGTAGCAAGCTTGAAGGTTTTTGAGTAGTATGACCAAATATATAAATCTTGATTATTCATCTATCACTTAGTTTATTTTGTGTTCTCTGTTATAGAAAAAAAGAGAAAAAAGTTCTCATTCAACCAAAACTCAACTTTTGTAGAAAAAAATACTATAATAGTTGTTCAAGAAAATAACATAAAAGGAAACAATGGAAAAAAGTGAAATCATTGGAACATCCATAGACTGTTTGGATGGATTTGTTCGTCTTGTTGATTATATGGGAGATGATTCTTCTATAGTTCAAGCAGCGAGAGTATCTTATGGTAATGGAACAAAAAAAGTCCATGAAGACAGAGGCTTGATTCGTTATTTAATACGCCACCAACATTGGACACCTGTTGAGATGGTTGAATTTAAGTTTCATGTTAAAATGCCTGTATTCGTTGCAAGACAATGGATTAGACATAGAACAGCTAATGTAAATGAAATAAGCGCCCGTTATTCAGAAATGAAAGATGAAATGTATTTGCCACCATTAGAGCAAATTAGTTCTCAATCAAAAGATAACAAACAAGGAAGAAACCCTGAGCCATTTCCTGAAGAAACTTCTCAATCTATACAAAATATAATTGCAGAGGGAAATGAGAATCAATATAAACTCTACCAATCTCTTCTTGAAATGGGAGTTGCAAGAGAATTAGCGAGAACTGTTTTGCCTGTTGGTCATTATACCGAATGGTATTGGAAAATAGATTTAAGGAACTTGATGAATTTCTTGGCTCTTAGATTAGACCCACATGCTCAATGGGAAATCAGAGTGTATGCCGAGGCTATGGCAGAAATAGTTAAAAAAGCAGTCCCTGTTGCATGGGAAGCATTTGAAGATTATATTTTGTTTAGCAAACACTTCTCAAAATCTGAAATGAATATTATTTCAGAAGTAATGGGAAATTCTAATTTGAATATAGAAGAATTAGCCCAGAAACATAATTTGAAAGGAAGAGAATTGACTGAATTTATTGCTAAACTGAATCTTTAATTTTTTAGCTTAGTGAAGAATGAAATATATAGGTGTGTGGGGGGAAATCTCCCACATACCTATAAAATGACAATAAAGCGTTGAAACATAAATTAAATAGATTAGTTTCTAATCTAAACAAGAAAAACGCAAGTTCTAAAATCCATACTTGGGAAGATGAGCATACAACAATCATAGATTTATGTTCACATGGATTAGAATCGATGGATAAACTTCTTTTTTTCAAACAAGAAATAAACTGGTATACATTAGATGAATCTGATGAATATAAAACTCCTTTGAAGAAAGACCATATTCATTTTTTTGTATCAGTAGATGTATGTGATGATAAAAACAATACCGATATTTTGAATACAAGAAATATCGTTCTTAAAATTAAAAAAAGCAAGGATAATATTGATAGATTCAATTCAGAATTAAAAAGAATTGAGAAGTTTATCAGGTTCAGTAATATGTCAAATTAAATTTGAACTTTCTCTTAAAAACCACTATAATAATCTAAGAAATTACATCACTTGGGAATCTTATAATGAATACTCAAAATCTCATTTATGCTCTTACATATATGGATAAATCTGATTGGCCAGATGGGCCTTGGAAATTAGAGCCAGATAAAATGCTTTGGATTGATGAAAAAACAGGATATGAATGTTTGATTAGAAGAATCAAAGATATGAGCCATCTTTGTGGTTATGTTGGACTTACAAAAGAACATCCTCTTTTTCAAACTTCAATCATTGAATTTAGAAGCAATAGTTCTCTTGAAGATTATTTTTCTATACATGGTAATATAACTATGTCTTGTGGTGGAAAAGCATTTACAGAAGAACCTGGTCTGCATAATAGAATAGGAAGAGCTCCAATCAAAAATAGACCAAATCCTGATGAAATTTGGTGGATTGGAATAGACTTTATCCATAGTCAAGACCTTATTCCCCTTACAAGCAATGACCCAAATGATAATAATGGAGATAGAATCTACAGAGATATTGGGTATGTTACAAAAGAAGTAACAAAACTCGCTTCTCTTCTTTTGCAATTTCAAACTGAATATAATGAAGGTTTGATACAATATAAGAAAAGCACACAACCACCACTTGAATGGAATACTTAATTCTTATGGAAAAGGAAGAATTTCTCAGGTTTTTAGCATCTGCTCCACAAGAAAAAATAGATGATTTAGCATTTAAGTCATTGGTAAAACCAGATTATTTTCAATTCTTGAAATTCCTCATAGAAAAAAGAATAGTAAATAATCCTACAAATTCCATGGGGCAAACCTTACTACACTCTTCTATTATCTATAATAATGAGCAAGTATTCAATCTTTTGATAGAATTGGGAATTGATGTAAACGAACCTGATGATGAAGGAAGAACCCCTTTACATTTTGCTTCAATTTCAAATAACCCAGAAATCATAAGAACTCTCATTAAAGAAGGTTCTGTTCTTAATTCTCTAACGGAAAGATTAGAAACTCCTATTTTTTTAGCTTCGGCTTTTAATGCTGTTGAATCGGTTAAAACACTTCTTGAATTTGAAGTTGATTGTACCATTCCAAATGATTTAGGTCAAGAACCAATCTTCATTGCATATAAAAACAACAACAAAGAAATTATCCAATTACTTCACGAACATAAAAACAAAAAGGTTTAACAATGATTTCGGTTATCATACCTACGATATGGAGGTCTCCTTATGCTTTTGAACTTATCAGATATTTAAGTTCATTAGATGTTATTGGAGATATTGTGCTTATAGATAATGATATAAGCAAAGAAAAAGATTTGACCCCATTCCCAAAGGTAAATCATATTAAAAACCCTCAGAATGAATTTGTTAATCCAAGTTGGAATAAAGGGGTAAGAGAAGCAAAATATGATAAACTTTGCATCATGAACGATGATGTTATTCTACATGAAGATGTTTTTAATTTCATGGACCATTTCATCACAAGTGAAATAGGATTGATTGGTTTATCAAGCACTATGTTTGATACAATCAGACCTTATATGAAGCAATTAGAAAAGCCAAAACACATTCAAGTTAAATTCACACATAAAAGAAACTTTGGATATGGTTGTTGTTTTTTCTTGCATAAAGATAGTTATATTGAACTTCCATCTGATATGAAAATTCAATATGGTGATGATTTAATCTTTTATACAACAACAAAGAATAGTTATGTATTGGATGGGTTTACTATTGTTGGAAAACTAAGTGCATCTATGTTAGATGAAAACTTAAAAATAGTAAATGAGGATTTTTATAGACCTATTTGTGATAATGACCACAAGGTATTTTGGAGACATATAGATTCTCAGGTTTTACCGAGAGAACCTATCAATGATTTTGAGAAAATGAAATTCGATGCCCTAAAAGCATATAGAGATAAATCTTTAACTAACTATTATTTTTAATCTGTTTCATCACCATACATTTCTTCAAATGATTTAGTGTGTTTGCTTTTTCTTAGTTTACTTTTACCTTTAATATCACCTGGCATTAATTTATATGCCTTTGGGTCATCATCTGGCATATCTGCTTGCTTTTTCATGACTTTTTTCTTTGCATCGATAGTAGATTTTGAAAGTCCTCTGAAATATTTATGAGTTGATTCATCTTCGTGCAAACCTCTTAAAAATTTCAATTTTTCTGTATGTCCATTCTTAATCACTTTTCTTGCTACATCTGAATCAGCACCACCCTTTGGACTTTTCTTTGGACTTCCCCATGTGGTAGGCTTTCCTGTGCAAAATGAATTAACTCTTGCATAACCCCATTGTTCTTGACCTGCCCCTGGTCTATGACCTGATTTCCAAGCCGCCATGCCTCTTCTCATAATAGTTCTTAAATAAGTAATAGGAATACCAGTTGCTTCAGATTTTCTTTTTAATGCCTTTTCAATTTTAGCATTATCAATCTTTGCTTTTTTTCTGGCTTCATTTACTTCATCAAACTCTTCATTTAAGAATTCTTCATAGAGTTTAACATGTCTCATGGCTTAAAGGGTTTTTTTGTGTTTTGGTATATATCTCTTATCTATATATAATCAGATGGTGAATTTCCATAATTGTTTTTTATATTCACGTCTGCTCCAGCTTCTATCAGAAATTTGGAAATTCTCTTGGAATGATTACTTATAGCCACAAGGAGTGGCACATCTCCTTCAATAGTCCGTGCATTCACATCTGCGCCTGAGTCTATAAGGAGTTTTACAAGCTCTAAAGAAAAATGACCAGATGCACAATGTAATGCTGTCCAACCTATACTATCTGTATCGTTTACATCCACAATACCATTTTCTAAAATAGTCCTAATTAATTCTAAATTTGGATTATCTTTATCACACTCTTCTAAAAACATGTTCTTGATTTGCTCCCGAGACATGACATTCAAATCTTGAATCTGAAAGTCTTCAAATAGTTTTAGGTATTTCATTCTACAGCTCCATGTTGTTTAAGTAAGGCTTTCATTTCATCAGATTTAGCAAAATGCAAAGGCATTGCGCCGTAAATGCTTTTGGCATTAATATCTGTTCCTATTTCTATAAGGTATCTCGCAATAGATATATTATTATTTGTAACAGCCCAGTGAAATGGAGTCCAATCAGCAGCATCTTTAGTATTAATATCTGCTCCTAATTCTATAATTAGTTTGGCTAATCTTGTATTATCCCTAATTATAGCCCAGTGTAATGGTGTATTTTGACTAATACCAAACTTTATATTTATATCCACAAGCCCATTTTCTAAAATAGTTCTAATCAATTCTATATTTGGGTATTTATCTTCACATTCTCTCATAAAAACATCCTGAACTTGTTCAGGAGTCATAAAATTCAAATCTCCTATTTCACCAGAGAACGATTCAAATAGTCTTATGTATTTCACAATACTGCTCCATGCTTTTTTAGTAGGGCTTGTATTTCTTTATTACCCCAATAAGTTGCCACATACAATGGCGTCGTAAAGCCATAATTAGTCTTAGCATTGACATCTGCGCCTGAGTCGATGAGGAATTTTGCAAGTTCTATATTATTCCCATCAACCGCATAATGCAAAGGCGTAAAGCCATCATCATTCTTAGCCCCAACATCTGCGCCTGAGTCGATGAGTTTTTTAACTTCTTCTACACCACCTTTTGCAGATGCATTGAGTAATTTCATTTCAAGAGTCAGAGGACTTGGATTTGAAACAAACAAACTCTTATTTAATCCGCTTATATACAATACTAACTGTATAGATATGCTTTCATCCAAAGCATCGTTGCATTCGAACTTACCATCTTCAGTAACAGACACAGCCATTTTATAGTTAGGGTTAGACATAGGGAGTCCTTTCATTATTACAAAGTAATGAGTTATTGATTTTCGCAAATAAGACAAGTAACTAATTGGGTTTTCCTCTGTTATACACCACTTAGTTCCTGAGCCATATTTACAAACCGCTTCATGTGTCCTTGGAATTAAAACTAAAACCTTATCATCCTCATAGACTATGTCTATTTCGTTTGCTTTTGCTTTAGTCTCTATTTTTTCGTTATATTCAGAAAATGTTTTTTGGGTTGTATCCAGAATCTCACTAAAAGACCCATAAGAAGTTATATCTGCATTCTTTATTTGATTCTTTTTGGACATTTCATCAAAGTCTTTAAAGACTTTGCCTAATTCTTGTATATCAGGAGAATCCTTCAAATACACATCAATCATCTTCTCAACATACTTGAAATTCTTTGATGGGTCTAAATCTTTAATCAAATTAAACTCTTCAGCGGAAATTTGATTTGTGTTTAGATATTTCTCCATTGCGCTCGCAAGAGACTCCAATATATTCCAATCTTCAAATAGTTTTAGGTATTTCACAATTTTTAAATTAATTTTAAGCTTACAATATACCCTATATATTCAACTTATGATTATTTTTCATCCATTGTAATATCTCGTATATCCTTTGCTAAGTCTAATGGACTTTTCCCAAAATTATCCATTTCATAGGCATCTAAACCTAATTCTATAAGCTCTCTTGCCATATCTACTTTTCCAAGCATAAATGCTGAATGTAAAGGACTTCTTCCAAGAAAATCCTTTACATTTACATTCATCCCGTTTTCAACCATTAATTTTAAGATTTTGACGCTTCCTGTTGATGCAACCATATGAGCCAAGTTTATAAAGCCATCTGCAACATTTGTCATGGCTCCATATTTAAGAAGCATTTTGATTGTTTTAAGTGCTTCTTTTTCATTTGAAATATAAACAGCTTTGCAAATAGGTATCCCTGAAACACAACCATCATCTATCCCATCAACATCAGCACCATAAGCAAGATATATTCTTGCTAAGTTAGATTTGCCTTTTTCTAAAGCACTTAAAAACGATTTTTGATAAAATCCCAAATTTGGTTGTCTTTTGGCGACATATTCTTTTCTTTCAGCATAATCAACGAAAGAATTCAAAACCTCTGGGTATTTTGTAAACAATCCCTCTGGGTCAATAGGCCTATCATCATAATCCATATATTGAGCAGTTTCTATGTGAAACTGTATATTTTTGGTTACATCTTTATCATTATAGTAAATAATAACAAGAGGCCCCTTTTCGGCATAATCTCGATATGTCCCTGGGTTCTTTTCAGATGCAGTACACCAACGAGTCCCAGAGCCCCAATAACAAGAAGACCTATGGGTTTTTGGAACAACAACCTTAAACTCCACATTCTCAAAAAGAATATCATATTCCCCATCAATCTTTGTTTGTCCTTTTAATTGATTCTTTGAGAGTAAGGCATCTTTGTTATTTTTATATTTTTTTATTTTAGACCATAAGTCTTGTGGAGTTTTATAGTTTAATACATTTCTATCTTCTGTTTTTAACTTTCCCTTTGCTTTTTCAAAAAGCTCTAATGTTTCCCTTATTTTATAGAGGTCTTCATAAAAAACTTCACGGGGAGTTGTCTTAAAAACATCCATCATCCATCTAAGATATTTCCCCCTGCCTGATGGGTCTGATTCATTCATTAGAGAAAGACCTTCTAAATCTAACTCTTTACCGTTTTTATCTTTTATATTTTGTTGTAAAATCCGTTCAAATCTCAATTTTAATTTATCTGAAATTTGTAGTTCATTGAGTTTTTTTTCTTCATTCATAACTCAGGTTTTATTTTTACTTACGGAATTAGATTAATGTCGTGATTTTCGATATTGTTTCATTTAGGTCATCATTTATAACAACAGCATCGAATAATTTTGACATTTCAACTTCCATATCATAGCGTTCTAATCTTTTTTTGATTTCTTCTGGGGAATCGCTATTTCTCTTTTCTAATCGTTCTTTTAGGACTTTTTTACTCGGTGGATTCAAAAAAATAAGAAAAGGCACATCTTTCATTATTTTTTTAAGTCTAAGGGCCCCCAAAACATCCAAAATAATAAAGGAATGGTTTGATTTAATCTCTATTTCTTCTTTAGAAATCCCATATAATTCACCAAACACATCTTGCCATTCTATAAATTCATCCCTTTCAATCTTTGCTAAAAAGGTTTTTTTGTCTATAAAATGATAGTGTTTTCCTTGAATTTCATAATCTCTTGGGGTTCTGGTGGTAGAAGTTATGATTTTTCTACTGTGGGGGAAGTATTGAAGCAAATAACGAAGCACGGTATCTTTACCGCATCCGCTTGGTGATGATATGACAATAAGTTTATTCATTGCTTCTGATACCTTTTGCTCCACTTATATATCCCTTCTATTTTATCCATAGGGATGAAAATAGGTAAGTTGAAATTATTATTTTAAGGATATAGGAAAAGATTAAAAATAGTTCAAAAAATAATGTTTTTCTGTTATTCTAAAATTTAGATATATACTTTTACATACTAATAATAGAATTTTTATGCCTACAATAATTAAAGAAAATCTTAGGTTTTTTGACAAAAACGGTTCAGATATAAGCCCAGTTTTAGTTGATGGAGTTTGGACTGGAAGTATAACAATACCTCATACCTCAGTTGGTTTACATGAAGTTGCTCATGTATTTATAGCAGAAGATGTTATAAATACAACAAATATCATTACAAGAACCGCGAATACAGTTAACGATTCAAAGTTAGTAACATTCACAAATGGCACAACAAAGAATGTTAAGCCAAACATGTGGATTCAAGGGACAAATATTCCTACAACAGCTTTTGTTGAAAGTATTAAAAACCCAACTCAGATTTTTTTAACAGAAGAAGCAACTGCAACTGGCTCGACTTCTATAACCATACATTCAAAGAGATATGATTTAACTTATCCGAGAAGCACCGATTCAAAAATAGAAGTAAAACTTGAAACCACTAATGATGAGATTTTTTATCTATTTGATGTTTCTTATGAAGTAGATATGCCCGTTCTTGTTAAACTGGATAAATTTTCATTTGATTCAGATGATGGAAGTTCCGATTCTTTGCTTTTTGGTCATAGACAATTAAATCCATCTCAAATTAAAAAAGAAGTAGCTCAGGTAAACATAGCATCGGTAGCAAAAGTCGAAGGTGGTTATTATAACGCAATCATTATTGATGAAGTAGATTCAGACGGAACAGTTACAAGATTAGCAAGATTTGAAGTTTCTTTTGATGCTGAGGGTGAAGATGAAAGATTTAAGAGCTTATTAGAAAATTTTGGGCATACAATAAGCTCCGATGAATATGTTGCTTTTAGAGACACAGATATAAAAGAAGAAAGAATAAACTATAAAGACTTAAACTTGAAGCGCAAAGAGATGCTTATAAGTTTTGGAGATATTTGGAATTATCTCGGTTCTTATAGAGGCTTTGTAAATGCTCTTAAATACTTTGGTTATGGCGATTTAAGATTAAAAGAATATTGGTTGAATGTTTCAGAAGGTTCAAAAAATGAGGGTAAGTTTGTAACTACCAATGTTCCTCTTTCTTTAGAATATACAGATAAGGAGTTTAAGGACTATAAAACATTTATCAAAGATTTACTCCCAAGATTTAATGGAAATAGCTCTTCTACTTCAACTACGTTTAAGAAAACAGCAAAGTTTGCTTTGTTCTATGATTTGAATAGAGATAGTGGAGAATTTGATGAAGATGGTTTGCCTATAACCGAGGATGTATTTGAATTTACAAATGAAGAGATTTTGATAAAGCTCTTTAGTTTGAAAACCATATTAAAAGAAAAATTCCTCCCTCTAAATGCAAGAATCATAGACATTACGGGAGAAGGGGTCTATTATGATAATATAGGTTTAAATTCTTGGAATATACCAACACCAACGATTCATGTTGATGTTGATAAGGAACTTGAATTTACAGCAACTCCTCTTTCGGGATTTCTTGAAGATTTAACAGAAACAGTAATGAGTTCTTGTAATTTAATGGCTTCTGCTTATATTTCTGATTATGCGTTTGATGCTACTGTAGATTATACACATTGTTACATAGCTGATGATGTTGATGAAAATGGAAATAGAATTGTAGATAAGCACCCAAGATATTCAAAAAAATCAGGTCTTGTTGTAACAATTCAAAATTCCACAAATGATTATACATGGGGAGAATTAGGAACAAGTTGGGATGATGCCTCTGAAAAAACATGGAATGATTTGAAAAATATGGATTTTCAAACAATGAGGTGGATTGTTCGTTCAGTTAATAGAAATATAGTTATTTATGATAAAAAAGGTGATGTTGGAACATTAGATGAAATCCAAGTAACTTTACCTTATTTGGGATTTTATGATGTTACATTAGAATTAGTAGACCATTTTAATTTCCCACATAGAAAAACAAAAAGAAATTATCTGCAAGTAAGACCGAAAGAAGCAGATATGATGGCTGTGTTTAGAAAGCATGATGATTTCAATACATGGGAAGAAATAGCAGATTCCGAAGGTGATTTAGCATTAGGAGATATGCATGGAAATTGGTTAGATGTAACCACAAATGAAGAAACAACTTGGCTGGAAGCATCCGATATTACTTGGGAATCTCTTGATTGGGCAACTTATGCAAATCAATCAAACTTGTTTGATTTCATGGATGATAATCTCGTAAATAGAGAAAATGAAAAAGTAGGCGATATAATCGGTTTAGAGCCCTCAAAAAACACTATTAGGGTAAAAGGGTTCAACAACTCACTTTTAGTCAATAGAAAGCAACAGAACGCCCATTTTATGAAGGATAGAACAAAGGCTAACAATGTTGTTTTAGATATTGTAGGGAATGCTGGTGGAGAAGTTTTATCATTCAAAGAAGAAACAAATAATTGTGTTCATTTTGAAACTACGAAAAAAGGATGGGCGGTAGGAAATGGTGGTAAATTCATCTATACAGAAGATGGGGGTTCAGTTTGGAATGTAGAACCTATCAATACAACAAACAATCTTAATTTTGTTCATTTCACAGATGATAAAAATGGTTGGATTGTAGGAGATAGTGGAACGGTTTATCATTACTATTATGTAGTAGATACGATAAAGAAGGTTGAAAGAGTAGAGTTAAACACAAGTGCAACATTAACATCAGTTCACTTTGTCAATAGAAATGTTGGATATATCGGTGGAGTTGGAGTTTTATTTAGAACTCTCGATGGAGGTGCAACATGGTCAAATGTTATGCCTTCTACTTTATCCTCTGATACTGTTAGTTCTCTTTATTTCATAACAGAAGCATTTGGCGTAGCTGTTACGAATAATGGGAATGTCTTAAAAACTATAAATTCTGGAAATTCATGGGCTATAAAAGAACCATCTGATTTTACTCAGCAATTTGAATTTAGAAGTGTGTTTTATTTAGATGCACAGTTCGGTTGGATTATTGCAAAGGGTTCAGGTGGAATGTATAAAGTTCTAAGAACAGTCAATGGTGGAGAAACTTATATAGAAAGACCTTTCGTAATTGAAGCAAAGAGCATAAAATTTGTTAGTTCTATGGTAGGTTATCTCTGCGGATTTAACAATACAATATTCAAAACTTTTGACGGTGGTAATACTTGGGTTATTGCTTATTACAGGCCAGGCCCACTTCTTCCAAATGTTCCCACCCTTAATTCTATTTTCGCCGCAAGTCAAGAGGTTGTATATGCAGTTGGAACAGGTGGTAGCATATTCAAAACAACTGTTGGTGGTTTTATACTTAATGTTCAACCTCAGGATATACTTTCAAATTGGTTCTCTCAAAAGCAAAATCAACAAGATTATGTTCCAAGTGGAATAGGCGCTGATGTTTGGATTACTGAGCCTTATGGTGGAACAGTTCTTAAAAATGAAAGGGCTGTTATAGCTATTAAACATACTCCAAGCACATTAACTTGGACTGGTTCAAATACTCTAAAAACAACTTGGCCACTTGGAAGCACTCAACATGCTATAAATGCAACTCAAATTTATTTTATAACACCTACTGGTAAAAAACAATACTCTATCAAAAATGCTTATTTAACAATCACAAATGAAGTAGAATATGTATTAGACCAATTCATAACCGATACAAGTTCTCTTACAAATGCTTTTGTTTTACAGAATTATTCTGCTATTGTATTAGATAGCAAACCTAAATACGATTCATCAGGGCTTAGAATAACATGGAGAAATATTTGGACTAATAATAGAGATTCCGTTCTAACAAATATGGTGATAGTCTTAAAATTAGAATCAAAAGATTTTAATTGCGATGTTTTAGATATGGAATTTGAAGGAGATGAAACTATACTATACATGAATCCAAGTTGTGATGTTATTCCTTATTTAGATTCTGATTATTCTATTATTCTAAAAGAATATAATATTGGCGAAGCTATTTCAAGTGCTGGTTCAATCAACAGAAATTGGGAAACATTCTGCAAAGACTTGACTTGGAATGATATGTCTGGAAAAACTTGGAATGACTTTGAATATAATGGCATGAGTTATTGTTATTATGTTATCAATAAAGTTTCAAGAGGCGGAACAATTCTTGTTGATGATAAACATTTATTCCAATTCGACCCAGAAGAAACGGTAGAAGTCGAAGGTGATTTAACTTTAGGTGATAGTTATGTAAATTTAGATAGTCTTATTGAATTACATGTTGATTTAGTTGGAAATCCAAAACAAAAGTATGTATATGGAGACGAATACTGGGGCATTCGTTCTTCTGGTGATGGTTTTAACTTTGATGTTGGATTCGCTGTTAAATTAGTTTATCTCGGAAAAGCTAAAAATAATAGAGACCATTTATTTAGAATACTTGAAACATATGAAACAACAGGTATTGGAGATGAAATTGAAGTAGTAGGTTCTGTTAATATAGCTCAAATATTAGATGTTGCAGGAGCTGTTTTAACAACTGATAATTTTGGAAAACCATCTTTAACATTAGCAAATCAAGCAACAATTCAAGGAATTTCATATCCTTATTTAGAAAAGTTAGAAGTAGGCATGCCTGTTTATGGAGATGGTATTCCAGTTGGTTCTTATATTACCTACATAGACGGTATAAATCCTTATAATCCAAATAGAATAATTATATCTAATCCTGCAACAAAAACTGGTAAAAGTTTGATTTCTTGTGTTTTATCGGAACTAACATTAGATGATGCCGTTATTCTTTTGAATAATAGTAATGTAGAAGGCATTAGAGACTTTATCTATTCGAGACCTTTCTTGATTGATGGAGTAACTCAAGCGGATTATATCATAGGCGTAGCAAAATCACCAGGAGTTTCTGCTCTTCATTATTTTGAATTTTTATATGGAGTAGAATCAAATTGGGAAGATGACCCTGCACATACACACTCTTATCCTCTGGGGATGTTCAAAGATTGGATTGAAGATGAAATAGATGGGGGTCAACCTCTCGGTGAAAATAATCCTCCACTTTGGAGTCATATTTATAACACCTACTATGAATTGGGTGAGTGGTTCCCAGTCCCTGAAAAATTAGGAGACTTAGCAGAAGATATTGAATCTATGCGTGCCTTGTATACACAAGCAATAGATGGAACATTTAATTGGCAAGATACACAAGTTAAAAGATGGAAAGTTGAAATAACACCTGGAACCACCGTATTTTTCAATTCATATCCATCAAAGATAGTTGGGATAAAGTCTCATAATTGGAGAGTATTCAATCAACAAAATTCTTTATTGTTTGAAACAAATAATGATGTACTGATATGGACATTCTGTGATGCTGGATTATATAGCATAGAATTAAAAGTTACGGATATATCAGATAACTCCTATTTAGTAAGAAGAAATGGATTTGTAAAGGTAAAATCACCAGAAGTTCTCGACCACACATTACCTGGTTTAGGGTGGGTTCCGCCTACTATTCCAACTAATGCTCCTACTCCACCAACACCTGTTCCACCACCACAGATTCAACCACCTGTTCTATCGGTTGTTCCTCCTCTGGTGATAGATACAACAGTTGGTAATTTCCCAATAGATACTTCTGTTCCTGAGGTTATACCTCCTTATTCAAACGAAGGGACACCTATTTATACGCAAGATTTTGATGTTGCTAATATTTGGGAATTAAGAACAACAGAAGAACAAATCAATCCAACAAGTTCTACATTACTTGCGGTTCAGATGGTTCTTGTTTGGAGAAATCAAGGGATTCAACAAAAGTCTTTGGACTTAAATAAATTTTATGTTGATTATTATGAAATAATAGATGGTGCTCCAAAATCTATGACAAAGGAAATAGATTTTACTTTACCAGATTTGAATTATAATCCAGAAGGAACAACCTCTCTTATTGAACTTGATGAAGAAAATGCAAATGCTTATTTCAGCATAAAGGATAAAATAGAAAGGCACTACATTAAGCCAACGAATAATTCATTGTAAAATGAAGTGCCTCTTGATATATTAGAAGGTTAGTGTTCTAATGCTTGGAATCAAATACCAAAGCATGAACCATATAACAGTTCCAACAGTGCAGACTATTGTTAAGTCTCTTCCTGTTGTATCTCGACCAAGGAATTTGTTGATTATTCCAAGTGGAGTCCACCAAAGCCAAGGCATATTTCCATATTTATACATTTCATCAAGTCTATTGAGAAGGATGTAAAATAACATATCACATACGCCTATCCACCAAAGAAAAATATAACCAACAACTGCCCAAACAAGACCACCTGTGATTACATAAGTAAGTAAAGCAATCATCCATTGATATGTTGTTTGGCAGATTCTATAACGAACCAAATTTGTTCTATCTTCTGAGTGCGCAACTGATTCATAGCCTATTGCGTCATAAGCTGTAAAAGTAAGCAAAGAAAAGATAAGAATATCTGGGGTTGGCACATTGAAAAATGCCGAAGAAATCAAACCTATAATAGAAACTACAAGCCCTATAAAAGTATAGTCCTTTGTGATTAGATTCCAAAATAGTTGTAAGTCAGATGGTTTCATAATAACTCTTTTTTAGAGTATATATGCCATTTTTTGATTAGATGTTTAGAAAAGGCGTTTAATATAAGAAATGAGAATTTGCCACATTATTTTGGTTTTGAGACCTTCTTTTGCTGAACCTATAAAAGTTTTCCCAAATTTATCCTTTATCCAATAATTCGATGTATGTTCTAATAATACCTTTAAGGATTTTAGATTACCTAATTTTGAGGCTATATGTAGTGGAGTTTCCCCAGAACTGTTTTTTTTATTTATATCGCAACCCATGTATAACAAACACTCGATAACATAAGGGTCATCTGAAATTGAAGCATGATGAAGAAGATTTGAACCAGTTTCATCGCAATCTACGAGGTCTTCTCCTTGTAGAGCAATATATTTCAATTTCTCTACGGTTCCTCCTTCAAGCATGTGAAACAAAAGTGTCTTTTTCTCTTTGGGGGTTAAAGTTTTCCACAAAAGAATAAAGTCTTCTGATTCCGTTCCTATATGTTTGTTGTTATTTATATTTCTTCTTATTTTTTCTTAGACATATCTTTATCATCTAAGCCATATCTTTTTCTTACATCAGGGTTTTCAAGGGTATAAAGAACAATATCATATTCGCTCATTCTATAAGTTCCGCCCTTAATACCAGATAATTTGTAAGAAACATCACCATCAACCAAGTTCCGTATTCTTGTAACGGTTCCAAATGCGATGGATTCTTCTTGCATGCTTTTTCCCTTTGGGAAAACTTTAGCAAAAGTTCCTACAAAAGGCATACTATTATCAGGAAGATTTCCTTGTATGCCTTTGTAGTCTTCATTTTTTTCCGAATTAGAATTACCCATTCAGTAATGATAATTTTGCTCAGGAATGTATATATCCCAAGAACCTATCAGTTTTGGTGTAATTCCATTCCCTTCGCCTTTCCCTTGGATTTTCTACTTGAGGCTCCTAATAAAGCCCCGTTTTTTAGTAGTTCATCCATACAATCAACATGGCCGTGAAAAATACATTCTTGTACAGGAGTCCTTCCTATCTTTGATGTAGCATTTATATCTACACCAAGTTTTACAAGAAATTTAACAGCATTCAAACTTCCTTGTATGCAAGCCAAATGCAAGGGTGTTAATCCATTTATAGTTTCTACAAATGGATTCAATTCTCCAGATTTTATTCTGGACTTAATTTCTACAAAGTTCTCCATTTCAATTAGTTCAGCCCACAATTCAAATACCTTTGTAGAAGATTTTTTGGAAGACCATCTTCTGAATTCAAATGAATTCATACCTGTTCATTCCTAATGTGGTACATACCTTCAAAACAAATATAGGGAATAAATCTATAAATATCAAATACATAGACGATTATTCTATTCAGATTATTTGAATTTACTTGCGAACATCTTTCTTAAATCGTGCCCTGCTGGTATGTCTTTCTTACGAATTCCAAAGATTTTTTCCTCTGGGCATGTGTCTTTACCATCCATTAAAAAGTTATTATTACAAGCCCAAACCTCAAATGTTTTGTTAAATGCTTGACCAATTTGAAATGGAAATCTAACCCCTGTGCCATTCGCTATTCTACCAACTCTGCCCTCTTTTGTCACTATAACACATATCTTTGCATCTAAAACTGAATTTCCTTTACTACTAAAGACTACCATTTTAGAATAGTCTTTTCCATGTTCATGTTTCCATAGCAAGTCAATTAGTATAGGATTTTCTATAATCATTGCATATTCCAATGGCGTTCTACCAGCAAAATCTTTCAAATTAACATCTGCCCCCATTTCGATAAGGAGTTTTACAAGGTTTGGATTATTAGAGCGAGAAATAGAAAGATGTAAAGCGGTTCTATCGTGTAAGATTACTTTGTTCACATCCACGAGCCTATTCTCTAAAATAACTTTAATCAACTCTAAATTTGGATGTCCTTTTCCGCACTCATCGAAAAATATTCCTTCGATTTGCTCAGGGGACATAACATTCAAATCTCCAAGTTGAAAATCTTCAAATAGTCTTATGTATTTCATAGTGTTGCTCCATTTTGTTTAAGTAAAGCTATCATTTCATCGGAGTTAGCCCAATGCAATGGCGTCCTGTCATTAACATTCCTCGCATTCACCTTTGCACCTGAGTCTATGAGGAGTTTTGCAAGTTCTATTCTATCCCTCTCAACCGCCCTATGCAAAGGCGTAGAGTCGCCCCATCCATCCTTAACATTCACATCTGCGCCTGAGGCAATCAGGAGTTTTGCAATGGCTATACTATCCCTCTCAACCGCAAAATGCAAAGGCGTATTGCCAAATTTATCCTTAGTATTGACATTTGCGCCTGAGACAATCAGGAGTTTTGCAAGTTCTATGTTATCAATATCAGCCGCATCATGCAAAGGCGTTCTGTCATACGTATCCTTAGCCCTCACATCTGCGCCTGAGGCAATCAGGAGTTTTGCAAGTTCTACACTATCCACCCTATGCAAAGGCGTAAAGCCACCAATTTCCTTAGCATCATTGACATCCACAAGTCCATTCTCTATAATAACCCTAATTAACTCTAAATCAGGAATAGCTTTGCTACATTCCTTAAAAAACAACTTCTTTATTTCTTCAGGAGACATAACATTCAAATCTCCCAGTTGAAAATCTTCAAATAGTCTTATGTATTTCATAGCGTAATATAGTTTTAAGTATAGCATATTGCTTTTCTTATATATCTATATTACGCCACTATATCTATCATCTAAACTATATCTTTACTTTGCTCCGTATTTTACCAAAAGCTCTAAGATTTTTTTATTATTGATAACCCTTGCTATTTCAAGTGGGCTATTTCCACGGGAGTCTTTGCAATTTACATCACTATCGTGTTCGAGCAATAATTCTACTGCTGATTCATTCTTTAATTTCACAGCGGTAAATAAAGGAGATATACCATACATGTTCTTTATATTTGGATTTGAACCTAATCCTAAAAGAAACTCTATTATAGAAATATCTTCTGTTTCAACAGCATAATGTAAAGCAGTCCACCCACCTAAATCTTGAGAGTCTAATTTAGGTCTAAACTGTAAAAGAACTTTAAGAGATTCTATATGCTTTTGCATACTGCTTATGTGCAAACAATCCCAACCTCTTTTTGTTTTTACATTTACATATATCCCTTCACCTAAAAGGAATTTAATCATCTGAGGTTCATCAGAAAAAGTAGCAGAATGGAGTGGAGTATTTCCTAAATCGTCAGAAACACTCAATCTACAACCATAGTATATGAGCATTTTGGCAAGTTCTACATTTCCTCCTGTGGAAGCATAGTGGATTGGATAAAGACCGAGTTCATCCCTACTATTGACATCAGCGCCCCTATTAATAAGCTGTTCGACCATTTGTGCATCATTGCACATCACTGCTTCATGAATATTCATATAAGCACCCTTAAAAAATGAAAAATAAGTTCAGAAAATAAAACAAATATATCAATCTTTTTGAAAATGATGCCAATCTTTTAGAGAAGACCAATCTCCACCCCATTTCCAACCTCTTGATTTCAAAAATTGAACACCTTGAGATTCAGGCAAGAAAACACCATTTCTTTTAACATCTCTTGTTGCTCCCATAGGTGATATTTTACCACTTGAATAATAAACAGGATTCCATCTTGGATTGATGTCTATTGCCTTTCCATAAGAGTGTTTTGAGAGTTTATTTTGACCTTCTACCTTTCTGTAATTAAATCCTGAACTATTGTTATCTTCCATAGAACGATTATCATCCCAATTATATTTTACGATAGGAAAAACTTTTTCTACTATGAAGTTTGATTTTATAAGTATTTCGAAAAATTCATATACATCATCGGATATAGTTCTATTGACTAAAATTTGACCCCTATGAAGTTGTTTGTCCATTGAAAGATATTCTACATTAATGAGGATTATATCTTTAAGAATCTCAATGGGGGCGCTTGTTCCCTCTAAAGCCTGCATTAAAGTAAGATTTGAATCTACCATTACTTGGCGATTTATGTTAAAATTCTCCAAACATTTGATATATTTCATAGGAGTTTATTATTTTTCTGTATATATTTGAAAAATAACTTGCATTGTATTAAGGAATATGCTATATTTGAATTGTAATTAAATGATTGTTCAACTAAAAGGAGATTTACTATGAAAAAGATTATGATGTTGGTTTTTGTTTTGATGTCTCAGATTGTATTTGCTCAAAGTCAGTTTAAGACTGGAGATGTAATCACCAAAGAAGATAAACTACGATTTTTAGATTCTCTAAATAAATATAGAATCGAAGCTGGAGTTCCACCTTTGAAGTATTCATCTCAAGAGGATAGTCTTGCGAGATTACGTGTTATGACTATTTTTAGACACATAGATAGTATTGGTGATGTTGAATGGAAAAAAGATATAATGGAAGCTCAACATTATAGGTTTTCAGAAGACATTCAGCAATACGATAAAAATAATGTCCACCCAGATACTGTTCTCAGTTGGCAGGGAGAATGCACAGCAAGAATAGGGAAATTATACAAAATTGAGGATTTAGTAGATGAATTGTTTCACGGTTGGAAAAATAGCCCAGCTCATTGGGAACTAATGTTAGACCCAACCTATGAGTATATGGTATTAGATTGGTTTATTGATAATCAAAGACACATTAGACTTCAAAAGGGTTATTTCTCAGCTTTGGTTTTGTTTAGTAAAGATGTAAATCAAAAAAGAAGGGGGCTTTAAGCCCCCTTTTTTATATTATTTTTCTATTTTTTTGACTCCACCTTTTTTAGGTGCGTATCCCTTTGGAATTTCATATCCAAACATTTTTGCAATTAAAACAGGGTCTCCCGCTGACTTATCTTTTAACATAGCTACATTTTCAAATTTTGTAGAAGAAAATGCCGCAATTTGACCGAGAGTAGTTTTCATTGGATTCGCCAAATCTGTTACTACAATCCACTCAGATTCCAAACTTTGTTTTTCGTCTTGTGGTTTAGAATCTGCAAAAATAAAGAAATTCTTTTGCTCAAGCTTTATGTTATTATCGCCATCTTTCCAGTTGTTGTTATTACCAAGAGTTACCAAATATATGACTTGATTATCCTTAAAATCATTTACAGTAATTCCAAGTTGAGTTAACTTTTGTCCAAACTTTGATACGTCTGCTGTTTTTATAGTGTATTTATCGCCTTGACCACTTGGTTTTGAATATAATACAATTGCTTTGCTATCTGCTGAAAAATCATATGGATAAAGGGTAATAACAGATACGCTATTACTCTCTTTTAGCTCTTGTTTGTCAAATGATTTAGATAAAATAGATTTTACTATCGTTCCTATTTTTTCTGAATTTTTGAATATATCTTCATTTGATATATCAAAAGTAAAGGTTTCCCATGGTTTATCGGGACTAAATGGTTTTGATTCTGAACCTTCAGCTTCATTCAACCAGTTTTCAAATAATTTGAGATATTTCATTTATGTTAAATTTATTTTTATAGATGTTGAATCATCCTATTTTTCTTTCGCATGGTATTCTACCTGTTGCTTTCCAAATATTCCAAAGGGTGAGTTGTTCTTTTGTTAAAAAAGATTCAATCGATTCAAATAATCTATTTTCACATCTTTTCATACAGTCGACAAATTCCTTTTTAGCCAAAGCAGAAGCTTTTCTACTTTCTTCTATAATAGATTTCATCTTTTCACGAACCAATGTGTCTTTTTCCATACCTCTGAACTCTGAAAGTTTGATTCTTTCAGTTTCTCTAATTTCCTTTGCTTTTTTTGAATAAGCTAATTTACATTCTCTTTCACATTTCTTTGATTCAAGAATAAGACTATCTATCATAATTCTTTGCTCTCTTGTTAAATTAAGACAAGGTAAAGCAGATTGTAAAGGCATTCTTCTTTTCACAGAATCAATCGGTGGTTTTCTAAGGGAATCTTGATTTCCTAATGGTGTTCTCTTTTCAAAAAGAGTGTAATCTTGAACTTCGTTAATTTGTTCTGTACATCCTGAAAAAGAAATAACAGAAACAAAAACAACTAATGACATCAACATAATACGAAACATAAAATTGTTGTTTTTTTAATTTTCTAAATAGTATATATCTAAATTCTAAGAAAATTATATAGATTTTGTTTAATTCCAAAGATTTTGGTTATATTTGTCTTCTTTGTTCAATAATAAGGGAAAGATTATGAGAGTATTTAGCATCATTATCTTGCTTATGGGAAGTTTATCTTTATTCGCACAAAACAGTGATAATTCAGAAATTGTCTCTAAAATCAATGGGTTACGTACTCAAAAAAGAATATCTCCATTGAAATACGATGCTGAATTGTATGAAATTTGCAAGGAGTGGGGTGAGTATGTGTTCAAGAATTTGAATAAATACTCAGATTCTGAGATAACCTCTATGCATGTTAAAAACAGAAATTCCTTACACATCCAATATTTTTCAAGACTTAAAAATTCCTTGAAGAATAAAAGATTTTCTGATATTAGTGAGAATATCCAATACTCAACAATTAATGGAAAGTTCAAAGAAGAATTGCATAAGCAATCATTTGAAAATTGGAGAAGTGCTATTGGTAATTATGATATGATGATGAGAAAAGATAGAACCCATTGTGCTTATCACTATCTTTATGATGCTAAAACAAAAAGGTTACTTTGTATACTGTTAGTTGCAAAAGAACTTTAATTGTCATATCCAAATTTAATGAGGATGTCTATAAACTCCTCACGACCATTAGAGATAGCACATTCACCTGCTGATATTCCATCATCATTTACAGCGTTTGGTTCTGCACCGTTTTGTAGCAATAAGATAAGAATATCCTCATGTCCTTTTTCTATTGCTATAAACATAGGAGTAGAGCCGTCTATAAAATCTCTGATGTTAGGGTTTGCTCCATATTCTAATAATAATCTTGCAGATGTATATCTATTACCCAATGTTGCATCATGGAGTTTTGAACGCCCATCATCATCTTGAATATTGATATTATCAATTTTATTCAAGAACAGTCGTATCATTTTCGAATTTTGGAATATAAGGGCAAAATCTAATGGAGTTGTTGTTCCTCTATATTCAGGCTTATGCATATCAGCTCCACATTCTAAAAGTAATTTGACCGCTTCATAGTTGTCCGATTTAGTCGCTACATGCAAAGGAGTCAAATTACCTTCTTCATATTCATCTGCATTAATATCTAAAATACCAGAATATATGATGTCTCTAACTAATTCTACATTTGACTTTTTCTTCTCTAATTCTGATTCAAACATTTCTTTAACTTTATTATACCCAAGGGCATATAAGTCTGGCATCTCCTCAGAGTTCTCATTTATTCTTTGAGAATTTTCAAATGATTTTAGGTACTTCATAGTATTCCTCCATAACTAATTAATAGATTCCGCATTTCATCGGATTTAGCCCATTTCAAAGGTGTATCTTCCCACATCTCTCTTGCATTTACATCAGCCCCAGCTTTAAGTAAAAGCTCAGCCAGCTCTAAAAAATTATCATCTGCCAAAAAGTGCAATGGTGTTATTTTATTTGAATCTTTCGGATTCAAATCAGCACCATGTAAAACTAAAAGTTTTACTAATTCCAAGGAGTTTTTCTCACATGCTTTATGCAAAGGAGTCCTATCCATCCAAAAAGAGTTTTCATTTGAATTTACAAGCCCATTCTCCAATAAGACTTTAATCAACTCTAAGTCTGGATTTATTTTTTCAAATTCAGCCATAAACAATTTTTGAATTTCCTCGGGAGACATGAAATTCAAGTCTCCAAGTTGGAATTCTTCATATAGACGGATGTGTTTCATTATATTGTTATCTGTGTTTAATATAATCTCTAACTGTGCTAAGATAGTCCTGGGAAATAGTAATCTTGCTTTGTACCCAATCTTCTATTCTTTCTTGCCCTTCAAAAATATCAGCAAGTTCCTTTGCTGTTTCCATGATAGAATGAAGTTGAGATACAATCATGTGGTATTCAGGTTCGGTATATTCTTCTTTATGTTGAGAGTGGTCTACATATTCTGATTTAACAGCATCACCGTGTTTTGGTGTGTAAACAAACATATCGAATTTTTTAATCGGTTCCATTTTGTGGTTTTTATTTTAAGGTAAGGATTAACTTCCTTTCTTTTCTACATAATTAACTATTTTCTTCAAATTTTCTGGTGATGGGTAATACTTCAAAACAATTTTCTTGTTTGCCAATGAGTTAAATAATTCTGCGTATTCTTCATGGTCACCATCTTTTCTTGAAAACTTATAAGCTTTTTTCTCATCATTTACCGCTTCTGTGGAATTTTGACAGAAATCAAGAATATCCTGTGGTGGTATTCTATTCACAATTCCTAATATAACGGAATTTCTTTTATCGCCCTGTAAAGCTTCCATTCCTTTTGTGTGATTACTATTGAGATAAATCAAATCTGCAAATAATTTATTCCTAACTTCCATATTATTTGCATCAACACATTCTTTAAGAAGAGTTTTAATCTCACCTTCTTCAAGACCATATGGCATTTTGTATTTATGGGAAATCCCATAAATTCCAGTATCATTTTCAGCCAATTCCGTTGGGCTTTGTATTTTCTTCAAATACTTGCTTTTGCCTATGATTTTTCTAAGGCCATCTTCACTTTTCTTTTCAATAAGAGAAATAACCTCTGTTAAATCAATACCAGAGTTTTTTCCTTCGTTCAAAAAGCTTTCAAATGTTGTAATCATAACCTATTGGATTATATTTTCAATATGTATATATCAACTTTTTCTTTTATTTTTCTATATTAGTAGAATAATATATAGAGTAAGAAATATGATTAAAAACGAGTTAAATACAGAATTGTATGGAGTTTGCCACGGTATAGTGGAAATGGAAAACCCATTCAAAAGAATAAGACTACTAAGAAATAGGAATTATACGATAGATTTTACTTATTCTTTCAATGACCAAAATGAAAGGTTTATTTTGACTTATGAGTACAAAACTGAAAAAAATTACTATTTTTGAGTCAAAGTATAAATTCCAATTGGAAATAATGAACATTACCCATGGGATTCATTCTTACTCAAAAGATATTAAAAGCATCAGAGTGGATAGAAAAAACCACAATAACACTCAACTTTACCTTAATTTCTATGAAAAATAAGATGTATACACAAGAACAAGATTCTTCACTCCTTGGTATATTACATGGGATTCTGGATGAATCTGAATTACATAAGAACTTACTAACAGATGAGCAATTATCCCAAGGAAATTTGCTCCATATCATGTTATTTACAAGCGGGAGAATTAGTTATGCTGAGTATAAACAGTTAAAACCAACAAAACAACCTAAGCTTGTTTTCGATGACCCTAACTTTGATGTAATACCTTTTCCTGCAAATTTACTTTAACTTTTCTTTACTCTGAGAATCAAGGATATTAAATACATTCTTCTTGAATTTCTTTATCAGTGGATTTCCTTCTTTTTCCCCGCGCTTCATGTAATTCACAACTTTAACATAGTAGTATTCAATTGAATCTGATATAGTAGTTGGAATTTCATTATCCCTAACCATCTGCATCAATTCATTTGGAGTTTTATCAGGAAATGTAGCATTAAGAGTAGATACAAATTGAGTAGCAAATGCTCCAATTTCCTGTGGTTCTGATAGATAATCAACCATGAATTTTTCGCTTCCCCTATCGTGCTTTGAATAAGCGTATCTTGGATTACCAACATTCCCTCTAATTTTCATTTGAATAAGAATTTGTTCATAGTGTGTTAATTCGTGAGCTACAACTGGAATATAGTTCTTTGATACAAATTCAGAAATCATTTCCTGTATTGGAATTTTGATATACCCTAAGCGTTTAAGTGCCATGAATAAAAAGTAAATCCCCGAATTAAATTGAAACTGCATAAAGAAGTTTTTAGGGATGTTGGTATCATTATCTCTTTCATATCCAAACCCACCGCCCGATGTTAGGTTATAGAAATTATTGAATTTTTCAAATTCCTCTTCAAATATATCTTTGTCTTTTTCTACTATTGAATTTATAAATTCTAATGGATTCTTGATAACATTGTTACTATTGAACATAGAACCTAATATAGAACTTATTTTCGAGAAACTTTCAAGCCCACCTGGTTTTGGTGTTATTGAATAATCTTTAAGTAATACCTCTTTCTTAAATTCATCTGATAAATCGAGATTATCTAAATATTTATCATATACATAGTCGTTTATTATTGTTTGTGTTTCTCCTTCAAATAAATGTAACTTTTCAATCGCTTTATACCATTTTCCAATAGTCTCTTCATCAACATCAGAAACACTCGACTGTATCATTGCATCCCAAATCATTCCATCAAATGGGTCTACTTTGTTTCGGTTTAGAATATAATGTAAAATATCAATAGAATTTTCTGGATTAATAGTTTCTGTTAATGTTTTGAAGAAATCAAGAGATATTACCTCTAACTTTTTTAGGACTTCTTTTGAAACAGAAATAGCACCTTCATTCAAAAGTTCATTGTTTTCCTCTATTTTCGTAGTATTTGTCTGAATGAATGTAGAAAAGGACTTTATCATTATGGTGTTTTTTATTTTTTTAGGTCAAAATCTAAGGTATATATCGTTTTTTTAGTATTTTATTTTACAAAAAATTATTTTTTTACTTGACTTGTATATCCAGATTTGTTATGTTTGTAAAAGATATTGGTTCTATGAAAATGTAATTAACTGATTTATTATACTATAAGGAGAATTATTATGAAGAAAAAAGGATTTGCGGTTCATTTGGTGCTTTTACCTAAATATGAAATATTGGATTACCATGTTTCAATTATAGAGAAAAAGTTATATTCCACTTGTGATAAATATGGTATAGATATGAAAGAAATATCTATTATGGCAGACCACATGCACATGTTATTCACAATGCCAGAGAGTTTTGATAAAATCAATTTTGCAATGTTGAACAAAGAAACATTCGAATCGTTTATGTTGGAGTTTAGCGAATCTGTGAAAAACTCAATCGAAAACATTTATGGTGATAAATTTGGTTGGGAAAACGGAGTCCATCTTATGCTATTGCCTTCGAGTCATATTCCAATTCTTTCTTCTTATTTAAGAGACCAAGAAAACATTCACTCTACTATGACTATTGAGGATGAAATAGCACAAGTGTTTGAATCAAAGATTGAAGACAATCCAGATGATAGCTCAGACGATAATCGAGGAGAAGGTGAATTATTTTAATATCATGTGAGGCTTATGCAAAACCTCCATATGCTGCAACTTTGGAATTTCTTTTAAGTTGTATTTAATACCCCCCAAATACAATCACAAAGAATCCTACGCATTTGCTTTCACATGAAAATAGCCCTGAGAAATCGGGGCTTTTTTGTTTTAATATATAAAGAATATGAACAAACTTAAAACTATTATGATACAATATCCTGAATCTCCAAAGAACTATTTCGAAATAGAAAAATTTGAAATTGAATGTGGTCTAAGAAAAAAAGAAGATGTCTTCACAACTGAAAAAACCGCACATGGTTTAGGTAGATTTTCTATTGAAAATGAAAGTTCTATTAGTCTAAAAAGTGCAATTTTATTTGTTAGAGTAAGCCAATCCAAACCATTCTTAAAAGCAAGAATATATCAAATTAAACAAACCTTAGAAAGAAAATCAATCAAGTAAAAACTTGTAAAGAAATCCTTGACTTGGATTGTAAATATAAAATTCATTTGCTTCTTCTATCGGTAGGTTGCTTTCCCCCGCATAATAGAAGAATGTACAGTTTCCATCTACGGAACACTTTTCAGGAACAACTTCTTCTGGAATATATCCATAGAATGTTTCACTTGGAATTTCTGTTGAAAACTCAAATGGAGAGCTTTCAAATTTTCCTACATAATTAGCCATAGTATAGTTTTTAATTTACAGTTTTTTTAATATGGTTTCGTTTACTTCTTCTTCATTTCCTGAGCTTTTTACGTCTAACAGAAGATTTTGATTTCCATAGTATTGTATAAGAGGCTCTGTATTTTCTTTATAGACTTTCAATCTGTCTTTTATTATTTCCTCTGTATCGTCTTCTCTCCCTCTTTTCAAGAGTCTTTTCATAATAACATCATCATCAGCGGATAAATTGATAACCTTGTGAATATCTTTACCCATTTTCATAAGCATTTTTTTCAGACTCCCTGCTTGTTCTATTGTTCTTGGAAATCCATCAAAAATACATCCTTTTTTATATTGTTCATCTGAAAGTATATCTTTTACAAATTCTATGGTTATTTCATCTGGGACTAATTCTCCCTTATCGATATAACTTTTAGCCATCATTCCATATTCGCTTCCACTTTCAATTTCCTCTCTAAATTTCTCACCCGTGCTTAAATGAGAAATACCCAACTTATCGGATAAAAGTTTTGATTGTGTTCCTTTCCCAACCCCAGGAGCACCAAACATAATTATTACCATAATTCTCTTGTCATTTTACCGTATATATTCTATTTTTGCTTTATTATTTGGAGCACAAACGTATGAAAGAAAAGGACATCGATTTGTTTTATAGCATCTTGACTTGGATGAAACAAAATAAAAAAAGACCCAATATGAAATCAGATGATTCTATTGAAAGGAAATATGCTAATAGGTTGAAAGACTTAAAAAGAGGATTTAAGGGTAAAAATACAAAAACCCATTTTTACCCTGAATATTTAGAGATTTCAAAGGAAATGGGTTTTTATTCTTTGTTTGTAGAATGATTATGCAGATTTAGTTTCTCCACCCTCACCCTTCAAGATTCCCTTAGCCAAAGTATCTTTAGTTCCAGAGTTTTTATCTTCTAATTTAGAGAAGTCAGTAAACTTAGTAGAAGCATAAGCACAAAGCTGACCTAATGTAACAATCTTTGCTTTTTCTTGTGCTACAACAACAACAGATAGATTTATTGCCAAATCTTCTGGTTTCTTCGGTTTAGTTGGCAGTAATACCAAAGTTCCAACTTTTGTAGAAACTATTTCTTCTTTTTTTCCACTAAATAAACCAGAAGCATCAACATCCTTCACTAACATAACTATACAAGATTTTGTTAAATCATCCCCAGAAACTTCCGCTCCAATCCACTGCAATGCTTTAATAACAGCATCTTTTTTAGCATTCATTTTTACACTTAAAGAATCATCATCGCCCTCAGTTTTTATTGAGATTAAAGCATCTTCTACGCTTTTTAATTGAAAATCACCTGACATAGAAACGGTATCGGATTCAGGGTCAAATTTATCTTTATTTTTCTGCAAACTTCTACTTAGCATACTAAGCATAGCCCATCGAGTTCTTCTTGGTTTATCAGCATAAAGGTCTTTTTGCAAAATTTCAAGAACGGGAGTTTCTCTCGGTTTGCTTTTATTGAATTGAGCTTCTTCATTCAACCAAGATTCAAATAATTGGAGATATTTCATAGTATTATTTTTTGTTTGTATATCCCTTATATATCGGAGTGAAATTACTTTTTCAACACCTCATTGCTCACTTCTTTGTAAATTCTCATTATATCTCCCTCAATATCTTCTAAAATTGGAGCATAATTTGGGAATTTAGACCTCAGTTCCATTCTTTTTTCTTGAATATAATCCTTAGATATATCTACTGATTTTTGGATATACTCTTCTATTGTAGTGGCTATACATTCATCTAAATTGACTGATTTTAGTAAAGAACTTGATATTCTTTCATATTCCCAATTACCTCTTAAAGTAATAACAGGAACCCCCATCCAAAGAGTATGAGCAGTTGTAGCCCCGCCAACATGTGGGAATGAGTCCAGAGCAACATCTACTTGGCTAATAATCTCCATAAATGAGTGAATATCTTTTGTTTGGTTTTTAATTTCTATATTATCTATTCCATTTTCATTAAAAAACATTTTAATTTGTTTGTTTATTTCTTCATTTTCTGAACCTATTACTATAAATCTTGAATCTTTTTTAACTTTAAGAATTTCAACCCATGCTTGTAAGCATTCCATATTTATCTTTTTGATGTTATTAAAGAATCCATATGTTATAAATCCATTAGATTTACAAGGAGCCTCTGTAATAGCAGGGCAATTTAGAGGTGGACTATAATGGAATGATTGAGTCAATTCAACAAGTTGCTCGGTGTAATGAGACTTTACTTCATCCGATGCTAAATCTCTTTCAAGAAATCTATGGGTCATGGCTGGAATACCTGTTGTATTTAAGAATCCAAACCATGAGATTTGAATAGGAGAAGCCCCCCAGATAAATACAGGAAGTCTATTTCCCTGGGTATGACCATTTAAGTCAATTAAAACATCAATACAATCTTCTTTAATGAGCCTATAAAGCTCCTCATTCGTTAAACTATAAGAATTGGTGTAATTGCCCGATTTCTTGAAAATATCAGTTATATCGTCTTCTATGAGGTTATTATGATAATAATAAACTTCAAAGTTTTCTTTATTGTGGTTTGTTATCAAACCCTTTAAGAAATAAGACATTGCATGATTTCTTAAATCGCTCGAAACATATCCTATTCTTATTTTTGAATTATTGTGGATGGTTGGATTTGGAGTTATATTCTCATTTAACATGCCGTAGAATTTTTGATAATAAGAATATAATTCGTCTGGGGTGTTTTCGACATAATTCAAGCATAAAAATAAATCACTCCATGCTTCTAAATTCCCACTATTTAGCTCTAAAGCTCTTGTATAACATTCAACGGCTTTTTGATTATTGCCTAAATGCGAATAAGCACCACCTAATCTGACTAAAACATTTCTGTAATTTTCATCAAGTGTTACCAAATAATTAGCAGTCCCAATCGCTTCTTCCCATCTTCCGATAGCAAAAAGAACAGCCCCTCTATCATAAAGAGAATCTTTATGCTGAGGGTTTATAGTTAAAGCAACATCGATATAATATATTGCCTTTTGAAAATCTTCAACATCTGCTGATAAAATCGCAAGTTCATAATATAAAGAATCTAATTCTTGTTCTTTTAATTGAGATTCTATGAACTCTATTGCTATTTTCTGGTTTCCATCAATTCTTGATTGATGGGCTACTTTTTGTAAATCTTTCATAATTATTATAGTTAAAAACTAAATTTTGTTCTAAAAAAAAGAAAGGGAGCTAATGCTCCCTTTCGCCCTCCCATTCCATGTGCTTGAATTTAGTTAAAACAGGCATCAAGCAAGCCAAAACATTAAACGGGCGGACCGCCTATTTTCGTTGTATCTGACTTAAAAATATTAGCCATTAAATAATTTCTTTTACCAGTTTCAGGATTCAAAAGATTTTGGAAGTTTTCTTTTGTAAAATGCTTTGATGCAAATGTTACTATTTGACCTATTGTTACATAAACGGGTTTTCCATTTGTGATAATAATAGCTGGGGCATCGATTGCATAACCTTGTATATTATTTGGAGTTGGGGGTAAAATAATGACACAAGCTTCAAATGTTGAAATACCCTCAAAATCCATCGCTTTCCAAAAAATCTTTGTATCACTAACCGTAGTTGGACTAACTACATAAACCCTCGCCTTTGGGTCATCTAAATCTAAAGGAACTTTCTTAAATTCTACTTCTACCGTATTTATATCATAGTTAGGAGTTTTCACAAGAAATTCCCTATTTGGCAATTTTTCATTTGTTAGTTTTATACCACCATTTTTAAATTCCAAAAGGTGATAATATCCAAAAATCTTTACATCATCAAGAGGTATCTCAGATGTTTCAACGCTATTAAAACTTTTGTTTAATATGCTTTTTAAGACAGATTCTGTATCTTTTGGTTGAACTCCATAAAGGTGCGATTGAGTTAATTTGAGAATAGGAGTAACATCAGGATTAGCTTTATCAAACTTAACTTCCTCTTCCTCATTTATCCAATGTTCATATAACTTCAAGTATTTCATCTTATAGTTAAATTTTTCTTTCTGGCCCACCAATCGCAGGTAGAACTAACTTGTAACTTCCTATATCTTCTGGTAAAACTTCTATTGAAATTCCTTCTGGGAATGTAATTCCAAATTCTTTTTGGAGAGTTTCTTTAGGAAATTTTACCAAATTTCTATAAAATTCAGGATTGCTATACGCCTTTTCTATTATTTCTTCTTCTAAATTTCTTCTGCCCTTTTCTTTGAAAAGTTTAAACCATTCCAGAGCCGATGCTTTATCTTCAGAAGTTGGGAGTTTGGATTCTTTTTCTTTTGCTATTGTATTAGGATGTTCTTGAAGATTTCCCTCTAATCCCCACTCATAAAATATCTCATGTCTTGTTGCAATAGCATCTGGATTTAAGATTGTTCCAAATCCATCATCTTTGATAAGCCATTCAAGCATATCTTTCGTTGGACTATCCCCATGAAAATAATCCCAGTTTGAATACCAATCTCCTATGCCTAATCTTGGCTCATATGAACTTAAACCATTTGTTGGGCAACTTGCACAGCTACCAGACTGATCATTTTTCCAAACAACTAATATATCTTGATTACTTTTAATTATTCTTTTAGCGAAATCTGTTAATTGTCCATCATTTGCATTTGGCCAAAATAAATGAGAAGGGTCGTGAATAATTGACCACTTTTTACCAAGCGTGTATTTTGCAAGAGAATATCTAAATTTTTCTATGAGTATATCAGTTCCCTTTGAAAAAACAAGAGGCCCACCGTGTTCTATATCATCTTTTGATGGGAATAAAACATCCCCCAATTGACTCACATAAAATCTTTTATTTAATGTTTCACTCCAATATGAAGCATCCCAGTATTTTTCAGGATACATAGCAATTAAAGCTAAATCATCATTTGCTTGTAGAAATGTTTTTGATAGTCTAAGCCATACATCTCCGATAACTTTATCTAATCCTTCTTCTGATGGAGTGTTATTATCATAAGAAGATAAAATAGTAGACATAAATGAAGCAAATGTATCAGAACCTTTAAGTTCAACATCAGCAAATCCAGCCATAGTCAATCCATAAACAAGACTAATCCATCTTTGTCCTTCATCATTGTTTGTTTGTTGATTGATTTTGTAAAAAACCTCATTAACTACATCTTGAAAATAATCATGTAAATGATTTATGAAATCTGTTATATGTAGAGCATTGTTTTTAAGAGTATCTAATTGTTGTTGCGAAGGCATAGTTATACATATTTAAATTTTAATTCTCTGAAGACATTATCAATATTATCTACAATTGCTTGTGATGGTGGCATTAATAGTCTCAATCCTTTTACTATATCAAGAGAAGTTCCGAGAATTGAACCCCTACCTAAACCGCTAAAATAATTTCCAGTTAAATGGGCTATTTTTTGATAATCTGATTCTAATGGTTGATTAGTTTGAGAATCTAATAATCTACCAAGTCTTAGATATTTTGGGTCATAGTTTTTAACTACATCCAAAGTAGCCAAAAGGTAATTTATGGTTTCATCAGAAAGTAAAGAATATTGTTCTTTTCCTATTCTACTGAACCTTTTTCCATTAGCTTCATAAAAGCAAATTTCAAACCATCTAAAAATTCTCTTATTGGTTTCTTCATCTGCGAACTCATAACCTTGGTTCATAGATGAAGTGTATTCCTCAAATAATTTAATCAGTTTCATTTTTGGAATTTTTATTTATTTCCAGAAATTCTAAACCCAACAAACCAAAGGTCTATTCTAAAAAACCAAGAACCTTCATATCTACCAAAGCCGATTCTTAATTTTCTATTGTCTTTACTCATTCTAATCATTGCAAATTTCATAACATTTCCTTTTATTTTTATATATTGTAGCGAATTTCAAAGTAAATATCATTTACCATATCGCCTGCATTATAGTCTTTGGGGGTAACTGAATCTTCATCGTGAGTTGTATAAGTAATTGTGACATATTTATAGTCATGCAAAAACAAATCAGGATGATGGTCAATTTTGTGTGAAAGAAGAGAAATTCTGTTAATGAATCTGATGGCATCTGTAAAATCATCAAATTCAAAATCTTTCTTTATTGAATTATCTATTTCTTCCCAACCTTTGGGTAATGTTTTTAGTGGATTTTCCACATAATGTTCATAGCTCTTAATCATAAAATATCCTTAAAAATTAATGAGTTTGTATATATCATATCATTTACCAAATATATAGTTCAGAAAACATAATTCTTTAATATATGGCAAATATTATTGATAAACACCCAGCAGACATTGCCGAACAATTAACCAATTTAGACAAAAGAGACAGGAACCTTTCCTTTTTGATGCTTTCAGGAGACAAAAAAGCGGAGGTTTTTCCTTATTTTGAAGATGCAATCCAGCAAGAAGTAGTTAAAAGTTTAGGGGATGAAGAACTATCTGAGGTCTTAAATAAAATAGACCCAGATGATAGAACGAGATTATTTGAGAAATTCCCAGACCAACTCATAAAAAATCTCATAAGTCTCTTAAATGACAAAGAAAAGCAAACTGCTCTGAATCTAATAGGATATGAGAAAGATAGCATAGCAAGACTTATGACACCTCATTACATCCAAGTTAAAAAAAGCTGGACAGTTTCTCAGGTTCTCGCTCATATAAAGAAATATGGGAAAAAAGCAGAAACATTAAATTATGTTTATGTTATAGACCAAAAGCATAAACTCATAGATGACCTTAAAATAGGTCAACTTTTAATGGCAGATGAAAGAGATACGATAGAAAGTCTAATGGACACAGATTTCGTTGCTATAAAAACAACCACACCTACAGTTGAGGCATTTCAAATATTCGAGAAATATGATAGGTCAGCTTTGCCTATTATCACAGAAAATGGAAGTTTAGTTGGAATTGTTACAATAGATGATGTGATTGAAAAAATTAAAGCAAAAGAAACTCAAACAATTCAAAAGTTTGGTGGAGTTGATGGTTCTGAGCTTTCTTATACAAAAACACCACTTCTTAATTTAGTTAAAAAAAGAGCAACTTGGCTTATTGTTTTATTTTTAGGAGAAATGCTCACGGCATCTGCTATGGGATATTTTGATGGTGAAATAGAAAAGGCAATCGTTCTTTCCCTATTTGTTCCTTTAATTATATCAAGTGGTGGTAATTCTGGTTCACAAGCAGCATCTCTTATAATCAGAGCAATGGCTCTTAAAGAATTAAGACTTAAAGATTGGTGGTATGTTATGAAAAAAGAAATTTTCTCTGGGGCTATATTAGGAACAATTTTAGGTATTATAGGATTTTTAAGGATTTTCTTATGGCAAGAACTTGGGGTATATGATTACGGTCAATATTGGTTTTTTATAGGAATGAGTGTTTCTATTTCTCTTATTTTTGTTGTTCTTTGGGGAACACTTTCAGGTTCTTTAATTCCTTTTTTACTTAGGAGGATAGGATTAGACCCAGCAACAGCATCTGCTCCTTTTGTTGCTACTTTAGTTGATGTAACTGGGCTTATTATTTACTTTACTATTTCTGCTTTATTCTTGGCTGGAAAATTGCTTTAATGGAAATATCTACTTTTAGACTCAACTTTGAAAAATATGAAAAGTGGATGCCCTACATAAATCTGATTATCGTAAATCCAAAATGAACCTTTATTATCTGCATCTTCTCTTTCTGTCCAAATATTAAATCTTTTAGCTCCTAACCGAGCTTTTATGTTTTGAATCATACATCACCTTAGAATATCATTTTTTCAAACATTTCCATAAAATTAGTTGGATTGTTTTTTTCTATTTCTCGTTTCATAGTCTCAAATACCATCTGACCTGCAAGCTCATTAAATCTTAAAGAACTTTCATATTGAATTATAAAGCTATCAAAACCCAATTCTACCATAGCATTATGAGCAAAATCATTCGCTTCTACTTCAAGAGTTTTATAGACCTCTAAAAACTGCTCTAAATTATTTTGAACAACTGTATCGAAATAAGGAGAAAGTCTGCCTTCAAGTTCCTGTTGGGCGTGGGCACTTTCGTGTAATGCCACATAAAGCAAGTTCTCTGGATTATTGTCAAAGTTGGAGTTTACGGCAATTGAGTCGCTTGAGATAACGCAACCGCCCATTATTATATTTGTTTTGAAAGGAAAATAGTAAATGTTGATGTGGCTTTTATTTTCATTCCACCAGTCTAACACCCTTTGTTTATACCCTTCTCTTATACCTATTGCTACAATAAAATGTTCAAAAGCAATTGAAGGTACATTATGTAATTCTTTATGATTCATTTTAGTATATTTAATGTTAAATATGAATTTGAATAGACTCTTCAGTTTCTATTTTTTTAAGAAGCTCGTTTAAGCATTTTGATTCAGACTCTTCAAAGGTAAATCCTCTATCGATATAAAATCTATTCATTAAAGCAAGATGATGAAATCCAAACTTTTCTCTAATCCAACGAAATGCTCCTTGATATGTAGGGGCTGGAATCATATTATCTGCCACATAAGTATTTATGGTTCCTATGTGTTTATTTTTATGACTACCGCCATTTAAATTTAAATTATCTCCATTGTAATAAGCAAAACAATGGGAATCATTAAATCCTAAAGTTTGGAGTTTTTTTGCTTGAGTGTATGTTACACATTCTTTTTGTAATAAAGTATTCATCAGATTATCCTTTGATTTGTTCAGAATTCAATTTTTCGAGAACTGAAAAGTAAGCACTTGATATAACATCAAACTCTTCTTTGAAAAGATTCTCAGGAATTTCTATTCCATTGACTTTGAAGAAAAATCCTATTATAGGATTTATGGGGATTATGTTAGGATTGACAAGTTGAATTTGCTTTCTCTGTTCTTCAATCCATTCTTTTTTTTAGTTCGTCTGTCATTTTCTAAAAAATAAGATTAGTATAAGGATAAATTCAATGGAAGTTATAGAAATCAAAAACAAAACTTTTCCATCCAATTTTTCGAATTTTCTATCAAGTTCTTGTATTTTTTCAGAGGACTTCATTCTATTTCCCATAAGTAAATTACAAGTAATTATAGGAAAAAAGTTAAAAATGTTCAATACAAAAAAACATCTCCATCATAATGATTCTTCATAGCATTCCAGCAAAACATAATTTCACTATGAGAGACTGGTTTGAAATGCCAAGCATCCACTCCTACATTAATTATATTTCTTTGAACTTTCCAAAGACTATGAATATGCCCAGTAATTGCAAATGTATATTCTGAATCTTCTTCTATCTTTTCCTTGCATTTTGAAGGATAATGGTTTAGGTAAATCATTAAATTATCAGAAAAACTAACAAGATTGAACTCTTCATGGATATTATGGAAATACTTTGATAGTATATTCACCTTATCTGTGTCATAATTGCCCAATACGAGGTTAAATTGAGAATTTGGATACATTGTTCGCATTTGCTCTAAATGTGCTTCAGAACTCTTTAAATCATCTACAATCACATCCCCAAGATGCCAAAGAATATCACCATCTTTGAAGTCTTTGTAAAGATTGCTCATAATTGTTTTGTTGCTTTCTTCCACCGAAGAAAAAGGCCTATAAAATACATTAGGTTTTCCATTTAGCCCTAATCTATCATCTCCTAAGTGCCAATCTGATGTGTAGTAAATCATCTTTCAATTCTTATTTTTCAAAACTATTATTTAGAACGCTGAAACATTCTTTTTATTCTTTTGCTTAATCTAACTCTTGGGTCATCTTCATTTCTTTCTAATTCTTTATATGGGAGTATGAATCCATAACTGAGTAAAAGTCTTCTTGATGTAAAAGGTTTCAAAGTCCAATGCTTGTATAAAGATGCTTCAAAGGAATATAAATCCCCCTCTTTTATTAGAAGTTCTTTATTGTCTATAACAAATGTATAATCTTCAGCCATAAGACTTATATTACATTTATAGTTCACATAACCATCAAGAGATGCATCATAATGAGCACCGACTACACCTCCTTTATTCATATCTACAATTTGTAAGAAGGAGTTTTGATTGAGTATTCCAATAGTTTTTGTTATTCTTTCTTGTATTGTATAGAAGATTTCAGACAACTCTTCTTTCATCACATCATTTCCACCCGATTGATATGTTGTTATTTCTTTTGTTATTTTATTTTTTGAAATATCATACATATGAGCACTGCCTTGTAACTTTCTAACAAGATGCTTCAAATGTTTATTATATGCTTTGCTTTTGTGATTTATAGAATTCACATATTCAATAATTAAATCACGCTCATCTTCTTTTAAAAAATTAGAAAGGTGTTTATGTTCCATTTTTATATTATTGTAAAATTTATTTCACATAATAATTTGTCTATCTCCAAGTGTAGATAGTTCAAAATGCATACCATCTTTTCTTTTAGAAAAATGTCCACCCCAGTAAAATCCTAATTTATTTGCTATAGGAACTAATTCTCTAACCGAGCCTCTTTCACCCACAGCTGGAGGCATTCGGTCTAAATCATTTGTTTCTCTATTTATATCAAAAGCCGTCCCCCAAGCATGATTACTTAGGGTAGTTTTAGAATTTCTTTGGACTCTTGCATTATGACAACCATGCCACCTCTCAATTCTATTTAGTAAACCTGCCTTTTCCCATTCTTCCCACAATCTTAAAATAGGAACAACCGCAAGTTTATGGCATTTTATTCTAAATGTTCTTGGTGGATTTTTTATTTTTGCAAGTTGAGGTAATTCTATATCCATTATGTTTTCTTTAATGAAATTATTGGTTACAATGATTTTATCCCCACTTCCTTTTTTCCACTGAATATAACCAAACATTTTTGACATCTCTTCTAATGACAAAGAGTGGATATCAGTTGGAATAGGAGGCCAATTATATTTGTCAAGTGTATTATTAGTCTCATTCACACATGAATGATTGTTAAATAATTCTAATCTTTTTATGTATTTCATAATACGTTTTTAATTTACAAAGCTCGTTAAAATATTTGATATATTGTGGAAACTATGCCTAAGGCGAGAATCAATCCAATTGAAATCCACATTAATTTCAATATTCGTTTTCTTTTGTTAAACCTCACACTTTCTACATAATCAATTCTTGGTTCTTTCCAAACTTCAAGAATATGGCCATAGTTGTATTTTTTCATATCAAATCTCCTTTGGACAAAAATATTCAAGAGAATTAAACAAAATCTCTTACAAATTGTTTCATATTGTTACCCAATAGACCTTCTCTGTATAGTCTTTTTGTTAAATTCTTTTGCCATAGTAAAGCAACATCTAAACCATGCTTTGATTTTAATTCTTTATAAACAGCAGAAAGAGATGGGTATTTAATCATTATATCTCTTAAAGATAGTTCATTCCATTCTCTTTCATCATAATTTCTTTTTAATTCTTTGATAGAGTGTACTTGAGCATCAATTTCAAAATATGTCATATTAACATCTTTTTGCTTTAATTTAATTATGTCATTATTTTGTAATTCAAGCCCTCTATTTATAATTCTCCCAATGTGTTTATTGTAAAGCGAGTCACTTATCCAATGTGATAGTTCATGATGTATTGCTATTTTAATTCTTTGCTCTGTAATTTCATTATAGATTGTTTCTTTTTGAGAAGAACTTATGTAATGAATATCACCAGAATAATTAACATCTAAAGCACTTGAGTTCAATGAGATGAATATAGTTTTATTAGTAGGAGAATAGTGACTTCCCATTATAGTTATCCCAGTGTAAATATCAATAGGATTTTGTCTATGTGCATTAATACAATCTTCTGTTTGTAATTCGGAGGATGGTATTAAATCAAAAACTATATGTTTAATCTTCTGGATAGAATTTAATTCATCTTCATATGGCTTTTCGCCAGCAGTAAATGCTTTTAAGAATTCAGAAAATCCACCCTTTTCATAAATCAAATCAACATCAGACTCTATATTGAATGTTTTTTCAAGTAGAATTTGAGATTCTTCAATATTATGATATTCCGAAAAGTTTTTAATTTTACCCATTTCTATTGGTTATGTTTTTATTTGCTTTTGAATGCCTCAAAATAGTTTAATACTGGATTTGGGACATGCTTTCTGAAATCAGCCCAAGAATTCTGCATTACATATTTATAGAGTTTTACATAATCTGGGTCTTTTTTCAAAGTTTTCACTTCAAATGAAACACCATGTAAATCTGATGATTCAATCATTTTATCAAAAAATGTTCTATAACTATTTTGAACAATAATTTGATTTGGCTCATATCCTTTGTAAAGTAAAACAGAAAGAATTTCAGATATATCAGGAATTCTAACATTTATAACATTCTCAATAAGAGTTCTATATTCTCTTTCAATATTATCAAGCATTCTCATTTGAACATCTTCTTGTGTTTGATTATAGTTGGTTCTAATGTTCACTAAAATACACTTTGTTTTACCATTTGAAGTTAATTCTTGTAGCATTTCTAAATGCTCATTTGTAAAGAATTCAAAACTATCAATAATTGCACATACAGAAATCGTTTCTCTATTGTATGAATGCCCTTCTTCTTTGAAAAGAATCATTTGTTTCTCAATCGGACTGAGTTCTCTTTGAGTGGCCTTCTGAGGTATTTCTTCTGATTCTGCAACATCTGTTATTTTACCATATCTTTTCATTTCATCAAATGTCATCAAACCAGTTTCGCCGTCATCTTCAAAATCCGTGTCTGTATTGCACTCTGATGCAATTTCATCTACAATTTGGTTGAATCTATTTAATACATAATCCGTGAAAAGATTATTAGTTCCTTTTTTCTTTTTTCTAAATGCGGCTAAAAATACTTTGAAAACATTTTGCCAGCTTTCATCTTCTGAAATAAGGCGAGATGTTTCTTTATTTGGAATATACTCTAATCCAACTCTGAAAGCTTCTTTTTGCATAAAACTTGGAAGTTCAAAATCAACACCTTTGAATTTACCACCATATTTTTGAATAAATGGATTGAATATTTTACAGATAATATCTAAATATTTTTCTTCAGGGGTTTCTCCCTCAGGTAAAAGATTTTTAATCTTAACTCCTTGGAGATATTCAATTACATCAATTAAGGTTAACCAATAAACATCAGAAGGTTTTGATGATTTATGTTCAGGGTTTTCTATTTTTCTTGTGTAAAAAATAGGGTCTATAATTTTAGCTGTATATGATTCATCATCATTTTCAAAACGAAATATAACACCTTCAATCAAACCTCTATCAGAATCTCTCAGAAATGAAGATTTTCTTTCTGGGTCTAAGATAGAAAGAAGATGTCTAATAAATGAGTTTGTCTCAAATTTTTCCTTTAACTGTGTTTTTGGAGTTCTGATAAATTCTAAAATTTTTGTCTTCTGGTCTTCACCAAGCATACCTTGGAAAATAAGAGGAGGATATTCAATATCTAAAAACTCAGACCATTCGCTCAAGAAAACCTTATTATCTAACACCTTTTTTTCTTTTGTGCTATTGTCTATGATGTTAATAAGCACTAATCCATTTTTCGGCATTTTATCATAGGATATATAGATAGGAGATTTATCAATAAAGTATTCACAACAAAATCTCCAATTAGCAGGAATAAGTTTAATCTTATCGAGCGGTAAATTTTGGATATACTTTATAGCTCCATTGTAATATTGAGAAAGAGTAATATCAATTTTTGATATAGGTGTGTTTTGACCTTGTTTGTAAAAACTAAAAACTCCATCTTCATCTTTCTCAAAACTAAATTGAGAAGCATCCAGTTTTTCATAGACTGTGACTGGCATTGTAAAAAGACGATTTATAAAATCATCGCCACGACTATTTATTAATTCTTGAAAGGTTATCATTATGGCTTTTACCTTAAATTTAAGTGAGTTCTGGGAAAAAATAGTTTTTTCTGAGAATCATGATTTAGAATACAAAGTATATATCCTACATCAATTTTCTTCTAAAATAAGAAAAGAATTTTTCGGAAATAATTTTATGCCTTTTTTGAAAGATTTGATGAAATTAGTTAGAGATATTGAGCAAATTTCCTATACAAAAAGGATTTCGTTTTACGATAATCCTGAAAATTCATTTTTTATAGAAAACCTCCCAAATCCTGAAATCTTGGAAATTGCCCTCCCTATGCTTAAAACTCTTCTGATAGAAGGCGGTAAAAGATGGAATATTCTCTTAGATACTATTGATTTTAAGCCAGATTCAAGCGATGGAACGATTAATATTATTATGCCAAATTCAAGAGCTGGGATATTTTTAAGCTATACCCTCGAAGAAGATAAACGATATATCATGCTCAAAGATATTGGGGTGGAATATACTAATACATGGACTTGGGAATTAGAATTGGAATATGATATTCCAAAAGAAACTCTAAAACATATAATCAAAGAAAAAGTATCAAAAAACGGTTAAATCACAAATCAACTGCATATACTTTATACGGAAACCCTTGGCTATCATATATTTCCAATCTTTTTTCCATATGCCTTATAAGGAAATTCTTATCTCCATTATATGAGAAGTCATCACAAATATCTATAATATTGGTTTTGGTTTTGCTTTCATGTAAACGCATACCTCTACCGATTGATTGACGAATAATCTTATCTGACTTAAAAGATTCAGCAAAGACTATGTTATGTATGTTTTTAACGCTTATACCTGTTGAGAATGTCCCAAAAGAAGCAATTAAAACTTTGTTTTCACCTTCTTCAAGAAATTGCTTGAAATACTCTCTTTTTTCTACATCTGTTTCTCCGTCAATGTAAAAAACATCCTTCTCTTTTGATAGCTCAAAAAGTCGCTCTTGCATTTTTTTACCATAATCTGCTTTTACATTGTGGAAAAGAACAAGAGTATTTTTTGTAGTCTTATTCACCAAATCGCAAATATAGTTCAGTCTTTTATCAGATTCGATAACAAGTTTTCTTTCAATATCTAAGATTTTTACCCCATCTACGCTTGTTCTTCTTTTTCTAATTTCAGAGAGCTTTTCTCTTATATCATCATCCATATAGTTGAGTTTTATAACCTTAACTTGAACAGGTGTAGCATATTTATTCTTAAAAAGAAATTCAGCAGAAACCTTATTTATCATAGGCCCTAAATAAGCCTGAAGTGTTAAGCGTTCTGCAAAATCATCTTTTTCCAAAGTTCCAGAAAGACCAAATCTATACACAACATTTCTACATTTGGCGAGTGTTTCTTTAACTGATTTTGCTTGTGTAAAATGAGCTTCATCTACACAAACAGCATCAAATCCTTCGAAAAATTGAGGTTCTTGCTTAACAAGAGATTGGAATGTTCCTATGACAATCTGAGTATTTTCATCCAAAATTTTTGAAGTTTCTCCAGAAATCATTTGAAGTTTCAAACTTGAATCTTTATTAGAATAATCTTGAAAATCTTCATATGTCTGTATAATAAGAGAAATGTTCGGAACAATTATAAGCATTCGTTTAAGCAATCCTTTATGCCTCAAGAAAGCCATAACCATATACATGATAAGAGTTTTACCAGCACTCGTGGCTATTTCTGATATAGAGTATTTATATTTTAAGATTGCCCAAACTGAACTTACCTGATAATCTCTTGGTTCTATTTTATTCCCCTTTTTATCAAAAAAAGAAGTCGCCTCAACCCAAGCAAGAAATTCTTCCTTAGTGTAAGGCGACCTAAATAAATCAAAATCTTCGAAATTTACAGCAAAGCCATGTTCTTTACATACCTCGATTAGTTCATTCCATAAACCTACTGGCATCCTACCAGCAGAATCCATGAATGTCATATATCCATCCCACAATTTACGTTTTACTTGTGGATGGAATCTCCAATTTTTTATCTTTTTTCTAAAAGAAAATTGAAGTTGCTTGAATTCTACATCGGAACATTCTACAACTTGTAGAAAGTTCTTATTATCCATCAGTTTAACAAGCATTCAAAAATTCCGAGAATATTACTTAAATCTTTGCATTTTTCTCATCTTTTGTCATAGCAGGAGCGAGTGTAGAGGATGCCTTAACAAACTCATCATAGTTCATAAGCTCTGACTTAGGAGTCTTATGGAAATATCCCATATTCTTACCGATGCTATTTGCAACTTTATTAGCATCTGTTGTTTCGAGCTTAATTGGACTTTCGCCCTGTTGCATGGAAGTTTCGTTCTTTTTCATAGTAAACTTTTGTTTATTTTTTTATTCTTCGTATAGAAACTCAGATTCTATATATCAAAATTTTTTAGCAAATTTATCATTTACCGCTCAAAAACTGCTCAATTTGTAGTTTATTTCTCACTCCATAAAGCATAGAATCAAGGTTTTTAACTGTTTCCTTGTAATAATCTATGTGTTGTTCAATTAAATTTATCTTTTCTTGAAGACCTGATAAATCACCTTCAACCATGATTGTTTTCTCTCCTTGTCCCAATTTTATATCAGAATCTACTGTATATTTGATGAACAAGTCCTTTTTATTGGACTTATAGAGAGCATTGTAAGCTGATAAATATTTATAGAGTTTAGCTATTCTTTCAATGATAATTTGCCTTGAAGAGTATAAATCAACTTGAAGACCTGCTACTTCATTTAGTTTATTGACTCTATTTGCCATGTCAATAACTTTATCTTTCCAAAGTTTACGCTCATCTTCAAATTCATCAGCGAAAGAATTTTTCTTTTCTTCACTTAAAGAAGACCGCTCAGAAGAATCATTATCACTAATATCTTCCACATCAAAATAATCTTCATTATTTTCCATTATCTGATTGTCCTCTTTTTATATTTTTTAAGATTTACTTCTTTAATCTCAACTTCTTCTTTTTTGCTTTTTTGCAAATCTATACTCAATCTATCAGGAATTCTGAGAGATTTTGGAATAGAATCATTTATACCCCACTCTAAATCAATAGGGTAAAGCAACTTTTCTTCTGGAATTTCAAGATAAAATGATTCTAAATCTTTTTCTTTTTCTGAGTCTTGCCAATACATAAAGCATTAAGATAATTGTTTGTAAAGTAACTATTATAGTCAATTTTTAAATTATGTTTTTTCGCATACATAATAACATCAGAAAAATCAACCTTTTGCTTATCCAAGAAGATTTCAAGTCCTCTTGTCTCTAAAAAGAACTTAGACCACATGAAAACAGTAAGACCTTCTTTTAGGTAACTTATAGATTTTTCTATACCTGGTTTATCGTAATCAAACATAAACCTTGTCATTTTTGTTAAAAATGGAGGTTTCTTTTGCAAAGAACTCAACGCTATTGAGTTAGGCATTAAAAAAGAATCCAAAGGGCCTTCAAATATAGTTATCGTCTGAGATAAATTAATTGACATACAGCCAAAAATAGTTGATAGGGAATCAAATCTTTTAGCTAATTCTTCATCTAAATGGAGATTCAATTCTTTATACATAGCTGACATTTCGTATGTCAGATATTTCGGCCCAGAATCTGAGAATCTTCTAACTTGATAACCTAAGACTTTTTTCTTATCTGCTGTTAAATTTAAGACATAAAGAAGCGTTCTTTTTTCATCCCAAGCAAAATTTGAAAAATCTTTTTGCTCTCTTTGTAGAAGATAAGCCATTCCTCTTTTAGTTTGTTCTATTTTAATCAAGTTTAGTTTTTCAAAGAAAACACCTATGGGTATGGCGAATTCGAGTATTTCTTCGCCAAATATCTCAGAGACTTTCTCAGAGTTTCTTGAATGAAATCCAGTATCTCCGCTTAGGGCTTTGCTTTTTTCAACGAAACTTAAAATCTGACCTGATTTTACATCCCGTTCAAATTTTTTCATAAACCAAGAAAGAGTTGAATGCTCTCCACAATTAAAACAATGAAAGTGGAAATCATTAAGGTATATATTTCCTCTTTTCTTATTATGGTCAGTGTGCGAGTCTCCACAAAAAGGACATGCAAAATTCCATCTATCGTCATATTCATCTATTTTAACTTTTGAGCCACTCACAAAAAGCTCTTTGAGGATATCTTCAACAAATACCCTAACATCTTCTTTTGTTAGTTCTTTTTGTGGTTCAAATTTATAGCTCATAAGAGGAACATCAAACATTTTTTTCTCCTAAAAAATAAGAAGGGTATAAGAGAAATGAATCTCCCTTATACCCCGTGATTATTGATAATTAAAAATATCAATCATCATCTTCGAGACCCTTGTAGAAATCATCATCATCATCATCAAAATTGATTTCATTGTCACTTGGAGAAACAATGTCATCTTCGATGCTTACTGCTGATGAATCAACAGATTTGGTTGAAACTTTCTTTTCAGTAGCAGGCTTGCTCTTACTTGTTGAAATCGTTTCTTCGATAATTCTGCCATTTGGAACCGTGTTCTTAATTGCTTCATTAACGAATTCAACAGTTTGTTCATCCCATTTCTTGTAATAATGAGTTTCAAGATTTGGGCTATTTGTTTCAAGCCACTTGACGATTTCTTCTGGCTTAATCTCATCTCTGTCAATCTCTTCGCCATTTATTCGGAGAGGCCATGCCTCATCCAAGAAGTAAGAATCATCATAGTTTGCATATCCTCCCTTTTTGGTAACAATCAGAGAGAATGGGCGACCTGTAAATGGGTCGAATGGTTTGCGTGGTCTGCCACCCAATGGGGGTGCCATTTCATTCATAATCTTATCAAGAATCTTTTGACCAAAACGAAGAATCATGATTTTTCCTTCAAGTTCTGGGCGATTTTCATCTTTGATGATATAAATGAGAGAATAACAAGCTCTTTTACGCTTGAACTTTTCAGCTAATTCTTTCTCTCTTACAGAATTGGACTTGTAAAGTTTGAAAAACATGTCACGAAGAACAGATTTTTCATTTACAGTTGAGGGGCAGTCGAGAGTTCTCTTTTTACCAGAAACTGGGTCTTCAAGAAAAACAGTCCACTTTTTAACGATAGAGTTTTTAGAGTCTTTCCACCATGGGATAAAACGAACGATAGAACTATAACTACCATTTCGCCCGTTCTCTGGAGTAGGTTTGTATAAATCCAAATCGAGAGAACCGACACTTGTTGCATCTTTGATATCATCTGTTGAGAAATCAAAGATGTCGAAGCCACTTTTACTCATAAAGCCTTCCTTTGAGTTATTTTTAGAAAATTATGCAAAACTTCGCCTTTCGGCAGATATACGCATATACTTACTTGTATCTGTTATACACTTGAATTCAAAAAAGTTCAATGAGTGACGAAAATTTTTTTTCGGGCCCGATTTTCATCAATTTTTTTCCTTTAATTGAATTAAATGTATATATCGGGATATATACTGAAAGTTCTAAAAAAATATTCCACCATGGACGACTTAAAAAAACAAAAGGCATTAAGTGCTTGCAGAATAGGCTTCGAATTTGAGTTTTTCACAAATTTCGACAGACAAGAAACCGCAAGAGAACTTTCAAAGGCTTTAGAACCTAAAATTGTTTTAGGTAGAGGCAAGGTTATAGATAAAAAGTCAAAAATGGGCGCAAGCTCAAAGCCAACTGCAAATCTTTTTAGAATAATACCAGATTTTTCAGGTGGTTATAAAATGAAAGAGCTTGTAACTGGGCCACTTCCTTATACAGAAGCAAGAATGGTTCTCAAAAGAGTTTTACGATGGGTTGAAGAAAATGGATGGACAACAGAAAAATGCGGTCTTCATATTAATATTTCATTTGATGAGTTTTATGTAAAATTGGCATGTAAACTATCACACTTAGATAAATTAAAGTTTATCTTATCATATGATGAATCTGAAATCTTCAAATTTTTCCCACATAGAGAAAATAACATCTATGCAAGAGGAATAAAGCAAGTTTATCCTGTAAATAGATTTATGACTTTTGATGAGATAAAGGGAATTTCAAAAGATATGTATATCACACCAAATACAAAGTATTATTCGGTGAATTTCGATAAAATTAAAAACAACTATTTAGAGTTCAGGTCAATAGGTGGAGCTGGTTATGAGAAAAAATCAGATGAGATTCTTGAAATTCTCGAATACAATGCTTTGACTTTATTTAAATGTTTGGATAATCCTGCATATGATGAGGAAAATCTAATTACATTAAATAAGATAATGAAAGAACATAAAAACTATGTTGGAGCATTTACAAACTTAGATACATTTTTCTTGAAGTATCCTAATATTAAGCTTTTTGTTGATTTGAAGGGAGATAAAGAAGTCTTGAAATCTTACTTTCCTATGTTGAAAGATAAACTCTTTGATTTGATTCTTTTCGGTGGTGTTACAAAAGCACTTATCAATTATGATACAGAAGTATCAAGGATGCAAGTAAAAGATGCTTCATTCAAAGATTCATTTTTAATTAGAGATGTTGATTTAGTGAACTGCACAATTTCTGGGATAATTGAAGATTGTAACCTTTGGAGTTGCAAAATAGAAAAATCTCATTTGGAGGATTGTGAACTCATAATGAGCAATAAAGTGTATGATTCTAAAATCACAAGAACTGAAATGGGAGTAAAAACAACCATAGATAATTGTTATATCGAAAACGGTTCAAGAACAATTAATGGGGTGGTTAAAGGCTGTATTATACGCTCTGGTCAAATTTCTGACCTTTGTAAAATGGATGATAGAACAGAAGTTATTAGAATAAAAAGAAAAATCAAAAAATATTCATGATAGGCAATTTTAATTCATTTGAACTTTATAGACTATTAGAGTCATTAGTACAATTAGATGATAGTTTTGTAGATAGACTTAAAAAAATAAATCATCCTATATCATCATCTATTGTAAATATGATGGATGATAATAAGTATATCCAAACTGATAGTGATTTGAGAGATACTGAAAAAATAATAGCAACTGAAAAATCCGATGAAGTAAATATAAAAAGGGCAAACAGACCTGTAAACCCTTCTGATATTGTGAAGATAGGTAAACTCATACGAAAAATAAACGCTAACTTTACCCAAGAAGATGTTTCTGACTTTGTGACTGCTTACAAAGCAACATCTGTAAAAGAAACTACAACACCAGTTATAGTGAAAGGTGAAGATATTAAAATAACATATCTTAAATCAAACTATGAATCAGAAAAGGGGGATATGGAAATGAATTGTATGAGGGGCGAAGAATGTCAACCTTACTTAAACATATATGTAAAAAATCCCGATAAAGTAGGTTGCGTTATAATTACAAACGAAGAATCTAAAATAAGAGCAAGAGCATTGATTTGGAATACAGATGAAGGCGATATTGTTATGGATAAAATCTATTCAACAGAACCTGAGCTAAAGAATGTATTGCGAGATTGGGCAGATGAAAATAAAATAGTTTATAGAGCAAAAGATGATTCTAAACCTATTCACTCTCATTTGTTTATGAGTAATGGAAAAGAGTTCTCTAAGGATTATACGATAACATTGAATAAATTTGAATTCGATACTTATCCTTATTTAGATACATTCTTTTATTTAACAGACGATGGCGTTCTTCACAATGTAATGCCAAAAAAAGAAGAATATAGAGAATTAAGAAATGCAACAGGAACATATCAACCAAGAGTTAGTTTGAATTGGTATAACTTCAGAAAAGCAGAGACAAGAGAAGAAGTTGATGAATTTATGCGGATTATAAATTGTGATTGGTATGAAATAAATAATGACTTATCTGTATTAGCATATAGTGACATAACTTACATGTTTTATAATCTTACTATGATACCAGTTACATTTAGATTCATTAAAGGAAATGTTACTCTCAATAACAATAGACTCAGAAGCCTCGATGGTTTACCTAATGAAATAACAGGTAGTTTATTTCTCGATTCAAATCATTTAGATTCCTTAGAAGGTTGTCCCCGTATCATAAAAGGTGATTTTGTAGCATCTGATTGTTATTTAACAACTCTCAAAGGCGGGCCTGAAATTGTAACTGGAATGTATTGCATTCAAGAAAATGAACTAAAAAATTTAGATGGTTTAGCAACTGAAATCGGAAAGGATTTATACATATTTGACCAACGTTCAAACGCAAAATTCACAGAAGGTCAAATAAGAAATAAGTCATATATCAAAGGTGAGGTTGTATTGTAAGGATTTTTTTAATTCACAGAATTAAGCGAGATTCTTTTCTTCAAAATCAAAATTAGATACAATATTCTGATGGTCGTGGCATATAACATCAAGTTCCATGAACATAGGGTATTTTCTCAAAACTTTACTAAAGTCTTTCATATCAATCCCTTCTGCATTTTGCCACCCTGCGATTTTTTGTAACTGGACGCTCTTTCTACTGTAATTTTGTAGATACCACCAAAAATTCTCATTCGTATCTTCAGCGTTGATATAACCTATTAGCAAATAAGAATTACCCCCTATAGTTATAACTTTCATCTTATTTTTATCATTGAATTTACCACTATTTATAGATGTTTTAATTTTATCATAAATTTGATTACAACTATCATTTGGTTTAATTCCAAAGTAATATCTCATAACATGAAATCTTGCGAATTGCTCTATCTCTCTTTCAACATAAGGCTTATTACTACGATTTGGGTCTAATGGTGGTAAAAACAAACCATATTTTATAGAATCTGTTCCATAAGAACCCTTCGGCATAGTTGGATTGTGTAAATTACTAAATAGCTCTTCGCCTGCATACTTTTGTATTAAATGAGCCATCTCGTGTAATATACTTCCAAAAAAATCGCTATTAGTTTCTTTGATTCTATACATCCTTATAAAAATAGGTTCAGATGTGTCATAAATCCAACCAAGGGTTGAACCTGGCTCTACTTTTGATGTATTATTATAAATCTCATTATATTGTTGTTCAGCTTCTTTACTTCTAAATATCCTAAATTCAGATGGGATGAGTTTTTTATCTATGAACTCTAATATTTTTTTAGAGATAATTGTTTTATCTAATCCCTTTGCAACATCAATCTTTGAAATAACAGCTGGATTTGAATACCACCATTTATAGTATTGTTTTACCTTCTCAATTTCCTTCATTTCATCGCTATTAGCATACAAATCTCTTTTAGCTATGCCCAATGTCTTGTAGACAAATTTCTTAGCATCGTCCGTTACAGATTCAAATTGTTTGTATGTTTTAATATATTTAGGCATAAAAATTAGGTTAATGGTAAATATCTCTTTTCTCTCAATTTATATTCACTTCCATTAAAATCATAAGCCAAAGTGAATGTTTTCTTACCACCTTGAGGCAAAAGCTCGACTTCAATCATATAAACAGGTTCAATATAATTATAGTTTTTATTGATATAGTTCATAACAGCATTACCCAATGAACCATCAATCCAATCTCTATATAAATCGCCTTGATATCCACTTGGGCTATTATTATTGAAAAATACATCACCTACCAAGGTTCCCTCATGGTCATCTTGATTATATGTGACCACCTCTCCATTCTCATCATATAGTGATATTGTCTCAATTTTACAGTTTTTTGAGGTTGGGATATCCCAAGAATCTGTGCTATCAGTTTCTTTGGGTGCAAATTCCTCATACAAAAGAACATGTTTTTTCATAAAATTAGGGTTAATTGTGCTCACTTTATAGGGTTTTAATTTTTTTTCCAATAAAGCGGTTTTATTTTAGATATATATATCTAAATAATTTAACGTTTTTACTATGAGAAATTTTAAAGAATTTATATCCTACATCGGAGAATCCAATAATGTAGATGAGAGTTCAGAATCTGAAATCTACAGACTTGATGAAATACTCCTTGAAAATGGTTGTAATATATGCCTTTTTAACTCAGCTGGTATGGACCCAGATAATAGACCTATGGTAAATCCAGACATAAGAAGATTAAAAGGTGCTTTGGGCTCTGTTCAAACTCTTGATAATACAAAAGCAGGTAAACTTATCGGCAAAGCATCCAGAATGTTCACAGACCACATGAAAGATAAGAGCTTCGATGTTATAGGAACAATCAAGACAACAAAAACAAATCTCGCAGGTGACTTAGTAGATAAACTTGATTTTTCAGAAGGCATTAAACCTATGGTTCTCAAGAACCTTGTTTATTTGACAAAAACACGAAATGACATTAAAACAACAAGCGATAGTGTAGATAAAAAGGTTTCTCGTCTTTTTAGATATGGAGATTTTGATATTGAAAAGATTGGAAAAGAAGATAAAGCAAACATCAAAAACTTCTTGGGCGTTAATCCTTCCCTTGAACATAAAGTTTTAGGAAAAAATGTTGCTATCATTGACGACTATGCAGAAACAGGAACAACCTTAAAAGAAGCTTGTGACGCTCTTTTGAAATGCGGTGCAAAATCAGTTGTTGGATATGCAATCTTGAAGTAATTTGTGGATTACATAAAAAAATATAAGAGCCGTTTTTAACGGCTTTTGTTTTTAATATTGATATATACAGAAACCAGAAAATTTTTATTTGCCATGATATATGTAGCATTGAAATTAGATGATTATTCTCAAAAACTGATTAAAAAGAAATTAAAGCCATTTATACCCGAATGGAATATATTTGCTCAAAATATAATACTACACAGCGGTAGGGCTGAAAGGAATGATATAATTGGGATGGCTACTGATTTCACAGCTATAGAGTTTGGTTATACTGATAAATTAATGGCTATAAAAGTAGAAGGTCTTGATTTTGATAATCCTTATATCATAGTAGCAACAAATCCAAAAGAAAGGGTAAATCCATCAGATGCTAAAAATATAAAGAATTGGTTTAAGTTAAAAATTCCTTTTGTTTTAAGGGGCAAACTTGTAGAATACAAACAAAGAAATGGGGTAAAGGTTGTGGAATCTTTAATAGATGAACCAAAAGATAAATCTCAAATAATAAGAGTTGCGTTTTACGATTTTGATAAAACATTGGTTGATACAGTCAGTGCAGAAGAAGGTAGGGCAATGTGGGAAAAAGCAAAGAAAAGAAAATATACTCAAATCGGTTGGTGGTCAAAAAAAGAAAGTTTAGACCCAGATGTCTTTGAATTTAAGCCAATTGAAGAAGTAACTGAAAGATTAAAAAAAGATTTCAAAGATAAATCTTGTTGGACTGTTTTGCTTACAAATAGAATAGTAGGTCTTAAAGCTGAGGTTTTGGATATTCTTGGGCAATTAGGTTTAGAATTGGATGAAATAAAAATGGTAGAAAGAGGTGGTCTAAACAAAAACAGTAGGATAAATGTAGTCCTTGAATCTTTACCCCAAGCAAATCTTATAGAAGTATATGATGATGATATGGGAAACATAGAAATGTTTTTAGACTTAAAAAAACATTTAAACCAACAAGGTAAATCTTTTTCTATCTACCATGTAAATCCAGAGAATTTCACACCGAGGCTAACACTAATGGCTTCTAATTAAGAATTAGGAGAACACCAAATAAGTCCTCTGCTTCTATTGACATAGAAGAAATCAGGAGACCCTCCATAATACAACATACATGCCGACATATCTGAGTGCTTTGGATAATACAGTATAGTTTCCCAGCAAATTGGCTTATCTATAAATTTCATGTATTCAGAGACTGCATGTGATATATGACCATGTTTTCCTAATGTTCCGCTATCGTAAAAATCATGGGCAACCAAAAATCCGTCTTCTGCAATATAAGGAGTATATTCTTTGAAATCTTTTAGATGTTGTTCTCCATCAGCATCCCAATCTACAAACACAAGAGCACAGTTTTTAACTAAATATGATGTTAAATGTCTGTGAGCATTTTCAGACCTCTGCTGAATAAAAAACAATCTTCCAGAATCCATATATTCTTTACATGAAGTTAAAAACTCTTGTTTAATTTCTTCATTATTGTTGTCTGTCATTTCAAAAGGGTCGATTGCTATTACTTTTTTATTTGTATTTTCTAACAAATACTTAGTCGTTTTACCACGCAAAACTCCAATCTCAATGATAAACTCACCCTTGGATGAATTAGCTAATTGAACTAATTTATCTCTCTCAACAGGCCAGAGTGAACCATTGAAATAAGCATTCATTTCTTCTGAAACTACCATTATATTATTCCTTTTTTGAATATTTTTTAAGAAATTCCTTTTCTTCTGGGGTAAGAGATTCTTCTCCAAATAATATAATCTTATCGAGCAAATCATCCAATGATGGTGGCTCCGCTTCAATTAAACTTTGATTATCTTCTGCATAATCAGGTTCATATCCATTTGGTATGTAAAAACCTCTTTCTCCTATAATTTCTGTGTAAATCTGTGCGACTTTTTCGACAGGCCACAATTCCTTGTCTAATTCTTTATTAAAGATTAAAGAAAATATTTCTATAAACTTTTCATCAGGTGTTATTTTTTCATAGTAAAGAGCGTTCAATAAATTGATAATCATCGTATCGTCATATTCTTGTATAACTCCTTTTACTATCAGATGGTCTTCAACTTCTCTAAAAAATTGTTTGAAGATTTCTACCATCTTCGGCCCAAAAACAAACCCCTCTTGCTCAACAAACCAATTCTCTGTTTTTGAGTAAATTCTTTCTTTTTCTTCTTTACTTAAAGTTGAGAAACTGAAATGAGATATAACTTCAAATACACCCTTAACCATTTCTTGAATAGCGAGTATTAAGTTTTCAGCTTCAACTTTAATTACAGGCTTACCATCAACATATATGACTTCCATTTTAGCTGGAACAACCATACCAGAGCCACTCGGTCTTGGTAAGTTATTTTCCTTTGCATAATTAATTCTTTCTTGAATTTGATTCATCATTTCATAAAAATGTTCTCTATTAACATATTTATGGGAATCTAATGTAACCTTTAAGAATCTAAAATACTTCTGCAAAAGGTCTGAGTCTATTTTATTCACTACACCATCCATATCCGAATCAAACATTCTACTTTGGCTTGTGATTGCAAACCCCTGTGTTAATGCGTTTATGATTTCTCTTTTTTTAATAGCAATAGTTATCTTTTCTTCAGTTTCTTTTTTACCAGATGGAGCTTTATCAACATCTGAATGTAAATCTTCGTATTTTCTTACGAACCTAAGGTCAAAATTAAAATCATCAAATGTCTGACCTTTTTTTACTTCAGCCGAGCCATCTATTATTATTTTTACTATTTCCTTTGCTATATCTATTAATTCCTCATCTGTAAATGCTTTTTGCTCAGCTTGAGAAATTTGATTTTTAATATGCACACCTTCGCCACCTAAACTCATAAATGTGCTCATGTTTGGCTGGGGCAGTTCCGATTTACACTTATTGTAAGCAGGAAAAGCTGGGTTATTAGAAAGACCTTCTACCAACATTTTTTTTCTCTATATTAGTTTTTAGGGCCTGGTTTTACATCTGGTTGCGGAGGAGTGCTTGGATTTGGATATTTTCTTTTATCCGTATCTGGTGTTTCCGTAGGAATAGGTTTTGTTTCTGGTTCAGTTTCTACATTATTTTTAATGTAAAAACGAACATTTTCATCTATCTGTGTAAGTTTCTTTTCCATATCTAAATCCTTATTATCTATACTCTTTATATTAAAATGAAAGGATATGTTTAGTTTTTAAGTTCTTATTTCAGTTTTGTGGTAGTTGACTTAAAAAAATTTGATAAATAGTCAAAATATTGATTACCTTCATATTCTACTAAAACTGGCGGGCCGAGTTTTTCTATTTCATCCAAACCCTCAGGTTTTAATGTATTCCAAGACCAAAAAGGTTCTGGGTTTTGAGGAGTTCCTTGTTTTCCTAATTGAAGCTTTCCTTTCATTTTAGAAAGAAATTGCTGAAATCCCTCTTGTGTTTTTGGAGAATAAGCTGTAAGTCTTTTTATATTATTCCAAGGAGTTTTAATAACCAAAAGCTGACAATCAATTTTCACCCCATCTACGCTAATAAACAAATCTTGAATTTTCTCAATTGAAAATCCAGATTCTATAGAATGGTGTTTTTGTATTTCCCTTAAAAAAATAGAGCCTACATTCTCAGGCTCATTATTCACCACATCTTCTTTTCTATAAAGAACAACATCAGGTTTTGAAATAGGAGTTTCTTTTCTTTTTTCCCATTTTCCAAAATAGTTAAATAATTCAGGTTCGCCTGAATTCAAATTCCACTCTTTACTCATATAATTATTGAATTATTCTATCAGTTATGTCTAAAATGTTTGCATCAAATTCTTTTGAATCTTGAACATATCCCTTCAAAGATTCATCATACATTTCATTTGTCCATTGATGATTGAAGAAAAGTTCTTTAGGAGTCTCAAAACCAAACATTTCAAGAATGTCTTTTTGTTGATTTACAACTTCTTTGCCTCTCCAATTATGACCGAGAACAATAAGACCTGCTTCTTTTCCTTTTACTGGATTTTTTTCTTTAAGTGATGATTGTCTATTTTCTATCCAAGTCAATCTTTCTAAAAGTTTTTGATATGTTGCGTTCATAGAACCCCATCTAATTGAACCAAAAAACACAACAGCATCTGCTTCATAAATTGCACTTGCAATTCTCCAAAGTTCATCATCGGGATTATTTAAAGAAGCCCAACATCTAAGGAAATTCCCTGGGTTTTTTTCTTTATCCTTCATAATAGCTTTTGCTTCTCCACAGTGATTACCGTCTCTGTGAGAAACATTCCCCTCACAAGGATAGATTTTAAGTTTAAATGCGTCAAAAATTCTTGGTTTAGGGTCAATCATAGAAGCTAAAACTTCCGCTAATTCTGATGATTTTGGTAACTCCTTATCCCATCTATTTGAAGTTGTTATAAAAACGCATTCTTTACCTTGCAAATATTCTACTGTTTTAAGTAAAGGCTTAAAAGCCCCAGATGACGCTTCAAAAAGATTATATGGTGTTATATTCCGCATTTTGAACTTTTTATGTTTGTTAGTATATATCTTAAAATATAAGGATTTAACTATGAATGATGCAAAAAAAATAAGAGAGCTTCAAGAAATCTATTTTGAAGAATCAAAAGACAACGAAATGACTAAAAGCAACTTGCAAACACTCTCTAAAAAATACAGCAAATTAGAGATTATATGCAAAGAATTGATAGAATCATTTGATTCTAAATGCGATGTTTCTCTTGTGATTAATAAGCTAAGGGAACATTTTAAGGAGAACTAAGCAAACGCTTATGTAAGTCTTCTTTTATAGCAGTTAAATGCTTACAGAATTTTGGAATTCTTTGAGGATTCATACTCTTTAGAGGCTGTCTATTTGAGGATATAAGGTTAGAGGCATTTTTTGTCCATAGTAACCATTCATTTTCATATCTAAAATCATTGCAATCACAATGCGATACAACATGGTCTTCTAATGAATCAAAAGGAAGTTTTGGATATAATGGCATAATCCATTGCTTATGCTTATTGCCATTGCTGTTTGTAAAAGTTCGGTAGTAGTATTTCTTTCCCTTTCTCGTTAAGAATTTAACTTCAATGTCTGTTGCCCTATCTTTATATCTCTTTGGGGTTCTTTTGTAAATATAACTATACTTTAATTCGTTGATAGTATCGTATTCTTCATTTACAAACTCAATAAACGACAATATCTTACAAGAGTTAATCATCGTATATGGTTTAGATTATAACAGGCTTTGCAGATTTACCATCTTCTTTTTGATTAACCTCAGGCCATACTACCTCGCCTTTTTTATTTGTTTTCTTCTTTTCTTCTCCAGAGTCTTCTTTTTTCTTATATGGAATATAAGAATCCATTAAATGCTCAAGAGCCCATCTTGTTTGCTTTCCAACTCTACCATCAACTTTGATTCTCTTTCCTTCTTGATTAACAGCATTTTCTTGGAATTTAATAATAGCAGCATGTGTCAATTCTCCAAATTTACCTGTAATTCCGCCTTTGAAAAGACCCATTGCCTGTAAAGTTTTTTGAATGCTTTTTATTATTGAAGCTTCTTGTACTCCTTCATATCCTATCCAAGTTTTAGTTTCAGAATGATTCTTAATTTGTTTTGAGAATTTAACCGCAAGAGTTGCGCTAATCTTATCTTCTTCAACCAAAATACAATTATCAATCAAAACTTCAAGTGCATGGACTATAACAACTGATTTCCAAGCATTGTCGGCACCTGGGATTAAGTCATAATATCTCATGTGATAATAAGTTTGAAGAAAAGACTCTGCTAATTTTTTAAGTGGCTTTTCTACAATACTATCAAATTCATCTAAATTATTGATAGGATTACTGCTACCAAATAAAGAATGAAATACAGATAAGTCGAATTTTTTAACAAAGTCAGAAAGACTAAGGAAATTTTGAGCTGGTTGATAATTACCAATCAAGTTTGTAAGAAACACACCGACCATATAAACTGGGTTTCTATACTTTCTTGTTTTAATCAAGATTTCTTTTTGAACAACATCAATAGGACTACTTGCATCAGAAAAACTTGAATCTGAGCGTTCTATTTTGATTTTTTTCAAATTAGTAACTTGGTCAGGCAAAATAGTCTCTAAATAAGACTTGAAATTTTGAATATCGCTTTTTAATAGTTTTGCAACCTTTTTGATTACATCTTTATTTTCTTTCATATAAAGCAAATCTTCAAACGCTTCTATATCAGATTTCTTGAAATTTGCTTTAAGTAAGGAAAGCATACCAGTAGTACATGATTTATAACCAACATCAATCATATTCCAAAGTGAAGATGTAGGAAGAAGTGCGGTTTGAAATGTATCATTACCATTGAAGATTTCAATGGTAGATTGAGCCGAAAGAGCTGTAATTTGGTATAAATCGGACATTCTAAAATCTTTTAGAGTTGTCCCATAATAACCATCATAAATACCAGCTATCTCATTCAGTTTATTATTTGAATATATGTCGAACTTTGTAATCACGCTTTTTCAAAATTTTGATTTACTCTATATATCTAAAATTAAAACCTACATTACGAATAATGTTAAAAAAATAAGTTTTAATGTATCAGAATCCATATTTTGAAAGAACTTCGTCATTGACGGTAACTTCTCTCTTTTTAACCCAATTTGAGGCATCTGCGGTCGCCACAGGGCTTCCTTGTGCTTGAACTTGAGAATTTATAGGAGTAGAACCTGAAGTCCCCTCAGAAGGCTTAGAAATGGGCTCTATTGATGTTTTTTGATTGATTTCAAATGGCTTATCAATCAATTTAACAGAACCGCCACCCTGTTCAAAGTTTTTTATAGCCTGAGCAACAGAAGCTCCAAATTTTGTTTTTAAGTAAATATAAGAATAATAAGAAATCCAATAAGTAAAGAGATAGCCTATATTATCTGCTCCTTTTTCTTTCCAAGTGCTTTTTGACCATCCTGGCATCTCATCTATTCCTGATAACCAATTATCAAGACCCCAATCTGCTTCAAAATCAGAATGTTCTTGTAAAGCATTTTGAAATTCTTTTATAGTTTCTTCTTTGTTAATAACCATCTTTGCTATTCTTTGAAGACTTGGGTCAATCTTTGGATTATCCGAAAATAAAGGGGCTAAATTAAGAGCTAATGAACCAAGCGCAGATGTGTTAATTGCTATTGCACCCCATCCTAATCCTCCTGTCGCTCCTATAAAGCCAGAAGCAATAGTAGCACTTGGAATAGCAATCCCACCAATAGCTATAAGACCCGCTACTGTTGCAGCGGTTATTCCAGCCCAACCAGCTGGGACTGCAATTTTACCTAAGAAATCTGATAACTCACCTGTCTTTACAAGCTCAACTGCTCTATTGCAAAATTGGTCAGTCTCTTGCCAAGAATCTCTAAAAAACCCACCAGCATCAATCGATACATTGCCTGAAATCCAATTATCTACGGTAATAGGAGTAGTATCTTTCTCTGGATTGAAACCTGGTTTTTTAAGATAATCTTTACCAAAAAAAACTTCAATACTTTTTTCCCACATACGACCTTTTAGATATGTTGTCATATCTCTATCAAGAATCTTTGAAATTTCTGAATCTGGGATATCTACTGTATTAGACTCATGTAATGAACTTTCATTGATTACAAAATTCTGAAAATTGAGTATTCTTTTTTTGTTTTCCATTTTCAAGACATTTTATATTTATTTTGTATGTGATTGATAATCTTTTCCATAATTTCTTTTGTTTCTTGACCTATCTTCCCATCAACAAATTCAGCAGAATGATTCATTTGAAGTGTTCTAATAGCTTCCGCTGTTTGACTATCATACTGCGTAGAATTAATCTTAGAATCTGGAAGTATTGTCAACTTAACTAAGATATTATTTATATTTTTGATTATCTCTGGATTCATTGTCGCATCACCTTCTTTATAGGTAATTTTGTCTGTAAAGAAGTTTTGTTGCTTTAGAGTTTCATAAGCTTGAGTTAATTCAGATGCTTTTTCGGATTTTAGTTCTTTTTTCTCTTCCTTTTTTTGAGTAATAACATTTGAAACTCTAACATTAAAGTTAATGAGTCTTAAAGCTAAAAGAGATAATATACTCACCCACATAACTTGAAAAGAAGGAACGAATATATTCTTAGAATCTTCTTCTGGGTGCATTGAAAACACTCGATTTACCAATAAAGCACTAATTTCATAAAGCATTTCTTTCATCGGTTCAAATACAGTATAATCAACCGAAGGAACAAATTGTTTTATAGCAGACATGCTATGTTCAATAGTATCAAAATACTCATACTCGTCTCCGAAATTCTTCTTTAATTGTCTTCCGAATGGATATTGCAATAAAGTTTCTTCAAAGAAAGCTCCCAGTCTTGCAATTGGGTCTAAAGAAGTATACATAGAATTGAAATCAAGAGTTAAAAACAAATGACTCTTGTTTTGAGGAGCGATTGCATTATCTCCCGTGATTTCTTCTAAATTCATTCCATCTATCTTCTTGTAAAGAGGAAGCAAACTTACATTTGAAGCTGAAACTTCAATTGAACTTAGGGTTTGACTAATATAAGTGCTAACATTCAACTTTTGAAGAGTTTTGAATGTTTCTTTAACTCTTGGGTTATTAAAATCAACTCCTGATTTCTTTGCTTGTTTAACTATTTTTTCAACCTCAGGGAAAATAGAACCAACACTATTTGGATTGCTATACTTAGCAACAAGAGTTTCTATTGTTTGGCCGTCTGTATAGCTTTTGTGAACATTAATTACATTCTTGTAAAAAGAATCTATATCATTCTCAACATCTTGCAAAATAGTTTGCATATACATCAGTTGAGCCTTTAGAATCTCGAATGCATAGTTAGACTCTGAACTATAAACTCCCATAACTTTTGATAAGGAAGGAGCAAATGAAGTAATGAAACTATGAATTTCATTTGAATTATCTATATCTAATCCTTCAAATAATTTATCTATTGTGAGAGCACTTAATTTAACTCTTGCATCTGAATCAAATATACCTAACATATCAGAAGAGATAAAATTACTCTCATCTACTCTGTTAATATCTTCTTTTTTATTTGGATGGATAGGTCTGTAGAGCATTGTTAGTTCTTATTTTAAAGTTTTGAAAAATCAACATCTCTACCTTCTTTTAATGTTAGCAGATAATTGTATTTCCAAATAAATAGTTGAAATTGATATGCGTATAAAGCTATGTAATATGTAAATATATAACCAAGATTTTGTGGATTGTTGTTTATAGATTTACCTTCTTTTTGAGACCATGCTTCCCACCCTGGCATCCTTTGAAATGCATCTTGCCATACTTGAACTGGGCCGTCTAAAAATGGTTTAACATTGAAGTCAGAATGCTCTTCCAATGCTTTCTTGATTTTTGCTATCTGTACTTTTTTGTTTTTTTCTGAGAGTTTTTCTAAAATATGTTCTTCATCGAGTTGTAGCAAAACGTCAGCATCATTAGACGAAAACATTTCTATTATTTTAGGAGCCGCATCAAATATTTCCCATGATGCTAAACTCATCCAAGTTTTAGGATTAGATACAAGTCTCTGTATAGCCAAGGAGCACTTTTCAACAAAGGGCATTGACTTAACTCCTGCATTTAATATTATGTTACGTATAGCAGAAAGACCTGTGGTAGATGACGCAAAAGTTACAACTCCAGATGCTCCTACTGCCATAGCCTTTGCCCCGAAATAGATAATAACAGCCGCGAGTATTATTAAAAGTATGTTTTTACTATAATCTACAAAATCCCCTAATGTATCTTCTATTATGCCTTTTTGTAAAAATTCAACAGAATTATCACAATATTCATCAACTCTTGCCCAAACTTTTTTGAAGTATTCTCCGCGAGTCATTTTAATAGTTTTTGGAGTAGAGCCATATTTCATAGCAGAAGCCATTGAAGATGGGTCTAATCCTACTATTATTTCTGTAGAATCTTTTTCTGGATTATTATATCCCTTACCATACATTACCTCTACTAACTTATTATATGCTTTCGTTTTGATAAATTCTTTTAGTGCGGATGAATATTTACTATAATCTTTTTTTCTTAAAATATCATCTAAATTTATGAGTTCCGATAAGTTTCTAAACTTAGCTATATCTTCATCTATAAGAGAAGGATTAGCTAAATACTCACCCTGAGTTCTAAGTTTTATCTTATCTATTGTATAAACCTTTTGAGGATTAGTATAACCTTCGTTTAATACAAAATCGCTATAATTAGTTATCATCCTATTTTATGCTTTTAATTCATTTGATACGGCTGAATATATCGTAGAAACTGCTGTTCCTTTTTGATATTCAAATGTTGCTTGTGCTATTAATCTACATACAGCATATCCAATTTTATCGGGATTATCTATACCTAATTTATCGAAATTAGAAATTGAGGTAATAACATTATATGGCAAATCCAAATCCTTATCAAAGGCTGGAGTTTCAATCAAAGATTGATAAAACTTCTCAATATACTGTTCTCTATTATTTATTACAGTCCCAAGTTCTACAAATGTCTTATAGCCAGGTTCATCTGACTTAACATTGCTCATAAACCAATCCCATAAAACATTCAAATTTTCCCATATAAATGGTAGTGATATTGTAGCTCCAGCAGTAGCCAAAGCTTGAGGTTGTGATACTCTTGATAAAAATATCCCAACTTTCTTTATTGTAGAAGTAGAAGGTGTTTTTAATGGTAAATTCTTCCATTCATCTAATAGAATATCCTTCATAGGTCTGGTTAGAGTTTTATCGTAACCAAATTTTAGATATTCTTTACTACCTAAAGGTAGAAGAACATAAAACTTGCCATTAGTTTCTCTGAACAACTCTTGACCTCTTTTATAATTCTCAACATCCTTTTTTAATTTAAGCACACCAGATGTTTCGGTCTTTTGTATAAATTCAGCCTCAACTTCTGGTTTAATAATATACTGTAAAGCCTTTTTATAAGCACTTCTTTTTTTCCATAAATACCAAGCCGTAGCGACTGCAATAGCAAATGTTCCAAAATATCCCATAGTGCTTCTCCAAAATGTCGAATAAGTTCCAGTTGTTTGTATTTCAACAGCATAATCTATGAGCTTTTCACTATTAGTTACTATATAATCCACAGGAGAGCCTGTGTTTTTTTGTTTATCGGATGTTCCGTAAATAACTGTATTTAATTTATTGTATAAAAAGTTCTTTATATTATCCTTGAGAGATAAAGAACTATCTATAACATTTTTAGATATAACTTCTGCGTTTTTAGATATGTTTTCCGATTGACTTTTTTCATCAAACATATCTTCAAATAAAAAATTAGTGTTAACTGTTACATTTTCTTTCAAAGATGCGAATTTAGAAAATTCTATTATCATGATATTTTTTTATTTTTAATTTTTGAATTAAAGTAATCCCCTTTTCTTCAATATATTTGTCCAATCATCCTTTGATAATTGTTTAGAAGATGCTTGTTCTCTTTTAGTTGCTCCACTCGACTTACGCGAAACTGTTTTTTTAACTTCAGTAGAAGCATCTTGTTTTTTAACGATATCAGAAGAACCTTTCTTATAATTGAAGATAGAGTTTGATAAAGTATAAAGGTAACAATCAACATATAATGATGAGAAAGTATCCTTCATTTCACTTTCTATCGAAGAGTAATTTTGAAGATTTGGAAAATAGACTTTCTTCAACTTTTCTACTATATTCTTAACGTCATTGCCTAATGTTGTTGATATATTTTTGTTAAAATTATCTTTATTGCTATTTGTAACTGATTCATAAATACCAATAGAATAATTTTTCAGTTCATTAGTATTTATCTGAATTTTGTTAATTTTAGACTTTAAGTTTTCTGGGAAACCATCCAGATTATTATTTTTAAGTCTATCGAATATATAATCCGAACTTGTAAAATCTTTTGGTAAATTATATTCTAATTTGCTAATTTCATCTATTATACTTTTAGGAAAAATAGTTTTATTATCCTGTAAAAGTTTATTGATTGCGCTTTTTGCATTGTTCCATATAAGAGAAAAAAGCTTTTGTGTTTTTTCCAATTTAGACTTACTCTGTTCATACCCTGGCCCGAATTTAGGCTCTTCTGGTTTACCAGACTCACCGTAGAGGAGCTTAGAAAGGGAATTGTAGAAAATACTGGTGTATTTTGTATCAAAATTTTCTAAATTAATATCTTTATATGCCCATTTATAGGATTCTGTATTATAAATATTGGACTCATTGAGATTATCATAAAATGATATACTTGATGGTTCCTTAGGTTCTATAAAATTCAGATATTTAAATACTTTATTTTCCATAAGACTATTTATTTTTTTCTGGATATTTGAGAATTACACAATGCTATAAGATGATGCTGTTGCTTCTGCAATTCCCTGCATTCTTCCTCTTGTTTCATTTCCTATTTTGCCGTCTTTGAGATTGCATTCAGTTTCTGTTTGAAACTTCAACACAGCTTGATAAGTCATATCATCAAAAGTAGGACTATCTAATTTAGATTTATCAAGGTCTCCTGCATAAACAAAGAAGTTATTAATCAACTTAACAATCTCTGGAAGCATTCTATTTGATTCTTTCTTGTAAACAAGACCGCCCTTTTTGAAGAAGTTCAAAGCATTCAATTGCTTGTATGTATCATATAATTTCATCGCTCTTGATTTCTTGTCTTCAACAACTGCCGCTTGTTGTTCAGCTTTGATTCTTTCTTCTCTTTGGATAGAAGCTGTTTTAACTTTAAGATTATAATCAATAAGCTTAAATGCAAGAAGAGAAATCATAGAAAGATACATGAACTGAAGAGAAGGAACAAATATATTCTTATCATCTTCATCAGTATTTTGGGCATAAACTCTTTGGATAAGTGTAAGAGCAACATCATACAAGAGTTCTTGTAATGGCTCAAAAACACTAATATCTATTGTCTTCACAAACTTTCTTAAAACTCCTGTTGACAATGCCTCTGAATTATTGAATGTTTCCGTATAATTCGAGCCAAATGTTTTCCTCAAGTCAATACCATATTCGTATTGCATCAACGATTCTTCCAAGAAAGCTGAAATTCTTGCGATTGGGTCAAATGATTTATACATCCCCGATATATCAAGAGGATTGTCCATATAAGACTTTATTTCAGAAAGCATCGCGTTTTCTGCTGTGATTTCTTCTAAATCAAGAGAATCTATTTTTCTGTATAGTGGTAAAATGCTAACATTTTTAGCATCATTTAATATATTCTCTCTTAATGCAAAAATATAACTGCTAATTTTTAACTTATGCAGAGTTAAAAATGCTTGCTTTGTGCTTGAATTTTCAAAATTTACAAGACCTGTTTTTATCGCTTCTTCTACAATAGAATTAATCTTAGGTATTATAGATGCTATATTTTCTGGGCTTGTAAAACCAGATACAGAACCTTCTAATTCTTCTTTGGATATTGTTTTACTATAAGCTGTTTCAATGTCTTTGTAAAATTTATCAAGTTCCCTTTCTACACCTTCTAATCTTAATTGCATATAGTGTAATTGAGAGTTAATAAGCTCGAAAACACTTTTTTTAGAATTTTGCAATCCCATAGCATCGGTTATAGAAGGAGTTGTGCTTGTAGCAGGCTGTGCTTTCAAAGAAGGGGCGTATGCTTCAATAAAATCATGCAATTCTGCACTTTTTTCTAAATCTAACCCCTCAAACATCTTATCTATTGTAAGATTTGCGAGTTTAGATTTTGCATCACTATCAAAAATCCCCAGAAAATCAGCAGAAATAAAATTTCCTTCTGATATATTTTGGGCTTTTTTGTCAAAATTTAAGTTTCTAAATAGCATGATTTACTTGTATTTTTTATCTCTTAGTATATATCGAAAATTGAAATTCCTTTTTCAATTTTAAGCATTAAGTTTGAGGTATAAGTTTTGAAAAATCATAAACTTTTCCTTCAAATTCAAAGTTAGAAAAATCAACAGAAGAAGAAAGGGCTTTAACGGTCCCTTTTGCTTTTTCTTCCATTGCTAATTCAATAGGAGTTTTACCATTTTTATCTTCCGCATTTGGATTTGCTCCAATTGAAACAAGATATTTTGCAACTGCAATCGAATTCGTATAAGAAGCATGATGCAATGCTGTCATCCCATTTTCATCTACAGCCTCTACATCTGCTCCATTTTTTATAAGGAATTGAACAGCTTCTAAAGCTTTATTGGTGCATGCCCAATGAAGAGGCGTGGCTTTAGCTTTACTTTTAACATCAACAGGGATTCCCTTTTTCAAGCAAAAGTCCACCAAATCTACACTGTTCAGCATAGCCGCAAAATGAAGAACGCTCGCTCCTTTTTCTGTATCAACTGCGTTAATATCAGCACCTCTGTTAATCAATCCTTTGATTGTATTTACATCTTCACTTTTTTCATCCAATAGTTGAACTAACTTAGATGTTAATTCAGGATTAGATGATTTAACACCTTCTTCAAAAAGTGATTGTTCATTTAATATAAAGTCGTTGAAATTGCGAATTTTCATTTGTCTTTTTGTTTTTTTAATTTAAAATGTGTTGTAAAACACACCCGCTAACCTTCTCTTAAAATTCTTTATTAGAGATTAGGTACTCTGATTAGTTTTTTTTACATCAGTGGAAGCAACAACTCCCGTTTTCATCTTAAGAGCTTCTAAATAAGCCAACATTGCATTTCTTGTGTTTGGCCCTATTTTACCATCAACAGCTAATATTTTTTTATCTATTTGAATAGAACCTTGGAAATTCTTAACTGCATCTGAAAGAATTGAATCGAATTTTTCTTCCTTTTTCCAACTATCATCAGCGTCTTTTACTAAACCGAGAGTAGTAACAAACTCCTTTATTTGTGGAATCATTTTCTTTTCTTCTGGAGTATATTTTTTCTTTGGTGTAGTGTAAAATATTTTTTTACTTGTAAAGAATCCAGATTTATCCAAGGTATCTATTGCTTTAATGCTACTGTTAACTTGGCTTGCAGTAACTTCTTTAGCCATCTCAGCTTTCTTTGTTTCCTCTTCCTTTTTTGCTATTTCTTCTTTCTTTTCAACAGAAGTTATACTTGAACTAATAACTTTCAATGTATAGAGAGATAAAAGAGAAACATAAAGAGTTTGAATAGTTGGGAAATAAATGCTTTTTGCATATTTACTTGTAAGCAAATCTATTTCAGGTGCTATAATTTTAGCACCAATATCTTTAATCAAATCCGAATATTGTTGAAAACTTGTTTCTGGTAGTTTGATGTTTAAAAGAATATTTACAAGGTCTAAACCAGATTTCAAATAATCGTAAACATTATTCTCTTTGTATTGAATATATCCAAATCCTTTAATATTTAAAAGAGGAGTTAAAAGCTCAAAGAAAGCGGTTATTCTGTGGATAGCATCCATATCAGACAACATAGTCCCAATATCGCCTCCATCTGATAACCAATTAACGGATTTCGTAGTCATGTCTTCATATCCAATTTCTTCAAGATTTTTAGAATCTATAACATCATATACCTTTGCTTTAAGGGGAGTTTTATCTCCTTGCATTTTTTTCTTTAATTCAACAATCAGTGATGTTATAAAATCAACATTTCCACTTGCTCCTTCGAAATCCTTTATGCTTTTAAATATAGCTTTTAATTTTTGAATATTAATTTTATCCTTTGATGCGGATACTATTGCATCAAATTCTTCAGAATCAGGATTAACAGACTTAACCTGTGTTATCATTTCAGAAACTTTATCTAATTGAGTAATCAAAATTTGAGAAACAACAGGTTTTTCAGCAGAACTTTCAGCAAAAACATCTTTACAAGTAGGCATATCTTCTGCAAGTTTAGCATAAACTTTAGAATCTGTATCTATCTCTAAGCCCCTCAAAAGATTATAAGGGGTAAGTTCATTTAATGTGGCTTGTGCTTTTTTTCTAAAAATACCTCCATCAAAGCTTTCATTGTAAAATTGAACATCTTTTGAGAAGTCTTTGTTGTCATTTTCATTTACTTTCTGTATCTGATTGACATTTGGTAAAAATCCTTTGAACAGCATAACTTTTTTGGTTTTTTTGTATTATTATCGATTATCAAGAGACTTCGCGACTTGAGAGCGCAGTTCTTGTTTTTGAGAGCTTATTCTGCCCCCAATATTTCCTTGAACCTTTTCAGATTTAAGAATGAGGAATTTTTCTATGTATTCTAATGCTTCATTATCTGCATTACCATCAACTATAACATCAGGGTTTGAAACCTTTGCTCTTTGCTTTACATCCTCAATTAGATTTGAAATTTCTTCATCATATACTCCGTCAGATTCTCCTCTATACAATCCAAGCATTTTAAGCATATCTTGAAGTATAACAACATCTTGACCAGAATCTCCGATGGTTAGATAATTTCTTTCATTTCCATCTTTATCGAACCTTTTAATATCAGAAAGTTCTTTAGGCAATTGAATAGGAATTTTACCTTCATAAAATTGGTCTTCAAATCTTTCCAATAAACTAATAAACAACACAATAGTAGAAAATGTTGTTAAAGTTGGAGTAGGAAATGTTATGTTGTTTTGCCATTTGTTTTCTAAATAAGAAGAAAGTTCTTTTGAAATATATGAGCTTTCTTTTATATATATTTCAAAAACATCACTTTTTATTTGGCGCTGACAAATATCAAAAATTTGATTATCTATGATTTTAGCATTGTATAAACTTTCACACCATCCAACTACTATTTCTTTGAAATTATTTCCATATTTATCAATATTAAATTGATAATCTTTGTAAATCTTATTATAGGTTTTGAATGGAGAATATCCTCTTGATACCATATCTTCTTCAAATGCCATTAAGAAGTCTATTGCATTTTCTTCACCTGTTTTTGGAGAATCAAAAAAGCGCATCCACTCACCCAAAACTTTATTCATAACAAAGCTCGGTAGATAAAAAAGAGAAACGAGTCCAATTGTTTTAGAGATAACATTCGATTTGAATAAACTTTTGGCTGAAAGTATCTTGCTGTTTATGTTTGAAGTTCTGTTCTTGATTGCGTTTTCAGCGGCTTTCAAAAAACCAGCTTTAGGGGTTTTACCTCCAGCGGACAATTTATTTGCAACATCCTTAACATCATCCAAAGATTTTGGAATCTTAGTATTAATAGCTCTTGTTACTGAAGGATTTGACATTGTAGCTGAACCTGAACCTAAAGTAGAACTTAAATTCATTCCAGATTTTCTTGAAACTGGAGTATAACCAGAAAAAGCAGAACCGAATTTACCTTTAGTTAAAGATGATGTAACACCGCTTCCTTTTTCTAATTTTTGATATTTATTTACAAGGTTTGTTATGAATTTTACACTTCTTCCAGAATTTTCATTCAGTGGATACATTTCTATTCCAAATGATTCTCTCAACCCTTCTTTTGGACTAATATATGCCGATTCCAAAGAACTATTCAAATTATTTATAGGTTGCTTAGACGCAAACCATTCTGTCAAAGCACCCCCAATCAAAGTCCCGATAGTTATAGGGTTATTATTTAGTTTTACCAGAACATCTTGGCTAACTTCTTCGACCATATAATTAGTTGGAGCGTCTTGCACATCCATAATAATATCTGTGATATTCTTGATATAATACTTATATGCAATATCAATCATAGCACTTTCTTCTGTTAAATCTCCATCTAATTCTAAATCAAGTTCTTTACCATCTTGAGTTAAACCATTCAAACTTGCATATGCCTTTGCTGACATATTCAAGATTGGAGTATCTGTTAATAGTTGACTATAGTTTTGAATTTGTTCTTCTGTTTTAACATCAACAACAGTTTTTTCATCTTTCACTTCTGGAGTAGTAACAGTAGAATCAGCCTTTGCCTTAGCTTTACGGGCAAAGTAACCAGAAATGGCTCCTTTATTCAAAGATTCTTTTTCAATCCAACTTCCACCTGAACCAGCAGACATAGGTTGAATCATTTCATCTTCTAAAAGTTTTTGATATTGGTTAAATTTAGTAATCATACATCAAAATATTAATTTGTAGGTTGAGGTTCAGTTGAAGTTTCATCTCCACCACCATTAAAACTTTCAATAAGCTCAAAAATAATTTGAGCTAATATGAAGAAGCCATAAATAGTAAGCATAAACGAAAGAATAGGCCCAACAATAGGTATAAACGGTAAAATGGCAGTTAGAACTTTATTGACTAATTGATATTTACCAAAGTCTATCAATCCTGTGATTATAACAGAATAAATTGGGTCTAATTTCTCAAACTGATAAGGGCCTGGGATGCCAAAGTATTTTGTTAAAAAAGCACTTGCACCTTCAAGAGTTTGGTTTAAGTTATTTTTAATTTCCAATTCATTCATCCATTCTTTCAACCAACTAAATGGAGGAAGCACTTCAAGTTTTGATACACACCAGTTAAAAAAGTTATCAATAAATTCAAATGCTTCATTAACAGAATTATGCTCATCAAATCTTTTAATATTTCCTTTTTTAGATGCTATTGGAAATTGCTCTACATTCAAAACACCTTCTTTTATAGCATTAGGTAAAAGTTCTGAAATTGTACCATTCAAAGATGAATTAAAAGAATAATTATAGCTATTAGATTCATTCAGCATTTTATTTATAGACATGGTTACCTTTGAAGCAAAAGACTCTCCTTCTACTATGTTCTTAACAGATTCTACAAACATATTGTTAAGCTGACTTGATTCTTTTGTTAGTTCCGATATAAAATCCTCAGAGTTTTCATTTAATGACTCACCAACTGCACCGAACTGCTGATTTATACTCATTGTAACTTGTCTTTTGAGAGATTTATTTCCAAGATACCATGAGTTTGTATCTATTTTTACTGTTTCCCAAATATTTTTTACGCTTTCCATAAATTTAGAAACAACAGCGCTAACAGCATTTGTCAAATTTGAACCATATATTTTAACCCACTCAATAGCTCCACTGATAATCTTTTCAGTAGGATTAAAAAAGTTCTCACTAAACCAATCTTGAACTCGTTGGTAATAATCATCTTCGTTTAGCAAAATCCACTTTTCAGGGTTCAATTTGTTTTCTTTTATGAATTCTAAGATACATTTTTGTGCCTCATTCAATTGAATAAAGGTACTTTCTAAAAGTGATTCAGCAACTGGAATATACTCATTTGCAATAAGAGTATGAGAATGACCAATCGGACTCTTCTGGGAAGTAATAAAGTCTCTAAAAGAAAGTATAGGGTCTACTGTATTCAATGTATTTCCTTTTATGTTATGTATCATATATATCTTATTATTATTTGTTTATTAAAACTTTACGCTCTTCGGTTTAGACCATGTGGCTTTTTCAGTTCCAATAACATTTCTAACATCTACATGAGTAAAGTTTTTTGTGACATAAAGACCTATGCCTCCTGTATGAAAAGTATTTAACCATGTACATATTTGAAGAGGGGTTACTCCATCTATCCTAAAATCAGCTGCATTTCCAAACATATGCTGAGAAATACCAGCGCCTCCTATTTTTCTATTATATGGAGGGGTTCTATATCCAGAATTTATGTTCAAAGACTTTCCAAAATGAGCTCTTATTTTTTCAAGAAGCTCAATTAAATAAGGGTTTATAAGTATAACATCGGAGCCATCTTTACAGGCAAAATCTTTTACCTTAAAATTTGGAGAAACATTTTTTTCACCATCTTTTGCTTTACTATACTGAATGGAGAATTTATATTTATTCTCATATTTTTGGTCTGGAAAATTAACACCATAGTTAGCACCTTCTCCTCTATTAACAGAAGATTGTGGCATAACGATAGAAAGTGTTGTTGGAGTCGAGGGTTGTTGTATTTCTTTTTTAGGAGTTTCTTTTGCTTCTATCTCATCATACTTTGCAGAATCAAATTCTGTTAGTATTCTAATAACATCAGCTGGTATTGGCTGATTTACATCAACTGAAATCCCGAAACCTTTTGCAAACGATTGGACTGCAATCATTGTTTCTTGGTCTATCTTCGCATCTACTATATGCTTTTTCAAATACCCGAGAGATTTAAGTATTGTTTGTAAAACAGAAACATCTTGGCTTTGAGAATTCAAAGAAAGTTGGGTTCTACCAAAAATCAAATCATCTGAGAAATATTCTTGCGCTATTTCTTTTATTATTCTCTTTTTAGCACTCTTATCAGACTCAGCGGAAATAATAGAAATAGCTTGTTCTGGCCCTGTTATTAGAACTTCATTTAAATTGAATTTGTCATATGTAAGTATTCTTCTATTTTCCATAAAATTAAACAACAATATTTGGATTCAATATTTTGCATACTTCGAAATGCATACCATCTTTATTTCCTCTAAAATGACCACCCCAGAAAAAGCCTAAATCCATAGCATAAGGAACAAGCTCTCTAAGTGAACCTTTTTCTCCAATAGCAGGTGGATTTACTCCATATCCATTTGTTCCAGCATTTATATCAAATGCGATTCCGTATGAATGATAGCTTAATTTTGTATTATTTGTACCAGTCATAAATCTTTGGACAAAAAGACCATTATATGTTTTAACTCTATTCAAAAGACCAACCTTTTCCCAAGTCTCCCAAAGAGCTTTAAGTTGATTTGCAATCAATCTATGACATTTAACTTTGGTTCCTCTTGGATTTGCAATCTTAGCTAATTGTGGTATCTCTATACTTATGATATTATCATTTATAAAGTTATTTGTTATCTTGATATATCTTCCATGTGTTGGAACATATTCAATCTTTCCAAATATATTTTGAATTTCTGAGTATTTAAGTGGATTATGTCCACTTGGTCTCGATGGCCAATTATATTTATCAGCATATGCTTCTTTTGGAATATCTTTCATGCCAGGTGTGTAATCCTGACCATATTCCATCCTAAGAAATAAATCTATTATAGACTTCGATAAAGGCGCATTAACATCAACAGCTATTTTGAATTGTGAACCCAATCTTTTTATAGCTTTCATTGTAGTAGCATCAAGAACTCCTGTTAAATCTTCTTCTTTTAAGAAATTCAAACCTACAAGAATACTTTGGATAACTTGAATATCTTGATTCTTATCCCCGAGCTTCAACGGAATTTCTCCGCTTGCTGTCTTGTATGATAAAAAATTAGAACTAACATATTTAATAATATCAGAACGTTCCTTTACAGTAGAAGCATTTCTAATATAATCAACTACATCTCTTGGTTTTTTAACTACTATATTTAGCATATAAACTGTTTAGTTTAGCTGTGATTTCATTCGCTACTTCTATTTCGGAGAAAAGAATAAAATCTATCAAAGTTGAGCTGAGATTCTTATAATCAACTTGATTAAACTTATCAAGTTCATTTGTAGTGAAGAATTTCTTTATGAAAGGAGCCTTTCCCATATTTTTGGAGAAAAGACTATCATTTTTAAGTAACATATCTAACAACTCAGAAATAATAGATTCTTTCTGGATAGATTCTAATTTCGATTGCTCTCCAAATATCTTATTTATAGCAAGTCTTAGAGTAGGAGCCATTCCTTTAGATTTTATCTTCTCTTTATTTTTTATTTCTTTAGTCAATGAATTATAGAAATCAAACATATTTTTATCCATCAATTTAGATACGATAAAATCTACCTTTATCTTATCTTGTCGTGGGTCAGATTCATTTTCTATTTTTTGAGAAGGAACAACAGGAGGCTCAGGAGCAATATCTGTAGAAATTTCTATTTCATCATCATCGTCATCGTCATCTAAATCTGGATTCACAAAAGGGGTTGTAGTAGAACCCATTTCTTCCTTTCTTTTTGCAAAAGAAGTGAAACTTGAAAATGATGATGTAGGAGTTATACCATAATTAGAAAGAATAGCTTGAAGCTCTACTTTTAACGAATCTGAAATTTCTTTTCCTTGTGTTTTATCCTTTGCGACATTTTCTGGATTATTGATATAGGAAATTAATTTACTTCTAAGTCCTATCCAATCTATTCTTACCAAAGAATTCAAATCACCTTGAAACTTATCAAATCCTCCCACATTTTGGAAGAAACCCCCCTTACCTTGTAACATGAAATAAAGAACTTTTGAGAGAACTTCTTTTTTAGTTGATTCAGATAGTTTAGAATTATCTCCAATAGCTGACATCAATAACATAGAAGTTTCAGTTTTTATATTCATGTTCTGAACAGAATCAACATAACTTTTAACAATATCCCATTCGTTCAATAATCTATCTACAATCACTCCACTTTCTGCAATTCCACCAACAGTAAATTGCGGAGTTTGACCTCCAGTTGATTGTTGTGATGCAGTTTGTATTATTCTTTGAGTTGGTTGTTGTGTTTCATCATCAACCGATGAAGTCTGAACTTCTTCTGGTGAAGAGTATTCAGAATAAGAATCATCATAATCATCGGAACCATCTTCTGTATAGATTGGAGCATCAATTGATGTGATTTTTGGTTGACTTGATGTTTTTGATGCAAGAGAAAGACCGATAGACTCTGCTTCTTTTTTCAACTTTTCAATTAATGGTGTTTCACTTATATTTAAGTCAATACCCAAGAATGAAAGGTTAACCCCAAGTTTACGAAGCGTCTCTATATTTATATCACCTCTTCTTACGGTTGGAATTTTATACTTATCTTGGAAATTCAATATAGCTGTTATAGTAGCTTTACTGAGTTCTCCTGATATTGAACTTTTTCTTCTTCTAAAGTCATCATTATAATCATTTAAGAACCCTTTTTCTATAAGTTTTCTTTGAATTTCTTTTATGAGAAGCATTTCTGTGAAATCTGCTGTGTGCTCTACAAGGTATTCTTTTCTACTTAGTTCTGGCTTTCCAAATACCACAAGAGGGCCTTCGATATCTTTATATTTGAACTTAATAACTTCACAGTTATCTAAAACATCTGATTTGAATAGTTCCTCTAATGTTTTGAAAGGAATACTTGTATATTTATCCTCAGACAATAAAGAAAGGAAAATCAACCCAGGAGTAGCACTTTTCTTATGATAGTCATAAACTGGTCTATCATAAAGAAATTTTACAACTTCCAATGCCGCATTATCTAATTCTTCTTTATCTATTGAAGTCCCAAATCCAAAAGTTTTTTTAAGAGCCGAAAGAAATGATTCATTCAAATAAGCACCTGAATCAGAAATTGAATCATTTGATGATTCTCTTACTACACTTCTCTTATAAGAACTTCCTTTCAACTTAAAGTTACCATCTAAACTAAGAGATATAAGAACATCACCAGACCATACTTTTGAACTAACTGATGCTATGCCTATACTATTTGTTTTTTTAGCTACATTCTTCAAAACCTTTCTAAGCTTTCCTTCATTGATTACTAATGATTGTGCAATTCTTTCTATTGGACAAAGACCTGGAAGATTGAACTCCATATCATAAGTAAAATCAGGATTGTTATTTAAGTATTCATCCACTCTTTGGATGATTCTCTTTTCTTCATCGTCTGATACAAATCTCAAAAAGTCAAAAAATGATTCGTGTATGTTAGAATATCTCATTTTATAAAAAAATTATATTTCATCGTGGCTTGAAACCGCAAATTTAGATTCACCCACTTCTTCAATAGGCTTGTTTTCCTCTGAACTTACAAATTGTATAACCCCATCCTGTAAAATATATTTACCGCTTGGGAATGAGTTATTCAAATTGCTTTTTGTTGTATAGCGAATCAAAAACTCAATTTCTTTTGCATTTGATTTATTTGGCAGATTGGATACAACCAAATTTAATTGAACATACTCAATAGCTGGGCCGAATATACCTAAACCTGCTCCACTTATGGGATTAGATATGAATGTTTGAGAATCGCCAAAATCTCTATGCAGTGAAAATATCTCTGCTTTTACCTTATAAGGCTTCAAAATGACTGAATTTATATGCTTTTTGATAGTTTCCATGTCCTCTTTTAAAGGTTCGCCAGCATATACTTTGGCTTCATGCACTTTGTCTTTTTTGTATTCCTCGAAGATTTTCATAAAATATTATTTTTTATGTTTTGTAACTATCTCTATATATCAAGCATAAGCCCTGTAAAATAGAGTATTATGAATTAACCCGAAGATTATTGTTTAATCCTCGGGTTAATTTTATAGAGCTGGTGCTTCTGTTGATGCTTCTCCTCCGCCTTCTTCCGTATCAACAGGTTGGTCACCTGGTTGGTCGCCCGATTTCTTTTCCTTTTCTTTGAGCATTGACTTGTTTTCTTTTAGTTCATCACGAGTCATGTTCATGAAGTTTTCCATAGCAAAATCAAGGTCAAAGTAAGAATCATCCTTTGTTTTTGGAACTCCCAATAAAGAAGTTATAGTATCAACTCGGTTTTTCATAACCTCAACTTTTCTTGCTGTCTCAAAACTATTGTCTCTATTGAACTTTATACCTATGCTTGACTTAAAAAGATGGTCTCCTTGAAATTCAGGATATTTCATAATAATCTGTAAAACCAAAGGTTTTAGCATGATTTCTTGGAATCCAGAACGCAATCTATTAACGAAATTAGAAAAACGAACTTCATCTCTTTGGATTCCTTCTGCCGCAGTAGAGAATGTTCCCCCACCCTCACCGAATCTTGACATAGGAATTTTAGATGCTCTTCTTAATTTCATCTCAAAATATTTAAGAAAGTCTGGATTTGACAAATCAGGCCCACCTTGACCACCAATTACCTCAACATTTGGAGAGTTGCCATCTTTTGATGGAAACATGAAATGCTTGAAGAATGGGATAGAAGGACGACCATTAATGCTAAGAGTACCATCTGCATCATTAAAGAATATTTCTTCTTTATAATGATTTAAGATTTCTGATAATTCTTGTTTTGCTTTTTGAGGAGAGTTGCTTCCAATAGGAATAGTCATTTTCATTCTAAATTGAGCATACATGATATGCCACATCACCTTTGAATTTTCAATCAATCTCAAAAGATTAAGAGGTCTCACAAGTCTTTCTACATAAGAAACCCTATCCATTTGAAGATTTTGAGCATATGCTATATAAATCAAAGAAGAATCATAAATAATCCTTTGTTCATTATCATTTCCAACTTTTTGCAACCAAACAACATACTCTTGGCCATCTTCACCTAAGATTGTTGATAATTCAACAGTAGATGGGTCTAATTTATTCAAGGCTATAACATCTTCGCCTTCTTCATCAGTTACAATTTCAAAAGCCAAGAAACCATCTATAAGATACTGTCTAAAAAGGTTCCAAGCTTTTGTGTTATTGTTAAATCCAAATTTCACATAGAGCTTCTTAAACTCTTCGTGGATTGCATCAACTACTTCTTCTTTTTTACTGTCACTTAAAACACTCTCCAAACCTCTTGTATCTGGATAACAAAACCAATTTTTATCGTCATATACAATAGCTTCATCAGCAATAGTATCTAAAATCTCAACAATCTCATCATTCAAAGAAAATGAACGGAGGAAATCTCTTTTTGAAACATAATTAGAGTCGTAGATGGCTAATGCCTTTATGCCTCCAATATCTTGCATAGCCATAGCCGCAAGAAGTCTTTGGTCCCATTGAGCAGAACCATATCCACCATAAACAGAATGACCGATTGCACCAGAACCGCCCATATTTGTTTCTGTTTCACCAGCCGCTTGTCGCCTTTGGATAATCAAATCGTCATAATACATCCCGAATGAAGAGAGTTTACGAACACTATCTGCGGTTCCAGATGTGAAACCGTATGTTCTATTTGATTCTTTTGATACAAATCCTGCCATAATATTATCTTGTATAATTAGTAACTACTTGATTGTATTTTCGATAGAGTTTGACCAGAAACTCCCGTTGGAGTTAAAAGAGGTAACCACTTCCAATCTTCATAATCTATCGGTAAAACAGTAGAAGGTCTGAATTGAGACCAGATGTATGATTCTCTATTTTTTCTGTATCTAAAACCCAGTTCTCCTATATATCCGTTTAAAAATTCATTCATTCCTTCAACTGAATATTGAGTTAAATCTTTGACTTCTAAACGCTTCTTATTTTCTTCTATGTAGTTTTGAAAAAAGGTCGAAATAGCATCTATAAAGACAGCTCTCTTGATATTATCATAATAATTCAAATTTAGACCTCCAAGCCTAAAATCAATATTTTTATAAGGAGCTGTGCTTATATGAAATACAAGTGGAAATACATCATAAAAGCCCTTCTCAGACTTTCCTTTGAAATCATAGACTCCAAAATAAATCTTTCCTCTTGGAATTAAACTTGGAACTGTGTAAAGTTTATCTTCTATTGGTTGCTTTTGCAAAAGATACTTTTGCCTAAACCACTCTTGCACTTCTTCGCCTAAGACTTCTCTTGCTTCTTTATATCCTTTTTTTAAGGTATCGACCGCTTCTGTAATGGTTTGAAACATAAAATTTTACCAAAATTTATTTAAACGGCCAATTTTCTTCTGTTAGGACAACATATTTCATGTTTCTATCTAATGCCCATTTCATAGCCGCTATTTGCTTTGCTTTATTGACATGATACATTTTTGTTAATTCAGCATGTCTTTGAAGCTTCTTTTCAGTTACTTTGCCTTCTAAAATAGGTTCTCTTGAAATTTGAGAACTTGGTTTTATCTCAACAATGTATTTCATCCTTTTTCCTTCATTATCAAGGACTTCTATAAAGAAATCTACATTGTAATTGTGCATTTTATTGTCAATAGGGCTTAAATACTTTATTTGAACAGGCTCAGAGCCCCATCTAACTATTTGGGGACTTAAATCACATAAAATCATGAATTTTCTTTCCCAAGAAGAACGATAAATAACAACTCTTGGGTCTCCTGCATATTTTTGAGGATTATTTACCTTATAATAACCTTGTCTAAATGGGCCATTATTATTAGGTTTTAATTTTTTAATATCTTTCATTTATTAGAACAAAAATTAATTTTTGAATATATATTGGTACAATTAAATTACTTATTTAACATATACATTATAGTCATAAAAAAAACTAAGTTCAAAAACTGATAATTCAGTTATTTTATCAAAAATAAACTTAAAAAAATGAGTCAAGCAGGTATAAGACTTAAAAAAGGTTTCACACAAAAGATTTTCAAGGAAATAGAAGAAACTATCTTAAACAAAGAAGAAGAAGAAGTCTTCAAACAGGTAGCAGAAAGGCTGAATGCTTCATATGATGAGCAGTTAGCGCAAGAAAAAAAAGAAGTAAAAAAGCCTAAAAAGAAGTCTATTATATTAGATGAAGATACACTTGATTTTGCAAATCAAAGTCTTCTTTTAAGAGCAATTCTCTCAAATAACCTCGCAGTAAGAGAAACTTTGGCGGAATTTGTAAAAAAAGTAATAAGAGAAGAGTGGAAAAGACTCTTTACAACTTATGAAAATTTAAATAAAGAGATTGAAAATCAACAAAATAGGAAATCATAAATTCATTTTGTGATATATAGTTAAAATTAAAATGTAATCCACTATGAAAACATTTACAGAAACAACTGAACAAGTACGTTCAAGAATCATCCAAAACGATGAACAAGCTCTAAGAGAACAATCTGCAAAGAACTATCTTAAAAGATTAGCAGAATTCAATGTTAATTCAATTACAGAATTGAATGAAGAAGAACTTTCCATGTTTATTAGAAGTCTACGCGTTTTAGAAGGACAATAATATGTTTACATTTTTTAGGAGACTGTTTAGAAAAAAACAACCTAAAAAAATAATAGAATTTCGAGAAGAAATTCCAGATAGAATTAGAAAAAGACATGATTTTTCTTCATTCAAAGATTCTGAATATTGCACCATTTTGGATAGAATGAAAAGTTCTTCCGAAGATGGTATAATGCGGGTAAGAATAGCTTGGAGGAGCCCTCATAGAATAAAAGAAGGCGATTTGATAATATTGAGTGGAACACAAGAATTTAAAACATTAAGATTAATTGAAGTATTAAATGATACATCCGATGTTAAAATAGGAATAGCATATTGTTTTAAGTGAAAAAATTAAATAAAAAGAAAAAGCCCGAGAAATCGGGCTTTTTATTTTCAATTTAGAGTGAATTTTAAGAAATCGCAGCGCCAAGGATATTTGTAATAATCCAAACAGCTCCAGTCCAACGAAGTTGAACAGATTGATAATCATGCGGTGAATTTGTAAAGTATAACTTCTGAGTTCCTGTCATATTTGCAACATTCGTTTTTTCCATATAAACACCACTTACAACATCGGTCTTAACAACAATCTCCAATGTTTGACCAGTTGTTGAACCAACAGGAAGAGAAAATGATTTTACAAGATTTGTAGTTCCATCATAACCTGAAAAATCAAGCATAATAGAGTGAATACCGCTAACAGAAAGAATAGCTTGCTTATGTGAAACTGTGATTGTAGAAACATTCGCTGGGTCATAAGAAGCTTCATCAGAAGCATCCAAGAAGGAATTTCCAAAATCCTTATGAACAATCTCTCCATCTAAAACCAATTTACCGCTAATATCAAGTTTGCGAGATGAATCGCTCAAAAGAACGTCTCCACCAGTAACCGTCATTCCAGCAGTAGATGTAATTGAAGTAGATGTAAGACCACTTGTTCCACTAACAGAAAGATTACCTAAAAAAGCACCAGAGGCTTCACAGGTCACAAGAACTGTATTTATAGGATTGGAGCCCCTTTCAATATAAGCAGAAGTGGCACTCAATGCACCAGTAGAAGAACTCAAATATCCTTCCAAAGCATCAATAGAACCTTTAACTGCCGTAAAGTTATTATTGATAATAACCCTCGAAGCAGAAAAGGAATTGGTAGCCAAAATCGTTTGTAATGTAATAGCCATAGTGTTTTTAATATGAAATTTTATTTTGTATTATGTATATATCACTTTTTCAAATTTTTGTGATAAAGAAACCAAGTTTCGTTGAAATCTGGCTCTTCTAAGGAAATGAAGGGTTTCCACTCTTCATTCAGCCATTGCCTTTTTTCAATAATTATATATTCTCCAACCCTATTATTTATTATACGAACTGGTTTAAATTCTACAATAGCATAAGGATTGCTTTCAGAATATGCCAAAATATTAGCCATCGTGATGGCTTCTTTTCTATCTTGAAATGTTATCTTAAAGGTTCTATTTTCAGAGTCCTTTTCTATACTAATTCTATCTGCCTTTGAGGGAGTAGATTCTTCTTTTTCAGAAGTATTAACACCAACGACAGTATTAATTACATAATCTGAAACATCAACACTTGGTAAAATTTCAGATTCCTTTGAATCTTCAAGTAAGCATTTCAGTAAAACTAAATAAATAATAGCATCTTGTATTCTTTCTTCTATCGGCTCGGATGTTGTAGAAGGATATTTTGGATTCTTTCCAATTGCACCAAGAATTGACATAGCTTGTTTTCCAAAATAAACTCCCCATTTTTGAAAAGGCGTTAGACCTAACATTTCAGCATCTTGGCTTTTGAAATTTGATAAGGCATCGGAATTAGTAGCATAATCTTTTGCTTTACCGTATTGTAAATTCAAACAAGAATCAAAGAGTTCTTGGAATACTTCATTTTTTCTTTCGTGCAACATGAGACAAACCTCAAAATATAAATGGTCGAATAACAAACTTAGTTAAAATCTCGCCATTTCTTGGAAATAGCAAAATTATGATGCTTTTTAATATTCTTTACAGAATCAATTAAATAATCAACCAATACTTCTAAAAGACCTATAAGAACAGACCTTTTTTCTTCTCCCAAGATAACATTGCTTATAGACTTGTTAAAAACATTTAATCTATAATCAAATCCAACATGTTTTATATCATTCTTTCTTGAAAGAGCGAAATCTCTTGGAGTTGGTCTGATGTCACCATCTTTAATATCTAAATACCGTTCCCAGAACTGATTATTTGATATTTCATCTTTCATGGTATAAGTGATTTATTTTACTCTATATATCTTCTTTTTAAGAAAAGGTCATTCTTCTTCAAAAGAATTTTCTGATTCATCTGAATTTGATTCTTCTTCAGCTACAATAGAATCTTCTTGAATTTGCTCAGATTCCTCTATAATTTCAATTTCTATATCAGGAATCATACCTATGGTGTTTTTACATATAAACTCATAGAGTTCTTTTGGTATAATGGCTTCTTGTAAGGCCTTAGGTTGACCATTTTCATCTATGTTATCCTCACCTAAGAGATTTTCAAGTTCTTCTCTATAATTGGCAGAAATCTGATAAATAATAGTTCTCATAGCAGTTTGTTTAAGTGCTTCTTCTGCTTCTTTTGAAAGTTCATTTGAATCAACATTCAATGTATTTAATACATCGTCAGTTATCTGCATAGGAACAGATGATGCTTGATTTTGTGGGATGATTGGTTCCATTGTAATTCTATTATGTTTTAAAAAATCTTAAGTAAGAGAAATTGTGGTTAGTTCCACATTTGTGTAATCCATAACTAAATGAAATTCTTGTAGATTTGACCTTGTCTTTAGTAATTTTTGAGACCACCGTAACGGGTGTCTTGTTAAAAATAAGACTTGGATTTTCTGAATCTTTTTGAATACAAGAGAGAAGTAAGCAAAGTTCATCTTCTTTATCAAGATATTCAGGTAAGAGATGTACTTGAACTTCTTTTTTATTTATTTCTAACATACCATCTTTAATGCTATCCTTTATCTTTGTAAAGATAGAATTAGACACAGTTATATTTTTAATTCCTATGCCATTCATATCCTTTAAAAGATTATCTGCAAATTTAATTTTATAGATGATTGAATCTTTTGTTGTTTGGTGAGACAAAGCAAGCATTGGCATATTATCTTTTCTTTTAGATAGAGTCAGTGCTGTTATTCTACCCATCTCACTTAATTCAAAAAATATAATCTTATCAAGTTCTCTTTTTATATTTTCTAATTCTACTGAACTAAAATCAAAAGAAGCATTACTTCTATCTATCGTCTTATCTATTGGAAGTATATGATAAGTTTTTCTTTGCAGAAATTCTATTTTATTTCCATTCGGAATAGGAACTAATTCTATAATTGTAGCCTGAGGTTCATACTCACCTATACATTCATACTCTCTAATGTTTTGAAAACCTGAAAAGGGTAAACTAAAAGAATAAGTTTGCTCTTCTTCTTTATTTTTAAGAACAGAGCTAAAAATTGAAAATATTTTAGAGAATAAATTCATCATTCTTCTGAAAGTGGGTCGAATACATAGTTAACTAAATTTTCTTGTTTAGGTTTATCTGTCCACAAATTAGCACACCAACCTAATTCATCAGACCAAGCATCATCATGAACTCCAAGTTCAACAAAGCGTTCGTGAATTTCTCTATCATAACGCTGTCTGATAAATCTAACAAGTCTTTGTATTTCTTGCCTTCTATAATTTTGTGTATTATCTCCGCCCGCATTCATCCATTGAATGTATCCCATCTGAGCAATTCTAACAAATTTTGTTTTTAAGAATGTTCGAATAATAATTTCATAATCATCGCAAACTCCAAGCAAAGTGCTATGACCTAAAATATCTTTGTAAACATCAGCTCTCCAAGCTCTAATGTGATTCGGAACGCCTACAATATGACGAATTGTTCTTGGGTTTATATTACATGAAATATGAGTTAAATAAGACCTTCCTTTATACCAATCAACTTTATATGAACCATATCCCATAGCAAAGCCTTCTCCATAGATAACAGATTTTCCATTTTCTTCATAGATTTCTGTACAATCTGTATAATAAAAACCAGCATCTGGATACTTTTTATAGGCTTTCGCAATCCATTCAAGTGCATTTTCTGTTAATTCATCATCATGGTCAAGTTCAAGAACAACTTGCCCTTGACAGAGATTTGCGGCATAAAATTTCGTTTCTCCAACTCTACCACTATTTCTTCTTCCTCTAAAGATTTTAATTCTTTGGTCTTTATTGGATAATTCCACCAACATATCCCATGTTTCATTATTATCATCAGAATCATCAAAAATAATCCACTCCCAATTTTTGTATATGCTGTTTATGAGTGAATTAAAAGGGCGCATGAGTTTTTCACCTGTTCTGTATACAGGTGTGAAAATGCTAATAAGTGGAGTTTTATCACTTCTTGAGGTTGCGGCATTGATGAAGACTCTATATGCGGCTTCTCCTATTTCAACGGGGTTTGTATCAGGGTCAAAGGATATCCATTTTCTTCTTTCTTCAAAAGGTAAAGTCATCAAACCTTTCCACTCTTCATCTTTTCCTACCGAAACTATAACCTGAGGTCTTATATCTGCAAAAATCTCATATACATTATCATCAGTCGTAAATCTTCTAATATCAAAATCTAAGGGTTCCCAAGCTCCTATGTCTCGGGTTTTTATTTCTATCGTCTCTCCTTCTTTTTGAAAGAGAGCTAAAATCGGTAAACCTCTTCTTGAATCCATGGCTTTCAATTAAAAAATACAGAAAATATATCTTAATATTATAGAAAAAATTAGAAAATTGTTCAATTTTATAGAAGTTCTGTATCCTTTGGGACTCCCCATTCTCTTCTTGTAAGTCTAAATTCACAAACATTTTTTCTATTTGTAAAATCATATATTATCTTAAAACTATCAACCAAATAAAATCCACTTAAAAATCTATTTATCGTAGTTAATGTATTAGATATAGGATTCAGAGGCGGTTCTTCTTGATTTTTCTTTAATTCTTCTTCATCCATAAATGCCGCACCATCCGTTAATTGTACTCCCTCTTCAAAGATAAAAAGAGGTATTCTTTCCATCTTAATGATTGCGGGATTCCATGTATATGTTTTAACATCGATATACATTTTTTCAAGTTCTATGGTATTTACCTTATTTTGAAAATAAGCTTGTGCAAAATTCTTATGAACATTTCCTTGTGGGAGAGAATATTGTATCCCATACCAAGTATTTTTTAAGTGTCTTTTTTCTATATCTTCATCTTTTAATCCACGGAGACGGAGCTTAGAATCGGCTGTTCCATCTGTATACAATGGATTAAAATCTATTTGATTCACATCTTCTATTGTTTTTAAGTAATGGTCATAATAATACATTTTTTTACCATAGCCCTCCGAATATGAGATATGTGAAGAATTATTGACCATTTCATATTTCGTAATACCGAAGGATGTTGATTTTAAGTTTGTAAAATTTGTTAGAGTCAAAGGATTCATTTCATTAACTTGTTCGTCTATTTTCAAAATTGGGTCCCCGTGTTGAATAAGCGGAGTTTTTTCCATTATTGCTAATGATTCATCAAATTCTTTTGTTATGTCTAATTGCTTTTCGACCTCAATAAAATTTACATAGTAGTAAATATCTATAAAAACTCTATAAAAAGTTTTTTCATTCTTCCAAGAATGTTCTGTTATATGGAGTAAAAAATCTTTATATGATTTCCAATCGCAAATCCAAACCATTTCATCATCCATCTCTCCCTCTACATTTGTAGCAAATCCAAGGTCAAGTTCATCTGCAACCTTTCTAATAACATCAATAGATTTACCCTTCATAGCTGTATTTTTTTCTACCCATATATTTTTTATATTTAATATACCAGTTACATAATATTCCGTTGCATAATCTGAACCATCAAGAGCATTTGTATCTACATGTGTTATCAAATAATCGTTCCTAACAGGTTTGTAGACATCATTTTGACTCCTCATGTAAATAGAAATAATATCTCCATCTTTTGGGATATACTCCCCTAAAAACTTTCTGTCTGTAATAGAAAGTTTTAGGTAAATTATAGGTAAAAAATTGGAACAATCTATTTCAAAACTTTGAACTTCTTCAATATTTATAGTTCTGTCTCTAAACTTTATTAATGGAAAATCTCTACCCACATATGATGATGCTTCATATTTATCACCATATTGGACGGATACCATCTTTTGCTCAGCTATCATATCCTGCAAAATAATTGTAGGGTCAGATACCGTTCTAATCTTGGTTTTTTCGTATGCCATATTAACTATTTAACTTATTCTTCAAAATTTGACTAATTAATGATGCTTTGCTTATAGGTTCAGTGGAGCACTCTGAACTATTTCTGGCTACCCCTGGGGCGAATCTAACCTTATTTCCTATTATTTCAACTTCACCTGTTCCAAACTCATTGAAATTTGGAGGTAGATTATTTTTAGATGGTGATTTTGCTTCTGCTCCCATTTTTTGTAAATCTTCGAATTTCTTTTTTATTTTTTCAATCTTAGGGTCAGGCTCTGAAACTTTATCTGGATTTACATAAAAACTTCTAACATCATTTTTATTTTCTGCTTCTAAGTTTCTCGGTGCAATATAAAGCGTATCTCCTCCTTTTCTTAATAATATAATATCATCAACATCTAAAGTAAATGGGTTTGATATCATATTTGTTTTAAGTAGAGTTGTAAAGTCTAAGTCACCATTTATTTCATTTGAAAGTAAATCTGGTCGCATTACTAACTTATTATCAACAATAAATCTTTTAATGTAATCCGAGTTTTCTATTTGTTTATACGAACGGGTAGTCAAGTCAACTATCTTTTCTCCGTTTTTTTCCATTTCAAGTTTTTCTGATATATGTTTAAAATTCAATGCCATTGATATACATTTTATTTTTATGGATTTGTTTTACTTTGATTTTGCATTTGATTTGTTTCCAAAGCTACGTTTGAAGTATTTGTTTTAGATGCTAATTTTCCTACACTTCCGTAATTATCAACACCAGGTAAACCACTAATCTGAGTATTTTCCTTTGTTACTGTTTGCTGATTACGAGAATCTTTGTTTTCTGATGGTTTATCATTGTAAATGTATTCTGTATTGTAAAATGTAGAAGAAATATTTGCATCTTCTTTATCTTTATATGGATAATATATTCTACCACCACCTGCATTGAACATTGATTGTATATCCGAGGAATCTCTCTGTCTACCATATTCAAGTTTAATTGCAACTTTTAGTTCTGTTGGAAAGTCATCAGCCGACAAGTCATCATTAAAAGTAAATGTAGCACTTGTACACCAAAGATTCCCAAGCATCATAATCGGAGCAAATGGGTTACCTACCTGAAGATGCCACTCTCCAGTTGGAGAGCCATTTAGAGTAGATTTAGTTCCTTCAGTTACTGTTTTATTTAATTTTTGAAGACCTGGGTGTAGGGCCGTTGCTATTTTTTGAGCATTTTTAACAAGGTTTTGAACCGCTTCTGATTTCATACCTTCTCCGCTTGAAAAGGCATCTACCAATTTCTTAGCCTCACCTAAAACATTTTTACCACTTTCTCCCAAAGAGTCTGCATATTTTTTTAAAGCCTCAGACTCACCCCCTTGCCCAAGCGCTTTCAAAAATTCAACCTGCTTCTCATTATTCAAAAATGCAAAATTTGTTTTATCAAACTGAAATCTATTTTCTCCTCCAAAAAAATTAGCATGATGATATGACATAGATAACATATTTGCTACTATATCAAGTATAGCTGCTTTTGGATTTATTCTTTCAATATATTTTGTAGAGTATTCAAAATTTAAATTGAGTGCATGTGTATAAGTAAGCCCTCTATCTCTAACTTTGGCTCCAGTTATAACATTAACAGGTCCATAAATTAAGTCTGTATAAGGCCCAGTTTCCCATAAGTTCATAGCCGTATTCCATTTTTCAATAACATCTTCAGTATTAGCTCCACTCATAGCAGCCATTAAAGCATATCCAAATGAAGTTTGGTCATATTCATTTTTATCATTACCTACAAATGCTTTCAAATTAGCAAATTCAGATGCACCTACCATTGTAGGCTTATCACTCAAATTACCAGTAACATCTTTTGTTTTTATAGTTACTGTAAAATTAGTTAAGGTTGATAATTTATTTTCACTTGTACCTAAATAACTAATTGCCTTAGAAATCGGAGTTCTAAATCTTTCATCTTCTTTATTATTAGTTTGAATTGCGGTTCTACAATTATCATACACAGGAACTAAAAATCTTCTAAGTGTTATCAATCTATTATTATTATATGGGTGATAATTTTTTAGATACAAAAAATCAGAATATGTATATTTTTTCTCGGGCATTGCAAATATACTTTTTCCATCCTGTCCGTTAAAAACTTCAATAATTTTACTTGTAGTTGGGTCTTTATAGTTTTCATGATTAGAAAGACCCTTGTATTTGCTCTCTTTTCCCAAATTTGTGACAGTTCTTTCACTATCGCTTATTCCTGACGTAGAATGATAATAAACGAGCCAATAGTCATTAATTATCGAAGGGGTCCCTTTTGTTGTAATCTCAGCTGGTGTTCCAGTAATCGGATTAGGAACGTTTACTGTTGTCCCTACTTCTTTGAAATCTTGTTTCGTCCCTTCTGGTATAATGCGGTCTAAATCTACTTTTACAGGTACCCCGTTATTGGCAGTAGAAGCAGGAGAAGGAGTAGTAGGTCTAACGCCACTTTGAGCATTAGCTGGTATATTATTATCCGTTCCTTGAGCGGTTGTAGACGCTTGTGCTAATGCGGCTTGTTTATCAACCCCAGATTTTATGTTAGCAAGATTAGCTGTATCAGTAGTTGGGTTTGTTTTACCATTATTAAAGCTATAGAATCTAAATTCGCTCAAATTCGTATTTTTATTTTTAAATCATCAAAAGACCTACGACAAGTTCCGCTTGTATGTCGTTTCTTTTTAAGATTTCTCTTACTGTTCTTTTGATGTCAGGTGTATATTTAGGAACTATATACACAACATCTTTTTGATTATCAAGCAATTTTTCAACTAAAAGTCTTTCTATTTCACGACAAAGTATGAAGTAAGCCGCATCTGAGATTGTTCCGCTTATATCGTAGCCTAAATCATTTGCTATTTTTATAACATCTAAATAATCAACATTCAAACCTCTAAACCTTTTCTTTATAGTTTTTAAGTTTCCTTCTTCAATAGTTATTACTACCGAAACATCTCCTTTGTTGTTATTTGAAAAATCTTCTATTATCATATAAATAAATTTAAGGCTGTTTATTCATTTTTAGAAGAAGCTTCAAAGCAGAAGCTCCAGCTATTGCATCTCCTATGTTTACTAAAGCGCTTATAGGAAGAACAACAAAGTTAGAGTCCGATAAAATAGAACTTGAATTTTCACAAGCATCTACATCCAATCCCCAAACGCACTCTGATGAATCGATAAAGGGACTTACTCTCCAAAATCCAAGGTGTGTGAAATTATCTTCTGCTACATTCCAACCTAATTTTTTACAATGCTCTATAACATCTGTTAGTTGGTTAATTGATTCATTTTCATATGTAGCTAAACCGTCAGATTCTTTTGGTAATAATATTGCTTCTATTATTCCATTCTTAACAACATATGGTAAAAATCTCCCATAGCTCTTCTTAAATCTAAGAGTTTTGGAGTTTGATTCTTCATGAATAGTAAACTCATCACAAGAATAAAGAATCTGAGATGGTTTAAGTTCTGTAAATTGTTCTAAATGATTCATTTCTTAAAAATTATTATTCGCTCTTTTCTAAAATAATAGTGTCAGGTTCTTTATATATCTCATTTTTTTCAAACTCATCGTTTGTGAGTTGTCTTCCTTCACTTTTATAGTATAATTCAAGCTGATAACGAACAGCATCCTTTACTTTTTCAAGGGTTATTCCGCTCATAACGTGCTCAACAACATAATCAAGAGCATTATCATATGATTCATCTATAATCTTAAAAAAGTCTTTTTTAACCAAATCAATCTTCAAATCAATAGAAATAGGAGTTTCATTCTTTTTTCTCGAAGATAAAAGAGCTCTCAGTGGACTATCTGGCAAACTATTGTTTAAGGTAATATTCTGAACTACTGTTTTTGGAGACTGTTGTATTTGTTTCGTTTCTTTTACTTGAATTGTGGCAGAAGCATCTATTTCTTCAGTTTCAATTGAAGAGTCTTCGATTAGAGGTTTTCTTGAAATAGGTAAAAATTCCGATTCTAAATTATTCAGTAAAACAGCATGGTCATCACTCATTGTAAGTTCTATATCACCCTCTTTAAGTGAACAAGAAACAACTGAAACTGTTTGACCAAATTTATCTTGAACGATATATTGAAATTCTCTTCCTACAATCTCTGCATTTGCAATTTTCAATTTTTCTTCATCATTTATCATAGGCTTCGGAGGATTATTTTTTTCCTCGCGTTTTCTTTTTTCGGCTTCTTTTTGTCTTTTTCTTTGTTCAATAATATGTCTGTTTTCTTCTGTTAAAAGGTCAAACGGGGGAGTGTATTGAACATTACCAATCGGTCTGCCATCTTGACCTATCGTTACTGCTCTATCTACGCCTTGTGATTCGTAATTACCAAGTCCACCTGCTGATGGAACCATTTTTACTTGGATGTCTGGCATTCCGCCACCTTGTCCTACATTTGTTGGTGTGAAGCTCATAAAGTTTCCTTTATATTAAAGTTTGAAATCAAGATTTTATTCTTTCTCCGAAAATTTTCGTATATTTGGCTCTCCATTGTTCTGGATAACCGAATTGTTGCCAATTGTGATAATGCTCAGCTAATTTTTCTAATGCTTTTATAAAATGTTCTTTAATATTATCTCCGTGGATTTCATCAATCAGTAGAGCATCTACCTTAAAGGTATGTTGAGTTCCTACAACTTGCCAAAGAAGCATCTCTACCCCAGCGGTAAAATTATATGAGTATTCAATATCGAGAGTATACCAACCTCGAGGCTCAAGACCGTGTATAACTTTTCTGGTTACTGGGTTTATTTCATCATGGTCATAAAGAGTTATTATTCTACTCATATATATTTAGATTGTAGTTTTACTCTATCATTATATATCATTAAAAAAATTTGTTGAATTTTTTATATTTTTTCATTAACTTAAAAATTAATATGTCATTCAAACCAAGTAAATACCAAGAAGCTATATTTGAGCATATAAAGAACTCGAATGAAAATGCTGTCATTGAAGCTGTTGCAGGTTCTGGGAAGACCACAACGCTCATAGAATCAATGAAATTGCTATCAAAAGGTCAAAAAGACATTATTTTCATAGCTTTTAATAAGCATATAGCAGATGAAATGGTTAAAAGGGTTCCAAACGGAATAGAAGTTAAAACCGTGCATTCTTTTGGCTTAGAACAGATTAAGAGGGCATACAGAGGAGCAAAATTAGATACAAATAAAATGAAAAGGGTTATCAAAGATATTTCTGATATTCTTGAATTAAGAAAAAAACAAGACCTCAATAAATACATAGACATTATCACATCTCTTGTAAGTTTGTTTAGGTTTAATATGTGCGAAGATGTTATAACCGCAAAACAAATAGCATTAAAACACATGTTACCTGCAACTGATGAATTGATTTATGATGCATTTACCGTTATAAAACACATGAATTTTAGGAGAGATATTATTGATTTTACCGATATGATTTATATTCCAGCATTGGAAGATATTAAAGTATCAGAATATTCTCTCATTTTAGTTGATGAATGTCAAGATTTATCATTATGCCAAATTCAACTTCTTATGAAAATGAAGGGGGAAGGGGGCAGAATCATAGCAGTTGGAGATAGAAATCAATCTATTTATGGTTTCAGTGGAGCTGATGATGAATCATTCAAGAAAATGTGTCAAATCCCAAATACAAAACTTTTACCTCTTAGTATTAGTTATAGATGCTCAAAGGAAGTTGTAAAATGGGCTCAAAAAATAGTCCCAAGCATAGAATTTTCTGAGAATTCTCCAGAAGGAAAAGTCAATCAATCCGCTTCTACAAGAGATATAAAAGATGGAGATTTTATTTTATGTAGAACAAACTCACCTATTATATCCTTGGCTCTGCAATTACTATCACAAGGAAAAAAAGTTCAAATCAAAGGTGTAGATATAGGTGAAAGAATAATTAAAAGACTGGAAGGAACAAGAGCTTCAAACTTACATTCTGCTATTAAAATCATGTGGAATCAATTTGAACGAGCAAAAGAGAGCGATGAAGAAGAATCTGAAATAAACTTACTTTATATGAAAGATATAATCACTGCTTGTGAGACTTTGATTGAAGGTTGCAATACGGTAGATGATGTTAAAGAAAAGGTAAAATCTCTTTTTTGTGAAGATGCTCAAAGCGGTATAACTCTTATGACTGCTCATAAATCTAAAGGTTTAGAAGCGGAAAATGTGCATATAATCATGCCTGATATGATGCCACTTAAAAACGCATTTTTAGAATGGGAAAAGATTCAAGAACAAAATCTTCATTATGTAGCCATCACAAGAGCTAAAAATACTCTCAATTACATACAAGATTGGAGAATTACTTCTTAAATGAATCTGCTTTAGGGTCAAAATCATCTGGTTCATCTGTTATAACAAATGCTTTATTTGCATTCACAACTATACCCACTCTTCTCATAAATGCCCTATTCATCAATAATGGAGTAGTTTTTGTCTTTCTATTTGTTGGAGATACTTTAACATTTTTAATCAAAACATCATTAAATGTAATATCTAATTTAATGATAGGACGATTATGAATTATATGCCCCACTTCTGTTTTTGAATAGTCTATTATATCATTGACAAATGTTTTTCCAAGAACAGTCCAAATTAACTTACCATCCTTTTCTTCAATTTTGTCTGCATGAATACTGCATGATTTTGAGCTATTTCCAGTATCGAATTTAGCAACCATAGCACCCAACCCAGGAATCTCAATCTGTTCGAGATAACCAACTTCAAGATTATAGTATGACCAATTTGATTTGTCTATTACATAATCTACAATTTTTGATACAATCGGTTCACCTAAAACTTTTGATATACCTTCAGTTCCTGGTGATGAATTAACTTCAAGGATATAAGGCTTTTTAGTCTTTTTATCTATGATGATGTCTACACCCGACCAATGGCAACCAACTGCTGTTGTAGCTTCAAATGCGAGGTTTAATAGTTCTTTATCTGATTTATCATTTTCATCCAATTCATACTTATTGACTTCTCCCCCAAGAGAATAATTAGTTCTAAAATCACCCTTTATTTTTTTTCTCATCATAGAACCTAAAACAATCTTATTGTTTTTCTTTTCTTTGATGGGATTAAACTTCTTAACCAAAGTTTGAATTCTAATGTCATAATCAGAATCTATCTTTTGTTGAATGAGAATTTCACTTTGATTATTCAGTTTTTTTATAGTTTGATAGACAGATTTAAGGGAAGCGTAAGAATCAACAATAGAAACTCCGATTCCTTGTGTTCCTGATATAAGTTTTAAGATAAGCGGAAATTCTCCACCAATCAAATCAAGAGCTGTGTCTAAGAATGTTTCATCAGGGACAAGAGAGTATTTTGGAACTGGGAGACCATGCTCTTCCAAAATCTGTGCAGTAATATATTTATTTTCACAAACATTTATAGAGTCCAAAGAATTTGTAATGAAATATCTGGACTTCTCTAATTGTGCAAATAATCTCCGCGTATGTGAGTTCTCAATAACACCTCTTCTTGGTATAATAGCGGTTGTATCAGGGTCGATTAAAATTCTTTTACCTTGATAGATTATCAAGTGACCATTATAAACCTTTTCAAGCAAAGCGTTATTAATATCTACAACATAGCATTCAATCCCTCTTTCTTTGCAAACTTTTTCGAATGCTTTTGTAGTTGGACTGCCTTTTGCTCTACTTGTAAAGATTATTATTTTCACTTCATCGCTTGATTTGGATTCGTTCAAAAACGAGGTGTAGTTCAAAACCGTATTAGTATACATATGGGTATTTAAGATTTCACCTCTATATATCAAATTTTTTTAATAATAAAGCCCAGATTGCTCTGGGCTTCAATTTTATTTAATTTTTATTGAAAATTCTTTGCGCTTATTCTCTGTTTTGGGGATTTTTATAGTTAATATTCCATTTTCATGCTTTGCTTCAATATCCTCTGGATTAAATTCTCCCTTCAACTTAAAAGACCTTTGGAATTTTCCTCTTTTAATTTCTTTAAGAATGAATCTATCTCCTTTATTTTCAAATTCTTCACTTGAATTTGCTTTGATTTTCAGGAAAGAATCTTCAAAAAAGATTGATATATCTTCTTTTTTAATTCCAGGAATCTCACAATTTATGGTAAATTCCTTTTCATTTTCAATTATATCTGCCCGCAAATATGCATCATCTATAAGAAGATTAGATGAAAGCATATCATCAATCCATTTTTTAGCATCAGATGCTTCTCTGATGGCTTTCAGGTGTTCAGCTACATTTACATGCATAATAATTTGGTTATTTTTAGTTCTTGTTCTCTTTTCGAGAACATTATGTTATAGTTAAAAACTGTGCCAAGTTCAATTTTTTATTTTTTTCTGACTTTTTTCAAACTTAAACCGACATTTTTTCTATAACTATGACAAGATTTTATTTTTTCTGACAAAATGTAAATACTATGATTTCAAAATATAGTATAGGTCTATTAACTCATAATAATATACCAAGATTTAGAGAGTGCATTTCTCATATACCATACAATAAAAAGATTCCCTTTGTTGTTGTTAATGATGGTGCTCCTTACGATGCATCGGAATATAGAGATGATATGGTGGTTATACAGCATCCTGTCAATAGAAAAATAGCAAGAAGTAAAAATAATGCTATTCAATATCTTTTGAGTTTCAATACAGAATGGATTTTTCTTATGGAAAATGATATGAAAATCATTGACCCTAAGGTATTCGACCGTTATATTGAAGTTGCTAATGATAGTGGGTTATTGCATCTAAACTATGATTTACATGGAAATGATAATTGGAATGAAGGTAGAGTCGCTCCAAAACCAAGATTGGTTTATGGAGATAGAGGACTTGCTTTATATTCTTATGCTGGAGGATGCTTTCAATTATTTCACCGTTCTGTTTTTGAGAAAGCAGGGTATTTCGATGAATACTATCAAAATTGTTGGGAACATTTAGATTTAACATTCAGAATAACATTAGCTGGTTATCATACTCCATATTGGCTTTCCGCTGATGTTGTAGATTCACATAAGCTAATTGAACAAATAGACTATAATATAGAGTCAACGGTGAGCACAGCATCTATAAATGATTATTATAGAAAAGGTCTTGATTATTGGAAAGAAAAATTTGGGATGTGGGTTGGAAATATACCCGATTGGATAAATCCAGAATACCATACAGATATAGTAATTGGAATGCTAAAAGAAAAAAGATACGAAGAGCTGTCTGTTATATTTAATAATTTCTACAAAACAGAAGAAAGTATATTCTTTAAGTAATGAATATCAATTACTTTCTAAAACAAATTGTAAACATTTTGCAATCCAAAATGAGTCCGCTATATCATCAATCGGCTTTATCCAATTTTTTGTTTTCTTGAAAAATTGAGTTTCTGATTCTAATTTATCCTGTATTTTCAAAGATACGCCAGTAAATTCTCTATCTAAGAACTTTTCAATCATTTGGTTTTTATCGAACTTTCCGCTACCAGCCTTTGCTTTAACGCTCATAGCCGCAAAGAAATACAAATTATTAGTTCCATATCTGTTCGTTAGTCTTTCTCTAAAAATATACTGATACCCTGCTATTTCTGCAAGTCTATTAGAACTTGCTGAGAATGCTAAGTTTTCAAGAGCAACTGCATTTATATCATCAGGTAAAGCTTTCATTATACCTTCTGCGAGAATAATAGCATTCAAGGTAGAAAGTCTCTCTCTCTCCGTTGATGATAAGCCATTGGCTACATCATACCTTTGAATATCAATAATATTAACTTCTGTATTATTTAAATTAGAATGTCCCTTTGTCCTTTCTTTTGGAAAAACATAAAACTGACATTCTTTTGTTTCAGTGTCGTAAACACAAACCGAAGGGTGATTTATAGAAAAATCTATTCCCGCTATTTTCATAAGTTATAGTTTTGTTATGAGAGAAGTATAAATTCTTGGAATGATAAGATTGGGGAAGAAGTAGCTTCTGCTAATTTTTCTATTGTTGCAACATCAATTCTTTTTCTTTCTCCATTATGCATGATGTAGATAGTATCGAGCATATCTTCTTTATTTTGTATACTTAAAATCTTTCCTGTTATTGTTTCGTCTGTTCCATATTCCTTAGCTTCAACAAAATCCCCTATTTGAAATCTGGCTTGGATTCTTTTTTGTTCTTTATCTTTTTGAAATTCAAGATAACCTCTGTTATTAATTCTACCTATATCAAAAGCTGGGTTTTCATGACTCAACCTTGAATAATTAGAACCATATCTATTTAATATAGCAGATGGGCTCCATGATGTTCCCATTCCTGATACTTTACCTGTTACTTGTGGCATATAATGTTATTTATTTTCTATTATCCAGTTACCTGAACAACATGTGCATAAACCACCCAGTTAATAGTTTTAGCTGAAGCTCCCGATGCTATAATTTGCGGGCCTCCATATGTTGTATTTGCAGTTGCAGTTATAGTCCAAGTGTTATCATCTTTATGGATGATAGTTTCTACAACAGAGCCAGCAAGTGCAGTTGTACCTGCTGTTGCCCCTCTGTCTATCACAAATTCAAATTTACCACCAGACGATTCACCATTTGCATCAGTTCTTCTTGCTACAACATAGCATGTAACAAACCAAGTTGTATCATTAGGTAATGAAGCTGTTTCTGAAATTCCATCCAAATACAAAATATTGGATGTTAAACCAACTGTCGTCCCTCTATATATCAACCAAGAACTTTGAGCATCTCCATTTGTTGCAAATGAACCAGAAGCATGTGTAAATTCTCCATAGTTAAGAGCATTAGCCCCAGAGCCTATTGTAGCTGAATAATCACCAGATGCTGTATTTGAAAGACCACCTAAACCAACAGAATAATCACCAGATGATACATTAGAATAACCACCTAAAACAGAAGAATAAGGCCCAGATGCTGTATTTCTTTCACCTGATGCTATAAATGAGTTGGTGCCTGAAGCAACATGCGTTGCACTCGCTCTGCTTGTTTGTAAATCAACAGAATTAAGACCTCTCTTATTTCCGCCTGTTGAAGTGCCATCAGGTAATTGAGCAACTATTGCCCCAGAACCCTTTGGTTGTATTACTAAATCCGCATTTAAAGAAGAAGAATTAACAAGTATTCTACCTGCATTAATAGTATTATTAGGGGATAATATATTATCACTTGTAGTCACTCCAAGTAAAACTCCACCTATACCTTGAACGCCTTGAGTACCCTGAGGTCCTTGTGAGCCTTGATTCCCTTGGTTACCCTGAGGCCCTTGATTTCCTTGATTGCCTTGTCTACCTTGATTGCCTTGGTTACCCTGAGCTCCACTTGCACCTTGATTTCCTTGATTACCTTGACTTCCCTGCGGGCCTTGATTACCTTGATTGCCTTGATTACCCTGAGCTCCACTTGCGCCTTGATTGCCTTGGTTACCTTGACTTCCTTGCGGGCCTTGATTACCTTGATTGCCTTGGTTGCCTTGTCTACCTTGATTGCCTTGGTTACCTTGGTTTCCTAATCCTGTGTTTCCTTGATTACCTTGATTACCTTGATTGCCTTGATTTCCTTGGTTACCTTGAGTTCCTTTTGGCCCTTGGTTACCGAGAGGGCCTTGATTGCCTTGGTTTCCTTGGTCACCTTGATTACCTTGAGCGCCTGTTCCTTGATTTCCTTGATTACCCTGATTTCCTTGATTGCCCTGATTTCCTTGATTACCTTGAGCACCCGTTCCTTGGTTACCTTGGTTACCCTGATTTCCTTGATTACCTTGTCTACCTTGGTTACCTTGATTACCTTGAACACCTTGGTCTCCAGTTCCTTGAGAACCTTGATTACCTTGATTACCCTGTCTACCAACAGTTCCTTGACCTCCACTTCCACCTTGAACACCTTGAGTACCAATTATACCTTGAACACCTTGAGTTCCTTGGGTTCCTTGAACTCCTTGGTCTCCTTTCGGGCCTTGAAATCCTTGAGGGCCTTGTATACCAGTTCTACCTTGGTTCCCAGTCCCACCAGTATTCCCTTGAGTTCCTTGAATTCCACGTATTCCTTGAGTTCCTTGTGGGCCTTGTACGCCTTGAACACCTTGAGCTCCCTGAGAGCCTTGGTTACCTTGATTGCCTTGATTTCCTTGATTACCTTGGATGCCTTGGGTACCTTGATTGCCTTGGTTACCTTGAACTCCTTGAGGGCCAGAATTACCCTGATTACCTTGGGTTCCAACGGAACCTTGATTTCCTTGACTACCAGGTACTCCTTGCAGTCCTATACCAGTCGGCCCTTGCGAACCTGCAATCGATGCTCCTTGATTTCCTATCGGCCCTTGGGGTCCTTGTGCTCCAGCCATTTTATAGTTTTGATATTTATTTGAAATGATTAAGTCTATATATCTAAAAAATAATTAAAACCCCATTAAAACTTAAAAATTATTCAAACTTAAATATTATTTTAGACTATATTGAAGGGTAAACTATCGCTATTCATTTATTGTCTGATATATACTGATTCAAAGGTAAAACATAAATATTTTAGGAGTTTTATTTATGAAAAATGGGGGTATTTCCAAAAAGCGATATATACAAAAACTATTATCAACAAAAACAAAATAAGAGGATTTTATGCCTATAAGTGATGATGAAGCAAGAAAAATTATGGAGGCTCGTGATAGCCAATTTAACTCCGTTAGAGAAGTTGGAGAAGAGCAGGCATTACCAACCAGTAATATTCCACCTCCAAAGCCAAAAGAAAAAAAAGAAGAACCAATTTCAGCACCAGAACCTGCTCAAATGGTTCAAAATGATTTTAATCCTGAGAATGTTGCTGTTAGAAGTGTTCATCAGAATTTCGACATAGGTTGGTATGAAGTTCCTATGGAATCTTTACCAACTCAAGGGTCATTTTACCCAGAAGGTTCAAGACTTCTTATCAAACCTGCGACAGTATCAATCATCCGACACTTTTCGACTGTTGATGATACAAACCCACTTGAATTAAATGATGCTTTCGATTATATTTTGGAAAATCTTGTCAGATTTAATGTTCCAAATATGTCGCCTTCTTTTAAGAACCTTAAAGATATTGATAAACTATCAGTTATACTTCATGTTAGAGATGCTACATTCAAAAATGGTGAATCAAGAATCGTAAGCAATATTTCATGTTCATGTGGAAATAGTGATGAAAAAACACTAAAATGGTCAGACTTTGAGTTCTTTACATTTAATGAAGAACTTATGAAGTATTACAACCCAGAAGCAAAAATATTTCAAGTTAAATTTAATGACCCTATGCAATCAGATGTTGGTTTAACCTTACCTTCAATCGGAATGAGAGCATTTGTTCAGAAATACATCACAAGTAAAATCAGACAAAGAAAATCTTACGATAAGGCATTTGCTACTATTGCTCCATACATCATGGATAATTGGATGTCTATAACCGAAGATTTTTACGAATCACAGTCCGAAGATTCTTTGACTTGGACTACATCACAATTTGCAGCATTTGTCAGAATAGTAGATATGATTAAAAAATCTACTGTTTCAAGAATTAGACATAAATGTTCAAAGTGCGGTGCCGAGGTCACTGCCCCAAGTTCCTTTCGAGGAGGAATTAAGTCTCTCTTTATTCCAGACTTACAAAGTATCACTCGATAGACTTGAAGACAACCTTTATACTCTTATACGACAAGGATTCAGTATAAGTGAACTTGAAGAATTACCGTATTGGAGATATGAAACCATCATTGAGAAAACAATTCAATGGTATGAAGTGATTAAAGAAGCAAGGTCAAAACGAGATAATCCAAATATGAACGTTGGAAAAATCTTTGAAATAAATAAAAATGTAAGCCCAGATAAATGGACGATAAATTAATAGATAATCTCATTCAATCAGATGAGATAATATCAAAAACTATGGAAGAAGAAAATAAGTCAATAGAAACATCTGTTGACGATATTCTTTCTTCTGTTATGTCCATTTCAATTACTGATGCTCAGAAGATAGAAAAGGAAGTACTCAATCAAGCCACAAAAGAAGCTCAAAACATAAAAGCTTCTTTGAGTGGAACTCTTACTACTAATCTTCCTACAATACCAGAAATAGCAAAATTAGAAGGCGCACCAGCAGAAGGTATGGTTTCTGAAGAAACTGTTGGTAATTTAACATCAGTAATGTCAAATCTGGAAGGAGTTCTTGATAAAATAAGTACCCCTAAAGAAACTCCACAAACTCCACAAACTGCTCAGATAACGACTCAACAGTTTGACATCGATAAGCTTTCAAATTTGGTTAATGATTTTAAGACTATATCTACTTTTGAATGGTCGTCAAAATGGTTGTCAAATGTTGAAAAAATAGCAGATGAAGTTAGCGTCATAAAAGAAGATTTGAATAATCTACCAACAGAATCGAAGTTAAATTTAGGTATAGATGAAGAATCTTTGAAGAAAGTTGAACAAGGAATACAAAAAGTAAAAGAAAACATAACAACCGATTTGAATGTTATGGCACCTAAAATGCAAGGAGCCGAAGAACAACAAGCAGGAGCTATGGGCGAACCTTTTTTACAAGGATTTGCTGATTTTTATGAAAACATGTATTCAATTCCAGAAAAAGCTCAAAGTGAATCTTTTTTACCAGAGCAATTCATGAGTTCAGTTTCTAACTTCGGGGAAGGTGAGTTAAAAGCTGTTCAAACTGGAATATCTGAATTTTTACCAGAAGAGTTCGTAGGTTTCGAAGAAGAAGGATTTTCAGAATCTCCAATTGGTGTAGAGAATATTTTTGGAGGTATTAAATCAACATTTTCATCTTTATTTGGTGGCGGAGAAGAAGAAGAGGAAGAGATACCGTTTGGTATAACCGAAACAGAATTAAGAAATTTTGAAACTCCTACTCCACCAACAGAAGAAGCTGAAGAACAAGGTGGTGGAATTTCTGGATTTTTCAGTTCAATATTTGGAGGAGGAGAAGAAAAGCCAGAAGAAGCTACTACAACTTTAGCTGAAACAACAGCAACAAATTTACAAACTCAAATACCTCCGACAAAAGAAGGTGATAAAGAGAGAAAGAGTTTAGCTGAATTGTTCCAAATGGCTTATGGTCGAGCGGTAGAACCAGAAGAAGAAGAGCTTGAAGAAAACTTAATTCCCTCTGAAATAGCACCTACTCCAAAAGCAGGAGTAGAAGTTAAAGGAGGATTAGTTCAACCCCCAGCTCTAATAGAAGATTTAAGTGGGCTTTTTCCAGCAGGAGTCATGCCCCCAACAGAAGCGGGAGCTACTCCTCCTACTGCTACCACAACAGCAGAAGTTAAAGTGCCTCCAATAGCCCCACAAATGCCTCCTACGGTTCCATTTTCATTTGAAGCTCTAACGGGAGGTGTTTTACCTAAAACGTTTCCTATTGCACCTACAACAGCGGGAGTAGAAGCAACTCAAATATTAACTCAACAAGCCACAGCTCCTACTTTAATTCCGCCTCCAATGATAGCTGGAATGGGGATAGAAACACCAGTTGAAAGTTTATTTAATTTTGAAACTACTGGTGCTATGCCTATGCCTCCTCAGATGGTGGTCGGAGCAGAACAAATGCCTATGCCTCCTCAAGCTATTCCTATGCCTTCTATACCAGAATTAGGAACAATTGGTACAGAAACCCCAGTTGAAAGTTTATTTAATTTTGAAACGACTGGTGCGATGCCCCCTGTTGTTACTGCAACAGCTGAGATAAAAGAAGTAGCTGGTAATGTTCCAGCTCCAACAGAAGCTATTGCAAATATAAACGCACCAGCATTAGAAGCTATAGAGCCAGTTGAGACATTTGAAGATATCATGAGAAATATATTAAAAAACAGAGCTTCTCAAAGTGCAAAACCAGCACCAACATCTCCAACCAGTCCACAAGGAATCGTGGTACCTCCTTTACCACCTATGCCAGCAACTATTACTTCAAAAGAAGGAATGGCTATGCCTCAAAATTTAGGTGCGATGGCAAATGAAGCAATCCCATTTGGAGGAGAGTTATTACCACCTATGCCTCCTGCTATAAAAGCAGAAGGTGGGTTGACTCCACCGCCTGAACTAAGTTTTACTTCTTTAGAAATGTTCAAAGACATGAATTTATTTGGGGAAATGGGGATGGGTGCAGGTGCTACTCAAGCTCTTCCTATGCCTCCGAGTGAACTTATGCCATTTGGTACTGGAATGGAAGATATACTCATAAAAAATCAAGCTCAAAAAAGTCCAGAATTATCATCTGCTATTTCAAAAATTCAAAGTTCTGAAATTCCTGAAACAACCAATATGGCTATTGAATCCGAACTGATGATGAATGAAGTTAATTTAGAACCACTTAGTCAGAAGCTATCAGGTTCTATAAGTAACTTAGGTGATATAATGAGTTCACAGGCAGTTCCACAAACCCCAGAGACTCCTACAGCTACTGAAACACCAGCACAAGCAACACCAGAGATGTCTCCAGCTGGAGAAGGTGAAGCAGGTGGCGGAGGTGGAGTTTCTATACCGAGCGAATCTTCAGGTATAAGCGAAGCGCAAGCAAGAATAATAGGAAGACAAATTGCAAATGAAATTAAAAGCAGTCTTGCTAAATTATACAGTTAATTTTTAACTATCTTTAATCAAAATCATGAACACAAAACCACAGACTAAAACCCCCGAACCAAGGATAAACCAAAAAATCACATCCCAAACGGTAAGAGTTGTTGATGAAGAAGGTTCCCAATTAGGAATTATGTCTATACAAGAAGCTTTAGAAAAAGCTGAATCTATGGAATTAGATTTGGTTGAAATATCACCAGAAGCAAATCCTCCCGTAATTAAACTTATTGATTATGGAAAGTGGAAATATAAAAGAGAGAAAATAGAACAAAAAAATTCCAAAGAAAAAAAGAGTACAAAAGAAGTTAGATTTTCTATAGCTATCAGTGAAAATGACTTAAAAACTAAAATAAGCATGGTTCAAAAATTCTTGAAGCAAGGTGATAATGTTTTAGTTAAAGTTATTTTAAAGGGAAGAGAAACTGTTAAATATGATTTAGGTTCCAAGAAAATGGAATATATATTAAATCAACTTAAAGAATCTTATAAAAATACATCTGGCGTGAAGTCAGAAAAAAATGCCATTCAATGCACTCTTTTCCCATAAAAAACCTGAGTAGTCGAAAGACTACTCAGGCTAATAAACCCTATGAAATATTAAAACTTTACTCTCCCTTTTTCTGAGAAGAAGCGATGTTCTTCTTCTGTCTTTCAACAAATTTCTTATATGAAGTTGTGATAAATGGGCTACCTGATTTTTCAGATTCCTTTTTAGATTTAAGGTATTCTTTCTCCACAAATGGATACATTTCATCACCTTCGTGTGGTTGAACCAAATATTTTGGAGGTGTATAATCTTCTGTTTTACCTTTACCAGAAGAAGCAAGTTTCTTCATGTCTTGAACGCTTTTCATTTCCATAATTTCTCATTTTATTTTTTGCTCTTACTTCTATATATCACAAATAATATCTTTTTTTGTTATTTTTTTAAAATATCAAGATATTAAAATATTAAATCGGGTCTCTCAGGAATCCACCACCATTTTTTCCAGCAGCACACCATTGAGTTAAAAATAAAAGGAATGGTATGTTTGTTATACTCAATCTTTCCCATGTAGGTAAATCATCTTTATACAGTGGCATCAACGCTGTTATTTTTGGGTCAAGTTCAATCTTAGTTGTTTGAGTTTTACTAATTTCAAAAACAGTTGAAAGTTCTACTATTTTTGCTTGTAGTTTAACATTACTTTGTAATAAATTAGCGTTTTCCTTTACGAGTCTATCTACATTCTTTTTGTTATCAGGATTATTTAAGTTATTTGAAAGAAGTTTTGTTTGATTGTTATTCTCTTCAATTTTTTTATTGTTATCACTTATTTTAGTTTTTAGAGAATCTGTTTGTTTTTGAATATCCGCTGGCTTAGCCAAAGGAACAGAAAGCTCAGGTGCTCCTGGTAATTTTTCACTTGTAGGATTATCTTTAATCTTACACATAGGGCGTATAGCAACAGGAAACCAAGCAGACTTAGGATTGAGTGGGCCTAATGGAAAAGGCCCAGTATTTAATACAAAAACAAATGGAGAAGGCAATACCCCACATTGTCCTATCAAAATAACAATCAAAGCAATAGGAGTATTAAAAACAACTAAAGGTTGCCATATAATTGGACATGGTATAAATAAGGGTTTTGGTATTGTTGGAAGGATTAAACCAACTGGCCAAAACAAAGGTGCTAAATTAACAAGTGTAGCAAGAGCGCAGAATTTCCTCCACCACCTAATATCAAATATATTAGGACTCTTACTTGCATCCATCGGAATACCTTTGAAATTAACATTACCACCCGCTTCATCGATTGGAATATTTATTTCAGGCAACTCACAACCTTGCTCTTTTAGACTTTCTTTTATGTTAGTATTTAAGTTGTCTAAGTATTCCTGAATTTCGGCTTCTTCCTTTTGCAAATCATCTAATTTCTTTGCCTTTGGTTCATATAAAGAAGTGAGAGTTGATTTATTTTCAGATTCTTTCTTCTTAATATAGTCAAGTCTTGAACCACCAGAAGCCAAAGTGTTTATAGCCCAACCAAGAGCCAACTCTTCAACTTTCTTTATTGTATTTGAAATTTCATCATTGTATTCCTTATCAGATTCAGATTGTAGTTTTTTTATTTCTTCTACGCTTTCGGGGTTTGCTACATCTATTTTCTTTATAGAATTCGTTAATTTATCTTGAATTTTTTGAAGCCTTCTATCTGATTTTTGAGAAGACTTAGTTTTATCATATAAAAACTTTGGAGATTTATAGTCTTCAAATTTTATATCAACTTCTATACTTAATTCTATTACCAGTTTTTTAAGATTAGCATCAAGAAATTCAGAGGCAAGTAATACCTTTTCATTCGTATATGTTTTAATGAGAATTGATTGTTTTTTTCTTATTTCACTTATTTCAGATTCCAGTCTATTTATCTTTATAATGTTATAAAATGGGGTATCGTCTTTTTCTTTTTGTTTTTGATTTAGTATTTTTGTCAAATCATTTAAAGCTTTGAATTTAGTATCATTTAATATCTGACCAACAGTATTCCAAAAAGCAAGAAATACCTTGCCTATATTTGCTTCTTGTTTAATATCCGCTATTTCTGTTTTTATAGCTCCAAATCTTTCTCCTTTTTTTTGAGATTCTTCTATGATTGGTTTCATTATTTTAACACAATCAATAGCTACCTTTTCTTCGGGTTTTGGAGGAACTGCATTCAAACCATCCAAATCTGAATTATTTATGGAATTACGCAAATTATCTATATCCGCTTGATTTAACCCACTACCATAATTACCAATTCCAGATGCAGAATTTGGAACTAAAGGATTTCCATTTTCATCTTTTAAGTTAGTACCTAAATTATCTCTCAATTTATTTGAGAAATCAACAAGAAGCTTTCCTATATCAGACTTAGCCAATTCATCGTTTATAGAATCAGTAGGACTACCATAAGCATCTAAATTCTCTAATGCCTTTATAGCCCCATCAAGTTGTTTATTTCTATCTTCTAAGTCTCCTGCATTATCTTCAGGTAAAGAATCTATGTCTTTGAATGCTTCCCCCAAATCTGGACTTGGAGGAGTTTCTAATTTTTTGCTTGGTTCAGGTGGAGGAGCAGCTTCTTCGCACAATTTCTTAAAATCTTCAAAAGTAACTTGTGGAGGAGGTGGAGCATCAGGAGGACAGAATAAAACAGAATCCAAATCATCTGGAATCACCTGTTGAGAGTTTATATCTGTTACAGTTTGTTGAAGTTGTATTAAAGCATCTAATAACTCATTAGGAGTTATAGAATCTAAATTGTTTGGAACAATAGGAACTTTAGCTCCTTCAACAGAAGGATTAATTTCTTTGAAATTTGAATCTAATTCTTCTATCAAAGAACTTAAATTCTGTAAAGCACTTATTGAATTTGTACCTGATAAATCTGGGAGAGAATAATCTCCAATTTGAACAGCCTTTTCAATAGCATTCTTTTGGAAAAAGACATTTAATTCCTGAGAATTCTCAGCTAATTCAATTAAAGACTTTGTATTTTCTTTTATTTGGGATGTATAATCAGCAGACATAAAAACCTTTTTGTATTGTATTCTTATATATTCGGATTTTTAACAAACAAAAAAAGCCCGAGAAGATTATTCTCAGGCTTTGAATACTAATTAGTTTTCTTATTTAAGTCTTAACAAATAAACTAATCTATTTGTCTCATTAATCATGTCCAAGATAATATCTTGAATATCAGGTTGTTCTGTGATTTCTTTAGAGCATGCCCAATCGCAAAGTTGTTTAGCCCATATAGTATATTGAGCTTCCAATTCAACGCCAACGATTCCTTTAATTTCAATAGGAGCTGTCTGCAAAGCAGGCATTTCGCCTTTTGGATTTTTACCTTTGGTAACTTCTACGAATTTATCAGTCAATTCTTGGATAGATTCATAGTAACCGCCTAATGCAACATGTGATGCATAGTGATTAGTTTGCCAATGCCAAAGTTGGGTTTGAGCTTGCAATTGAAGCAATAAAGGTATCCACTGTTCCATATCAATACAATTATTTTAAGTGTTTGAAAATGTATATATCAGAAAATAAAAGCAAATTTATACAGAAACGCCAGAATCTATCATTCTCTCTTTCTGTTGCATCTCAATTTCCCGTCTTAAATCTCTAAGACAGTCAATTTTAGCTTCTTCGAGCTCAATTTCATTTTGTAAAGAAATAACTCTATTTTCCAAATCAACATAATTATCAGACTCAAGTAATGCGTTTTTTAAGAACCTTTCTCGTTCTTCTGCATTCTTTCCATAATTACCATCATTGGAATCAATAGCGTGCTTTTCAATTTTGAATTTAGATGAGTCTAAATTCGCTCTAAAAACCCTTAAAGAGTTTCTGAGTTCTGCAAGTTTCATTCTTGATTCAATCAAGGATTCTACGCTGTAATTCACGATAACCTCGTTAGAAATTAAAAAATTAATTGTATTTGGCTTGAACTAATGTTATTCTAAGTTGATTTAATTCTTCTTCACTTAGTTCTTCCCAGCCATTTCTATAGATAGTTTTACGAATTTGTTCAGGACTTTGTGGAAATGGGTGATTTATGTAAAGTGCTAAAACAACCATTTTTTCTTCTTTTGTAAAATCTTCAAATTCTCTTTCGATGTGTTTTTCTTGTGTTCTCATAACTGTTATATTATGTTTAATGCTCAGTTATATAGCAATAAATTGAAAACAGAAACGGGTTATTTTGAGGGTTTGGGAAATTTATTTTGAATAGTGGAAATGTATTTCTTTTACTGAATTTATATGACATTTTTCAACAAAATTATAGGTAAATTTTGTCATGATTTCATTCAAATTATTAAAAAAATTTTCTGATAGATTAAATTCTGGTGTGATTATCAATATTCTTTCTTGATTATTATCTATACTCTTCAAAATTCTAATTTTGTTAATATCAACATCACAAAATGACATCAAACATCTCATAATTTGATGTTCAATTGGAGGTTCATGTGTTTGCAAATATGAAGAAATTTCATTCTTTATATCATTATGCACTAAGTTAAAACCAAAAGAAGAAAAAGGGTTTATCATATCTTAAATATTACGGAATATATCGTCATCTATCGAAATAAAATCACTATCTTTTTGTTGATGGATTAAATTCCAAGTTTTTGCCATTCCATTTTTTATAACTTGTGTATAATAAGCAAATACATTTTCAGACCTTTCTGGATTGAAATTTCTCCAGTGTTTGATAACATCTGCTATGCCAGAAGCAATACAATCTTCTCTATCTTCTGGGTATTTATACTTCAAAACCTTTGACATTTCCTGAGACATTTTACAAATGAGCTCAACCGCTCTTGGGGTTAATTCATCTCTTTTTTTAGACTCTATGATTTCTTTCAAAAGTTCTTTATTGCTAACATAGTTTGCCATTTTAAATGCTTATTTTTAATTATAAGTTCTTCTAATATTATAGAAAAAAAAGGAAAAAAGTTCGTTTTTAAGACGAAGTCTTTTCCTTTTATTTTTAAAACGTATTTTAGGCACTTAGAGGCTTAGATGCTGCATCTTTTAACTGGTTTATGTAATTCTCTAAACTTTTAGACATAGTCTTTAATTTTGAGCTATTTACATTAGCCGCATCTAATTTTGTCGCTACATCCATCAAATTCGTCACTATTGGTTGAATTTGACCTATTGCCATATTTATAGCACTAATTGATTGTGTTCTATCAGGAGTTACAAAAACATCCTCGGTTGCATCTTCTAATAGTGCTTTATTTTTTTCATCCTTATATTCATTAAAAGTTAACATTTTGAATATGTTTTTTATTTTTCTATTATTCTTATGAATTTCTTTGGGATAAAATTGATTATTCCATCTATTTCTACTTCGAGGGCTTCATCAATCCCTGTATTGTAGTAATAACTTTCATCTATAAGAATTTCTTTGTTAGACAAAATAGAGTCTTCATAATCATCGTGAATATATGCTTTTACTTTATTTCCAACATACTGAGGTTTTGGTAAATTAAAGTCTGGCAAATCTAATTCATCATCATAAAAAACATAATCAGAATCTTTATCTTTTGCCAAAAGAGCATCTTTTGAATTTACTTGAAGTTTATGGTGGTTTTCTTCAACTGAATCCTCAGCCATTTCTTCATATTCTCTTTCGTCAACATATTCTTCATATTCTTCTTCAAAAACATCATTAGATGAGTTTATATCTTCTTCATTAAAGTCATTTGCGCCTTCTTCAATATAATCTTCATCGTCATCGTATAAATCACTCAATTCCAGATTATCTTTGAATACTTTTGAAAGTTTAGCCCAACGATTTGCCAAGGCAATATCTTTTTTACTTGGCTCAAAATCATCAAATTTAGTTTCATCTTCATCATCTTCATCATATTCGAATCTTCTGTCGACAAACTTCATATCTTCTTCGTCTTCTTCATCTTCATCGTTAAACTTTTCTTCATCATATTCATGAGATAAAACATTATCTGATGGTTCTTGTTCATATGAATTTGAGATTGTAGATTCATCTTCCTCTTTACCCTCAGGTGCCCATCCATCTTCATAAACTTCTGAGTTTTCAGGGATATAATCATCATCGTCCTCTTTGTCATACAAACTAAATGGTTTGATTTTACCATCTTTATCATAAATCTTAGATAATTCAGCCCAGCGATTTGCTATTGCAATATCTTTTTTGCTTGGCTCAAAATCATCAAATTTAGTTTCATCATAATCTTCTTCATCTTCTTCAAATCTATCTTCATATTCGCCTTCATAATCATCATCTTCATCGAATTCTTCATCTTCATCTTGATATTCTTCATCTTCGATTAATTGATTAGATTCAAGAGGTTGTTCACTAACATTAGGCATACTACCTAATGATATACCGTAAGTATAGTTTTCTTCTTCTTTGTTTTCTATTTCAGAAGTCATAGAACGAAGATTTGAAAATTCCTCTTCTGATTGCTGACCATTTTGCAACATAACGATTGCAACGTGACGGATAGAATCTATCGCTGTAATTTTAGCTAAACCTTTACCAATTACATTTACAGTCTCACCTACTCGAAAATCGATTTGAGGTGCTTCTTGAACATAAGTAGTTTGTGTTTTTTTCTTACCGTAAGAACTTGTTTCTTCTGAATATTCTTCTTCTTTTTCGATTTCTTCTTCAGAAGCAAGTCTCATCTCTGGAAATGTAACCTTTGATTGGATTCCACTTGTAAACATTACTGTTGCTATCTTTTCTGCTGAATCAATACCAGTAACTTTACCAACACCCTTATCCGCTACATCTACCATATCGCCGATATTGAAGGCTCTTTCAGGAGTCTGTTGTGTAAAAGTGGAAACACCCTTGGAGCCTTTAGACTTTTTTCCTTCGTAAAGGTAAGATTCTTCAACTTTTAATTCCAAGTCTGAAAATTCCGCACTTACAGAATCACCACTTTTCAATAGAACAGTTGCTTTATTTTGAACAGAGTCCAAACCAACGATTCTACCATCTTTACCATCAATGATTACTAAATCACCTATACCATAATCACGCTCAGGTGCTTGTTGGACATAAGCTGATGTTCCTTTACCTTTTTTGGAGCTTTTTAGCTCATCATCCGAAAAAAAATCGTCACCTTTATCTTCAAAGGTTCTAAGTTTATTTAGTTCAGTTGTTTTGTTAGCATAAAGTTCTTTCAATCTTGCTACTTCAAATGCTAATTCGCTCTTAATAGCTGAAATTTCATCTGAGCCAGATACCATAATATCTTGCTGAGCTTCTTCGATTTTTAAGATATTGCGTTCACATTCATCAATTTGATTCAAAATTTCTCTTCTTTCGTTTTCAATCTGATTGATTGCTCTATTTTCGGAGGATAAAAATTCAACCAAACTTTCTGATATATCATAATTCAAAAATTCTAAAATAATATTACGAGCTTGAGTTCCATTCAATCCTGTAAATACTTTATTTTCATTCATGATAGGATTGTTCTTAATAACAGTCACAGAACCACCTAATCTCATAATAGTTGCTTGAATACCAGCATGATTCTTAGATGAAATTACTTTTGCAAAATCAATTTCACAAAGAGTATCAACATGCTCAAATAAAGAATTAAACTTATTCAAGTCATTTTGCTGATTCCATCTAAATACGCCTGCTTCTACAAGTTTATTATTTACTTCTTGAATTTTAAGAGGCTTACCATTATATGATACGGATTTATCATCTATGCGAATTTGCATAGTGTTATTTCCATAACTGTAGCTGATTTTTTCACGGTCAACCGATACATGCTCTTCTGTTAAAAGTGTGTTCAATTCAACAAACTTTTGATTGATGCGAGCCATCGCTTCTGTTGAAAGATGTGTGATGTTTTCACCCACTTTCTTAAAGAAATTACCATCGATTGCAAAATAATCTGCATTTCTTTCAACTAAAACAAAAGAATATACAGAGTTCACCAAATAATCAGATGAAGTTGCAGTGATATGGAATTTAGATGTATTTGAGTTGGATTCAAAAACTTTAAGCTTGTTTTGCAATTCACGAACAACAGGCTCATAAGCGTATGTTTCCATTTCAGAAATTACAACTGAACGCATTGATTGTGACTTATTTTCAAGATATTCTCTCAAATTTGTAATCAAAGGTGAATAAAATTTAGAAGCTCTTGAATTTTCAAGCAAATGAATTGTAGTAGATACTGCTATATCTTCTTCCAAAGCTTTTTGAATATTACGAACAACTTCAATCGCTTCATTGATTGAAGGGTCATAGCAGAATGGTGTCATCTGTGCAATGAATTGCTCTGCAATCAAAAAGTCAGGAACTTTCATAATCTGATTCTTTTCATACCATTCAAGTATGTATTGAATTCTTGGATTATGTTCCCAAACACCAGTTAATTTAATTCTATCTAATGCTCGGGAAATTCCCATATCTTCCAAGCGAGCAAGTCGCTTTTCTGAAATAAGAAAACGCTGTGAATGAGCGTCTTGGCTATCAAGCTCTTTTAAGCGTTCTCTGATTAAAGCACTTAGATTACGAGTTGGGACGTGGTCTGTCAACTCAAGTACGCTTTCACAAATTTGACGAACTGCCAAATCTGATGTGCGGTTTTTTAATGTTTCGATTCTATTCTTTAAGGTGGCCATTTTGCCTAACCGTTATTTTTAATATACAATGTGTATATATTTGATTTGTTATCTATATATCAAGATTGTATTTGTTTTTATGCCTCATCATCAAGATTTTTTGTAATATTTTCAAGAATTGATGAGTTTGCCTCTATTAAACCTGATAAATCTTTACTATTTTTCATAGAAATATTGGCTCTGTCTTCAACTGGGGTTGCAATTGTATATATCGAATAGTCTTGACCATTATTTGGTTCTGTTGCAACTGTTGTTCCAACAACTTGGTCTTCTGCTATATATGCACTACCGTCAAATATTTTTGAGTAGTTTATAGAAGTATTTTCAGTTAATGTATGTACAGATGATGAATCTGTTGTATCAGTATAAAAATTCAGAACCTTAAAAACAGGATTACCAGTGCTTTTTGAGTTCCCGATATTTTTTAATGCGACTGAGAAGCCACTTTGATTTGGAAGGGTTGGGTCAAAAGTAAGACCCCAATAAATCTTACCAACTTCATATGAAGAACCTCCAAGACTACCTGGTAATGGTAGATTTATCTCTAAAATCTTTGGTTTTGCTAATAATTGACCATTTTCATCTAAATAAAGCTCATCTGATGATGTAAATCCTGTAATCGATTGACCTTTGAAGAGTTCGCTATTTTTATCAAATATCGGATAATATGTCTCTAAATCAAGAGAAAATTTCATGTTTATATTAACATTTGAAGCATTTATCGCTCCAAATGACCATTGATAAAGTTTCTCAGAAGGAAAATCTGCTGGGAATCCTATTTGAAATGGAATTCTAACATAATTCCACCTGACAGAAGAAGCAACAGTTGGCCAAAATACTTCTATGACCTTTTCCCATATTTTCCAAGAATCTTCGAGTGTATCGGATTGAATCTCAACCTCAAAGGTCATTTTTATGGGAATAGAGTGAAGTTTTGCACTATATGTGGTTAGTTGATTATTTGCATTTTCTCTAACAAAATCTCCACGAACATGATAATTTGTAAGAGAAGCTGTATTTATACTAACAGCATTCATTTTTACCATACCCCTTGGTAAAACATCAATGTTACCATCAACAGTTTTAGGTTGAACGCAATCGTTCCAGTTTAGATAAAAATCTTGGAGAGCCCTTTCATCACCAGTCATTGAATAATAAAACGGGACATAGTGTGTTTTAGTTTCGGTATCTGATAGTCTGTAAAGTAAGAAAACTCTATCATTTAAGATATTGATAACCCCAGCAATAACTGTTCGTATAAATATATTATCATAATTGTATTTGTGACTTATACCCTCTATCGCTTGTACTGGCGTAGGAATGCCGTTCATATGGGATTATTTATTTTTGGATTTTCACATCCACTCTTGATTCGCTCAAAAGAATAGATAATGTTTTTTTCTCATAGTCTATAATAACTCTATCAACTTTATAGTGAGTTTTTTTGTAGACTAATACATCGCCAATTCTTGGTAAGAAATCGCTGTCTTCTATATATCCAGAAAGTTCAGCATTATCAACATAAGATACTTTACCAAAGTCATCTACGCTTTTTAATGTGAATACTTCTATATGTAATTTGGGTTTTCTTGAAAACATCTATATTACATGCATTTTTCAACGGTTAGATTAGAGAAATTATCTTTAATCCCAGTTGTTATAGTATAATCAAATAATTCTGTTGGTAAAGGAGCATGATTAATCACCATTATGTTCATCATGTATTCCTTTGATATTCTTCTCAGAATATGAACTATTCTTGATATGTTATTAGGGTCTAATGAACTAAAAATTTCATCCAAAAATAAAATATTCAAAGTTGGAAATTTAATTTTCAACATTTTGATGATTGCAAGCAACACTGCAAAATCCAACATTTTAAGTTGTCCAGTTGAAAGTTCATCTGTGCTAATTTCATAAGAAAGCTGTTTAAGTTTAGCATCAAACTGACCATCAAATTCCACCTTAAAGGGCAATTCAAGCTGAGCTAAGATAGCATTCACTTGAACATTCATAGGTTTAACAATATGCTCCATAACAGACTTTTTCAAGCCTTTATCACCAAGCAAATCATCAACCAATTTATTGATATTGTCTTTTTTTACAATTCTCTTCCTTTCTTCTTGTAGTTCTTCCAATTTTTGGAAGTTTTGCTCGATGATTCTTTTTATACCATCTGTTTGCTCATCTACCTTTTGCTGTTCAGCTTCTTTCAAAAGAGTTCTGATAGAACGCATTTTTGATTCTATATCAATCAAACGAGAATCGCATTCTCTTAAAGCTGTTTTAGCTTTTTGCATTCTTTCATCCACCTGAGAAGATTTATCTTCTAATTCTTTGAGTTTAGCTCTATATGATTCTTCCTCAGTTAGAATTTCTTGAAACTTATGTTGGTGTTCATCTGATTTAAGGTCAGAACCACATGTTGGGCATTTTTCTGACTGATATAGCCTTTTTTGTTTAGCTAATGAATCTATGTTGCTTCTTATCTCTTGCTTGTTTCTTGAGATTTTACGTTCAGCTTCATCAAGTTTTTCTTTTGCCTCTGATGCTTTTTGCTTCTTTTCTTCAAAAGGTAGTTTAGAAGCAAGAATAGACTCATACTTTTCTTTTAATTGCGCTATCTTTTCAGAATTATCTTCTTGGAGTTTTTCTTCAACAATAGCCAATTCTCTATTTGCTCTTTCTATATTGTCTTCGATGAATTTAATATTATCATCACAAGTTTTGAGAAATGTTTTAGATTCTCTTAGCTCTTCACTCAACATCTTTCTCATAATGTTGATTGTTTCAAGACCAAAGATTTTATCAACAATCTCTCTTTTGTCTTCCGCTCCCATATTCAAGAATGACTTGAAATCATTGATTGAAAGACTAATTGAATTATTGAATATTTTTTGAGGAATACCTATTAGGTTTTCTTCTAAATATTCTTGAACATTTTTAACACCAGCTTGTTTATATTCGCTACCTGCTACTTTCAAGTTAAATGAATTAGGAGAAAATCCTCTTTGAACATCAACCTTTCCAAGTCTTGTTTCAAATGTAATTGAAATCTCACCAGACTTATTTATCCTATTAACACACTTTGCTATTGTTTTTTTACCTTGAACTCTTCCATAAAGCCCCATTTTAAGAACTTGACTTATAGTAGATTTTCCAGTCCCATTCTCACCGCAAATTTGATACAACCCAGGTTCATCTGGATTAAAATCAATATTTTGCCATCTGTTTCCATAGGAATTGATGTTTCTAAATTTTACTTGCGTGAGTTTCATCTCTATGCCTTTACATTAAAACAAGGTTATTTTTTTGAAGTCAAATCCCAATCCAAATTCTGCTTGATGACCAAGTATAAATCCTGGCTGGGAGTTTTGTGCAAATTCCGTTATAGAATAAGTATCAGCAGAACAAATAGAAGGTAGCGTTATGCTAAGGAAATTCGTACCTTCTTTACATTCAAGATGGTGAAAATGCCCTTTGATAACAAGATGGTAAAATCTTTTTCCATCTCCAAAAAGATTTACAAGCTCATCTCCCTTTTTCTTTGCCAAATTTGCATCTCCGTGATGCGAAATTATGCAAATATTTTCTCTTTTCTGATTAATTATTCCTTCTTCTGCTAAAATAACATCTATTTTATCTTTCCATTCTCTTTGGAGGAATCTATAGACTACTTTAGCGGCTGTTCTATTTTTATCATCATGTCTTTGAGAGCCAATTCTATCATGGTTTCCTTCAAGACCTAAAAGTTCTATACTCTTGAAATTTGTGTTTTGAATAATAGTTGAGAATAAACTATGGAACAAGTCAAGAGCATACATAATTTGGTCATCTTGAAATAAATCCATGTATTTGTGGATGCCGTGATGAAGTCCATCTTCCATGATAGATTCTGTTATATCACCACCACAAAGAAGAGTTAGATGTTCATATTTTTCAGATTCTCTACAAATATGAAATGCCAACTGTTCGAATCTTTCTTTTGCTATTTCTTTGTTGAATCCTCTACCGTAAATTGGATGTTCATAGAACTTTCCAATATGCAAATCGCTCATAAAACAAAATAAACGAGGATGCTTTGCTTTTTCTTCTTCAGATACTTTTGGAATATCTGAAAATCTTATAGTTTCAACAGAGCGCTGACGTTCTTCGCTGAAATATTTATCCAATACTCCTTCAATCCATTGTCTGTCCGTTTTAACATCAAGCAAGTTCTTTTGAACATCTTTGAATCTTTTTTCAAAGTATTCAGACTTTTTCTCAATCATTTTTTTGTAACCAGCTGATTCTTTTGCTTTTAATGCAAATAATGCCAGTTCATCTTCAGAATAATTCTCAACAATATGAGGAGGAAAAAGTTTATCTTTTGTGATGTTAAAACAACGCAAGATTTTCTTAAATTCTGTGAATGTGATGTAAGGAAAATCTCTGCTAATTGTATTTTGAGTTACATAAGGATATTTTCTATAAATCTCTTCCATTTGCTCACAGGTAAAAGAACCTTTGAGCGGAGGAGAATCTTGAATGTAGATAAGATAATTATACTTTGTTATTTTACCTTCTTCATCTCTTTCTGCCCACCATTTTGAACGTTCATCATAATCATCGTTCAAATCAATACTTTGTGGATTTAAGAAAGAAATAAGTGAATCCACATCACCATCATCGGTCCCTACATTTTGCTTTCCCTTTTTAAGGAAAGATTGTACGTCTTTTTTAATTTCAAGTTTATCGTAGGGTGTATATGTTCCACCCATATCAAAAAACGTTCTTGCATATGTTCTTGCGCTTCTTTGGCTAAATGGTAGATATGTATCTACAAATTCATTATAAGAACCTGGTAGTAGGTCTTTAAGCCTAACTAAAAGTTTTCCTATCTCAGAAGCAAACTTTTTCTCAGGGTCATTTTTTGTATAAGCGCTAAGCTGATTTATTTTACTTGTTATTTCTTCTATTTCTTCTTCATTATCGGTTTCTGGAGTATATTCCCCACCCATATCAAAGAAAGCTTTTTTATAAGTTCTCGCAGTTCTTTGGCTAAATGGAAGACATGAGTCGATAAACTCATTATAAGAACCGAGTAGAATATTTTTAAGTCTAACTAAAAGACCACCTATTTCAAATGTTACTCTTTTGTCTTTGTCATTTTTACCAGTTTGGTAAAGTTCAACGATAGATTGAACTATATCGTTTATTTCTTCTTCATTTGCTCCATTAGGAACTTCTATGGTTTCCGATTTGGTTTCAAATTTGCCAATTAAATCAGAATAATAATCCCAATCTTCTTTACTTAAAGAACCTATTGCATAGGATGCTTCTATCTTCGCTAAGATATGTAGTATTTCATTTTGGTTTAATCCAAATTCTTTCGCAGAATCAAAAAGACCAATAGACTTTTTGATAGCGTTTTCTATAATCTCAATCGCTTGTGAATATTCATTTTTAGATAACATGATATACCTTTTTTTGATTTTTTATTCTTCTGATATTTTATCATACAATAGAGCTATCTTATTCTCTATTTTATTTTTAGTTTCTTCATCAAATTCCAAAGCACTAACAAGTTCTTTTGTTAAAGTAAGTATGTCAAAATTTGGAGTTGCTTCATCAAAGAAATCTACATCAAGAGATTCGTTTAATTCAATAGAATCAGAGTCGTCTATCTCTTGTAATTGAATAGACCTTTGGGTTTTGAAAGAAAGTACAAATGAAGGAATATCAACTTCTTCAAACCATCTTTTGCCTACTTTCAAATCAACAAATTTATTTGAAAATACTAAATCAAGTTCTTCTCTATTCATATCTATGATAGATTCAAAGTTGGCTGATATAAATTCTGGTGAATAATCATTTTCAAAGAATGTTTCTTCTTTTGTTTCAAGGTCAAGCAAGTAAACTCCCTTTCTATTCCCTATATCAGTTCTCGTCATTTGATAAGGAGAGCCTATAAGGGTAATAAAATCGTTTACTCTTTGTCTATAATGTATATGACCACCATATACCTTTTTATGTCTTCTATATGTCTCTGTTCCATTTCCATGCTCAACTTCAACCTTTGAATTGAATCTTGCACCTTTTATATCTGTATGGACAAAAAGAATATCGGAAGAAGTAGATTCTAAAAATTCCTTTTCTTCTTCTACTTGCATGCCCCATGGGAAAAGAATCATTTTGGAATGAGGGGATTGAACTATCCCAGGGGTATTGTAAACATGAACATTCGGAATACCCGAAATGCAAACAAGGGAATGAACTTCGGCTGAATCTTTTGTCCAACAATCGTGGTTACCAGCCATAACATATACACCATCTTCTCCAAATACTTTGGATAATTCTTGGAAAACTTGAATACAAGAATTCATAACTAAGATGTTAATAGATTGTCTTGAATCAAAAATATCCCCAAGAATAAAACAAGCATCTCCATCTCTTTTATGTTGTTTTACTAATGGTATGAAGTATTTGTAGAAATAATCGGTTTGGATTTTTAGCCATTCTGGGCTGTTTGAACGAACCCCAAAATGAAGGTCTGAAATCATAAATATTCTTTTGATTTCCGTTTCTTTTTTGTTCTGCATGGCTAATGAAACCTCAATTATGATGGTAACTTTCTATTATTATAGAAAATAAAAGTATTTAGTTCAACAAAGATTAGAAAAATTATCGCAAAGCAACATTATTGACAAAATCAACACAGCATCTATACACTGAGTCTAAGCGAGAACCGCCATCATGCTTACATAAAGAAACTGAATCAGTTCCATCTTTTTTTAAGATTTCACAAGTTGTTCCTATTATATTCAAAGAAACACCTTCTATTTTTTCAATTTCATCTATAACGAGCATGAGCTGATTCCAATCTCTCTCAGGATTCCAAAGTTCTTTTGTTATAGAACCTTCAAATGCAATAAAACAAACTCCGTTGAATTCTTTTGTTGGAACATTGATGAATTTTGAAATTCTGTAATTACATCTTTCTGCTACATAATCAATATGTCTTGTGTAAATATCATTTGGATTCATATATGACTCTAATTTTTAGAAACTTCTTCCTCTGAATATAGTCTCAAAATCTATTTTGTTTTCTTCAACAATAATAGGAGTAAAAGATTCTGAATTAAGTTCCATATCGTAAATCCACTCATCCATATCTTTGTATGACTCAAATACAAGATTTTTGCCATTTTCTTTAACTACTTCAAGATATTCTGGGGAATTACAATTCTTTAATAGTAAAATTTTCATTGTTATTCTTTTCCCTTTTCTCCTTCTTCACTTTCTTCTCCCCCCTCGCCTTCTTTATCTTCTACATCTTCTTTCTCTATATTATCATCATCAATTTTAATTTTTTCTTCTTCTATGTCTAAGTCTCCATCTCCTAAAACTTGAATTGCATAAAGACCATTATCCATACACTCTCTCGTAAAATCATATTCTACCTGAGCTTCAGTAGGCTGATGCCAGCTTATATTACTGATTATAGCCATAGCCGCACTAATTGGTATTTCAATATCCACATTATCAAAATCATTAAGGGTTGAAATTTTTTCAAAAAGGTCTATCAGGAAATTTTCAGCAGATGACTTCAAAGCCGCTGAGTATTTACTTTTAAGTATAATGTCTCTATTTTTTTGTTTTTCTTGGTTGATTTGGCTAAATATAGATGCTTGTATATTTTCTGTCTTTGTAAATGAGTTAGGTTTAGCTGAATTATTTGAATTATTTAAGTTTCCATTTTGGTTTATTCCTGTTATGCGTTTTTTCATGGCTTTATGGTAATATTTTAAATAAACTGTCATTTTTATATGTAAAATGATTTGTTAGAATCATTTTCTTAGGGAATTTAACAGTTTATCATATAGCTATTTTATATATCCTGTATTTTTTACAATAAGCTAATTTTTATTTTTTTGAAATTCTTTATTTTTTTCTGATATATAGAAATTACACTCTAATAGTAAATTAGAACATGGGTGTTTTTCATCCGAAAATTAAAAAAAACTGTGATATGAATAACAGAATAATCAAAACATTCGAAGAGTTCGTTCAAATTGAAATTGAAGATTCAGATGTCCATTTGCACTTCAAAGACGAAGAAGAAGTCGAACAACACGACAAAGAAGTTATCGTTGATATTCCAATGATGAAACTCAATAAAGCAGATGGAGAAGAAGAACATCCTGAGCATGTTGAGAATTTAGAAAAAGGTGAGTATGAAGATGAAGAATCTGAAAATGAAGGAGATACAGAAGAAGAGTCTGACGAAGAAATGGAAGAAAGTAGTCACGAAGAAGAAGAATAATAACATTATCTTCAAAGGTGCTTTAATATATTAAAAATACAAAAGCCCTTGTTTTCAAGGGCTTTTTGTTTTAGTTAAATATTTCTATAATTTCTTCTTTTCTTTTCATTCCTGTCGTTCTATTAATTAGCTCTCCTCTTTTATAGAACAACATTGTAGGAATACTTCTTACTTCATTTGCAATAGCCATATCTTGATTTTCATCAACATCAATCTTAAAAACTTTGATATCTGTTGTTTTTGCGATTTCATCAAGAATTGGACTTAAAACATTGCAAGGCCCACACCAAGTTGCTGTAAAATCAATAATAACCTTTTCGAATGTTTCAAAACCTTCGATATTAAAATTATTTTCCATATTGCACCTCGCTTGATTTATTTGTTATTTTTTTAAGTAGTTTCTTTTCTAAAGATTCTATTATAGAAAAGTCCCAGCATTCCGCTATAAACTCTTCTATCTCTTTTGTATATTCAAACCATTCTCCTCTTATATGTAAAGAATGGAATTTTTCGTGAATATTCTTTTCTGTTTTTTTATCTCCCCAAGTTGCTCCTAATAGTTTAAGTTCATTTGGAGTTCCGATTTGGAGAGTTTCTATTCTTTTCTTTAATCCCTTTAAGGTTGTATATCCTATTTTTACGGAATTTGAATATTCGTCTAAAATGAAGTAAACGATGTTTTCGTTCATTAAATGGTGTTATTTTAAATTGGTTTAGTAGGCCAAATAATATTATCTGGATTAACTTGCAATGTAATATCTCTTAATGCTTGTCTATATGTAGCCCACTCTTGTTTTTTTTCATTAGTTAATGGAGAGTCTGGTAATTGAGTCCAATCACAATCATATAATAATGTATTTCTTTGATTTCTAATAGAATTCCATTTATCTTCTGTATCTTGATTTATTTCTTGCTGTGTTTTATTTCTAACCTGTTGATATTCTACGACTTCATCTTGTTCAATCATAAATGTACTTCCATCATAAACTTGATTATTTTGAATTTGTGCTTGTACAAATCTATGCGGATACCAACCATATTCTTTTAATGCTACATTATCCAGTAAATAAAAATTTGATACATTTTTCCAGTTTTTTGGTAATTGAAGGGGTGATGTTTTAATTTCACCATTTTCTACTAATATGTATTTCATATTAAAAAAATATTATTTTTACTATGTTTATATATCTGTGAACTTGAATGTTTGAGAAAATTCTTTTAATTCTTTTTCAACATATTTAAATACATCATTCCATTTACCATATTCAGTTTGCCTAAATAATCTAACAGAGTTATACCATTTAGTAGTTTCACCATTGATTGCCCATGTATAATAGGGCATTATAGGTGTAACTATCCAAGTTGGTATTCCCATAGCACCCGCAAGATGTGCAATAGAAGTACAAGATGTAATTACCAAATTCAATCCAGCAATTATATTTACTGTATCATCCCATGTTTTCATTTGTTCACGCATATCTGCAAATGGTAGACCATCAACACAATTTTCATCTCGTTGAAGTGAATAAAATGTTGTGTTTGGCGTTTCATGTAAATCTATAATTAACTCTGGAGGAAATCTTCTGTGTTGTTCATCTTCAAATTGTGGATTACCACTCCATCGAATACCAACTTTTATTGTGTCTTTTTTTGAAAATAATTTGCTTGGATTGTTTGCAGTAATATATGGTGAACCATCGAGGTCTTCAAATTCTAATCCTAAAATATAAGCGGCAGACATGGCGGGAATCCAATAATCATAATGAACAGAATTTACTGCACCGTTGTCTATACATATAAATCCATGACGAGAAAATAATTCTTTTAATTCTTCTGCACATGCTATTAAAACCCTTGCACCCATTTCTTGAAATACTTTAGCAAAACGAAAATTTGCTATTTGATCACCCAATCCACCTTCACATCGAAAAAGAAGTGTTTTATTTTTTAATTCTTCATCTTTCCAAATTTTTCCTGGTATTGCTGGTAATCCGAACACATTTATGTATCTACCATAATTTAG